>QFCS01001057.1_pt1 | contig 136635 bp, 123 predicted proteins | sample 3576561 | NCBI WGS metagenome assembly QFCS01 | reverse complement strand
GTCTTCTTCCCCTGGATGATCTCCAGCACCAGCGCACTCTTGCGCTTGGCCGTCCATCGCTTGATCTCGTCTTCCATCACAACGCTCATGGCTCACTCCTTTCAAAGTATCGCCTGAGCAGGTTTTTAGTGGGTCATTACACCGATGCAAGCAGGCCGATGGCGCAGTGGATCTCATGACGTTTTAATGAAACATGGCGCTGACCGCATCTGATGTTTGCCACTGCAATGTTAAGGGCCAGTCTGTGGCTACGCGGTTCGGAATGACGATTTAAAGCTGACCATTTTAAGCGTTGTTCGCGACATCAGCCGTCCACGCTCAGCGTCCTCAGCGTGCTGACTCCAAACGAAAGTTGGCGTTTTGCGGCTGGTCTTTTGTGGCTGAGCAAGCTGACCAATTCATGGTCGACCAGCAACACTATTGTTTCCAATGTTCTGGTATCAAAAATTCGTCGTGTCCAGAGCGCCAGTTTCCTACGAAATGGACATGCTCTAGGCCTGACCAAGTTATCTGCCCAGCGTGTTCTGTAACTAGGACCTGAAATTGCCCTTTCGCTTCAGAAATGAATCGCGATAGCGCTTTAAAGATTCGATGTACACCAGCGATGTCAGCGTCCTTAGTCGCTCCTTCAGACTGCTTTTCAGGTTGCTCATCCAGAGTAGGCCACGCCTCGGGGAAGTACACTTGGCTTGGTTGATCGATGACCAAAAAGGTGGGTACTGGCGAGCTAGAGATATCTTGAAAAAACAGGTGTAGCGCGATCATCGTCGCGATGTGATATCCGACCCAATTTTGTCCGCTACCAACTTCCCACAAATAATCGGTTCTCCCACTAGCCGGTTTGAACTGAAGGGTTAGATCTCTCACATTTAGGCTAACGTTCTCTCGTGCGTGTTCGAGCTTAAGATCTTCAGCATAATTAGCAATCAGCCTGGAAATCTTCTCTAGCGCGGCATCTTGCCTTCGGCGAACCGCTTGCGGGTCAAGGTCGGACTTCAGCTCTTTAGCGCGATCGGCGAGTCGCTTTCCTTTTTCAACAAGGCTGCCGTCAGTGCTGGCGGAGTCGACATTTTTAAGCGCCTCCTGAACGCGGCCTACAAATAGGAATATTTGTCTGGTGTGCTGTCGCTGAGTCGCCAGTTGCTCGGATTGGCTTTCGATATCTCGCCGCTTTCGGCGAAGTTTCGTGATCCGTCCCTCCATATCTCGCAGATCTTCGCGCGTTGCCGATAGTTCTTCATCCAATGCTGCTGGAGCTACCTGAACCGATGTTGATAGTTCGCCAAGCTGTAATGCTAGAGCTGCAACTGATTTCAGCTGGGGGCTTTCGTCGTCGTGCTTTGCATGGCAAACCGGACACTCATGGGGTCCGCCAATGGCTTTGGCGAACCATCCAATCCCAGATAGTCGATCCTCTTGCCGATGTATGACATCGCTATAGCTGCCGAATGAATCGGACAGTTGGACAAGCTTATCTAGCCGCCGTCTGGCCACACTGATTTGCTGTCCCAAGTCATCTTCCTCGGAAACTAATCGGCTTAGCTCGGTTGCAGAGGCGTCGCTTGTTCCGAGCGCTACGTCAGGAAGATCCATCTCTCGGATGTCGGCTGGAAGCGGTCGAAGTGCGTCTGCATACTTCGAGACATTCCATGTAGCGCGGTCTTCGAGTGGGGTGGGTTGTAGCAAGCCAAGCGAAAGAGCTTGTAAATAATAGCTTTCAATCTCGCCTTCCCATGCTCGAACTGCGTTTCGCCTCGCGTCATATTCTCGACGAAGGCGATCAAGTTCTCTCTCGACATCCCGAAGCTCTCTTTGTTTTGCCAGCGAGTCTGCCGTGATCGCACCAAGAACAAGGGGGAATATATTCTTGAGCTTTTCTCGGTGATCTGTCGTGTCCGCCTTGAAAAAGAGCGTGTATGGATTTGCGACGATGTGCTGTGGCTGAAATGTGAAAGCTGCCATGTCCCGAAAGCTGGGGCGTCCACCGAAACCGATCGACTCTTCGGGGGAGACTGGTAGCGACGGGAGCAGCGCCATTTGGTTGAATCGTGCCTTTAGATCTTCGACTCGACCGTTGCTCCGCAGGATGATAGGAGGGATTGAGACGTTCGCACTCTCATTCCAGTACAGCTCATTCGTGCTCTGCTGATCTTCCGGATTTCGACGTGCGACCACCATTTCGGTGTTTTGAAGGCGGAGATGAAGTCCGAACCAGGCTGTTACGTCGCGGATGAGGCCGACCGGGATCGTGCATTTATCGCTGCCAAGCGCGTAGTCGATGATGGAGCCAAGCGATGATTTCCCTGTTGCGCTTTGCCCGCTAATGATGTTGATTTTTCCGGGCTCAAGGGAGATCACCCTAGGGGAGTTGTCCTGGTTCTTGGGCCACAGGACGATAGCTAGGATCGTTAAATTCATTAAAGTCTAATGCCGAGAGTTGTGCAGATCTGCCCCGCAGGGAGTTCAGCGAATGTCTGGCCGATTCTTTTCGCTGCGCTGAGCACGATCTTCGAATCCTGGTCGTGGTGCGTGAATGGGTTTGTTTTGCGGACCGGAATTAGATGTTTTTCTTCGTTCGTATCGAGTGCAACCAGCTTGCTACGGAAGGCTAGCGCTAACGCATCCGACGTTCTGCGTGCCATAGACTCCACGCGAGACTGAAGTCCGACGGGAATTTCTCGATCTTCGGATATAGCCTTGAAGAGGGCTCCAGGCTGAGTTTTGGTCGCTAATGCGAGAGCGGTGCGACGATGAAGCACTAGGGGCAGCACCAAATACACAAGCGGAAAAGTGATGCCGGATGTGCGCGCAGAGGCTTCATATGCCGCAAATGTGGAGATCCAAATCGCTTCTGCGCCGAAGGCTGCGTTATGGGCGATTCTCTGTTCGAATAGGATGTCCATATTCGACATCCCTAGCTCTTAGGTTTCATTAGTTGCGGGTAGTCCGGATGCCACCCAACAGTAAGCTCTTCTGCTAGTCGGTGATATGTTCCAGATGTGAGGTAGACGTGATCGGTCTCGCTGCCTGCCAGTTTCTCCCGGTAATCTTCAGTTGCTTCGGAGAAGATTTCGTAACCAGCATCGCGAGGGTCGTTGTGGCGACTCATGCGCTTTACACGCCCGGAGATTTTTTTCCAGCGTGTTACCAGTGCCTCGGAGAAAGAGATCCATTCGTCATCTGTGATGTCCGCATCATTTGATAGTCGATGCTTTTCGATTCCGCAGCGGACGAATTCACGAATGGCGATGTCTACTACTTCAGGGTCTTCGGTAATGAGGTGAAGCTGGCGTACGAATTTGCTCGTCCTATTGGAGCCGATATCGCTTTCCGATACAGGAATTAAGCTTTCTGCCCGTTCACGCGTGCGCTGCCGCTTTCTGGCGTCAAGGGCCGCGAAAATGCGATTTGTGAAGTGATCTCGGGATATCCATCCCGGCTTCCCGGCCTGCCACAGCTCAAGCGTACGAGAGTGAATCCATCCCAATAGCTCTTCGATGATGGCATCGGCGTAACCGCTAGCCCAGCTGGGCAGGGGAAGATATGAAATGGTCTCGGTTCTGAGGGGTTGGCCGGCGGATCTGGAAGATGCATCAATGAGGTTGGCAGCAACCAAGACCTTAGACAGCGCTGCTTCTTTCTCCGGGTCTAAAACAACCTCGACATGCTTTTCGATGGAGGCGCTGGGATCGCGTGAAGCAATCTTAAGTTGTTCGATGCATTCAATGGCTTGTTCGTTGTTGTTAGCGCCATCGATCAGTTTGGCTATGCAGCTATCGCCTAAAGTGGCGTTTGTGACCATGTAAAACGAGGCGTCTTCTGGAATCTCATTGGCATGAACGGCAGCGACCCATGTTGCAAGCGTATTCCAGAGATCCTTAGATCTGTCTCCAAACGGAGAGGCAGATGAGATGGTATGTTTGTCTTGCTCCAAAGCTGGTGAGCGATTCGCGTATTCGATCGCGACGTCATCTGCTGTTTCGATGCCAACTCTAGCGCCGCTGGGGCTCTTTGCGAGCCACAGCAAAGCCCGTTCGAACTGATAGCTAAAAGCTGCCGCGCTCCCTGGCGCAGCGTGATCAGCAAGCGACATGTTATCCCCGATGGTTGCTCTGTGGGCCTACCTGCGGCCATACCCCTATGGTTTTGCAGATGAGAGCATCTCGAGTGTACTTCTATGTCCGTTCCAATTCGATAGCGTTCTTTGTTTTCAACGAACAAATCGATTATCTCTGCCGTAACTTAAAGTGAAGCCGACCTTCCGGCGGTGATCCAGTCGATTCGTGCCGACGGCTTTTTGTGCCAGCAGAACTTTGCGGCATGGCGCGCCGCATTCAAAGGTTCAGAGGACCTGACCAATCCAAATGCTTTTTGGCGCGTATCGGCAGTTCACGCTCGTCGGTGGGGCGGTAACTAAGTCGAGAGAGGTTGCAGCTGCGACTGTGGCCCCCACGGCAAGCTCGGCTGGCGCGCTGTGGCGCGCTTGTGGAGAATCGCGGTGTGCAGTGAACGTCGCAATAAGACGTTAATTTCGTCAGCGAGTGCGTCGCTTCGAATTTTGTGCGGGACCGGCGTACTTGCGGCAGATCAAAACATGATCAGCCAGTCTACTTCTGCGCGAGCAGAGGCAAAGCTGCATATCGGGGGGGCTTAAGAGATGGGCGCAGCATGGGCACGAGCTGGGCACCAGTGCCCACTTCATGATCCCGCAGCTAATGTCTGTGCGGGTAACTTCATGTTTCAAATGAGATTTTTGGTCGGGGCGACAGGATTTGAACCTGCGACCTCTTGCTCCCGAAGCAAGCGCTCTACCAAGCTGAGCTACGCCCCGATTTGTCTTTCTCAGCTGGCTCTGGAGAGCGCGAACTGAGTCAGATCCAGCAACGCTTTTTTGTATGACGAGTCGGGAAGATCGTCTAGCGCCGCTGCCGCCGAAACCGAGTAGGCCCCGGCGAGCGCGCGAGTGTACGGGATTGCTTGGGTGGCTTCAACGATTTTCAGCACTTCATTCAGAAGTCCCACCTTGCCGCCCGTGAGCGCTTCGCGGATGAGCGCGGATTGCTCGGCCGAGCCCACGCGCATGGCGTGAATCAGCGGTAGCGTGGGCTTGCCTTCGGCGAGATCGTTGCCGACTGCTTTGCCGCTGACTTCGGGATCGGCGGTGTAATCGAGCACGTCGTCGATCAGCTGAAACGCGATGCCGAGATCATGACCGTAACGGCCGAGCGCTTCGATCAGCGCAGGCGTGGCGTCGGCGCAGAGCGCGCCGGCCTGGCTCGCGGCACGGAACAGTACTGCGGTCTTGAGTTCGATCACGCGCATGTAACGGGCCTGGTCGACATCGGGATCGCCGGCATTCAGAAGCTGCAGCACTTCGCCTTCGGCGATCGCGTTGGTGGTATCGGCCATCAGCCGCATGACCGGCATGCGGCCAGAATCGACCATCATCTGAAAGCTGCGCGAGTACAGAAAATCGCCAGCGAGCACCGCTGCGGCGTTGCCCCAGGACGCATTCGCGGTCTTGCGACCCCGGCGCAGCTCGGAATGATCGACCACGTCGTCATGCAATAGCGTCGCGGTATGGATGAACTCCATGACCGCCGCGAGCAACTGCGGCTCCTCGGTCCTGCAGCCCAGCGCACGCGCGGACATCAGCAACAGGGCAGGGCGCAGCCGTTTGCCGCCGGCTCCGACGATGTAAGCCCCGATCTCGTTGATGAGGGCGACTTCGGACGCTAAGCGCGCACGGATGATGCGGTCCATGCCGAGCATGTCGTCGGCAATGGGGGCGAGAAGGGTCTTGAGGTCCATAGGGCGGGCTTGCGAAGGACCAAAATGCTAGGGGCTCGCGGCACCCAGGGTCAATCCGGACGATGCTGCGGCCGACCTTCCATGCCGTTATCCCGCCCGTTTAGCGGTCTTCGAGCCGGCGCCGCCGAAGTCTGGGCGAGGGTTACGGCTTGCGAGCCGCGACCGAGTGCTTGGACTGCGCGTCGAACTGGCCGCGGAACCAATCGTCGAGCATGGCCTTTTCGTAGCGCAGCGAATCGTTGTTCGCGCGGGCGGCCGGGCGACGCAGATAGTTCATGTCGGCGACGCGCTGCTCGCCGTGGGCGATCTCGTGGCCGTCTTCGAGCAGGCGGTACTGCAGGCTCACGCTCGGCCAGGTCACGTCGACCATGTAGCGCACGTCCGGGTTGTAGTTGCGCCAGGGCTCGTAGCGGCCCGCGAGGTCGATGTCGGTGACTTTTATCTCCAGCCTCTGGTTCGCCGGCAGATAACGCTGGCCCAGGCCGACGAGGTAGTCGGAGAGTTCCTTCGTCACGCGCTCGTAGGACTGGAACCGGTTCTGCAGCGTCGCATCGGTGAACTTTTCGGGCTTGACGAAGCTCACCGCCACCTGGGGCTCCGCTGCAGGCGCGGATGCGCTCTGCGGCTGGGCATGGGCCGGCAGCGCCAGCAGGGCGCCGGTCAGGGACATCAAGGGAAGCAGGGTGCGCATGGGAAACCTCCGAAGCCACATAGGCCGATCGGCAACGATCGTACCGATCTTGGACCGCTTCGCCGTGAGGAGGTTTCCGGCTCAGAACATCGGATCGACACGCAGCCCGTCGTTGCGGGCGAGCGCGCCGCGCGTGCGCATGGACACGTCACCGAGGCCGCGCATGGCCGGCCCGGCCGCTTCGACGAGCACGAACGGGCGGCCCTGATGGGTGATGAAGGCCTCGTCCGCTTCGGGCCGGCGATCGAGGCCGAGCAGGTAGTGCCCCGGAACGTGCAGGCCGACGACGCGACGTTCGCCGAGGTCGAGCAGCATCGCCGCGAGCAGGGCGGATTTGGTATCGCAGTCGCCGTAGCCGCGTTCGAGCGCGAACGCCGGCGGATAGAAGCCCAGCAGCGAGCGCCCTTCGAGTTGTGCGACGGGCTTCTTGTACGGCAGTGCGGTCTGCACGAGCGTCATCGCGGTCTTGATCATCCAGTCGCCGTTCTGGCCCCGCTCGGCCGCGGCGCGGCGCAGTGCATCGGTCAGCGGACGCACGCGCGAGCGATTGCGCAGCACCACGGCCGGTACGTCGACCGACAGCCGCGAGGCGCGCCCCGGATCGGCCGTGAGGCGCAGTGCATGCTCGCGGTAGTAGCGCGTGGTGTAGCCGTCGTAGGTGGCCTGATCGCAAGCCATGGCCTGGCGGCAGAGTCGCATCAGCGCATCGAGTTCGCGATCGTCGACGCCGAACTCGCTCAGCGAGCGGCGGCTTTCGGCAGTCGCGAGATCGAAGCCGAGCGCGATGGTTTGCCCGTCGAAATTTCGAAAGCGCGTCGATACGCGATAGCGCCCATCCGTGGTCGGCTGGCCCCAATAGCGATTTTGCGCGGTGGTATCGGCGCTCGCGGCGACAGCGCTTCGGTCTTCGTCGACCTCGGCACCTTGCTCATTACCGGCGACCGGTTGCGCGAACCAGGCCAGGCACAGCAGCACGGCGCGCAGGACGGCACTCGATCGCGATGAAGCGCACGACGAAGTATGGGGGCTCATGTGGATCGCCATGTCCGAAGAGGTCATGGCGATCGACGTTCAAACCCCGTTCTCGAATCCTGAGCGCGGTTTCATCTGGCCGCATCAGGCGTGCGCCGGCAGGCCATGGCCTGCCGGTGCCGCCGGGCGATGCAAGAGCTTGTTGCAATTGGGGTTTGCGCTCACCGCGATCGAATGCCGCAGTGCGTCAGAAGGCGCGATACACCGGGCAGGCCGCGGATGGCCGGCGATTGGGCTCGGATGGATGGAACCGCCGGCTTGCGGGTTTTGAATCCAAGAGCGCCGGTTCGCCCGCGTATCGCGACGAATCGTGTCAGTTGAGTGGCCGATCAGGTGACGCAGCGCGTCGTCCGGCCGGTGGCTTCAGAACACCACGTGTGCCACTTCCCAGGCGATCGCGGACAAGAACGCCGCCGCCGGAATCGTGAAGATCCAGGCCCAGACGATGTTGCCGGCCACGCCCCAGCGCACCGCCGAGAGCTTGCGCGAAGCGCCGACGCCGACGATAGCCCCGGTGATCGTGTGCGTGGTCGACACCGGTACGCCGAGTCCGGTGGCCAGGAACAGCGTCGCCGCCCCGCTCGCCGATGCGCAGAAGCCGCCGACCGGGCGCAGCTTGGTGATGCGCATGCCCATGGTCTTGACGATGCGCCAGCCGCCGAACAGCGTGCCGAGACCCATCGCCGTCTGGCAGCTGATGACGACCCAGAACGGCAGGTCCGCATCTTTCTGCAGCGCACCCGAGACCATCAGCAGCAGCCAGATGATGCCCATGGTCTTCTGCGCGTCGTTGCTGCCGTGGCCGAGGCTGTAGAGCGCCGCCGAGACGAACTGCAGGCGGTTGAAGGTGCGCTCGACGCGGCGAGGCGAGGTGCGGAAGAAAATCCAGGCGATCGCGATCATCAGCGCGGCTGCGAGCAGAAAGCCCAGCAGCGGTGACAGCACGATGGCCGCCGCGGTCTTGAGAAAGCCTGCCGACACCAGCGAGCCGGTGCCGCCCTTGGCGATCGCCGAGCCCGCGAGTCCCCCGATCAGCGCGTGCGAGGAGCTCGATGGAATGCCGAAGTACCAGGTGATGACGTTCCAGCAGATCGCCCCGAACAGGGCGCCGAAGACGACATAGGTGTCGACGATGTTCGGGTCGACGACGCCCTTGCCGATGGTCGCGGCGACATGCGAGCCGAAGAAAGCGAAGGCGATGAAGTTGAATCCGGCGGCCCAGATGATCGCGGCCTGCGGCGACATTGCGCCGGTGGAGACGATGGTGGCGATCGAATTGGCCGCGTCGTGAAAGCCGTTCATGAAATCGAACAGCAGTGCCGCTGCGATCAGCAGCACGAGAACTTCCATGCTGACGCTCATCAGCCGTTCTCGATCACGATGCCTTCGATGATGTTGGCAACGTCCTGGCAGCGGTCGGTCACCGATTCGAGCAGCTGGTAGATCTCCTTGAGCTTGAACAGCTGCTTGGCGTCGGCCTCACCCCGGAACAGCTTGGCCATGGCGCTGCGCATGACGTGGTCGGCATCGCCTTCGAGGCGGTCGACCTCGTTGCAGAGCTCGAGAATGCGCTTGGCGTTCTTGAGATTGCTGAGCAGGTCCACCGCTTCCTTGACCTTCTGCGTGCTGGTGAGGCAGAGGTCGGCGAGCGCGCGCGCCTCATCGGTGACCGCGCGGATGTCGTACAGGAACATGCACTGCGAGACGTCCTCCATGAGATCGAGGATGTCGTCCATCTTGGTGATCAGCTGATGGATCTCGTCGCGGTCGAGCGGAGTGATGAAGGTCTGATGCAGCAGCTGCATCGTCTGCGAGGTGATCTTGTCGGCCCGATGCTCGATGTTCTCGATGTTGCGCTTGCGCTCGTCGAGCTCATGCTCGGCCCGCATCAGCGCGGTGAGCTGCTCGGCCCCGAGCACGATCTGGTCGGCATGCTGGCTGAAATAGTCGAAGAATTTGCCCTCGCGGGGCATCAGGCGTCCGAACATGGGAGCTCGCGGTGCTTTAAAAACGCAAGCTTAAAGCTTGAACGGAAGCTGAGCGAGATTGCGGCTGTAATCGATTTTGTGCTTGGCGCCACCGCGGTGGCCGACGCGACCGCTCGGCAACCATGATCCTGCGACCGTGCAACGCCGGCTCAGACGATCTCGCCGAGCTTGGTTCCGACCGGATACGCGGCGCCTGCGGCCTGCAGAATCTTGAGCCTGCCCGAGGCGGGAGCCTCGATGTCCTGTATGGATTTGTCGCTTTCGAGCGAATACAGCAACTGTCCCTGCATCACCGCCGCGCCGTCGGCGACGAGCCAATCGGCGAGCGTTCCTTCGGTCATCGAAAAACCGAGCTTGGGAAGGACGATCGGCGTACTCATGGCGTGCTCATGTTCCGGAAGGCTGCGGGCTAGTGTAGTGAGTATTCCTGTCGACCGGGAGCGCATGGCGCGGCGGATCAGCCTGCACGATCGGGCTTCGATAGTCGTGCGGCTTGCGGGCGAGTCGGCGCCTTTTTGCGGCGTTTACGTCCGCGTGCGAGCCGGAACGTCTATTGCAACCGATCGGCTGCGCACGGATGCGCATCGTAAAAACGCAAGGAGCACGACATGAACGACAAGACCCCAGTACGCAGGAAAATCGCCATTCTCGCCACCGACGGCTTCGAGCAGGACGAGCTCTTGGGGCCCAGGCAGCTGCTCGAGCAGGCCGGCCTCGAGGTCGAGGTGCTGGCCCCGGCCAAGACCGCCAAACCCGGCGAGATCAAGGCCTGGAAATTCACCGATTGGGGTGAGACCGTCCGCGTCGATCGCAAGGTCGACGACGCGAAGGTTCAGGACTACGAGGCGCTCGTATTGCCGGGCGGGCAGATCAACCCGGACAAGCTCAGGCTCGAGCCACGGGCCATCGACTTCATTCGCGCGTTCGGCCAGACCGGCCGGCCGATCGCGGCGATCTGCCATGGCCCGTGGACCCTGATCGACGCCGGCCTTGCGAAAGGCAAGCGCATGACGAGCTGGCCCTCGCTCAAGAACGACCTGAGCAATGCGGGCGCGCAATGGGCCGATGCGGAGGTCATCGTCGATGGCCCGATCATCACGAGCCGCAAGCCGGACGATATTCCGGCTTTCGTCGACGCACTGATCAAGCAGCTCGGCATCGACTCGAAGCAGAAGAAGGCAGCGTAGTACGAACAGGGCAGGTCGGCAGCCCGCTGCTGACCGCCTTTTTAGCGCATGAACAAAAGTGGGTTAGCGCTGGCGCTAACCCACTTGTGAAGCGCCCGATCGATCAGGCCGCTTTTTTCATCGCGCGCTGCGGCAGCGGTTGCGATTCGATGAGCTTGGCGCGCACCACGCCGCGAGGGCTGCCCTCGTCGCGCAGCTGCGTCATGAGCTGCTCTTTCAGAACGAGCATGCGCTGGCCGATCGCTTCGAGATCGAGCGAGGTCTTTTCCACATCGGGAAAGTAGTCCTTCTCTTCTTCCTTGACGTGATGCTGCACGTATTCCTTCAGTACAGTCACGTAAGCCTTGAACAGCGGCTCGTTCGCGCGCATGCCATCGAGCCGCTGGATCAGGCCCTTGAGACTCGCGTGCTCGACATAGGCTTCATCGACCTGATCCTGGCCGTCGCTCTTCAGCACGTTGCGCGACTCCGGGTAAAAGATGCGCTCTTCGAGTTCGGTATGAACGGCGAGCGCCTTGCAGATGCGGCTTACGATTTCGGTTTGATCGGGGCCGGTTGTGGCTTTCTCGAACGCCTCGAACATGGCATCGACTTCGCGATGATCGGTTTCGAGCAACTTGATCGCATGCATGGAAGAACGCGGATTCATCAGGCTCATGGCTTGCCCTCCTGGCTGGCTATTGAGGGCTCCAAGATTAGGCGCACGTGCTGAATCGTCGCAGGCTTCAAACGGCCGCTTTTTCAGCATTCAAGTCAGGGCGCGTACACGCGTGCTGGCCGAGCATCGACGCTTCTTGAAACGCAAAAAACTCAGGAGGCGACGACGAATCGCCATGATCGAAACGATGACGGCAAGCAGGCTTCGCGGGCTCGAAACGAGCAACCGAAGCAGGGCAAGGATTCACCGCAGGAACGCGAGAAGAGCATCAACGGTGGACATCAAGGCAGCACGGGCCAACGTGACAAGCACGATCGCTAGAACGCAGACCGGTGATCAGCGCGCAGCGGTGTGGAGCTGCTGAGTGCCCTTGTCCCAACTTTCCTTGAGCCAGGTTTCGACCGCGTTCAAGGAGTGACCGAGGCCATCGAGAATGGCGTCCTCATCGGTTTTGTTAGGGCGGCCGAGGACGTAATTGAGCACCAGCGTCTTGTCGCCCGGATGGCCGATGCCGATGCGCAACCGACGGTAGGCCTCACCCTGTGACTTGTGGATGTCGCGCAAGCCGTTGTGTCCGCCGTGCCCGCCGCCAAGCTTGAGGCGCATGGTGCCGGCCGGCAGATCGAGTTCGTCGTGAGCGACGAGCAACTGGTTCGGAGTCAGCTTGTAGAAATTCGCAAGCGCCGAGACGGCTTGGCCGCTGCGATTCATGAACGTGGTCGGCTTGAGCAGCAGCACGTCTGCAGGGCCGATCTTCACTCGCGCGGTTTCGCCGAAGAACTTCGATTCCGTGCGGAAATTACCGCCGTAGCGCAGGGCCGCGAGATCGGCGAACCAGAAGCCGGTGTTATGGCGAGTGCGCGCGTATTCCGGCCCTGGATTACCGAGGCCGACGATGGCGTAGAGCGAGTCGGGCATTGCGTGTTTTTCGAGACTGCTGACGAGGCGGCGACCTTAACAAAAAAGCCCTGCCGATGAGGCAGGGCTTTTCGTTGAGCCGGAGCTGGTGTCGCGTCTGGGAGAGCAGACACTCGCCTGGGCGTCGATCCCGGCTTCGCCGGGCCCCGACGCGTGGCTCGGTCTGCTACTTCTTCTTCGGAGCCGGAGCCGCCTTGGCGTCCGCAGCCTTCTGGTTGGCGGCCGGAACTTCAGCGGAGGCCGGAGCGGCTTCCTCTTCTTCGGCGGCCTTCGGCAGGTGGATCGCGACGACCGCGAGGTCGTTGTCATGCTTGAGTTCGACGAAGGCGACGCCTTCCGGCAGCGCGATCTGCGAGAGATGGATCGACTCGTTGACGTTGAGGCCGGAGATGTCGATCTCGAAAGCTTCGGGCAGATCCTTCGGCAAGCACTCGACTTCGACTTCGTTCAGCAGATGCTCGACATAGCCACCGCCGGTCTTGACGCCCGGAGCCACGTCGCCGCCCTTGAAGTGCAGCGGAACGCGGATGCGCAGGGCGACGTCGGCCTGGATGCGCTGCAGGTCGAGGTGCAGAACCTGCTCGCGAACCGGGTGACGGTGCAGATCCTTGAGCACGACCTGCTCGGATTCGCCGCCGACGTTCAGCGTGATGATGGCCGAGTAGAAGGCCTCGAGCTTGAGCTGCTTCCACAGTTCATTGTGGTTGACGGAGATCATCTGCGGCTCTTTCTTGCCGCCGTAGACGATGCCCGGGACCGAGCCCGCGTGGCGCAGACGGCGGCTCGCACCCGTTCCCTGCGCCGACCGTGCTTCGGCTTCGATAACGAATTTCTGTTTCATGGCAAAACTCCAAAAATGGTTGACGACCCGTAGCCGCGACCAGCCACGGGGGCGCGGATTCTACGGGAGCGGTCGCAAAGTCGCTACCGATCGCGGCGGCTCCGGGCTTGACGTTTGGCCGCAACCGGGCAGGCTAGCCGGCTTTCCGTAGCGACGAATCGGGCCCATCGTGCGCATCCTGCTGGTCGAAGACGACGAAATGATCGGCAGCGGCCTGCGTGCGGAGTTGCGCCACCGCGGCTACGCGGTCGACTGGCTGCAGGACGCACCTGGCGCCCTGACTGCCGCGATCACCGAGCATTTCGACCTGATCGTGCTCGATCTCGGGCTGCTGCGCGGCGATGGGCTCGAGGTGCTGCGCCAGCTGCGCACGCAGGGTGTCGCGTCCCCGGTGCTGATCCTCACCGCGCGCGACGCGATCGCGAGCAAGGTCGCCTGCCTCGATGCGGGCGCCGACGACTACCTGACCAAGCCTTTCGACCCGGACGAGCTCGCGGCCCGCATTCGCGCGCTGGTGCGGCGCAAGAGCGGGCAGAGCGGCCCGCTGATCGAGCATCGTGACCTGCTGCTCGACCCGGCCGCTCACAAGGCGACGCAGGCCGGCGTCGAACTGACGCTGTCTCCGCGCGAATTCGCGATCCTGCAAGCTTTGCTCGAACGCCCGGGCCAGGTGCTCTCGCGCAGCCAGCTCGAAGAGCGGCTCTACGGCTGGGGCGAGGAGGTGGAAAGCAATACCGTCGACGTCCACCTGTCTGGCCTGCGGCGCAAGCTTTCGGCCGGCTTCATCCAGAACGTGCGCGGGGTCGGCTGGCGGGTGGCAACGTGAGCTCGCTGCGCACGCGCCTGCTGCTCTGGCTGCTCGGGGCCGTGCTGCTGACGGGCATCGCGGGGGCTGCATTCCTGTACCGGCAGGCGCTCGCCGAGGCCGATATCGTCTTCGACCAGCAGCTGCAGGAGACCGCGCACGCCCTGCGCGACCGCAGCTTTCTTCAACCCGCGCCCGAGTTCGGCGAGCGCGAGGCCGCGGCCGACCTCGTCGTGCAGGTCTGGAGCCTGACCGGCGTGCGCGTGTACCTGTCGCAGCGCCACGCGAGCCTGCCGGGCCTGACCACGCTGGGTTTTTCGACCGTCCGCACGCCCGAGGGCGAATGGCGCGTCTACGGCCTGCGCACGCCGTTCAACGTGATCCAGGTGGCGCAACCGATGCGCGTGCGCGAATCGCGCGCCGCGCATCTGGCCGCGCGCGTGCTGTTGCCGTTGCTATTGCTGATGCCGGCGCTCGGCATGGTGATCTGGATCTCGGTCGGACGCGTGCTCGCGCCGCTGCGCCGGCTCGCGCAGCAGGTCGGCTCGCGGCCGGCGGTCGAATCGGCCCCGCTGCGCGAGCAGGGCCTGCCGGCCGAGGTGCGGCCGCTGGTGGCCTCGCTAAACGATCTGCTCGGCCGCCTGAGCAGCCAGCGCGAGCGCGAGCGCCGCTTCATCGCCGATGCGGCGCACGAGCTGCGCACGCCGCTGACGGCCCTGCGCCTGCAGTTGCGCGGGCTCGATCAGGCCGGCGAGCACGAGCGCCGCGCCGCGATCGAAGCCCTCGAGTCCGGCGTCGGCCGGGCGTCGCGGCTCGTCGAGCAGATGCTCGCGCTGGCCCGGCAGGACGCGCCGGAGCCCGGAGCCGGCTCCGAAGTCCGTCGGCCGCTCGTGCTCGCGGAGCTCGCGCGCCAGGTCATCGGCGAGCTCTACGCCGCCGCCGAGGCCAAGCAGGTCGATCTCGGGCTCGACGACACGGCCTCAGAAGCGAGCGTCGTCGGCGAGCCCGAGGCGCTCAAGACGCTGCTGCGCAATCTGCTCGACAACGCCATCCGCCATTCGCCGCCGGGCGGGCGCGTCGACGTATCGGTCCGCCATGCGGGGTCGGCCTTGGAACTCGTGGTGCTCGACCAGGGCTCGGGCATTCCGGAAGCCGAGCGCGGGCGCGTGTTCGATCGCTTCTACCGCGCGCCCGATGCGCCGCCGGGCGGCAGCGGGCTGGGCCTGGCGATCGTGCGCAGCATCGCCGAGGCGCATGCGGCGACGGTGACGCTGGCCGACGGCGACGATGGGCGCGGGCTCAAGGTGATCGTGCGCTTCGCCGCACCGAAAGGATCGATCTGATGCGGACCGAATCGCTGGCCGGACTCGCCTTCGTGTTGCTCTGGAGTACCGGCTATCTGGCCGCCGAATTCGCGCTGCAGGGCAGCGGCGCGTTCACGCTCGCGGTGCTGCGCTTCGCCGGGTCGGGCGCGATCGTCGGACTCTGGCTGCTGGCGTGGCGCCGGCCGGCGGCGGCTGCATTCCCGGAACTCAGGCATGCGGCGATCGGCGGCGTGCTGCTGCAGGCCGGCTTCTTCGGCTTCACCTACGCGGGCATGCGCGCGGGCGTTCCGCCGGCCGCGGCCGGGCTCATCGCCGGGCTCATGCCGCTGACGACGGCGATCGGCGGCGCGGTGTTCCTCGGCGAACGCCTGCGCCGCTATACGCCGATCGGCCTCGCGCTCGGGCTCGCCGGCGTGCTGTTCGTGATCGGGCCGAAACTCGTGGCACCGAGTTCGCTGCTCGGCTACGGCTTCATGCTGCTGGCGCTGCTGTCGCTGAGTTTCGGCACGCTCTACCAGAAGCGCCACACCACGCATCTGGACCCGCGGCTCTCGCTGGTGGTGCAGCTGCTCGCCTCGCTGATCGTGCTCGCGCCGTTCGCGATCGCGCTCGAAGGCCTGCATTACGTGCCGCAGACCCGCGTGCTGCTCGGCACCGCCTGGTCGATCCTGGTGAATTCCTGCGCGGGCCTGCTGCTGTACCTGTGGTTGCTGCGCAGGGGTGCGGCCGGCCGCACGGCCGGGCTGTTCTACCTGGTTCCGCCGGTCACGGCGCTGCTTGCAGCGCTGCTGCTCGACGCGGCCTTCGGCTGGCACGAGCTGGTCGGCCTGCTGCTGGCTTCACTGGGCGTCTGGCTCGGGCAGCGGGAGTAATTCGGCACCCGCGACGTCGTCGCCGTTCCTCTCTCCCGCTTGCGGGGGAGAGTCCCTCGCGTCGGCGAGGGGAGAGAGGGTTCGTCTGAAAAGTGGGCGCACTTTCCGATCAGCCCCCTCACCCGGCGCTTGCGCGCCACTCCCTCCCACGCGTGGGAGCGGGGACAATCAAACCCGGCGTGGCTCGTCTTAAATCTCTCTTAAATCTTCGCCCCCATCGTGGCGGCACGCGGAACGATTTCCGCGGCTTTCCACCGACTTGTCAGGAGCGTTTTGAAGATGAGCATGAAGATCGTACGCAATCCCTTCGCCGCGGCGTTGTTGGGCGCTGCGGCCGTCGCCGTGCCCGGCACCGCGCTCTTTGCGATGGGCCACGAAAACCCGAGCGTCGCAGTCGCAGCCCCGGTGGCCGCGCCGGCCAACGTCTCGGCCCGCGCCGCGCTGCCGGATTTCTCGGCCATGGTGCGCGCCTATGGCCCGGCCGTCGTCAACATCACCACCAAAGGCACCGTGAAGACTTCGGCACGCGGCCAGCTGCGCGGCTTTCCAGGCTTCGGCGGTAACGGCGACGATCCATTTTCGCAGTTCTTCGGCCAGATGCCGCAGCAGGAGCGCCCGACCTTCGGCGAAGGCTCCGGCTTCATCGTCGGCGCGGACGGCGTGATCCTGACCAACGCGCACGTCGTCGCCGATGCCAAGGAAGTCACGGTCAAACTCACCGACCGCCGCGAATTCACCGCCAAGGTCATCGGCCAGGACGCCAAGAGCGACGTCGCCGTGCTCAAGATCGATGCGCGCGACCTGCCGACCGTCAAGCTCGGCAACCCCGACGAGCTCAACGTCGGCGAATGGGTGGTGGCCATCGGCAGCCCGTTCGGCTTCGAAAACACGGTCACGCAGGGCATCGTCAGCGCCAAGGGCCGCACCCTGCCGGACGGCTCCTACGTGCCGTTCATCCAGACCGACGTCGCGATCAACCCGGGTAATTCGGGCGGCCCGCTGTTCAATCTCGACGGCGAAGTGGTGGGCATCAACTCGCAGATCTATTCGCGCAGCGGCGGCTTCCAGGGCGTGAGCTTCTCGATCCCGATCGACGTCGCGCTCAACGTCAGCAAGCAGCTGCAGACCAGCGGCAAGGTCACGCGCGGCAAGCTCGGCGTGACGATCCAGGCCGTCAACCAGCAGCTCGCGCAAAGCTTCGGGCTGGCGCAGCCCACCGGCGCGCTGGTCTCGAACGTCGAAGAGGACAGCGCCGCCGCCAAGGCCGGCGTGCAGCCGGGCGACGTGATCCTGGCCGTCGACGGCAAGCCTGTACAGGACTCGTTCGCACTGCCGTCGGCGATCGCGTCGATGCAGCCGGGTGCCAAGGTCGAGCTGACGGTCTGGCGCGACGGCAAGAAGCGCGATCTCATCGCCAAGCTGGAGGCGATGGACGATACCCAGGTTGCCAGTGCCGACGAAGGCGGCAAGGCCGATGCCGGCGGACGCCTCGGCGTCGCGGTGCGCCCGCTCACCAGCGACGAGAAGAAGCAGATCGACGTCAAGGGCGGCCTGGTCGTCGAGGACGTCGCCGCCGCGGCGGCCGAAGCCGGCATCCGCCCGGGCGACGTGCTGCTGTCGGCCAACGGCAAGACCATCGACAGCGCCAAGCAGCTGCGCGAGATCGTCGAAAAGTCCGACCGCCACATCGCCGTGCTGATCCAGCGCGGCGAGGCGCGAATCTTCGTGCCGGTCGATCTGGGCTGAACGATGCGTTGAACGATGGACCGCTGCGGCGGTCCATCGACGCGTGAGCCGGCAAAGGCGCCGGTTCACGCGGGCAACGAAGCCCGGACATCGCCAACGGCGGCGATCGCGGATCGGATGGAGCACAGACGAGAAGAGCACGCTTCGGCGTGCTCTTCTCGTCTGTGGCCAGACAAGCTCCGGATCGATGTCAGGAGAACAGCGCAGGCCCCATCGCCATCGCCGGGTCGCTGAAGCCATGACTGCCGGACTCCGCGCGTCCGGCATGACGCTGATGCCAGTCCGGCTTGCCTTCCAGGCTCACGGTGAAGTCGTACCAGTGCGCGCTCTTGCGCAAGCTCCAGTGCTTGCTGGCCGTGGTGCCGGGCTTCAGTTTGAGCTTCACGATGCCGTCGCCGTAGGCGTTGTCGACGATCGTCAGCGTCACTGGCTCGCTGCCGGCTGCCGCCTGCGCTTCGAGCGTCAGGCTGCCGTCGTCGCCGTGGCGAAACCGCAGCTGCGGGGCCGAGGCCGCGTCACCGATGCGGCCCTTGAAATGGCGCACGTGGCCGTTGACGCCATGCACCCAGAGGTCGAAAGCCCCGTCGGTGTCGGCGGTGGTCCAGCGATCCGTCAGCGACTTGCCGGCTTCGACCGTGTAGCGGCGCGGGATGCGCTTGGGCTGCAGGCGATCGTAGACCTGGAACACTGCGCCTTGAGCCCCGGTGTTGCCGAAGTCCAAGGCCAGTTGACCGTCTTGGCTGCGCGCGTCGACGTGCAGCGCGTAGGGCAGGGCGCGCGAGGGGCGCATGCCTTGCTCCTGCCAGACCGGCTGCGCCTGCGCGGGCGCGGCCGGCACGGCGAGCTTGTTTTGCGCGCTTTCGATTTCGGCGTAGTTCGCCACGTCCGGCAGGCGCGGAAAGCGGGCCGCATTCGGGTTCTTGAAGTCGAACGCGGAGCTCAGGTCGCCGCAGACCGCGCGATGCCAGGGGCTGATGGCCGGAATGCGCACGCCGAAGCGGCGCTCCAGGAATTGTCCGACCGAGGTGTGATCGGCTACCTGCGAATTGACCCAGCCACCGCGGCTCCACGGCGAGATCACGTACATCGGCACGCGCGGCCCGAGGCCCCAGGGCCGGCGCGTGCCGCTGATGACGTCCTCGCGCTTGAGATGGTTGCGATAGGGATCGTGGAAGAAATGGCCGGCCAGATCGAGGGTCGCGGCGCCCGCGAGCTTGCCGTCGGCATCGAACGAAGGTGGCGCGGGCGGCGGCAGGTGATCGAAGAAGCCGTCGTTCTCGTCGAAGGTCAGAAACAGCGCGGTCTTGCTCCAGACCTCCGGGTTGCGCGTCAGCGCGGCGAGCACTTCGCTGGTGAAGTGGCCGCCCTGCTGCGGGCTGGACGGGGCGCCCGGGTGCTCGGACTGCAGGCGCGTCGGCAGTATCCAGCTCACCTGCGGCAGCGTGTCCTGCTCGACGTGCTGGATCAGGTCGTCGATGCTCCAGTGCGACATGCCGTTGCGATAGATCGGAGAATCGCGTTCCGCTTCGCGGAAGCTCTTGAACGCCAGGCAGCCGTGCATCGCGCCGGTCCAGTTGTCGTTCGGGTCCTGGTAGACGCGCCAGCTCACGCCGGCCTCCTGCAATACGTCCGGAATCGTCGGCCAGGTCAGCGCGTTGCTAACGTACCGGTAGCCCGGCTCGGGCAGCGCGCCGGTGACCCAGCAGCGCAGGTTGTCGGGTTCGGAATCGACGTCGGTGCTGTCGATGCCGCGTGCGCGCAGCTGCGGATCGAAGCTGGAGCCGCTCCAGAACACGATGCGGTTCGGATCGGTGCCCGCGGTGATGGAGCAATGGTAGGCATCGCAGATCGTGAAGGCTTCGGCGAGCGCGTACTGGAACGGCACGTCGGCACGCCGATAGTGGCCCATCGAATACTGCGTCTTGTACAGCGGCCACTGCCCGAACAAGCCCTGGTTCCAGGCCGCCTGCGCGTCCGAATACGAATGCGGCGTATCGGGCACCAGCAGCGCGTTCATGCGCGCGCTGTCGAGGTGGTACGGCGGAATCTCGCGCTTGCCGTCGGATTGCCACCAGACCGACTTGCCCGAGGCCAGCGGAATCGGAAAGCGATCACCGAAGCCACGCACCCCGCGCAGGGCGCCGAAGTAGTGATCGAACGAGCGGTTTTCCTGCATCAGGATCACCACATGCTGCACATCGCGGATCGTGCCCGTTTCGCTGCGTGCGGAGATGGCCAGCGCATCGCGGATGGACAGCGGCAAGGCAGTGGCGCCGGCAGCGCCGCCGACCAGGCGCAGAAAGTCGCGGCGACTGCGAGTCGTCGTCATGGGAGCAGCTCCTGCTGTGGGGGTTAGATGAAGCGGGCGCGCAGGCGTCCGGCCAGATGTTCGAGCAGCACCACGGAGGCGAAGATCGCGAGCAGCAGCGTAGCCACGTGCCCGAAGTCGAACATCTCGAAGCGTCCCTTGAGTTCCTGCCCGATACCGCCGGCACCGACGATGCCGATCACCGTCGCGGTTCTTACATTGCGTTCGAGGATGTACTGCACCTGGCCGATCACCGACGGCAGCACCGCGGGCCAGACCGCATAACGCAGAACCTGCAGATCGCGCGCGCCCGCCGCGCGCAACGCATCCTGCGGAGCGCGCTCGGCGTTCTCGATGCTTTCGGCGAAGAACTTGCCCAGAAAGCCCGCGCTGTGCGCACCGAGCGCCAGCACGCCCGCGATCGGACCGAAGCCGAAGGCCAGCACCAGGAACAGCGCACTGACCAGATCAGGTATCGAACGCAGCAGGCTGCTGGTTCCGCGCGCCAGCGTGTGCAGTAGCGGATGCGGTGCGTAGTCGCGGGCTCCGAAATACGCCAGCGGAAAGGCCATCAGCAGCGCGACCAGCGTTCCCCACAGCGCCATTTCCACCGTTTCGAACATCAGGCCAGCCACGCGCCAGAGATAGCCCAGCGGCTGCACGAGCACCTCGCGCGCAACCACCTGGGTCTGCACTTGCAGCGTGGTCGGATCGAGGCTGCGCGTCAGCGACTGCTCCTGCTCGAGGTGCGAGCCCAGCGGCAGATGCTTGCGGTCGAAGCCTTCGATGCGCGCCACTTCGCGTCGCTCCGACAATTGCGGCGGCCACAGCGAGCTGCTCACACGCCGTACGCCATCGGCGACTTGCGAGGGCCCGCCAATTCCAAGCGCCGAACCCGCGGCCTCGGCGCTCAGCAGCAGCATGCGATCGATCTCGGTGCGCTTGGCCGAGAACAGCAGCAGCGCGATCACGAGCAGCCCGATCAGCAGCCGGCGCAGCGAGCCGCGCGGCTGCAGTTGCCACTGCTCGGGCGGTTTGGCCGCGAGCGCGCCGGTCTCAGGCATGCGCCCACTCCCGAAGCAGCGGTGCCCGCGCGTCCGCGTTCGCAGGGTCGGTGCGGACATGCGGATCCAAAGCGGAATAAAGCGAGGCATGCGCCGCCGCATCGAACTCGGACGGCACCCCGTCGAACACCACGCGCCCCAGGCGCAAGCCGACGATGCGATCGGCGAATTCCAGCGCCAGCTCGACCTGATGCAGCGTGCAGAGCACGGCAACGCCCTGCTCGTGCACGGTGTTGCGCAGCAGGCCCAGGATGTCGCGGCTGATGCGAGGGTCCAGGCTCGCGACAGGCTCATCGGCGAGGATCAGTTGCGGATCGCACATGAGCGCACGGGCGATGCCGACGCGTTGCTGCTGGCCGCCGGACAACTCGTCCGCGCGACGGTACAGCTGGTTTTCGTCCAGCCCGGCATCGGCGAGCGCGCGACAGGCGCGGCGGCGCTGCTCGTCGCTGAACGCGCCGGTCATCGAGCGCAGCAGGCCCATGCGCGGCAGCAGGCCGCAAAGCACGTTGTCGAGCACCGACAGGCGCCCGACCAGGCCGTAATGCTGATGAATGCTGCCGATGCGGCTGCGTTGCTGGCGCAGTCGCGCGGTCGTGAGCGTCACGCCGTCGAAGCGGATGTCGCCTTCATCAGGGCGCGTCAAACCATTGAGCATGCGTAGCAGCGTCGACTTGCCGGCGCCGGAAGGGCCGAGCACCACGCAGAACTGCGCGCGTGGCATCGACAGTTTGAGCTCGTCGAGCGCCCGGGTGCCATCGGCGTAGCGCTTGCTCACGCCATCGAATTCGACGAGCGCGCTCATCGCTGGCCCGCCTTCCGCAGAATCGCGCCGAGTTGCGGGTCGCCGATGCGTTCGAGCATCTGCGCGGGCTTGTCGAATGCGGCCTCCGGAAACGCGGCATCGTAGCGATCCACCGGGCTGTTGCCATAGCCGCGCAGCGAAGCCGCGGCGATGTGGCCGGCCTGGTGTACGCGCGCAAACGCTGTCTTGAGTTTCTGCTTGATGGCAACAGGCAAGGCGGTGCTCATCGCCAGGGGCGGATTCGGAATCGCCTCGCTGCGCGCGAGTACGCGGTAATCCTCGGCGTGTACCGAGCCCGCATCGACCGCGCGCAGATACGAATTGAAGCTCAGGCAGGCCGCATCGACGAGTCCGCTGCTCAGCGCGGCGAGGCTGGCGGCGTGGCTGCCGGTGATGCGCAACTCGGACAGATCACGCGCCGGATCGAGTCCGGCCTCCAGCAGCATCGCCACCTGATACGAGAAGCTCGACGTGGAGTTGATGTCGCCGAAGGACATGCGCTTTGCGCCCAGGTCGGCGAGTGTCTTGAACGGGGCGTTCGCGCGCACGAAGATGCCGGCGTAATAGCTCGATTCGCCGTCGCGCACCGAAACCGCGAGCAGCTCGGCAGCGCCGGCCTTGCGCGCCTGCACGTAGGCCACTGGGCCGAACCAGGCGACGTCGATGAGCCCCCCTTTCATCGCCTCGACCACGGCCGAATAGCTACTGCCGACCCGTAGCGAGAAATGCAGGCCGGTGTCCGCAGTGATGGCATCGAACAGCGGCTTGAAGTCGGCCAGCGTGCCGGTGGCGGTGCCGCCGTCGGCAGGAATCAGCATCACGCGTAGCGGACGCTGCGTGCTGCCGTCGTTCGGTGTGGCGAATGCGGAAGGAATGAATGCCAGCGCGGTGAACGCGACCAGCAAGCGGCGCAGCAGGTTCCAGATCATGAGGAGCTCGGGCGAGCGTGGGTCACAACGATGGGCGCAGCCTATGAGCCCCTGATTGCACCGTCGTGAAAGAAAAATCGATGAATCGCCGCCCGGCATGAAAATCTTCTATGGATCGGGCACCAAAGTCACGGCAATGAAAGATTGTTGCCGTTAACTGCGGGCCGTCCATAGATCACGTCGATAGATTACATGCGCCTACTGACCGGCCTGCGCGCCTTTCACTACACCGCCCGCTGCGGTAGCACCACCGCCGCGGCCATCGAGATGGGTGTCAGCCAGCCCACCGTTTCGGCGCAGATCGGTGCGCTCGAAAAGCAGTTCGGCGTGCAGCTGTTTCTGCAGATCGGCCGAAAGCTCATGACTACCGAATTCGCCGACAGCCTGCTGGTGATCACCAATCGCCTGTTCGCGCTCGAGGAGGAAGCGCATTCCATGCTCATGGAAGCCGAAGGCATGTTGCGCGGTCATCTGCGCATCGGTGCGGTCGGACCCTACAACGTCATGCCGGTGCTGGCTGCGTTCCAGAAGCGCCATCCGCGCATCTATGTGAGCCTGTCGGTCGGCGATTCATCGCAGATCGTCGATCGCATCCTCAATTATCACGCCGACCTCGGCGTGCTCGTGCACGACGTGCAGGACGAGCGTGTCGAAAGCGTGGCCTACCGGCGCCAGCCGCTGGTGGTGTTCGCGCATCGCGAACATCCGCTGGCGCGGCGTGGATCGCTCAGCGTGCACGATCTTCATGGCTGCGAATTCGTCGGCCGTGAAAGCGGTTCGACGACGCAGCGTGTCTTCAACCAGGCGCTGGAACGCGCGGGTGTTCGCGTGAAGCAGATCATGGAAATCGGCAGCCGCGAATCGATACGCGAAGCGGTCGCCAACGGCATCGGCCTCGGCGTGGTTTCGGAAGTGGCTTACGTCGACGATCACCGTTTGGTGCCACTGCCGATCGACGATCTCGATGCGGCCACATACTCGCACGTGATCTGCTTGCGCGAGCGCATGAAATCGCGGCTGGTGATGTCGTTCCTCGAGTTGGTGCATCAGTTGCGCGCGGAACTCGAAGCGACGGACCGACGTCTGCCCAGCGCGGAGCTGGCGGTTCGTCCGCTTGCCGGTCGTGCACCTATAGAAGGATTGGGGCTCGGCACAAATCCCTGAATATCAGAACATTTCGTTCATTTTCCTGACATCGGTCAGAAAAAGAACCGCACCAGACTTCGGGGCAGGGCGATCGCAATTGATCGCCAAGCACGACGCACCGGCATTCGATCGCCGCTGCTGTGTCGTGTCGAGAATTCAAACGCTATCCCGAAGGAGCCTTCCGATGTCCGCGATTCATGTTCGCGTGCCGTTCCGGCGCATGCTGTTGTCCCTTGCCGTCGGCGCGACGATCTGCAGCTTGCCTGCACAGGCACAGGATGCGGTCGCTCCTGCGGCTGTGGATCTGCTGGTGGCACAGGCGGGCGCCGGCGCCGCCGTCATCGAGGCGGCGCAGGCCGCAGTGGCGGTCAGTGCGGTCGAGGAGGTCGAGGTGCTCGGCCACGAGCGCGTGACCGCAGTGGCGCAGGATCTGAAGCAGTTCGGCAATCAGGTGCAGGTGATCAGCGCGGAGCAGATCGAGGCCGGCGGCTACACCAACATGGCCGAACTCGCGCAGGGTCTGATCGCAGGCGCCTACGTGGGCTACTCGCCCGACGAAGGCGAATTCACCATCCGTCTCGATGGCGGCGGCGATCGCGACACGCTGGTGACGCTGGACGACGTGCCGCTGTACGACCGTGGTCCGGGCGTCGAGGACATCTGGGGTTCGACGCTGATCGATCCGCACATGATCGAATCGGTGGAAGTGTTCCGTGGCGGCCAGAGCCTGTACTTTGGCAGCAACGCCGGCGTCGGTCTCGTGAGCATTCGCACCAAGAAGCCCGATGGTACGCAAAAAGGCGAGATGGGTTTCAGCTACGGCAGCTTCAACACGCGCGAGATCTGGGGCAATTACTCGTTTCCGCTGACCGCCTCGGGCAAGCACAGCGTGATGTTCTACGGCGGCCGCCTGGGCACCGACGGGCCGACGATCTTCTCGCGCGAATCGCAGACCGACAACCATCTTGCCGCCGGCGGCATCACCGACTATTCCAACTCGCGTGACGACATCGGCGTGAAGTACCTGTGGAAGATCGACAGCAGCAGCCAGCTGCTCGCGAATCTGCAGTACGTGCAGATCGATTTCCAGGACACCTTCCCGAACACGACGATCTACGGCCCCACGAAGTCGAAGATGCCGCTGTTCAACCTGAGCTACAACAAGACCTGGTCGAGTGCCGTGCGCACCGACATCACCGCCTCGTATCGCAAGCCCGAGCTCATCAACACCAAGTTCCTGCCTGAAATCTGCCGCATCGAGGCCGGCTGCCAGAGTCCGGGCAACCCGAGCACGACGATCGAGTGGGGTCATTGGACCGGGCGCCTGGAGCCCCAGACGCAGCGCGGTATCGGCATCAACGCGATTCCCGCCGGCTTCGAAGAGATGATCGTCACCGCGCTCAACCACGTGAGTTTCACGCCGTCGGTCGGCGCCACGCTCGGCGCGCAGTCCACCAACTATCGCGATGCCTCCGATGCGCGAGTTCGCATCGATGACGACATCGTCTCGAGCAATGCGCTGATCGCCGATCTTCACCTGACGCCGAGCTTCAGCCCCGGCACCAATCTGTCGATCGCGGGCCGCGTCGAAAACGAGAAGTCGTTCGGCACCAAGACCATCGGCAAGTTCGGCCTGCACCAGAATCTGCCCGGCAATACCTTCGTCCGAGTCAACGGCGGCAATTCGTTCAGCCTGCCGCGCACCAACGAGCTGTACTCGAACACCGACACCATGATCGGCAACCCCGATCTGAAACCCGAGAAGACCAAGACGCTCAACTACGGGGCGGGCGCCAGGTTGCAGTTCGGCGAAGCGCAGTTGCAGGCCGAGATCGGTGGCTTCGCCACCGACATCACCGACCGCATCCAGTCCACCAGCGGCCTGACGCCGAACACGCGCTACAACACCGATGCCGTCACCGAGATTCGCGGCATGGTCGCCGACGTGCAGTTCCAGCTCAGCAGCAACTGGCTGATCAGCGCTAACTACACGCAGCAGAAGGCCGAGGTCGAAGGCACCCACCGGCAGATCGACGCGACGCCCGAATGGTTCGCGACCGGCCAGCTGCGCTACACCTCGAGCGATCGCCGTTACCAGTTCAACCTGCTGCCACGCCTGCAGGGCCGCACGATCACCAACGGTCCGATCGCCAGCGTGCCCGCGTACAACTGGGGCGATTGGTTCGTGCTCAACGCCACCGCGCAGTACTGGGCCGGCGAAGCGCGTGAACACCGCTTGCAGCTGCGTCTGGAGAACATTCTCGACGAGGACTACAGCAACCGCGGCCTGTTCGGGAACCTGCAGTACGCCTCGGCCGGTGTACGCGGCGAAGTGCTGCCGACCGATCCCGAGTACTACTATCCGTACGCCTTTCAGGCCAAACCGCGCAGCGTGTTCTTCACGTACTCGTATGAGTTCTGAGGCTGGCGCGATGAGCTCGACGCTCCGCCGTCGCTATCGCGGGATCGTGTTCGATCTCGACGGCACGCTGCTCGATACGCGCGCCGGCATGATCGAAGCCATCAATGCGGTGCTGCGGGAGCACAAACTGCAGCCCGTCGATGCGCAGGACCTCGCGCACAGCGTGCACTTCGGGCTCGATGCAATGCTGCGGCAGGCGCTGGAGTTGCGCGGCAGCGGCGAGTCCGTCGAGGCGCTGGCGCGGCAGGTCCGGCAGCGCTATCTGCGGACCGCGTCGGAATCGGTCCGGCTGTTCGACGGCGCTCGCGAGCTGCTGACCGCACTGAGCGCCGAGCGGGTGTGGCTGGCGATCTGCAGCAATCAGTCACAGGAAAGCGCCATGCGGCTGCTGGCGTCGTTCGGGATCGCCGGCTACTTCGACGCGGTGGCCGGTGGCGACACGCTCGAACGGCGCAAGCCCGACCCGCTGCCGCTGCAATGGCTGCTCGATCGCGGCGGCCTGCGGCCGAACGAAGTGCTCATGATCGGCGACAGCGACGTCGATCGCCGTTGCGCCGAAGCCGCCGGTGTCGATGTCGTGCTCATGGAGCACGGCTACGGCCTCGCCGAGGTGACCGAGCCGTGCGCGCGCTGGGCCAATTTTCGGGCGGTGGCTGGCGAATTGGTTCGCTGATCGCGATCGCAATGCGGGGCTCGACCGCGGCCCGCGAGCGGTCGCAAGCGAAAAGAGCACGCCATGGGCGTGCTCTTTTCGTTCGCGTAGAACGCAGGACGGGCCGTGGCCCGCCCGGCGGCGATCAATCGAGATACAACGAGCTGACCGATTCCTCCGCGCTCACGCGGCGGATGGTTTCGGCGAGCAGGCCGCCGATCGAGAGCTGGCGGATCTTCGGGCAGGCGGCGGCTTCGGGCGTCAGCGGGATGGTGTCGGTGACCACCAGCGTGTCGAGGCGCGAGTTGGTGATGTTGCTGATCGCCTTGCCCGACAGCACCGGGTGGGTGACGTAGGCGACGACCTTGATCGCACCGGCGTCCTTGAGCGCGCCGGCGGCCTGGCCGAGCGTACCGGCGGTGTCGACCAGATCGTCGACGAGCACGCAGGTCTTGCCGCGCACGTCGCCGATGATGTTCATGACCTTGGCTTCGTTCGGGCGCGGGCGGCGCTTGTCGATGATGGCGAGGTCGGCGTCGTCGAGGCGCTTGGCGACCGCGCGCGCGCGGACCACGCCGCCGACGTCGGGCGACACGACGATCAGGTTGTCGTACTTCTGGCGCCAGATGTCGCCGAGCAGCACCGGCGAGGCGTAGACGTTGTCGACCGGAATGTCGAAGAAGCCCTGGATCTGGTCGGCGTGCAGGTCGACCGTGAGCACGCGGTTGGCGCCGCACTCGCCGATCATGTCGGCGCAGACCTTGGCCGAGATCGGCACGCGGGCGCTGCGCGGGCGACGATCCTGACGCGCGTAGCCGAAATAGGGCACCACGGCGGTGACGCGGCCTGCCGATGCGCGCTTGAACGCATCGAGCATCATCACCAGCTCCATGAAGTTGTCGTTGGTCGGCGCGCAGGTCGGCTGGATCACGAATACGTCCTTGCCGCGGACGTTCTCGAGGATCTCGACCTGCACCTCGCCATCGGAGAACCGGGTGACCGATGCCTTGCCGAGGGGAATCTTCATGTAGTTGGCAATTTCGCGAGCCAGCTGGGGGTTCGCATTGCCCGTGAAGAGCATCAACTGTGCATCGGCCATCGGAATCGATCTCGTCGCAAGGAAACTACGGTGAGCTGTTGCCTGGGCAACTTGACTTGTCGGTCGTTACCGACCGACAAGCGACGCAACCTAAAATTGGCTGGGGCGGATGGATTCGAACCGTTCGGAAGGTTCGGGATCAAAACCCGCCTTTCACCACACTTACAAATTGGCTGGGGCGGATGGATTCGAACCACCGAATGACGGGATCAAAACCCGCTGCCTTACCACTTGGCTACGCCCCAAATTTGAGAGTCTTTCTGGCGCCGGAACAACAGCCGGCCCTCAGAGGCCGCGCATTATATCCGCGAGTGGCGAGCGATTCAGCCCTTTTCCAACAAAAGCTTGCCAGTGGCTCGGAACCGCTTGACGCACGCGCTCGGCCTCGAGCAGCGAGTCGAAGGCTACGAAGCAGGAAGCCCCGGTGCCGGACATGCATGCCTTGCCGTGCGCCGACAGCCAGTCGAGCACTGCACCGACCTGCGGGTGACGCGCGCGCGTCACCGCCTCGCAGACGTTGATGCCTTCGCCGGCCTTGAAACCGGCGAGATCGATCGGCGGCCGATCGCGCTGGAGTTCGGGCGCGTCGAAGATTTCCGCTGTCGAGACCTGAACGGGCGGGGTGACGACGAGGAAGTAAGGCTCGGGCAGCTCGATGGGCCAGAGCTTCTCGCCGATGCCTTCAGCCCAGGCCGAGTGGGCGCGCACGAACACCGGCACGTCGGCGCCCAGGCGCAGGCCGATGCCGGCGATTTCGTCGTACGGAATGCCGAGGTTCCAGAGCCGGTTCAGCGCCACCAGCGTGGTCGCGGCGTCGCTCGAACCGCCGCCGAGGCCACCGCCGAACGGGATGCGCTTACGCACCCGGATATCGGCGCCCAGGCCGGCGCCGCTGATCTCGCTGAGCAGGCGCGCCGCCCTGAGGACCAGGTCCCGATCGTCCGGGATGTCGTAATTGCCTTCGACGCGCCGGCAGATGCCGTCGCCGCGCGGAGTGAAGTACAGCGAGTCGCCGTAATCGAGGAACTGGAAGACCGTCTGCAGCAGGTGATAGCCATCGGCGCGTCGGCCGGTGACATGCAGGAACAGGTTCAGCTTCGCCGGCGCGGGCCAGGCGAATTCCACATTGAAAGGATGGGTCATCGGGCAGACAACTTTGTAGCGTCAACGGGACTACGGGTTATGGTGAGCCGATCTCGGGCTGCAGATTCCAGCGGTCGATCAGCAGTTTGAGCCGTACCTGGCCGTTGTCGGCCTCGAAGCGGCGCGGGAGATCGTACTCGCCTTCGCGTCGATATTCAGAATAGGTGAGCTTCCAGCCGTTCTGGATCAGCGTCTCGAGCCGGCCCTGGGCATCGAGCGAGGGCTGCGACGGAATGCGCGGGTTCGGGACGCCGAGCGCCCAGTAGCGCAAGCCGCTGATCGGCAGCGTCCAGCCGTAGCGGTGGCGGATCCAGCCTTCGGGGTCGGCGGTCTGTTGCACGCCGTCGCTGTTGCGCACTTCGACCAGATCAGCATCGCCGCGCAGTTCCACTGCTCCGGCTCCGAAGGGCCCGGCCAGGCGCAGCTCGAAATGCCGGTCTGCGCGTTCGAGCCAGTGCAGATCGGCGCGAAAGCCGAGTTCGGCGCTCGCGGCGCGTCCGTCGACCTGGAACGATTCGATGCCGAGGATCTGGGCCTCGTGGCGGGCATAGGCCGCGCCTTTCTCGGCCGAACTGAGCTCGCGCTGTTGCGGCGAGAGCGAGCAGCCGGCCAGCAACAGCAGCGCGGCCAGCGCCGCGGCCAGTGCCTTCATGGCGACAGGCGCTTGATGGTTTCCTTGAGCACTTCGTGATCCGGGCTGCCCTTGAGTGCGTCGCTCCAGACCGCCTTGGCCTGATCGCGCTGGCCGAGCGTCCACAGTACTTCGCCGAGATGCGCGGCGATCTCCGGATCGGGCGTGATTCCATGCGCCTTTGCGAGCAGATTCTTGGCGGTCTCGGCCTTGCCGAGCTTGAAGTTGATCCAGCCGAGGCTGTCGATGATGGCCGGGTCTTCGGGCTCCAGCTTCATCGCTTTTTCGATCAGGTCGCGCGCCTCGGGCAAGCGATCCTTGCTGCCGTTGCTGAGCATGTAGCCGAGCGCATTGAGGGCGCGCGCATCGTCGGGCTTGGCCTTCAGAATGCCGCGCAGATCGGCTTCGGCCTCGGCGCTGCGCCCGAGCTGGTCGAACACGAGCGAGCGGCCGTAGAGCAGATCGGCATTGCCGGGCAGCTCGCGCAAGCCGTCGTTGTAGGCGGCGAGCGCTTCGTCGCGGCGGCCGGCGGTCAGCAGCATCTCGCCTTCGGCGAGCAGCAGGCGCTCGCGCAACGGCGGGAACTGGTCGCGCATGCGATGCAGGGTCTCGCGCGCCTGGTCGACGCGACCGAGGCGCGTGAGCACGGCGGCGCGGCGCACGGCCGCGTCGAGTGCCTGCGGCCCGCTGCCGACCGAGTCGTAGAGCGACAGCGCGTCGTCGTAGCGCTTCTGCTGCTCGGCAATACGACCGAGCTGGAAACGCGCGTCGGGGCCGCGATCGATGTCCTTGGACAGCTGCTCGAACTGCTTGCGCGCGCCGTCGAGATCATTGTCGTTGAGCTGGAACACGGCGAGCGCGTAGCGCGCGTCCTTGTTCTTGGCATCGGCCTTGAGGATGCGCTCGACCTGCTGGCGAGCCCGATCGCGCTGCTGCGATTCGACCAGCAGCTTGGCGTAGGCCATGCGCATGTCGGCGCTTTCCTTCGGATGCTTCCGGGTCAGCGCCTCGATGCTGCGATCGGCCTCGTCGAGCTTGCCGGCGCGCACGAGCACGCCGACGAGCAGCAGCACGTTCTCGCGCGAATCCGGGTTCAGCTCGACGGCCTTGCGGATCGCGGTCTCGGCGGTATCGACCCGATCCTGGCGCAGGGCCAGCAGGGCGGTGGCGTAATAGGCGCCCGATTCCTTCGGATATTCGCTGCTCAGGCGGTCGAGCACCGCGATGGCGGTGTCGTTCTTGCCGGGTTGCTGGACCATCAGCACGCCGACGTGACGGAAGCCGTCTTCGCGACCGCCGCCGTGACCTTCGACGATGGCCTTGGCCTGCGTGTAGGCGCCTTCGACTTCGTTGCGCTGCAGGTTCATCGCGAGCAGCACTTCGCGCGGATCCATGTTGTTGGCGTCGAGCTCGAGCCAGCGCTGGGCGGCCAGCTCGACGAGATTGGCGCTGCCGGCCGTGAAGGCCAGGCCGGTCGCGCGGGCGGCGAGCGCCGGATCGTCGACCTTGCGCAGCGCGGCGAGAAATTCGGCTGCCGCCAGCCCGGGCTCGTTGCGGGCCGCGGCCATTTCGCCGGCCATGATGTGAAAGCGCGCTTCCGGATCGGTGACGGTGGCGCCCGAGGTGGATTCGGCCTCGACGGTCTGTACCGGCGCATCGTCGTCCTTCTGCGCCCAGGCGTTCGGGGCGATCGAAGTCGCCAGCAGGGCCGAAGCCAGGGTGATAGGGGCAAGGCGGCGATGCAAAGGTCGGGTCACGAAGAGTCCAAGGCGAGACTTGAAGGGTTGGCGATTCACGCGACGGCGTTCAGGCCAATCGGCATGTCCTGAGACTGTTCAATGGTAGCGTGGTTCCTGAGCCCCTTGAGCACGAATTTTGCGACGCCCGGAACAGCGCTGGCTTGTCCTAAGGGCGGGGCTGCCAGACAATAGGGGGATTCACGGATTGGCTTGCCCGGCGCTGAAGGCGCAAGGTATGTCGAAGCGGATTTCGATTCCGGGAATCGATCCCGACCGGGGGGCGACGTCGCCTCTTCCAGATCAGGTAGCAAATGGCCCTTATCACGCTCGGGCTGAGCCACCACAGCGCGCCCGTCGAGGCTCGCGAAAGGCTCGCCTTCACCGAAGCCGACCTGCCGGCCGCGCTCGCGCGGCTGCGGGCGCTGCCCGGTGTCGAAGAGGCGGCGATCCTGTCCACCTGCAATCGCACCGAGATTCTGGCGGTCGCGCCGGTCGAGGACGAAGCCAAGCTGCTCGAGTGGTGGCGCCGCGAGCTCAACGCCCCGCACGACTATCTCAATCAGTTCGTCTATACGCATCGCGACCAGGCCGCCGTGCTGCACAGCCTGCGCGTCGCCTCGGGCCTCGACTCGATGGTGCTCGGCGAGCCTCAGATTCTCGGCCAGATGAAGCAGAGCTTCGCCACCGCGCAAAGCCAGCGCGTGCTCGGGCCGGTGCTGTCCCGCCTGTTCCAGCATGCCTTCGCGGTCGCCAAGCTCGCGCGCAGCCGCACCCAGGTCGGGGCGCATCCGGTTTCGGTCGCCTACGCCGCCGTGCAGATGGCCAAGCGCATCTTCGCGGACTTTCGCGAAACTACCGCGCTGCTGGTCGGCGCCGGTGAAACCGTGCAGCTGCTCGCGCGCCATCTGCGCGGGCAGGGCGTGGGCCGGCTGATCGTCGCCAACCGCAGTCTCGACAAGGCCGAGAAGCTCGCACGCGAGGTGCACGGCTATGCGATTCCGCTGTCCGACCTGCCGCTGTATCTGCCGGACGCCGACCTGCTGGTGTCCTCGACCGCCGCGCGCGGCCACGTGATCGAGCGCGACGCGATGGTCGCGGCGACCAAGAAGCGTCGCCGCAAGCCGGTCTTCATGATCGACCTCGCGATGCCGCGCGACATCGATCCGCGCATCGCCCAGCTCGAAGACGTCTACCTGTACACGCTCGACGACCTGCGCGACGTGGTGCAGGACAACATGAAGGCGCGCACCGAGGCGGCCAAGCAGGCCGAGGTGCTGATCGGCGAATACGCGATCGAATTCACCCGCTGGCTCGAAAGCCGCGACGCCGGCACCACCATCGCCCAGATTCGCGCCAATGCGCGCGCCCATCGCGACGAAGTGCTGGAGAAGGCGCGTCGCCGCCTGGCTTCGGGCGCTTCGGCCGAAGACGTCATGGCCTTCGTTGCCGACACCCTCAGCAACAAGCTGCTGCATGCCCCGAGCAGCAAGCTGCGCGGCGCGAGCAGTGTGGAGCAGGCCTTGCTGGTGACCGCGGCGCGTCAGCTGTTCGATCTGCCCGACGAGGACGCGTAGTCCTTCCTCGCGCGGTTTCTCAACCGCAGCGCGGCACCCGGAAGCAAGCGGAGCCGCCGTCAGGCGATAATGGGCCGATGAAGCCTTCTCTCCTGTCCAAGCTGCAGAACATGGTCGAGCGCCGCGAAGAGATCGCGGGCGAGTTGTCGACGCCCGAGGTGCTCGGCGATCCGGACAAGTTCCGGCGGCTGTCGCAGGAATACGCGCAGCTCGGGCCGCTGGTCGAATCGTTCTCGGCTTACCGCAGCACGCAGGACGAGATCGAGAGCCTCGATGCGATGCTCGGCGATCCCGAGATGCGCGAGCTTGCCGAAGTCGATCTGCCGGCCGCGCGTGCCCGGCTCGAAGAACTCGAGAAATCGCTGCAGGCCTATCTGGTGCCGAGCGATCCGCTCGACGGCAACAACGTCTTCCTCGAAATCCGCGCGGGTACCGGCGGCGACGAGGCCGCGATCTTCGCGGGCGACCTGCATCGCATGTACAGCAAGTACGCCGAAGCGCGCGGCTGGCAGCTCGAAGTGCTGTCGCTGTCCGAAGGCGAGCACGGCGGCTACAAGGAAATCATCAGCCGCATCGCCGGCTTCGGCGCGTATTCGCAGCTCAAGTTCGAGAGCGGCGCGCATCGCGTGCAGCGCGTGCCGGAGACCGAGGCGCAGGGACGCATCCACACCTCGGCCGCGACCGTCGCGGTGCTGCCCGAGATCGAAGAAACACAGGCCATCGAGATCAATCCGGCCGATCTGAAAGTCGACACGTATCGCGCGTCCGGAGCGGGCGGCCAGCACGTCAACAAGACCGAATCGGCGATCCGCATCACGCATATTCCGAGCGGCGTCGTCGTCGAATGCCAGGAAGAGCGCAGCCAGCACAAGAACCGCGCGAAGGCGATGGCGCTGCTCGCGTCGCGGCTGCTCGATGCCGAGCGCAGCAGGCAGCAGGGCGATGTTGCGGCCACGCGCAAGAAGCTGGTCGGCTCGGGTGACCGCTCCGAGCGCATCCGCACCTACAACTTTCCGCAAGGCCGCGTGACCGATCACCGCATCAATCTGACGCTGTATCAGCTCGAACGCGTGATGGAAGGCGAGCTAGACGGCGTGATCGTGCCGTTGCTCAACGAGCATCAGGCCGAGCTGTTGGCCGAGCTCGGTGAGTGAAGCGACTCGCATGACTGTGGCCGAGGTGCTCGCCAGCGGCAAGGCGCGCTTGGCGCCGTGCTCCGACTCGGCGCGGCTCGATGCCGAATGGCTGCTGGCCGACGTGCTCGCGATTTCGCCGGGCGCTTTGCCGGCGCGCAGCCGGCAGGCGCTCGATGAGGCGCAGCGCACTCGTTACGAGCAACAGCTTGCAAGGCGCGAGCAGGGCGAGCCGGTCGCTTATCTGCTGGGGACTCAAGGCTTTTGGACGCTCGATCTGCAGGTGAGTCCGGCGGTGCTGATTCCGCGTCCGGATACCGAGCTGCTCGTCGAATGGTCGCGCGCCATGTTGCCGCCGAAGGCTGAAGCGGAGGTTGCCGATCTCGGCACCGGTAGCGGCGCGATCGCGCTCGCGATTGCGCGCGAATGCCCGAAAGCGCGCGTGCTCGCGACCGATGTGTCGCAAGCCGCGCTGGACGTGGCCGAGCGCAATGCGCGGCTCAACCACATCGCCAATGTGCGCTTTGCTCAAGGCAGCTGGTTCGAGCCGCTGACCGATGAGCGCTTCGACCTGATCGTTTCGAATCCGCCCTACATCGCGGCCGGCGATCCGCACCTGCCCGCGCTGCGCCACGAGCCGCTGTCCGCGCTGACCGATGGCGCAGACGGCTTGAACTGTTTGCGTGAAATCGTCGCGGGTGCGCGAGCGCATTTGAAGGCGGGCGCCTGGCTGCTGGTCGAGCACGGCTACGATCAGGCTGCGGCCGTTCGTGAGTTGTTCGCGCAGGCGGGCTATTTGGATGTGCAGACGCGCCGCGATCTCGGTGGCAACGAGCGAGCGAGCGGCGGGAGACTCGGCGCGTGAGCAATCTTTCGCGCTATCGCCGCCAGATCGTGCTGCGCGAAGTCGGCGTCAACGGTCAGCAGCTGCTGCGAGATTCGAGCGTGCTCGTGATCGGGCTCGGCGGGCTCGGCAGCGCGGCGGTGCCGTATCTGGCCGGAGCGGGTATCGGGCGATTGCTGCTGTCCGATCTCGATCGCGTCGACCTGAGCAACCTGCAGCGGCAGACGCTGTACCGCCAGGCCGATGTCGGCCGCGACAAGCTCGCGGCGGCCGCCGAAACGCTGCGCGCGCTGAACCCCGAATGCGAGCTCGACCTGCTGCCTGGCCCGCTGTCCGACGCGGCCTTGCTCGCGGCCGCGCGCGAGGCCGATGTGGTGCTCGACTGCACCGACAACTTCCCCACGCGCTTCGCGATCAACCGTGCCTGCGTGGCGGCGCGCAAGCCGCTGGTTTCGGGCGCCGCGATCCGCTTCGAAGGCCAGCTCGCGGTGTTCGACCTGCGTCGCGGCGGGCCGTGCTATGCCTGCCTCTACGCCGAAGGCGGCGAGGCCGCCGAAACCTGCGAGGAGGCCGGCATTCTCGGCCCGGTGGTCGGCACCATCGGCAGCCTGCAGGCGCTCGCGGCGATCAAGCTGCTGCTCGGCCAGGATGCCGAAGCCGGTACGCTGCGGCTCTGGAACGCACTCGATCGCCAGCAGTGGCGCACGCTCAATCTCCGTCGTGAACTGCGGTGCCCCGCCTGTGGCGATGCACGCGGCGACAAACCCCACGAATCGAACCTCTAGGCCATGAACCCAGACCTGCTCGTCCCGCGCCGCCTCGCCATCCAGATCCTGCACGAGGCCCAGATCGCCCAGCCCAATCCGATACACGGCTGGGTCTACGAGCGCGGCGGGCGTCCAGCGGTGTTCCGGCTCGCGGCCGCCGACATGGGAACCCACCGTGCGGACGAAGACCTGTGGGCGCGGCTGTGGTCCAACCCGACCTCGCCGGCGGTACCGCAGGCGAACGAATTGCGCGAAGGCATCCTGAACCTCGTCGTCTCGCTCAACACCAAGGGCGTGCTCGAGATGCGCGCCTGGGAGCTCGAGTCGGGTTTGCCTGTCGAACGTGTGTTGAGGGTTGAGGACTAGGTCTCTCCCATGGGTACAACCGTCGAGCAGCCGGTCCGGTTAAATTGCAGGATGCACCGCGCACGCCTCCGTTCAGCCCCCGGCCATCGCGCCTAATTCGTGAGATCCATGGACCGAGACGTCATATTCGTGGTGGACGATCAAACGTCCAATATCGAGGTCGTTACCGCGCTGCTCGAGCGCGCGAACTACGAGGTGGTGCCCGCGCTGTCGGGTGAAGAGGTGCTCGAGCACTGCCTGCGCCGCACGCCGAGCCTGGTGTTGCTCGACATGCGCATGCCGGTGATGGACGGCTTCGAAGTCTGCGAGCACCTGCGCGCGAACCCGCGCACCGCCGACGTGCCGATCATCTTCCTGACCGCCGCGCGCGAGCGCGAAAGCGTGATCCAGGGTTTCCAGCATGGGGCGGTCGACTACGTCACCAAGCCTTTCGTCGCCGAAGAACTGCTCGCCCGCGTGAAGACGCACGTCGAACTCAAGCGCGCGCGCGATCATCTCGCGCTGGTCGCGCAGGAGCGTGCCGACCTCACCCAGATCGTCGCGCACGATCTCAAGAACCCGCTGTCGAGCATCCTGTTCGCGGTCGATCTGCTCGAACGCGGCAAGGACAGCCCCGAGAAGATGGCGGCCGAGGTGCGCGAGTCCGCCAAGCATTGCCTGAGCTTCATCGACAGCTATCTCGGCCGCTGGGCCAAGTCGCAGGACCTGCGCAAGGTCGAGATCACGCCCTTGCGACTTGCCCCGGTGGTGCGCGGCACGGTCGACAGCTTCGCGTTGCTGTCGCAGGAGCGCGAGATGAAGGTGAGCGCCGACATCGTCGAAGACCCCGAAGTGCTCGGCAACGCGACGGCGATCCGCCACGTGCTCGAAAACCTGATCTCGAACGCGCTGCGCTACGCCCCGCGCGGTAGCGAAGTGACGGTGCGCTGCGAGACCGGGCGCTCGGGCATGGCCCGCGTGTCGGTGGCCGATCGCGGCCCCGGTGTGCCGCGCGAACGCCAGCAGCAGCTATTCAAGCGCTACGTGCGCCTGCAGGCCGACTCCGAAGTGCAGCATGCGAGCGGCCTGGGCCTGGCGATTTCGAAGGAGGAGATCACGCGCATGTCCGGACACCTCTGGTACGAGGATCGCGAGAACGGCGGCGCCGTGTTTTCGTTCGTGCTGCCGCTGGCCGGCAAGGCTGCTCCGCGGCCTTGACCGCGGCAACGCGCTGATCACGCGGCACCGGGCGAACACGCTTCGCCCGCCTTACTTCACAGCGCTTCGCGCGTGAAGGAATGTTCCATGTAGTCGCAGTGCGTCCATTTGACGCGCAGTTCGAGCGGCGGCTTGTCCTTGAGCCCGGCCGGAACGGTGACGGTGCATTCGAGGCTCACTTCGCCTTCTTCGCCGAACAGATGCGTCTTGCTGCCCTCGTCGCAGCCCGCCAGCGCGGTGCCATCGAGCGCGACCAGATCGGCCTGGGTGTCGTCATGGCCACCCGAAAAGCCCACCTTGAAGCGATAGCGAAGCGGCTGCTCCGCACCTTGGAGCGGACACTTGAGGTCGATCGAACTGTAGGTCTTGTTCGGCACGTCGCACTGCACCGCGTCGGCCGCTGTGGCCGAGAGCGACCAGGCCGAGAACATCAGCATGGCGATGGCATTCTTCATGGGTTGCTGCCCTGGATCCCGTCGTTTCCCGCGCGAACCGCGGACTCGCCATTAGATCGGGGGCGTGTGTCGTTTTCGTGGCGCCCGCCTGCGCCTGCACGATCTCGGGACAGCGCTCAGGCGGTCGCGGCGCCTTGGGCCGGCAGTCGCAGCGAAAAGCAGGCGCCGGTGTTGGGACCGTCGCTGCTGATGTCGAGCCGGCCGCCATGCAGGCGTGCCACTTCGCGCGCGATGCGCAGCCCGGTGCCGAGACCGCCGGGGTTGACGCCGGGCGCAGCGGTGACGGAAGCGCGCAAGGCCGCGAGCTTGTTCGCATCGAGCCCGCGACCGCTGTCGCGAACGCGAAGGTTCAGCGTGCCGGCCTCGCTCTGCAGTTCGACATCGATGCGTCCGCCCTTGGGCGTGAACTTGATCGCGTTCGCGAGCAGGTGATGCAGCGATTGCTGCAGGCGCCCGGCGTCGGCCTGGATCGTCGCGGGGACCGCGCCGGGCGTGTAATGCACCTCGATCTTGCGGGCCTCGGCCTGCTGCCTGAGCCCGGTGATCGCGGCGCTGACGACGGGTGCCGGATCGACGGTCTCGATCTCGAGCTCGAGCGTTCCGGCCTCGAGCCGCGACACGTCGACGAGGTCGGACAGCATCTGCGCCTGCGCCTTGGCGTTGCGCTCGATCGCCTGCAGGCCCTGGGTGAAATCGGCCTCGCGAGGCTGGCGCACGAGAATGTCGGCCCAGCCCAGGATCGCGTTGAGCGGCGTGCGCAGGTCGTGCGAGAGCGTCGACACAAACTGGTCGCGTACCCGGCGCGCGTTTTCGCTTTCGCGGCGTGCCGCGCCGGTCTGCAGCAGGCTCATGACCACGGTGCGCAGTACCGATTCGTCGATCGGCCAGGGCAGGTGGGGGATTTCCGACGCATCGGCAGTTTCGCTGCCGATGCAGAGGCTCATCGCCGCCGCCGCTTCGCAGTTCGGCGAGCAGCGGCCCAGGCTGATGTACAGATCGGCCTCGCTGCCGTCGACGCGCTGCAGTTGCCAGCGGCTTAGCCATGCATCGACGAGCCCGAGCATCTCCGCGTCCTCGCCGCTCAGCGCGACACGGCCCGTCTGCTCAATCGCAGGGGCGGTTGCTGAGGCGGTGGTCGAGTCGGGCATCGTAAGTCTTGGCGGCGCCAAACGGCGGCTGGGAAGAACTTTCTGGTCGGTCGAGAGCTTAGGCGTCTTAAGTGAATGAAGGCCGTCCGGACGCCGCCTGCGCGCTACGCGAACGCGACTCAGTGGCGGAAGTGGCGCATGCCCGTGAACACCATCGCCATGCCGGCCTCGTTGGCTGCGGCGATGACTTCGGCGTCGCGCATCGAGCCGCCCGGCTGGATCACCGCCGAGATGCCGGCCGCCGCGGCCGCGTCGATGCTGTCGCGGAACGGGAAAAAGGCGTCGCTGGCCATTACCGAGCCGCGCACTTCGAGCTTCTCGTCGGCGGCTTTGATGCCGGCGATCCTGGCGCTGTAGACGCGGCTCATCTGGCCGGCGCCGACGCCGATGGTTTGGCGGTTCCTGGCGTAGACGATGGCGTTGCTCTTGACGTACTTGGCGACCTTCCAGGCGAAGATCAGGTCGTCGATCTCGGCCGGTGTCGGTGCGCGCTCGGTGACGATTTTGAGATCGTCGGCCGTGATCATGCCGCGGTCCGCGGTCTGGATCAGCAGGCCGGAGCCGACGCGGCGCGAGTCGTTGCCCGGATGCGCGGCGCGCAGGTCGCCGTTCTCCGGCGGCGGAATCAGCAGCACGCGCACGTTGGCCTTGGCCGCGAAGGCCGCGAGCGCCTCGTCGTCGTAGCCCGGCGCGAGCACCACTTCGACGAACTGGCGGCCCGTGATGCTGCGCGCGGTTTCGCCGTCGACCGGACGGTTGAACGCGATGATGCCGCCGAAGGCCGAAGTCGGGTCGGTCTGGAAGGCGAGCTCGTAGGCGCGGCCTATGCCGTCGAGGCTCACGGCGACACCGCAGGGGTTGGCGTGCTTGACGATCACGCAGGCCGGCTTGACGAAGCTGCGCACACATTCCCAGGCGGCGTCGGCATCGGCGATGTTGTTGAAGCTCAGTTCCTTGCCCTGCAGCTGGCGAAAGGTGGCGAGCGTGCCGGGCGCCGGATATAGGTCGCGATAGAACGCGGCGCTCTGGTGCGGGTTCTCGCCGTAGCGCAGGTCCATGACCTTCACGAAGCGGCCGTTGACCTGGCCCGGAAAGGCCTCGCGCGAGGCGATTTCGCTCTGCGTGTCGTCGAGCTTGACCGAGGACAGGAAATCGCTGATCGCACCGTCGTAGTTCGACACGTGATTGAACGCGGTCACCGCGAGTTCGAAGCGACGCGCTTTGGTCACGCCGCCGGCCTGCCGCAGCTCGGCGAGCAGGCCCTGGTACTGCGAGGGCTCGGTCAGGATCGCGACGTGCGCCCAGTTCTTCGCGGCGGCGCGCAGCATCGCCGGGCCACCGATGTCGATGTTCTCGATCGCGTCCTCGAGCGAGACGCCGGGCTTGGCGACGGTCTTCTCGAACGGATAGAGGTTCAGCACCACGAGATCGATCGCGTCGATGCCATGCTGGGCCATGACCGCGTCGTCCTGGCCGCGACGGCCGAGAATGCCGCCGTGGATCTTCGGATGCAGCGTCTTGACGCGGCCGTCCATGATCTCGGGGAAGCCCGTGTGCTGGCTCACTTCCGTCGCCGCGATGCCGTTGTCGACGAGCAGCTTGTAGGTGCCGCCAGTGGAGAGCAGTTCGACGCCGAGTGCGTGCAACTGCTGGGCGAGGTCGACGACGCCGGTCTTGTCCGAGACGGAAATCAGGGCGCGGCGGATCGGGCACAGCCCGGTGGAGGTGACAGTGCTCATGGTCGGGCCTTCGACAGCAAAAAATGAAGAATCGGTGAGTGAGTCGGCGCCCGATTCATGTCGTCTCGAGAGCGCCCGACGGTCGACTCAGTGTTCGGGCTTCGCGGTGATACGGTGCTGGCGCAGCTTCTTGCGCAAGGTGGCGCGGTTGAGGCCGAGCATTTCGGCGGCACGCGATTGGTTGTGGTCGCAATAACGCAAAGTGGCGCGCAGCAGCGGCGGTTCGATCTGGCCGAGGATCATTTCGTAGAGTTCGGCCGGCGCATGACCGTTGAGGCTGCTGAAGTAGTCGTCCAAGCACTCCGACACCGAATGGCTGAGCGGTTTGATGTCGTGAGACGACTTGTAAGCAGACATGCGCGGCCCTCGGGCACTACAACTGACTTTCCTGACGGCGAGAACATCCGCCCGGGTCATGTTTTTGGGGGCGCGAATGATAGCGCCAAGTCTGGACCGAAAAAAGCCAGCACCGAAATGTGGCGACGATGTTAAAGCCGGCGTTTTTTTCGGCTCAACTCTCGAGTTCCGCGGGGCTCGGTAAATCAAGGCCTCGCGTCGCGAGCTGCTCCGAAATGAAGCGTGACCAGACCGCGTCGGGCGTCCATACCGAATACAGATCGCGCGCAGCGTCGGCCAGGTTCACGCTGCGATGCAGCACGCGCCACAGGAACACGAAAGCCGAGACGCGCAGGTTGAGCGCGCAGTGCACGAGGCGGCGACGATCGCCGAGCTGATCCATGAGCACGCGAAAGCGTTCGAAGTCTGCGGCCGTCGGATTCGCCCACTCGATCGGTAGCCAGTGGTAGTCCATGCCGGCGGCGCGCACGAGATCGCCTTCGTTGGCGAGGAAGTTCGGCGAGGTCGGCATCGCCAGATTGATGACGGCGGTGAAGCCGCTGCCCGCGAGTACCGGGAAATGTTCGGGACGTGGCTGGCCGGCCGTGAGCAGTTCCGGGCCCAGGCGACGCGGGCTGATCATCGCCGGCATGCGGCAGCGGCCGGCCAGGCGGGTCCAGCCGTCGCGGCTGACGTCGGGTTCGAATTCGATCCAGGCCTCGTAGGCGCTGCGCACTTCGTCGGCCTGGCGATCGAGCAGGCCGGCGAGCACGATCCAGCCGCCCTGGCGCACGCTGGAGCACAGCAGCGGGGCGAGCGAGATCAGCGGCTTGGCGAGAATGTTGGCGAGCACCAGATCGGCCGGGAACGGCGTGACCGATTCTTCCGGCGGCACCGTGGTGAGCCGGGCGGCGACGCCGTTGGCGGCCGCATTGTCCTGTGAGGCCTGGATCGCCTGCGGATCGATGTCGTAGCCGATGGCGCTCGCGGCCCCGAGCTTGAGCGCGGCGATCGCCAGGATGCCCGAGCCGCAACCGTAGTCGAGCACGCGCCAGTGATTGATTTCGTGCGTCGCCAGCCAATCGAGGCACAGCGCAGTCGACGGATGCGTGCCGGTTCCGAACGCCAGGCCCGGATCGAGCAGCAGGGTCACCGCGCCGGGCTCTTCGATCTTCTTCTCGTGCGGGCAGACCCACAGGCGATCGCCGAACTTGATCGGCGGACAATCCTTGAGCCAGACGCGCACCCAGTCGCGATCCTCGACGAGCTCGGTTTCGATCTTCAGGTGATCGCCATCGGGCAACTGCTCGGCCAGGGCTTCGAGCACCGGCGCGATGTCGGTCTGCTCCGCGAACAGGCCGAGCGTGACCGTATTGGTCCACAGCGGGGTTTCACCCGGCGCGGGTTCGAGCACCGGATCGTCCTCGGCATCGACGAAGCTCACGGCCGATGCGCCCTGAGCCTGCAGGATCTCGTCGGCGAATTCGGGGTATTCGGTGTGGATGCGCAGCTGGAGCCAGGCCATTTTTGCGGGGGACGGGGAACGAGAGACGGGAGACGTTACAGCAGCGGCATCGCGTTAACCAACACTTCTCGATGCCTCAAGCTTTTACGTCTCCCGTCTCCCGTCTCCCGTCTCCCGTCTCCCGGCTTTTATTCCGTCTGCCACTCCGCGAGCATGTCCGCCAGATAGTGAATGTTGTGCTCGCCGCGCTGGAACACCTTGTCGGCCATGATCCGGCGCTGCAGGTTGATGTTGGTCTCGATGCCTTCGATGATCATCTCGGACAGCGCCACCTGCATGCGCGCGATCGCCGACTGGCGCGTGTTGCCCCAGCAGATCAGCTTGCCGATCATCGAGTCGTAATGCGGCGGCACGCGATAGCCCGCGTAGATGTGCGTATCCATGCGCACGCCCGGTCCGCCCGGCGGATGGTACTTGGTGATCGTGCCGGGCGAGGGCACGAAGGTGCGCGGGTTCTCGGCGTTGATGCGGCATTCGATCGCGTGACCGCGCATGCGGATGTTGCCCTGCTTCTTCGTCAGCGGCTTGCCGTCGGCGATGCGGATCATCTCGCGAATCAGGTCGACGCCGGTGACCATCTCGGTCACCGGGTGCTCGACCTGGATACGCGTGTTCATTTCGATGAAGTAGAACTGTCCCTGGTCGTAGAGGAACTCGAAGGTTCCCGCGCCGCGATAGCCGATGCGCTTGCAGGCCTCGACGCAGAGCTGGCCGATCTGGTCGCGCTGCTCGTCGGTGACGCCCGGAGCGGTGCATTCCTCGACCACTTTCTGGTTGCGGCGCTGCATCGAGCAGTCGCGCTCGCCGAGATGGATCGCGTTGCCCTGGCCGTCGGCAAGCACCTGCACTTCGACGTGGCGCGGCGTCTCGAGATATTTCTCGAGGAACACGGTCGCATCCTTGAACGCATTGAGCGCCTCGGTGCGCGCGATGCCGATCTTGTCGATCAGCTCGGCCTCGGTCTTGACCACCTGCATGCCGCGACCGCCGCCACCGGATGCCGCCTTGATCAGCACCGGATAGCCGACCTTGGCCGCGATCGCGAGGCACTCCTCGTCGTTCTCGGGCAGGGCGCCGTCGGAGCCCGGCACGCACGGCACGCCGGCCGCGATCATCTCGGCCTTGGCGTTGGTCTTGGAGCCCATCAGGCGGATGGTTTCCGCGCGCGGACCGATGAAGCGGAAGCCCGAGCGCTCGACGCTTTCGGCGAAGTCGGCATTCTCGGACAGAAAGCCGTAGCCCGGGTGGATCGCGTCGGCCTGCGTGACCTCGGCGGCGCTGATGATGGCCGCCATGTTGAGGTAGCTCTTCTGCGCGGCCGGCGGGCCGATGCAGACGGCTTCGTCGGCCAGCAGCACGTGCTTGAGGTCGCGGTCGGCCTGCGAATACACGGCCACCGTCTTGATGCCCATTTCGCGGCAGGCGCGCAGGATGCGCAGCGCGATCTCGCCGCGGTTGGCGATCAGGATTTTCTTGATGTCTTTCATGGCGCGATGCAGCCCATCGGCTTCGTCATGGGGGCGCTTACTCGATGACGAAGAGCGGCTGGTCGAATTCCACCGGGCGCTCGTTGTCGACCAGGATGTCGACGACCACGCCGGCGCGATCGGATTCGATCTGGTTGAGCATCTTCATCGCCTCGATGATGCAGAGCGTCTGGCCGACCTTGACGGTCTGGCCCACTTCGACGAACGACTTGGCGTTGGGCGACGGCGAGCGATAGAAGGTGCCGACCATGGGCGCGCGGACCACGTGTCCGCTCGGCTTCGGCGCTTCGGCCGGGGCGGGCGCAGCGGCCGGTGTGGCAGCGGGAGCTGGGGCGGCGGCTGGAGCGACGGCTGGCTGGGCGGCCGGAGCGGCGGCCGATGCGATGTATTGCACCGGCGCGGTCTGGCGGCTGATGCGCACCGATTCCTCGCCTTCGCGCACTTCGAGCTCGGAAATTCCGGACTGCTCGACGAGCTCGATCAGCGTCTTGATTTTTCTGAGATCCATTGTGATGTCTCTTCCCCTTAAATTTGACTGTGCAGCTCAGGTGTTGTTGGACAGGCGCGCATGCGCGGCCTGTAGCGCCAGGCTGTAGCCCTGGGCGCCGAGGCCCAGGATCACGCCCGCCGCGACGTCGGACAGATACGAGTGATGGCGGAAGCGCTCTCTCGCGTGCACGTTGGAGAGATGAATTTCGATGAACGGGATGCCGACCCCGAGCAGGGCGTCGCGCAGGGCGATGCTGGTGTGCGTGTACGCGCCGGGGTTGATCAGGATGAAACCGACTTTTTCATCGCGTGCCCGGTGGACCCGATCAACCAGGGCGCCTTCATGGTTGCTCTGGAAGACCGACAGCTGATGGCCGAGTGCCTGGGCTTCGCGAGCCAGCTGGGTCTCGATGCCGGCGAGCGTGGTCGAGCCGTAAACCTCGGGCTCTCGCGTGCCGAGCAGATTCAGATTGGGGCCATTCAGCAGCAGCAGATGGCTCACGTGGCGATGGTCCGTGGTCGAGAGAACCGGATTCTGCCCTAGCTCTTGGCAAAAAGCCAAATTGCCAGATTTTGCCTACACGATGGGCGCCGATGGCATGGATTTAGCCGCAGGTTGGCCGTAGCGCCACTCGACCGCTCGTTCAACCGGCCTTCGGAAGATGGCTTTCGATGAGCTTTTCGAGCTCATCCCGCTCGAACTCGCCATGCTTGCGGAACACGATTTCTCCATTCGCATCAATCAGAACGGAGTATGGAAGCGCCCCGAGCGTGTCGCCGAGCGCCTGCATCGCATCGACGATTTCGGCGTCGCCGACGAGCACCGGGTACGGGATGCCGAGCTGCGGCGCCTTGTTGCGCACGGCCTCCGGAGTATCCATCGCCGGGCCGACGATCTGCAGGCCCTGTTCGCCGAAGCGGGTCTGCATGTCGATCAGCATCGGAATTTCCTTGAGGCAGGGCGTGCACCAGGTCGCCCAGAAATTCACCAGCACGAGCTTGCCGCGAAATTCCGCGAGCGTGCGCGGCTGGCCGGTCAGGTCGGGCAGCGAAATCGCGGGCGCCTGGCCGCCCGGCTCGTCGATGACGGTGGGGCTCGCGAGATAGCGATAGGCGCCGTAGCCGCCGGCGGCCGCGACCACGCCCAGGCCGAGCACCACGGCCAGCTGCGAGAACTTGCGTGACATCAGTTGAGCTTCTCCACGGTCAGGATGCGGGTCTGCGGCGGATAGCAGACGCGGTTTTCGGCACAGCCTTGGTAACGGACGCGAACCTGCTGCGGCGCGTTGGCGACCGCGGCGCGTGCGAGCACGCTACCGCGCAGCACGCGCACGTCGCCGAAGTGGTCGTCGTGATGCGGCTCGCCATCGGGAAGCTTGAGCTTGCCGAGCCTGGCGCTCGCGGGCTGCAGGGCCTCGAGGCTGAGCTTGTCGCGATACACATAGACGCCTTTGGCGGCTTCGAGGCCGACGCTGAGCTCGCCGTTCTGCCAGACCGCGGCCTGCACCTGAATCGCCTCGTCGGCGGGCAGCAGATCGTCGTCGGTTTTGGGCTTTAGCCAGTCGACGGCGGCCGCCGGCATCGGGGTCGCCATCGACAGCGAGCCGATCAGCAGACCGGCGACCAGGCTCAGAGTGTGTTTTCGAGAACCCATGCGAGATAAGGCGTGTGTGCGGGCGTGAGCTTGACCGCGACGATTTCGGGAAGTTCGTAAGGATGATGGTCGAGCACGAAGGCCTTGAGCGCTTCGAAGCGCGATTCGGCGGTCTTGATCAGCATCAGCGACTCGGCATCGCTTCGCACTTCGTTGTTCCAGCGATAGATCGATCGCACGGTCGGCACGATGTTCACGCAGGCGGCGAGGCGGGCGTCGACGAGCTGGGCGGCGAGGGGCTCGGCGCGCTCGGGTGGACAGCTCACGGTGACCATGAGCACAGCTTCGGATGCTTCGGTGCTCATGGCGTTGTTGGGGAGGCCAAACCAGGACAGCACGCATTGTAGAAGCCATGGGCGCGCCGCGTCACAACGCCGCTTTGCCGTGATCAGTTCTTCTCGACGAATTCGGTGCCGAACGGCAGTTCCAGCGACAGGCCGATGTTGGTCGAGCCGTCGCGCGGCTTGTTCGGATCGATGCGTGGCCAGCTGTAGCCCGCGGCCCACTCCAGATACATCCTCCGCTTGAGGAACGGATGGCGGAACAGGATGCGCGCCCCGTATTCGTAGAGCGGCTCGGGCTCGTCGGTTTCGCCACGGATGAACGCTTCGTAGGCCAGGCCACGCCGGTAGTTGAGGTTTTGGTAGAGCACCAGCGAGTTGCGCCAGTTGAGTCCTTCGCTGCGCTCGGAGATGGTGCCGATGGTGTACCAGCGCAGCAGGTGCTTGGGCGTCAGCACGTGGCTGAAATCGAAGTTCTGGGTGATGCCGAAGCCATCGCGCGTGTTCCAGAACGGGGTTGTGCGCAGGTAGGCGACGTCATTGTCATCCGAGTAGAGCATGTAGCGAACGCGCGATTGCACGAACGCGCGAGGCGAGGTCGCCCCGCGCACGCCCACGCGAAACTGCGTCTGCAGGTTGGTGCTGGAAGGCAAGGCATAGCCAAGGCCGGCGAGCCATTGGTTCTGGCCGTCGAGCGTCGGAAAGGTATCGCGCAGTTCGGAGGTCTCGGTTCGGCCGCGCACGAAGTCTTCGTCGCTGTCGCGGCCGATGAAGGCTGAAAGCCGGTCTTCCATCGTCGGCAGGTCGAACTCGACGCGCATGCGCATGCGCGAGTTGTAGCCGTCGAACTCCGACCAGGTGTTGTTGAGCTGCACGAAACCGTGCGTGCGCTTGGCTGCTTCGACGTCGCCGCCTTCGTCGCCGAACAGGCCGTCGAGCCACAGCGCGGCGGTGCAGGTGCGCTTCTGCAGCATCACGCGCGTGTCGTCGATCACCGGCACTTCGTCTTCGCTTTGGAATTCGCAGGGGTTGTTGCGTTTGCGCTCGTCCTTGAGCCGGCGCTTACGTTCTTCCTTCTCGGCTTTGGCCTGCTCGGCCGCGATCGCTTCAGGGGAGCCGGGCTCTGGCTTGTGGCGGAACACTGAGCAGGCGTTCAACAACGCGAGACAGCCGAAGATCACCAGCAGGCGTTGCCATACGAGCCGTCCAGGACGATACGACGCGCACAGGCTGCGTGATGACTGGCCCCTCATTCCCCCTGTGTCCTCCTCGTTGTGACTCTGGCTACCGGTATCGATGACCGGTTTTCGGTCCTGCCGACCGCGCGAGTCTGAATCGGCCGGCTTGATCCGGGCTGAAGATCGGACCAACGGCGGATGCGAGTCCAGCGAGGGGCAGGCTGGGCGTTTTCCCGGCAGGTTCGATCGCCGTTGCAGGCCTAGAATCTCACGACACTATCGAGGAGCGCCGTCGTGACCGACTCCAGCGAATTCGTCGTCAGCCGTCCCGCGCCGTTGCGCGACGCTCTTTTCACCGCCATCACCTCGGCCTGGCTGGCCGATGAAACCAGCTTGTTGCACCGGCTTTGCGCCCTGGCCGAGCTGCCCGCGGAGCGCGCCGCGGCCGTGCAGGCGCAAGCGGTCGACTGGGTCCGGCGCGTGCGCGCGAGGCGCGACGATCAGAGCCCGCTCGATGCCTTCATGCGCCAGTACGATCTGTCGTCCGAAGAAGGTGTGCTGCTGATGTGCCTGGCCGAGGCGCTGCTGCGCATTCCGGACGACGACACCGCCGAAGCGCTGATCGCCGACAAGCTCGCGGGCGCCGACTGGGAAAGGCATCTCGGGCGCAGCGACTCGCTGTTCGTCAATGCCTCGACCTGGGGCCTCATGCTCACCGGCAAGATCGTGCGGGTAGCGCCGCAGACCGAAGGCAATTTCAAGTCGGCGATGAACCGTCTGATCGGCCGATCGAGCGAACCGGTGATCCGGCTCGCGGTACGCCAGGCGATGAAGCTCATGGGGCATCAGTTCGTGATGGGGCGCACGATCGCCGAGGCGCTCAAGAACACGCGCGATCGCGATCAGATCCGCTACCTGCATTCCTTCGACATGCTCGGCGAAGCCGCACTCACGCAGGCCGATGCGGATCGCTATTACCAGGCGTATCGCGATGCGATCGTGGCGATCGGCAGTCGAGCCGATTCGAACCGCGACGGTGATGTGGCCGAAAGACCGGGCATTTCGATCAAGCTCTCGGCGCTGCATCCGCGCTACGAGTTCGCCAAGCGCGAGCGCGTGCTCGCCGAACTCACGCCGCGCCTGCTGGTGCTCGCGCAGATGGCGCGCGAGCAGAACATCGGCCTGACCGTCGATGCCGAAGAAGCCGATCGGCTCGAACTGTCGCTCGACGTGATCGTGCCGGTGTTCCTCGATGCCTCGCTGGCCGGCTGGAGCGGCTACGGCCTGGCCGTGCAGGCCTTCCAGAAGCGCGCGCCGGCCGTGATCGACTGGCTCGAATCGGTCGCACGCAAGGCGGGCCGCAAGCTCGCGGTTCGGCTCGTCAAGGGCGCGTACTGGGACACCGAGGTCAAGCGCAGCCAGGAGCAGGGCTTGCCGGGCTATCCGGTGTTCACGCGCAAGCCCAACACCGATGTCGCGTATCTGGCCTGCGCACGCAAGCTGCTCGCGGCGCGCGACGTGTTCTACCCGATGTTCGCGACGCACAACGCGCACACGATCGCGGCCGTGCGCAGCTTCGCGGGCGATGAGCATGCGGCGCGAGCCGCAGCGGGTTATGCAGCCTCCGTCTCGACGGCGGCGTCAGGCTATGAGTTCCAGCGCCTGCACGGCATGGGCGAGGCGCTCTACGAAGTCGTGCGCGAGCAATGGCCGGTGCCTTGCCGCGTCTATTCGCCGGTCGGCTCGCACGAAGACCTGCTGCCGTATCTCGTGCGTCGCCTGCTCGAGAACGGAGCCAACACTTCGTTCGTCAATCGCATCTTCGACGAGCAGGCGCCGCCCGAATCGCTGGTCGCCGATCCGGTTGCGCAGGTCGCCGAGTTGCCGGTCAAGACCCATCCGAGTCTGCCGCTGCCGCGCGATCTCTACGGCGCCGCCCGACGCAATTCGGAAGGCTTCAACTTCGCCGACGAAGCGGGCGTGGCGGCGCTCGCGCAGGCGCTGCGTTCGGCTGCGGTTCCGACGCAGGCCGCGTCCCTGCTCGCCGAGGGTTTGCCGAACTCCGGGCCGCGTTATGCGATCACCGATCCGTCGGACCGCCGTCGTCGCTTCGGCGAATGGATGGCGCTCGACGTCGCCACGGTGCCGGCGGTGCTGTCGGCCGCGGCAAGAGCGCAACCGGCCTGGGCTGCGACGCCGGTCGCGCTGCGCGCCGATGCGCTCGATCGCGCCGCCGACCGGCTCGAAGCGCGTCGCGCCGAATTCCTGCACCTGCTCGTGCGCGAAGCCGGCAAGACCTTGCCCGACGCGATGGCCGAAGTGCGCGAGGCCGCCGATTTCCTGCGCTACTACGCGACACATGCGCGTCGTCTGTTGTCGACGCCCGAAGTCATGAACGGCCCCACCGGCGAACACAACGAACTGCAGTTGCATGGCAAGGGCGTGTTCGTCTGCATTTCGCCATGGAACTTCCCGCTCGCGATCTTCACGGGCCAGATCGCCGCCGCGCTGGTCTGCGGCAATACGGTGGTCGCCAAGCCGGCCGAGCAGACCAACCTGATCGCGGTGCAGATGGTCCGCCTGCTGCACGAGGCCGGCGTGCCGGCCGCGGTGCTGCAATGCGTGCTCGGCGACGGCGAGGTCGGCGCCGCGCTGTGCGCCGGTGCGGGCATCGCCGGCGTGGTGTTCACCGGCTCGGTCGAAGTGGCGCAGGCGATCAATCGCCAGCTCGCCGCGAGGCCCGGCGCGATCGCCACGCTGATCGCCGAAACCGGCGGCCAGAACGCAATGATCGTCGATTCGTCCGCCTTGCCCGAGCAGGTCGTCAAGGACGCGATCGCAACGGCCTTCCACTCGGCCGGCCAGCGCTGCTCGGCGCTGCGCGTGCTCTACGTACAGGAGGAGATCGCCGACAAGGTCGAGCAGATGCTGCGCGGGGCGATGCAGGAACTCGCTGTCGGCGATCCGGGCCTGCTCGAAACCGACGTCGGCCCGGTCATCGACGACGCCGCGCTCGCACGGCTCAAGCGGCATGCGGACGAGCTGCGCTGGCAGGGGCGCATCGTCGCCGAAGTGGCGTTGCCACAGGCCTGCGCGCACGGCACCTATTTCGCGCCGACGGTGGCGAGGATCGAGGACATCGAGCAGCTCGACGGCGAGTATTTCGGCCCGATGCTGCACTTGGTGCGCTATCGCGCGAAGGATCTCGACCAGGTGATCGATGCGATCAACGCGACCGGCTACGGGCTCACGCTCGGCGTGCATTCGCGCATCGAAACCACCTGGCGGCGCGTGCAGGCGAGGGCGCGGGTCGGCAACTGCTACATCAATCGCGGCATGACCGGCGCGGTCGTCGGCGTGCAGCCGTTCGGAGGCGAGGGACTGTCGGGCACCGGGCCGAAGGCGGGCGGGCCGCATTACCTGCTGCGCTTCGTGACCGAGCGGACCTTGACGGTGAATACGGCGGCGGTGGGTGGGAATGCGCGCTTGCTGGCGGGTGGATGAGCCCAGGCAGCGGCACCCGCTTTTTGCTTCTGCTTTTCGCTTTTGCAGTTGCCGTTGAACCCCTGGTAGCGCCGACTGAAGCGTCGCGCGCAGTGGGGCTGGCGGCCAGGACGGCCGCCAGAGCTTCGTCGCGACAGGATGTCGCGTCGAAGCGACCCCGAGCACGGCGCTTCGGTCGGGGACCCGTTCGTCGGCGAAGCCGTCGAACGGGCGCGGACTTGGGGCGTGCTTTCTCTTGGTAACTTCTCTTTGCACGAGCAAAGAGAAGTTACCCCCGGCCGGGAAGGCCAAAACTCCCAGAGCCGAGCTGGAGGGGGCTGTTAGAACTGATGCACGTAAATAGAAAACAAAAAGTCGAAATTCGCGTTTCGGTCAGTGACTTAGATCGACCGAAATTCGGCGGGCAAAATCGGCTCTGATTTGCGAATTTCCGGACTTGGATGCCGAAAAAGCGGCTGAAATTGCCGTCAAAGTGTCTTCGAAGTGCCTATGAATCGTCGAGAACGAACGCCGCCAGCAGGTCTTCGATCTCGTCGAGCGACTCGGGCCAGACGCCTGCAAACAGTCGCGCGGGGATTACCGCCGCCCCGAAATACCCTCCACCGAAAGCCAGTGCCTTGCCCTTCTTGGGCGTGATCCGGCCACCGAAGTTCTGAAGGGCGGCATAGATCACGTTGGTCCCAGCAGCGGCGAAATCGGGGCCGGAGTCCACCGTCAGCGAACTCACCAGACGGCCGGAACGCTGGAGAATTTTGCCGGGCCAATTTCCAGCGACTTGGCGCTCGGCAATGGTCAGCGGGTGCAGGGCCGGCCACTTCTTGCCGGTGTTCGGATCGGTCTCGCGGTCGAAAGCCAGCTCCATCCCTGCCCGCAAAACCTCGGCGATATCGCGGTTCACCGGGCTCATGTCCGAGCTCGACCGGACGATATGCCGGAACAGGTCCATGACCTCCCGGTCGAAAACTTGAATATCGACGTTCACGCGACCACCATGCGCGCACGCAGTAAGTGGGGTGCGAAACCGGCTGGAGCGGACATCCGATAGCCGGCGTTAGCGACCCCGCCGCAGTCCCGCATGTGGCGTTCGGGTAACCGCCCCACTTACTGCCCCTTCTCTCGGAAGTACAGCAGCTCACCCACGCGCTGCTTGTTCAGCCCCTTCTCGTCGGCCTGCATGATGTTCCAGAGCACGGTGCCGTCGTGGTTGATGCGGGCGACCACCATGAGCTGCGACGCCCCGCCGAAAAGCCCGATGTACCGCGTCCGGAAGCCGTCTTCGTACTCAGTCAGATAGACCTCGAACGGATCGGCCAGCGTCGCGAGCAGGTACAGCCCATAGCGCTCGCGCGCATCGGATTGCTTGGCGACCAGGTGCGGCAGCAGCTCGTAGTCGATCCGCACCGACTCGACCGGCGTGCTCACATGGCGGAGCGGCTTCTCCGGCGACACGCGGAGCACGTCAGCCAGCGCCCGCACCGCGGCCTCGCGGCTCGGGGCGGCCGGCATCAGCGGCGGCGCTGGGGGGCGGTCATCCTGCGCAACGTTGCGAAGGTCCGGTCGGCCGGCGTCCTTCCACGTCGGCTGGCCGTCCACCATCTTGACGACGCCGCCAGCACCACCGCGTGGTGGCTTCTCGTCCGGCAGCAGGTCCGGCTTGTCGCCGGCCTCGTCCCATCGCCCCTGGTTGAAGCCGAAGCCCGGATCGGTGCGCATCGCGACGCGGCGGTTCTCGACTTTCCAGGCCGAGCCTTCGCCGTCGACGAACTTCGGATCGTGCTCGGGCTCCCAGAGCATGACCTGGCCACGCTCGACCTTCGGGTATTCGCCCGGCGCCGAGTCTCGCTGCGCCACGCGCACCGGCCTGGCCGGCGTGCGGTAGCCGTAGACCTCGGCCTTCCGGCCCTTCCCCATGTCGGCGATCTCGATGAAGGTGTCCCCCGTGCTGTCGCGGACAATGAGCTTCTGGGCATTGACCGACGCCGCCGAGTGCGAGCGCACGCGGCAGCGGCAGTTGTAGCCGCACGGCGGATAGTGGGTTTTCCAGATCGGATCATCGATATGGAAGACCAGACCGTTCATGGCGGCGTGGCTCGGGCGCGTCACCGCGTCCATCACCGCGACGTATTGCAGGTAGGGCCGCGACTTCTTCGACGCCTGGAACTGTTCCCAGCGCCCGGCCATGTAGGCCGACTGCATATTGGTGCGGAAGATGGTCTTGAGCCGGCTCGGGCTGGCTTGGTCCCAGCCTTTTGCGTCGAGCACCCCAGTCATGCGCTCGATGAAGCTGGCTTCGGTCTCGCCGGTCTTGGCGGCGTGGATCAGCCCGGCCTTCAAGTCCTTGAGGATGTCGAGCGAGCCGGACTTGGCAGCGGCGAACGCCTTGCCGCGCACGGCCTCGGCGGTCTCGTGCCAATCGTCGGTGACCTGGTAGCCGAGGCGTTCGAAGTAGGCGACGGCTTCCCTTGGCTCCAGGCCGAAGGCGTAGCCGAGATTGGGCGTGTCGGCCATCGTCACGACACCCCCGTGTCAAGAGGGGAAACGTCCACGCAACTTTCCGAAGTCCTCGCAAAGTTGCGTAGAGGTGGGCGGTGCGCATGAGGAACCGTCGTGACATAACAATCAGAGCCCTCACCAACGCGAGGGTCCAACATGAAACGCCGCCGTAAACAAACCACTTTAGCCACCGACCTTATTGAAGACCTGCGAGAACTCCGGAGGGAGTTCCGGCACGAGATCATTCTTTGCCTGGTGCTTTTTCTCCTGCGCGGGGACGCGAATCATCAGGTATCCCCGCCCTGCGCCGACAGCTGCCCCCACAGCTGCGCCACGAACATCGCCCGATAAAGCTGCTCGTAAAGCGCCGTCGAATCCATCTGCGGATACAGCTCGGCGATGCGGCCGAGCAGCGCGTCGGGGTTTTCGCGGGCTTGCTTGAGCAGCGGCTTGAGGATCGGCTCCAGCACCTTGCCGGGCTCTTTGCTCAGCAGCTGCTCGATGCCGGCATCGAGCGCGGCCTGGTCGGGCTCGACGTCGTCACCGCGAGCGAACTCGGAGCCGGACTCCGGATCGGCGGGCTTGCCAGGCGCAGCCTGCGCGGCGGCGGGCGCCTGCAGCTGATCGTCCGGATCGTTCGGGTCGGCCAGCGCGATGCCGAGGTCGGCGGCCATTGCCTTGCGGCTCGGCTTGCCGCCCGCGTCGATGAAGACCTTGTAGGTCTCCGCGCGCTCCTTGTTCGCGGCTTCCTCGGACGCGAACTCGCTCGTTGGTGGCTTGGCGTCCGGGCCGAGGTTCACCAGCGTGATCAGCCGCCACAGCGAATCGAGCGTGTGCGCCACCGCCTCTCGCCTGGCGGCGCTGACGTCGTCGGCCCGGCCGCGATGCGTCTCGGACGCGGCACGCGTGCCGGAGTTGCCGGTCTGCTCGGTGCTGAGAGTCTGACTCGTCAGCGCCTTGCTCATCTCGGCGTTGCAGGCTTCGATCAGCAGATGCTGCGCCAGCTTGCCGCCACCGGCCGCGCCTTGCGCTTGCAGCAGCTCCACCGAACCGCCTTCCTGCATCGACGCCCAACCGGACTCGATCATGGCTTCGAGCGCCTGTTCCAGCAGGCGAATCTGCGGCTCCGGCGTGCCGGCCGGATACTTGCCGAGCGGATACGGCAGGCCAAAGCGCTCGCAGAACTTCACGAACCAGCGATAGCCGTTGGTCTTGAACAGACGCGGCCAGTAGCAGCTGCTGAAGAGCGCGACGCCATAGGGCTGGTCGAAGCTCGGCATGTGCCGATTCACGAGGAAGTACTGCAGATCGGCCGGCTCGCCTTCCAGCGGCTGATCACGCGTGAGCAGGCGCAGATCGTTCTCGGGCGAATACCCGAAGCGACGGTTCGGCCGCTGCAGCAGGCGTTGCGGCATCAGCTCATCGCCCGAGCGCTCCCACACGATCTCCATCACCGACTGACCGCGGAACGGCGCCTGCCCGATCTGCCAGAAGATGTCGGGCCAGATCGTCAGCGGCGCCGGCTGTGACGCAAGCAACCGCTCGCACAGCTCGAAGGCGCGCTTGTCTTTGCGGCTCTCGCCGCCCGGATTGAGCGTGTGCGCGTAGCGAAGCAGATCGGCGCGGATCAGCTGCAGCTCGCCGATCACATGCGCGTCGACCTCGATGTCGTCGTAGACCTCATCGCGCACACCGAGGCGGCGCAGGATCGGGTCCGGGTTTGGCAGTACGGCGAGCGCGGCATAGAAGCGCGGATCGGTACTGCGGCCGGCGAGTTCGCCGGGCTTAGGCTGCGTGCTCATAGGCGCTCACTGCGATGGGTAGACGACGGCACGAGCGCGCGAGCTGCACGAGCCATACGGCGAGTTGGGGGGGGCGTGTGTTCACGCTCGGCGCGTGTGACTTCGGGCTTCCAGCCAGGCATTCCCTTCCGCAGCCTTTGCCCATTCAAGCCGCGCCCAGGATCGCGGCTCATGGCAATCACATGCGTCGGCTCTTCGAGCTTGATCGGAATCGGCGGAACATCGCGCGGCTCACAACCGACGATGTACAGGCGAGTTCGCTTCTCGGCGCGATGCCCGAACCAGTCCTGATCGATCGGCAGCGTGAAGCCGCCGAAGCTGTCGTGCCTGCCCGGATCGGGCAGACCTTTCTCCGGCCAGAGACGAGACGCGGCGGGATGCTCCAGCACGCCACCACAGCGCCGCACTTCATCGACAGCCCATAGCGCGAGTTCACGCTCATCGGGCCTCGGCTTGGCGAAGTGCCGAAGCGCGCCCCAAGCCCTGCAGGGCGGATGTGCGACCACAGGAAGCTCGCCAGCATAGGTGCGCGCATCGCGATCGATGTCGTAGACATCCAGGCCCGGCATCGTCTTGTAGATGCTGTCCTGGCGCGCGAAGAGGATGGCGACATCAAGCATTCGCCACCTCCCGAGTCACGAGCGATTTGGACGGAGAAGCGCTTCGGATTAGCTCCCCGAGAGCGTAACTCTTTTCACGATTAACCTCCCAAAATATCCAACTCGTTCCGCTTTCCTGCATAAAAATATTGACCGGCCACTTCATTGCCGGAGCCAGCAGCATGAGCAGGAAACGTAAAAGCAGACGCGTCTCGACCATCGCGCGGTGGATACCAGCGCTCGCCAGCTTCGCGCGATGGAGCCGCGTGCTGATGCGGATGTGGGAGCTGATCGACTGGTGGTCGCGATGAGCCATCACCCATACCCCTGCAACATCTTCGACGCCGCGCTCTTTCGCCCCGGATTGAGCCCGCCCGTCACCGACAGCATCCCGCTCATCGCCATCTGCCACAGCATTTCTAGCGCGTCCGGGCCGTCATCGTGATCGGCATCGGGCCACTGCTCCAGCTGCGCGATCAGCGTCTTGTGGTTGCGGCTGAAGAGAATCAGCCCGTTGTCGCAATGCGGCTGCAGGCTCTCGATGCGCAGGTCTTTGTCGGTGCTGCTCTCGATGCCGCGCGCCGGTACCGGAATCTTTCGCTTCGCCGATTCGGCGACGAGAACCTGGCGGAAAAACTCCTGAAACTGCACGGCTTCGATGCCCCACAGAAGGCACTTGTAGCCGTCTTGAAGCCTGATTACGTCGGCGATCTGCTTGTCGGGTTTGCGCCGCGCAATGATGGCTTCGACCACATGCAGCTTGCCGTGCTCGCGATCGAGCGCACCGACGAGCGTCGCGGCCGGATCGCCGCGCTTCGCATGCTTGCCCATCGACGGATCGTGCGCGCCGAAGTGCACCCACCGGTCGCCGATATGCACCCAGAAATGCAGGCTGCCAACAAACGGATGCCCTTCGGGATCGACCGGGTTGTGCTGATGCTCGGTCTCGAAAGCCTTGTGATCTTCCGCGCGCAGCTTCATCAGCACGATCAGCGGACGCACGCCGGGCCAGCTCACCAAAGCGCCCGCATCCATCTCAAGCTTCTGCTGTGCGTAGAAGGCGTCGGCAGCCTCTTCGGACTCGTTGACGAACAGCTCTTCCCACTGGTCCCACAGATCCATTCTGTCGGGCCAGGTGTAGATGCTCGGGTACGCTTTCGCCCGCGCTTTCCAGCGCGGGTTCTTCATCGTTTGCACGAGCACCGAATCGCTGTGCAGCACGGTGCCGACATACATCTGCCGCATGCTGCCGTCGGGAGGCCCAAGGTTGCTGACCACCTTGAGCAACCAGTCGATACGCTTCTGACGCCACTCGGCGCTCTTCACGTTCTCGTCGTTTTCGAAGTCGTCGAGAAAGCAGAAGTCAGGACGCCACGCACCAAAGCGGCGACCACGGATGCGCTTGCCTGCACCGAAACACTCGACCATGCAATCGCCGGTCGCGGTGATGATCTTGCTGACGTTCCAAGTGCGGCCCTGACCGCAGACCTCGGGGAAGTCCGCACGCAACCGCGGATTCACTTCGAGTTCGGCCTTCACCGTGTCGAGCATCATCTCCGCCTGCTCACGGCTATCCATGATCAGCGGCATGTAGTGGCTCAGCCGATAGCTGATGCGCCAGAGCATGTGCAGCTGGATCAGGATGGTGGACTTACCTTCACCGCGTGGCGCGGCGATGGCCGCACGCGAGCCGGGATGAATCTCCAGGTCGAGCGGCACCTTGTACGCCTGGCTCTGGAACGCGCTCGCCGGCTTGTCCGGATCGATCAGATGCGGAAAGTAAGTGACGCAATAGAACTCGAAGTCCGTCGCGCCACGCAGGCGACGCTCGGCCGACGCCGCTGCGCCCAGCGCGAAACCGCCGACCGATGCTTCGATGAGCGTGCGTTGTTCAGCGCCGAAGGCCTGTAGCTCGGCGAGGAACTTCTTTCGGGTGAGCTTGCGGAACTCGATCGACTTAGCCACGAGCCAGCGCCTCTTGCTGCCGGCCATCGATAGGGCGATCAAGGCGGACGCTGCCACCATCGAGCAGTCCGGCCAAGGCATCGCCGGTGGCGCCGCGAACTTTTCGAGAGGCGATGCTGGTCGATTTCAGCTTGATGCCCGTCGCTGAAATCCACGCCGCGACCGCTTGGCGATCAGCATCAGTGCGTGCGAAATCGATAACCGTCTTCTCCACGCATGCGATCCAACCGATGCAGTATTGATCGGCACGAGCAACCTGCGTTTTACGCTTGCAGCGTTGGAGCTTCGACTTGATGTATGCGCTGCGCGCGACGCGCAGCCGCCGTGCAAGTACCACGAAGGCGTAACTGCAAAGCTCGGCTCGGCCATCACAGCCAACGAACTGCCAGCTGCCCGCACGTCGACGCCACATATCGACCCAAGCGCCCGCCTCGAAAATGACCTCACAGCCGAAGGCGCTGCAGCAAACGTTCGCGAGATAAGCCTCCCAGCTGACCGGGCGAGAGGCAGAGCCGCTCTTGGCTTTGGAGTCGCTGACATCGGCCGCCAGCACATCAGCATGTGATAAGCCAAGCTGCTGCATGAGCTTCTGCGCCTGGCGCAACGCTGCTGCAGCTTCGTGTTCATTACTGCTTTTCGAAAGCCGCAGGCATTTGCGAATCTTGTCGAGGATTTTGGCTCGGTCATCCATTGCCATACTCCACCGACAGCCGTTCTCCGAACGGCTCAAACAGCTCAATCAATGCATCCTGATGCTGCGGGAATCGCTCAGCGCAGAACTGCGCGAGCAAGCGCATTACATCCATCGCCCAGCCAAGCCTTGCGACGGATGGATCGACAGCGCCCGAGGCCTTCACGACCTTTTGGTACGCATCGGCAAGGCGCGCCATCGCTTCGGCTTTCTCAACAGCATCGAGCTTCTTGCTAGTGCGGATCGCTTCGATGGTGCTGCTGAATAGAGGCACGAACTCGGTCAGCACTTCGCGCGTGAGTTCACGCACCCCGCCAGCGCCGATTCGATCGGCCATGCGCGCATGGTCCCAGTCGTCGCCGATCTGCAACGCAGCGGCCTTCCACGCGCGAGCGGTGGAATACGAGACGTCGGATAGCGTTGCAGCCGCTGTGAGCGGCTGCTGGTCGGTGACGTAGCGACGTCGGACCTCCTGACGCTTGGCGGAGTCGTGTGCCATCAGCCCGGCCCGATGCCTCCGAACGCGACCTTGGCGATGGCGATGCCCGCCTCGATCAACGCCGCCGCGCCGGCTCCGCTGGCCACGCCGGTCTTGGTCGCCTTGCCCATCACCAGATCGATGCGCTCGCGATTGGTCACCGCGATCTCTTTCGCATCGTCGGCCGTCTTCTTGACCTGAGCCAGGTCGGCCGCCTGCTCGGTGAGGCGCTGGCCGATGGCCTTCTCGAGATCATCGAGCCGGCGCGTGTTGCTGTTGTGCATATCGTCGATGCGGCGATTCAGCGACGTATTGTTCTCGGCCATCATCATCTGGATTCCGAGCAGCAAGCCTTTCAGCTCGCCCACGGATACTGCCAAGTCGCCTGTTCTGTTCGGGTCGGTCATCGTGGTCGCAGTAACGGTTAGCGGGACTTGGCGCGACTGAGGCTCGCGCGGCGTTCGACGGCGGTCTGGCATGGCACGCACCGATTGGCTTGGGGATAGGCCGCACGGCGGGCGGCAGGAATTCCGTTTCCACAGTCCACACAGTTCTCGGTGCCCTGCACCTGAGCTGCTGCGTGGTGACGAGCCAGCGCGTCCTGTCGCTGGCGCAGCTCTTCTTCGGCTGCTCGATCGAAGAAATCAGTCATCGGGCACTACGGCTCCTGCTGGGGTTGAGAGCCGCACAAGCGTCGATCCTCATCGATCACGGCTTGGGCGGCTCGGAGGTCGGCGTCGCACTCATCGGCGAGTCGAACAAGAAAGCCCGCATCTTCTGGCCGTAGGCCGGGCGCTTCGATGTCGACGCCGGGGCTGGGCCCAGCGAACTGCAGGCCTGCGGGACAGCTGGTTGCGGCGAGTTGCTTGCGCAGGCGCAAAGCTCCATGACGCAGATCAGCAACGGTGCGATCAGCAGCGGTTTGCGCATCGGCAAACTCCTGTTGGTGGCGAGAGTCGATGGCGGCCAGGCGCTGCGCGTGGGCGTGTTCCAGCTCGCGAATCTCGGCGTGTGCGAGGGCGAGCGCATCGGAGGCTTCGCGGGCTTGGCGCTCGTGCTGTAGCTGCGCGGTACTCAGCTCTGTCTGCAGATCGCTGATCTGATCTTTGAGCGAGAGCACCCAGGCGAAGACGGCGCAGAACAGCGCGATCAGGAAGATCGTGACGGGCCTTCCGGGAAACCGAAGCGTCACCAGAGTGAAGACCGCAGCCACCAGTCCGACGAGCAAGATGGGAGTGCTCATGGCATCTTGCCCTCGCACATCGCGCGTTCGTCCGCGCGTCGCTTCACTAGGCCGGCGAGCGTGATGCCGCCAGCCTGGGTCCATCGGCTCAGCTCAGCACAGGCACCCGCGTAGTCGCCCGCATTGAGCTTGCGCACGAGAGTCGACGAGCAGAACTTCTGCCCGCCGACATTGAACGCGAAGCTCACGAAAGCCGCGCGCTGATGCGGCTGTAAAGGCACTTTCACGCAGCGGTCGACGTCCGCGTTGTGCGCGATCAGATCATCGACGAGCAGCTGCTCGCACTCGGCCCGCGTGTACGTCTTGCCGAGCTGCGCCGTCGCAGTGTGGCCCGTGCAGGCAGTGACGATGCCGATGGGATCGCGGTAGCCCTTGAGCACCGTGCCTTCCCACTTCGGCACGATGGCAACGAGCAACGCAGCCGTTGCGCCACCGACAGCAATGGCGAGGCGTTTACGTGCGGGAGCAGTCGGCGGCGTGTCCATGTCCGACAGGATCGCGCGTGGCAATCATGCAGACAGGCTGCGCAATGGTTCCAAGCAAAAGCCCGCTTGAAGCGGGCTTGAAGATGCTAGGTAGCGGCGAGAATCACGTCAATCCTGCGGCTGCGCGTTCGCTTGCCCGCTCGTCATCGGCAGGATGTCGATCGCTGGCGACAACTGCACCCGGAACATCTTGGGATGCTCGACACTCAGCGTGAATTCGCGTTGTGTGCCGACGTTCTTGTCCAGCCCGCATAGTCCGGCGCCCGTGTAGCGGACACCAAAGATGTGCTCGCCTGGTTCGACATGGAGCTGTACCAACTCACCCGCCGCGAGCTGGGCGGCAGGCGTGTCATCGACCGATAACAACACATCACAGCCCGAGCCGGTGAAGCCAGAGTCGCGGACGAAGATGACAGCAGCCTTGTCTAGGGACATCTGACCGAATGCAAAGATTTTGCTTTGCGCAACGTGTATAGCAGTTACCGGAGGCGTCGGCGATGTGGCGCAGCCCGCCATCGAGATGGCAACGGCGGCAGCAGATAGAAAACCCGCCCTGGACATGTTTGCTCAGCCCTCGCAGTGCATTTCGAAATACTCGTCGAAGTTCCGCCGATCCGCACGCAGCGTAACGTTGTGCTCGGTGACGACGAAGGGCTCGGAGTGCCCTGGGAAACTTGCCACGCCACAGTAAGCGCGACCTAGGTGAAGTACGTTGGCAACCTTGTCGCCACCGATGCCGAAGCTGCCGAATGAAGACAGGCGGGCGTTGAGCCGATTGAATGCATCGCGCCGAAACTCGCGATCCGCCTTCTGTGCATCCGTCTCCGCGCTGCAACCGACGTGCAGGCCTGCAATTGCAAGAACGATGACGATAGCGAACGTGCGTCTCATGGTGTCGGCCTTCGGCGTGATGACCGCTTCCGCGGAACAGGGGGTTTATGTTCGTCGAGCGCGTCGTAGTCGTAGCTGATCGGCGCTCCCCACCAGCTTACGCGCGGTTCCTGCTCGTATTCCCAGAACTCGGTCTCACTTGGGGGCGAATCCTTCGGCCCTTTCGAATCCGCATCACCGCCTGACGCGATCACGGCCCTGCCGCACCACGTGTCCCACGATGTCGATGCCGTTGCCGATCTCGCCCTCACGGATCGAGAACGGCTTATGCACCTCATCGTTGGCGCTGTAGACCTCGACGATGCCGCCCGGCAGGCGACGCAAATACTTGCAGATGAACTCGTCATCCATGCGCATCACGTAGACCTCGCCGCTGGTGATGATCTTGTTCGATGCGTTCACCAGAATCACGTCGCCGTGCTGGATTTCCGGGAACATCGAATCACTGACCACCGTGCCTTCGAACAGCTCGGCCTCGAGCAGGCCAAGCTCTTCGAGATAGTCGCGCCGGTAGGCGTTGAACTTCTTCGGCGGTGACTGGAAGTCCACCACGCGGCCGCCGCCGCCCGCGATCTCGATATCGAAGAACGGAATCCAGCGGTACTCGGCGGGATCGACATCGAAGAACGTGCTGCCTACGCGGACCTGTATCACTCGCGCTTCGGGGCTCACGAGATACCGCTGCAGCCCCTCCATAACGCCGGTCGCCGCGCTGATCGCCTGGGCCTGCGGCCCCATGAGATTCCGCGTGCCGGTCAACACATAGAGCGCATCGAGCCCGTGTGCACTGAGCACGGCCATGTCAGCGGCCGAGATGTCGGCCGACTTGTACCAGTTGTAAATCGTGTTGCGCGAGACATCGAGTAGCGCCGCAGTCTTCTGGGCGCCGCCCATCCGCTTGATCTCTTCCTCAAGGCGGAGCCCAACCAAGTTTACATTTCCCGTTGACTCGCTCATTTCATTGTGCAAGTATCTGCCCAACCTGTTGGGTAAAAGCACAACCGTTTATGCACGCAGCCGACATAGTCGCTTCTCTTCGCAAAAAGAAATCTGGCGTACGCCGGGTGGCTGCCCAGCTGGATGTGCATCCCGGCACGGTCAGCGGCGTGATCAGCGGCCGCGACACTAGCCGCCGTATCGCCGCCCACATTTCGCAGGTGCTTGGCAAGCCGATGACGTCCATCTGGCCCAACAAGTACCAGCCGAAGGCCAAGAATCAGAGGGCGGCCTAATGAGCAGAGTGTCACACAACACCAAAAATCGGTCACTGCCCAAAGGCCGCCGTAGTTTTTCCAGCGATCAGGCCGAGCTCTTTCCCTCGCACCTCGCGGCGCCCAATCGGTTGGACAGCCCCAACGCCGGGAATCTGGACATCCATCACGAGCTGATCGGCGCCTGCGCCGCGGCCCTCAAGGCGGCCCGCGAGCGCACCTGGGGCCGGGATCGGGTCGTCGATCGCATGAACGAGGCGCTGCCGGAAACCGAGCGCCCGATCACGCTGCGCAAGCTCAACAGCTGGATGGCGGACAGCAAGGAGTTTCACGACTTCCCGGTCCGCTACCTGCCGGCCTTCTGCTGGGCCACGGGCAGCGACGAGCCGCTTCGGGTGCTCGCTCATGCGCTCGGCCTCGCCCTGGTGGACGAGCGGGAACTGGCGGTGCAGCGCCTCGGCGACCTACAGGTGCAGGGCTTCCGGCAGCGCCGCGAGACGGCCGCGCTGCTCAAGACGCTCGGGGGCTGACGTGTTCAAGCCCGTGAAGGTGCTCATCACCCAGGCGCAGATCGAAGCCGTGGCCCGCGCCATCGCCGATCTGCGCATCGAGATCAATGGCGGCCAGTTGCCGAGCGAGGTCGCCGCCACCGCCCGCCGTCGCATGGCGGACCTCGACGACATCACCAAGGCCTGGGCGCGCGCCCAGACCGCCGCCCGACTCAAGGCGGCCCGCCGCCGCTCCATTTCGCAACGTTGCGAAACCGCCTCCTCCACGCCGGGTTCCGACCGGCGTGCATCACTCCCTGCCGCGACGGCGGCAGGGCTTTCTATTACGAAGTAGAGGGTTCCATGACAAAAGCAAAGGAAAAAACACAGCTTCCGGCCGAGCAGACCGAAGTTCGCAACGTTGCGAAGTTCGATGTTGACGCTTTGCTGGGCCTGCCGGCCGAGGCCAGTCCGGACGAGCTGCTCGACCTGGGCGTGCAGGCTTTCAACAACTCCGGCATGTGGATGGCCCGCGCCGGGCGCTGCTTCTCCCGACTTCGCAACGTTGCGAAACAGGACGGGGGCTTCCTGAAAGCGCTGGAGTCGCGTGGCGTGCAGAAGGATCACGCCTACCGCGCCATGCAGCTGGCCGACTTCATCGGCCAGCTGCCCGAGGCCGAAGCCAAGAAGATGTCGGCCATCCCGTACACGAAAGCGCTGGCCCTGGCGCAGGCCGATCCGGAGCTGGTGCAGGAGCTGACCGATTCGGGCGACCTCGATGCGTTCACCACGCTGTCGGTGCGCGAGCTGCGCACGCGGCTCAAGAAGCTTGAATCGCAGAACGCCACGCTGGAAACCAAGCTCGAAGCCAAGAACGCGAGCTACGAGAAGCTGCAGGGCCATCTGCAGCATCGCCACGATCATCTGCAGATGCCGGAGTTCGCGGCGGTGACGCGCGAAGAGTCGGCCGCGTTGACCGAGAAGATGATGGCCTGCCTCAACAGCATCGAGGAGCTGGCCAAGGTCAACCTGTTCGTCGAGCGCGACGAGCCGGATGCCGAGAAGTTCCAGATCAAGGCCGCCGCCACGCTGTACTTCACGCTGCTGCCGATCGTCGCGCAGGGCGAAGACCTGCTGCGCGAACTGGCGAGCGTCTATCCCGACATCGCCAACGGCGTCAGCTTCGAGAGCCAGCTCACCAAGCCCGAGGCCAAGCACTACCTCAAGGCTCGGGCGGCGATCCTCGAAGAGCATGCGCGCGAAGCGAAGAACCGCGACGCCGAGCGCGAGAACGCGAAGCCGGGCAAGCGCGGCCGTAAGCGCGCGGTGGAGGCGTAAGCCATGGAGTCCCGCGAGTTCGTCGTCGTTCACCCATCCACAGGCCGCGACTTCGTAGTCCGAGTCGATATCGACGTGCACGCGCTGCTGCGTATGTACGCGCACCGTGCGATGGACAACAAGTCCGGCAAAGCACGGGTCGCGAATGGCGCCATCGTGCTCAAAGCGGAGAAGGCTTGAGCCATGGCCGCCACCGTCCTGCCATTCCTGAGCCCGTTCGCGAATACCGCGCTCGCCGAGGCCAGCGGCCCGTCGCAGTTCGACCTGCTGCCGCAGCGCGCGAAGGATGAAGCCTACGCCGCGCACGCGATGATCCAGCCTGCACTGGAGAAGATGCGGCGCGGGGTGAGCGCGAAGGCCGCAGCCAAGTGGCTGCGCGCCACGTCACCCGACGGCACCATGCCGTCGCTGCCGACGCTGGAGCGCATGCTCGCTTCCGGCGGCGACCTCTATGCGCTGGCGCCCAAGCACAAGGGCCGCATCCGCAAGGATGGCGGATGGGAAAAGCTCGCCCACGAGCTGTACATCCTGCCGGGACAGCCCAGCTATGCCGCCATCGCGCGCCGCCTGCGTGAGGAACACGGCTTCGGCGATGACGCCACGGCCGGCCGCGTGCAGACCTATATCGAGAGCCTGCCCAAGCACGAGACCGAGTTTCACCCGAAGCGCATCGGCCACAACACGCGCCGTCTTAACTTCACGCCGCACAAGATTCGCGACCGCTCGGATATTCCGGTCGGCCTCATCTACCAGGGCGACGGCCACGCGCTGCATTACTACGTGCGCCATCCCATCGCGGGCCATCACTTCACGGCGGAGCTGACACCGTGGATGGACATCGCGAGCCGCTACATCGCGGGCTGGTGGCTGGGCTATGCGGAGAGCGCGCGCCAGGTGCTGTGGTCCATGTGCCATGCGATCACCGCGCACGATCATGTGCCCGCGCTATTCCACGTCGATCCGGGCAGCGGCAACATCAACAAGCTCATGTGCGACGAAGTCGCCGGCTTCGTGCCGCGCATCGGCGCGGAGTACATGAAGGCGCTACCGGCCAACGCGCGTGGCAAAGGCGATATCGAAGGCTGGTTCAAGTGGTTTGAGGCCGACCACGGGGTGTTCCAGTCCGGATTCAAGGGCGACAAGGTGCCGCAGGAGTTCCTGCGCAACCTCACGCGCCGCATCGAGAAAGGCGAGGTATACGTCCAGAGCTGGGACGAAGCCTTGCACGGTATCGGCAAAGCCATCACTCGGTACAACGAGCGCAATCAGGATGATCTCGGCAAGCGCAGCCCCGCCGCACTGTTCGAGAAGCTGGACCGCAGCCCGCTGCATGTGCCGGCCAGCGTGCTCGTACGTCCGCGCGAGAGGCGCATGGCGCGTAGCTATCGCGTCGAGCTGTTCAACCGCGTCTATCAGGCACCGGCGCTGCGCGCCTACGAAGGCGTGTACATGCAGGTCGAGTACGACCTGCATGCCGACGGCCGCGTATGGATCTACGACGAGAAAGGCCGCTTCGTCACCGAGGCCCTCAAGGTAGCCACCACGCGCTTCGTCAGCGAGAGTCGCGAGCGTGATCTACAGATCAACCGCGAGGCGGGACGCATTCGCCGGCTTGAGCAACGCGCCGACCTGATCAAGGCCGAGGGCATGAACCTCATCACCACGGCGGCGAGCGTGGTCGATGCGCTCGAAGGTGAGTTCGAGCGTGTGCCTGCGGTAGAGGCACCGCTTACGCCCGGTCGCCTGCCGCAACCGCCGAAGGCCGCGCCGAAAGCCGTGCGCGCCATCGACAGCGCCGAGCACCGACTCGTCACCGACTACATCACCGAGGCGAATGCCGAAGTCGAGGAAACCGCCGAACAGCGCTTCGGCCGCTGGCTCGACATGCGCGACGACATCGGCCACGGCGTGGTGTTCGACGACGCGGCGCTGAGCTGGATGCGCATCTACGAGCGGAGCACCGAACACGCGGGGCTCAACGACGTTTACGAGGCTTTCGGCTACCTGCCGGGCCTGACCAGAAAAGCAAAAGGCCCCGCGCCAACGGAGCCCTTTGGAAACGCTGTACCACCAATCGAGGGGTGAAGCATGAAATCCAAGATCGTTCCCGTCAAGAACATCGCGCGTCTAACCACGGCGTCGCGCGCGCTGCTTACGCGCGTGCCGGGTGCTCCGGGCATGGGCGTTGTGCATGGACACGCCGGCTACGGCAAGAGCACCGCCGTGACCTGGCTGAGCAACCAAGTCCCCAGCATCTACGTGCGTGCCCGCGCGCTGTGGACGCCATCCGCGATGCTCGGCGCCATGCTGAAGGAACTGCGCATCCAGCCAGGCGGCAGCAACGCTGCCCAGGTGGATCGCATCGTCGAAGCGCTGGCTCGCAGCGGGCAGTGCCTGTTCGTGGATGAGGTGGACTACCTCGTCAAGCACACCAAGATGATCGAGACCCTGCGCGACCTGCATGATCTGGCCACCATGCCGGTGGTTCTGATCGGCGAGGACACGCTGCTGCAGAAGCTTTCGCATCTGCCGCGTCTCTCGGGACGCATCGCGCAGGACGTGCCGTTCCAGCCGCTCGATCTCGAAGACACGGCGCTGCTTGCGAAGCAGCTCTGCGACATCGAGGTGCGCGAAGACCTGGTGGCGCGCATCCACGCCAAGACGGCGGGCAACTGCCGCCTGACCACGGTCGCGCTCGGCAAGGTCGAGCAGCAGGGCCTGGCGAAGGGCCTGCGCAGCGTCGGCTCGGCCGATATCGACGCCAAGGTGCCGCTGTTCACCGCCGTGACGCCGACCCTGGTGGCTGCGTAATGGCCTGGGCAGGTTCCAAGGTGCGTGTCGCGCCGCCGGATGATCAGGCGTCTCAGCGCATGTGGCGGTCGATGCGCGTGCTCGTGCAGTTCACGCGCGGCGACATCGAAGCCACGTCCGAGGCGTCTCGGGTGCATGTCGGCGCCTACATCAGCAAGCTGACAAAGGCCGGCTATGTGGTGTTGGTGCAGAAGGCGCACAGCCGCAAAGCGGGTGACCACGATGTGCTGCGCCTGGTCAAGAACACCGGTCCGGTCGCTCCACGCTTCGGCAAGGACGGCATCTACGACGCCAACATCGCCGAGCCGCTCGCGCGCCTCAACGACAGACCGCTGTGCCGCAACGCGCCCGCGCTGCTGCAGATTCTTCGGTTGCTCGTCGATCGCATGCGCACGCAGAACATCGACGAGCCCTTGCTCGCCGATGCCGAAGCCATCATCCAGCGAGCGGAGGGCCGCGCATGAACGCGATCGTCCGCGAACCCTGGATTGAGATGCTCGATTCCGCGTGCCAGACGTCGACGCGTGCGGCCGTGGCCAAGCGCATCGACTACTCGCCGGCCGTCGTCACCGAAGTGCTCAAGGGCACGTATCGCGGCGATCTGACGCGCGTTCAACGCGCCGTCGAAGGCGCGCTGATGAAGACGACCGTGGAGTGCCCGGTAGTCGGCGAAATCCAGCAGCAGAAGTGCATCAGCCATCAGCGCGCCTCGTTCCGCGCTACCAACCCGGCCGCGGTGCAGCTCTACAAGGCCTGCCGCAGCGGTTGCACCCATTCGCTGCTACCGAAGGAGAACTTCGAATGATCAGCGTTGCTCAGATTCTTCTGATCGTGTTGTCCGCGAGCTGCTGCATCGCCGCAATCGCGGTCTGCGTCGGCCAGCGCCTGCGCACGGTGCGTCGTCGCATGGCGGTCGACCTGCGTCCGCGTTCCAAAGGTGTCCTCTGCGATCCCGACCTGGGCGGCTGGCAGCCGGAAGGCGGTGGTCGGTGAGCGCGCTCAAGAACGAGGCGGTGCCTTTCGCCGTCGCGAAGAGCGAGGCCTACCGCAAGAGCGTGTGCTTTGTGGAAGGCATCGAATGGAACAGGCCGGGCATCAGCCTGCCGGACGATGAGACCACCGTGCTGCTTCGCTTGGACGAGGAAGCCTTCTTTGATCGCGTGAGTCTCGGCCAGCGCTACGCGGACGAGTGGTTCACGCTCAATGACCTTCCCATTGAGGACAAGCACGTCCTCGCCTGGGCACACATGCCAGCCGGTCCGGATGTGCGCTCATGAAGGCGCTCATCATCCTGGCCTGCACCTTCGGCGTGGTGCTCGCGCTCGGCCTGCAGAGCCTCAACGTCAACGGAGGGCACAAGCTCATGGCCTTCTGCACGTCGTTCCTGATCGGGCTCTGCAATCTCGGGCTGTTCAAGCTCGTCCCGCAGCCGACCGGAGCGATGGAGATCGCGGCGTATCTGCTCGGCGGTCCGGTCGGCATTCTCACGGCGATGCGCCTGCATCCGGTGCTCGTGCGCTGGCTGCGAAAGGAGGCCGCATGAAATGCCTCTTCCGCCACATCCGCACCGTACTCGAGAACGAGGGCCCGAAGAACTTCGCGGCCATCTGCGAGCGCTGCGACGAGACGCCCAACGTGGTGCGCGTGATGCTCGATCGGCTCATCACCGAGGAGCGCATCCACACGCTGCAGATCGACGGCGAGACCATCTACGCGCCGGGCTCGCCGCGCCGGCCGCGCGGCCGCGATGCGGTCACCGAGGCGCGCGCGGAGCAAGACAGCATCGAGCAGCTGCGCACTGACATCGTCGAGAGCTTGGGCATGGCTCCCGCCAGCGACCAGCTGTTGCGCGAGCGCGTGGGCTGCGCCAGCCAATCACGCTGGCAGCGTGCGATTCGCGAGCTGCTGTATGCGCGGGCGATCGAAGGCAATGCCTCGCAGTACCGTCTGGCCGGGCGCGCCGCGCGCTCCTACGCGGGCTCCATCGACGGCCAGCGGCGCCAGAGGAGCGCGGCATGAAGCTCAGCCTCCACAGCTTCACCGACCCGGCCGCCTTCGCCGAGCAGTTCGCCAAGCTGCCCGAGGCTGCACCGCTCGACACGCCGCTCTCGAACCGCGTCGTCGAGCAGCTGCGCGGCGGGCCGGCCAGCTGGCACAAGCTGCTGTCCGACCTCGGCTGCACGCGCCGCGATCTGGACACCACGCTCACCGCGATGCTGGCCGCTCACCAGATCGAGCATCAGCATCACGTCGGCGGCTTTCGGTATGCGCTGCCGGGAGGTGTTGCGTGAACTTCGACATCTTCCCTGCCATGAACGCCGAGTTCATCGACGTCGCGATTCAGGCCGGCGAGCACACTCGCAACTATCGCCCGAGCAACGGCACGGAGGGCGACATCTTCATGTCGGCCTTCTGCGGTCGCTGCCAGTTGGTCGGGCCTTGCGAGATTCGCTTGCTGGCGACGGCCTTGGACGTGGACTCGCCGGACTATCCGGTCGAGTGGACGTATGAGCGCGGACAGCCGACTTGCACGGCCTTTGTCTATAGACAGGAGACCTGGCAGCGCACGCTCGACGAGATCAGCGGCATCGATACGGCGAGGCTCGCATGCGCCTGACCTGCCCCGGCTGCGGCGTGCATGGATCCATCGAAGCCTTCTCGGTGGAGCCCGCTGCGAAGCGCCTCGCCGCCATCTTCGCTGAGCTGCCGCCCGAAGTGCTGCGCCACGTGACTGCATACCTGCGACTGTTCTCGCCGATGAAGCGCGGGCTGTCGCTGGAGCGTGCATGCGACCTGGCTGCCGAGCTGCGCGACATGGTCAAGGCCGGCCAGGTGGAGAACTACGGTCGACCGTTCCCTGCGTCTCCGGCGCTGTTCGGCGCCGCGATGTTCGAGATGGTGGAGAACCGCGGTCGGCTGCGACTGCCGCTCAAGACCCACGGCTACCTGATCTCGATCGTGGTCGGCGGTAGCGGTGCGGCAGCAGCGGCCACGGAAGAACAAGCCGAACAGCACAAGCGCCAGGACAGCCAGGCGCGGCACCGCCAGACCGAGTCACAAGAAGAACTGATGTTGCGCCGCCGACGAGAGCTGCTGCAGAGCCAGGTGCGTGCGGCCCTACCCAACCAGAAGTAATCCCTTCTCGGGGGGAATTCCCGAGCGATAGCAGCAAAGGAGTCACCAGATGGAACAGCAGACCCAAGTTCAAACCGTCCCCGCAGGCTACTGGCAGAAGGCCGACGGCAGCCTCACGCCGGATTCGATGATGAAGCCCATCGACAAGACGCGCGACGAACTCGTGCAGCAGCTCATCGCCGGAGCCAAGGAGCACAGCCTGGCGCTGGCCAAGTACAAGGCGTCGGCGTTCGACGAGATCGCCGCCTTCATCTCGCTTTCGGCCGGCGAGTACGGCGCCAAGATCGGCGGCAAGAAAGGCAACGTCACGCTCATGAGCTACGACGGCCGCTACAAGGTCGTTCGCCAGATGCAGGAAACGCTGGTGTTCGACGAGCGCCTGCAGGCGGCCAAGGAGCTCATCGACAACTGCATCCGCCGCTGGGCCGAAGGCAGCCGCGATGAGATTCGTGTGCTGGTGAACGATGCCTTCCAGGTGAACAAGGAGGGCAACATCAACACGGGCCGCGTGCTCGGCCTCAAGCGCCTCAACATCACGGACCCGGAGTGGCAGGCCGCGATGCAGGCCATCGGCGACAGCGTGCAGACGGCAGGCAGCAAGCCGTACCTGCGCTTCTATGAGCGCGTGGGCGATTCCGACGAGTACCGGCCGATCTCGCTCGACGTGGCGGGCGTGTGATGAAGCCCCAGGTCGACAAAGCGAAGCAACGCAAGTCGCGCATCGCGGCATTGCACATCCGTGCTCGCGAGGTTGGCTTGATCGACGGCGACGACAAGACGGCCTGGCGCAAGTGGCTTGCCGATGGCTTCAACAAGACCAGTTCAGCCGATCTGAGCGATTCGCAGCTTGCCGCCGCGCTCAACGCGCTCAAGCAAGGCACGAAGCCGACCGGTCGCGCCCTGCATGACGAAATCAACCGCCGCCTGCAGGCGCTGGGCAAGGCCGAGAACTACGCGGTCGGCATCGCTAAGAAGATGTTCGGCAAGGATCGGCTGCAGTTCTGCACCGATCCGGAGCTGCGCAAGATCGTCGCGGCACTGGCGATGAGCCAACGCCGCGAGGCTACGAAACATGCAGGCTGATCACGTCTTCGATATGCGGCGCCTGCCGGGCGCGATGCGCCGCATCGTCCGCACGCTGGGCATTGCGCGCGCCCGTGCGCTGCTGGTGGCGCGTGGCGGCACGGTGATTCGCGTGCCGGCCGGAGATGACACGGTGCTGGCCGACATCGTCGGCGCCGATGGCGTGCAGCTGCTGCGCCGCGAGTTCGGTACCGAGGACAGCATCAGTTTGCCAATGGCCGAGAAGGTGCTGCTGGAGCTGCGCAACAGCAGCATCCGCGCCGACTACCTGGCCGGCACCAGCAAGCAGTCTCTGGCCCTGCAGCACGGCCTGAGCCGCCGCGCGGTGGCTTACATCCTCGCCGACGTGTCGCGCCCCGAGCCGGGAGACGAAAAAGCCGAGGATCAGGGCGATCTGTTCTCCGGCTGGGGTTCGTAGGGGCCGAGAAGGCCTTTAAAACGCCTTTAAAAACGATCGGAGCCGAGATGCAGGCGCCAGCGTAGCTGTATGGCGCGCAGCGGGGCTTCTACGGGCCTCTGCGGGGCTCGCGGTTTTTCATCAGTAAACCCACCAAGGAAGCCTCAATGAGCCAGAACAAGACCTCAACATCGACCTTCGAACGCGATTCGGTTAACCCGGATCGCTTTGTCACCGTGCACTGGACGCTATTGGAGCGCGCACGCTTCGATCTGCAGCACTCTCGGCGGTCGGGCGACTTTGACAGTCGGATCGTCTCTGACTTGGCTGCGGCTATCGGCACCGCGGATTCAGCTGTGGAGTACCACGGCCTCGATGGTCCTGATCGCGTTTGCTTCTACGAGCAGGATTTCTACGTGCTGAGCAACTTCAGCTCATTTCAGGTGCGAATCTGGGGAGTTGATTTCGCCACATCGGAGCATGCATACCACTATGCGAAATTTGCAGGCGTGACCGATCGCGTCGCGAAAGCCATCTGCAAGACCCGATCCGCTCACGACGCCTTCAAGCTCGCTGAGATAGAGAAACCGAAGCGCCGTGGCGATTGGGATGTAGTGAAGGTCGATTACATGCGCGACATCCTACGAGCTAAGGTCGAACAACACGATTACGTCCGCCGAAAGCTGTTGGCGACTGGCGCCCGCGAACTGGTTGAGAACAGCTGGCGTGACGACTTTTGGGGCTGGGGCCCGAGTCGTAACGGTCGGAACATGCTCGGCAAGCTATGGATGGAGATTCGGTCCGAGCTTCGGTCATCTTCTTCCGATACCTGACGCAACGCCCTCCCGCTATAGTGTTCTCGCCCCGCCTCGTGCGGGGCTTTTTGTTGGAACCATTGCGCAGCTATTGAGGGTGTTGCCCGCAGCCGATCATGGCTGCATGAGCAAGGGCACACACCAATTCGCGAAGTTCGACGGATGGGTTCCGGTATTCGCTGCCGGCACGCAGACCGACTCCAAGGGCAAGACGAAAGCCTGGTCCGAGGCTGACCTCGATCAGATCGTCTCCAACTTCGATGCCGCCGATTCGGCGCCGATCGTCATCGGCCATCCGAAGCATGACGCTCCGGCCTGGGGCTGGGTCGGTGAACTTAAGCGCGAAGGCGCCAGCCTGTTCGCCAAGTTCACGGACGTGGCGCCGAAGTTCGTCGAGTGGGCCAAGGCCGGCCACATCCGCAATCGCTCGATCAAGATTCTGAACACGGCCAACGGCTACAAGCTCGGCCATGTCGGATTCCTCGGTGCGATGCCGCCTGCCGTTGAAGGCATGGACCGCATCGAGTTCGCGGCCGACGACGGTGAGACCTACGAGTTCGGTGTCGGCTCCAACTGGTCCGCCGCGTGGAGCCTGCGTGCGCTCGCTCGCGGCATGCGCTCGATCCGCGAGTGGCTCGTCGCCGAGAAAGGCGTCGAAGTCGCCGACAAGGCTTTCCCGGTCTGGCCCATCGAAGACGCCGAGCGCGCCGCAGCCGACGCCGAGGCGCAGCAGCAACAGCAGCAGACCAACAGCCTCTATTCCGCCCCCGACAACGACGAGACCACCGTGCCCGATCCCAACAAGCAGTTCACCCAGGCCGACATCGATCGCGCCGTCGCCGCCGAGCGCGCCAAGCTCGAAAAGTCCAACCAGTTCGCCGCCAGCCTGGCCGAACATCGCGGCTTCGTCTCGACGCTGGTCAGCAACGATAAGGGCGAAGTTCGGCTGACGCCGGCCCAGGCCGAAGGCGTGGCCGAATTCCTCGCCGCGCTCGGCGCCGCCGATGCGCAGGAGTTCACGTTCAGCGCGGCCGATGGCAGCGAGCAGAAGCCGAAGCTCGTCGACTTCGCCAAGAAGCTGTTCGGCAGCCTGCCGCCGCAGATGAAGGTCGGCGGCGAGCAGGCCGGCGCCAACAACGATCCGAAGAACGTGCCGTCGCACAGCTTCAACGCACCGCAGGGCGCCACGGTCGATCCGGACCAGGCCGCGCTCTACGACCGCGCCAGCGAGTACCAGGCCAAGCATCCCGGCACCGACTGGCTCACCGCCGTCGCCGCCGTGGGCGGTCGCTAAGGCCGCAGCACAGCAGCTCAATCAATCGGAGACCTCGATGTCCGCTCAAAGCCTCGCCCTGCTCACCCTGTCCGTCGTGTCCGCTTCGGCGCTGACGGCCGACCGATTCATCACGCACGCCGGTGGCGTGCCCGCAGCCGGCGACAACTGCCTCGGCGTCAACCGCAGCAAGGCCGATGCCGCTGGCGAGATCGTGCCGGTGGATGTCATCGGCACGGCGGTGGTGGACAGCGGTGCGGCCATTGCGGCCAACGCGCTGATCCAGACCGATGCGCAGGGCCGCGCCATCACCAAGGCGGCCGGTGCCACGTTGGCGCGCCTGGCGCCCGGTCAGGTCGCCACGGCCGCCGGCCAGAAGGTGGAAGTGCTGCTGATCGTCAACTGATCGACCGCACACCGCTCGCACAACCCAAGAAGACCTTCCCGAACCGAGTACCTCCATGCCTCAGATGAATTCCAATCAGGTCCGCGTCATCAATCCGATTCTGTCGAAGCACGCACGCGGCTACCGGCAGGCGGGCTTGATCGGTCGCGGTTTGTTCCCCATTGCCTTCGTCGCCATCTACGGCGGCCAGGTGATCGAGTTCGGGAAGGAAAGCTTCCGCCTCTACAATTCCAAGCGCGCGCCCGGTGCGAACACCAAGCGCATCCGCTTCGGCTACGAGGGCAAGCCGTACTCGATCCAGCCTAGCGCGCTCGAAGCGCCGGTGCCGCGTGAACACATGCGTGACGCGACGCAGGTGCCCGGCCTCAACCTGGCCACCCGCGCCACCAACATCGTGCTGCGCTCGCTGAACCTCGAACACGAGTACGCCTGCGCGCAGATTGCGCACAACCCGGCCAACTACGGCGCCAACAACAAGATGGCGCTGGTCGGTGACGACCGCTGGACGTCGCCGGACTCCGATCCCGTAGGCGACATCGAAGACGGCAAGGAAGCGGTCCGCGTGTCGATCGGCATTCGCCCGAACACGCTGGAGCTTTCGGCGAAGGCCTACAACGCGCTCAAGAAGCATCCGAACCTGCTGGCTCGGGCTGCGGACAACAACGTGCGCGTGGTCGACGTGGCGCTGCTCAAGATCGTCTTCGACATTCCGAACATCATCGTCGGCGAGGCGACCGTCGCCGATGCCGCCGACACTCTCGGCGATGTGTGGGGCGACTCCGCGGTGCTGGCCTACGTGGCCCCGGAAGGCTCCGACGATGCCGGCGCCAACGCCGAGGAGCCGAGCTACGGCTACACCTACGCCATCGAAGGTCACCCGGCGGTGGAAGAGCCGTACTACGACAACAGTGCGAAGAGCTGGATTTACGGCGTGAGCTTCGACAACACGCCGGTGCTGTCCGGCATGTCGGCCGGCTTCCTGTTCCAGAACGCGGGCGGTGCCCCGGCGTAAGCCGGGCTCATCCCACCTTCGAAGCCTCTTCAACGGAGTCAGATATGCCACCGCTCTACGATGTCATCGGTCCGGTCAAAGCCCACGGCAAGCTCATGCGCGAAGGTCGCGTGGAGCTGCCGGAGTCGGTCGGATCGCGGCTCGTGATCGACGGCTATCTAACTCTGGCTGGAGCCGAGTTCGCGGCGCCGGTGTTCGATGGCCTGCTCGGCTCGCCGAGCTTGCCGCTCGTCACCGATCTGCCGGATGGCGACAAGCTGCTCGCCGCCGATCTCGTGCGCCGCACCTTCGACGAAAGCAAGCTCTCGATCGAAGAGTGGAATGCGCTGCCGCAGGAAGACCGGGACGATGCGATCGTCGATGAGCTCGACGAAATCCTCTACGGCCTGCAGCTGAAGGACTTCGAGCGCGACGAGCTGCTGCACCAGAACAACCGCGATCCGGGCGACGAGCACACGCCGCCGCGCGAGATCGCTACCCAGACTCAACCCAGCGACGATCAGGGTCGCGTGAATGGGTCGATTACGGGCGAAGGCGGCGGGGCTCCGGCCCCGTCGCCCAAGCCTTCCATCGACTCCGAAGCGCAAGGCAGTGGCCCGCAAACCGAAGGCGATGCGAGTGCAAATCCCCCGATCGGGGGCGGCACCGACGCCAATCCGAATACCCGTGAGACCGAGGCTGTAGGGTCGAAGGCGCCGGTGTCCGCGGCACCGGCGCCCGAGACTTCCAGTCAAGGTCAGACATCGCTGAGTGAGCCCACTCAGCACAGCCCCACCGCGCCGGAAGCGAACGCTCCCCAGGCCGGGGGCACCCAAGTCAACGATGGCGGAAAGATGGAAGCGCCGGGGCAACCTGTCAAACCGGAGGCGGGGGCTGGTGCACCGGCTGCCTCGGCGCCGAAGTCCAAAGCCAAGCCGACTACCAAGTCGTCGAAGAAGTGAGGTCATCGAACCACGATGACCTATGCAACGCGCGAGGATTTGGAGCAACGCTACACGCCCGGTGAAGTCGCGCAGCGCGAAGCATCCGGCCGCGACATCGACCAGGCGCTCCGCGACGCGGACGCCGACATCGATTCGTATCTCGGCACGCGATACCCGCTGCCGCTTACGACACCGACGCCGGAACGACTCGTCACCGCAGCAGCCGACATCGCGCGCTTTCGCTTGTTCGGCGAGAGCAGCGAAGGCGAGCCGTTCGAGCGATACAAGATTCAGCTCGCGTGGCTGCGGGACGTGAGCAAAGGGCTTGCAGATGTGCCTGGGCTGATTCCTCGCGGCGATAGCCCCGCTGCTGTCGGCATCGGCAACGTCAGCACCGGACAGGCGAAGTCGCGCTTCGATTGGGGAGCATTCGGCTGATGCGCCTCGGCCCGATCAAAGATCAATTGCTCGCGGGGGTTCCGGCCTTCTCGCGTGTATCGGGTGCTGCTGCGATGGCGGCCGCGATGCAGAGCGGGCGCTTCGATCACAGCGCCTATGTCTTCATCAGCTCGATCAACGCTGGCGAGAACCAGCTGGCAAATGCGGTGATGCAGACGGTGCCGATCGAAGTCACCGTCGCGTATTGGGTTCGCAACGTCAGCGACAGCACGGGCGAAGCCGCAATGGACGATGTCGAGGATCTTCGCGAAGCCGTTGTCGCCGCATTGCTCGGCTGGAAACCCGAAGGTCAGAAAGCGCCGCTGTTCTACCGCCGTGGCGAGGTCATCAGCTTTTCGTTCGGCACGGTTCTCTGGGCCGACCGCTTTGTCATCAACACTTATCTGAGGCGCTCATGAGCACCGATCAAAACACCGAGCATGCGCAGTCGCATCTCTACGACCAGCACCACGGCAAGGCCGGTGCGTTCGTCATCGACGCGCAGGGAAACCGCGTGCCCGATACGTCGGCCGTCGTCACCAGCGGCGATGGCGTGACGGCGCCGAAGGCCGAGCCGCAGCAGCCGGCCGCGCCCAAGCCCGCCGCCACCAAGCCGCGCGCCAGCGCTGCCGACAAGGAGTAAGCGACATGGCCCTCATGGAACTGCGTAGCTGCTACGCCAAGCTCGAGACCACCTACGGTGTCGATGCCGCGCCGGTCGCTGCGGACCAGATTCTGGTTCGCCGCTCCAGCAGCCTGAAGTCGCTCAACCAGAACTACGCCGAGTACAACCTGGTGAAGCGCTACCCGAGCGGCGTGCAGCGCAAGCCCACGTTCGGCAACGTGACGGTGGAGGTGGAAGTACTGATGTCGGGCTTCGGTTCGGCCGGCCCGGCATCGCCGCCGCCTGCGCTCGATGCACTGCTGCGCATCTGCGGCCGCAGCCGCACGGTCACCGCCGGCACCAAGGTGGATTACGCGCTGCTGTTCCCGGTCGCGGAGTCGGCGACGTTCTACTGGTATCAGGACGGTCGCCTGCACAAGGCACTGGGCTGCCGCGCGAATCTCAAGCGCCGCTACACGCGCAACGATTTTGCGGTGTGGGTGTTCTCGGTGATGGGCCTGTACGGCGGCGTTACCGCGGCGCCGCTACCGACCGACGCCGACCCGACCTTTGTCGATCCGGAAGTCTGCGTGCCGGGCAGCCTGGTCAGCACCATCTTCGGTGTCGCCGACATCGGCCTGCAGTCGATCGAGATCGACGACGGCACGGTGCTGGAGCATCGCAACCTGCCGAACCAGAGCGAGTACATCCGCAGCGTCAATCGCGCGGGCAAAGGCAGCATCGAGATCGAGACGCCGGACTTGGGTACGCTCAATCTGTGGAATGCCGTGCGCACTGCGCAGAAGGGCGCGCTCGTCATCACGCTCGGCACCACGGCTGGTAACATCGTGATCGACTCGTGCCCGCGTGTGCAGCTCAGCAATCCGGATGCTTCGGAGAACCAGAGCATCGAGCACACGAAGCTCGATCTCGACGTGCTGCCGACGTCGGCGGGCAACGATGAATCGCTGATCTCGGTGCGCTGATGAGTGGAGCTGATCCGTACGCCGATCTGCGCAAGCTGCTTGTCCCGCGCAGCGAAGAAACCATCGGAGGGCGGACCTTGACGGTCCGTCCTTTCGATTTCGAACTGCTGCCGTTGATTGCCGATCAGGTGAAGGAAGCAAAGAGCTTCATCACCACGTCGAGCGACGGTGCGATCGACTTCGACTTCGTGAGCCTGTTCGCGAAGCAACACAGCACGGCGATGGAGCTGCTGTATCTGCTTACGCGCGAAGACAAAGAGTGGCTCGGAAAGTTGCCGAGCGATGAAGCGTTGTTCCTGTTCGCTGTCTTCGTGCGAGTGAACGCCGATTTTTTTATCCAACGCCTGGCCCCGCCGCTGATGCTCGCGTGGACGAGCCTGGCGTCGTCCGCGTCCACACCAAGCATCAGCACGCAGCCCGAGAGCAGCGAACAACCCGCACCTGGGGCCACGTCGTCGGAAGGCTGATCGCGAACGGCCATCGCTGGGAACGCATCCGCTTCTATTCGCTGCGCCAGGTCGAGACCTTCTATCTCGAAACGCAGCAGATCGAGCGAGAGCAGCAGATCGGCCAGATGCTCGCAGCGCGTAGCGCCTGGCTCAAAGCAGAAGACTTCACCGCAGCAATCGACAAGCTCAGCAGACACGAGTAAGCAATGACGGATCGGATCGTACGTGTGGTGATGACGGCGGAGGCCCAGCGGCTTCTGAACGTTGCATCGCAGGCCGGCGCCGCCATGCAGAAGATGGGCGGCCAGGCGACGACGGCGGGCCAGCAAACCACGGTTGCGCTCGATCGCGCTGACCAGAGCGCGCAGCGCTTCGAGCGTCGCGCGAACAGCATGGGGCGGGCGATTGCGGCGACGTTCGGTGGGCTTTCGCTTGTCGCCCTCGGCAGAGACGCCCTCACGACCGCGGACAACTACACCGGCCTGACCGGCCGCGTGCAGCTGTTCACCGACTCGCAGGGCGAAGCGAACGAAGTGATCGACGAGCTGTATGCGCGGGCTCAGCGCGCACGCACACCGCTCATGGAGGTCGGCTCTCTCTACGTCAGCCTTGCCGGTGCGGCCGGTGAGCTTGGCGCCAGCAACGCGGACCTGATGCGCTTCGTCAGCGGCGTCAACGCCGCCCTGGCGATCAACAAGACCACAGCCGGCGCAGCGGCGGGCGGCCTTCTGCAGCTCGGCCAGATGATGGGCGGCCCGATCGTCCAGGCGCAGGAGTTCAACAGCCTGATCGACGCCATGCGTCCGCTGCTGCAGGTGGTCGCCGACAACCTCGACGGCGCTGGCGGCTCTGTGAGCCGCCTGAAAACGATGGTCAACGAGGGCAAGGTCAGCACACGCGACTTCTTCGCCGCTGCGCTTGCCGGCTCCGATCAGCTCTCCGCAAAGGCCGAGGGCATGCAGTCGACCGTGAGCCAGGCTCTCACGCGCATCAACAACGCCTGGACGATGTACATCGGCAAGCAAGACCAGGCGAGCGGCAGCACCGCGCGTGTCTCGGGCCTGCTCAACGCCATCGCCGACGACTTCGAGACCGTCGCAGCTGCTGCCGTGGACGTCGGCGCGGTCATCGTGGCATCGGTCGCCGGCCGCGCCGTCGGCGGCGTGGTCGCGGCCACGGGTGCGCAGATCAAACTCGCGGCGGCCATCGTCACCGCGAAGCGTGAGGCGGTGCTGCAGGCGCAAGCGACTGTCGCGCAGACGCAGGCCACGCTCGCCGTCGCCGACGCCGAACTCGCCGCTACAGCTGCGACGCAGGGCCGCACCGCGGCCTTGCTGCGTCAGGCGCAGGCGCAAGCCCTGGTCAGCGCCGGCACCATGTCGGCGTCGCGCGTCATCGAGATCGAGGCGGCGGCTACGGCGGCGACCACGGCCCACACGGTGGCGATCGAGCGCCAGGCCGCTGCGGCTGCGGCGCACACCGCTGCGGTCGGCGCGCAGACGGCGGCGGTCGGTGCGGCCTCGATCGCCGTGACCGGCTTCCGCGCCGTGCTGGCCGCGCTCGGCGGGCCGGTCGGCATCGCCGTCACGCTGCTGACCGGCTTGGCCTTCTGGTTCATGTCGACGGGCAACGAAGCCGAGAAGGCGGGCGGCAAGATCGCGCGCTCGCTCGACGATGCCAAGCGCAAGGCCGATCAGATGACGGCGGCCCGCAACGGCACGTTCGTGAGCGAAGAAGACCTCACCGACGTCCAGAACCTCACCACCGCGATCTCCGCGCTCGGTGCGAGCTATGCGGCGTTGATGGGCGACATCAACAGCGGTGCGTCCGCTCGTGGTGGTCGCCTAGCCGAGGACGCGGCCCAAGCCGATGCGCTGCTGAAAGAGATGCAGCGCCTGCGCGGTATGCAGGACACCATCCTCGGCCGAGACCGTCAGGCCGCTGCAGGCGTCACGGCCGCGCCTGGCGCTTCGGCGGCGGCGCTGGCCGAAGCCGAGTTCGCCCGCGTGCGTGCGGTGCATCAGGCCGCGAATGCGCAGGCCCAGGCGCTCGCCGATCAGCAGGTCGCGCAGCTCGACGAGCAGCTGCGTCGCAACCTGATCGGCTATCGCGACTACTACACGCAGCGCGCCGCGCTCGAAACCGCTGCCGTACAGCGCGAGATCGCGACACGCTCGGCCGAGCTGGCGCAGATCGCGCAGATGCGCCAGGCGGTCGGCGCGGAGACGCCCAAGACCGACGATCAGCGCGACGAGCAAGCGAAGAAGCTCGCCGGCTACGACGCCGACCGCATCCGCGTACAGGGCGAAATCAACGCGCTCAAGACGCGCGAGCAGACGATCGAGGTACAGACCCAGGCGCAGATCGCGCAAGCGGCTGACGACGCGGAGAAGCGCCTCGGTGAAGTCCGCACCCGCATGGCGCAGCTGCAGGGCGACGCCGCGGCCGTCGCGGCCGAGACCCGCGCCAGGCTCGAGCGCGAGTACGCGGCGCTGCTCAACGATCCTTCGACCACGGATGCTGATCGCAAGCAGATTGGTAGCCTGATCGATCGCGAGACGCTGCAGGCCGAGTTCGACGCCGTGCGTCAGCAGGCCGACGGCCTGATGCAGCAGCTGCGTCAGCGCTGGGATGGTCTGTCTCAATCGGTCCAGGCCGGCACCATGAGCACCGTGCAGGCGCAGGGCGAGTACTCGCGGGCACTCAGCGATTCGAACCCGGAGCTGCAGCAGTTCCTCGCGCAGCTGCAGCAGCTCTCGCAGCGGCTCGGGCCGGATGCGCGCCGCGAGGTTTCCGGTCTGTCGAACGACGTCGCCGGGCTGGCGCTCAACACTCGTTCGCCGCTGCAGCAGCTCGCGTCCGATTGGGGCGATATCTGGGGCCAGATGCAGAGCGCTGGCGTCAGCGCCATGCAGAGCGTTGCGGGCGAGCTGACGAACGCTCTAACCGGCGCTGAGACGTCTTCGAAGGCGCTTTTACTGAGCATCCTCCGCAGCCTGGCGCAGGTCGCCGTGCAGGCGGCGCTCACGGGCGCTGCGCTGCGGCTCAATGGGCTGCTGAATCTCGGTGTGACCCTCGGCACCGCCGGTGCCGGCGGTTACTACGGCGGCGGCAGCGCGGCCGGCGCTGGCGGCGGCATTCCGAGCGTGGGCGGCACGTATACGCCGACGTTCGCGAAAGGCCGCGCTGGCGTTGTGCGCGGGCCTGGCACGGGCACCAGCGACAGCATCCTCGCCCGCATCAGCAATGGCGAGTCGATTCTCACCGCCGACGTCACGAGCAGCCTCGGCTCCGACTTCATCAACATGCTCAACCGCCAGGGCGTGCACGCGCTCGACGCGATCCTCGCGGCGGCCAATGCACCGGCCTACGCGCAGGGCGGCACCGTGGGCGACGCGATTGCGCGCAGCGCGTCGTCGACGTCATCGAGCGCCCCGCGCAGTTCGGGCGGTGGTCTCAGCATGAGCTTTCCGATGGAGTTCAACTTCGGTGCCGGTGGTGCTGATCTGACCGAGCAGCAGGCAAAGCAGCTCGGCACCGACATGAAGACCGAGATGGAAGCTGCGGCCTTACGAGTGGTGCAGCGCCAGCTCGGGCCGCGCGGGCTGCTGGTGAAGTAGCCATGGCACTCAACGCTCCTATCTTCTCGTGGACGCCGTCTTACGAGCCGGTGCAGACGAAGAAGACACGCATCATCGAAGCACGCTTCGGCGACGGCTATTCGCAGCGTGCGCGCGATGGCCTCAACAGCGTGAGCCGCGCGTGGAAGCTGCAGTGGGTCAACGAAGACCAGGCCATCGCGGAAGCCATCGACGACTTCCTCACCGAGCGCGGCAACGTCGAGCCGTTCTACTACATCGACACGACGGGGCTGCGCTCCGGGCTCTACACCTGCGAGACCTGGGACAAGAGCGACACCGGCCCGGGGCTTTGTACTGTGACGGCTACGTTCGATGAGTCGTTTGCAATCGTCAACGAGCTGCAGCCAGCGATCGATGCTGCTGGGTCGCTTGATGACATCTTTGCTCTTGCCAATCTGCTTTACATTGCGATTAACGAGGTACTACCCGAATGAGCACTGCCGAAGAATTCGCAGCGGCAACCCAAAGCATCGTAGATGACGCACCACGCGCCCGCGCATTCACCTCATCAGATGCCGCCACCTACACTGACGCAGCCGGCGTTGAGCGTCGCACTGTGGCGGGCATGAACAGCGATGTGGATGCGCTTCTGACCGAAAAGGCAAACGAAGCAGACGAGGCTCGCTCAGCGGCGGTCGCCAACATCAACACTGCTTTACCGTTGGGCCGAGCGTACCCGAACGAGCCCGCTGCGCGTGCTGCTGCTCTGGTAGCCGGAAAGCAGATCGGCGATCAGATCGTCTATCTCGGGGAAGCCGATAGTTCGGGGAGCGCTGCGATCGTTCTCGCTGCATTGACGAGTGTTGCCGGGGTCGGTGCGTCCATTCCCATTTCGAGCAACGTTACGCCCTCTCAGCTGGCTGCGGAGCGAACTCAGCGAGAAACTGTCGACAACTCAATACTAAATCGGATCCTGGCCTTGCTCGGGTATCGAAGCTATCCAGGTTGGCTACGTGTACTGCTCGATGGGAATCGCCGCTTGCTCTACGGCGTCCGAACCGACGGCACCTTCGTTGCCAAGCTCAGCGTTTCACTTGGTATCCGCAACGGTCTGACGTGGGCGCGCCAACCTGACATGAGCTACAAGCTGTCACTGGGTACTGTCGAGGGTGAGATGCCCATCGGCGGCGCGGTCGTGAAAAAGAAGGCGTATGCGGGTTGGCTTCGCCTGGTCGTGGATAGTCAGGACCGCTTCCTGGAAGGCAAGCGTCTGAACGGCGCCCATGTTTTTCCGAAGTTGGAAGCTCCGGCATTCGCATCCATGATCGAGATGCAGGATGGCATCGTCTACGCTGATATCGACGCAAACGGCTATTACCAGCTCTGGAAAGAGAGTCGTACCGGAGTCAAGACGCAGCTCACGAATGGAAACTTGCATTCGCTCGCGCCTGCGCTGGCGGCGGACCCCACGAAGCTGACCTATGTGCGTGCTGCACCACTACAGCGCCCCGTGCGGTACTGGCGAGGCGCCGACAACGTCGAATGGCCGGTGCATTCGTCTGCCGGCATCGCGTGGTTCGGCGACAGCCTTACGGCTATCACTGGTCCTCTCGTCGCTGCTGCGTCGCCTAGTCGCTCATTTTCGCTGCAGGGGATTGGGGGACAGATCACCCGATCGATCGCACAGCGGTGCGGTGGAGAGCCCATCACGCTCGGCCTGTCGGGCAATCAAATCCCTGCCAGCGGCGCTGTGAGTGTGACTGTGCCGGGCGGTCGCGATTTCGTGTTGTACAGCTACGACAATACTGCGGCCGATCCGCCGTACTCCGCTCGTGTCGCGATTACGGGCACAGGTGGAGAGGTAGTTGCCGGTACGCTGACCTTCACGACTGATGGAGGCACTGCTAGCTTCACCCGCGATACTGCGGGCGCGGTTGTGTCGGTCGCAACTGCGGCCCCGGCGCAGATGCAGAGCGGCATGAGCGCGTCGGCCAGTGCTGCAGGCGCTCCAACTCTCGCGGCACTACAGTGCATGAAGCTCATTCTTTGGGCAGGCCGCAACGATATCAGTGGGGCCGCGACTGCCGCGCAGATGTTGGCGATGATCGCGGCCGCAATCTCTGCGCGGAAGCCGCTAGATAGCCACTACGTTGTGATCGGCATCACGACCAGCCTCTTCGATATTCCTGTCGGTCAAGGTGGGCAGGCCGCAGACGACGCAACTGCTCTCGCGCGGATGACCAAGATCAAGAGTGTCAACGATGGCCTCGCGGCTGCTTACCCTGGCCATTACGTTGACATGGTCGCTGCGGTGGACGCGTTGGGCCTTGGCCTCTGCAGCTCATACACCGTGAGCGGCATGACGGTGCGCGCATTTAACGCGACGTACTCGAACGACGGCGTACACCCCACGAACACCACGGCGCGCAACGCCGTGCGCGACGTGGTCCTCTCCAAAATCACGAACATGGGTTGGTGACATGACGACTTATACCGAGCAGCTGGCTGGCGCCACTACCGACACCTCTTTGCCGAAGATGTATCCGGGGCTCTTGTCCTCAGGGACACTCATGGTCATCGACCCGATGGACCTGGAGCATCCGTGGCCGGCCGGCGTGCCCGCCAATGCTTCTGCGATCTACAACCCTGCTTGGGACATCGCGGCATCCATCATCGGCAGTGGTGACGCGGCGAGCCTTGCATCTCCATTCGTTGACCAGCACGGCAATGTCGACGCGATCGCCGAACGCAGCGCGAAAGGCGGGCTGCATTTCATCTACTCGCAGACTGCGCAGACCGGCAGTGCGTCCAAGGGAGCTGCAATCGTTCCGGCCACGGCGATCTTGAATTACATGCTGACCACTGGTCTCTCTCACAGGTACTACATCTCGATCTGGCATCTGGTGACTCGCGTGGGCATCTCGGGCGCGGTCATACCCCCGTTGTTCTCCGCGCTGTTCAAGACAGGTGATGCTGGGCGCTGCTTCGAGCGCATGCAGACAGACGGATTCGTCGGCAACGTGCTCCGCAGCAACCCGGCGAGTGGGCTGAACGCTGTTGGCCCCGTGCGCCGGGCGATGGTGATCGAAGGTTGGTCGGGGCCGGCTGGCTCAGCACCTGTCGATGCATCGGGACTCGACGCGGCACTGCTGATGTGGGGCAACTACAAGTCGATGTCCACGCTCGCGCTGAATAAGTCGCCGAGCCATATCGGATATTTCGGCCTCATCGAGGACTTGACCGTCAGTGGGCGAGGCGGTGCGGATGTCGACGCGCTCGATGCTCAGATGTTCACAGAGCAAGTCCTGACGGCTGGCGGGCGTTACTACGGCGACACGTTCACCAATCCGTCTACCTTCGAGTAAGGCGCTGCGAGTTGCAAACTAATGGGTTACTGCCAGATACATTGGCTTAAGCGCCTCCACTACGGATTCGCAGATAGAGTAGAGCTGATAGAGATTGCCATTAGTGCCTTCTAGTAGAAGGCCCTCGTTATCTGCAAGAACTTTCCCCTTCCCACTCTTAGCTGGATCAAAGTGAACCCCACCGCAGTTATTGGCTACGTACTTAATCAGGTCTCTGATTGAGATCGATTCTCCAAAAAAAGAGGAGATTCTTTGTGCAAGGAACTTGTCTAATTTGACCTCGCGGCTAGGTCGGCCGTCGTCGGCGACAGGATTCCACCAGTCAAGCAGTACCCCTGGCCTTGCGGCGTTTTCGCTTCGCAGAGCATCCGCTTCAACAGTGCCAGCAATCTTAAAAACCGTTTTTACTGTGTAGTTTCTAGCGACGATATGGAGCAGAGGATGTTCGTCTACTAGAAGTCGACGAAGGATGGCTGAAGCGTCGATCAATCCGTGTTCGGTCGGCTCGGCGATAATTTTTTGCAGCTTCTCGTAATCGTCGCGAAACCGTGCCTCTGGCTTAATCATTTCGTACCCCCGTGGACCAAAGCCGTATTGGTTGAATCAGTGCTTAGTATGGCGGAACCATTTCGCAGCCAGTCTCCGCGCCCCGCGCGCGCGAGACTGGCTCGATGGACATCCGCTCCGACGCATCTTCTCTCACTCCTGATGCACGAATCGAGCTGATCGAGCTCGATCTGTCGCCGCTCGGCGGCGACGTGCTCCGGCTTCACGCCGGCACTAACGGCTTCCACCAGCCGATCAAATGGCAGGGCAACGACTACATGCCCGCCGCGATCGAGGCCACCGGCTTCGAAGTCTCCGGCGAAGGCCAGGTGCCTCGGCCGAAGCTGACCATCGGCAACGTCAGCGGTGTCATCACCGGCTTTCTGTTCGACTACGACGAGCTGCGCGGCGCGACGTTCACGCGCATCCGCACCCTCGGCAAGTATCTCGACGCGGCGAACTTTCCCAACGGCAATCCCGGTGCCGATCCGACGCAGGAATTCCCTCGCGAGGTCTACACGCTCGATCGCGTGTCGCGCGATAACGGTGCGGTGGTCGAGTGGGAAATGGGTGCGCCTTACGACGTGCTCAACACGCAGCTGCCGGCTCGTGTGGTCATCGACAACCTGTGCGATGCGGAGTACGCGAGCGGCCTGATCTGCGATTGGGTGCCGGGTACGGGCGGGCGGTACTTCGATGCGGACGATCAGCCGACCACGGCCGAGAATGACCGCTGCAGCCATTGCCTGAGCGGGTGCAAGGCGCGCTTCGGGGCGATTGCGCCGCTGCCTTTCGGCGGCTTTCCTGCGGCGGGGCTGGTCAAGTGAGCTGGCGGGCGGACGCTGTGGAGCATGCGCTGCGGGAGCGCCCGCGCGAGGCCTGCGGGCTGGTCGTGCTGGTCGACGGCCGGGAGACCTATTGGCCGTGTCGCAACGTTGCGACATCCGATGGCGAGTTCGACCTGCACTCCGACGATTACGCGGCGGCCGAGGACGCCGGCCAGGTGCTGGCGGTGGTGCATTCGCATCCGGCCGGGCCTGCCGAGGCGTCGGCCGATGACCAGGCCGAGTGCACCGCGTCGCGGTTGCCGTGGGTGGTGCTCGTCGACATCGAGAGGCAGGAATGGGTCACGCTCACGCCGTAGCCGAGCGGGTCGACAAGCCGCTGCGCGAGGTCCGCCTGTATGGCTGGCTCGGCGAGCGCTACGGCCGCGTGCACTGGCTGGCGGTGCGGACGCCGAGCCAGGCCGTGCGCTTGCTCGCGGCGACCCATCCGGGCTTCCTCGAGGATTTCGTCGGTGTGGACGGCCAGCAGCGCTGGCGCGTCTGGATCGGCAAGAGTCGGATGACCGACGTTGCCGAGGGCGGCATGGAGGGCACGGCGCGCATCATCATCGCGCCGGTCATTCGCGGCGCGGGTATCAAGATCGGCGGCGTCAAGATCAACCTGCAGACCATCCTCGGGGTCGGGCTGATCGCACTCGGCTTCTACCTGGGCGGGCCGGCTACGCCGTGGGGCCAGGTGCTGATCGGTGCCGGCATCGGCATGACGCTCGGCGGCGTGATCCAGATGCTCACGCCGATTCCGAAGGCCGACGACACGCGCGACAAGCGCAATACCTTCGATGGGCCGGTGCAGCTCACGGCGGCCGGCAATCCGGTGCCCGTGGTTATCGGCATCGTCTACGCGGGCTCTGTCGTCGGCTCCGGCGCGGTGCATCTCGATCAGGTCGAGAGCGATACGCCGGAGGCGATCGAGGAGGTCGAGGAAGAGGCGGTAGGCAACGGCACGGTCACCTATACGCGCGGCGCCGGCTGGGCCGCGCGTGCCAGGGAGATCGCGGGTGGCGCCGGGCTCAAGAGCCACGCCTATGCGCGCTTTCTCGACCTGATCAGCGTGGGGCCGATCCGCGGCTTCGTGAACGACGATCCGCTGAAGTCGATCTACTTCGATGGCGTGCCGATCCGCGCGGCGGACGGCACGATGAACTTCGACGACACCTTCATCGCGTTCCGTCCCGGCACGCAGGATCAGCCGGAGGTGCGCGGCTTCTCGGCGGTGGAGAACGAGATCGCGGTGGGTGTCACCGTGACCCACGACACGCCCATCATTCGCACGGTCACCAACAACGATTTAACGGCGGTTTTGGTGCGCTTGAAGTGGCCGACGCTCATGCGCATCAGCAGCAAGGGCAAGCAAAAGGGCACCTTTGTTCAGTACGCGATCGATGTCAGCGCCGATGGCGGCAGCTACGTCACCGTGCTCGTGGACGATGTCGACGGCAAGACGTCGTCGCCCTTCGAGCGCCAGTACCGCATCACGCTCAATCCCGGCGAAGGACCGTGGAATATCCGCGTTCGACGCATCACCGAGGACGCCGAGGACATCCAGACCGCGAATGCTTTCAGCTGGGAGGCACGCGTCGAGGTCATCGACGTGCGGCTGCGTTACCCGCGGACGGCGCTGGTGGCGCTGTCGCTGGACAGCGAGCAGTTCAGCACGCCGAATCCTGCTCGGGCGTATCACGTCTACGGGTACGAGGCGTTTTGGATTCCCGCCAACTACGACCCGGACACGCGGGAGTACACAGGCGCCTGGAACGGCGTGCTCACGCAGAACTGGACCAACAATCCGGCCTGGGTCTTCTACGGTGCGCTGCGTGATCGGCTTTGGGGTTTGGGTCGACGCGTGCCGGTCGGGGTGCTGGGCGATCTGCTGCCGGCTCTGTACGCGGCCGCGCAGTATTCCGACCAGCTCGTGCCGGATGGCACGGGCGGCTGGGAGCCCAGGTTCACCTGCAATACGCAGCTGATGGGCCAGCAGGAAGCGTGGAAGCTGCTCGATTCGCTCGTGAGCGTGTTTCGCGGCATGCACTTTTGGTCGGCGGGCTCGGTCAACGCCAGTCATGACGCGCCGGGGCCAGTGGTCGGGCGCTTTACCAATGCCAGCGTCATCGACGGCGTCTTCAACTACGAGGGCTCGTCTCTCGGCGTCGAGTTCAGCGTCGTCATCGTCTATTACAACGATCCGACCGATTTCGGTCGGCGCCGGCCGGTGCGTGTACAGGATGACGAGCTGGTGCTCAGGCATGGCTACGTCACCAAGACGGTCGAGGCCTTCGCGTGCTCATCGCGCGGCCAGGCCATTCGCCTCGGCCGCGCGGTGATCGCGGCCGCGAAATGGGAGGGGCGTGCCGTTTCGTTCTCAGTGGGCGCTGAGGGCGCTTACGTCATGCCCGGCCAGATCATCGAGATCGCCGACCGCAAAAAGGCCGGTACGCGACTCGGTGGCCGGCTGAAGCGTGCGACGGCGACCAGTGTCGAGCTGGATGCGCCCGTCACGCTGATCGCGGGCCAAACCTACACGCTTACGATGGTCGAGCGGCAGGATCAGCCGATCGTCCGCGTGGTGACCAATACGCCGGGCATGACTTCGACGCTCACCTGGGATGAGCCGCTGGAGGCCATCCCAGCGCCGATGTCGATCTGGGTGCTCGGCAGCGATGCGGTGCGGACCACGAAATGGCGCGTGATCCGGGCGCCCGAGTCACCGGCGTGGCAATGGAACATCCATGCGCTGCGGTACGCGCCCGAGAAGTACGACTACATCGACAACGGTAGCCCGATCCTGCCCGAGCCCGTCACGAGCATCTACCAGGCGCCGGCCAGGCCGACCGAGATCGTCGGTGGCGAGGCGATGTACCTGGCTGGCTCGACGCAGATCATGCAGACCTCATTCTCCTGGCGCCCTTCGCCGGGCGCCGTGCGCTACGTCGGCCAGCTGCAGGCCGACGACGACAACCCGCTGGAGTTCGATACGGCGCTGCCAGCGGTGACGTTCGACAACGTCGACCCGGGCGACTATCGATTGGTGGTCTACGCGGTCGGCCAGAACGGCAAGCGCAGTGCGGTGGCCACGTACACGATCACGCTTGATGGCATTGCCGATCCACCGCTGCCGCTGGATTCGCTGGCGCTCGACATCCCGAGCGAAGACTCGCCGATCGGGACGCTGTATTGGGATGCTCCAATGCAGATGGCGGTGCGGTCGGGAGGCGCTGTCGAGATCAGGTTCGCTCCGGTGACCATCGGCACCGCTTCGTGGGCCACCGCGACGCCCCTCGGTGAAGTGCCCGGCTCGGATTCACGCTTCGGGGTGACCTTGGCCGACGGCACCTACCTGGCGCGGACCAGGTCGTTCGACGGCCAGCTCAGCCTCGAAGTAGCCGGGGTCCAGTACGGCAATCCATCCGAGGGCAGCGGCGGTGGCGGGGAGACGCTGAGCGTTACGGCGTCGCCCGCACGCGTGAACAAGAGCGGACGCGTCGCTTCGATGACGTCGTCATTGATCAACTTCGATATCCAGGGCGGCACGGCCCCGATCACGATCTCGACCGTCATCGAATACGGCGACACGATCGTCATCAACAGCCCCACCTCTCAGTCCACGACGCTGACGGCGAACGCGCTGCTGGTAGGCGAGCCGAGCACGGGCGCCATCCGTTGCACGGTGACCGATTCGCTGGGCGCCTCGGCGCACGTCGTTGTGCCGTACACGTTCTATCGCTACTCGGCAGTCGGCGGAGGTGGACCGCTCCCGTAAAGCGCAAGAAAAGAGGACAGCGCGAATTCCAGCGATGCCGGTCGCGATGCAGTGATCGCCCACCTACGCCGGATTCAACCGACGATCACGCCTCAGCCACCCGGCCCGCAGCCACCTGAGCGTCGGAGTTCGCGGAAGAGACGTCACCGTGACACGCCTGGCCTGTAATTCCCGCATCAAACCAAACGCCTCGGCGAATCAATTCAAATGGCGCGGTACACGAGCGCATCTCGAGCGGAGCGCCAACCACAAAATGCCCCTCTCTCCCCTTGCTAATCGCAAGGGACTCTCTCCCGCGTGCGGGAGAGAGGACAGGCGCCGCGTAACGCCCATTGTCCGCAGGGCGATCCGTTGCCTTGTCTTGGCAATGCAGTCTTCGGCCTCTACCATTCCGGCCCCCTGGTAGTCAGGGCAGTCCCAGTGACGCATCAGACGTCACGGCTTGCCCGAGAGGCGTCATGAAATCCTTCACCGTTCGGAGCCTCGTGCGCGAGGCCCGGGATAACCTGTTTCTCGCTGCGCCCCTGATCGCGGCCCAGCTGTCCTTCGTCGGCATGCATACCGTCGACACGATCATGGCCGGGCAGCTCGGCGAGACCGCGCTGGCGGCCGTCGCGGTCGGGGCCAATGTCTGGTTCCTGAGCTTCATCGTGTTCATGGGCCTGTTCATGTCGGTGTCCCCGATCGTGGCCCAGCGCGTCGGAGCCGGCCGCTTCGCGGCCGAGACCGGCGATTTCCTGCGCAACACGCTGTTGCTCGCGGTCGGGCTCGGCCTGTCGTGGACCGCGATCGTGCATCTGATCGCCCATCCGGTCATGAGCCGGCTCGGCCTGAGTGCGGAAACGGCTCGCATCGCCGAGGCTTACCTGCGCACGATCTCCTACGGCGCGATTCCGTTCTGCCTGTGCTTCGCCCTGCGCAACGGCTGCGAGGGCCTGGGCGTGACACGGGTTCCGCTGATCGCCGGCCTGGTGGGGCTCGGCACCAACATCGCGGTGAACTTCCCGCTCATGTACGGGGCCTTCGGCTGGCCCGGATTCGGAGCGGTTGGAACCGCCTGGGGAACGGTCGTCGCGATCAGCGCAATGCTCAGCGTCTACCTGGTCTGCTACCGCTTGGAGCCGACGCTGGCCGGGCTGCGGTTATATGCACACGCGCCACGCTGGAGGCCCGATCTCTGGGAGATCTTCCGGCTCGGCGCGCCGATCGCCGCGACCGTGATCGCCGAAGCCTGGCTGTTCAATCTCGGCGGGCTGCTGATGGCGCGCTTCGGCGACACCGTGGTGGCCGCGCACCAGGTGGCGCTGAACTTCGCCTCGCTGGCCTTCATGGTGCCGCTGTCGATCGGGCTGGCGACGACGATCCGCGTCGGCCAGAAAGTCGGCGCGCGCGATACCGGGGCGGCGACCTTGAGTGGCTATGCGGGCATCTGGCTCGGCGCGGCGTTCGCACTGCTGTCGGCGGGGATCATGGTGCTGCTGCCGGGCGCCATCGTCGGGCTCTACACGAAGGTGCCCGAGGTCTCCGAGCTCGCGGTGCGCTTTCTCGGCTTCGCGGCGCTGTTCCAGATCTTCGACTGCGTGCAGGCCACGGCCAACGGGGCGCTGCGAGGGTTCAAGGACACGCGTGTGCCGATGGCGGTGACCCTGGTCGCGTACTGGTTCGTCGGCCTGCCGGTCGCCGCGCTGGTGTCGTTCCATACGCCGATCGGCCCCGCAGGCGTATGGTGTGGCTTCATCGCCGGGCTGTCGGTTGCGGCGGTCGGACTGGTGTTGCGCTTCCGTCGCCGGACGCGCCGACTGGCGTTCGATCGCAGTGGTTCTGTTCTTATGACTTGATCTTCCTTGTCAAGGAAGGAATAAGAGCCGAGGCTCGGCGGTCTCAGGAATCTGGCTGAACAGCCTGATACCGGTTCGACTGACAAGGAGATGAGCATGACCCTGCAACTCGGCGATATCGCCCCCGATTTTGAAGCGGACACCACCGAAGGCCGTGTGTCGTTCCACCAATGGCTCGGCAATTCCTGGGGCGTGCTGTTCTCGCACCCCAAGAACTACACGCCGGTCTGCACCACCGAGCTCGGCTACACCGCCAAGCTCAAGCCCGAGTTCGACAAGCGCAACGTCAAGGCCATCGGCCTGTCGGTCGACGAGCTCAAGGATCACGAGGGTTGGAGCAAGGACATCGCCGAGACGCAGGGAACGCCGTTGAACTTCCCGCTGATCGCCGATCCGGACTTCAAGGTGGCCAATCTGTACGGGATGATCCACCCGAACGCCTCGGACCGTTTCACCGTGCGCTCGGTGTTCGTGATCGACCCGAACAAGAAAGTGCGCCTGACGCTGACCTATCCGGCCAGCACGGGCCGCAACTTCGACGAGATCCTGCGCGTGATCGACTCACTGCAGCTCACCGACCAGTACAAGGTGGCGACGCCGGTGAACTGGAAGCCCGGCGACGACGTGATCATCGTACCGTCGGTCAATAACGAGGACGCAAAGAAACTGTTCCCAGGCGGATGGAACGAGATCAAGCCCTACCTGCGCGTGGTGCCGTCGCCGAAGCGCTGAGCCGGCACGCGGCACGGTTTCGACAGACGGGTGCCGGCCTTCGGCGCCCGGTGCGTAAAAACGGCGCCGGTGGCGCCGTTTTTTGTCCATCATGCACACCCGACCGCTGTCACTCGCTGTGGAGAAGGCCATGCCGGCACGAAAGCCAATGATCGAGGGCGGCTGCAAGCCCACGCTGCTGCAGATCGTTCTGAGCGTTCTGGCGGCGTTCTTCGGAGTCCAGAACAGCCGCAATCGGGCCCGTGATTTCACGCATGGCAGCGCCGTCCCCTTTGTCCTTGTCGGTATTTTACTGACGTTGCTGCTGGTTGGATTCCTGACCCTGCTGGTGAGGTTTGTGGCTTCGGTCCCAGGCTGATGGTGTGGCCCGCTTTCGGACGTAACTTGGATAACCGATATAAAAGAAGGAGTTCCGTTCAGCTTCTGTAGGAATATTGATATATCGAAATGAAAAGGCCGCGTGTAGCCTCTGAACGGTCGGTGAATATGCGAACCGGCAAATAAACTTACATATCAATAAGCGCTCACACGCCGAGGCCGCCCTTTTTCATGGCTGGACACAATCTCGTTTTCATCGTCATGGACAGCTGCCGGTTCGACAGCTATCAGCGCGCCAAGCGTCCGAACATGGATCGCATTGGAGCCGGTAGCCGCCGGTACTCCTATGCCTCCTGGACTTCGCCGTCGCACTACACCTATCTCATGGGAATGGTTCCGCATGAGAGCCCGCAGGGCGTCTTCGCTTCCGAGGTCTACAAGAAAGAATTCAGCCAGTGGGTCGGCCGGCTCGGCATCGCCGACCTGTCGTTCAAGAGCTTCGTGCCGCAGCTTTCGCTGCCCAAGGTGCTCAAGGACAACGGCTATCGCAACGTCGCGCGCGTGTCGATGCCGGTGCTCAATCCGTTCTCGCATCTGAACAAGCATTTCGACGACTACAAGCTCATGGCGAACCACAGCGATTTCGCCGGCATGGTCGAGGAAATCGAGTTCTACGATGACGAGCCCAGCTTCCATTTCCTGAACCTGGGCGAGACGCATTACCCCTACATGCTCGATCCCAAGTCGCTGCCGCACATCTCCGGCGTGCACGGCGTGTTCAAGCGCATGGATGACGAACTCGGGCATGCCAGCGACGACCGGTTCTTCGACGATGACCAGATGAAGGATCTGCATACCCAGCAGGTCAAGACCGTCGAATACGTCGATCAGGTGCTCGACGCGCTGATCTCGAAAGCGCCCGTCGATACGCATTTCATCATCACCGCCGATCACGGCGAGTGTTTCGGTGAAGGGGGCTATTTCGGCCACGGTCCGATCGTGCACGAGAAGGTGCTCGAAGTGCCGTTTCTGGAAGGTCGCAAGCGATAGCGCAAAAGGCGTTTGCGGCCAGCGACGGCCGCTTGCGGCGTCGGCTGTTGCGTCTGATTGGTAGGGTGGTGTCATGAGCGAACCAAGCTTCGATGTCCTTGCATTGGCCCCCGCAGCCTGGGCGCATCCCGGAGTCGCCGTGTCGGCGGCGCGAGCGGGCGGCGTCGGTCTGCTGGATCTCGAGTTCTGCACCGACGCGGGGCTCGCGCATGCGAACTTCGCGCGACTGCTGAGCGCCACGTCGGGCTCCGTCGGCCTGCATGTTCCGGCCGCGCAATTCGAACTCGCGCGCGACTTGCTCGCGCATGCGGGCGAGCGCGCGCTGACCGTGCTGCTCTCGGGGCCGTTCGACGGCTTGAAGTCGCTCGACGGGGCCGTGCTTGCGCATCACCGCACGTGGCTGCAAGTCACGCGGGCCGACGATCTCGACGTGCAGCTCGCGGCGCTGCCGAAGGTCACCGGCCTCGTCGCCAAGGGCCACGAGGCTCCGGGCTGGGTCGGTGAGGATTCGAGCTACATCCTGATCCAGAAACTCCTGCGCAAGACCTCGCTGCCGATCTATGTGCGCGGCGGCGTCGGCCTGCACACGGCGGCCGGTTGTCGTGCGGCCGGCGCGGCCGGCGTGGTGCTCGACGATCAGGTTCTGCTGCTCGACGATTCGGCGCTGCCCGAAAGCCTCAAGAACGAACTCGCGCGCCTGGTCGGTGCCGAGACGCGGCTGTTCGGCGAGCTCATCGATGCGCCCTGCCGCGTTTATGCCAAGCCCGCTGCGGCACAGCTCAAGCACGCTGACGCGGATGCAAGGCTCGCCGAAGCCGGAACGCTGGCGATCGAATCCTGGCGGCAGGCCCTCGACGCGCGCATCGGCTGGGACGACGCCTCGCTGCTTCCGGTCGGCCAGGGCATCGGTGCCGCGGCGATTTATCGCGCGCGTTTCAAGCGCATCGGACGCCTGATTCAGGCCTTGCGCAAAAGCAGTTTCGACGCGCTGCGCCAGGCTGCCGAACTCGGTCATCTGGCCGAAGGCAGCGCGCTCGCGCAATCGCAGGGCACGCGCTATCCGCTCGCCCAGGGGCCGATGACGCGCGTCTCCGACAGCCCGGCTTTCGCGGCGAGCGTGACCGAAAACGGCGCGCTGCCGTTTCTCGCGCTCGCGCTGATGCGCGGTGACCAGGTGCTCGACATGCTCGAGCAGACCGCGGCGCTCGCGGGCGATCGCGCCTGGGGCGTCGGCATGCTCGGCTTCATTCCGCAGGCCCTGCGCGACGAGCAGTGCGAGGCGATCTGGAAGTGCAAGCCGCCGTATGCGCTGATCGCGGGCGGGCGTCCGGACCAGGCCGCGGCTTTCGAATCGCGCGGCATCAAGACCTACATCCACGCGCCGGCGCCGGCGCTGCTCAAGATGTATCTCGAACAGGGCGCCAAGCGCTTCGTGTTCGAAGGCCGCGAATGCGGCGGCCATATCGGCCCGATCGCGAGTTTCCCGCTGTGGGAGCAGATGATCGAAGTGCTGCTCGAGAACGTGAAGCCCGGCAGCGAAGCCGACATTCACCTGCTGTTCGCGGGCGGCATCAGCGATGCGCGCTCGGGCGCGATGCTCGCCGCGCTGACGGCGCCGCTCGCCGCGCGTGGCATGAAGGTCGGCGCGCTGATGGGCACCGCGTATCTGTTCACGCACGAGATCGTCGCCACTGGCGCGATCGTGCAGGGCTTCCAGGAGCAGGCCGTGGCCTGCGCGCGCACCGTCAATCTCGAAACCGGGCCGGGCCATGCGACGCGTTGCGCGGACACGAAATTCGCGCACGATTTTTTCGAGGCGCGCCGCGCGCTCATGCGTGAGAACCGCAATGCCGACGAGATTCGAGACACGCTCGAAGACCTGAACCTCGGCCGTTTGCGCATCGCCTCCAAAGGCAAGAACCGCGACGAGTCCGGCAAGGTCGTCGACATCGATCCGGCGCAGCAGCTGACCGATGGCATGTACATGATCGGACAGGTGGCGACGCTCACCGATGCGCCGCTGTCGATCGCCGAGCTGCACGATCGCGTCAGCAACGGCGGCCACGCGCTGTTGCAGCGGTTCGACGACGCGGTCTCGGTCCGGATCGAAAAGGCGCAACCGAGCGACATCGCGATCGTCGGCATCGGCCTGATGCTGCCGAAGGCGCAGGACGCCGAAGCGTATTGGGACAACGTGCTCGGCAAGGTCAACGCGATCACAGAAGTGCCGCGCGATCGCTGGGACTGGCGCCTGTACTTCGACGCCGACCGCAACGCCAAGGACAAGATCTACAGCAAGTGGGGCGGCTTCATCGACGAGGTGCTGTTCGACCCGACGCGTTACGGCATTCCGCCGAACTCGATGAAGTCGATCGATCCGCTGCAACTGCTCACGCTCGAAGCGGTCAATCGCGCGCTCGAAGACGCCGGGCTCGACCAGAGCCATGCGGATTTCGATCGCGAGCACACCAGCGTGATTCTCGGTGCGAGCGGAGGCGCGGGCGACCTCGGCCTGCAATACGGCGTGCGCTCGGAGCTTCCGCGCTTCGTCGCCGATCTCGATGCCGACGCCTACAAGCGCCTGCCCGAGTGGAGCAACGAATCCTTCGCCGGCGTGCTGCTCAATGTGGCCGCGGGCCGCGTCACCAACCGCATGGATTTCGGCGGGCTCAACTTCACGATCGACGCGGCCTGCGCCTCGTCGCTCGCGGCGCTGTCGATGGCCTGCAACGAACTCGAATCGGGGCGCAGCAACGTCGCCATCACCGGCGGCGTCGACACCGTGCAGAGCCCCTACGGCTTCATGTGCTTCGCCAAGACCGGCGCGCTGTCGCCCGATGGCAAGGCCAAGGCTTTCGACAAGAAGGCCGACGGCATCGTGATCTCGGAAGGCGTCACGATGGTCGTGCTCAAGCGCCTGGCCGACGCCGAAGCCGCGGGCGATCGCATCTATGCGGTGATCAAGGCGGTGGCCGGATCGAGCGACGGCAAGGCGCTCGGCATGACCGCTCCGCGTCCGGACGGGCAGATTCGCGCGCTCAATCGGGCTTACGGCAAGGCCGGCTTCTCTCCCGCGACGCTCGGCATGCTCGAAGCGCACGGCACCGGAACCGCCGTCGGCGACAAGGCCGAAGCGGAGACCATCACGCGTGCGCTGAAAGCGCATGGCGCGTCGGCGAAAACGGTCGCGCTCGGCTCGGTGAAGACCATCCTCGGTCACACCAAGGCCAGCGCGGGCATCGCGGGCCTGGTGAAGCTCGCGCTCTCGCTGCATCACCGTGTGCTGCCCGCGCACGCCAATGTCGACGATCCTCTGGATGCGATCGCCGAGCAATCCTCGCCGGCCTTCCTGCTCAAGGAGCCCAAGCCCTGGCTCGCGAACGTCGATGGAACGCCGCGTCGCGGCGGGGTCTCCGCGTTCGGTTTCGGCGGCACCAATTTCCATGCGGTGCTCGAGGAGTATCGCGACGGCATGGCGCACGCCGAAGTGCCGGGCGCTCGCAGCTGGACGCAGGAACTCATCGTGTTTCGCGCGGCCGATGCGGCGAGTCTCAAGGCCGATGTCGAACGCGTGCTCGAACTCGCAAAAGCCGGCCCGCGACTCAAGCTTGCGCTGCTCGCCGCGAGCCTTGCTCGTGAAGCCGACCGCAAGCGGGGCTCGCGTGCGCTGCTCGCGTTCGCGACGCGCAATCGCGCCACGCTGATCGCCGATCTCGAACTCGCGCTCGCCAGACTCGCGGGCGATGCCCAACCGCTGCCGCCGCACATCAAGCTCGCGCTCGAGCGTCCGCTCACGGCGCCGGCGCTCGCCTTCGTGTTTCCGGGGCAGGGCGCGCAGTACGTCAACATGGGCCTGGAGTCCGCGCTGTTCGTCGAAGAACTGCGCTCCGCGCTCGAACGCGCCGATCGCACGCTCGCGACGCTGTTGCCCGAGCGCTTGTCGCGCCGCGTCTGGCCGGAGTCCGCGTTCAATGCGGCCACCGAGGTTGCGCAGCAACAGCAACTGACCGATACCCGTTACGCCCAGCCGGCGATCGGCACGCTCTCGCTCGGCTATCTCAATCTCGCGCGCCGGCTCGGCTTGCAGGCGGTTGCGACGGCCGGTCACAGCTATGGCGAATTCGCGGCGCTGCATGCGGCCGGTGTGATCGACGAAGCCGATTTCCTCAAGCTCTCGGCCACGCGCGGCAGCGTGATGGCCGCAGCAGCAAGCAGCGGAACGCCGGGCGGCATGGCGGCGGTCTCCGCTGCGCGCGACAAGGTCGCCGATGCGATCGCGGCATTCGCGGGTGTGAAAGTCGCCAATCACAACGCGCCCGAGCAGACCGTCATTTCGGGCCCGGCGGCGCAGATCGATGCGGCCGTCGCAGCCTTGTCGGCTGCCGGCTTGCGGGTGACCCGCTTGCCGGTTTCGGGCGCTTTCCATACCGAACTCATGGAGCCCGCGAAAGCGCCGCTTTCGGCGGCGATTGCCGACGCCAGCTTCAACGCGCCGACGATCGCGGTGTATTCGAACGGCAGTGGCGCGCGCTATCCGGATTCGATCGCCGCGATGCGCGCCCAGCTCGATGCGCATCTGCTATCCAGCGTCGAGTTCGTGCGCGAGATCGAGGCGATGTACGCCGATGGCGTGCGCGTGTTTCTCGAACTCGGTCCCAAGAGCATTCTGAGCAACATGATCGGCGCGACGCTCGCCGGTCGCGATGCGCGCTGCGTGTCGCTCGACGGGCAGGGCGGTGGTTTGCGCGGCCTGCTGTCGGGCCTTGCCGACTTGCTCGCGGCCGGTGTCGATTTCGAACTTTCGCGCTTGTTCGCGGGACGCCCGATCGAAGCCCTGCCGCTCGCTCGCGTCGCCGAGCTCGCCAAGCCCGCGACGGTCAAGCCCACCGCCTGGTATCTGTCGGGCGGCTATGCGCGCCCGCATGCCGACCCGATCAAGCGTACCGGCGTCGAGCCGCCGATGACGCTCGAAAAGGCCGCCGAGGCCAGGCAGGCGATCGTGCAGAAGATCGCCGATTCGCTGCCGAAGCCAGAGCCTGTCGTCGTGCAGGCAGCGGCTCCCGTTTCGGCGCCGGTTCACGCTCCGGCGATGCCGGTTGCGGCGTCGGCGCAAAGCGGCGATGCGCTCGCGGCGTATCACGAAACCATGCGCCAGTTCCTGAGCTTGCAGGAACGCGTGATGGCGCAATTCCTCGGTGGTTCTGCTGCGCCTGCGGCGATGCCGATGGCGGCTCCGGTGCAGATGCCTGTGCATGTGGTGGCGGCTGTGCAGGTTCCCGTTGCTGCGCCGGTTCAAATTCCGGCACCGGTCGTCGTGGCTGCTCCTGCCGTGATGGTTGCAGCCGTGCCGACACCGGCAGCATCCGCAGCGCCGACGCTCGACACCGCAGCGCTTTCCGCGATGCTGCTGCGTCTGGTCGCCGATCGCACGGGGTATCCGGAAGACATGCTGTCGCTCGATGCCGATCTCGAAGCCGAGCTCGGCATCGATTCGATCAAGCGTGTCGAGATCGCCGGCAGCTTGCAGAAGGCGCTGCCGGCCGCACTCGGCGAGGCGATGCAATCGCAAATGGAGCGCTATACGCGCGCCAAGACCTTGCGTGCGATCGTCGAGCCGCTCGCAGGCATCACCTCGACCTTGCTGCCGGCCGCAGCGACGTCGATCGCGGTGACGCAGTCGGTTGCGTCGACGATGCCTTCCCCGGCGGCTCCGCCTGTTTCGATCGACGTACAGGCCTCGCTGCTCAAGCTCGTCGCCGATCGCACGGGCTATCCGGAAGACATGCTGTCGCTCGATGCCGATCTCGAGGCCGACCTCGGCATCGATTCGATCAAGCGCGTCGAGATCGTCGGCGCGTTCCAGAAATCGCTGCCGGCTTCGGTTTCCGAAGCCTTGCAGTCGCAGATGGAGAAGCTCACGCGGGCGAAGAACCTGCGCAGCATCGTCGATGCCGTGCAGCCGCTGCTGTCCTCCGCGGTGCCGGTCTCGATCACGGTCTCCGTGACGGCTCCCGCGCCGCTCGCAGTTGCGGCTGCCGTCTCGTTCGATGCGCGCGACCTGCTGCTGACGATCGTCGCCGATCGCACCGGCTACCCGTCCGAAATGCTTGCGCTCGATGCGGACCTCGAAGCCGATCTCGGCATCGATTCGATCAAGCGCGTCGAAATCGTCGGCGCGCTGCAGAAGCAGCTGCCGACCGAGATCGGCGCTGCGATGCAGGCCGCGATGGAAAGCTTCACGCGCGCCAAGTCGCTCGCGACGATCCTCGAACGCCTGTCCGCGCTCGGTGCTTCGTCGCCCGCATCGGCGGCCGTCGCCGCGGCGCCGGTCATCGTGCAGGCGAGCGTTGCGACGAGCTTCGATGCGCGCGAACTGCTGCTGGGCATCGTCGCCGATCGCACCGGCTACCCGGCGGAAATGCTTGCGCTCGACGCGGATCTCGAAGCCGATCTCGGCATCGATTCGATCAAGCGCGTCGAGATCGTCGGCGCGCTGCAGAAGCAGCTGCCGGCCGAGATCGGCGCTGCGATGCAGGCCGCGATGGAGAGCTTCACGCGGGCCAAGTCGCTCGCGATCATTCTCGAACGCATCGCTGCCCTGGGCTCCGGGTCCGCTGCGCCGAGCATCCCGAGTGCACCGATCCCGACGGCTGCGAGCGAACCCGTCGTCGCGCAAGCCGCCGACGTGCCCCGATACGTGATCCGCCCGCGTCCGGCTCCGCTGACCGGCGCCCGCGTAAAGCTGAGCGGTCCGGTCATCGTCGCAGGCGGACGCGATGCCATCGTGCTGCCACTGATCAGGCGGCTCGAGAGCGCCGGGCTCAAGCCGATCCGCCTCGATGCGATCGATGCGGCGACGCTGTCGTCCTCGGTCGCCCGCATTCGCGCGGAACACGGCGTCATCGCTGGCGTGATTCATCTGCACGGCTTGTCCGAAGACCAGCCGCAGACGCTCGTCGAATGGCAGCAGCTCGGCGAGCGCAGCGTGATTTCGCTGTTCCGCCTGCTGCAGCCGATCGGCGAGGGGCTCGCAAACATTCGCGTGATCGCCGCGAGCCGTCTCGGCGGAACCTTCGGCCGCGATGCGGTCGGCCCCGGCACGCCGCTCGCGGGCGGCCTCAACGGCATGCTCAATTGCGTGCGCGACGAGTATCCGCAAGCGACTTTGCGCGCGGTCGACTTCAACGGCCAGACCGACGACACCATCGCCTCGCATCTCGCCGACGAGCTGCTCGCCGACGATCGCAGCGTCGAAGCCGGCCACACCGGCGATGCGCGCTACAGCGTGGCGACCGTCGAGGAAGCGCTGGCCGACACGCCGTTCGCACCGCATCTGCAACCCGCTGCGGATTGGGTCGTGCTGGCGACCGGCGGTGCGCGCGGTATCACCGCCGAGCTGCTCGAAGAAATGGTGGTTCCGGGCATCACGCTCGTGCTGCTCGGCCGCACGCCGGAGCCGGCACCTGAATCATCAATTTTTGGGGGCGCCATCGCGAGCGCGACCGACCCGGCCTCGCTCAAGCGCGTGCTGATCGAGCAGATGCGCGAGCGCGGTGAAATGCCCAAGCCCGTCGAGATCGATCGCGCGGTACAGAAGATCCTGACCGAGCGCGAAGTGCGCGCGAACCTGCAACGCCTGCGTGCCAAGGGGGCGACCGTCGGCTACTTCGCCTGCGACGTGCGCAACGAGGCGGCGTTCGGCGGCGTGATCGATGGCATTTACGCGAACTATGGCCGCATCGACGCGGTGCTGCATGGCGCCGGCGTGATCGAGGACAAGCGCATCGCCGACAAGTCCGACGATTCGTTCGCGCGCGTGCTCAACACCAAGCTCGATTCGAGCTTCATCCTCACGCAGAAGCTCAGGCCCGAAACGCTCAAGCTGCTGGTGTTCTTCACCTCGGTCGCGGGTCGCTACGGCAATCGCGGGCAGATCGACTACGCGGCAGCCAACGAGGCCTGCAATCGCCTGGCCTGGACGCTGTCGCGTCGCTGGCCCGAAACGCGCGTGATCGCGGCGAACTGGGGACCGTGGGACGCCGGCATGGCGAGCGAAGGCGTGAAGCGCCAGTTCCGCGAGCGCGGCATCGAGCCGATTCCGGTCGACAGCGGACGCCGCTACTTCCTGCGCGAGCTCGCCTGCGGACCCAAGCACGAAGTCGAACTCGTGATCGGCAAAGGGCCTTGGCAGCAAGCCGAAGTGGCGAGCGTGTCGAGCAAGGCGGCGGCTTCGCAGTATCCGCTCGTGCGTGGCCCTTTGCGCATGGGCGCGGGCGGCGCGCTCGTGCTCACGCATCGCTTCGGGCTCGACAGCGATCCCTATCTCGGCGATCACATGATCGACGGCAAGCCCGTTCTGCCTGCAGCGGCTGCGACCGAATGGGTTGCGCAGGTCGTCGGCCAGGGCTGGCCGGGCTGGCAGGTCGCCGAAGTACAGGAGCTGCGCACGCTGGCCGGCGTGGTGCTCGAACCCGGCGCGACGCGCGAGATCGAAATCCGCGCCAAGGCCACGAGTCATTCGGGCCCCGGCGAGCAGACCGTGACGGTCGATATCGCCGATCCGAGTCGCAAGGCGCCGTTGTATCGCGCCTCCGTGCGGCTCGTCGAACATCTCGAAGCGCCCGTCGTCGACGTGCCGCAGCCGATAGCAGGCCTGCGCATGGACCCGCATCAGACCTACGAGCGCATGCTGTTCCATACCGGTCGTTTCCGCCTGTTGACCGAGATCACGGCGGTGGCGCCGGCCGGCGTCGATGCGATGGTGTCGCCGAGTTCGCTTGGCGAGTGGATCGATGCCGAGGGCGAGTGGCTGTTCGACCCGGGCCTCATCGACGTGGCCGCGCAGCTCGCCTGGATCTGGGGACGCACGCACAGGCAGCAATCGGCGCTGCCGAGCCGCTTCGGACGTGTGCTGCGCGTGCCGGGCCTGCCGAAGCCCAAGGGCCCGCTGTCGCTGCGCTTCCGCATCAAGCCGGCCGATCACGATCAGGCGGTGCGCTACGATGCGGTGTTCATCGACGAAGAAGGGCGAGTGCGACTGGCGATGCTCGATGCCGAAAGCACCTTGAGCGCCGCGCTCAATCGCATCGGCAGCGAGCGTCTTTGATGGCCGCTCCGGTCGACATCGCGATCATCGGCCTGTCGGGCTGCTACGCGGGCGCGGCCAACGCGCAGCGCTATTGGCAGAACATTCTCGACAAGGTCGATGCGGTGGCGCCCGCGGATGAGGAGTGGACGCGTCACTTTCTCGACCGCGATCACTGGCAGCAGCGCAACGATCGCATCTACACGAACCGTGGCGGCTTTTTGCGCGATCTCGCGGTGATCGATCCGACCGAATATGGCGTGATGCCGAGCCAGGCCGACGGCGGCGACCCCGATCATCTGCTCGCCTTGAAGCATGCGGGCGATGCGCTCGCCGACGCGGGCTATCGCAAGAAGGATTTCGATCGCCAGCGCGCCGGCGTGATCCTCGGCCGCGGCACCTACACCAATCGCGGCCAGGCCAATGTGCTCGCGCATGCGCTGTTCGTCGACGAGCTGATGGATGCGGTGCGCGGCCTGCGGCCTGATTTTTCCGAAGCCGAAATGCGCGATCTGCATGCCAGGCTCAAGCAGCAGCTGCCGCCTTACAGCGGCGAACTCGTCGGCCAGCTCACGCCGAACGTCATCACCGGTCTGATCTGCAATCGTCTCGATCTGATGGGTCCCAACTACATCGTCGACGCGGCCTGTGCTTCGACGATGATGGCGCTCGACCAGGCGGTGCGCGAACTCGTCACCGGGCGCTGCGATCTGATGATCACGGGCGGCGTGCAGGCGCAGACGCCGCCGCAGCTCTATGTGCAGTTCACGCAGATCAAGGCGCTGTCGAACGGCCAGCTGCGTCCGTTCCAGAAAGGCCATTCGGGCACCTTGCTCGGTGAAGGCGTCGGCATGCTCGTGCTCAAGCGCCTTGCCGATGCCGAGCGCGACGGCGATCGCGTCTACAGCGTCATCAAGGGCATCGGCGTGGCGTCGGACGGTCGCGCCAAGGGCCTGCTGACGCCGCGGCCAGAAGGCGAAGTGCTCGCGATGCGCCGCGCCTACGAATCGAGCGGCATCGATCCGCATACGATCGATCTCATCGAAGCGCATGGCACCGGCACCGATGTCGGCGATCGCACCGAGATCGACACGCTCAAGGCGATCTACGGCGGCCGCGGCATCGGCCCGCAGATCGCGGTCGGAACGGTCAAGTCGATGATCGGCCATTGCCTGCCGGCATCGGGCTCGGCTTCGCTGATCAAGACCGCGCTCGCGCTGCATCACAAGGTACTGCCGCCGACGCTCTGCGACGAGCCCGATCCGGAATTGCGGCTCGACCAGTCGCCGCTGTATCTGAATACCGAAACGCGCCCGTGGGTGCACGGCAAGTCGCATGCGCGTCGGGCCGGCGTGAATGCCTTCGGCTTCGGCGGCATCAACGCGCACGTGATTCTCGAGGAATATCGCGGACCGTCGAAGACGCAGGTGCAGGTTCTGCACCATCCTGCACCGACCGAACTCGTATTGCTCGCTGCGAATTCGCCCGCCGAACTCGCGAGCAAGGCAGCCGCGATGCTCAGGCACGTCGAAGCCGGCGCCGACCTCGCGGTGCTCGCCAAGGCCAGTGTCGCGCAGACCGCGGGCGCGCATCGTCTCGCGATCGTCGCAGACGACATCGCCGATCTCGGCAAGAAGCTCGCGCAGGCGATCGACAAGCTGCAGCGTGCGGATGCCAAGCCGTTCAAGACGCGCTCGGGCCTGCACTACGGAACGGGCGCCGCGTCCGGAAAACTGTGCTTCGTCTATCCGGGCGAAGGTGCGCAGTACCCCAACATGCTCGCCGATCTGTGCCTGCAGTTTCCGCAGGTGCGCGACTGGTTCGATTTCATCGAGCGCACCGCGCTCGAAACCGGCCGCGAATCACGCGCCTCGGCGGTCTTTGCGGCTCCGACCGGCTACGACGAGGCGCAGCGCAAGGCGCTCGAAGCACGGCTGTTCGAAATGGATGTGGCGGCCGAGAGTGTGTTCGCCGCGAGCATGGCGATTCAAAGCCTGCTCGATGACCTGAAGCTCGCGCCCGATGCGATGCTCGGCCACAGCACCGGCGAGAACACCGCCGTGACCGCCTGCGGCGTGCGCCGCTTCAAGACGCGCGAAGAGATCGCCGAATCGGTGCGCGACCTGAACCTGATCTTCCGCAAGCTCGAAGCCGAAGGACGCATCGCCGAAGGCACGCTGCTGACGATCGGCGCCCTGCGTGGCGAAATGCGCGAAGCGCTGCTCGCCGATCCGGGTTCGATGCAGGTGGCGATGGACAACTGTCCGAACCAGCTGGTGATGTTCGGTCCGCCGGATGAAGCGCAGGCGCTGGCCAAGAAGCTCGCGGAAGAAGGCGCGATCTGCCAGGAGCTGCCGTTCGGCCGCGCGTATCACACGCCGCTGTTCAAGCCGCTCGCCGATGCGTACCGCGAGTATTTCCGCGAGGCCGATTTCGGTCGCGGACGCACGACGCTGTATTCGGCGCGTTCGGTGGCGCCGTTTCCGACCGAGCCCGATGCGATTCGCGAGCTTGCGGCCCAGCAATGGGAAAACCCGGTCCGCTTCACCGACACGCTGCGCAGGCTCTACGACGACGGCTATCGCGTGTTCGTCGAAGTGGGCCCGAGCGGCAACCTGACTTCTTTCGTTTCCGACACCTTGCGCGGCGTCGACGACGTGATCGCGGTATCGAGCAACAGCCGCCGCAAGGCCGACATGGCGCAGCTGCATGCGATGCTCGCGCAGCTGTTCGCCTGCGGCGTGAGCTTCGATCCGGCCGCGCTGTATGCGCACCGGCGCATCGATGGCGAGATCGATCTGCTCGCCGAGCCCGTAAAATCCACGCGCCGCACGATCACGCTCAAGCTGCAGATGCCGACGCTGCGCATGCCGCAGGACTGGGCTCCGGCCAAGCGTCCGCTGCCGGTGCCGGCGAGCGAAGCGCCGAAGCCTGCGGTCGTGGCCGGGCCCAGGCCGGTCGACGCGACGCTGCCACAGGCGGCGATCGCCACGCCCGCGGCACCGATCGATCCGCGCATGGCCGCGCTCCAATCGCACTTCGCGCTGATGCAGGATTTCATGCAGTCGCAGGCGCGCGTGCTCGGCATCAGCGCCGGCATCGGTAGCGGTGCAGCGGCCGCCGTCGCCTCGGCCGCGCCCCTCGCGACGAGGGGCGATGATCTCGATCCGCAGTATCCGCTGCTCGGCCGCATCGTCGAACTCGACGCCGCGCATCTGCTCAGCGAACGCGTCTACAGCGTCGAAACCGATCCGTTCCTGCTCGACCACGCGATGGGCGAGGCGCCGTCCGCGCGCAACGCCAAGCTGCTTCCGCTGATCGTGGTGCCGTTCACCTTCAGCGTCGAGATCATCGCCGAGGCCGCCTGCCGGCTCTGCGGCGATGCGCTCAAGGTCACCGTGGTCGAGAACGCGCGCGGCCATCGCTGGCTGGCGCTCGACGAGCTCGGAAAGCTGTCACTGCGCATCGTCGCCGAGCGCCAGCCTTCGCCCGACGCGACGCCGCGCGTCGCGGTGAAGCTGTTCCAGCTCGATACGAACGAGGCCAAGCCCTTGCTCGTGTTCGAAGGCCATGTCTTGCTCGCGGATCGCTATTTGCTTGCACCGACGCCGATGCCGGCGCTCGCGCAGCCGCTCAACGCGGCGCGCAACAATCCGGCCGGCGAGCTCTATCGCCATGGCATGTTCCACGGTCCGCGCCTGCAGGGTGTCAAGCGGCTGCGCGGCTGGAACGAGCAGGGCATCGAAGCCGACATGGCGACGATTCCGACGCACGATTATTTCGGCTTCACGCAAACGCCACGCTTGCGCACCGACCCGGCGCTGCTCGATGCGGCCGGCCAGCTCGCCGGATTCTGGCTCACCGAGAAACTGAGCTGGGAGTACAACTGCTTTCCGTTCCAGATCGGGCGCTACGAGCAGTACGCCGATCCGCAGCCCGCGTCGCGCGCGATGCTCGGCCGCGGCGAGTTCCGTCTCGAAGGGCTCAAGCTCGATTGCCAGTTCGATCTGCTCGATGCCCATGGCGCGCTGCTCTCACGCGCCACCGGCTGGGAGGATCGCAAGTACGCGGTGCCGCAGAACCTGTTCCAGCTGCGCCTGGCACCCTTGCGGCACTCGCTGTCGCTGCCGACGCTGCAGTGCGAACTCGCGTCGTCGGGGCTCGTCGCACGGCGCATCGATGCCTTCGACGAGGGCTATCTCGAACAGGGCGGGGCGGTGTGGATGCGCCTGCTCGCGCATCTGACGCTGACCGAGCGCGAGCGTCACGAGTTCTATCGCGTGCTGCCGCGCAGCGGCCCGCGCCGCGAGGAATGGCTGCTCGGCCGCGTCTGTGCCAAAGAGGCCGTGCGCGAATGGGCCGCGCGCGAATGGCAGCTCGATATCGCGGGCGCGGATATCGAGATCGGCTATCGCGACAGCGGTGCGCCTTGCGTCGTTTCGGTGCCCGGCTGGCCCGAAGGCATGGCGCTGCCGGCGGTTTCGATCAGCCATAGCCGCCGCTCGGCGGTGGCGGTCTGCGGCAACAGTGCGATGCTCGGCATCGATTTTTTGCCGCATCAGGCGATCGAGCGCGTCAACGTGGACGACTTGATCGCCGGCGCATTCACGCTCGCGGAGGCGCAGGCCTTCATCCACGGCTGGCCCAAGAGCGATCAGCGCCGCGCCGCGACGGCGCTTTGGTGTTCGAAGGAAGCCGCCGCCAAGGCATCCGGCACGGGTCTTGAAGGAAAACCCCAGGAGTGGGTGATCGCCAGCGCGAATCTCGAGCGCCGGGCATCCAATCAGCCACTCGTGAGCGTACGCAGGGGCGGAATCGATTACGACGTCGAGCTCTACTTCGGCGGCGATGCCCTGATCGCGCTGTGTCGAAAGGCCAGCGCGGCGACGGTGAAGGCCGTGGCGCAGCCGCGTGAGATGAACGATGGCGCGGTGCAGCGCATCAGCTGATCGCCCGGTGATCATCGGGCGATCCACGATGCGCGAGGCGAACCATAACGAGATGGATAACGAACAAACGAGGAACCTGCCATGAGCGCGCAGAACAGCAAGACCAAGACACTCTTCATCGGCCTCGACGGCTGCACCTACACGGTGCTCGACGAGATGACGCGCGAGCTGCCGGACGTGGGCGTGACCATGCCGTTTCTCGCCAGGCTGCTCAAAGGCGGCGTGCGCGCCAAGCTGCGCTCGACGCCGAACCCGCTGACGCCGCCGGCCTGGACCAGCATCATGACCGGCAAGAATCCGGGCGCGCACGGCGTGTTCGATTTCATCCGCGCCGAAGACAAGGGCGGCGAGGTCTACTGGACGCTCTACGACAGCCGCGACGTCGATTCGGAAATGATCTGGTCGATCGCCAATCGCAACGGCAAGAAGATCGCGGCGCTCAATTTTCCGCTCACGGCGCCGCCGCCTCCCGAAACCAGCGGCGTCATCGTTCCGGGCTTCATTCCGGCCAAGCATCTGCGCCGCAACAGCCATCCGAGCGGGCTGTTCGAGACGCTCAAGAGCGAGATTCCGGGCTTCGATCCCAAGGAACTGGCCTGGGATTTCGACAACGAGAAGCAGGCTACCGAAGTGCTCTCGGACGAAGAGACCTACAAGTGGGTGAGCTATCACCTGCCGCGCGAGCACCAGTGGTTCCAGGTTGCCGAGTACGTGCTCAAGACCGAGCAGCCCGAGCTCATGGCGGTGATGTTCGACGGCACCGACAAGATCCAGCATCAGGCCTGGCCGTATCTCGATCCGGCGCTGCTCAAGAACGATCCGAGCGCGCACGACCTGCGCATGCGCGAGGTCTGCCTCGAATACTTCCGCAACGTCGACGATTACATCGAGCAGCTCGTCAAGCTCTGCGGCCCGGACGTGCAGGTGTTCTTCGCGTCAGACCATGGTTTCACCGCCTCGGTCGAAGTGCTGCGCATCAACGTGTTCCTCGAAGAGAAGGGTTACCTGAAATGGGCCGTCAACGACGGCAGCGAGCAGGCGCTGCGTCGCGAGGCTTCGGATTTCGCCAACCTGGACTGGAGCAAGACCACCGCGTACTGCCGCACGCCGTCGAGCAACGGCATCCATATCCGCGTGGCGAACCAGCCCGGCGAGCCGGGCATCAAGCCCGAAGAATACGAGAGCTTCCGCGAAAAGCTCATCGCCGATCTGAAATCGCTGCGCAACGAAGACGGCGAGCCCGTGGTCGTCGACGTGCTCAAGCGCGAGGAGTGGTTCCCGGGCGCGCACATGGACAAGGCCTGCGATCTGACGCTGGTGCTGCGAGACAACGGCTTCGTCTCGATCCGCAACATCCAGCCGGCCGTGGTCAAGCGGCCGACGCCGGCCGGCACCCATCATCCGGACGGCATCTTCATGGCGGCGGGCGCGGGCATCGTCGCGGCCGACATGGTCGAGCGCCGCGATATTCGCGATGTCTGTCCGACATTGCTTTACAGCCTCGGTCTGGCGATTCCCAAAGACATGGAAGGCAAGGTCGCGGATACTTTCTTTACCGATGCCTACAAGGCCGCCCATCCGCAGAAAAAAGGCGCGCCGACCAGGAAGTCCCAGCGCCAGGCCGGCGAGGACATGGATGCGTCGGAGAAGCAGCAGATCATCGAGCAGCTGCAGATGCTCGGCTACATGGAATGAATCTATAGGGGAGCCAGTTCTGGCGGGTCATGGAAGAACATAGTGTGGGCGAGGGAAGGCCTCTGTTCGAGGCCGGGTTGGGCGGGGTTGGTATCGGTGCGGGACTGCATGGAAGCTTGCGCTTCGAGCGGCCGTGCTGGCCGCAGGGGCACAGGCTCAAGCACTGCACCATGGGGGCCTTCACGTTCTTCAACGCAGCGGGCATGACGAGCGCGTTCCGTGTGCATTTCGGGCGCTACGCGCAAATCGGCGAATCGTCGATCCTCGGTCCGCCCGAGCATCCGCAGGACTGGTTCAGCTCGCACCCGTTCGCGTTCACGCGGCCTCGTTTCACGCCGGGCATGTACGAATTCGAGGAGTTCGCGCGGCTCGCGCCGGAGGCCGAAGGCGGGCCTTCGTACGTCGATACCGTGCCGTCCGAGACCTTCATCGGCCACGAGGCCTATGTCGGGGCGGGCTGCTTCGTGAAGCGCGGCGTCACGATCGGCCCGGGCGCGACGGTCGGCGCCCGCTCGGTGGTCACGCGCGACATTCCGGCCTATGCGATCGCGGTCGGCTCTCCGGCTCGCGTGATCAGGCTGCGCTTCGGCGAATCCATCGTCGAACGCCTGCTCAAACTCGAGTGGTGGCGCTACGACCTGGCTCCGTTCAAGAAGCAGGTGGACTATTCCAAGATGGAAGCGACACTGGCCTTCTTCGAGCAGAAGCTCGCGGACGGCGAGCTCGAAGCGCTGCGGCCGCCGACCTACCACGTCTCCAGGAGCGCACAGGGCCTGCGGATCGATAAACTGGCGACACCTCTCTACTACAACGATTAAAACCTTATGAGCGCCACGAGCGAGGAACTGGTCGGCAAGCTGGCCGAGCTGTTGCAGGATTTCACTCAGGACTGGGATAACGAATTCGAAGGCGAGATGACGCGGCAGACCAAGCTGCTCGCCGACCTCGGCTTCGAGTCGATCGACATCATCCAGCTCGTCGTCGCCATCGAGGAGATGGTCGGCAAGCGCAAGCTTCCGTTCAACGAGCTGCTCATGCGGGACGGCCGCTACGTCGACGATCTGTCGATCGGCCAGATCGCCGATTTCCTCGCCACCAAGCTCTGAGTCGCGGCACTTGAAGCTCGCCTGGCAGCAGATCGGCGAAGGGCCCGATCTGGTCTTCGTGCATGGGCTCGCGGCGAGCCGGGCGTTCTGGTTCGCGCAGTACGCGCTGCCGCTCGCCGGCCGCTATCGCTGCACGCTCTACGATTTGCGCGGGCACGGCTACAGCGAGGCGGCGGATGCGGGCTATTCGGCGAGCGCGCAGGCCGATGATCTCGCCGCGGTGCTCGACGAGGCCGGCATCGAGCGCTGCGGGCTCGTCGGGCACAGCTACGGCGGCGGCGTGGCGCTGGAATTCGCCGTGCGCAATCCGCAGCGTGTTTCGTCGCTCTGCATCATGGATACCAAGGTCAACGCCTTGCAGCCCCGGCAGATGCTCGCCGACATGCCGTATCTGTCCGCGTTCGAGATCGAAGTGGCCAAGCGTTCCGGCATCGATTGGGATCGGGAGGAACAGATCGGCCTGCGCTTCCTCGAAGCCGTGGCCCGGCTCAAGACCTCGGGTGAAGAGATTCCGACGCGCGATTCGGTGACGCCGTTCGGCGAAGGCCGCGGCGCCCTGCGCACGGCCAGGGCCTGGGTCGAGCTGATCGACAAGCCCGGCGTACGCGAGGAGCTGCTGATGGCGGGCGCCGATGCGCAGACCATCGCCTCGCGGCTGGCCGACGTGCGCCTGCTGCTGATCTACGGCGAGCTGTCGCGCTGCATGCCCTCGTGCCGGAGCTTGCAGGGCCTGCTGCCGAAGGCCGAAGTCGAGATCGTGCCGGGCGGCGGGCATTTCTTTCCGCTTTCTCACGCGCAGAGCGTGCGGTCGCGGCTGGAAGCTTTTGTTGCGGTCTGAGCTGGAGGCTATCGAGTGTCGATTCCGAACTATCGCGGCTACGTGTTCACGCTGATCGCGATCTACGCGGTGCTTTGGGCGGTGCTGGCGATCGCGCCGTTCGATCGCCACGACTGGCTGCTCGAAAACGTGCTCGTGCTGCTGTTCGGCGTCGGCCTGTTCGCCCTGCACAGGCAGTTCGTGTTCTCGCGCATTTCGTACACGCTGATCTTCGTCTTCATGTGCCTGCACGCGGTCGGCAGCCATTACACCTACGCCGAGGTGCCGTACGAGCAGGCCTGGCAGGCGCTCACGGGGCGCAGCTTCAACGCCATGCTCGGATGGGAGCGCAACAACTTCGACCGGCTCGTGCACTTCTCGTACGGCCTGCTGCTGGCGTATCCGCTGCGCGAAATCTTTCTGCGCGTGGCCGATGCGCGCGGCTTCTGGGGTTACTTCCTGCCGCTGGACTTCACGCTGTCGACCTCGGCGCTTTACGAGCTCGTCGAGTGGGCAGCGGCCGAGTTCTTCGGCGGTGATCTCGGTGTGGCCTACCTCGGCACCCAGGGCGACGTCTGGGACGCGCAGAAGGACATGGGCTGCGCGGGAACCGGGGCGCTGATCGCCATGCTGATCACCGCTGGGCTCAACTTCCGGCTGCAGCGGGATTTCGCCCGCGAATGGAGCGAGAGCCTGCGCATCAAGAGCGAGCTTCCGCTCGGCGAAAACGAGATCGCGCGCCTGCTCGGGGAGCGGCGCGGGCGGGTCGACTGAAGGCTCCAGCCTCGCCCGGATGGGCGATGGTAAATGCCGATCCAGCTGGGCCGAAGCGATCCGGCGCTTGGTATAGTTGAGAAGAATTCTCAATTGTCGGGGCGTCTGGGGAGATGGGTACGACGTGGAAGAAGGCTCGGGGCTGGCCTGCGCTGATGTTGATCGCCTGCGCGGCGGCCCAGGCGCAGAGCGCGGATGAGAGCCAGCCTGCGCGGGAGCCGGTTTCCGCGATCCCGCTCGAATCCCCTGCCTCCGAGACGCTCGAGCGCTCGACGGACGAACCCTCCGATCGGGTCGAGACGGCCATCGAAACGGTGATCGTGACGGGCGAGCTGCTGCGTCGCGAGATCGTCCAGACCACCAGCAGCGTCGCGGTCAGGAGCGGGGCCGAGATCGAGCGCAGCACCGCGCGCGATGTCTACGACGTGATCCGCGCCACGCCCAACGCAAGCCTCGAAGACAGTGACTACGGCGTCGGCGGCATGACCCTGCGCGGCATCGGCAGCTACGGGGCCAGCGGCTCCGGCGCGTATGCGTCGTACGGCACCACGTCGGTCGTCGTGCTCGATGGCGTCGGCCTGCCGCGCTCGGCGCTCGCGTACGCCGATCTGTCCGCCTTCGATCTCGATACGGTCGAAATCTTCCGCGGTCCGCAGTCGACCAGCCAGGGCCGCAATGCCATGGCCGGCGCGGTGATTCTCAACAGCGTCGCTCCGCAAGCGCTGGCTCGCTTCTCGCCGCAGTTGCGCGGGCGCTTCGCCGCCGGCGAACACGGAGTGCGCCAGTACGCCGGCGCCGCCGAAGCCACGCTGTGGCCGGATGCGCTGGCGATGCGCGTGGTGATCGACGATCGCCGCGACGACGGCGACATCACCAACGCGACGCGCGACGACGACCACGCGTCGCGGCGTGACAGCCGCAGCCTGCGCGCGAGGCTGGCGTTTACGCCAGGCGGTGCGGACGGCGCCTACAAGGCGCTGCTGAGCGTGATGGACCTGCAGCGCTTCCAGGGCAGCACCTATGTTCCGCTCGCCAACGAGCGCAGCCGCGTCTCGCTGAGCGATGCGCCGCAGGATTACGACAACCAGGCCCAGCTCTACGCGCTGAACCAATCGCTGCGCTTCGGCGATGCCTGGGAGCTGCGTGCCGTCAGCGCCTGGTTCCGCTCCAAGACCCTGAGCCATTTCGATATCGACTACGGCGCCGAATCCGGCGGCGCGACCACGCAGTGGGAAGACTCCGACGGCTTTTCGCAGGAGCTGCGGCTGAGCTATCTCGGCGAGCGCCTGCACGGCACTTTCGGCGCGTACTACTACGACGAGAAGAACCGCGACGATTCCAGCGGCTTCATCAACCTCAACTTCCTGATCGGCCTTCCCGCGCCGCAGCTCGGCAACGTGGTGTACGACTCGGGCTCGCCGTCCAAGGTGAAGGACATGGCGCTGTTCGGCGAGCTCGACTGGCTGCTGACCGAGCGGCTCACGCTGACCGGCGGACTGCGCGTCGATCGCGAGAAGAACAGCCGCGTCACCACCTCGAGCTACGACGGCGACTCACTCGCCTCCAGGCTGCTGGTCGCCTCGCTGCAGGGCTCGGTGCTGCCGCCGGACGGCTCGGTGCCGGTGTCGCGCGAGTTCTCCGAGGTGATGCCCAAGCTCGGCCTTCGCTACGAGCTGTTCGACGGCTGGTTTCTCGGCGCCACGTATTCCGAGGGCTATCGTCCGGGCGGCGACGGCTACAACGCGGTGTCCGGACGCCAGTTCAGCTTCGATTCCGAGCGCACGCAGAACACCGAGCTGTCGCTCAAGGGCAGCTACCGGCCGTGGCGCGTGCAGAGCGCGCTGAACCTGTTCTACACGCGCTGGAGCGACATGCAGATCCAGCTCGGCGAAGGTGTCGACAACTACATGGGCAACACCGGGCCGGCCTACGTTCGCGGCGGCGAGTTCGAGTTCCAGTGGCGCGCGCATCGCATGCTGCAGCTCATCGGCGGCTACGGCGTCACCTGGGGCCGCTTCGCGAGCGACATGGCGCCGGTGGCCAACGGCGCCGACTATTCCGGCAACCGCCTGCCGAAAGCGCCCGAATACACCGGCACCGTCGCGCTCGAGATCAACCCCTGGCGGAGTCTGCTGATCCGCCCGGACATCACCTTCGTGGGCAGCGCGGCGGCCAACTCCGACAACGAGCCGCTGCACGAGCTGCCGGCGTTTCACCTGGTCAATGTCGCCGTGCGCTGGCAGATCGGCCATTTCGGGCTGTTCTTCTCGGGCACCAACCTGACCGACGAGACGTATCGTCGCGATGCCAACCGCTACAACACCTCGCAGATCGATGTCGTCAGCCTCGGCGAGCACCGGCGCATGGTCGGTGGCTTCGAGCTGCAGTTCTGAGCAGGGTCCGGGCATGAGCAAGCCCACGCAAAAGAGCGGCGCCTCGCGCTGGTTTCGCGCCAATCTCTGGCTGCATCGCTGGGCCAGCCTCGTCGCCACGCTGCCGTTCCTGGTGCTCTGCATCACCGGAACCGTGCTGATCTTTCACGAAGAAATCGACCATGCCTTGGGCGTGGTGCCGACCGCGCAGAGCACGGGCGGCGACGCGCAATCGATGGCGCGTGCGATCGCCACCGTGCAGGCCGCGTATCCGGACGAGCGCGTGCTCAGCACGGGTATCGATCCGGACGATCATCCGGGCGTGCAGCTCGTCGTCACCGGGCCGAAGGCGAACCAGGATTTCACCGGCGCGCAGCTGCGCTTCGTCGATCTGGCCTCGGCGCAGCTGATCGGCGAATCGAATCCGCAGAAGACGCTGACGGGCCTTCTGCTCGAGCTGCATGCGCAGTGGTTTCTCGGGCCGGCGGGCGAGCTGCTCGGCGCGCTGATCGCGCTGTTCGTGCTGCTGTCCCTGCTGTCCGGGCTCGTCGTCTACGCGCCTTACGTCAAGCGCATCGCCTTCGGCGTCCTGCGTCGTGGCAAGGATGCGCGTCTGCTGCAGCTGGACCTGCACAACTTCATCGGCATGGTGGTGCTCGGTTGGGCGCTGGTGGTGACGATCACGGGTTTTCTGCTCGGCTTTTCGACGATCGCGATCGGGGTCTGGCAAGCGACCGAGCTGCACGACTTGCAGCGCATGGCCGATGCGGCCGAGCCGGTCGACGTGCTGAATCCGCCGATCGACCTCGATCGCGTATTCGCGGCGGCACGCTCCACGGCCGAAGCGGGCTGGCACGTGGAGACGGTGATCTTTCCGGGCACCACGTTCTCGACGCCGCGCCACTACACCGCGCTGCTCGTCGGCGACGAAGGCATTCAGCAGCGCTTGTTCCGCGTCGCGGCGATCGATGCGGCAACCGGCGAAGTCGCCGCCGCCGTGCAGCCGCCCGCATATCTGAAAGCCATCGTGCTGTCGCAGCCGCTGCACTTCGGCGACTACGGCGGCTTGCTGCTCAAGCTGCTGTGGACGCTGTGCAGCTGGCTGACCCTGTTCATCACCGCGAACGGCGCCTGGCTCTGGTGGGATCGGCGTCGCAGGCGCGTACCGAAAGCGGCCGGAGCGCCGGCATGAGCGCGCGGTCCCGTCTGTTGCCGCTGCTCGCGCTTTCGCTGCTGAGCGCGGGCGCCATCATCGGCATGCTGCTCGTTGACGGCGTCTGGGACTATGCGCTTCTGCTGTTCGCGGCTTCGCCGCTGATCGTGGGCGCGGAACGCGCCTGGTTGCAGCGCAAGGCGCGAGCGAAGGAGTCGAAAGCATGAGCACGGACATCGCCGACGTCGCCGGTCTCGAAGCCTGCATCGGCAAGACGCCAGGGCCGATGCATCTCAAGGTCATCGATCATCTCGACGCCGGTGCGCAGCGCTGGGCGGCGAGCTCGCCGTTCTGCTTCGCCGCATTTGGAAATCGCGGTGGCGAAAGCGATCTGCGCATCAGCGCATGCGGCGGTGAGCCTGGATTCACGCATGCGATGGACGCCTCGACGCTGGCCTTGTCGCGGGCCGCGATGGACGATGCGGGCATCGCGCGGATCGGGCAGGGTTTCGGCGCCTTGTTTCTGACGCCCGGCATCGGCGAAACCTTGCGCGTCAATGGCCGCGTCGCAGGCATCGATCGCGACCGCATCGAGATCGCGGTCGAGGAATGCTTCGTGCATTGCGCGAAAGCCTTGATTCGCTCGGGCTTCTGGTCGGCACGGCCGGCGACGCCAGCGACGAACGGCGACGAGGCGTTTCTGTTCGCAAGCCGCTTCATGGCGCTCGCGACGATGGATGAGCAAGGCCACGCCGACGTGAGCCCGAAGGGTGATCCGCAAGGCGCCCTGCTGCGTCTGCACGAAGGCGCGGTCTGGTATGCGGACAGGCCCGGCAATCGTCGTGCGGATGGCTTTCGGAACATCCTCACGCAGCCGCGCATCGCCGCGGTGGCGCTGATCCCGGGCTCGACGCGGATCGCGCTCGTAAGCGGTATCGGGCGCATCGGCACCGATGCACGCATGCGCGAGCTGTTCGCTGTGGAAGGCAAGACGCCCATCGTGGCGACGCGCGTCGAGCATCCGCGCATCGAATTGCGTGAGAGCCAGGCCGTGGCGCGTGCGCGCTTGTGGCCGGTCGGAGAGGTCGCCCAAGGCATCGATCCGGCGGCGCTGATGGTGGCGCACGTCAAGCACAGCAAGCATAAAGGCCTGCAGGCGAGTCTCGTGCGTGCCGCGATCTCGATTCCGGGCTTCATGGAGAAAGGCCTGGCGATCGACTACAAGCGCAATCTGTACTGAAGGCTTCGCCGACAGCGGCCCAACAAAAACGCCGCCCTTGCGGGCGGCGTCTGCATCTGCATCGGTTCGAGTCGGGCTTCAGCGGTGATAGCGCACCTGCTCGTAGCGGTCATGCTTGTGATCATGCTGGTGGTTTTTTCGATGATCGTAGCGACGGTTGTCGCGGTGGTCGTGACGATGGTCATGGCGATGATTGTCATAGCGCGAATAGCGATAGTCGCGGTTGCGCTGATCGTAGTAGCGAGCCTCGTTTCGACGATCCTTCTTGTCGTCGTAGTGATCGCCAACCGCCACGCCCAGGCCCGCGCCGGCCACCGCGCCGATCGCAGCGCCCTGGTTGCCGCCGACGCTGTGGCCGACGACACCGCCCAAGACCGCGCCGATCACGCCGCCTGTGGCCTTGTCGCTGGCGGAGCTGGGGGCCGACACCCCGGCCATCAGAACGGCGGCCAGGACAATCGCGGGCTTGAAGATCTTGTTCATGACGTTGCTCCTTTCTGCATTGAACCTCTCTTGAGGTCGAGTCCAGACTAGGCCCGGACTGCGCAGACAATGTGCAGCGAATGTGGAATCGAGATGCGGGGTGCGGACAGCCGAGATGCAGTGGCGAACTGTCGGGGATAGACGGGCAGGCATTGCGACGATGCAAGGTTTTGACTGCCCGATCATGTCCGTTCGCATCGGCTTGTCAGGAGCGTATCGCCGTCGAGCCGGCAGCTGCGTACACGATCGGGGTCTTGGCCCGGTTTCAGCGCTGCGTGAATCCACGCGCGGTGATGAACAGTCTTTTGAGATCCACGCCCTGCGCCATCAGTGATTCGTAGACCGCGCTCTGCAGGGCCAGCAGGCCGATCTGGTCGCCCTGTATCGTCAGCGACTGGCGGTTGGCGTTGGTCACTGCAGTGACGATGCCGAGCGTCTCGGACGAACGCTGTTTTTCGATATCGGACATCAGCATGATTTCGGGGCTGCGCGATAGCGAGTGCGCCACTTGGTTGCGCACTGCGCGCCAGCGATCAGGCGTGACCACCGACTGGTTCACGATCTCCCAGGAGCCGATGTAATACGAGGTCAGCACGTCGGCGACGTTACGGCCTGAGTAGCCGAGCCGATTCAGCAGCGCATCGTAGTCGCGCCAGATCGCCCCGCTGAGCATCAGCGATTGGATGCGCGGCGCCTGCTTGGGATCGTAGCGCATCATGCGGCCGGCGATCTGCTCGTGCAGCGTGCGGCTGATGCTGTCGTTGGCCATGTAGAACAACTGCGCCGAAGCCACCGGCGCCAGTCCCATGGCCTGAACCGTCGAGGCCGAGGCCGGGGCACTGTTGCCGAGCACGCTGCGCTGTCCGGCTGCGAGCATCGGTCGTCCGACTTTCTCCAGCAGATCCTTCTGGCAGGAGGCCGACAGATAAAGCGCCGCCTGATCGGTCAGCTCGGGCTGGTTGAACGGTGAGGGTGCAGACCTTGCGGGGCCGACGACGAGCGCGGCGACGACAGCCAGCACATACGAAATTTTCATGGTTCTTCAGCGGCGGCGCTTGGGGGATCATCGCCATTGACGATCCTCGAAGTTTCAATGCAAGCGGTTTGCCGACTCGTGACGGCCCGGTGCTCGCCGGTGATCGGAGCCGGATTCTAAATGCTGAGGCCGCTGGAGGGCGATTCAGGCGGCTGCGAAGCTCGACATCAGGCCGCACAGCAGGGCCGCGAATACGATGGCTCGCGGGAATCGTCTTTGATTCAATGCCTTGCGGCGCACCGGAATGGCGACCGTAACGGTTCCCTGCACGCCGCTGACGATTTGGACGGTGGTCAGACCGATCATGGCCGTTCGCTCCCTTCGGCTTCGAAATCCGGGCCGCCCGAGGCGGCGTCGCGTGGTGATGCCCAGATGCTGTAGCCCCGACGCTCTGAATTCAAGCTGACCTCCAGCCAAAGCCGAGCCCACTCCGTCGAATCCGCGCCGCCGCGTCCAGAAAAAAGCCCGGTACGAGTCCGGGCTTTTTTTGCGGCTGAAGGGTCTGGCGCGGCTTAGAACGAATCGCCCGGCACGCGCACCCAGCCTTCCATCAGCACGCGTGCGGAGCGGCTCATGATGGCTTTCTTGACGACCCACTGGCCGTTCTCCTTCACCGCCGCCGCGCCGACGCGCAGCGAGCCCGACGGATGACCGAAGCGCACCGCCTCGCGCTCGCCGCCGCCCGCCGCGAGATTCACCAGCGTTCCCGGAATGGCGGCCGCGGTGCCGATCGCCACTGCGGCCGTGCCCATCATCGCGTGGTGAAGCTTGCCCATCGACAGCGCGCGCACGTTGAGGTCGATGTCCTCGGCATTCACCTGCTTGCCGCTCGACGACAGGTAGCTCGCCGGCGGGGCCACGAACGCGACCTTGGGCGTGTGCTGGCGCTTGGCGGCTTCGGACACGTCCTTGATCAGACCCATGCGCAGCGCGCCATAGGCGCGAATCGTCTCGAACTTGAGCAGCGCCTCGGGACTGGTGTTGATCGCCTCGCGCAGCTCGGTGCCGGTGTAGCCGATCTCCTCGGCCTTGATGAACACGGTCGGGATGCCCGCATTGATCATCGTCGCCTTGAGCGTGCCGATGCCGGGCACTTCGAGATCGTCGACGAGGTTGCCGGTCGGGAACATCGAGCCGCCCTCGTCGCCTTCTTCGGCCGGATCGAGAAATTCGATCTGCACTTCGGCGGCCGGGAAGGTCACGCCGTCGAGCTCGAAATCACCGGTTTCCTGCACTTGTCCGTTGGTGATCGGCACGTGCGCGATGATGGTCTTGTTGATCTGCGTCTGCCAGATGCGAACGATGCAGACGCCGTCCTGCGGAACGCGCGCCGCGTCGACCAGACCGTTGCTGATCGCGAACGATCCGACCGCCGCCGTGAGGTTGCCGCAGTTGCCGGACCAATCGACGAAGGCCTTGTCGATCGACACTTGGCCGAAGCGATAGTCGACGTCGTGATCGGCCTTGCTGCTCTTGGACAGGATCACGGTCTTGGACGTCGAAGACGTGGCGCCGCCCATGCCGTCGATCTGCGCGCCATACGGATCGGGCGAGCCGATCACGCGCAGCAGCAGCTTGTCGCGCGCTTCGCCGGGGACTTGCGCCGCTTCGGGCAGATCGCTGAGCTTGAAGAAAACACCCTTGCTGGTGCCGCCACGCATGTAGGTGGCGGGGATTTTGATCTGGGGGACGCGGAGCATTGGTCTGTCCTCAATTCTCAAAGAAAAGAGGCGGCGCGTTGCCGGGCCGCCTCGGGAATCACCACTGTGGGGCCAACTCAGGCGGCCTTGTTCGAAGCCAGGAAGTCCACCGCGAAGCGTTGCAGCACGCCGCCGGCTTCGTACACCGACACTTCTTCGTCCGAATCCAGGCGGCAGGTCACCGGAATCTCCACCTTCTCGCCGTTCTTGCGCGTGAACACCACCGTCAGCGTGGCGCGCGGCGTGAGCTTGCCGATCACGTCGTAGGTTTCGGTGCCGTCGATGCCGTAGGTGTTGCGGTTCTGGCCCGGCTTGAACTCCAGCGGCAGCACGCCCATGCCGATCAGGTTGGTGCGGTGAATGCGCTCGAAGCCTTCGGCGACGATCGCTTCCACGCCCGCCAGGCGCACGCCCTTGGCCGCCCAGTCACGCGAGCTGCCCTGGCCGTAGTCGGCGCCGGCGATGATGATCAGCGGTTGGCCGCGATCCATGTAGGTTTCGATCGCTTCCCACATGCGCATGACGGTGCCTTCCGGCTCCACGCGAGCGAGCGAGCCCTTCTTCACCTTGCCGTCGACCACGGCCATCTCATTCACCAGCTGCGGGTTGGCGAAGGTCGCGCGCTGAGCGGTGAGGTGATCGCCGCGATGCGTGGCGTAGCTGTTGAAGTCCTCTTCCGGCACGCCCATCTTGTGCAGGTAAGCGCCGGCGGCGCTGTCCATCATGATCGCGTTCGACGGCGACAGATGGTCGGTGGTGATGTTGTCGGGCAGCACGGCCAGCGGGCGCATGCCCTTGAGCGTGCGCGGACGCGCGGCGAGCGCGCCCTGACCTTCCTTGTCCCAGTACGGCGGACGGCGGATATAGGTGCTCATCGGGCGCCACTCGTACAGCGGGCTGACCTTGTCTTCGATGACCTTGAACGTGAACATCGGGTCGTAGACCTGGCGGAACATCTCGGGCTTCACGCTCTTGGCGATGATCGCGTCGATCTCCTCGTCGGTCGGCCAGATGTCCTTGAGCGTCACCGGCTGGCCGTTGCCGTCGAGGCCCAGCACGTCCTTCTCGATGTCGAAGCGCACGGTGCCGGCGATGGCGTAAGCCACCACCAGCGGCGGGCTCGCGAGGAAGGCTTGCTTGGCGTACGGATGGATGCGGCCGTCGAAGTTGCGATTGCCGGACAGCACGGCCGTCGCGTACAGATCGCGGTCGATGATTTCCTGCTGGATCTTCGGGTCCAGCGCGCCGCTCATGCCGTTGCAGGTGGTGCAGGCGAAGGCGACGACGCCGAAGCCGAGCTGCTCCAGATCGCCCAGCAGATTGGCTTCCTTCAGGTACAGCTCGACCGCCTTGGAGCCGGGCGCCAGCGAGGTCTTGACCCACGGCTTGCGCGCGAGGCCCTTGGCGACCGCGTTGCGCGCCAGGATGCCGGCGGCGACGACGTTGCGCGGGTTGCTCGTATTCGTGCACGAGGTGATCGCCGCGATGATCACCGCGCCGTCGGGCATCTTGCCGTCGGCCGGCAGCTCCCACGGTGCGGCGATGCCGCGCTCGGCCAGGGCCGAAGTGGGCAGGCGCTTGTGCGGGTTCGACGGGCCGGCCATGTTGCGCACGACCGTCGACAGATCGAACTTGAGCACGCGCTCGTATTCGGCGGTTTTCAGCGCATCGGCCCACAGGCCGGTGTGCTGCGCGTAGGTCTTCACGAGCTTCACCTGCTCGGCTTCGCGGCCGGTCAGCGTGAGGTAGTCGAGCGTGTTCTGGTCGATGAAGAACATCGCCGCGGTGGCGCCGTATTCGGGCGCCATGTTGGAGATAGTGGCGCGATCGCCGAGCGTGAGCGCCGCGGCGCCGGGGCCGTAGAACTCCAGGTAGTGGCCGACGACTTTTTCCTTGCGCAGGAATTCGGTCAGCGCGAGCACCACGTCGGTGGCGGTGATGCCGGGGTTCGGCTTGCCGCTGAGTTCGACGCCGGTGATGTCGGGCAGGCGCATCCACGATGCGCGGCCGAGCATGACGTTCTCGGCTTCCAGGCCGCCGACGCCGATCGCGATCACGCCGAGCGCATCGACGTGCGGCGTGTGGCTGTCGGTTCCGACGCAGGTATCCGGGAACGCGAGGCCGTCCTTGGTGTAGATGACCGGCGACATCCGCTCCAGATTGATCTGATGCATGATGCCGTTGCCGGGCGGGATCACGTCCACGTTCTTGAACGCGCCCTTGGTCCAGTTGATGAAGTGGAAGCGATCGTCGTTGCGACGGTCTTCCACCGCGCGATTCTTGGCGAATGCATCCTTCTCGAAACCGCCGTGCTCCACCGCGAGCGAGTGATCGACGATCAGCTGCACGGGCACCACCGGATTCACCTTCGCAGGATCGCCGCCCATGTCGGCGATCGCATCGCGCAGGCCGGCGAGGTCGACGAGCGCGGTCTGGCCGAGGATGTCGTGGCACACCACGCGCACCGGGAACCACGGGAAGTCGAGATCGCGCTTGCGCTCGATCAGCTGGCCCAGATAAGCGTTGAGCTGCGCAGGATCGGCCTTGCGGACGAGGTTCTCGGCTTTGACGCGCGAGGTGTAGGGGAGCTTGTCGTAAGCGCCCGGCTTGATGGCGTCGACGGCGGCGCGCGCATCGAAGTAATCGAGCGTCGTGCCGGGAAGGGATTTGCGAAAGGCGGTGTTGGTCATGGCTTGCACTTTAAGCTGGCAACAACAGTGAATGACGCATGGTGAGTCGCAGCGCTGGTGCCTCTCTACGCGAGGCACCAGCGGCGCAGACTCGCGACGCTAGGATCCCAGCGCTTGCGCGCTGGGGCCCTCCACGCTGCTCGCTGCGCTACTTGCGATCCTTGATCGGCACGAACTTCAGATCTTCCGGGCCCACGTAGTTGGCCGAAGGACGGATGATCTTGCCGTCGATGCGCTGCTCGATGATGTGCGCGCTCCAGCCGGAGGTGCGGGCGATCACGAACAGCGGGGTGAACATGTCGGTCGGCACGCCCATGACGTGGTAGCTGACGGCGGAAAACCAGTCGAGGTTCGGAAACATCTTCTTGATGTCCCACATCACCGTTTCGAGACGCTCGGCGATGTCGAACATCTTGGTGCTGCCGGCTTCCACCGATAGATCCTTGGCCACCTGCTTGATGACCTTGTTGCGCGGATCGGCGATCGTGTAGACCGGGTGGCCGAAGCCGATCACGACTTCCTTCTTCTCGACGCGGGCCTTGATGTCGGCTTCCGCTTCGTCGGGGTTGTCGTAGCGCTTCTGGATTTCGAAGGCGACCTCGTTGGCGCCGCCATGCTTGGGACCACGCAGAGCGCCGATGCCGCCGGCGATGCACGAGTACATATCCGAGCCGGTACCCGCGATTACGCGCGAGGTGAAGGTCGACGCGTTGAACTCGTGTTCGGCATAGAGCACCAGCGAGGTGTGCATCGCCTTGACCCACGAAGCCTTGGGCTTTTCCTGATGCAGCAGCTCCAGGAAGTGACCGCCGATGGAGTCTTCGTCGGATTCGTCGACTTCGATGACCTTGCCGTTGTAGGCGTAGTGATACCAGTACAGCAGCATCGAACCGAGGCAGGCCATGAGCTTGTCGGCGATGTCGCGAGCGCCGGCGTGGTTGTGATCGTCCTTCTCGGGCTTGACGCAGCCGAGTACGGAGACGCCCGTGCGCATCACGTCCATCGGATGCGAGGACGGCGGCAGCTGTTCGAGCGCGGTCTTGACCGCGGCGGGCAGGCCGCGCAGCGACTTGAGCTTGGTCTTGTAGGCGGCCAGTTCGGCCGTGGTCGGCAGCTTGCCGTGCACGAGCAGGTGGGCGATCTCTTCGAATTCGCACTGGGCGGCGACGTCGAGGATGTCGTAGCCGCGATAGTGCAGGTCGTTGCCGCTGCGGCCGACGGTGCACAGCGCGGTATTGCCCGCAGCGGTGCCGCTCAGCGCGACGGACTTTTTGGGCTTGAAGCCGCCTGCGGCGGGTGCGGTGGTTTCGCTCATCTTGATCTCCGTTGGATGTTTGTCTTTACGGTGAAAGCGCAAAGCGGTGCTGCAGAGTCCTTACTTCTTCTTGGCGGCGAACAGCGCGTCGAGCTTGTTCTCGAAGGCGTGATAGCCGATGCGGTCGTAGAGTTCGGCGCGCGTCTGCATGAGGTCGAGCACGTCCTTCTGATGGCCCTGCGTGCGGATCGAGGTGTAGACCGCTTCGGCCGCCTTGTTCGCGGCGCGGAAGGCGCTCAGCGGATACAGCTGGATCGCGACGCCGACGCTGGCGAGTTCGTCGCGCGTGAACAGCGGCGTGGCGCCGAATTCGGTGATGTTGGCGAGCACCGGAACCTTCACCGCATCGACGAACTTCTTGTACGTCGGCAGATCGTAGGCGGCCTCGGCGAAGATCGCGTCGGCGCCGGCTTCGACGCAGGCGATGCTGCGCTCGATCGCCGCATCCACGCCTTCGGCCTGGATCGCGTCGGTGCGCGCGATGATGAAGAAGTCCGGATCGGTCTTGGCGTCGGCGGCGGCCTTCACGCGATCGACCATTTCGTCCTTCGACACGATCTCCTTGCCCGGACGATGGCCGCAGCGCTTGGCGCCGACCTGGTCTTCGATGTGGCAGGCGGCCGCGCCGGCCTTGATCAGCGTCTTGATCGTGCGCTCGATGTTGAACGCGCTCGCGCCGAAGCCGGTGTCGATGTCGACGAGCAGCGGCAGGTCGCAGACATCGGTGATGCGACGCACGTCGGTCAGCACGTCGTCGAGATTGTTGATGCCGAGGTCGGGCAGGCCCAGCGAGCCCGCGGCGACGCCGCCGCCCGACAGGTAGATGGCCTTGAAGCCGGCGCGCTTGGCGAGCAGGGCGTGATTGGCGTTGATCGCACCGATGACCTGCAAGGGTTTTTCGGCGGCGAGGGCGGCGCGGAAGGCTGCGCCGGCGGAAGTCGTCATGAGCGGCTCCGATGGTTGAGGGGCAAGGCGGCCGGCCGGACCGTGCGGGTGGGTGACCGCAGGTTCGCCGGGTGCCGTCGGGTTTCAAGGCTTGTGCCACGCCCGGCCCGCGATATCCGCGACTGCTAACTGACTGAATCTGAAATGACTTTGTCCTCGCGCAAGTCCATCGGACATTCAGCTGGCGTTTCATTCTGAGTTTCATGAAACAATGAAACGTCGATTGCGACATAATCCGAAACATGCAAACCCAGGACAGCAGCCTGCCCATCATCTGGACGGTCAGCGTGACCCGGCTTTCGAGCCTGCTGCGCGACGTCACGCCCGAGTTCGACGGACGGGCTCAGATCGACACGATCAATCTCGGCTTCGAAGAGGCCGTCACGCTGATTCGCGAGCGCCTGCGCACCGAAGACTGCGACGTGCTGCTGTCCGCCGGCGCCAACGGCGAATACCTGCGCAATCGCATCGACAAGCCCCTCGTGCTGATCCAGCCCGATGGCTTCGACCTGATGCAGGCGCTCGCGCGGGCAAGACGCCACTCGAATCGCATCGGCGTGGTCGTCTACGGCACCGATCTGCCGGCGTTCACCGCGTTCAAGCAGCAGTTCGGCCTGCAGATCGAGCTGCGCTCGTATACGAACACCGAAGAGGCGCGCGACCTGGTGGCCGAACTGATCGCGCTGGGCTGTGGCGCGATCGTCGGCACCGGCTTCATTTCCGAGCTCGCCGAGCGGCTCGGCGTGGTCGGGATCCTGATGTATTCGGCCGATTCGATCCGCAAGAGCTTCCAGCAGGCGATCGATCTCGCGCGCATGCTCTCGGCGGCTCGCAGTGGTCCGCGTCGCGCGCTCGCGGCGAAGCCGGCCGACTCGAAATTCAGCCTGCGCCGGCTGATCGGCAACAGCGAATCGACCACGGTGCTGCGCGACCAGATCCGCCTGTATGGGGCGAGCGATCGCACCGTGCTCGTGACCGGCGAAACCGGCACCGGCAAGGAACTCGTCGCCCAGGCCCTGCATGGCGCGAGCGCGCGTCGTTCGTCGCCGTTCGTGGCCGTGAATTGCGGCGCGATCGCCGAATCGCTGCTCGAATCCGAGCTGTTCGGCTACGAGGAAGGCGCGTTCACGGGCTCGCGTCGCGGCGGGCGCGTCGGCCTCATCGAAGCGGCCAACGGCGGCACTTTATTCCTCGACGAGATCGGCGAAATGCCGCTGGCCTTGCAGACGCGTCTGCTGCGCGTGCTCGAAGAGCGCGAGGTACTGCGCGTCGGCAGCGTGCGACCGACGCCGGTCGACGTGCGCGTGATCGCGGCCACACATGTGGAACTCGATGCACGCGTCGCCGACGGGCGTTTTCGTCGCGATCTTTACTACCGTCTCAACGTGCTGCGCATCGCGCTCGCTCCGCTGCGCGAACGGGTCGACGACATCCCGCTGCTGCTGATGAACTTCCTGCGCGCGGCCGGCGCCGGCGCGATGGTGCTCGACGGTCCCGCGCATGCTTTGCTGCAGCGCCACGGCTGGCCCGGCAACCTGCGCGAGCTGCGCAATCTCGCCGAGCGCCTCGCCGTGCTCGCACATGCCGAATCGCCACTGTCCGCGATCACGCGTCCGCTGCTGCTGCGCTGCGCGCCGGAGCTGTTCGGAGGCGCGCAGACGATCGCGGAGCCGGCCGGCTCGCTGTCGAACGACACGGCGCGCCTGCAGGCCCACGCACTGTCCTCGCGCGTCGTCAGGCCCGACGCCGCGAGCTTGCAGCGTGCGCTCGCCGCCGTCGGCGGCAGCCGCGAAAAGCTGGCCGACCAGCTCGGAGTTTCGCGCACCACGCTGTGGCGTTGGCTGCGCGAGCGATCGCTGGGATAGGCCGATTACGAAGCGCGATCAGAACAGCTGGGCTTCGCCGCTTTCGTGCGCGAGCAGCCAGCGCTTGCGCTCGATTCCGCCACCGTAGCCGGTCAGCGAGCCGGTGCTTCCGACCACGCGATGGCACGGCACGATGATGCTGATCGGATTGCGCCCGTTCGCGAGCCCGACCGCGCGTGAGGCCTTGGCATCGCCGAGCGTTCTGGCGAGTGAACCGTAGCTCACGGTCTCGCCGTACGGAATCCTCAGCAGCTCATCCCAGACGCGTTTCTGGAACGGACTGCCGACCACCGACAGCGGCAGATCGAAATCGCGCAGCTCACGGCCGAAATAGGCGCGCAACTGCTGCTTGGCCCGGGCAAAGCGGGCCTCGTCGTGTTGCCAGTCGGCCGCGATGGGCGGATAGCGGCGGTACTCCATGTAGAGCGCGCGCAGCCCGAACTCGTCGGCGAGCAGCAGCAGGTCGCCGACCGGGCTTTCGAGCGTCGATGCGAACAGGGCGCTGCTCATTTGCGGACCCCCAACAAAAAACCGGGGCGCAGGATGCCATAGCGGCATCCCGGCCCCGGTGGGGTCAAGCGAAAGACTTAGAAGCGGGCGCGGATCGTCAGACCGTAGGTCTGCGGGTCGCCGGGCTGGCCGACGTACAGGCCGGTGCTACCCGAAGCGGCGGCCAGCAGTTCGAAGTAATCCTTGTCCGTGAGGTTGCGGATCCAGAACGAGAATTCCCAGCCGTCGTTGGCGCGGAAACCGGCGCGGGCGTTGTACAGCGTGTAGCCGCCCACGTTCAGATAAGCCGACTCCGTTGCCGCCGACGAGAAGTCGGAACGCGAGCTCGCATCGGCCCCGATGTAGTAGTCGCCAGCGCGACCGAGCAGGCCGCCCGTGATCACGTATTCGCCGCCGAGCGACCCCGCCCACTTCGAAATGCCGGGCAGGCGCGTGCCGGAGGCATCGACGACCTGGGTCAAGGGGTCGCTGCCGCCGCTGCGCTCCAGCGGGGCCGGCGCATCCTTGAACGAGCGGTACTCGCCGTCGGTGTAGGCCGCGTTCGCGAACAGGCTGAAGGCGCCGAGGCGGGCGCTGCTGTCGAACTCGACGCCGCGCACGCGCACCTTCTTGGCGTTGGCGAGGTAGCCGCGCAGCGCGCCGACCGCGTTGTTCTGTACCTGCGCCTGGAAGTCCTCGATGTCGGTGTTGAACACCGACAGGTTGGCGGTCACGCCGGGCAGCGGCTGGGTCTTGATGCCGACTTCGTAGTGGTTGACGTCTTCGGGTTTGACGGTTGCCGCATCGAGTGCCGGGTTGCCGGCGGCATCGGTCGGCAGCGCCGCGCTGTTCATGCCCACCGACTTGTAGCTCTTGGCGTAAGTCGCGTAGGTGTTGATGGTGTCGGTGAACGAGTAGGCGAACGTCAGCTGGCCGGAGACGTTGGTGTCATCGACGTTGGCCTGATAAGCCTGCGGCGACAGCACGCTGCGCAGCAGCGCGAGCTCCGCAGGCGTCGGGTTGGCCGGGCCACCGTAGGTGGTGGCCGCGAAGTCCATCTTCTTCTTGTCGTAGTTGAGGCGCAGGCCGGGCAACAGGTGCAGCTTCTCGGTGATGCTCCAGTCGAGCTGGCCGAACAGCGCGGCGCTCTCGGTATCGAAGTCGATCTTGGTGTTCTGACCGTAGCCGGTCAGCAAGTCGGCGCGATAGCCCGCGGCGCCTGGGTTCAGCAGGAAGCGCGCAGCGGCGGCGCCCTGCTCCTGCACGTGGACCGGGTCGGACTTGATGTTCTGGTAGAAGCCGAACACGCCGACGACGTAGTTCAGGCTCGGCGTAATGTCGCCGGTGAGGCGGACTTCCTGCGTCCACTGTTCCTGGGTCGACGGAGCGGCCGAGATCGTCGTGATCGGCAGGCCGAGGTAGTCGCGGTCGTTGGACGGATCCCAGTTCCAGAAGCGCCAGGCGGTGATCGAGGTCAGCTGGCCGATGGCGGTCTTGTAGTCGGCGGTCAGCGAGATTCCGCCCATGTCCTGGCGCGAGCGCCAGGCGGTGTCGGTGTCGGTCAGGCGATCGAACGGGTTGGTGCTCGGCACCGTGTAACCGAGATCGGCGGTGATCGCGGCGTACTGGCGATTGGGTGCACGCAGTGTCGGCGCGACGCCGGCGTAAACCTGCGCATAGCCTTCGGGACGCTGGCGGGTGAGGTCGCCGGCCAGGATGAACTGCAGATCGTCGCTGGCGTTGTAGAGCAGCTGGCCGCGGAAGCCGAGGTTGTTCAGGTCGTTGAGGTCGTCATCGGTGGCGACGTTGTGCAGGAAGCCGTCCCGCTGGGTGCCGGCGAACGACAGGCGCGCGGCGAGCTTGTCGCTCAGGCCGCCGGTGATCCAAGCCTTGGACTGGATGAATCCGTAGTTGCCGAACGACTGTTCAAAGCGCGTTTCGGGCGTGAAGCTCGGCTTCTTGGTGGTGACGTTGATCGCGCCGGCGGTGGTGTTCTTGCCGTACAGCGTGCCCTGCGGGCCGCGCAGCACTTCGATCTGCTGCACGTCGATGAAGTCCAGCGTCGCGGCGGCCGGGCGCGCGTTGAACACGCCATCCACGTAGAGGCCGACGCCCGGTTCGAGGCCGTCGTTGGTGAGACCGTATGGCGCACCGAGACCGCGGATGTTGATCGCCGAATTACGCGGGTTGGTGGAGTAGAACTGCACCGTCGGAATCAGCTCCTTCAGGCGGTTCACGTTGAAGGCGCCGGTCTGCGTCAGCAGGGCGTCGTCGACGACCGAGATCGGGATCGGCACTTCCTGCACGCTTTCTTCGCGACGGCGTGCGGTGACCAGAATCTCCTCGACCTGTGAGCTGGCCTGGACGGCCTCCGGGGCCACGGCGACTTCGATGCCTCCTGCGGAGCTCTCCTGGGCGAGACCCGGCGCGGTCCAGAGGGACAGCACGGCGACCAAGGCCATCGAGACGAGCGACGGCGTCACACGGTTCGTGAATTCTTTAGTAATAACTTTTTGGTATTTCAAAGCGCTCATCCCCAATAAAAATGATCTTCCCACTGAGGCGCGCACTCTAGGTATCTAAGAATTTTTCGAGAAATAACTTATCGAGCTATCTAAAGAGCCGGGAAACAGCGCGGGCCGCTGCCTCGGCCGCGATCGCCACGGGCGCATAATCGGAACATGCAATACCGGCTCGATCTCGCCGCCCAGCGGCAAGGCCGGGATGGTCCGTTCCATCCCGCCGTCACCCGATGGCTTCACTCCCGCTTCGGCCAGCCCACCGAGGTGCAGCAGCGCGCCTGGGCGGTCACCTCGCAGAACCGCCATGCCCTGATCGCGGCCCCGACCGGCTCGGGCAAGACGCTCGCCGCGTTCCTCGCCGCGATCAACGATCTCGTCGAAGAAGGGCTCGAGCAGCCGCTGCAGGATCGGGTCTATGTCTTATATGTGTCGCCGCTAAAGGCGCTGTCGAACGACATCCAGAAGAACCTGCAGGAACCGCTGAGCGGCATCCGCGCCCAACTGGCAGTGATGGGTTTGCCCGATGTCGGCATTCGCGATGCCGTGCGCACCGGCGATACGCCGATGTTCGAGCGCGAGCGCATGCGCAAGACGCCGCCGCACATTCTCGTGACCACACCGGAGTCCTTGTTCATCCTGCTGACCTCGCAGGCCGGTCGCGAGATGCTGCGCTGCGTGCGCTCGCTGATCATCGACGAATTGCACGCCGTGGCGGGCGGCAAGCGCGGGGCGCATCTGATGCTCACGCTCGAACGGCTCGCCGCCTTGTGCGACCGGCCGTTCGTCCGCATCGGCCTGTCGGCGACGGTCAAGCCGCTCGAAGCGATGGCGCGCTACCTGATCGGTGGGCGCGATGAACCCGTCACCATCGTCGACACCGGTCATGTGCGTCAGCGCGACATCGCGATGGAGCTGCCGAAGTCGCCGCTGACGCCGGTGATGTCTGGCGAAGTCTGGGGCGAAACCTACGATCGTCTCGCCGAACTCGTCGCCGCGCACAAGACCACGCTGATCTTCGTCAACCAGCGTCGCATCGCCGAGCGCACCGCGCGTCACCTGGCCGAGCGCATCGGCGCGGAGTTCGTCACCTCGCACCACGGCAGCTTGTCGCGCGAGCATCGGCTGCGTGCCGAGCAACAGCTCAAGAACGGCGAGCTCAAGGCGCTCGTCGCCACGAGTTCGCTCGAGCTCGGCATCGACATCGGCGACGTCGATCTGGTCTGCCAGCTCGGCTCGCCGCGCGCGATCAATGCGTTTCTTCAGCGCGTGGGCCGCGCCGGCCACGCCATCGGCGCGATTCCGAAAGGTCGCCTGTTCCCGCTCACGCAGGACGACCTGCTCGAATGCACGGCCTTGCTGTCCGCGGTCAGCGCAGGCGAGCTCGACCGCATCCGGCTGCCGCAGCGGCCGCTCGATGTGCTTGCGCAGCAGATCGTCGCCGAGATCGGTTGCGGCGAATGGGGCGTCGACGAGCTCTATGCGCTGGCTCGCCGCGCTGATCCTTATCGAACCCTGCTCAAGGAAGATTTCGAGCAGGTGGTTCAAATGCTCGCCGATGGCTATGTCACGCGGCGCGGCCGGCGCGGCGCCTATCTGCATCTCGACGCGGTGAATCGACGCCTGCGTGCGCGGCCCGGCGCCAAGCTTGCGGCGGTCATGAACGCCGGCACGATTCCCGATCAGTTCGACTACGACGTCGTGCTGCAGCCCGAAGGCCACCGCGTCGGCTCGCTCAACGAAGACTTCGCGTTCGAGAGCATGGCCGGCGATATCTTCCAGCTCGGCAATACCTCGTATCGCATACTCAAGGTCGAAACCACGCGCGTGCTCGTCGAGGACGCGCAAGGCTTGCCGCCGAGCATTCCGTTCTGGTTCGGCGAAGCGCCAGGCAGAACCGATGAGCTCAGCGCCGCGGTTTCCAAGCTCAGCACGCAGGCCGAAGCGAGGCTCGCGCAAGGCATCGAGGCTTGCGCGCGATGGCTCGCGCAGGAGCTCGGCGTCGCCGAAGCCGCAGCGCAACAGCTCGCCGAATACTGGGCGAGCTCATACGCCATGCTCGGCGCCTTGCCATCCGAGAACTGCGTCATCTTCGAGCGCTTCTTCGACGAAGTGGGCGACACGCATCTGGTGATCCATTCGCCGTTCGGCTCGCGCGTGAATCGCGCCTGGGGCCTCGCGCTGCGCAAGCGCTTCTGCCGCACCTTCAACTTCGAACTGCAGGCCAGCGCGCTCGAAGACAGCATCGTGCTGTCGCTCGGCCCCACGCACAGCTTTCCGCTCGACACGATCCAGCATTACCTGAAGTCGGCGACGGCGCGTGACGTCTTGATTCAGGCGCTGCTCGATGCCCCGATGTTCGGTACGCGCTGGCGCTGGAACGCTACCGTCGCGCTCGGCATTCGGCGCATGAACGGCGGCAAGCGCGTGCCTCCGCAATTCCAGCGCTCGGATTCGGAGGACTTGCTGACGCTGGTGTTCCCGGACCAGGTGGCCTGCGCCGAGAACCTCGTTGGCGAACGACAGATCCCGAATCATCCACTCGTGCAGCAGACCATCGACGATTGCCTGCGCGAAACCATGGATGTCGAAGGCTTCGAGCGCGTGCTCGCGCGCATGGAATGCGGCGAGATCAAGGTGATCTGCTGCGATCTCGCATCGCCGTCGCCGCTGTCGCAAGCGATCCTGAACGCCAAGCCGTCGGCCTTCCTCGATGACGGCGCCGCAGAAGAGCGACGCACGCGCACGCTCGCGATGCAGCCGCTGATGGATCTGCCGACCGCCGAGCGCATGGCCAGACTCGATATCGAGACGATCGAGCGCGTGCACGGCGAAGTCTGGCCGCTGATCCGCAACGCCGACGAGCTGCACGATGCGCTCGTCGTGCACGGTTTCCTGCTCGAGGGAGAGATGCTCCAGGGGCGCGTGGGCGGTGTTGGCCGGCTCGATGAGACGAACTGGGCCGGTCGTGCCTGGCTCGACACGCTCGTCGCTCAAAAACGTGTGACGCGACTGCATCCCGCGGGCGGCGAGCCGCTGTGGCTTGCAGCGGAACGCTGGCACGAGGCGCGTGTGGTTTGGCCCCAAGCCACGCCATCGCATCCGATTCGCGCAGTGACGATGGCGGAGCCCGATGCCGGATCGGCATTGCAGGAGCTCGTGCGCAGCCGGCTCGAACTCATTGGTGTCGTCAGCCTGCAGCAGCTCGCCCGCCCGCTGGGCCTCGATGTCTCTGCAATCGAAGCCAGTCTTTATGCACTCGAGGCGGAAGGCGCGATCGTGCGCGGATACTTCACCGGAGCGGGGATCGAGGAGTGGTGCGATCGCCGATTGATGGCGCGCATCCATCGGCAGACACGCGACAAGCGCCGCTCGGAGATTGCGCCGGTGCCGCCGGCGGGCTTCATGCGCTTTCTGTTCGCATGGCATCGGCTCGCGGGCAGTGCGGCCGAGATCCGATATCAGGGCGACAACGGGCTGCTCGCTTCGCTGCAGCAACTGGAAGGCTATGCGGGCGCAACGGCTTCGTGGGAGGACGATCTGCTGCCGACGAGAGTCGAAGCGTACAACCCGATGATGCTCGATCGCCTTTGCGCGAGTGGCCGCATCATTTGGCAGCGCCCGGCAAGTGAGCTCGACCCGGGCAAGAAGCGCAGCGGCCCGGTTCGCAGCACCCCCATTCTGTTTTGTGAGCGCGAGTTCCTGCCCATGTGGCAGCTCGCAGAAGAAACGCCGCCCGGCGAGCGCAAGCTTTCGTCGAGGGCCGAGCGCCTGCTCGAAGCTTTGCAGCAATGCGGTGCGAGTTTCTTTGCCGACTTGCTCGCAGATAGCGGATTGCTCGGCGCGGAGCTCGAAGAGGCGCTCGGCGAACTCGTGAGCCAGGGGCTCGTGAGTTGCGACACTTTCGCCGGCTTGCGGGCGCTCACGATGAGTGGCGACAAGCGCGATCGCCTGCGCCGGCATTTCGGTCGCGGAGACGTCGCATTCGACGATGCGGGTCGCTGGGCGCTGACGCGCCATCGGCGCAAACCCGCTTCGCAGCACAACGTCAACGCTTTGGCCGATCCGCGCGTCGAGCATGTCGCGCGCGTTCTGCTGCGCCGCTACGGCGTCGTGTTTCGCGCCCTGCTCGAGCGCGAGACCGGCTTGCCGCCGTGGCGGGAGCTGCATTACGTCTATCGGCGGCTCGAGGCGCGTGGCGAGGTGCTCGGCGGACGTTTCGTCAGTGGATTCGCCGGGGAACAGTTCGCCTTGAGCGAAGCGGCTGGCGCGCTGCGCCGTTACGGACAGCAAGCGCAAAGCGGGCGGGGGGCGATCGAGCGCGTCTGCATCGGAGCGAGCGACCCCCTCAATCTGGTCGGCATGATCGTCCCGGGCGAGCGGGTGCCACGGGTGGCCGGCAACCGCATCCTGTTCGAAGACGGAGTGCCCGTCGCCGTTCAGTCAGGCGGTGACACCCAATACCTGAAGTCGGCCGATCTCCATGATCAGTGGGAGATTCGCAATCTGCTGCTTCGGCAGCAGAAGTCGATCAGCTACCTGGCCCAGCCGCGGTTGCCCCAATAAACGAGACAGATGAGCGGAAAATGACCAAAGTGGTCGGATCGAGGCATTTTCAAGCAGCGGGGATTCTTCTGTCCGTGTCATTCCTGAACTAAAAAACCTTTGCATTCATGTAATTGCAATATTCAACGAAATCTCCTGTTGACGCACTCCGTCACTTCCGTAGAATGCGCCTCCCTGGTGACGGCGACGCGGTTTGAAGCGAAGCTAAAGCCCTGATCTTTAACAGAATAAGCAAGTGATTTGTGTGGGTGCTCCTGTGAGCGTGGCGAAGCCATGTGACACATGAGTATCACTAAAGC
>QFCS01000406.1_pt1 | contig 136829 bp, 119 predicted proteins | sample 3576561 | NCBI WGS metagenome assembly QFCS01 | reverse complement strand
TGGAACAGCAACTGCCCTCCCGAGCGTGCGAACGGCAGATAACCGAGCTCGTCGAGCACGATCAGGTCGAGCCGCGACAGCTGCGCCGCCAGGGTCCCGCCCTTGCCGATCCGGGTCTCCTCTTCGAGGCGTGTCACCAGCCATGCGCAATGGCCAGGCCATCGGGCTCGGTGTCCGACGCTTTCCTGCCTTCACCATCGCGCAGCGCGAGTTGGTGCGAATGCGCCTCCGCATCGGGATGAGCCCCGATCAGGCCAGCACCTTCAGCGCAAAGGAAATCGAGCGACTGCTCGAACGCCATCTGGCGCCCGAGGAGCGCGCTCTGGTTGGAGAGCATTGAAGCGAGATGGGCTCCGCCCGGAGGCGGAGCCCGATCCGCAGTCAGCTCTGCGGGTTCCAGATGACGACCTTCTTCGACGGATCATCGCCGGGCGCATTGGCGAGATTGCCGTAGATGGTGCCGAATTCGGGCGCCGAGAGCGTGACCGAGACATATTCAGCACCGGTCATCTGCGACGTGCGCGTCCACCCGGCGCCAAGCTCGAAGCCGTTCTTGCGGCTGACGACCCGGAAATCGGGCTCGCTGTCCTTCGATTTGCGGCCATTGGCGACGATGCTGATCGGGGCGGTGACGTTGAGGGTGGCGAGGGTGCCTTCGAGGCTGCCGTCGGCCTTGACGGTGAGGGTTGCGATAGTCGGCATGATGTGTCTCCTAAAGTGCTCGGGGACCATCCCCGATGGCGCCACAAGGAGCGTCCGCGAACTGCCGTCACCGAGCGGAGCGAGGGCGAACCCCGCAGGGGTTGACGGCGAAGGTGAGCGCGACGCGCAGAAAGGCGACCGGGGAATGGCACCGGGCTTCAGGATGCGATCGTCACCACGCCCGACCCATCCGAGGCGAACGGCAGGCTTTCGTGGGCTGCCAAAAAGCGCAACGACGCCGCATCGCTACTCTCTCCCGCGCTTGGCTGCCTCGGAGGACGCCAGACGATACCGGCCGTACCCGACTCTCTCGAGGCTGCCTTCGCGACACATCATGGGTGGGTATTGGCGCGGAACGCCGATAGCTTCGAAGTCGCTGGTTCGGACAGTGCCATGCTCCGTTACAAGCGCAATCGCCCTGTCCCGGAGCGACGTCGGAAGTGGCTTCGACACAACCTTCGCTGGAGTACGCCCATATTTCTCTGGTTTTTCAATGTCTTCCGACCATAGGTACTCGTCACTATCGTCGCCGGGGAGCCATTTTCCTTTTCGCAGCCGTTCACCAGCGACCGCAAAACACCCTAAAACCATCCGAAATCTGCGCCGGACATGTTCACCGGCGTTCCTTACCATTCGCGCCCTTTCGCGCTGGAGTCTGTCCGTTTCAGATGGAGTCACCCCCTCCCCTGAAGGGGAGGGGCTTTTTGGTGCGTCAATCAAAGTCGGAAAAACTCTAGGCGTCGAACAAGGCCTTCAAATCCTTCTTCAGGATTTTGCCGTTGGCGTTGCGCGGCAGCATGTCTGCCGCAAAGCGGATCGCGACCGGAACCTTGAAGGCGGCGAGGCGCGCGCGGACCCAGGCTTGCAGTTCAGCCTCGGTCGCCGACGCGCCCGGCGCAAGATGGACGACCGCGACCGGCTCCTCGCCCAGCGTCCGGTGCGGGATGCCGATGACCGCGGCGTCGGTCACCGCCGGATGTTCGTAGAGGATGTTTTCGACCTCGGACGAATAGATATTCTCGCCGCCGCGCAGCACCATGTCCTTCGCGCGGTCGACGATATAGACAAAGCCCTCCGCGTCGAGCCGCGCGAGGTCGCCGGTGCGCACCCAGCCGTCGACGAACGTCTCGGCCGTCGCCTCGGGCTTGTTCCAATAGCCCTTCACGATCATCGGGCCGCGCGCCCACAGCTCGCCGACCGTTCCCACGGGCAGCGCCGTGACGCCATCGTCGGCGCGGATTTCGAGGTCGGCGACCGCAACCGGCGGCCCGGCGCTGGTCGGGCGGGCAAGATAGTCCTCCGCCCCGTGCGAGGTGACCGTCGCCGTCGTTTCGGTCATTCCCCAGCCGTTGCCGGGCAGCGCGCCGAATTCTTCATAGATGCGCTTCACCAGTTCGGGTGCCGAGGGCGCGCCGCCATAGGAAATCGCCTCCAGCGAAGAGAGGTCGTATCGGCCGCGATCCGGATGCTCGATCAACTGCCACGCGATCGTCGGAACGCCGCCGGTCACATTGACCTTCTCGCGCTCGATGATCTCCATCGCACGCACCGCGTCCCATTTGCGCATGAAGATGGTGGTGTGGCCCGCCGCCATCGCCCCCATCAGCATCGCCGAACAGGCGGTGACGTGGAACATCGGGATGACGGTCAGCAGCGTCCGCGGCGCCGGATCGGGCACCGGCTCGCCGCGGCGCAGATAGCTACGCGCCGCCGAAAATCCGCCCGACAGGATATTGGTGACGAGATTGCGATGCGTGCCTAGCGCTCCCTTGGGATTGCCGGTGGTGCCGCTGGTGTAGAAGATCGTCGCCTCGTCGTCGCTCTCGATCGCGACCTGCGGCCGGTCCTCATCGGGCAATTCGCTCCAGCCGTGCGGCGTGCCGACGATGTCTTCGAGCGCGGTCGCGCCCGCGACCGGCGCATCGGCGCGCGCCACGATCAGTTGTTCGACCGCCGGCATCGCCCCCAGATGCTCGTGGATGCGGGCATGACGCTCGGCATCGACGATGAGCAGCTTCGCGCCCGAATCGCGGATGCCATAGGCCAGCTCGGCGCCGGTCCACCAGGCATTGAGCGGCACCGCGATCGCGCCGATCGTCACGATCGCGAAAAAGATCATCGGCCATTCGGGCAGGTTGCGCATCGCGAAGGCGACCCGGTCGCCCTTGCCAACGCCCATCGCCCGAAACGCGCGCGCCAGCGTGGCGGTCGCGCGCCAGTTCGCCTCGAAGCTGACGCGCTCGTCGTCGAGGATCGTGAACAAGCGTTCGCCGTGGGTGCGCGAGAGGTCGAGAAGCGCGCCAAGATCGTGCGGCGCATTCTTCCAGATCCGCGTCGGAACGCCGCCGATAATGGCGCTGTCCATTTCGAACTTCGCTCCCGGCGCGGTCAGCAGGGCGTTCGCCTCGGCAATCGAGATGGCGGGCCAGGCGGGATCGAGCGGAACGACGCGTTCGCTGGTCGGATCTTCAGCCATCGGCAAGGCCTCCATCATCTCTCTCCTCGTGCCGGGATCAGGCCCGGCATAACGCTTCGGTAGGCCGCAGTTGACGTTCACGTCAACTGCGGGTGCGCAAAAATGCAACCAACGGCGCCGCGAAGGTGCGGCAACCGCGGGCATCCGCCCTTGTCAAAGGTCCAGCGCCCTCCTATCCGTCGCATCGACAGCCCGGGGGCACATATCAACCAGCGGACGCCGCCATCAAAGATTGCTTCAGCTGAACCCTGTTCCAGCCACGCCCTACGTCGAACAGCTCAGCATCGGGCCTGGGCGCCGCACGCTTGCCATCAGTCTGGCCGTGCTGATCACGGCGCTGCTGCTGTTCCTGCTCTTCTCCTTTGGCGTGAGAAAGCCGCCCGGCACCAAGCAGGAACGCGTCACCGTGGTGAGCCTGAGCGCTGCCGAAGCTGGGAAAGAATCGCCCGAACCGAGCAAATCGAAGCCCGAGCGGACGAAGGACAAGTCGCAGCCGACCCCCGAAAAGCCGCTGCCGCCGAAACCGCCCGAACCGCTGCCCCCGCCACCCATTACGCCGCCGGCCGCGCCGCCGCTGGCGGTGCCGCCAGCGCCGCCCGCCCCGTCGAGCGTCCTTCGCCCGTCGAACGGGCGGGTCTATGGGCCGCCCGACACCGGCGGCTCCCCCGCCTCCCGCGACTCCGAACGCGTGGGAACCGCGCCCAATGGCGAGCCGCTCTATGCCGCGAGCTGGTATCGCGAGCCGAGCGATGACGAACTGCGCGGCTATCTGTCCACCGCCAGCGGCCCCGGCTGGGGCCTGATCGCCTGCCGCACGGCGCCCGATTATCGCGTCGAGGATTGCGTCGGACTCGACGAATATCCCAATGGTTCGCACATCAATCGCGCGGTGCTCGCCGCGGCGTGGCAGTTCAAGGTGCGGCCGCCGCGGGTCGGCGGACGCGTATTGGTGGGAAGTTGGGTCCGGATCAGGATCGATTACGGACGGCGCTGACCGTTGCCCGTCGATGTATCCGGCGCGCTTTTTTCGGCTGGAGATAGCCGCCGCCCTTCCCTTCGCTGTCGGGTTAATTTACAATTTACCATCTGCTCGCGGCGTCGAATCCCCGATTTGCGCCGCTGGCACGGCGCTTGCTTGGATGGGGATGATGCTGAAAAAGATCGGACGCCTGTTCGTCATCAAGACCCGCTTCGAGGCGTGCCTGATCGTCTATGCGCTTGCGATGGGCGCGATGGCGCGCGGGACGGCGTATCTGCATCAATTTCCCGGTTACGGCGGCTATCTGCTGATGGTGGCGTGCAGCGGCTCGGTGTTCCTTGCCGGCGCGAAGATTTTCGACTGCCTGCGCTATGAACAGGCGGCCAAAGCCGCGGCCCAGCCGCAGGCATAGCGACGCGCGGCCTTTCGCCCGTCATCAAGCTGTGCCAAGGCGGATGCCATGAGCAGGATCAGCGGCCGCCCCTCGATCAGCACCGAACATGTCTATGGCCTCAGCCTGCGCGTCGCACGTTGGCATGAGGGCGCGCCCGGCACGCCGCTCCTCTTCCTCAACGGCATCGGCGCCGACATCGCCGCCGCCGCGCCGCTGCTCGCGCAAATCCAGGGCCGCGAGGTGTGGGCGCTCGACATGCCCGGCGTCGGCGGCTCGCCCGACGCGTTGCTGCCCTATAGCGCGCCGACGATGGCGGCGACGGTGATGGAGATCGCGGGCCGCTTCGGCCATGCCGCGCTCGACGTCGCGGGGTTCAGCTGGGGCGGCGCGCTCGCGCAGCAGATCGCGGTGCAGTTTCCGGGACGCGTGCGACGGCTGGTGCTGATGGCGACGACGCCGACGGTCGGCGCGCCCGGCATCGGCTGGGCGGCGCTGCTCGACGACGATATGCTCGCCAGCGGTCTCAAGCTGCCGACCGCGACCCCGCTCGGTCTGGCGTGGCAGGCGATGGCGATGGCGGGCTGGACGAGCGCGGCGATGCTGCCGCACCTCCGCAATATTCCGACGCTGGTTCTGATGGGCGAGCGCGACGGCGTCGTGCCCGCGTACCACGGACAGGCGATCGCCGAGCTGATCGATGGTGCGGTGCTGGAGGTGGTGCCGGGATCGCACCTCTTCCCGTTCACCCATGCCGCGGCCCTCGCCGCGCGGATCAGCGGCTTTCTGGAGCAGGCGCCGCCTGCGGCGCGAGCCGCCGCGTAAGGAAGTCCGCGATTGCTTTCGCGGTCGCGTCGGGGGCCTCCTCCATCGGCAGGTGGCCGATGCCGTCCAGCAGCACGACCTCCGACCCCGCGATCCGCTCGTGGAAGGTCTGGGCCGCGGTCGGATTGATCAGCCGGTCCTCCTTGCCGAACAGGATCAGCGTCGGCGCCCCGATCTCGCCGATCCGATCCGCCATCGCAGGTTCGCGGTCGATCCGCGCGCGCAGCGCCGTCGCCTCGCGATTGCCGGGAAAGCGCAGCAGCTCCCAGTAACGGTCGATCATCGCATCGTCGACGATGTCCTGCCGCGCGACCGAACCGCGCAGCGATTGCGCGACCAGCGTGCGCGGGGTGATCTGCGTCGCCAGCCAGCGCCCGAACGGATATTGCAGGATGCGAAAGCCGATGTTCGATTCGGGCGCCTTCTCGCCCTTGCGCAGCGGCATTCCGCCCGCATCGAGCAGCAGCAGCGCATCGACCCGGTCGGGCCGGTCGAGCGTGTAGCGCCACGCGACCCAGCCGCCCATCGAATTGCCGCCGAGGATGAAATGGTCGAGGCCCAGCTTCGCCGCGACGACATCGACCGCCGCGATCATCCCGTCGGCGGTGTAATCCTTGTCGGGCGTGCCGCCCGTCAGCCCGTGCCCCGGCAGGTCGAGCGTCACGATGCGCCAGGTGGCACCGAGCCGCTTGACCAGCGGCTCCCACGTCTGAAGGCTCGAATTGGCGCCGTGGAGCAGCACGATCACCGGCCCGTCGCGGCGCCCCTGGTCGCGGTAATGGATATGCTGCCCCGCCGGCCCGGCCGCGAAGGCCGCGTCCGGGCCGCCATATTTGGCGATCATCGCGTCGCGGTCGGTATCGGGCGTGCGCAGCGCCAGGAAGATCGCGACGATCGCGAGCAGCAGCGCCAGCGGGATCAGCACCCGCTTGCGCCGGATCAGCGGCCGCCGCGGCGGCAGCGGTTCGAAATCATCTTCGTCGATCGTCGGCATCGGGCCCCCCTCAGAGCGAGGGAGACCCTAGCGGACCGGGGCGCGACGTCAACCGACGCGCGTCACCGCCCCCTTGTGCGCACCGACGCCGCCACGGCGCGGGCGAAAGCGGCGCTTGCGCTGCGGCTGCGCGCCTTCGCCCGCCGGCGCTTCGCGGCGCGGGCCGCGGTTCGGCTTCTCGCCGTTCCGGCGCTGTGCATCCTCGCGCTGGCGCTGCGGATCGCGGCCCTTGCCGCCGGTGTTGCGCGGCGCCTGCACCGGCTTGGGCAGGTTGCGCACCATTTCGTTGAAGCCGTCGGGCAGCTTCACCGGCTCGGCGCGGGTGCGCGTCACGCGCTCGATATCGCGGAGATAGGCTTTCTCGTCCGGCGCAACGAAGCTGATCGCTATGCCTTCCGCGCCCGCGCGCGCGGTGCGGCCGATGCGGTGGACATATTGCTCGGGGACGTTCGGAATCTCGAAGTTGATGACATGGCTGACGCCGCTGACGTCGATGCCGCGCGCCGCGATGTCGGTCGCGACGAGCAGGCGCACCTGCCCCGAGCGAAAGGCCTGGAGCGCGGTGGTGCGCTGCGCCTGGCTCTTGTTGCCGTGGATCGCATAGGCCTGGATGCCCGCGCCCGCGAGGTGGCGGACGACGCGGTCGGCGCCATGCTTGGTGCGCGTGAAAATCAGCGCGCGGTCGATTTCCTCGGTCCTCAGCACATGGTGGAGCAGCGCCTGCTTCTCCTTCTGCTCGACGAAGCTGATCTGCTGGCGGACCTTTTCGGCGGTCGTCGCCTGCGGCGCGACCGACACGGTGACCGGATCGTTGAGGAACTGGTCGGCGAGGCCGGCGATCTCCTTCGGCATCGTCGCCGAAAAGAACAGGTTCTGGCGGCGCGAGGGCAGCAGCTTGGCGATGCGGCGCAGCGAATGGATAAAGCCCATGTCCATCATCTGGTCGGCTTCGTCGAGGACGAAGATCTCGACATCGTCGAGGCGCAGCGCGCGCTGGTCGATCAGGTCGAGCAGACGGCCGGGCGTGGCGACGAGAATGTCGACGCCCTGCGACAGGTCGCGAATCTGCTTGTTGATCGGCACGCCGCCGAAGACGGTCGAGACGCTGAGCTTGGTGAAGCGACCATAGTCGCGGCAGCTCTGCGCGATCTGCGCGGCGAGTTCGCGCGTCGGCGCGAGCACGAGCATCCGGCAGCCGCGCGGCGTCGCGCGATGCGGATAGGTCAGCAGGTGATGGATCGAGGGCAGCGAAAAGCCCGCGGTCTTGCCGGTGCCGGTCTGCGCGATGCCGCACAGGTCGCGGCCCTTCATCAGCGGCGGAATCGCCTGCACCTGAATCGGGGTCGGGGTGGTGTAATCCTTGGCGGCGAGCGCGCGATTGATGTCGGCGTGCAGGCCAAAGTCATTGAAACTCGTCATAAAATACTCACATAGGGCGACGCGCAGGCACATCCGTTCGCATCGAACGGACGGCGCACGGCCGCGGGTTCGAAACGACCCGCGTGAAAGGGTGCCTCTGGGGACAAAGCGCCGGTCCGGCTCGCCCGCGCCTGATATGGGCGGGAAAATCACGCTGCCGGTGGTTGCGGCGGGGAAGCCCGCCATGCTGCGCTGCACAACATATGGCACGGGTTGCGCGAAATTGCAAGATTATTGCTTGGGTGTCGCGGGAAGAGGGAAATGGGATTCGCGCCGAAGCGCAGAGGTCGCAGAGATTTGTTCACGCGGAGACGCGGAGACGCGGAGACGCGGAGACGCGGAGAAGGAAGAAATAGGATGGCGGCTTCGCCGTCCTTTTTCTTTCTCCTCTGCGCCCTCTGCGTCCTCTCGCGAATATCTTTTCCTCCGCGTCCCCGCGTCTCCGCGTGAACCCTTGTCCTACTCCACCGCCTTTGGCAGGCTCCACCGCAAAGAGGGAGGATGTGTTTTGGCCGAAAAGATCATCGTTATCGACGAAGGCACCACCTCGACCCGCACGATGCTGTTCGCCGCCGACGGCACGCCGCTCGGCAGCGCGCAGCGCGAGTTTCGGCAACATTATCCCGCGCCCGGCCTCGTCGAGCATGACGCCGCCGAAATCTGGGAAGCCACCCTCGCCTGCACGCGCGAGATGATCGAGCAGGCGGGCGGCGCCGGCGCGGTCGCGGCGATCGGCATCACCAACCAGCGCGAGACCGTCGTCTTCTGGGATCGCGCGACCGGCGAACCGCTTGCCCCCGCGATCGTCTGGCAGGACCGGCGCTCGGCCGCCGACTGCGCCGCGCTGAAGGAAGCGGGGCACGAGCCGCGGGCGCAGGCGAAGACCGGCCTGCTGCTCGATCCCTATTTTTCGGGCACCAAGATCGGCTGGGCGCTCCGCCATTGGCCGCAGCTCAAGGAAGCGGGCGACCGGCTCGCGGTCGGCACGATCGAATCTTACCTCGTCTATCGCCTGACCGGCGGCGTGCATGTCACCGATGCCAGCAATGCTTCGCGCACGCTGCTGATGAACATCAACGGTGCCGGCGGCTGGGACGAAGAATTGTGCGATCTGCTCGGCGCGCCCATCGCCCTTCTCCCGGAGATTGCGGGCTGCACCACCACCGTCGGGACGACCGACCCCGCGCTGTTCGGCGGCGCGATCCCGATCTCGGGCATGGCGGGCGACCAGCAGGCGGCGACGATCGGCCAGGCGTGCCTGTCGCCGGGGCAGACCAAGGCGACCTTCGGCACCGGCGCCTTCATCCTGTCGGCCAGCGGCGCCGCGCGGCCCATATCGAACAACCGCCTGCTCGCGACGGTGCTGGTGCAGGAGGGCGACGTCCGCTCCTATGCGCTCGAAGGGTCGGTGTTCGTCGCGGGCAGCCTGATCAAATGGCTGCGCGACGGGCTCGGCCTGCTCGCGAGCGCGGGCGAGAGCGAGGGACTCGCGCGTTCGGTCGCCGATACGGGCGGCGTCTATCTGGTCCCCGCGCTCGCCGGACTCGGCGCGCCGCACTGGCGGCCCGATGCGCTCGCGGCGCTGTCGGGGCTGAGTTTCGCCAGCACCAAGGCGCATGTCGCGCGCGCGGCGCTCGAAGCACAGGCCTATCAGGCGCACGACCTCAAATCGGCCTTCGCCGCCGACGGGGTCGACTGGGCCGAGCTGCGCATCGACGGCGGCATGGCCGCGAACGACTGGATGGCGCAGGACCTCGCCGACATGCTGGACATCGTCGTCGAGCGCCCCGACTTCGTCGAAAGCACCGCGCTTGGCGCCGCGATGCTCGCCGCGACCGGCGCCGGGCTATATCCCGATCTGGCGAGCGCCGCCGCGGCAATGCGCGGCACCGCGACGCGCTTCACGCCCGCGCTCGATGCCGACAAACGCAAAACGCGCCTTGCCGGGTGGCAAAGCGCGCTTGCAAAGGTTTTGGCTTCCTAAAGCCCCTCCTCTTCAGAGGAGGGGTTTGGGGGTGCTGCGGCTTGGCGTAAGGTCGAAACCACCACCCCGCTGCGAGTAGCGAGCAAGCTCGCAACTCTCGCTGCCCCTCCTCTGAAGAGGAGGGAGGAAAGCCGCTTAACGCTTGAGCGTCAGCCCACCGAAACGCTTGTTGAACTTGGCAACCTGGCCGCCCGCGTCGAGCATACGGCCCTGGCCGCCGGTCCACGCCGGATGCGCGGTCGGGTCGATTTCGAGCGTCATCACGTCGCCCTCTTTGCCCCAGGTCGAGCGCGTCTGATATTCGGTGCCATCGGTCATCTTGACCGTGATCATGTGATAGTCGGGGTGAATGTCTTTTTTCATGTCCAGCTCCTGTGCCGCTGGTTTCCGACCAGCCGCTTGAGTCGATGCGCCCGAGGGCACGAAGCCCGCGCCTTTAGTGGGCGACGGGAGGAAATGCAACACCTGCCCCAACATCGTCATCCCGGCGAAGGCCGGGATCTCGCCGGTGCGTTATGGCGACAGGGCGAGATCCCGGCCTTCGCCGGGATGACGTAAAGAGAAAAGAGGCCTGACCTCAATCCGCCGGCGGGTCGGCGATCATCGCGGTGAACTGGCATTCGGTCGCCAGTTGATCGCCCAGCATCGCCCGCCCCTCGAACTTGCAGATGTTCCGCTTCGCCTGAAGGATGGTGACGTGGAGGTCGAGCAGATGGCCGGGCTCCACGGGCTTGCGGAACTTCACGCCGTCGATACCCATGAAATAGACGAGCTTGCCCGAGCCCGCGAGGCCGAGCGATTCGATCGCCAGCACGCCGCCCGCCTGCGCCAGCGCCTCGACGATAAGGACGCCGGGCATGATCGGCCGGCCGGGGAAATGGCCCTGAAAGAAGGGCTCGTTCATCGTCACCGCCTTGACCGCGTGGATCGACTGGTCCCGGACCATCGATTCCACCCGGTCGACGAGCAGCATCGGATAGCGATGCGGCAGGAGGCTGAGGACCCGGCGGATGTCCGCCGGGCCCAGCGCTTCGCCCATTTCCCCGTCGGCCATAGGGCTTAGCGCGTCGTCGGCGGGGTGCCGGCGGCCGGCGTGGCGGCGCCCGGCTGCGCGGCGCGCGCCGCGTCCATCAGCTGCTGGTTGCGCTGCTGGACGAGCTGGCCGGGCTTGTAGCCGGCCGGCGGGGTGATCGTCACGCTCGGCAGGATCTTGTTGAGCTCGACAACCACCGCGTCGGTGATGTCGACATTATTCTCGCGCGCCAGCACGGCGTCGGGCTGCAGCAGGAGATCGACCTTCTTCGCGGTCATCGCGGCCTTGATCGCCTCGTTCATGCGAACGCTGATCTGATCCTCGACATAGGCGAGCGCGAGTTCGACCGGCGCGCCGATCTTGCCCAGCTCTTCCTGCGCGGCGGTGCGCTTGTCCTGTACCGCCTTCGCGGCGGCCTGCAGCGCGGTCTGGTTCTGCGGGCTCTTCTTCGCCTCTTCATTATATTTGGCGATCAGCACGTTCATTTCGGCCTGCAGCGTCTGGCCGCGGGTTTCCTGCTGGTCGATCTGCGCCTTGTAGGTCGTCTGGATCTGCTGCGAGGCGACGGTGAAGGCGTTCGACTTGGCGGCGGCAGCGCGCACGTCGGCGACCGCGGTCGAGCGGGCCTGCGCCGCCGCGGGCGCGGCGACCATGGGCGAAACCGACAGCGCGGCGATGGCAAGCGCCGAAGCGGTGAAAATTTTCTTCATCAGAATTGGGTTCCTACGTTGAATGAGAAGCGTTTGGTATCGTCACCCTCTTCTTTGCGGAGGGCATAAGCGAAATCGATCCGGAAGGGGCCGAAGGGAGAGTTCCAGTTGACGCCGGCACCGATCGCGACGCGCGGCATCCAGCTGTCGCCATAGAAGCGTTCCTCGAACGGCGCGAGCGCGGAATAGCCGTTGGCGCTGTCGCAGGTCGAATAGAGCGTCGTGCTGCCCGTCGTCAGCGTCGCGAACTTGGTGTCGCCGGTCGTCGCGTTGCGGCACTTATATTTGGTCAGACCGTCCGACGGGTCCCTGAAATCGGCGAGCGTGGTCAGCGTCGGGCGCTTCACGCTCCACACCGACCCGACGTCGAGGAAGATCGACGGGCGCAGGCCCAGCTCCTTGGCGCCGGTGCCGAGCGGAATGTCCATCTCGAGCCGGCCCTGATAATAGGCTCGCCCGCCGAGCGCGTCGTCGATCAGATTGTTGCGGTTCTTGAGGTCCGCGTTGAGCACCGGATTCGCCGGATCGGTCAGATCGACGTCGGTAAAGCGGATGACGCGCGGGCCGATACCGCGAATGTCGAACCCGCGCATCTGCGGCTCGCCGAGCTGGAAGCGATCGACGAGGCGGACCTTGTCGCTCGTCGGGGTCGGGCGCCCGCCGAACGGATAGATATAACCACCCTCGGCCGAGACATTGAGGATGAAGCGGTTGCCGAGGTTGAAATGCTTGCTGCCCTGAACGCGGGTGCGGGCATATTTGACGCTGCCGCCGAGCCCGGCGAAATCCTGGCTCAAGGACAGCGACTGGCCGCGCGTCGGACGCAGGCGGTTGTCGCGGTCGTCATAGGCGAGCGTGTAACCGAGCAGCGAGGTCGTGCGCTTGCCGATCGCGTCGCACAGATAGCGGCCGGCGACGAGCGGATCGCATTGACCGCCGAAATAATAGAGATTCTTGTCGAGCGACACGTCGTCGAAGTTGATCGTGTAACGGCCGAAGAAGGACATGAACTCGGTCAGCGGCACGCCGACGTTGATCTGCGCGCCGGTCGTCACCTGCTGGAACGTCGTCCGGCGGTCGTTGTTGATGAAGTTGAACGAATTGAGATCGCGACGATAGACGCTGCCGCCGATCGAGATATTGCGGTCGAACAAATAGGGTTCGGTAAAGCCGAGTTCGATCGACTTCGAATAGCTCGAATAGTTGACCGACGCCTGAAGCTGCTGGCCGAGGCCGCGGAAGTTGCGCTGGCGGATCGAACCCTGAAGCAGGAAATTCTCGATCGACGAGAAGCCGGCCGACAGCGACAGTTCGCCCGTCGGCTTTTCCTCGACATTGGTCTCCAGGATGATGCGGTCGGGGGTCGAGCCTTCCTTGCGGTCGATCTCCAGATTCTCCTGGAAATAGCCGAGGCTGTTGAGGCGGTTCTCGGTGCGCTTGACGCCGAAGCTGTTGAAGGCGTCGCCTTCGTTCAGGCGGAATTCGCGGCGCACCACCTTGTCGTGGGTCAGCGTGTTGCCGTTGACGTCGATGCGCTCCACATAAGTGCGCGGGCTTTCGCCGACGTCGAACGAAATATCCATCGTCCGCGTTTCGGCGTTGCGGTGAAATTCGGGATTGATGTCGGCAAAGGCGTAACCGAACAGGCCGGCGGTTTCGCTCAGGCTTTCGACCGTATCCTCGACCTGCTTGGCATTATACCAGTCGCCGGTCTTCATCGGCAGCAGCTTTTGCAGCATCTCGGGCTTGAAGTCGCGCAATTCGCTCTTCACGCTGACGTCGCCGAACTTGTAGCGCTCGCCCTCCTCGACGACATAGGTGATGATGAAGTCCTGCTTGTTGCTGGTCAGCTCGGCAACCGCCGAAATGACGCGGAAGTCGGCATAGCCGTTCTGCAGGTAGAAGAGGCGCAGCTTCTGCTGGTCATAGGCGAGGCGATCGGGGTCGTAGCTGGTGTTCGACGACAGGATCGTCAGCAGGCCCGACTCCTTGGTCGCCATCTCGTCCTTGAGGTCGCCATCGCTGAACTTCTCGTTGCCGATGATATTGATCTGGCGGACCTTCGACTTCGGCCCTTCGTTGATCTCGAACACCACGTCGACGCGGTTCTGGTCGAGCGAGACCATTTTCGGCTCGACGGTCGCGGCGAAGCGGCCCTGACGCTTGTAGAGCTCGATGATGCGCGCGACGTCGGCGCGGACCTTCGAGCGCGTGAAGATCTGGCGCGGCGCGAGCTTGATCTCGGGCCGGATCTTGTCTTCCTTCAGGCGCTTGTTGCCCTCCAGGATGACGCGGTTGATCACCGGATTCTCGGCCACCTGGATCGTCAGCGCGCCGTCTTCGTCGCTGATCTGATAATCCTTGAACAATTCGGTCGCCGCGAGGTCCTTGAGCGCCTGGTCGAGCGTCGCGCGGGTATAGGGCTGGCCGACGCGCAGGCGCAGATAGGACAGGATCGTCTGCGCCTCGAGCCGCTGGTTGCCGGTGACGGTGATCGACTTCACGGTCGTCGCGGTCGGAACCGCCTCCCCCGTGGGCGCGGGGACGTTCGGCGCGGGAACGATCGGCGGTGCGGCTTCCTGTGCGTGGAGCGCCGCTGTCGGCCATGCGAGCATGGTTCCCGCCATAAGAAGCGCCGATAGCTGGGTCCGCGCCCGGATTTTTTGTGAAGCCACGCTGTTCATCCCGCAAAAATAACTCAAAAGCGACAAACCCGCTTGCCCACAGGTCCGCGCGCACTCCTGCCCCAGTCCGCTTATCCAATCAAGCGCGCGATCCGGTCCCACACCCCGATTGAGCCCAAATCGTTGAAAGTCACGACCAGCATCAGCGTCACGATCGCCACGAAACCGAATCGGAACGCCCATTCCTGCGCCTCGGCGGGGGCAGGACGGCGCCGGATCGCCTCATAGGCATAGAAAAGCAGATGGCCGCCATCGAGCATCGGCAATGGCAACAGATTTATGAACCCCAGATTGATGGACACGAAGGCGATGAACCAGATCAGCGCCGTCGGCCCGAGCGACGCCTGCTCGCCCGATTGTTTCGCGATTCGCAAGGGGCCGCCCATTTCCTTGACCGAACGTTGCCCGGTGAGGAACTGGCCCAGGGCCTTGCCCGTCAGGCGCATGATGTCCCAGGTCTGTGCCGCGCTTGCCTGAACCGCCGCCAAGGGTCCCACGGGCGTGTGGGTGATCGGCCCCGACCGGATGCCGATGATCGCCATGTCGGCCTTGTTGCCGAAATCATCGGTTATCGTCGTGATCCGCGGCTTCAGCGTGACGGTGAACCGATCGCCGCCGCGCTCCACCTCGATCACGGCCGGCCGGCCGAGGTCATAGGCGACCATATTCGGTATCGCATCGAAGCTTTCGATGGCCTGCCCGTCGATCCGCACGATGCGGTCGCCGACGCGGAGTCCTGCGGCCTCCGCCGCGCTTCCCGCTTGCACCCCGCCGATAACGGGCGGAAGCGCCGGGGCGCCATAGGCCATGAAGAAACCCGCGAAAACCAGGATCGCGAACAGCAAGTTGGTGAGCGGCCCCGCAAGGACGATCAAGGCGCGTTTCCACACGGGCTGCGCCGGAAAGGTGTGCGATCGCTCTTCGGTGGGAAGCGTCTGCCAGCCCGCATCGGGCTGGCTCACCGCATCGCGGTCGCCCGCGAACTGGACATAGCCGCCGAGCGGCAGCCAGCCGATCTTCCATTCGGTGCCGCGCCTGTCGGTCCAGCCGACGATTCTGCGCCCGAAGCCGATCGAGAAGGCGTCGGCCTTTACCCCGCACCAGCGGCCGACGATGTAATGACCATATTCGTGCACGAAGACCAGCGGCCCGAGCACGAGCAGGAAGCCCACAAAATACAGCCACAGGGGCACGTCATGCATGTTCGTATCGGTCCACAAAATGCTGCGCGGCCGCGCGCGATGCGGCATCGACGCTGAATATGTCCTGAAGCGACACGGGCACCGAGGGCGCCTCGGCCTCGATCACGCGGCGCACCGTATCGACGATCGCCGGGAAGGAAATGCGCCCCGCGAGGAACGCGGCGACCGCGACCTCGTTCGCGGCGTTGAGCTGCGCCGGGCGCGCGCCGCCCTCGGCGATCGCGGCGCGGCAGAGCGCGGTGGCGGGAAAGCGCATCTCGTCGGGCGCCTCGAAGTCGAGCCGCGCGATCGATGCGAGGTCGAGCGGCGCGCAGGGCGTCGCCATCCGCTGCGGCCAGGCGAGCGCGCTGCTGATCGGAATCCGCATGTCGGGCGAGCCGAGCTGCGCCAGCGTCGAGCAATCGACATATTCGACGAGGCTGTGGATTACCGACTGCGGGTGAACGAGAATCTCGATGCGGTCGAGCCCGACGGGGAACAGATGATGCGCCTCGATGAGTTCGAGCCCCTTGTTCATCATCGTCGCCGAATCGACGCTGATCTTTGCGCCCATCGACCAGTTGGGGTGCGCAACCGCCTGCGCCGGGGTGACATGCGCCATCGCCTCGGCGCTCATCGTGCGGAACGGGCCGCCGCTGGCGGTCAGGATGATCCGGCGCACCTGATCGATGCGCCCGCCCGCGAGGCACTGGAAGATCGCATTATGCTCGCTGTCGACCGGCAGGATCGTCGCGCCCGATTGGCGCGCCGCCGCGGTCATCAGTTCGCCCGAGGAGACGAGCGCTTCCTTGTTGGCGAGCGCGACGTCGACCCCCGCCTCGAGCGCCGCCATCGTCGGCGCGAGGCCGGCGGTGCCGACAATCGCCGCCATCACCAGATCGGTCGGATGCTTCGCCGCCGCGATCAACGCCTCGGCCCCCGCCGCGACCCCGATATTCGTGCCCGCGAGCGCTTCCTTGAGTTCGCCATGGCGCGCTTCGTCGGCAATCACGACCAGCTCGGGCCGGAATTCGAGCGCGAGGCGCGCCAGCTCGCCGACATCGCTGTTCGCGGTCAGCACACTCACCCGCCACGCCTCGCCGTCGCGGCGCACGAGATCGAGGGTCGATTGCCCGACCGATCCCGTCGCGCCGAAGAGCGAGAGGCGGCGCATGATCAGCCGGCCGCCCGCACGGCGATATCGCCCATGAAAGCCAGCGCGCCGAGCAGCAGAGCCACCGGCAACAGCCCGTCGACGCGGTCGAACAGCCCGCCATGGCCGGGAATCAGCTTGCCCGAATCCTTGACCCCGGCGCGGCGTTTCATCCAGCTTTCGCCGAGGTCGCCGAGTTGCGCGAGCAGCCCCATGAACAGGCCGATCCACAGCGGCACGCCGATGATACCGGCGCGATCGCCGATCGTCGCGCTGGCGATGAGCGCGGCGACCATGCCGCCGATCAGCCCCGACCAGGTCTTCGACGGGCTGATCGCGGGCGCGAGGCGCGCGCCGCCGAAGGCGCGGCCGGCGAAATAGGCACCGATATCGGTCGCCCACACCATGCCGAACACCCAGAGCGCCGCGGTCATGCCCAGATGGTCGCGGATGAACCAGAGTCCCGCCATCGCGCCAAGGATCGCGAGCGGCCCGAGCAGCATCAGCGCGCCCTTCGCGCCGCCGCCCAGCGTCATCGCGCGGACGAGCGCCAGCCATTCGACGACAACGAGCGCGCCGCCGACGAGCAGCAGCAGGCCAAAGGCGATGCCGCCGAACCACAGCGCGGTGCCCGCGATCGCGAACAGGACGATCGCCGATCCCACGCGGGTCCAAAGGTCGGATTTCATGGAGCCTGCCGTCATGGTCTAGAAATTCTCCGCTTCCATGAGCCGCGTGCCCCCGCGAAGGCGGGGGCCCATCTCCTGCCCCCACGAGGCCCCGCGAACGGTGCTGAAAACACGATAGCACAGGTGATGGGCCCCCGCCTTCGCGGGGGCACAAGGAATGATCTGAAGCGATGTGATGCTCGACACGTTTCAAAGTCCCCCGTAGCGGCGCTCGCGCCGCGCAAAATGGTCGAGCGCCGCCTGCAGGTCGGCGGGCTTGAAATCGGGCCACAGCGTATCGGTGAAATACAGCTCGGCATAGGCCGATTGCCAGAGCAGGAAATTCGACAGGCGCACTTCGCCCGAGGTGCGGATGAGCAGGTCGAGCGGCGGCAGGTCGGCGGTGTCGAGATGCGCCTCGATCGCCTCGGCCGTGATCGGCCCCGCTGCTGCTGCGGCGGTCGCCGCGCGCACGAGTTCATCCTGCGCGCCATAGTTGAGCGCGACCGCCAGCGTCGTGCGGCTGTTCCCCGCGGTGCGACCCAGCGCCTTTTCGATCAGTTCGACGACGTCAGGCGCCAGCGCGCGCCAGTTGCCGATAATCTTGAGCTTCACGTCGTTGGCCGCAAATTCGTCGAGGTCGGACAGGATGAAGCGCTTCATCAGCCCCATCAGGTCGCTGACCTCCTCCTCGGGCCGCTTCCAGTTCTCGGACGAAAAGGCATAGAGCGTCAGCGCTTCCAGCCCCATTTCCGCCGCAGCGCGCACGATATTGCGCACCGCCTCGACCCCGGCCTTGTGCCCGGCGACGCGCGGCAGAAAGCGCTTCTTGGCCCAGCGGCCGTTGCCGTCCATGATGATGGCGACATGGCGCGCACCGTGGTCAGTTGCGGACATCGGGAACCTTCAAATCCCGTTCGCATCGAGCGAAGTCGAGATGCCCATCGGTGTTGCGCAAGGTCGATGGGTGTCTCGGCATTTGTTTACCCTGAGCGCCTGCCAAGGCAGTCGAAGGGCTCGACACGAACGGGTCGAGAGGACGGAATCGCGCTGCACTAGCCCAAAATTTCCTTTTCCTTCGCCGCTGCCGCCGCGTCGATGTCGGCGATGGTGCTGTCGGTCAGCTTCTGGACCTCGGTCTCCGAACGCTTGCGCTCGTCTTCGCTGATTTCCTTCTTATTCTCGTCGGCCTTGAGATTGTCCATGCCGTCGCGGCGGACGTTGCGGACCGCGACGCGCGCCTTCTCCGCATATTGCCCCGCGAGCTTCGACAACTCCTTGCGGCGTTCCTGCGTCATTTCGGGGATCGGCAGGCGCAGCAACTGGCCATCGACGATCGGGTTGAGGCCGAGTCCTGCCGAGCGGATCGCCTTGTCGACCGGGCCGACGTTCGATTTGTCCCACACCTGCACCGCGAGCATCCGCGGTTCGGGAACGCTGACCGAGGCGACCTGGTTGAGCGGCATATGGCTGCCATAGACCTCGACCGTCACCGGATCGAGCAGCGCGCTGTTCGCGCGGCCGGTGCGCAGGCCTGCAAGATCGTGCTTCAACGATTCGACCGCGCCGTGCATCCGGCGCTCGAGGTCGGCCTTGTCATATTTCGCCATCTGTCTTTCCTCTCTTGATCTCAGCCCGCCGGCAAAGCCGGTCCATTCTTCAGCCCGCCGCTTCGACGACGGTGGCAACGCCCTCGCCCGCCAGTACGCGCGCCAGATTGCCGGCCTCGCGGATGTTGAACACGACGATCGGGATATTGTTGTCGCGGCAGAGCGCCACCGCGCTCGCGTCCATGACCTTGAGATTATCGGCGAGCACGCGGTCGTAGCTGAGGCTGTCGTAGCGAACCGCGCTCGCATCCTTCTTGGGATCGGCGTTATAGACGCCATCGACGCTGGTGCCTTTCAGGAGCGCGTCGCACTTCATCTCGGCGGCGCGCAGCGCGGCGCCGCTGTCGGTGGTGAAATAGGGCGCGCCGACGCCCGCGGCGAAGATCACGACGCGGCCCTTTTCAAGGTGGCGTTCGGCGCGGCGGCGGATCACCGGCTCGCACACCTTGTCCATCTCGATCGCCGACTGGACGCGCGTCTGGACGCCGAGCTGTTCGAGCGCATTCTGCATCGCGAGCGCGTTCATCACCGTCGCGAGCATCCCCATATAATCGGCCTGCGCGCGGTCCATGCCCTTGGCGGCGCCCGCCATGCCGCGGAAGATGTTGCCGCCGCCGATGACGAGGCAGATTTCGAGCCCCCGGTCCTTCGCTTCCTTGACCTCGGCGGCCATGCTCGCGACCGTTTCGGGGTCGATGCCGAAGGGGGTGGAGCCCATCAACGCCTCGCCCGACAGCTTGAGCAATATGCGTTTCATGCCGGGCAAAGCCATGTCGGGGGGAACCTCTTGCAAACTCTATAAATGCGAATGGCGCGCACCCTAGTGAAGGCGCGCGCCATTGCCAAGCGGACTGCCGCGCCCTTTCACTTCGTCATGCTGAACTTGTTTCAGCATCCATGGCCCGGCCTTCGCCTTCCGGGCCTGCGGAGACCGGGAAGACCGGCCATGGACCCTGAAACAAGTTCAGGGTGACGATAAAACGGGGGGCAGTCCCTATTTCAGATCAAACGCCGGCGGCCGCCGCGACTTCCGCCGCGAAGTCGCTTTCTTCCTTCTCGATGCCTTCGCCGAGCTGGAAGCGGACGAAGCCCTTGAGCGTGATCGTCGCGCCGACATCCTTGCCGGCCGCAGCGACGACTTCGGCGACCGGGGTCTTGCCGTCCATCACGAAGAGCTGCGACAGTAGCGCGTTTTCCTTGCGGAACTTGGCGATCGAGCCGTCGACCATCTTGGCGACGATCTCGGCGGGCTTGCCCGACTGCGCGGCCTTTTCCTCGGCGATCGCGCGTTCGCGCGCCACCAGGTCGGCGTCGAGGTCGTCGCCGTTCAGCGCCAGCGGGTTCGCGGCGGCGACGTGCATCGCCAGCTGCTTGCCGAGCGGCTCGAGAACGTCGGCGCCCGCGGTCGATTCGAGCGCGACGAGCACGCCGATCTTGCCCATGCCGGGCGCGGCCGCATTGTGGACATAGCCGGTGACGACGCCCGAGCCGACCGACAGGATCGCGGCGCGGCGCAGCGACTGGTTCTCGCCGATCGTCGCGATGTTGCTCGTCAGCTTTTCGGCGACGGTGCCGCCGGTCGGATAGGTCGCAGCGGCAAGCGCGTCGATGTCGGTGATATTGTTCGCGAGCGCGACCTGCGTCACGTCGCGGACGAAGTCCTGGAACTGTTCGTTCTTGCCGACGAAATCGGTTTCGCTGTTCACTTCGACGAGCGCGCCCTTGGTGCCGTCGGTGGCGAAACCGACGAGACCTTCGGCGGCGACGCGGCCGGCCTTCTTGGCGGCGGCGGCGAGGCCCTTGGTGCGCAGCCAGTCGATCGACGACTCGATGTCGCCGCCGTTTTCAGCAAGCGCCTTCTTGCAGTCCATCATGCCGGCGCCGGTGCGGTCGCGCAGTTCCTTGACGAGGGCGGCCGTGATCTCAGCCATGGGATATTCCTTTCCAAAGGGGCGGGCGCGTTCGGGCCCGCGGGACGCCCGCGCGCATGGCGGGGCGATAAGTCAAAGGGATGACAGGGACGGCGCAGGCCTTGCCGCGCCGCCCCGTCATGCACGAGCGCGCTCAGGCGTCGCTCTGGCGTTCGGTTTCGGCAGCCGCTTCGGCGGGAACCTGTTCGTCTTCGTTCGGAGCGGCTTCGACCAGCGCCGGTTCGGCGACGGGCTCGACGGCCGCGCCCAGATCCTCGCCGCGATCGGCGCGCGCCTGCTGGCCGCCACGGGTCGCCGCCTGGGCCACCGCGTCGCAGTAAAGGCGGATGGCGCGCGCGGCGTCATCGTTCGCCGGAACCGGGAAGGCGATGCCGTCGGGCGAGACGTTCGAATCGAGGATCGCGACGACGGGAATGCCGAGGACGTTGGCTTCCTTGATCGCCAACTCTTCCTTGTTCGCGTCGATCACGAACATCACGTCGGGAATGCCGCCCATGTCGCGGATGCCGCCGAGCGACATTTCGAGCTTGTCGCGCTCGCGCGTCTTGTTGAGCACTTCCTTCTTGGTGAGGCCCGAGGTGTCGCCCGAAAGCTGCTCCTCAAGCGTCTTGAGGCGCTTGATCGAGTTCGAGATCGTCTTCCAGTTGGTGAGCATCCCGCCCAGCCAGCGGTGGTTGACGAAATGCTGGCCCGAGGCGCGGGCCGCATCGGCGATCGGACCCTGCGCCTGGCGCTTGGTGCCGACGAACAGCACCTTGCCGCCCGCCGCCGACGTCGACGAGATGAAGTCGAGCGCGCGCGCGAAAAGCGGCACGGTCTGCGACAGGTCGAGGATGTGGATGCCGTTGCGCGCGCCGAAGATATACGGCTTCATGCGCGGGTTCCAGCGGTGGGTCTGGTGGCCGAAGTGGGCACCAGCCTCGATAAGATTCTGCATCGTGACGACAGGGGCCGCCATAGTCTTTCTCCTTCCGGTTAGTCCTCTGAAAGGCAAGAACCGGGCTATCCGCTGGGGATGGACCCGGCACCGGTATGTGCGCCTTCCATGTGGAATGGGCGGCCCGTTAGCGGGGCCGACGCAGAAATGCAAGAGGGAAGCGCCGCGGAGGGGCCAGCGGGCCTTGAGCGGGGGAAGGTCGAATGACGGCTGACGACCGATAGGCGACGTTAGCCCCTCCCCTTCAGGGGAGGGGGTTGGGGTGGGGGCCATCGGCCTTGCGCGAGGCCGACGGCCCCCACCCGCTGCGACTAGGAAACAAGTTTCCAAGTCTCGCTACCCTCCCCTGAAGGGGAGGGCGTGATTTTGCCTCAACGTCCGCTCGCTACCCCAAAGGCGAAACTCCTCGGCCAGTTCCCCCTTGGGCACACTCAACTCATCGACGAAACCGAACGGTTCACCGCAACATCATTGAGAACAAAACGGGAACATGGAACGAAGAACGCAAGGAAACCGTCCAACGGACACAGGTTTCGCACATCGAAGCCGGAAGGACAAGCTCATGGTTCAGGTCGCTGCCGCTCTCCTCTTTGCCGTCGCTGCCGGACTCGGCCTGACCGTCATCCTGGCGATGCTGAAGAATAACGAAACTGCCATTCTCTCGGCGCTGATGGGCGAAGGCGCCTTCCCGGCCGGTGCCGCGCCGCAGCCCGGCCCGGCTTCGCGTGTCGTGACGCTGCGCCGGTCGCCCGAACGCCGCGATGCGCCGCGCGCCCTTCGCACCGCCGTCCGCGCCCCGGTCAGCCGCGCCGCCTGATCCTGGCATAGCTCGCGACGCCGAAAGGCAGCAGCGCCCCATAGACGGCGCAGACCGTGAGCAAGGTCTGCCACGGCGCGGTGACGAGCGCCGCGCCGAGCAGGCCGACACCGGCAAGCGCGAACAGCCGCCACGAGCGGCGCAGGCGGATCGACGACCAGCTGTATGTCGGGATCGCCGAAATCATCAGCATCGCGACGCCGAGCGCCCAGGGCATGACGACATACCATTGGCGGAACAGGTCGTTGCCGGTCGAAAGCCAGAGATAGACGGGAACGAAGGACAGCCCCGCCCCCGCGGGCGCCGGAATGCCGGTGTTGAAGCCCGCCGACTTGTGCGGCTGGACGTCGGCATCCATGCGCGAGTTGAAGCGCGCGAGGCGCAGCGCACAGCCGACCGCAAGCGCCAGCGCCGCGGTCCAGCCGAATTTGGGCGCGTCGTCCAGCGACCACAGGAACAGGATCATCGCCGGGGCGACGCCGAAGGCGATGACGTCGGACAGCGAATCGAGCTCGGCGCCGAACTTGCTCTGCGCGCGGAGCAGGCGAGCGATGCGCCCGTCCATCCCGTCGAGCACGCCCGCGAAGATCACCGCCGCGAGCGCCTTTTCCCATTCCTCGCCGATCGCGAAGCGGACCCCGGTCAGCCCGAAGCAGAGCGCAAGCGCGGTGATCGCGTTCGGCGCGAAGGCGCGCAGCGGTATCCCGCCCAGGCGACGCTGTTCGGCGTCGACGCTCGTCTGCGGCGCGTCGGTCATTATTGTCCGATGCCGTCGAGGATTTCGGACGTGCCGATCCGCGCGATCACCGTTTCGCCCGCGAGCGCGCGCTGCCCCAGCAATATCTGCGGGGCCGTGCCCGCGGGCAGATAGACGTCGACGCGGCTGCCGAAGCGGATCAGCCCGACGCGCTGCCCGGTCTGAAGCTCGCTTCCCATGCTGACGAAGGGCATGATGCGCCGCGCGACCAGCCCGGCGATCTGGGTGAAGCCGACGCGGACGCCGTCGCCGCGCTCGACGACGAAATGCTGGCGCTCATTCTCCTCGCTCGCCTTGTCGAGGTCGGCGTTCACGAACTTGCCGGGAATATAGACGAGCTTGCGCAGCGTCCCCGCGACGGGGGTGCGGTTGATATGGACGTCGAAGACGCTCATGAAGATCGAGACGCGCAGCATCGGCGCGTCGCCCAGCCCATCGGCGCCCGCGATCTCGGGCGGCGGCGGCACTTCGGCGATCTGCGTCACCAGCCCGTCGGCGGGCGCGATCACCACATCGGCGCCGGTCGGCGTGACGCGCACCGGATCGCGAAAGAAGGCCGCGACCCAGAGGGTGATGCCGAACGCCAGCCAGCCGGCGATTTCCCACCCCAGCAGCCAGAAACAGAGCGTGACGACCCCCGCGATCAGCAGGAATTTGCGGCCTTCCGGGTGGATCGACGGCCAGCGCCATTTGATGCCGCCGCCCGGACGGTTGGAAGAGAGGATAGAGGACATGCCGGTCTTTCTAGAAAGGCGAACGGTCATAGACAATCGAATAAGCCGCCTCGCCGGTTCCACCACGGCCATTGATCAATCGCGCCGCTTTCCCTAAGGCCCGCTGCAACTCCGACTCCCCAAGGAAAAAGGCTGAACGCATGGGCAAGATCAAGGTAGTCAACCCGGTCGTCGAACTCGACGGCGACGAAATGACCCGGATCATCTGGCAATGGATCCGCGAACGGCTGATCCTGCCCTATCTCGACATCGACCTTCATTATTACGACCTCGGCATCGAGGAGCGCGACCGCACCGACGACAAGATCACCGTCGAGGCCGCGAACGCGATCAAGAAGCATGGCGTCGGCGTCAAATGCGCGACGATCACCCCCGACGAAGCACGCGTCGAGGAATTCGGGCTCAAGAAGATGTGGAAGTCGCCGAACGGCACGATCCGCAACATCCTGGGCGGCGTCGTCTTCCGCGAACCGATCGTGATGAAGAATGTCCCGCGTCTCGTCCCCGGCTGGACCGACCCGATCGTCGTCGGCCGTCATGCGTTCGGCGACCAGTATAAGGCGACCGACTTCCGCGTCCCCGGCCCCGGCAAGCTGCGCCTGGTGTTCGAGGGCGAGGACGGCACGCTGATCGACGAGGAAGTGTTCCAATTCCCCTCCTCGGGCGTCGCGATGGGGATGTACAACCTCGACGATTCGATCCGCGATTTCGCGCGCGCCAGCCTCAACTACGGCATCGCGCGCCAGTGGCCGGTGTATCTGTCGACCAAGAACACGATCCTCAAGGCCTATGACGGCCGTTTCAAGGATCTGTTCGAGGAAGTCTTCATCGACGAGTTCAAGCCGAAATTCGACGAGCTTGGCATCACTTACGAGCACCGCCTGATCGACGACATGGTCGCCTCGGCGCTCAAGTGGAGCGGCAAGTTCGTCTGGGCATGCAAGAATTACGACGGCGACGTCCAGTCGGACACCGTCGCGCAGGGCTTCGGCTCGCTCGGCCTGATGACCAGCGTGCTCATGACCCCCGACGGCAAGACCGTCGAATCGGAGGCGGCGCACGGCACCGTCACCCGCCACTACCGTATGCACCAGCAGGGCAAGGCGACCTCGACCAACCCGATCGCGTCGATCTTTGCCTGGACCGGCGGACTCAAGCATCGCGGCAAGCTCGACGGCACGCCCGAGGTGACGAAGTTCGCCGACGACCTCGAAAAAATCTGCGTCGCGACGGTGGAAAGCGGCAAGATGACCAAGGACCTCGCGCTGCTGATCGGGCCCGATCAGAACTGGCTGACCACCGAAGGCTTCTTCGAGGCGATCGTCGAGAATCTCGACAAGAAGATGGGCGCCTGACGCCGGCGGCCTGGAAGCACCGCCCCTCCCCTCCCGCAGGCGGGAGGGGAGAATTTAACGCATCCCCTCCCCCACAAGCGTTTCGATTGACAAAGGCGGTAGCCAAGCCCCCCCCGCCTCCCTAAGACCTTTGCATGTCCATCGAAACGGAAGCATCCAGCCTCGGCAACGCATTGGTCGTGCTGGGCGCGGCGGGGATCGTGATTCCCGCTTTTGCCCGGTTCCGCATCACGCCGGTGATCGGCTTCATTCTCGTCGGCCTGCTCGTCGGGCCGTCGGGGCTCGGCGCGCTCGCGGGCCAATATCCCTGGCTCAAGCATGTCACGATCCGGTCGCCCGAGGATATCGCGCTGTTCGGCGAGTTCGGCATCATCCTGCTGCTGTTCTCGATCGGGCTCGAACTGTCGTTCCGCCGCCTGTGGCAATTGCGCAAGCTGGTCTTCGGGGTCGGTGCCGCCGAACTGCTGCTCAGCGGCGCGATCCTCGGCGGTGTCCTCTACATGATCGGAACGCTGTCGCTGCCCGCCGCGCTCGGCCTCGGCACCGCGCTCGCGCTGTCGTCGACCGCGCTGGTGCTGCCGATCGCCGGGACCAAGTCCGCGGTCGGCCAGGCCTCGTTCGCCATGCTGCTGTTCGAGGATCTGGCGATCGTCCCGATCATCTTCGTGCTCGGCGCCTTTGCGCCCAGCACCGCCGGTCACAATGCCGAGCTGCTGCTGACGACGCTGTGGCAGGGGGCGCTCGTCGTCGCGGCGCTCGCGATCGGCGGCTGGTTTCTGCTGCCGCGCATCTTTGCCCAGGCGGCGCGCGCGAAGGACCCCGAACTGTTCCTGGCGGCCAGCCTGCTGGTCGTCATCGTCGCCGCGCTGGCGACCGCGGCGGTCGGCCTGTCGCCGATCGTCGGGGCGCTGCTCGCCGGGCTGATGATCGCCGAGACCGAATATCATGGCGAGGTCGAGGCGATCACCGCGCCCTTCAAGGGGCTGGCGCTCGGGGTGTTCCTGATCAGCGTCGGCATGGGGCTGAACCTCGCGACCATCGCGCGCAACTGGACGGCGCTGGTCGCCGCCGTGGTCGGCGTCGTCGCGGTGAAAGCGATCGTCACCGCGGCGCTGCTGCGCTTTTCGGGCTCGGCGCGGCGCAGCACCGCGGCCGAGGTCGGCCTGCTGATGTCGAGCCCGTCGGAAACGACCTTGATCGTGCTCGCCACCGCTTTCCAGGCGCAGCTCATCAGCCGCGCGACCGCCGAATTCTGGCAGCTCGTCACCGCGATCGGCCTGACGATCACGCCGCTGCTGGCGCGGATCGGCCACGACGTCGCGCGGCGGATCGAGATCGGCAACAGCGACGTCGCGGAGGAAGAAGAAGCGCCGCCGCGGCGCACCGTCGTCGTCGGCTTCGGCCGCGTCGGCCGCATCGTCGCCGACCTGCTGCGCGAGCATGACCGGCCCTATATCGCCGTCGATGCCGATATCGACACGGTGGCGGCGGCGCGGCGCGATGGCTTCGTCGTTCGCTATACCGATGTCGGCCGCCCCGGAAGCCTCAGCAAGCTGGGGATCGAGAATGCCGAGGCCGTCGTGCTGACGATGGACGACCCGGTTCAGCAGCTTCGGATGACGCGGCGGCTGCGCCGGAAATATCCCGATCTGCCGATCATCAGCCGCGCGCGCGGCGCGGATCATGCGGCCGCCCTCTATCAGGCGGGAGCGACCGATGCGGTGCCGGAGACGCTGGAAAGCTCGCTGCAACTCGCCGAGGCGGTGCTGATCGACCTCGGCGTCGCGATGGGCCCGGTCATCGCCTCGATCCACGACGTCCGCGCGAAGATGCGCCACGACATCATGACCAAGGGTCACCTCGATCACGAACCGCGGATGCCCAAGCTGCGAACGCCGGGGAGTTAGCGCATGGAGCCTTAAATCTATCTCCCCCCGTCCCGTTCGTGTCGAGCGAAGTCGAGACACCCATCAGCGTAACGCTACATCGATGGGTGTCTCGACTTCGCTCGACACGAACGGAAGAGAGGATGGCGCAGATTTAACGCTCGATGCCTTACCGCCCGCCCTGCGCCGCCGCCTTGTCGAGCGCGGCGGCGTCCGCCAGCGTCATGCCCTTGGGCAGGATCGCCACCGACCACTGGCGCTCCGGCACCAGATATTGCCGCGCGAGCCGCTGGATATCGGCCGGGGTGATCGAGGACATATCGCGGCCGATCGACAGCGCCGCCGCGGCGACGCGCGGATCGCGGGTCGCGCCCTCGAGCAGGAACATCCAATAGACATTGCCGGTCGAGGCGCGCTCGATCTGCTCGCGGAGCGGCCCGGCATTGCGCGCCAGTTCGTCGGCGCCGACCGGGTTGGCGACCAGATCGGCCGCGATCTCGCGGACGATGCCATAGAAGCGATCGACGTCCTTTGGCGCCAGCAGGCTGCCGACGACCAGATAGCCGCCGCTGCCCTCGAAACCCGTCGGCCAATGGCTGTCGGCGCTGGGGCCATAGCTCGCCCCCTGCTCGGCGCGCAGCCGGTCGAACAGGCGGTCGTTGAAGATCGCCGCCAATATCTCCAGCCCATGCGCATCGCGCGGGCTCGCAAGGCCCCCGCTCGTCGGCCAGGCGGTCATCGCCGCCGCCTGTCCCTGCTCGCCCCTGTGATAGGCGATCATCGGCGTCCTATTGTGTTTCGCGAAAGCGACCCGCTGCCCGCCCGGCGGCGCCAGTTCCTTGCGCGGCGGCAGCGCGCCCAGCGTGTCCGCCAATATCTGCTTGTAATCGACCGTCGACAGATCGCCGAAAATCTGCACCTCGATCGGCCCGCTCGCCAGCCGCGGCTCCCAGAACGCGCGGAAGGCGGCGGGGGTCAGCGCCGATATCGCCGCCTTGTCGGGCGCCGCCCAGCGCGCGTCGTCGCCGGTCAGCCAGCCTTGCAGATTGCGGTCGAGCACCGCGTTCGGCGTCGCGTCGTTGAGGTCGTAGCCGGTCAGATAGCCGACGCGCAGCCGCTCGACCGGCGCGGCGTCCCAGCGCGGCATGGCCAGCTTCGCCGCCATCAGCTTCATCTGATCGGCCAGGTCGGCGGGCTTGCTTTCGGCCGACAGCTCGAACGCGTCATCCTCGACCGAGAAATTCATCTGGATCTGGCGGCCGTTGGTGAGCTGATCGATCTCATTCTGCCCCCACGGACCGATGCCGCTCGCGACCAGCGCATAATCGCCGGTCCACAGCAGGTTCGGCGCGTCGGCGGCGACGCTGCGATTGCCGGTGCCGAAGCGGACCTTCACCCGCACCTTGCCGGGTTCGACCTGATTGTTCGACACCAGCGCCGTCACGCCGTTGGCGAATTCGATCCGTTCAGCGCGCAGCCCCGGAAGCGGCGCCGTCGATACGATCGATCCGGGCTTGCCGATCGCGGGCAATTGCTTGAAATCGACCTTCGTGGCGGCCAGGCGGTCGCCCTGTATCCTGGCCGGCGCGGCCAGCGCCGCGATCAGCGCCCCATCGCCGCCCGCAATCGCGGTCGGGGTCGTCAGCACGACGCGCGTCACCGGCGCGCTGAAAATCGCCTTGCTGATGGCCAGCATCGCCTGCGGCGTCGCCGAGGCGCGGATCGCCTTGAACATGTCGACCTGCCCCTGCGGGCTGGCGACCGTTTCGCCGATATCGACCGCGCGCACCATGTCGTCGGCGAGCCGCGCGCCGGGTTCGTTGCGGGCATTGTCGAGTTCCTTGAGCAGGAACGCCTGAATCTCGTTGGCTTCGCGGTCGATGTCGGCCTGCGACGGCGGCGTCGTTACCGCGTCGGCGATCACCCCGCGCACGTCGGCGAGCGCAGCCTTCCAGTCGCTGAGCGGCACGACCTGCGCCATGGTGACGTCGGCGCTGCGGCTGACATATTGCTGCTCGACCGTCGCGACCAGAAAGCTGCCGCCCGCGCGCGCGCGGTTTTCGAGCCGCCGGTTGACCAGCGCCTGCGCGATGAATTCCAGATACAGTCGCCGCGTATTCTCGACCGTGTCGATCCGTTTCTTCCACGGCCGGATCATCGCGAGCGTCAGCGCAAGCGGCTGATTGGGCTCGACGATCACTTTCGCGACCGGCGCCTTGGGGTCGGGCTTGCCGAAATCGGGCGGCGTCGGCGCCGGACCGTCGCCGCGCCAGTCGCCATAATATTTGGCGATCAGCCGCGCGAACTCGGCCGGATCGCCATCGCCGGAGATCACTACCACCGCGCGATCGGGCCGATACCAGCGATCGTGGAACGCCTGCACCGTCCCCGCGCGCGCTGCGCCGAGCGAGGCGACGGTGCCGATCGGCGAGCGATCGCCGAGCAATTGTCCCGCGAACAGATGCGCGGTGGTGAGATCGGCGATCCGCTTTTGCGGCCCATCGGATTCGCGCAGTTCGGACAGGACGACCCCGCGCTCGGCGGTCACCGCCGCCTCCGAAATGCGGGGCTCGCGCACCATGCCGGCGAGCAATTTCATACTCTCGTCGAGGTTGGCCGGGGTCACGCTCGGCAGGTCGAGTTGATACACGGTCTGCGTCGGCGTAGTCTGGGCATTGGAATCGCTGCCGAATGTCACGCCGAAGCGCTGCCAGATACGCTTCGTCTCGCCGTCGGGGATATGCTCCGACCCGCGAAAGGTCAGATGTTCGAGCAGATGGGCAAAGCCGCGCTCGGCGTCGGTTTCGAACATCGACCCGACATCCATGCGGACGCGGATCGACACCTGCCCTGGCGGCACCCCATTGTTGCGCACGGCATAGCGGACCCCGTTGGGCAGGATGCCGAACTGCCATGCGGTATCGCGCGGAATGTCGCTGCCCGCATAGAGCCAGTCGCTGGCCTGCCCGGCCTCCGCCGGAATCGGAGAGGCCGGGGGCGGAGCGGGTGCGGTCTGCGCGACGGCGGCCGGCGCGAACAGCATCGCCGCCACGACGGCGCTGGCCGGAAGGAAGGCCGGAAAAAGGGATCGCAGGAAAGAACGGGGCGTCAGCGGGGGAGAATAGGACATTACCCCCTCTTATCGCGTTCGAACCTTGCTGGCCACTGAACTTCGCCCGCCCGCCCCGCGCGTCGGGCTTGCTGCGAGCGCGGCTTGGGCTTAGCCAGACGCGATGGAAACCGCCCCCGCTCCGCTCGCCGCGCTCGTCCAGATGACGAGCGGCATCGATCCCGCCGTCAATCTGGCGACGATCGACCGCGCGCTGGCCGAGGCGGCGGCAAAGGGCGCGGCGATGGCCTTCCTGCCCGAAATGGCGCTGCTGCTCGATCGCGACCGCCAGCGCTCGGCCGCGCATATCGTCCGCGAAGCCGACAGCCCGTGGCCCGCCGCGCTCCAGCAGATGGCGCGGCGCCATGGCCTGTGGCTGCACGGCGGATCGATGCCCCTGCTGTCCGACGACGGCGCCCGGCGCGTGAACCGCAGCCATGTCATCGCCGCCGACGGCAGCGTCCGCGCGCGCTACGACAAGATCCACATGTTCGACGTCACCCTGCCGTCGGGCGAGAATTGGACCGAGTCCGCCGCCTATGCCGGCGGCGCCGCCATCGAGGTGGTCGAGACGCCGCTCGGCCGGCTCGGGCTCAGCATCTGCTATGACCTGCGCTTCCCCGAACTCTACCGCGCGCTGGTCGATCGCGGCGCTGATCTGATCGCGGTGCCCGCCGCCTTCACCGCCTCGACCGGCGAAGCCCATTGGCATATCCTGCTCCGTGCCCGCGCGATCGAAACGGCGTGCCATGTCGTCGCCGCCGCTCAGAGCGGAACGCACGCCGACGGGCGCGCCACCTACGGCCACAGCCTCGCGATCGATCCATGGGGCGCGATCCTGGCCGAAGCGGCGGCCGGCAATGCCAAGGGCGACCGCGGCTATGACCTGATCCTCGCCCCGATCGCGCCCGACGCCGCGGCCCGCGCGCGGCAGGCGATTCCGCTGGCCCGATCGCGCGCCGTTCGGTCGATCGAAATTTAGAGTATAGTCAAATTTCCTATGCCGGGCTCCGACCGGAAGCCGACCTATCTTACATCGTCATCCCGGACTTGATCCGGGATCCATTCTCTCGGCGCCGGATGAATGGATCCCGGATCAAGTCCGGGATGACGAGAGTCTGAAAGTCGCGCGCAGCATCTCTTATCTTCGTCATTCCCGCGAAAGCGGGAATGACGAAAGTTGGGAAGGGGCCGCCCCCCCCACCCCAAAGCAGGCATCGCCTTCAAATAGGCCTTTCCTACATTATCCGGCTATGTCAGCGTTCATCGGGCTCTTTCATTTGGTGGATAAAGGCGGCCGCGGTCCAGCTTGCGGGAGCGGCCACGGCGAGACGTGCCGGGTGCGTTCCGCGCGCCGCGATACCCGCATCGGGGCGATGCAATAGGCTGAACTTTCCTGAACTTTGGAATGGCCACGCGCCCTTGCGCCGTCCGGCTCCGCCCCACGATGACGCCGAAGACAGGGCAGCTTCCCATCCCATGGGGGCCATCCGCCCCGACGCGCCCTCGGCCGGGTCGCGAGCCCCAAACGCACAAAAGGCCCCGAACTTTCGTTCGGAGCCTTTTGGTATAGCTAAGCGATCAGCCGTTATTACGGGCTGGTCGGGGTGTCGCTGTTGTTGTCCGACGCCAGGATGATACCACCGATGATCGCGGCCAGAGCAACGATAGCGATGATCCAGCTGGTGCTGCCTTCGAGTTCGCTTTCACCGCCGAGAGCCGACGTGGCACGAGCCGAATCGAGCGAGGTAGCAGCCGAAGCGGCGACCGGAGCCACGATCATCGACGTTGCCGCGAGGGAGATCGCAGCTTTCTTAAGCAGGTTCATCTTCTTCTCCGTCCACTGGAAATAGTCTTATCGAATCACACCAACGCACAAGCTATCGCTGTGAATCTACCCAGCCTCTGTAGGCATAGTCATTGCCGATTGCAACGACGATTTGACCTACCCCCATTTGTTATGAATTTGCTAAACCAGCGAAAAGCGCCGCATCGGCACCAATTCATCCACGTCGGATGCGATCGAACGGCTCGCTCGTCACCGGGTAGCCGAGATGATCGGGGATGCAGAGATGCGCGCCGCCGTCGCGCTCCTCGATCCACGGCGTGACCAATTCGACCGGAAAATCCCCGGCGTGGGCCGAAAAATCGGCAAAACCATCCGCCTGCGCCAACCGCTCCAGATTGCGGCGGGTCGGGAAGATGATCGAGACGTCGCCGCGATCGGCCATCGCCAGCGTCTCGCCCGCACTAGCCCAGAAGATGTGGCTGTGCTCGGCCTCCTCGACGGTCAGTTCATGCCCGTGCGGCGGCGCGGCGACGGCGTAAAAGCGGGTGTCGAAGGTCCGCGCTTCCTTGAAATTGGGGCACCAGCGCGCAAACGGCACGAGCGATTCGAGCGCGAGTCGCTCGCCTCGCGACGCCAGCATGTCCGACAAGAGCGCGCCGCCGAGAAGCGCCTGGCGGATCGCGCCCGTTTCCCGATCGGCGAGCGTCGGCCAACCGACCGCGAGCCCCGTCTCCTCGAGCGTTTCGCGCAGCGCCGCGACCCGCGCCGCGCCCTCGACATCGTCCGGCGCGAAACCGTGCCGCGCCGCGACCACATAGTCGTCGGGGTCGATGCGCCCGCCCGGAAACACCACCGCGCCCGCCGCGAACGCCATCGTCGTCGACCGCTTGACCAGCAATATCTCGTCGGGTCCGCCACCGCCGGCGGGGCGCATGATGACGAGGGTGGCAGCGGGGATGGCGTTGTCCGGCACGGCGGACGGCGAAGCGGATGAACTCATGCCGAAACCCTAACCCCACGCACCGCGCTTGTCATCCGGCCATTGCGGAGGCGCGGACGAGGGTGCAAGAAGGGCCTCCAGTGGGAGCAGGGCCATGGGAATATTGGAGATTCTGGGTGTCGCCGGCAGTCTCAGCCTGCTTGCGGGCTGGCGGCTTTATCTCACCATCCTTGCCACCGGCATCGCGATGCATTTCGGCTGGCTGCCGCTGCCCGAACATCTGAAGGCGCTTCAGGTCCTCGCGAGCCCCTGGGTGCTCGGCGTCGCGACCGTCGGCACGCTCGCCGAATTCTTCGCCGACAAGGTCGCGTGGGTCGATTCCATCTGGGACACGATCCATAGCATCATCCGTCCGCTCGGCGGCGCGCTGCTCGCGCTCGCGCTCGTCGACAGTTCCGATCCGACGTGGCAGGTCGTGGCCTTCCTCCTCGGCGGCGGCGGCGCGCTGCTCAGCCATGGCGCGAAGGCGACGACGCGCGCGGTGGTCAACATCAGCCCCGAACCGTTCAGCAACGCCGCGGTCTCGACGGGCGAGGATGTCGCGACGACCGGCCTGCTCGCGCTCGCCATCGCCTATCCCGCGCTCGCGATCGTGATCGCCATCCTGCTCGCCGCCGCCGCGGTGGTGGTAATCGTCGCGCTGCGCCGCCTGCTTCGCAACATCAAGACGACCCTCAAACGCGCGCTCGGCGATCCGCCGCCGGAAACGGATCATTTGCCACCCGTCTAGAATGGATGGGCCGTCAGCCCGCCAGCAATTCCTTGAGCGGCTTGTCGGTATCGGCGAGTTGCTCCGCCTTCGCGACCAGCCCGGCGGTGACGATCATCCGCCCCTGGACATAATCCTTCGTCGCATTGACGCAGTCGAGCGCGATCACCTTGCCCGCCTTCAGATAGACGATCGAGAAGCTGCGGCTGGCGATGTCGCCGCGCACCACGGTCTGGTCGTGCCCGGTCGAGAGGCCCGCGGTCTGAAGCTTGAGGTCGTACTGGTTCGACCAGAACCAGGGGATGGCGTGATAGGGCGCTTCGTCGCCGACGATGCCCTTGGCGACGACATTCGCCTGGTCGTTGGCGTTCTGCACCGATTCGAGCCGAATCGTCGCGCCCTCGGCAAATTCGTTCACATGCGCCGCGCAATCGCCGATCGCATAGACGTCGGGCAGGCTCGTCTTGCAATGGCGGTCGACGAGTACGCCGTTGCCGCCCTCGGCCCCAGCGGCGATCAGCGGCTCGACCGCCGGGACGATGCCGATGCCGACGATGACCAGGTCGGCGGGAATAACCTCGCCGTCCGACAGGCGCACGCCGGTGACGTGGCCCTCCCCTTCGATCGCCGCGACCGAAACGCCGAGACGCAGGTCGACGCCATGTTCGCGGTGTTCCTTCTCATAGAAGCGCGACAGATCCTCGCCGGCGACGCGCGCGAGCACCCTGTCGAGCGCCTCGAGCAGCACGACCTTCTTGCCCGCCTTGGTCAGCACCGCCGCCGCCTCGAGCCCGATATAGCCGCCGCCGATCACGACGATCTGCCGCGCCGTCTCCGACGCCGCCTTCATCGCATCGGCATCGGCGCGCGTGCGCACGCCCTGAACGCCGGGCAGATCGCCGCCGGGGATCGGCAGCATCCGCGGGGTTCCGCCGGTCGCCCAGACGAGCTTGCCGTAACCGATCGTCTCACCGCCGTCGGTGGTGACGCTATGTGCCGCGGGATCGACGCTCACCACGCGCTTGCCGAGCAGCATCGTCACCTCGCGCTCGTCCCAATATTTGGCGGGGCGAAGCTGGATACGCTCGAATTCCTTCTCGCCCGCGAAATATTCCTTCGACAGGGGCGGGCGCTCATAGGGAAGTTCGGGTTCGTCGCCGATGATCGCGATGGACCCCGCAAACTTCTGCGTTCGCAGCATCACCGCAACCTGCGCGCCCCCGTGCCCGGCTCCCACGATCACCACGTCGAACTGCATAATCCCTCCGTTACGGCACGCCCGCTTTTCGGTCGTGCCCTTGCACGCCGCAGACGGCGGCACAACAAACATTGGCTATCAGACGGACAGTATCACCTCGTCGCGCAGCGCAACAAGCGCCGCACCCAGCGCCTCGACCTCGGCGTCGCTGCGCGATCCGGCGACGAAGGAGGCGGACAGACAGAAACCGGGGGCGATGCCGGCGATTCCCGCGGCGACGGTGCAGACGCCGCGGTGGGCATATCCCCGATCGACCGCAAAGCCCCGCGCCGCCGCCGCCGCAACCTGCCGCGCATAGGCGTCGAACGGCAATTCGTCCTGCCAGCGCACCGGGGCATAACGCCGTGCCAGTTCGGCCTCGCTCACCCGCTGCACCGCGGCGATCGCACGGCCCGCCGCGCCGCTGCCGAGCGGCTGGCGCTGGCCGTCGGCGAGGCTGAGACGCATCCCCGCATCGCTTTCGGCGCGCGCGGCAAGTTCCATGCGGTCGCGCGAGACGATCTTCCACAGCCCGACCGCCGCCTCGGCATTCTGGGCGAAGCGCGCCATCAGCGGCTGCGCGCGGTCGGCCAGCCGCGCGGCGCGGGTGTCGCGCAGCGCGTCGGCCGCCTGCCACGCCGCCGCCAGCCGATACTGCTTGGTCCGCGCATCGCGCTCGACCGCGCCCTCGGCGACCAGCGTCTTCAAAAGGTTGAGGCAACTCGACGGGCTGAGGTCAGCGAAGCGGCCGATATCCGACAGCGTCAGCGCCCCCGATTCCGCGAGCAGGCGGAGGATGGCGAAAGCCTGCGAGACGGAGCGAACCGGGCCGGTCATGGCCTAGGGATATTTTCAACATGATGAAAAATCAATTCCGAATGTTGAAATGATGCATATGGTCGCCTATCGCGCTATCGACACGAATCGAACGGGAGAGCGGCCATGAGGAAATGCCTTGACGGAAAGGTCGTCGCGATCACCGGCGCCGGGCGCGGGATCGGCCGCGAACTGGCGCTACATTGCGCGGCCCAGGGCGCGGCGGTGGTCGTCAACGATCCGGGCGTCGCGCAGGCGGGCGACGGCGGCGATGCCGCTCCGGCCGAAACGACCGCGGCCGACATCGTTGCTGCGGGCGGCAAGGCCATCGCCAATTTCGGCAACGTCGCCGACCCGAAGGAAGCCGCGAGCATCGTCGAGGATGCGGTCGCGAAGTTCGGCCGCATCGATGCGGTCGTGAACAACGCCGGCATCCTCCGCGACACCATCTGGCACAAGATGAGCTATGAGGACTGGAAGAGCGTCATCGAGGTCAATCTGACCGGCGTGTTCAACGTCTCGAAAGCCGCGACGCCCTGGTTTCGCGAACAGCAGTCGGGCAGCTTCATCCACTTCACCTCGACCAGCGGACTGATCGGCAACATCGGCCAGGCCAATTATTCGGCCGCGAAGCTCGGCGTCGTCGCGCTGTCGCAATCGATCGCGCTCGACATGGCGCGCGTCGGGGTCCGCTCGAACTGCATCGCGCCCTTCGCGTGGAGCCGCATGACCGCCTCGATCCCCGCGACGACGCCCGCCGAGCAGGAGCGCGTCAAGCGCATCCAGGAAATGTCGGCCGACAAGATCGCCCCGCTCGTCGCCTATCTCGCCTCCGACCTGTCGCAGGACGTGACCAACCAGATTTTCAGCGTCCGCAAGAACGAGATCGTCCTGTTCTCGAAACCGCGCCCGGTGCGTTCGATGACCAAGCTCGAAGGCTGGACGGCCGAGGCGATCGCCGACGAACTGATCCCCGCCTTCCGCCCGAGCTTCGCGCGCGCCGACGAAGTCTCGGCGCACGTCTTCCCCTACGACCCGATCTGAGGAACAGCCCATGAGCAACCCCGGCATGGACACGGACGTCTTCGAACAGTTCATCGAGCAGCTTCAGCGCTATGTCCGCGAGCGCCTTCTCCCCGCCGAGAAGGAGATCGTCGAAACCGATCGCATTCCCGACGACATCCTGTCCGAGATGCGCGACATGGGGCTGTTCGGGCTGACGATCCCCGAAGAGTTCGGCGGCGCCGGGATGAACGTCAGCCAATATGTCAGGACGATCCACACGATCAGCTATGCGATGCCGGCCTTCCGTTCGATCATTTCGATCAACATCGGCATGTTCGCCTCGGCGCTCAAGAATGGCGGGACCGAGGCGCAGAAGGCCGAATGGCTGCCGCGCGTCGCAGCGGGCGAGATCGCTTGTTTCGGGCTCACCGAACCCGGGTCGGGCTCTGACTCGGCAGGGCTGCAGACGACCGCGACCCAGACCGACAACGGCTGGGTGCTGAACGGCACCAAGCGCTACATCACCAATTCGCCCTTCGCCAAGGTCGGCCTGATCATGGCGCGCACCTCGAAGGAGAATCTGCCCAAGAACGCCCATGTCTCGGCCTTCGTCGTGCCGATGGACGCGCCCGGCGTGTCGATCGGCAAATCGGACAAGAAGATGGGCCAGTCGGGCAGCCATATCGCCGACATCGTGATGGACGACGTCCGTGTCGGCGGCGAGGCGCTGCTCGGCGGCGAACTCGGCAAGGGGTTCGCTTTTGCGATGATGAGCCTCGACAACGGCCGCATGTCGGTCGGTGCCGCCGCCACCGCCTACGCCCGCCGCGCGCTCGACAGCGCGGTGCGCTACGCGACCGAGCGCAAGGCGTTCGGCGAACCGATCGCCAACTTCCAGCTCATCCAGCAAATGCTCGCCCAGAGCGAGATCGACATCTATGCCGCCGAATGCATGATGGAGGATGTCACCCGCCGCGCCGATGCTGGCGAGAATGTCCTGCGCAAGGCAGCGGCGTTCAAGGTTTTCGCGTCGGAGATGTGCGGGCGCGTTGTCGATGCCTGCGTGCAGGTCTATGGCGGGGCGGGCTATCTGGCCGAATATGACGCCGAGCGCTTCTTCCGCGATGCGCGCATCTATCGCATCTATGAAGGCACGACGCAGATCCTCCAGCTTCAGATCGCCAAGCATATGCTGCGCGAGTTCGCGGCGGCGAATTGAGGGTGAAGGCTGCCCCCCTTCCTCGTCATCCCGGCGAAGGCCGGGATCTCGCCTGTGCGGCGGAACGCGACGGCGAGATCCCGGCCTTCGCCGGGATGACGAACAGGGGGCATGGGTTCGATGTATAATCTCCTCTCCGCCCTCCCCGTCATCGAGGCGTCGTCCTTCGTCGCCTCCCCCACCGCCGGCCTCTACCTCGCGCAGTTCGGCGCCGAGGTGATCCGCGTCGATCAGATCGGCGGCGGCCCCGATTTCCGGCGTTGGCCGGTGACGGCGGAGAACAACTCGCTCTATTGGGAGAATCTCAACCGCGCGAAAAAGTCGGTCGCGCTCGACCTCGCCCGGCCCGAAGGGCGCGAGTTGCTGCAAGAACTGGTGCGTGCGACCGGCCAGTTCGTCACCAACTTCCCCGCCGGCGGCTTCCTGTCGCACGAACTGCTCGCCGAGGGGCGCCCCGACCTGATCACCGTGCGTGTGATGGGCTGGGCCGACGGTTCGCCCGCGCTCGACTATACCGTCAACAACAGCGTCGGCTATCCGATGCTCACCGGGGCGGGGCCGGAGCCGGTCAATCATGTGCTGCCCGCGTGGGATCTGCTCACCGGCGCCTATGCCGCCTTCGCATTGCTCGCCGCGATCCAGCGCCGCGCCGCGACCGGCGAAGGCGGCGAGGTCCGCCTGCCGCTTTCCGACGTTGCGATCGGCACCGTCGCCAATATGGGCGGCATCGCCGAAGTGCTTTACACGGGCGAAAACCGTCCGCGGCTCGGCAATGCGGTCTATGGCCTGTTCGGGCGCGATTTCACGACGCGCGACGGGCAGCGGACAATGATCGTCGTCGTCACCCCGCGCCAATGGGCGAACCTGATCGCCGCGCTGAACCTCGGCGAGGCGGTCGCGGCGGTCGAGGCGGCCCGCGGCGTTTCCTTCGCGAAGGACGACGGCCTCCGCTTCACGCACCGCGACGCGCTCTATCCTTTGTTCGAGCAGGCGATCGCAGCGCGCAACCACACCGACCTCGCCGCTGCCTTCGACGCGGGCGGGATCGTCCATTCGCCCTATCGCACGATGCTCGACGCCGCGAACGACCCGGCGCTGGTCGCGGATAATCCGATCTTCGGCGCCGCTGCCAATCCGAGCGGGTTCACCTATCCCGCCGCGGGCGCCTTCGCCACGATTCCGCAGGCCGACCGTCAGCCGCCGCGTCCAGCACCGCGTAACGGTCAGCACAGCGAAGAGGTTCTGTCCTCGCGCCTTTCGCTTTCCTCGGGCGAGATCGCTCGCCTGATCGACGCGGGGATTGTCGGTGTCGGTTGAAATGCTCGCCACCCCCATTTTCTGTTCCCCCGCGAAGGCGGGGGTCCATCACCTGCGCTCGCGTCTCTCCATGATCGTTGGCGGAGATTCCGAACTTCGGGTGATGGACCCCCGCCTTCGCGGGGGAACAGGACATTTATGTTTGGAGATTGAAATATGACCCTGCGCCGCGCCGCCATCGTCGCCCCCATCCGCACCGCCGTCGGCAAGTTCGGCGGTTCGCTGTCCTCGATGACCGCAGGCGACCTCGGCGCCGTCATCCTGAAGGCGCTCATGGAGCGCACGAAGATCGACCCCGCGCGCGTCGACGATGTCGTCTTCTCGCAAGGCTACGGCAATGGCGAGGCGCCATGCATCGGCCATTGGTCGTGGCTCGCCGCGGGCCTGCCGCTCGAGGTGCCGGGATACCAGCTCGACCGCCGCTGCGGCTCAGGGCTGCAGGCGATCGTCAACGCCGCGATGATGGTCCAGACGGGCATGTCCGATGTCGTCGTCGCGGGCGGCGTCGAATCGATGTCGAACGTCGAGCATTACAGCACCGACATCCGCAAGGGCGTGCGCGCGGGCAATCTCACTCTCCACGACCGGCTGACGCGCGGCCGCGTGATGTCGCAGCCGGTCGAGCGCTTCGGCGTCATCACCGGCATGATCGAGACCGCCGAAAATCTGGCGAAGGATTATGGCATCAGCCGCGAGGCGTGCGATGCCTATGCGGTGCGCAGCCACCAGCGTGCCGCCGCCGCCTGGGCGAACGGCCTGTTCGACGACGAGCTGGTGCCGGTCAGCGTGCCGCAGAAGAAGGGCGATCCCATCGTCTTCGCGCACGACGAGGGCTATCGCGCCGACGCGAGCATGGAAACGCTCGGCAAGCTGCGCGCGCTGGAAGGCGGCGTGGTCACGGCGGGCAATGCGAGCCAGCAGAACGATGCCGCTGCGGCCTGTCTCGTCGTCGCCGAGGACAAGCTCGACGAACTCGGTCTTGAACCGATCGCCTGGTATCACAGCTCGGCGGCGGCGGGCTGCGATCCGAGCCGCATGGGCATCGGCCCCGTTCCCGCGGTCGAACGGCTGTTCGCGCGCAATGGACTCGGCTGGGATGACATCGACCTCGTCGAACTCAACGAGGCCTTCGCGCCACAGGTGCTCGCGGTGCTGGGGGGCTGGGGCTGGTCCGACGACGACAGCCGCAACGAAATCCTCAATGTCAACGGCTCGGGCATCTCGCTCGGCCATCCGATCGGCGCGACCGGCGGGCGCATCCTCGCCAATCTGACGCGCGAACTGGTTCGCAGGAACGGCCGCTATGGCCTTGAAACCATGTGCATCGGCGGCGGCCAGGGCATCGCGGCGATTTTCGAGCGCGCGGTTTGAGCAGGTTCCGGTCCATGAGCAGCGGACGGTAAAGTTGGACCAGCCCCTTCCTCCCCGTCACCCCGGACTTGATCCGGGGTCCAGCTTTTCACCGTTGCATAGCGGGACCCCGGATCAAGTCCGGGGTGCCGATGGGAAAAGGCCATGACGATACGCACCGATCTGAACAGCGCTCTCATTGCTGCGCAGGCGTATCGCGCGGCCGCGCAGGCCGCGCTCGCCGGGCGGCTGGCGGCGAACCCGATCGATCGCGAGCAGCGCGCGGCGCACGGCTTCGCATGGGTTGCGACAACGGTGGCAGCGCTGGAGGCGGTGTTGGATTGGTTCGAGTCCGGCCAGGACTCGAACCCGCTCGATGGCCAGATCGCCACCCTCGCTTTCGCCGAAGGCATCGGCCAGCTCACCGGCGGCCTGCCGATGGGGCAGAACGAGATGTTCCGTCCCGCCGACCTCGGTCTCACCGCCGCCGCACGGGCGCTGGCGGACGCCTGCACCGACCTGCTCGACGCCGACCATGCGGCAACGCGCGCCGCGGTCGCCGCCGCGCTCGCCGAAGGCCATTGGCCGAGCGAGACGCTGCACGACGCCGACCTCGATGCGATCCGCGAGCAGTATCGCCGCTTTACCGATGCCGCGATCATCCCGCACGCGCACGGCTGGCACCTCGCCAACGACCTGATCCCCGACGCCACCGTGCAGGCGATGGCCGAACTCGGCACCTTCGGCGTCTGTATCCCCGAGGAATATGGCGGCCTCGGCCTCGGCAAGCTCGTGATGTGCATCGTCACCGAAGAATTGTCGCGCGGCTGGATCGGCGCGGGGTCGCTCGGCACGCGCTCGGAGATCGCGGGCGAACTGATCGCGATGGGCGGCACCGATACGCAGAAGGCCGAATGGCTGCCGAAGATCGCCAGCGGCGAGATATTGCCCACCGCCGTGTTTACCGAACCCGATGTTGGGTCGGACCTCGGCTCGCTGCAAACCAGGGCACGCCGCGAAGGCGATCATTGGGTCATCGACGGCGCCAAGACCTGGATCACCCATGCCAGCCGGTCCGACCTGATGACGCTGCTCGCCCGGACCCTTCCGGATGCGAAAGGCTATGCGGGCCTGTCGATGCTGCTCGTGCCCAAGCCGCGCGGAACCGGGGCCGATCCTTTCCCCGCCATCGGCATGACCGGCAGCGAGATCGAAGTGCTCGGCTATCGCGGGATGCGCGAATATGCGTTGCAGTTCGAGGGGCTGATCGCGCCCGCCGACGCGCTGCTCGGCGGCGAGGAAGGGCAAGGCTTCAAGCAGCTCATGCGCACCTTCGAGGGCGCGCGCATCCAGACCGCCGCGCGCGGCGTCGGCGTCGCGCGCCGGGCGCTCGAACTGGGGCTGGGCTATGCGCTCGCCCGCGAGCAGTTCGGCAAGGCGATCATCCATTTCCCGCGCGTCGCCGACAAGCTCGCGATGAGCCTTGTCGATTTCGTCACCGCGCGCGAACTCTCCTACGCCGCCGCGCGCGCCAAGGATAAGGGCAAGCGCTGCGATATCGAGGCAGGAATGGCGAAGCTGCTCGGCGCACGCGCCGCCTGGTCGAACGCCGACGCGGCGCTGCAGATCCACGGCGGCAACGGCTATGCGCTCGAATATGAGATCAGCCGCGTGCTGTGCGACGCGCGCATCCTCAACATCTTCGAGGGGGCCGCCGAAATCCAGGCGCAGGTGATCGCGCGCGGGCTGACCGGAGGACGCAATTGATGGCGGGCTGGGACGACTGGATCGGCCGAGAGGATGTGCGCCATGACCATATCGATCCCGCCGCGGTGGCGCGCTGGCTCGCGACGCTCGATCGCGCCGCCCCGGCGGACGGCAGCGTCCCGCAGGCTTACCATTGGTGCCTCGGCCTGCCCGACGCGGCGACCGCGACCCTCGGCGCCGACGGCCATCCGGTGCGCGAGGCCAGCGACCACAGCTTCCTGCCGCCGATCCCTCTGCCCCGCCGCATGTGGGCGGCGAGCAAGGTCGAATTTCTTCGCTCCCTGCGCCCCGGCCAGTCGGTGGTGCGCAGCTCGCGCATCGCCGCGATCACCGAAAAACAGGGCGGCAGCGGCAAGCTCGTCTTCGCCGAAGTCGCGCACGAAACCCGCGGCGACGGTGAGCTGGCGGTGCGCGAGACGCAGTCGATCGTCTTCCGCGAGCCCGCCCCCGCCGGCGCGCCGCCTGCCCCGCCGCTGCCCGGCGACGGCAGCTTCGACCCGTCGCTATGGGACGCGCACCGGATGATCGTTCCGTCGGAAGCGCTGCTGTTCCGCTATTCGGCGCTGACCTTCAACAGCCACCGCATCCACTATGATCTTCCCTATGCTTGCCAGCAAGAGGGCTATCGCGGTCTCGTCGTCCACGGCCCACTCACCGCGACATTGCTGCTCGGCCTCGCGCAGCAGCGGTTCGGCGACAATGCCGTCAGGCGCTTCGCCTTTCGCGGCACCTCGCCCGCCATCTGCGGCGAAGAGCTGCATCTTACGCTGCGCGGCAGCGGCGACGCGATCGAACTCGGTGCCTTTGCGGCCGACGGGCGGCAGGTGATGGCGGCAACCGCGACCGTCTGACCGGGCGCATTTCCCTCTTCCATAAGATCGCGATGCGATTAAGCGGAGGTCATGCGTCTCGCGACCATCACCAACTGGGCCTATGGCGCCACGGTCGTGCTGACGATCGCCTCATCGACGACGATGCTGCTCGCTTCGAACGCGCAGCAGCACGAGCGCGCGGCGGTCGAGCAGCGCTACCGGCTCGATCAGGCGACCGCGACGCTGGGCGACGACATCTTCGCGCTGAGCGACCGCGCGCGCCAATATGTGAACAGCGGCGATGCGACCTATCTGGTCGGTTACCGCGCCGAGGCGGCGGCGCTCAAACCGGTCGAGCAGCGGATCGCGCATATCGGCGATGCCGGCGCGTCCGAAAGCGAGCTTGCGGCGCTCGGCGAGGCGGTGCGGCTCGCCGACCTGCTCCGCGACGAGCAAAGCGCGGCGCTGGCGGCGCATGAAAAGGGCGATGAAGCACAGGCCCGCCAGATCCTGTTCGGCGCCGAATATGAGCGGCAGCTCGACCGCGCCGAAATGGACCTCAGGCGCTTTCAGGACCGGCTCGAAAGCCGCACCGAGCGGCAGGTCGCGGCCGCCGCCGACCTGTCGCGGCTGTGGAAGCGCATGTCGGAGATCGTGCTCGCGCTGACCGCGCTGCTCGTGCTCTGCGTCCTCTATTTCGTCTTCAAGCAGCGCGTGCTGCATCCGGTCGTCAAACTGAGCGACGTCGTCAACCGCCTCGCCCGGCAGGATTTCGAGGCCGAACCGCCCGCGATCGATCAGATCGACGAGATCGGCGACATGGCGCAGGCGATCCGCATCTTCCGCGAGAACGGCCTCGAACGCCTGCGGCTGGAGGCCGAGCGCGACGCCGACCGGTCGATGCGCGACCTCTTGTCGCGGATGACGCAGCGGCTGCAGGGCTGCGACACGATGGATGACCTCAAGGAGGTCGTCGGCCGCTTCATGCCCGAGATCGCACCGGGACTCGCCGGATGCCTCTATCTGCTCGACCGGCGGCGCAATAGGGTGGTCGAGGCGACCAACTGGCTCGATCCCCTTCATTCGAGGCCCGAATTTTCGGCGCCTGCCTGCTGGGCGCTGCGCCGCGGGGTTCCGCATCGGCCCGCGGGCGCCAGCATCGATGTGCCGTGCGATCATGTCGAGCGCGCCGGCGATGCGCCGCTCGACACGCTGTGCCTGCCGCTGATCGCGCAGCGCGAGACGCTGGGGCTGCTCTATCTCGAACCCAGGGATACGGAGGGTGACGGCCTGACCGGGCCCGAAATCTATCTCGACATATTGGCGGAGAATATCGGGCTCGCGGTCGCCAACCTCCAGCTCCGCGAAACGCTGCGCGAAATGGCGCTCGCCGATCCGCTCACCGGCCTGCCGAACCGGCGGCAGCTCGACCAGCTTCTGGAGGTGCAGCTCGCCGAGGCGGGGCGGCTCGGCCGCGATCTCGGCTGCCTGATGGTCGACGTCGATCATTTCAAGCGCTTCAACGACGTCCACGGCCACGATGCCGGCGACATGATCCTGCGCGAGGTCGGGCGTGTGCTGGCGAATATGACGCGCGAAGCGGGGCTCGCCTTCCGCTATGGCGGCGAGGAGTTCATGGTCCTGCTGCCGGGATTTTCCGCCGACCAGGCGAGCGAGCGCGCCGAGGAGATCAGGCAGCGGATTGCCGGCCTGGAGCTCGGCAGCGAAGCGGGCAACCTCGGCCCCGTCACCGTCTCGATCGGGGTAGCGATCACCCCGCTCCATTGTCCGCCCGACCGGCTGGTGCGCACCGCCGACGCCGCGCTGCTGCGCGCGAAGGCGATGGGGCGCGACCGCGTCGAGATGGCGCAGCAGCGCGATTCCTTCGCCGGGATGACGAGGTAAGGAAGGCGGTGCTTCAGTATAACCCGATCGCGCTCTATGCAGGCACGGCCTTCTTCCGCCGCACGATCGTCTGCGCATAGGTATATTCGAGCAGGCCTTCGACCCCACCCTCGACCCCGACGCCCGATTGTTTCATGCCGCCGAAAGCCGCGGTGGGCGACAGATGCTGGACCTCATTGACCCAGACGGTGCCGCTCGCGATGCGCTCGGCGATCGCGAACGCCTGGTCCTCGTTCGCGCCCCAGACCGAACCGCCGAGCCCGTAATCGGTCGCATTGGCGCGCGCGACGACCTCGTCGATGTCGTCGAATTTGAGCAGCGGCAGCACGGGACCGAACTGCTCCTCCTGCACGATGCGGCTGTCCTCGGGCGGATTGTCGAGGATGGTGACGGGGATGAAATAGCCCGGCACCTCCGCCGCCTCGCCGCCGACAAGGAATGTATAGCCCTTGTCCTTTGCGTCCTCGATCAACTCGATCACGCGGCGGTATTGCGCCTCGTTGTTGATCGGGCCGATCTGCGTGCCCTGTTCGGACCCGTCGCCGACCTTCACCGTCTTCGCATAGGCGACGAGCGCTTCCTTCAGCGGCTCGTAGATGTCCTTGTGGACATACATGCGCTTGGTCGCGATGCAGATCTGGCCATTGTTGCGGAACGCGGCCCAGAATAGCTCCTCGGCGACCGTCTCGACATCGACGTCGGGCATGACGATCGCGGCGTCGTTGCCGCCAAGCTCCAGCGTCACGCGCTTGAGCGTCGGCGCCGCCGATTCCATCACCCGGCGCCCGGTGGCGGTCGATCCGGTGAAGCTGATCTTGTCGAAGCCCTTATGGCTCGTCATCCACGGGCCGAGCGCATCGCCGCCGGTGACGATGTTGAGCACGCCCGGCGGCAGCAGGTCCTTCACCAGCTCGCCGAATTTCAGCGTCGCCAGCGGCGTGAAGGGCGAGGGTTTCAGCACCATCGTGTTGCCCGCGAGCAGCGCCGGGCCGACCTTGAACATCGCGAGGATCATCGGAAAATTCCACGGCGCGATGGCGCCGACGACGCCGAGCGGGACGTGGCGCGTCTCGCTGTAACGTTCGTCGCTGTCCTCGTTGACCGTCACCGGCAAGTCGAGGCTCGCGGCGCCCATCAGCCAATAGCCCGCGCCCATGATCTCGCCCTCGGCCTCGGCGTGCGGCTTGCCCTGTTCGGCGGTGAGCAGGCGCTTGAAGGCGTCGGCGTTGGCGAGCACCGCCTGCCCCATCGTGTTCAGCGCGGCCTTGCGCTCCGCGATCGGGGTTGCGGCCCAGCCGGGAAAAGCGGCGCGCGCCGCGGCAACGGCGCGATCGAGGTCGTCGCGGCCCGCATCGGGAACGCTGGCGATCACCGCCTCGGTCGCGGGGTTGCGCACGTCGAAGCGGGCGCTGCCGGCTTCCAGCTTGCCGCCGATCAGCATCGCATAGTCGCGGTCGAAATTCATGATGTCTCTCCTCAGGGTATCAGCACGACCTTGATGCACTCGCCGCGCGCCTGGGCTGCGACGGCTTCGTTGATCCGGGCGAGCGGAAAGGTCTGGATCAGCGTGTCGAAGGGGAAGCGCCCCGCGGCGTGATGCGCGATCAGCTCGGGGATGAAGCTTTGCGGATCGCTGTCGCCCTCGATGATCCCGATGATGCGATGGCCGGGAGTCATCAGCGCGGCGATGTTGACGCTGATCGCGGCGTCGGGTTTCGCGGGCACGCCGACGAGCCCGATCGCGCCATGACTGCCGAGCGCGGCAAGCCCGGCCTCGATGACGGGCACGACCCCGCTGGTGTCGAACGCGAAATCGAGCCCGGCCGGAACGATCGCGCGCAGCGCTTCGGCGAGGTCGCCGGCCTCGGCCGGATCGACGACATGCGTCGCGCCGAGCCTTTTGGCGATATCGCGCCGCGCGGCGATCGGTTCGACGAGGATGATCGTCGAACATCCCTGGATCACCGCGCCCATCACCGCCGCCAGCCCGACCGGACCGCCGCCGAAGATCGCGATGCTCGACCCCGCGGGGCAAGCGAGCGAGTTCATCACGCCGCCCGCGCCGGTCTGAAACCCGCACCCCAACGGCCCGAGCAGTTCGAGCGCGACCTTCGACGTATCGACCTTGACCACATTGCGCGCGCGCGTGACGGTCAGCGCCGAGAAAGAGGATTGACCGAAGAAGTGCGACGTGATCCGCTCGCCCTCCTTCGCATAGGCGGTCGACCCGTCGTCGAGCCGCATCCCGGCATAGTTCAGCGGCACGAAATTCTGGCAATAGCTCGGCAGATGCTCGTCGCAGCGCGGGCAGGCGCCGCAACTCGAAAAGCCGACGACGACCGCGTCGCCAACGGCGAGGCCTTCGACGCCCTCGCCCACCGCCTCGATCACTCCGGCGCCTTCGTGACCGAGCACGCCGGGCAGCGCGAAGGGCGCGAACTGATCGCGGAAGATCAGGTCCGTGTGGCAAAGCCCGACCCCGGCGATCCGCACCCGCACCTCACCCGCGCGCGGCGCTTCGACCGCAATCGTCTCGATCGTGAAATCGCCGCCGGGCTGTCGCACCACGGCGGCCGTCGCTTCGGTCATATCATTCTCCGTTCAATGCAGCCCGCGCCGTTCCTGCTGGCGATAGTCGCTCGGCGCCATGCCGAACCAGGCGCGGAAGGCGCGGCTGAAATGGCTCTGGCTGGTGAAACCCGTCGCCTCGGACAGCGCGGCAAGACTGAGGTCGGTCTGCACGAGCATCTGCTGCGCGCGGTCGAGCCGCGCCTTCATCACATATTGGTGCGGCGAGATTCCCGTCGCCTTCTTGAACAGGCGGCAGAAATGCGACGGCGTGACCCCCGCGACCGCGGCCATCGCTTCCAGGCTATGCTCTTCCGCCGGGTTGGCGAGCACCGCGTTCATGATCTTGTGGAGGCGGTAAGCCGAAAAATCCGACACCGGGATTTCAGTCGGATTGCCATGCGCGGGCGGTCCCGAAAGAATATGCGCTTTCAACGCATTGACCATCGCCGAGACATAGGCGGTGCGCTCCTCGGCCTGCGGCGCGTAAAGCTCGGCAAGGATCTGGCGGGTCAGCGCGACCCCCAACGGGTCGGCGAAGGCGAAGCGCATCTTGCTGAATTGATCGGCGTGCGGCTGCCCCGCGAGCACGTCCGACGACATCGACAGCGTCACGACGTCAAGCTCACCATCGACGAGCCAGCCGGTCGGCATCCCCGCGGGGACGATCGTCGCGCAGCCGGGGATCGAGCTCGTTTCGGTCCAGCCGTCCCTGTCCCACGTCTTCACCTGCGGCTTGCCCGCGACATGGACGGTGAAGATCGGCTGCGGCAGCGCGGGCAAGGTGTAGCTGCCGACGAACTGGCGCCAGCGGCAGAGCGACCAGCCGTCGCCGAACGATCCCATCTCGACATCGGGCGCGCGGCCGAGGACGTCGCAGATGATCTCCTTATTATCCCAGACGCTGTCCTGTTTCACGTCACCAGCCTGACCTCGAGCCGCTTGAAGCCGTTGATGAAATTCGACTGCACGCGGCGCGGCGCTCCCACGACCTCGAAGCGCCGAACATGCCGCGCCATCCAGGCAAAGGCGAGTCGCAATTGCATCTCGGCCAGCCGCGATCCGACGCAGACATGCACCCCCGCGCCGAAGGCGAGATGCTGGCGGATCGGACGCGTCACGTCGAAGCGATCGGGGTCGGCGAAGATCGCCGGATCGCGGTTGCCGGCGGGATAGAAGACGACGACCTTGTCGCACTTGCGGATCACCTGTCCGCCGAGTTCGGTGTCGCGCGTCGCGGTGCGGCGCATGTGGATCACCGGGCTGGCGTGGCGCACCATTTCCTTGACCGCGTTCGGCAGCAGATCGGGGTCGGCGCGGACGCGGTCCCATTGATCGGGATTGTTGGCGAAAGCGATCAGGCTGTGGTTGATCGAGTTGCGCGTCGTCTCGTTGCCGCCGACGAGCGCGAGGATCAGATTGCCGATGAAATCGCCGATCGGCACCGGTTCCCCGTGGATTTCGGTGTTCGCGAGCAGCGAGGCGATGTCGGGACCGGGCCGCGCGCGGCGTTCGTCGAACAGCGCGGCGGCAAAGCCCATGAATTCCTGCATGACCGCCGCCATCGCCTCGGGCGACTGGCGGAAATCGGGATCGTCCTCGCCGACGAACGCGTCGGTCCAGCGGTGAAGATCGTGCCACATGTCGGCGGGCACGCCGAGCAGTTCGGCGAGCGTCAGCAGCGGGAGCGGGACGGTGAGCAGCGGCAGGATATCGACCGCCTCGTTCAGCGGCACATCGGCGAACAACCGCTCGATCCGCTCGGCGATCCGCGCCTCGATCCCGTCCAGCCGCGCGGGCGACAGCGCAGGCATGACGAAGCGGCGATATTGGGTGTGGGTCGGCGGATCACGCGAGATGAAGGGGATGCCGATCGCCGCTTCGCCCGCCCCGGTCAGCCCGACCTCATTCTCGTTGAAGATGCGGTGCCCGCCATTTTCATGCGCCGAGGAGAAAAGATCGGCCTGCCGCGACACCGCGATGATGTCGTCGAACCCCAGCACCGCCCAGAAGCCCGCGCCGTCGGCCTCGGGGTTCCAGTGCACCGAGCCCGCGGCGCGCAGCGCCGCGAACTCTGCATAGGGCATACCACCGGCATAGAGATCGGGGTCCTTGAGGTCGACCGCCGTCATGGTCAGAAACCATAGCGCAGGCTGACGCCATAGGTGCGCGGCGCCGACGGGACGAGGAAGTTGAACGGAAAACCCGCGCCGCGCAGGTCGAGGCCATAGCCATAGGTCTTGCGATCGAAGAGGTTGTTGGCGAACAGCCGGACGGTCAGCGCGTCGTTCGACCAGCTCAGCGCCGCATTGACCTTGGCGTTCGCGCCCTGCTGCAACTCGCTGTTCACCTGCGGCGTGCCAGGCGCGTCGACCGCGTTGAAGGGCGAGAAATACTGCCGGCTGGAATAGGCCATATTCGGCGCGAAGGTCAGCGTGCCCCCCGCGATATCGATCATGTCCCACTCGAAGCCGAGCTGCGCGGTGAGCTTGGGCGCAAAAGGAAGCGAATTGCCCGACAGGTCGGCGCCCTGCAGCGTCAGCTCCTTATATTTCGAGTGTAGCCAGCCGAGCGAGGCGTTGACGCGGAATCCGTCGGTCGGACGCAGCGTCGTCTCGACCTCAAGGCCATAAACTTCCGACGCCGGGGCGTTGACGAGGAAGGAAACGGGGCCTGCTCGCGTATCCTGCAACTGCTGGTTCGAATAGTCGTAATAGAAGGCCGAGGCGGCATAGGTCAGCAGCCGCCCGCCCGCGCGGCCCTTGATCCCGACCTCATAGGCGTTGACCCGCTCGGGCTCGATGTAGGAAATGCCGCTCGACGAGGTATAGCCGCCGCCGTTGACCGCCCCGGCGCGATAGCCGCGGTTGTAGCTGGCATAGAGGAGCATCCCACTGTCGAACGTATAGCTCAGGGCCACGCGGCCGGTGAGCGCGTGATTGGTGTCGGCGAGCGCAAAGCGCGCATCGGGGTCATAAGCGCAGGTGCCCGCGACGCCCGCGCACGGCACCGTCGTCGCGATCGGCGTGTCGGGATCGTCGACCCCGCCGACGAACAGATAGGCGAAGGCGTCCTCGTAGCGCGATTTGTCGGTGGTATAGCGCGCGCCCAGGGTCAGCACGAGCCGGTCGGCAAGGTCGATGTCGGCCTGGCCGAACACCGCATAGCTTTTGCGGACCTGCCGGTAATGCTGGAAGAAGCCGCCCGCCGGGGGCAGCGGCAGGTTGAACCGGTTATCGGTGACATTGCGGTCCCAGCCATAGAAGAGCCCGCCGACGAAGGTGATGCCGTCGCCATCGTAATTGGCGCGCAATTCCTGGCTGAACTGGCGGTAGCGCGAGCGCCAGTTGATATCGAGCAGGTCGAGCGGCGATCCGTCGGCCGCCTGCTGCAAATCCTGCTTGCCGCCGTCGTAGCTGGTGATCGAGGTCAGGCTGAGCCGGTCGTTCAGTTCGAGCGCGATATTGGCCGAGAAGCCCCAGGCGTCGGTGCGGTTCTCGCCGATGCGATTCTCGTCGGTCTCGAAGAAGCCGAGCCCGGTGCGAAAGGCGCCGAGGCCGTGGACCGCCGCCTGTGTCCCGCGATCGCGCCCGCCATAGGCGCGCAGCACGATGTCGAGCGTCTCGACCGGCTTGACGCGCAGCGACGCGCGGCCTTGCAGCGTGTCGACCGATGCCGCGTCGCGCCCGCCGGGAAAGACATTTTTGATCTGTCCGTCGCCCTTCGCATAATTCACCGCGAGGCGAAGCCCCGCGACATCCTCGGCGAGCGTCGCCTCAGCGGCGCCCTGCGCGGTGATCGTGTCGAAATTGGCGTAACCGAGCTGGGCATAGCCGTTCGCACCCGACAGCCCCGGCTTCTTCGTGATGAAGTTGATCGCGCCGCCGGTGGTGTTGCGCCCGAACAGCGTTCCCTGCGGCCCGCGCAGCACCTCGATGCGGTCGAGGTCGAACAGGCCCATGCCGTGGCTGGTGCGCGGCGCCAGATAGACGTCGTCGAGATAGACCCCCACGGGCGACGCCTGATTGCTGTTATACTCGTTCGCGACCCCGATGCCGCGCAGCGAGAAATTCGGCTGCGTATCGCCATAGGGGCTGTTGATCTGAAGATTGGGGACCGCATCGCCGAGCTGCGCCGAATTGGTGATGCCGCGTTCGGCGAGCGTATCGCCGCCGAGCGCGGTGACCGCGAGCGGCACGTCGAGCAGCGATTGTTCGCGGCGCTGCGCGGTGACGACGATGTCGCCGTCGGCGGCGTCGGTCCCGGCGGGCGCGCCGCCCGTCTCTTGCGCCAGCGCGGCGGTCGATGTCGAAATTGCGAGCGCGGCGAGAAGCGCGCGTGAAAAGGCCATGCTTGCCATATCATCTCTCCCGATCGAGGCCTCTGCGAACCTCATGGGAAAGAATTAGATCGGCGCCCCCCGCGTGGCTTTAGCCTCGCCTGCAACGAGATTTGACATTTCTTGCGCGCCAGGCGCCCCGCCTGTCGCCCCCGATCAGGGAATGATGACGCCCGTTTCGGCCTTCACGCGGTCGAGGGCGATCAGCGAGCGGAAGCTCTCGATGGCGGGATTTTCGACGAACAGGCGCCGCGTCAGCGCCTCATAGGCGGGCATGTCGATGGTGACGATCACCAGCGCAAAGCTGATCCCGCCGGTGACATAATAGCATTGCTGGATTTCGGGCGTGGCCAGGAACAGCGCCTTCGCGGCCTCGACCGTCGCCGCCTGTTCGTCGATCAGCCGCACCTCGACGATCGAGGTGATCGTCAGCGCCGCCGCCGCCGGATCGACAAGCGCGACATTCGCCCGGATGATCCCCGCCGCCTCCATCGCCGCGATCCGCCGCTGCACCGCCGCCGCGGAGAGGTTGACCGCTTCGCCGATTTCGCGCTGCGGCATCTTGTTGTTGCGCTGGACGAGGCGAAGGATCGCCTTGTCGAACGAATCAAGCGCGCGCGCGGAACGGTGGACGGGGCGGGACATGAGCGCATTTTTGTTGCATTTGCCGGTGCGATCAAGAGCGCTTCGCTCGCCGCGCCGATGCTATCGCCGCGCCGTTCGACAGCAAGGGAACCGCGACGATGGCAGAAGGCGGAAAGGCGACCCTCGCCGGGGTGGCATATGGGATGGGGGCCGGCGCGCTCTGGGGTCTCGTCTTTCTGGCGCCGCAACTCGCCTCGGCCTTCGGGCCGCTGCAACTGACGATCGGGCGCTATCTGGCCTATGGCCTGCTGTCGCTCGCGCTGATCGCGCCGCGCCGCCGGATGCTCGCATCCCATCTCGGCCCGCGCAATGGACGCGAACTCGCCCTGCTCGCGCTGCTCGGCAACACGTTTTACTATGTGTTGCTGTCGGCGGCGGTGCAGGCAGGCGGCATCGCGATGACCTCGCTCGTCATCGGCTTCCTGCCGGTCGCGGTGACGATCATCGGCCGGCGCGACGCCGATGCGGTGCCGCTCCAGCGGCTGCTTCCGTCGCTCCTCCTCTGCGGCGCCGGGGCGATCTGCGTCGGGTGGCAGGCGTTCGCTCTGCTCGGCAGCGCATCGATCGAGCCGCTGATCGGCCTCGCCTGCGCGATCGGCGCGCTCGCCTCATGGACTGCCTATGCGGTCCGCAACAGCCGCGCCCTCGCCCGCCTGGAGGCGATTTCGGCCCATGACTGGAGCCTGCTCATCGGCATCGCCACCGGCGCCCAATGCCTGCTGCTGCTTCCGCTCGCACTCTTCCTCGAAAATTGGCACCATGGCGCCCCCGACTGGCTGATCTTCACGGGTGTGTCGGTCGGCGTCGCGCTGCTGGCGTCGATCGCCGGAAACGCGCTGTGGAACCGGATGAGCCGATTGCTGCCGTTGGCGCTCACCGGCCAGATGATCCTGTTCGAGACCTTGTTCGCGCTCCTCTATGCCTTCTGGTGGGAACAGCGCGGGCCGACCGCGCTCGAAGCGGCGGCGTTCGGCTTCGTTGTCGCGAGCGTTCTCGCCTGTGTTGCGGCACACGGCGGGGCTGGCGCACGGCGGGCGAAGCTGGCAATGGAGGCTCCTGAGTAATTAGCTTACTAAGGAGTTTCCGCATGACGCACAGCCGCCCGATCGCTACCATCTCCGCCGCCGCCGCGCGCGACCTGACCGACGCGGCCGCCGCGGCCGCCGCGGAAATCGGCGTGCCGATGTGCATCGCGGTCACCTGCACCGCGGGCCATCTCATCCATTTCCTGCGCATGGACGGCGCGCCGTTGCTCAGCACCGACATCGCGATCAACAAGGCCTATACCGCCGCCGGGTTCGGCATGGCGACGCACGCGTGGCACGAGTTCATCAAGAACGACCCGCCGCTGCTCCACGGCATCGTCCACACCGACCGCCTCGTCACCTTCGGCGGCGGCTATCCGGTCAAGGAGGAAGGCGCGGTGATCGGCGGCTTCGGCATCAGCGGCGGCCATTATCATCAGGACATGGAGGTCGCGACGAAAGCGCTCGCCGCGGTCGGCCTCGCCGCCGAATAACGCCGCAACCTCCCTGCCCCGCCGCCGCGTCAGGATATCCGGCCGAACGGCAATAATTGCTCGGCGAGGCGGGAGGCCCCCTTGTTGTCGCCAGCGCGGATCAGCGCGACGACGCGCTTCGCGGCCGCCTGCGTGATCCGGTCGACTTCGGCCGGCGCGGGCGCGCGCACCGCCTTGTCGAGCAGCAGCTTTGCCGCCGACGCGTCCTTCGCGTCGAGCGCGATGCGCGCCAGCCCGGCATAAGCGGGGAAGAAAGCGCGGTTGCCGCCAAGGCTCACCGCCTTGTTCAACGCCGCCAGCCCCTTGCTCTTGCTGGCGCCGAGCGCCGAGCCGCCGACGAACCCGCCGACCTCGTTGATCACGGTCAGATGCCATCCGCCAAGCGCGATCTGCGCCTCGGGATCGCTCGGATGGCGGTTTGCAAAGGTCGTCAGCAGATCGCGCCCGCGCCGGGCATCGCCCAGCGACCGCGTCAGCTTGCCGCGATAGCCATAAGCGATCCCTTGCTGAAGCTGGGCGTCGCGATTCCCGGGCTCTTTCGCCAGCGTGGCGTCGAGCGACCGGATCGCCTGGTTCACCAGCGCCAGCGCCTGCGTCTTGCCGCCGGTCTGAAACGCGGCGGTGACGAGCGTGGCGCGCGGGCTCGCGGCCGAGGCGGCAGGCGCGGCGAGGACGATCGCGGCGGCGCCCAGAAAGGCGGTCGATTTATGCATATGTCGAAAACTCCCGTCGGTTGCCCTGTTCGAGATTAGATTGCCTATATTTGACATTGATGTCAATTATAGATAGTGATCGCGCCGCAATTCCGTTGAATGGAGCGTAGTTTTTGGCGATCTTCTCCGTTCTGATGGGAATGAATATAATTCAATGTCAAATTAATGAGGCGGACCGATGGTGAGCGAAGAGGACATCCGGGCGCAGCGACGACGGAATCGCCTGCTTCGCTGGGCGCCGCGGCTGAAGGTGACCGGCGGCGTGCGGCTGTGGCTCACGCGAGGCTTTCTGCGCGCCACGACGATCGGCTCGGCCACGCGAGTCCGCCGCCGCGGCATCGCCCTCACCCAGTCGCGCTTGCCGACGCCCGACCGCACGCCCGTCCGCATCCTGCGGCCCGACGGTCCGCCCAGGGGCGTGCTGATCGATTTCCACGGCGGCGCCTGGGCGGTCGGCCTCGCCGCGATGGACGACACACTCAACGCCGGCTTTGCCGCGGCGTGCGGGCTGCTGGTCTTTTCGGTCGACTATAGGCTCGCGATGCCGCGCTCGATCGCCGCGATCCAGGCCGAGTGCGCAGCGGCAGCGCTGGCGATCGCCGAACGGCCGGACGCCGCGCACTTGCCGATCTTCCTCACCGGCGAGTCCGCCGGCGGCCACCTCGCGCTGTCGACCGCGCTGAGGCTCAAGGACCGGCCGGAGTGGCAAAGCCGCTTTCGCGGCATGGTCCTGCATTATGGCGTCTACGACCTCGGCGGCACGCCCAGCGCTATGACGGCGGGCAAGGACAGTCTCGTCCTCCACGGCCCGTCGCTCGAACGGCAGGTGGCACGATTATGCCCGGGGCTGACGCAGGAGGAAAGGCGCCGGCCCGACCTCTCGCCGCTTTACGGCGACCTGACCGGCTTGCCGCCCGCGCTGATCGTCGTCGGCGACATCGATCCGCTGCGCGACGACAGCGTCCAGCTTGCCGAGCGGCTGCAAGCCGCCAAGGACGAGGCCGAACTGGCGCTGCTGCCCGAGGCGCCGCACGGGATCATCCATTTTCCCGGCGCCTATGCCGCGAAGGTCCGCGAGCGCGGCCATCGCTGGCTTCGGCAGAGGTTGGCCGCCATCCCCGCCTGACCCTCCCTCTTCCGGCCCGGCGCCGCCTTCGTGCGCGCTGTCATATTGACGAACGCGCGATGGCGGTTCAGGAGTCACGGCATTGCGCCGTCGGCGGCCACCCCGCCGCGCCGACGCGCCGCCGTCCCATGCACCGGGGGAATAGAGGGACCATCATTGACCGAAGTGGCGAAAGTTCCAAAGGAACCCCGGGTCCGGCGGCGCAAGTGGATGGGGGACAAGGCGCGCGAGGAAGGGCTGATCGCCGCGCGCAAGCTGCTCCTCGAAGGCGGGCCGGGCGCGGTGACGCTCGCCAATGTCGGCGAGGCGATCGGCATGTCGCACGCCAACGTCCTCTATCATTTCGGCTCGGCCGCCGACCTGCAATCGGCGCTGATGGGATCGATGATCCGCGACCTGACCGACGCGCTCGACAGCGCGGTCGAGCGCATCAAGACCGACGGCGCCGCGCCGCGGGTCATCGTCGATCAGGTGTTCGACGCCTTCGGCGAGGGCGGCGCCGGCCAGCTTGCCGCCTGGATCGCTTTGTCGCGCGACTTTTCGCATCTGGAGCCGGTGCGCGAGGCGGTGAACAGCCTGGTCGTCGCCTTTCGCGACAAATTCCTCGACGAGGACGCCGACCCGCGCGTTCGCTCCGCCGTGCTGATGGTCGCGACGTGCGCGTTTGGCGATGCCGTGATCGGCCCGCACCTGCGCGACATGCTGGGCCAGGACGAGGACGCGATGCGCAGCCTGGCGGCGAAACTGCTGCCGATGTTCGTCATCGGGCCGCTTTAGGGGCCGCCGCCCTGCTCCGCCTCGTCATGCTGAACTCGTTTCAGCATCCATGCCTGTCTTTTCCTCGGGCGCCGCGCTTTTTTGTTTCGCGCGAAGACGCAAAGGCGCGAAGAAGATGTCGGGGCCGACCGGCCCCTTTTTCATCGACAGCGCGACTGACCGCACGGTTGGAATAGAAAGCCGCTTCGCGGCAAACGCGACCTCTTCGCGCCTTCGCGCCTTCGCGTGAACCAAAACCGGCTCGACCCTGCCCGACGAACACCAGGTCATCGATGTTGGAACAACTCCAGCATGACGGTGCTCTCCAAAAAAGGGGCGGGCCAAGGCCCGCCCCCCAGTGGACGCTTCCCGGAGTGCGGGTGGGAGAGCGGTTGGATCAGTTCCCGAGGCCGATGCTCAGCTTGATGTAGGGGCCGTGGATGGTCCGGTCATATTTGCCGGGCCCACTTGCGTCGCCGCCATCGATGGCATCGAAATAGCGGTCCCAGCGATACCCCGCCTTCACGCCGACGCGCCCGATGCTGTAGGACAGCCCTGCCGCGGCGCCGAGTGTTGGCACGGTGACGCGGTTGCGGCGGGCGACCGCGATCTGGGTCGAGGTCGTGGTGTCCGCGTTGACAACGAACCCGGCTCCGATCTGCACACGCCTGATAAAATTGGCAATGGGCTGCATACCCGACGTGCCCAACCAGGTTTCCTCGGTCTCATCGGCAATGATGCCTGTTTTCTGACGACCAAAGAGCAGGCCGCCGGTGAGCGCCCAGTCCAAACCGACGACCCCCGTTTCGGGAGTCCCGAAGAGGTCAGCTGTACCGTCCCAGCGGACAATCGGACCAGCACCGTGGAATTCGCGCTTGATGTCGGCATAGCCCTGATAGCGATGGAAGGTGTTTGTCTTTGCCCAGATATTATTGTCCTGAAAATTATCCGGCGTGCCGAAGATGTCGAGCGACGTGTCGTCCTGCAAGTCAACATAGCGGGCGCCAAAGCCGATGAAGCTACGAACGCGGGGCGACAAATCAACGGCATGACTGAAGATAAGATCACCGATAAGATGCTTCTGGCTATCGACCGCCCCGACATCGGACCAGTTGATAAAAGAGATCGCATTGGCATTTGCCCCATCGATCCCCGCGACAGCGCATTTGTCATCCACGGAATCCCGGCGGTCACAGACCGGATCATTGATCCGTTGGGCGCGACCGCGCCGGTCGAGCGCCACCTTGCCATAGCGTAGCTGCGCAGTAAGCTTCCACGGGCTGTCGTTCGGTTGAAAGATCAGCGCGACGTCGGTGCCATCACGCCACCGCATGTTCCGATTCACCTGCATCGGCGTAAAGGCGTCGATGTCCGCCGGATAGGCGCCCGCAAAAGTCGGGCGATAGGGGGCATTGCCGCCATCGTGGCGCAGAATTTCCACACCGCCTTCCAGCGTCACATCCCACGGCGTTCCCGGCTTGTGAGGGCGGTTGGCGCCGCCGAAGCCGAAAGGAAGTCCCGAGAATTCCTTGGTCACCCGCAAACCATAACGTCGGGGTTCTGTCAGAAAGACGTTGGTGACAAGGTTGGTATCGTCACTAAGCAGGAAAGCCCCCGTGATCGCGGTCTTGTTGAAGACATTCTTGACATAGGCCATGATATTCCAGCCTGCGGCTTCGTTATGCAGCAGCAACGCCGCATTGACCGTGGTGTAAGGCCGGATGCGGTCATAATCGGGGCGATTGAAGATGCGAGCCCAACTCTTCCCCTGATAATAATAATCGCCATGCAGGGTTGCGGCCCATTCCTTGCCGAGCGGGATCGTGTAATCGGCATTGACGGAGACGGTAACATGCGGCGCGTTGGGCAATTCATTGCCCGAGAGGTCAGTATAGAAACCTTCGCCGTTGTTCGGGGCGGTCGAAGGATCCCAACCGACATAGCCGGGTTTGTAATTCAGCATCCCTCTTTGCCCGTTTACCGTCGGGTTGGCGACATAAGGCAGCGCGGTCACCGGGTCGAGGCCGAGTTGGTATGCAAGCTCGCACGCACCATCACCGCCACCGCCCTTGGCCCCCAGGCCGATCAACACCGGATCCCCCGTCCTAGGATCGACACCCGAGAACAGCGAGGCCGGCAGGATGCAATTCGATGGTGAGGTAGGAAAGGGCCGGACGACCACCCAATCGGGATTGCCCGCGGTGCGATCCATAAGATCGATCGCCCGCGAACCCTTTTTCAGCTTGCTACCCTGGTAGCCAAGCTTCAACCCCAATTGGAAATTCTGTGCGGGATTCCATAGCGCTTCCAGTTCCGCACCCCATACCAAGGTATCGAAATTAAGGTTGACCGCCGATCGGTCAACAATCTGCGAAATCTGATAGCCTTTATAGTCGTATAGGAAGGCAGCAAGGTTGAGAGTTAGTGTGCGGTTAAGAAGTTCGTTCTTGATACCGATTTCGAGGGCGTTGACATATTCGGGATCAAAGGTTCGCGGTCGCGTCGCCGACTGCGCAACCAGCGCGTCCTCGGTGGTGCCCCGCCCGCCGAAGCTGGTGCTGTAGGCCACCACCCCGGCCGGAGGCGGATTGGCGCCGCCCGCCTTGTAGCCGCGCGATACCGAAGCATAAATCAACGTGTCATCAGTGAAGGATAGGTCTGGTTTCCAGTCGAGACTGATCTTGCCGGTTGGCTTGATCCACTGCTGCTTGATCACTTCCGCAACTGGATAGCCAGCCGTTTCACCGCCGAGAATCCAACTTGGGATACGTGGCGCCGCCTTGCGATCTATCGTTAGGCGACCGCCAACCGTCAGTTTGAGATTGTCAGCAATATCGTAATAGGCCTCCCCGAACGCGGACCAGGAAGTCAGGTTGTAGGGATTGCTGCTGAGAAAATAGTTATGCCCAAGATCATTGAGATTATCAATCGGATTGGGATCGATATAAACGCATTTCGCAACCTCATAGGCGCGGCTGAAATTCGGCCCGATCAATCCGTTGGGCAGGCATTCACGATTATCGCTGACCCCGTCGATGTAAGGCGGCAGCTTATAATTGGCTGTGCTGGTTCCTCCGTTCGCGGCGATCAGACTGAGCGAATTGAAGAAGACATAGAATTTCTCTTTCGTTTCATATCGCAGAAAATTCGCACCAAGATTGAAATTGAACGGCCCGTCGTTGCTCGATGTCAGACGGAACTCCTGAGCAAATTGCGTCGATTTTGCGGTCGAGAGGTCCACGCCGACCAGTCGGTCGGTGCAACCGATTTGCGGATCGCAGAAAATACCGGTCTGCGTCGTCTGCCCCGGTCGCAGCGGATCGGGGATCTCCGTCGGCCCGAGTTGCATCACATCAGGTCGCTTGCTGTTGGTGAAGCGGAACGCCCCCGCTGCCGTGTTGAAACGATTGAAATCCTGTGTCGAGAATATCCAGTCTGTCGAATAGGCCGTCTCGGAACTGAGCCTTAGATTGTCGGCAACATTCCAGCCAAGTTGCAATTCGAAAATATTCGATCGGGCACGATAGCTCGGCTCAACCGTGGACTCGATTTCGCGGAGATTACTAGACTGACCGCGGCTGACGTATGGATCGTTCAACGCATTGGGAAGGCCGATAGCGCCAAGCGGCAAATAATAAGGCAGCGAAAGGCCGTTAGGCGTCTGATAGCTTTCGTCCGAATAGAAACTCGAAGGCAGACAGCCTTGGCTAAACTGCGCTTGCACGCCGGCAAAAAGCGATCCTGACTGCCCTGTGTTAGGCAGCGTCTGCAAATGCGTCGTCTGAAACCCAGCAACCTCCGTCACCTCATGCGTCTTGCACAATTGCTTGCCCGAACGCAGGCGGTCGTCGTTTTCGTTGAAATGTTCCCAGACGAAATTGGCTTCGAAATTGTCGGTCGGGCGGAACAGCAGGCTGGCGCGCGTCGACCAGAGGTCGCGGCCGTCGATCTGCTTGTCGGTGATGCTGTTGTGGACATAGCCGTCGCGCTTCGTCCACGCGCCCGCCAGGCGAAGCGCGACCTTGTCGTCGACGATCGGAATGTTGATCATTCCCTCGGTACGGATCTGATTATAGCTGCCGACATCGACCGACAGCTTGGCGCCCGGTTCGAACTTCGGCTTAGCGGTCACCAGATTGACGACGCCCGCCGTCGCGTTGCGGCCATAGAGCGTGCCTTGCGGGCCACGCAGGATCTCGACCCGTTCGAGGTCGAAGAATTCCTGTTCGAAAAAGCGGTTGCGGATGAAGGGGGTATTGTTGAGCGCCACGCCGACCGCCGGATCGGTGGTGACCGAGATCGCCTGCGTCCCGATGCCGCGAATCTGGATCGAATAGCCCGAGAAATTGGTCTTGGTGAAGGTCATGTTGGGAACCTGCGTCATCAGGTCGGGCCCGCCCGTCACCTGCCGCGTCGTCAGTTCCTCCATCGTCACCGCGGTCACCGCAGCAGGCACGTCCTGGATCGATTCGGCGCGCTTGCGCGCGGTGACGACGATCTCGTTGCTGCGCCCCTGCCCCTCTTCGGCTGCCGGCTTCTGTTCCGCCGCCTCCTCGGCGTGCGCCGGCATCGCCAGACCCATCGAAATCGCGATCAGACTGACGGCCGCACCGGCCCGCGAGACGCTTCTCGACCCCATATCATCCTCCCCTGAAGACGGCGGAATCTGGTCCGCCTGTTCTTGTTGCCCGATCATGGTTTCTTAAATTGACTTTGATGTCAATATCAAAATCCCGATTGCCGAAACATGGACTGTAACGCCCGGAAAATCGAGCCCACGGTCGCGGAAAATGCATGTTTTTCTGGATAGCAGCGGGCGGGCGCCCGCCGATGCACTCCGATTCCTGTTGACATCAATGTCTAAACGAATCTATTTTAACATCATTGTCAAAACGGAGTCGAACCCATGACCCTCGAAAAGCACCTTTCCTCCAAAAGCCCCGACGACTTGTCGATCACCATCCGCAACCTCCGCTTCCGGTTCGACGGCGACGATGCCGCCAGGAACGGCAACGCGCGCAATCATCGCTGGTGGCACGGCGGCGATCCGGTCGCGACCGCCTTTTTCAACGCGCTGTCGGCGACCTTCCCTGATGGCGAGAAATTCTTCATGGATAGCGTGCGCGAATATCGCCACCTGACCAGCGAACCGCTGCGCTCGCAGATCAAGGATTTCGTCGGCCAGGAAGCGGTGCACAGCCGCGAGCATCGCGAATTCAACGCGCTCGCCACCGATGCCGGTTACGACATCGCCCGGCTGGAAGCGCGAACGCAGCGCGTCATCGCGCTCGGCAAGCGCAATGCGAAGATACGGCAGCTCGCCGCGACCTGCGCGCTCGAACATTTCACCGCGATCCTCGCCCACGCGCTGCTCGAAGCGGACAGCACCGACCTCGCCGGCGCGCCCGACGAGGCGAAGCGCATGTGGAGCTGGCACGCGATGGAGGAGCTTGAGCATAAGGCGGTCGCCTTCGACACGATGATGGTCGCGACGCGGAACTGGTCGTCGCCGCGCCGCTACCTTCTGCGCACCGTCACGATGGTCGCGAGCACTTTGCTCTTCTTCTGGACGATCGGCGCCAATATGGCCTCGCTCTATCGCGAGGACCGCATCAACACGCCCGCAACCTGGTGGAAGACCGCCAAATATCTGTTGGGCAAGCCCGGCGTGCTCCGCCGCTGCTTCTTTCCCTATCTGCAATATTACCGGCCGGGCTTTCATCCCTGGGACCATGACGACCGCGACCTGCTGACCGCGACCGAGGCGAAATACGGGCTGGCCGCCGCCTGATGCGCTACGATCTTGCGGGGCGCACCGCCGTCCTGACCGGCGCCGCGAGCGGCATCGGCGCCGCGCTGGCGGGCCATCTCGCCGCGCGCGGATGCCGGCTGGTGCTGGTGGACCGCGACCGGACGATGCTCGAACTGGCTGCGGCGCCGCTGGGGCCGGCGGTGTCGAGCCTCCACGGAGTCGACGTGACCGACCGCGCGGCCATCGCGGAGCTGCCCGCCGAAATAGTGGGGAGCGGCGCCGTGCCGCATATCGATGTGCTGATCAACAACGCCGGCATCGCCGCGATGGGCCGCTTCGACCAGCTCAGTCTCGACGAGTTCGACCGCGTGATGGCGGTCAATTTCGGCGGCGTGCTGGCGATGACCAAGGCCTTTCTGCCGCACCTCGGCCCCGATGCGCGGATCGCCAATATCGCCAGCCTGTTCGGCCTGATCGCGCCGCCCGGCCAGCTTCCCTATGTGACGAGCAAATTCGCGGTGCGCGGTTTCACCGAAGCGCTGCGGCACGAACTGGCCGGGACCGGGATCAAGGTCACCGCGATCCATCCGGGCGGCGTCCGCACCGCGATCGCGCGCAATGCGGAGATCGCCGGCGCGATCGATCCCGGCCGCGCCCAGGCGGCAACGGCGGCATTCGGAAAGCTGCTGCGGATGGAGCCCGATCGCGCCGCCGCCCTGATCGTCCGCGCCGTCGAAAAAGGAAAGCCGCGGCTGCTGATCGGCGGCGACGCCGTTTTCGGCGACCTGCTCGCGCGCCTCGCCCCCGCACGATACGGGCATGTGCTGCGCGCCCTGATGGGCGGTATGCGCGAGCATGTCGGGTCGATGGTGCGCGGGGGGCAAGCGTCGTGACTCCCATCGAACCCGAAGACCGCGTCGAGGTGCTGATCGTCGGTGCGGGGTTCAGCGGGCTTTGCCTCGGCGCGCGGCTCGTTCGCGAGGGGCGGCGGGATTTCGTCATCCTCGAAAAGGGAGGCAGCGTCGGCGGCACCTGGCGCGACAATCGCTATCCGGGGTGCGCCTGCGACATCCCCTCGCATCTCTATTCGCTCTCGTTCGGGCCACGGCCCGACTGGTCGCGCTATTATCCGACCCAGCCCGAACTGTTCGCCTATCTGGAGGAGGTGGCGCGCCATTTCGATCTCGGCCCGCACCTGCGGCTGAATACCGCCTTCGCCGACGCCGAATGGGACGCGAACGAGTCCGTGTGGCGGGTGCGCACGCGCGACGGGCGGCTGTTCAAAGCCGCGGTTCTCGTCTCGGCGATCGGGGCGCTCCATGTGCGCGAAAAGCCCGCCATCGCGGGGATCGAGACCTTTCCCGGGGCGGTCTTTCACTCCGCCGAATGGCCGGCCGATTTCGATGCGACCGGCCGGCGCATCGCGGTCGTCGGAACCGGCGCCAGCGCGATCCAGTTCGTGCCCGAGCTGGCGAAACGGGCGCGGTCGCTTACTCTATTCCAGCGCACCGCGCCGTGGGTGCTGCCGAAATTCGACCGGCCGATCGGCGCGCTGCAACGCGCCGCGCTCCGGCATATGCCGGGCTATCGGCGACTGCTGCGTGCGAGCCTCTATTGGCTGCACGAAGCGCGGCTGCTGGTCTTTACCGGCGGGACACGACTGCGCCGTCTGGCGCGCCGTCATGGCGAACGGGCCATCGCTCGCGCGATCCCCGACACGGCGCTTCGCGCCGCCGTGACCCCGGCCTACGATCTCGGCTGCAAGCGCACCTTGCTGTCCAACGATTATTATCCGGCGCTCGCTGCCCCGAACGTGGCGGTGCGCACCGGCGGCATCGCGCGGGTCGAGCATAATCAGGTCGTGACCGCGAGCGGCGAGCGCGTCACGGCCGATACGATCATCTTCGGAACCGGCTTTCAGGTCGTCGAGTCGCTGAAACGGCTCGACATTCGGGGCGTGGAGGGCGCGCGGCTCGCCGAGGCTTGGCGGGACGGCCCCGCCGCCTATCTCGGCCTGTCGGTTCCGGCTTTTCCGAATTTCTTCCTGATGCTCGGTCCCAACACCGGACTCGGGCATAATTCGCAAATCCTGATGATCGAGGCACAGGCCGAGCATATCGTCCGGGCGCTGCGCTGGATGCGGCGCTCGGGCGCGACCGCGATCGAGGTTTCGGCCGCACGCGCCGCCGCCTTCGACCGCGACACCCAGCGCCGGCTGCGCACCAGCGTCTGGGCGCGGGGCGGCTGCCAAAGCTGGTATCAGGATCTCACCGGCCGCGTCGTCGCGCTGTGGCCGCGCTCGACATTCCTCTACATCCTGCTCTGCCGGCGGCGCAAAGCCGGGGAATATGACATCGTCGCCCGCGCCCCGTCGCAAGCGCGGGTGATCGGACCGTGAGCGGGCCCTAGCCGCTCTCGCCGAACAGCTCGCGCTGCGAGGCTTCGAGTTCCTCGAAATAGCGGCGGCGGGCATGTCGCTCGGTCACCACGCCGATCACCTGCTCGTCATCGTCGATCACGACGAGCTCGTCCGCCGACGCTTCGTCGAACAGCTTCAGCACCGAGCGGATGTCCATCGCCCGGCGCAGGACGATGCCCGACTGCGTCGCCAGCCCCGCGACCGCCGACGCGCCGTCGAGGTCGGGATGAAAGGCCGCGGCCGTCGGAACGATTCCGCGATAATGACCCTCAGCGTCGATCAGGATAACCTTGGCGGTCTTGCCCAGGGGCACGCGGCCCCGAAATTCGGCGACGGTCATATCCTGGCTCACCGCGGTCCAGTCGGTCCGCATGATGCGCCCGGCGGTCAGCGTCATCAGCCGTCCGATATCGCGCGGGCTGCGGATGGTCGAACCGCGCAAGTGAAGCCGCCAGGTCGAGAAGGAATAGCCGAACATCTCGCGCGTGAAGGCGCTGGACACCAATGTCGCGGTGAGCACGACGCCCATCAGGGCAAAGTCGTGCGTCGTCTCGAGCATCAGTACCGCCAGCGTCATCGGCCCGCCGACGATCGAGACCGAAAGCGCCGCCATGCCGACGAGCGCGGCGTCGTTCGGATCGATCAAGGCGCCCAGCGGACCCAGATTGACGAGACCCGCGAAAATCTGCCCGATCAGCGACCCCAGGAAAAGCGAGGCGAAGAACAGCCCGCCGCGAAAGCCGAAGCTGAGCGAGATCACTGACGCCGCGATCTTGAGCAGCAGGACGATCGCCAGAAAGCTCAGCGGGGGTCGCAGCACCAGATCGAGATGGAGCGCGCCATGCCCCGCCGACAGCGTCTGCGGCGACAGCATCGCCAGCGGAATGAGGAGCAGTCCGCCGACGACCGGCTTCCATCCGGCAATACGCCGCCAGCCATGGACGCGCAGTTCCGTGAAGGCGACGAGGCGCATGATCAGCATACCGAACAGCGCGCAGAGCAGGCCAAGCAACGCATAGAGCAGATAGTCGGACACCGAAAAGGCGCGCCCGGCGGTCGTCGCGATCAGATAGGGATCGGCGCCCAGCGCGCGGGTCACGAACACGGCGGAGAGGGCCGCGGCCATCACCGGCGCGATCGCGGCCGGGGTGTAATTGCCGATGACGATCTCGAAAGCATAGAAGGCGCCGGTCAGCGGCGCGCCGAAAGCCGCGCCGATCGCCCCGCCCGCCCCCGCGCCGACCAAGGTGCGCAGGTCGCCCCGGCGTAGCGTGAACCATTGCCCGATCTGCGACGCGACGCCCCCGCCCATCTGGGCATAGGCGGCCTCCAGCCCCACCGAGGCGCCCGCGCCGTTCGAGAGGAGCGTCTGCGACGCGATGACCAGATTGTCGATGAAGGGAATCCGCCCGCCATGCAGCGCATTGGCCTCGACCACGTCGACGGGAACGCGCTGGCGATTGCGCAGCCCGCGCGCAAGGAACATCAGCATCGCCCCGCCGATCGGCAGCGCCAGCAGCTTCCACGGATGGTGGATCACGCCGAGCGCGCTGAGCCGGTTGATCGTCACGCCATAGAGCAGGCTCTGAATTCCGTGCGCGATGAGCTGCTGGACATTGGTCAGCACGCCCGCCGCCAGTCCCGCGACTGCCGCGAGCAGGATGAAGGCCGCCTCGCTCTCGCGCAGCCGCCGCCGCTGCCGGGCGGCGGCGATCACGAAAGCGGATTTGCGCAGGAGGACCATCGCGAGCGCTCCAACCGCGTCCGTCGCGGCGGGTCAAGCGCTTTCGGGAACAGTTCAGCCGATCACGCGCATCAGGCGCAGCCAGAGCTGCTGATCGAAATCATCGTCGGGCGCGTCGGCGCCGGTGCGGACGACGACCAGATCGAGGCTCGGCACCACATAGAGCCGTCGGTCGAGAAAGCCGAAGGCCCCGACCAGATCGGCGGGCGCCGCGGCGACCAGCGGCCCGGCCCGGCGTCCCTCGGTCGCGCGAACCGCATAGGCGCCGCCGTTGAGCCACCAGAGCCGCCCATAGGCGGGATTGGTCGGCGAGCGCTCGAACATCGCCTTCAGTTCGGCCTTCGACACGATGCGCGTGCCGTCTTCGGCGACGCCGCCGTTCAGGATCATTTGCCCGAAGCGCGCTGTGTCGCTCGGCGAGGTGACGAGTCCGGTGGCATTGCCGACGTCGGCGAGCGCCGCCGGCCGCTCTCGCCACGCCGTCTCGGTCATGCCGGCGGGCACCGTCAGCCATTCGCGCGTCAACTGGTCGAGCGGCAGCTTGCTCGCCGCGGTCAGGATGCGCTTGGAGACCGCATACACCGCGGTGTTGTAGAAGAATTGCGTCCCGGGCGGCGCAACATAACCGAATTTCTCGTCGAGTCCCGAGTTCATCTGCAGGATGTTGATCACCCGTATCTGCTTTTCCTGCGCGGGCGAAACTTTCGACCAGCCGGCGCCGAGATAGTCGCTGACCGGCCGATCGACGTCGATCAGGCCCTTGTCGACCGCGACGCCGACGAGCACCGCGATGAAGCTTTTCTGCTGCGACGCGACATCTTCGAGCAGCGCGCCGTTCGCGGTCTTTCCGTATAGGAAGATCGAAAAGGTCCGGTCGTCGGGCGCCGGCCAATTCTCCTCGACCAGCGTCCGCCCGCCGCGCACGACGAGGAAGCCGGTGCTGCGCTGACCGCGCGCATAGTCGAGCAGATCCCGCATCGCGGCATCCTGATCAGGCGACGCGCGTGGCGCGGGCGGCGAAGACGCCTCGGTCGCGACGGGCGCGCAGCCCGCGAGCAGGCCGCCCATGATCCCCGTCGCAAGTCGCGCCATCCGCCGCACTTTCTTCTCCCCTGTTTTGCTGGTGCCGTCACCGTCGCATGGCGGGTTGACCAATGCAAATCGATCGCGCCATGCTGGCCCCGAACGGGCGAGAGGCAAGATGATGATCGACAGCAGCAGGCGAAGCTTTCTGGGCGCGGGCGCGCTGCTGCCGCTGGCTGGCGCCGGGGTTCGCGCCGCCGCCTCCCCCGCAAGCAGCGCGATCGAAGCGGACCTGCTGCGCTATGTCGGTTTCGGCAACAAGCGCGCCGGCGGCCCGGGCGACATGGCGTGCGGCGCCTGGCTGGAGGATGAGCTCAAGCGCGCGGGCTATGCCGTCGAACGACAGGATTTCGCGGCCCCCTGGTTCGACGCCGCGACCGCCGAACTGGCGTGCGAGGGCCGAACGGCCGCGATCCATCCGCAGCCCGTCGTCATCCCGACCGGCCCCGGCGGCGTTTCGGGGCCGCTGGTGCGCGTCGATCCGCGCGGCCGCGCAGCCGCCTCGCTGCACGACGCGATCGCGCTTGTCGATCTGCCGCACGCACGCTGGTCGTCGATGCTCGCCAAGGCGGCGCGCGGACCGATCGAGGCGGCCTTCGCCGGCGGCGCGAAAGCCGCGGTGGCGATCACCAACGGCCCGACAGGCAAGCTGATCGCGCTCAACGCCGATGGCCGCAAGCCGATGTTCGCGGGGCCGGTGGCGCTGATCGCGCCCGAGGACGCCGATCCCTTTCTCGCGGCCGCGATGCAGGGCGGCGGGGCGCGCCTGACGATCGACGGCCGGGGCGGCACGCGCCCCGCCTTCAATTTCGTCGGCCGGATCGATCGCGGCAAGGGGCGCTGGCTGGCGATTTCGACGCCGCGGTCGGGCTGGTTCGGCTGCGCTGCCGAACGCGGGCCGGGCGTCGCCGCGTGGCTCGACCTCGCGCGCTGGGCACCGAAAGCGCTGCCCGATCACGACCTCGCCCTCATTTGCAACACCGGCCACGAATATGAATATCTCGGCGCCGCCGAGGCCATGAAGCAAATCGCGCCGCCGCCCGCCGCGACGCGTTTCTGGCTGCACATCGGCGCCAACGTCGCAGCGCGCGACTGGCACGACCTCGGGGACCATCTGACCCCGCTGCCCAGCGTCGACAGCCAGCGCTTCCTGTCGATCTCACCGGCGCTGCTCCCGCTGGCGCGCGCCGTATTCGCGGGCCAGCTCGGCTATGAAGCCCCCGTTTCGAGCGAGGCGCTGTCGGCGGGCGAGCTCGATGAGGTCATCAAGGCCGGCTATGCCCCCGCGGCCGGGGTCTTCGGGATTCATCGCTATCATCATGTCGCCGACGATGACGAACGCTGCCTCGACGTTCCCGCCACCATCGCCGCGGCGCAGGGATTTCGCCGGCTGCTCGAAGCGGTCGCCGTCACGCCGGGCTGAGGCGAGGCGCGCCGTCGCGCGCCTCACCCGCCGGACTCAAAATATCAGGGCATCGCCGCGGTCACGATGATCTCGACCTTATAGGCATCGGTCGCGAGGCGCACCTCGCCGGTGGCGCGGGTCGGCGCATTGGCGCCGCCAAGCCATTCCTCCCAGACGGCGTTCATCGCCGCGAAGTCGCTCATGTCGGCAAGCCAGATGGTCGCGGTGAGCAGGCGGTCGCGGCTGGTTCCCGCTTCGGCGAGCAGCGTGTCGATCGACGCGAGCACCGCGCGCGTCTGCGCCGTCGCATCTTCGCCCGGCGCGCCGATCTGGCCCGCAAGATGGACGATGCCGTTGTGGATCACGGCCTGGCTCATGCGCGGGCCGCTATGCAGGCGTTCGATGGTCACTCTTCATTCTCCTTCGATGGAAATCGTCAGCGCGCATAGCGCGAAAGGGCCAGGTCCGCATGGTCGATCGGCGGCGGCGTCCCCCCGATCAGGCTGGCGATCAACCGCCCGGAGCCACATGCCATCGTCCAGCCCAATGTGCCATGGCCGGCATTCAGGAAAAGATTGGGCAGTCGCGTCGCGCCGATGATCGGCGTGCTGTCGGGGGTCATCGGCCGCAGCCCGCTCCAGAAATTCGTCTCCGCGCCCTGGACGGCGGCACCCGGAAACAGGTCGTTCAGCGAGTGCAGCAGCGTCTCTTCGCGGCGCGGCGAAAGCGCGCGGTTGAACCCCGACAGTTCGGCCATGCCGCCGACGCGGATGCGGTCGCCCAACCGGGTGATCGCGATCTTGTAGCTTTCATCGAGCAGCGTCGACACCGGCGCGCGGCTTTCGTCGGCGATCGGGACGGTGACCGAATAGCCCTTGACCGGATAGATCGGCACGTCGAGTCCGAGCGGACGGAGCAGCCCCGGCGAAAAGCTCGCCAGTGCAACCAGATAGGCATCGCCGCGGATCGTCCCGCGATCGGTCCGCACCCCGGCGATCCGTCCGCCTTCGGTTTCGAGCGCTTCGATCGCGGTGTCGTAGAGGATTTCGACGCCCATCCCCGGCAGGCGATCGGCGAGCGCGCGGGTGAAGAGGTGGCAGTCGCCCGTCTCGTCGCCGGGCAACCGCAAGCCGCCGACGAAGCGATCGCGCGTCGCCGCCAGGCCGGGCTCCGCCCCGACGCAGCCGTCCTGCTCCAGCAGTTCGTATGCGACGCCATAATCCTTCAGAACGGCGATATCGCTCGCGCTGTCGTCATACTGCTTTTGGGTCCGGAAAAGCTGGAGCGTCCCCTGCGAGCGATGGTCATAATCGATCCCCAGCCTCGTCCGCAGCGCGACAAGCTCGTCGCGGCTATATTCGGCGAGGCGGACCATGCGGCTCTTGTTGAGCGCATAACGCCCGGCCGTGCAGTTGCGCAGCATCGCGAAGACCCAGCGCAGCATCGCGGGGTCGAAGCGCAGCTTCAGGATCAGCGGCGCGTGATGCATGAACAGCCAGCGCAGCGCCTTGACCGGAATGCCCGGCGCCGCCCAGGGCGAGGCATAGCCCGGCGAAATCTCGCCCGCATTGGCGAAACTGGTTTCGAGCCCCGGCCCCGGCTGGCGGTCGATCAGCACGACCTCGTGCCCGGCCTCGGCCAGATAATAAGCCGATGTGACGCCAATGACTCCGGCGCCGAGAACCACGACCTTCATGCCCTGTCTCCTACATCAGGTGATTGGCCGTCCTCGACGAAAATCCGCGCATGGCGCGCCCCGAGGCGGGTCAAGATTTCATAGGCGATCGTCCCCGCGTCGCGGGCGACGTCGGCCAGCGACTGCGACGGCCCGATCAGCTCGACCAGATCGCCTTCGGCAAGCGCCGCAGCGCGCGGGTCGCTTATGTCGATCGTCAGGCTGTCCATCGACACGCGCCCGACGAACGGCAGCGGCACGCCGTTCCACCAGGCGCGGCCGACGCCGCCGAGATGGCGCGGCCAGCCGTCGGCATAGCCGATGCCAATCGTCGCCAGCCGCTGCCGGTCGGTCGCGACATGATCGAGCCCATAGCCGACGCCGCTGCCCGCCGCGATCTCGCGAATCTGGATGATGCGCGCGTGCAGCGTCGCGACGGACCGCAGACCCGTCGCAGCCGGTCCCGGATCGACGCCGAACAGCGCCACGCCAGGCCGGACGATATCGCCATGGAAGCTCTTCGGCAGGAACGATCCACCGCTGTTGGCGAGCGAGGCCGGAACGCCCGGAAATAGCGCGCGTCCCGCGGTGAAGGCCGCAAGCTGGGCCGTATTGCCGGGATGATCAGGCTCGTCGCCGCACGCGAGATGGCTCATCACGAGGCGCAGGTCGATCTCGCGCGTCAAGGCCGGATCGCGCGCCAGCCGCTCGGCCTCGGCGAGCGGAAGGCCGAGGCGCGACATGCCGCTGTCGAGTTGCAGCGCCGCCGGAAGCGCCGCGCCGCGCGCCGCCGCGAGCCCGCGCCACGCCGCCACCTGCGAAGACGAATTGAGAACCGGGATATGCCCCGCGTCGGCGCAGCGCGGCTCGGCGCCGGGGTCGAGGCCGTTCAGCACGAAGATGTCGGGATCGGCGCCGAGCACCGTGCGCAGGGCGTCGGCCTCGACGAGTCGCGCGACGAAGAAGGTCCGGCATCCTTCGCGATAGAGTGCCGCCGCCACGCGTTCGGCGCCGAGGCCATAGCCGTTGGCCTTGACCACCGCGCCAGTGCGCGCCGGCGCGACGCGCTCCGCGATCGTTCGATAATTGGCGCGGATCGCGTCGAGATCGATCCGAAGGATGCTCGACGACAGGATTTGCGACATGATCCCTATCTCCCGGAACCGGAGATAGACAAAGACTCTTCCACTTTGCCGTTTATCTTGAGTAGGAACTGGCATAATCGGCGTATCGACTCGAATAATATGCGAAGGAATCGCAGAATATGCAGTCTCTCGACGCTATCGACCGGCGCATTCTCAATCGTCTGCGGCTCGACGCCCGGATCACCAATCAGGCGCTCGCCAGCGAGGTCGGGCTGTCGCCGTCGGCGTGCCTGCGCCGCGTGCGCCTGCTCGAACAATCGGGGGTGATCCGCGGCTATGCCGCGATCGTCTCACACGCCGCCCCGCACGAAGGGACGACCGCGATCGTCCAGATCGAGCTTGAGCGGCAGACCGAGGAATATCTCGTCCGCTTCGAAAAGGCCGTGCGCGACCATGCCGAGATCCAGGAATGGTATCTGATGTCGGGAAGCGGCGATTATGTCCTGCGGGTGCAGATCGACGGCATCGACGCCTATGGCGCCTTCCACCGCGACGTGCTTTCGCGCTTGCCCGGCGTGTCGCGGATCATGTCGAGCTTCGCGATGCGCAGCAACCGGCGGATGTAGGCAAGGGCGACATCCCTTCGGCCGCCCGGATATCCCGCATTACAGGAAATGGTTCGCGATCGTTCCAATGCCGTCGATGCCGCCCTCGACGACATCGCCCGCGACGATGCGGCCGACGCCGGCCGGGGTGCCAGTGTAGATCAGGTCGCCGGGCCTGAGTTCGACATAGGTCGACAGTTCGGCGATGATATCGGCGACCGGCCAGATCATGTCGGCGATGTCGCCATCCTGCCGCACGTCACCATTGACCGACAGCCAAATGCGCGCACGCTGCGGATGGCCGATATCGGCGGCGGGGCGGATCGGCGAAAGGACGGCGCTATGGTCGAACCCCTTTGCCATGTCCCACGGCCGCCCACCCGCCTTGGCATCGGTCTGCAAATCGCGGCGCGTCAGGTCATTGCCGACGGCATAGCCGAAGATGTGAGCCTCCGCGTCGCCCGACGCGATATTCTTGCCGCCCTTTGCGAGCGCCACGACCAGTTCGACCTCGTGATGCAGATTGGCGGTGCGCGGCGGCATCGCAATGTCTCCCGCGCCCGCCACGAGGGCATCGGCGGGCTTCGAGAAGAAGAAGGGCGGCTCGCGGGCCGGGTCGCCGCCCATCTCGCGCGCGTGGTCAGCATAATTCTTGCCGACGCAGAAGATGCGACGGACCGGAAAGCGGTCGGCGCTTCCGGCGATGGCGGCCGTCGGCGCGGAAACGGAAAACGGCTGGCTCATGCGTGCATCCTCGATATCGGGCCGCCCCAAGCGGGACGCGTGCGTTTCTCATCCCAGCTTCGCGGCCATAGCGACGCCATAGAGCTTGTCGCCCGTCGCGGCCAGCGTCGCTTTCGGCCCGAACCCGCAAGAGCCTAGAACCAGGCGCGCACTCCCAGCACGAAGGCGACACCGCCCACATCCTCGCCATCGGCGCGCGCGAAGCGCGCGGTGTCGCCGAGCTTGCGCGCCCATTCGACCCCGACATAGGGCGCAAATTCCCTGACGATCTCGTAGCGCAGTCGAACCCCCAGTTCGACATCGGAAAGCCCCGACCCGGTGCCCGTTTCGGGAATGTCCCGAAGCGCGAAATTGACCTCCGCGCGCGGTTGCAGGACCAGCCGCTGGGTGATGCGCTGGTCGTAATAGCCCTCGACACGCCCGAGCAGATCGCCCTTGTTCGACAGGAACAGCGCGCCCTCGACCTCGAACCAATAGGGGGCGAGTCCCTCGAACCCGACGACGGCATAGCTACGGTCCGGCCCTTCGCCCAGATCCTGCCGCACACCGGTCTGGAGGTTGAAATAGGGGCCGACCGCCCGGCTGTAGAGCAGTTGGAGTTCGGCATCCTCGACCCCTTCCCCCCACCGGCCTTCGCCTTCGCTCTTGAGCGTGATGCGGTCGATGTCGCCGCCATACCAGCCCTCGGCGCCCCAGCGATATCCGTCGCGCCCCTTGCGCGCCTGATATTCGGCGCGGTCGAGGCTGAGGAAGGCGATCGTCTGTCCGCCATTCTCCTTCATCATCTCGTGACGCGCGCGATCCATCTCCGCCTTCGGATAGATATGGTCGGCATACCAGTCGCCGGGCGGCGCGGGAGCGGGCGCGTCGCCCGGCGGCAGGTCGGTGCCGGCCGCCCCCGTTTCCGGAACGGACGGCATCGCGCCGGGCGCGCAATGCCCCATCGCGGCATGGTCCGGCGGGCAGTCGGGATCGGACGCAGGCGCCGCGGGCTGCCTATCGTGCGTCGCATGGTCCTGCGCACCCGCCGGAACGGCGAAGAACAGCGCCGGGACGGCGAAGAGCAGGGCGAGCCGCGTCATGCCGACTCTCCCCGCGGACGGACGCTGACGACGCGCATCATGCCCGCATACATGTGATAGAGAAGGTGACAGTGGAAAGCCCAGTCGCCCACCGCGTCGGCGGTGAAATCGAAGGTCGCGATCCCTCCCGGCTGGACGAGCACCGTATGCTTGCGCGGCGCCCGGTCGCCCTTCCCCGTGACCAGCTCAAAGAAATGGCCATGGAGATGGATCGGGTGGCTCATCATCGAATCGTTGATCAGGTTCACGCGCACCCGCTCGCCCTCGATGAAGGGGATCGGTTCGTGGTGATCCGACATCTTTATGCCGTCGAACGACCACATGAAGCGCTCCATATTTCCCGTGAGGTGAATGTCGAGCGAGCGTTCGGGGGCGCGAACGTCGGGATTGCGGTCGAGCGCGATGAGATCCTTGTAGGTCAGAACCGCGTGCCCGACATCCTCGAGCCCCTGACCGGGCTCGCCCATCCGGTCGACGGGCATCGGCGAGATCGTCTGCACGCCGGGGTCGCGCCTGACCTGCGGCGCGGCGTCGAAGTCGCGCATGGCATGATCCATGGCGCCGCCCGGTCCATGGTCCATGCCCGCCATTGCTCCGCCGTCACCCGCCGGCGTGCAATGCCCCATCGCGGCATGTTCGGCGGGACAGGCGGCGTCACCGCCCGTCATCGCCCCCATGGCGCCCATTCCCATATCCTTCATGGTCGCGAGCGGCCGCGGCCGCAGCGGCGGCACCTCCGCCGCCATGCCGGGGCGCGGCGCGAGCGTCGCCCGCCCCATCCCCGACCGGTCATTGGCTTCGGCGACGAGCGTATAGGCGCGGTCCTCGACCGGGGTCACGATGACGTCATAGGTCTCCGCGACCGCGATCTGGAACTCGTCGGTTTCGACCGGGACGATATTGAGGCCGTCGGCCTGCACCACCGTCATCCGCAACCCCGGAATACGGACATTGAAGATCGACATCGCCGAGGCGTTGATGATCCGCAGCCGGACGCGCTCGCCCGGATGAAAGAGCGCGGTCCAATTGTCGCGCGGGCCGTGGCCGTTGACGAGGAATGTATAGGTCGAACCGTTGACGTCGGCGACGTCGGTCGGGTCCATCCGCATCCGGCCCCAGTCGATCCGTTCCCTGAGCGGCTGATCCTTGCCGGCGAGCAGACCGGACAGCGTCTGGCGCTGCCGGTTGAAATGGCCGGGATCGACCTTGAGCTTGTGAAAGATCGCTTCGGGCGAAATCCGGCTGTGGTCGGACAGCACGACGACATGCTCGCGGTCATAGGCGATCGGATCGGCGCCTTCGGGGTCGATGACGATCGGCCCATAATGACCGATCTGTTCCTGAAGGCCCGAATGGCTGTGATACCAATAGGTGCCCGACTGGATCACCGGAAATTCATAGACGAAGGTCGAGCGCGGCCTAATCCCCGGAAAACTGACCCCCGGAACCCCGTCCATCTGAAACGGAAGCAGAAGCCCGTGCCAGTGGATCGAACTGTCCTCATCGAGGTCGTTGACGACGGTGAGCCTTGCCGTCTGCCCTTCCTTCAGGCGCACCAGCGGCGCCGGCACCGTCCCGTTGATCCCGATCGCGCGGCTCGGCTTGCCGTCGACCAACAGCGTCTGGCGCGCGATGCGCAGCCTGATGTCGCTGCCCGACACCGTCGGGATCGGCGCGGTGATGCCGGGCGACACCGGCTGCGCCCAGGCGGGGAACCACGGGGCCGTGGCCGCCACGGCCCCACCGCCCAAAACCCCGCTGACGAACCGACGCCTGTTGATCTGCATGTTCATTCCGACCGTTTGTGCTTGTTCGTTTTCATACGCAGGCGGCGGCGCCGCCCCTCACGCCGATCCGTCATTCACCGCATCAATATCGTCTGTCGCCGCCCGGGACGGCAAGCAATTGCCGCAGTTTCGCGCGCGCGCGATAGAGCCGCGTTTCGACCGTCTTCTCGCTGACGTCGAGCAGCGCCGCCGTTTCCGCCTGACTCATCTCCTCCACCCCGCGCAGCAGCAGAACCTCGCGCAAATTCCGGGGCAGATCGGCTATAGCGGCGCGAACGCGGACGAGTTCGGACCGATCGCCCGCCTCGCTATCGGGCCATGGCGTGGCGCTGGCGACGTCATGCGCGGCTTCGATCGGGAGCGCGCGCGTGAAAAAGGCGCGAACCTTGCGCCGCCGCGCCCAGTCGCGGCACTTGTTGATTGCGATCCGGCTGATCCAGAGGCGAAAGGGCCGCTCGCCGTCATAGCGATCGATCGCCGCGAAACCCGCGACAAAGGCCTCCTGCGTCAAATCCATCGCCTCCTCGGCATCGCCGGTCTGCCGGACGATCAGCCGGTAAACCCCGGCCTTGTAGCGATTCAGCAGTTCACGGCAGGCGTCTTCGCGCCCGGCGCGGGCCAGCGCGGCCAGGTCCGCGTCCGACCATTGCGACGGGTCGGCGCTCACCGCGCATCGGCGGTCAGCGCCTTGACCACGCTCTATGTCGAACATACGCGCCTGGTCGCGGTCGAGGACGGCGCGCATCGCAAAGAGATGTTCCAGCGTTTCCTTCTGCAGCGTTCCCATGACCCGATGGCTATGGTCGATCGCCTCGGTGACGCGCGGACCATAGCCATGCTCGGCCTCGATCGCCTGCGCGAGCGCCACATTGGCGGCGCGCATCTCCTGCTCCAGCTCGCGCCGACGGCCCGCGAAATCGGCCTCGATCGTGTCGATCCGAACCTTCTGCGCAGGTGTGAGGTCGAGTTGGCTGTGCAGAAGCGCATGAAGCTCGGTTTCATTGGCCCTCGGCACATCGGTCGCCAGACGGCCGACGAACACCCCGGCGATGGCGGCGGCAAAGGCGATGAGGCCGGCCAGAAGCACGCGGCGGGAGAGCATGTTATTGCGCGTCCAGCAGCGACGAGGGCGCCAGCGCGCTGGCCGGTGCGAGCGGACTGAGCGGGCTCGCCGCCACCGCGGGCCGCGGAACCACGCTCCCCGCGAAAATGCCGCCGCCGAGCGACAGGACGGCGGCAAGCGTCATCACCCGGCGCATGACCACCGCCTCGCGGCGCCGGACGCCGAGCGCGCGGACGACCCGGTCGTCGAGCGCGTCGAGTGCCGCCGGCAGATCGACCCGGCCCAAGATGCGAAGTTCGTCGTCCATCTATCCTCTTTGTCGAACAGCCTTTCCCTATAAGCATACGCGGCCGCGGCGATCATCCCTCAAACGGGCCGATGAGGGAAAACCCTCCCACCCGCGTATTAGCAGGACAGACCCGATATTGGAGGTTTTATGCTCAAGTCCCTTCTTCCATCCGCAGCCGCCGCCCTCGCCCTGCTGGTGATGCCAGTCGCGGCAAGCGCGCACACCCGGCTCATGGCTTCGACCCCTGCCGCCGGCTCGACGGTCTCGAAAGTGACGTCGGTGAGCCTGCACTTCAGCGAGAAGCTGATCCCCGCGACGATCAAGACCAGCCTCGTCATGACCGCCATGCCCGGAATGACCGATCATCCGCCGATGAAAATTCCCTATTCATCGGCGATGGGCAAGGATGGCAAGTCGATGACGCTCCTGCTCAAGCGTCCGCTCGCGGCGGGCAGCTATACGTTGAGCTGGTCGGCGGCGGGCGCGGATACCCATCGCATGGGCAGCGAATTCAGCTTCACGGTGAAATAGGGCGGTGAGCGACCCCGTCCTGATCGGCATCCGGTTCGCGCTCTATGCGGACCTGATGCTGATCGCCGGTCTCGCCGCTTTCCCGCTCCACGCCCTGACGCGGCAAGACCGCGCAAGCCCCGAACTGACGGACGGCATCTGGCGCGCCGAACGGTGGCTCTGGGCGGCCGGTCTTCTCCTGTCGGCGCTCGGCATGGGGGTGCTCGCGGCATCGATGCAGGGCGTCGGGCTCCTCGCGCTCGACGCGCAGTCGTTCCGGGACATCGTCGGGCAAAGCGACGTCGGCACCGCCTGGCTCTATCGCAGCGCCGCGCTCGCCGCCGCGCTGGCGGCTGCAATCTGGATGAGGCAATGGCCGACCATCGTCGCCCCGCTGCTCGCGGCGGCGGGCCTGGTGGCGGTCGGCACGCTCGCCTGGTCGGGCCACGCCGGCGCGACCGAGGGCGCCGCCGGAACCTTCCACCGGATCAGCGACATCGTGCATATGGCGGCGGCAGCGGTGTGGATCGGCGCGATCGCCGCCTTTCTGCTGCTTCTGTCCCCCCGGCGCGGCGGCCCGTCGCCGGCCACGGTCGCGATCGCCGTGCGCAGCCTCGATCGCTTTTCGGTCGTGGGAACGATCTGCGTCCTGACCATCGCGGGAACCGGGCTCCTCAACGGTCAGATGATCATCGGCGCGCAGAATCTCGGCCGGTCGCTCGCCGCGCCCTATGGACAAGGGTTGCTCGCCAAGCTCGCGCTGTTCGCGCTCATGCTCGCCCTCGCCGCCGCCAATCGCTGGCGGCTCACCCCGGCGCTCGGTATCGCAGCCATGCGGATGGACGCAGGCGGCGACAAACATCCTTCCGAAGCCATCGCCGCCCTGCGCAGGAGTCTGATCCTCGAAGCGGCGGCGGCCTTCGCGATCCTGGCCCTGGTCGCCTGGTTCGGAACGCTCGACCCTTTCGGCGGCGAAGCGATGTGATTCGAAACATGGACCCACGACAGCGGCGCCGAAGCGAACGCCCGTTTCCCGGACCAGCCGACGCGCGCCGATGAAAGGATGGTGCCCGGGGACGGAGTCGAACCGCCGACACTGCGATTTTCAGTCGCATGCTCTACCAACTGAGCTACCCGGGCACGGGCGTCGCGAGGCCGGTCGGCCTGCTGGCGAGCGGCGGCTATAGGCAGGGTGTTTCATCCTGTCCAGAGCCTTTGTTGCGTCAATTTCGCGGGTCAATCGCCTTCGAACCGGGCATCGTCGGTGCCCCCGTCGGGCCCTTCGTGCGCGGGGGTGCGATAGCGTTCGTCGAACCAGTGGTTGAGGTCGCGGTCGCGGCAGCCGCGGCTGCAGAAAGGCCGATATTGCTGGACGCGCGGCTTGCCGCAGAGCGGGCATTTGCCGGGTGCGGCGGCGGCTTCATTGGGCATGACCCACTCCTTTCACTTGGGCATCGCGCACGATCTCGACCGGCCGCCCGGTGCGTTTCTGTAACTCGGCGACCCAGCCGGGATGCGCCGCGATATGATCGGCAACGGCCGGGCGCGCGGTCAGTTGCAAGGCGCCGGCCCCTTTCGCGCGCTCGGCCTGGCGCAGCAGCAGCGCGGCCTCGGTGGCGACGGGATCGAATCGCACCTGCTCGACCAGCGACGGCCGCTCGCGGCGGCGGATGACCTGCATCAGGCCGAAGCCGTTGATCGCGGTGCGCTCGAAGGGCGGCGGCAGCAGCGCGTCGACCAGCGCGTCGATCGCCTGCCGCTCGGCGCGGCCGGCGAGGGTCGGAAAATCGATGCCGATCGACCCGCCGATATCGCAGCAGCGGATGACATGCGCCGCCGCGGCGGCCCCGGCTTGCGCAAGCGCCAGCCCGTTCCCGTCGCCGTCGATATCGATCAGCGTCATCGCGGGCGTCGTGTCGACCCACAGCGCACCGCCCGCGAACGGCCAGTGCCCCGCGCGGATATGCCCGATCAGCTCGGACCAGCCCGCTTCCTCCAGACGATCAGGCCCCATCGCGCTCAGTTCGGCGACCGGCAAACCCGTCGCCGCGATACGCGCGCGCAGATCGGGACCGGCGCGCACCGCCAGCTCGGACAGGCGCGCGCGCGCCGGCTTGTCGCGGCCGCGCTCGCGCAGCGCCATACGGGTGATCTCGACCGTCAGCCGCGTTCCCAGCGAAAGCCCGGGAGGCGGGGGCAGCGTCGCGAGCGGCGCACCGGGCGCATCGAGCACGACTTTGCCCGGCTCGACCAGTCGCGCCGCCAGCACCGCGCCGACGCGCGGCCCATCGCCGTCGCGCTCGATCCGCGCTTCGGCGATCGCCCCATCCTCGACCAGCGCGGCGCGGCATTCTCCGATGCCGGCTTCATAGAGCCACTCAGCCAAGCGGCACCCCGGCGCTGCTCAAGAGCGCGCGCGTCTCGAACAGCGGCAGGCCGACGACGTTGGAATGGCTGCCCGACAGGAAGCGGACGAAGATTTCGGCCTTGCCTTGGATCGCATAGCCGCCCGCCTTGCCCATCCCCTCGCCGCTTTCGACATACCAGTCGATTTCGGCCGGGCTCAACACCTTGAACGCCACGATCGTGTCGGCGACGCGAACGCGCGGGCGGCCGTCGGCACCGACGACGCAGACGCCCGACCAGACATGATGCCGCCGCCCCGAAAGCAGCCCGAGCATCCGGCGGAGATCGGCTTCGTCGACCGGCTTTTCGAGGATGCGGCGCCCGACCGCGACGGTCGTGTCGCCCGCAAGCACCACCTCACCCGCCGCGCGTTCGACCGCCAGCGCCTTGCCGGTCGCGAGCCGCGCGACATAGGCGCGCGGCAGTTCGCCCTTCAGCGGCGTTTCATCGATGTCGGGGGCCGCGATACGCGCGGGCGTCAGGCCGATGCGCGCCAGCAACTCGCGGCGGCGCGGCGAGGTCGAAGCCAAGACGAGAGCCGGAATTGGCGCGGGAGGTGTCGCCGCGCCGCTCACTTGAAGCGATAGGTGATCCGACCCTTGGTCAGGTCATAGGGGGTGAGTTCGACGAGCACTTCGTCGCCCACCAGAACGCGAATGCGGTTCTTGCGCATCTTGCCGGCCGTGTGGCCCAGAATCTCGTGATCATTTTCCAGCTTCACGCGGAACATTGCGTTGGGGAGCAATTCGACCACCTGGCCGCGCATTTCCAGAAGTTCTTCTTTCGCCATCTATCCTCTAGGGGCTCGAAATATCGGGATGGGCGCCCATAACGCCAAATGTGCGGAATTGAAAGCCATCTGTAACGGTCGGTTCAGGACACGAGTTTCAGCTTGCGCGCCACCCGCCAGCCGAGGGTTTTCGCCCAGGCATAGCTCGGCCAGCGCGGCGGCATTACGGGGTCGAGGCCAATGCGGCGGAGCGTGGCGTTGGCGGCGTGCGCCTCGGACTCGCGATAGCTCCATTCGCTGCGCCAGGTGATCGACAGCGAGATTGAAGGCGCGTCCCCATTGGCGACGAAATGCGGCGCCATCACCGGCATCAGCACCGCGTCGCCAGGGCCGAGCGGCACCTGCTGCGCGCGGTCGCGAAATTCCTCCTGCCACGGCAGATTCCGGTGCCCGCCCAGATGATAGCGCTCATGTTCGGTGCGATGCGCGAAACGCTCGTCGCCCGCGGGCCAGACGTTCATCACCTTGGTGCCGCGCAATTGCAGCAGGATATTATGCTCGGGGTCGAAATGGAAAGGCGTGATCGATCCGGGCGAGGAAATGAAGATGAAACCCTGCGGCGTCAGCATCGCCCCGGTCCGCGGCGCGACAACGGGTTCGAGTTCGCCGAGCAGGTCCATCAGCAGCGTGCGATAGCCGGGCACCGTCTCGATATTCTTGAGCACTGCCCAACTGCGGTTGCTGTCGATCGTGCGGATCGTCTCGCCGATCGACAGGCCGTTCGACGGGATATCCTCGGGCCGGATTCCGATCGGCAGTTCGCCGGGATTATATTCGACCTGCGCGGCGGGCAGGCCTTCGCCGAGCGCCGCGAGCGCGTCGAGCGACAGCAAGGGATGGTCGGGCAGGCGATGATGCAGCAGCCCCGCCTCCGCGGGATAGAGCGCCGCCATCCGCGCGAGCGCTTCGGCGGGAAAGACGGGCTGGTCGATGGTCTGATGGGCCGTCATGGCGATTCCTATAGATTATTTTCAGCAGATGCGGCGCGTTTCCAGCGCCGCCAGATTTTTTCCACGCCGACCAGCGCCCTGAAGCGCAGCCGGTCGGCGCCGCCCGCAAGCGGCGCGTTGACCCAGACGAGATGGCGGCGCTCGCGCCACACACTGTCGATCATCGGGTGGCCGGGCGCGGCGCAGCTATCGACCCAGTCGATGCGATCGTCGTCCAAAAGGTCGAGATTCGCCTGTTGCAGCAGCACGCCGGGCGAGAAGCGGGCGAACTCCTCGTCGAACGCGGTCTTGAACGAAAAGCCGCCCGGCGGGCAGAGGAAATTGATCAGCATCGCGAGCGGCCGATCGTCGAGCGCGAGCAGGCGCATGTCCAGCCTGCCGGCGCCGGCGGCGGCGGCAACAATCGCGCGAAACCACGCCTCGGTCTCGCCATGGCTGGCGAGCGCCGATCCGGCCCGGCCTTTCCAGCCGCGCGCTTCGAGATCGAGAAACGCGTCGATCCATAGCTCGACCGCCGCATCGGGCTGCCAGCGGCGAAAGGACACCGCCCCCTGTTCGGCAAGGCGGTTCGCCTGGCGGCGAAGCTCCTTGCGCTTCTTCGCACGCACCGCTTCGTCCCAATAGGCTTCGGCCGACAGGTTGCTGTCGAGGAGTGCGCGTTCCTCGCGGTGGACGACTTCCGCCTCGCCCCCGCGCCCGCGCGCAACCTCGACCAGCGCGCGATGCAGCGGTCCGTCCTCGGTCAGGCGCGGCACATGGAGCAAGGTTTGCGTCCAGTTCGCGGCGTCGCACCAGCCGAGCAGGATCGACCAGAAGAGCGGTTCCATCCCGGCGCGGACCAGCGGCGCGCCATGAAAGTGATTGGCGTGCGCCCACCCGGTTACATGCCGGAGCGGCAGACGCCCATATTTCACCGCGGGCGCGAGCGGCATCACGCCGATCAGCGGCCCCGCACCGTCGGCGCGCACCATCACCAGCCGCGCCCGCCGATCGGGATCGAGCAAGTGCAGCGCGGGTTGCAGGCACCAGCGTTCGGCAAAGGGATTCGGCTCGCTCGCCTCGTCCGCGAGACGATCCCATGCCGCCGCAAGCTCGTCCGAAAGCGACAGCGGATCGGCGACGCGCACGGCAAGCGGCGCGGCATCGGCGGCGCTGATCGGAAAGGCGGGATGAACCGTCATCGGCGGCGAGCCTAGCAGCAAGTCGTTAAGAGGGCGTGGCGATTCATCTACGCTCTTCTATCACTCTCCGCAGATCGAGATGGCCGCTAAGCGACCGATTGCGGACGCCCGGCATCTCCTAACTTTGTCATCCCCGCGAAAGCGGGGACCCAGAGCGTGCGTCGGTTAACCTCACACTGGGTTCCCGCTTTCGCGGGAATGACAAAGGTGGGAAGTGTCCGCTTCCCACCCCACGGCGGCCATCAGGCGTCAAATCCCGAACAGTTTCGCCAGCGATTTCTCCAGCATGAAGAATTGCCAGATCAGCCGCCCATGGTCGCGGCGGCCCGACTGGTGCGCGGCGACGATGCGCTCGATTTCGGCCATGTCGAACCAGCCCGCGCGCGTCAGGGTCGACGAAGTCGCGAGCGCCTTCGCCTGCTCGACGAGCGGCCCGCGGAACCAGTGCGACACCGGGGTCACGAACCCCATCTTGGGACGATAGAGAATGTCGTGCGGCAGGTAACGCTCCATCGCCTTCTTGAGGATCGCCTTGCCGCTTCCGCCCTGCACGCGCATCGACGCGGGCAAGGTCGCGGCAAATTCGATCAGTCGATAGTCAAGCAAAGGCTCGCGCGCTTCGAGGCTGACCGCCATGCTCATCCGGTCGGTTTTGGTCAAAATGTCGCCGGGGAGCCAGATCATCAGGTCGGCATATTGGGCGCGGTCGAGGGGTTCGGCGGCGGGTGCCTCGGCCATCGCCTTCCAGTAGCGTGCCTCGCCGACATGGTCGCCGAGCGCGTGGACCGCCGCGTCGTTGAACAGACGCGCGCGCTGCGCGGGGCCGGTCACCCCGACCGCCTCGGCATAGCCCTCCGCTCCGCTCCGCGACAGGCTCGCCAGCGTCGCGCGCGCGCGCAGCGGGCGCGGCGCCCAGTCCATCTGCGGCCAGACGCGCGCCAGCGGGCCGAACAGCCCCTTGCGCAGAAAAGGCGGGATCATCCCGCGCAGCCGTTCCTCCTGATGCTGGAAGACGAGGCGGCGGTATCCCGCGAAAGCCTCGTCGGCGCCGTCGCCCGAGAGCGCGACCGTCACCTCCTCGCGCGCGAGTTCGCAGACGCGATAGGTCGGCAGCGCGCTCGCATCGGCGAAAGGCTCGTCGAACATGTCGGCGATCTTGTCGATCAGCGCGAAATCGCCCGCCGCGACCGTGCGGGTGCGATGGTCGGTCGCAAAACGCTCGGCGATCTGCTGCGCATAGGCGGTCTCGTCGAGCGCCGCCTGATCGAAGCCGATCGTGCAGGTCTTGACCGCCTTGGCGCTCGCCTCGGCCATCAGGGCGACGACCGCGCTGCTGTCGACTCCGCCCGACAGGAAGGCGCCCAGCGGCACGTCGGCGACCATGCGGTCGGTCACCGCGGTGCGCATCAGGTGGATCAGATGCTCGGCCGCCTCGCCCTCACTCGCGCGGACGCGCTTCGAGAAATCGGGCGCCCACCAGCGCGTCGGCGCAGGAACGGGCTTGCCGCGTTCGAGCAGCAGATAATGGCCAGCGGCCAATTTCTCGACCCCCGCGACGATGCAGGCATCGTCGGGAACATAGCCCAGCGCCAGGAAATCCTCGACCGCCGACAGATTGGCCTCCTGCCGCAGCAGCGGGTGACGGAGCAGGCCCTTCAATTCCGACGCGAAGGCGATCGAGCCGTCCGACAGGCGGACGTGATGGAGCGGCTTCACCCCCAGCCGGTCGCGCGCGAGGAACAGGCAGCCGCGCGCATGATCGTGGATCGCGAAGGCGAACATGCCGTTGAGGCGCGACAGGCATTGGACGCCCCATTGCCGCCACGCCGCGATGATCACCTCGGTGTCGCCCGAGGTGCGGAAGCGGTGGCCGCGATCCTCCAGCTCGGCGCGCAACTCGCGGAAATTATAGATTTCGCCGTTATAGGTGATCGTCACCGCTTCGTCGTCGCTGGCCATCGGCTGCGGGCTGCCCGCGATGTCGATGATCGACAGGCGCAGATGGCCGAGCCCGACCCCCGGCGCGGTCCAGTCGCCCGACCCGTCGGGACCGCGATGGCTCATGGGATGGAGCATCGCGCGGACGCGCGCGGGATCGACCGGCTTGGCCGTCTCGATATGATAAATGCCTGCGATCCCGCACATATAGGAAGCGGCCTTAGCGCAGTTTCAGCGCGCGGTCAGCCATCGCCTGCGCTCCGCCCGACGCGGAAACGAAATCGATGATCGCATCGCGGCCGCCCTGTCCCTCCTCGCTCGACACGATCAGCGACAGCGCGCGCGGATCGCCGCCGAAGAGGCGCGCCTTGAGCCCCGCGAGCTTGGCGCCGCGCGGACTGCCCGTTGCGCGCCCGTCGACGATATACCAGGTCGCGGCATCGCGCAGCACCGGGCCGGGATGGAGCAGCCGGTCGGTCTTGCCGCCATCGACCGGCGGCAGCGCCGCACTCCATGCCCATTTGCTCGCGGGGTCGATCGCGCCCTGCCCGAAAGCCACGACCTCGCGCCCCTCGGCCTGCCGTTCATAGCCGCCGATCGCGACGGTGACGCGGCGCCCTTTCGCATCGGCGAAATCGCGCACCTGCCGCTGGTCGGCGCCGTCGAAGCGCGGCATCCATGCCGTCTGCTCCGGCGCGGCGGCCGCCCATCCGGCGGGGATCGCAATCGGCATGGCTTCGGGCAGCGGCGCCGAACGCCCGCCGATCAGCCAGCCCCAGGCAGCGAAGAGCAGGGGCAGCGCGAGCGCGGCGGGAAGCACGGCCTTCGCCGGTCCTGCATGACGCGGCAGGCCGCCCAGTCTCGCGACATCGACCGCAGCGTCGTTCGCGGGCCGGTCGAACCAGCGCCACGCGATCAGCATCACGAGCAGGATGACGAGCCCGAAGAAGATCCAGCCGTAGAAGATATGGTCGATCCCGCCCGCGCGCTCGATCCCCCAGATTTCGGCGGCGACCATCGTGCCATAGGCACGCAAGGCATTGGCGAGCACCGTCGTCGCGAGCGCGAGCGCCACGAAGACGATCCGCCGCGTCCAGCTTTTGAAACAGAGGTGCGCCGCGAACACTGCATAGGCGAGCATCGCCATCAGGAAACTGACCCCCGAGCAGGCCTCGGCCACCTCGAAGAAGCCCGCGCGGGTGGTGATGAACACACCCTCGATCTCGGCCGAAAGCCCCGACAGGTGGAGCAGCGCGATGCTGATCCGCGCGGTAAGCGTCTGGAGCAAAGGCACCAGTTCCTCGCCGAACGGCACGAGCAGCAACGCATAGCCGAGCGGAAAGAGCAGCGCGCGCACCAGTTTCTCGCCGAGCGTGGCCGCAACCGCCCCTTGCAGCACCAGGATCAGCGCGAGCTGACGGAACAGCCCGACCCCCGCCGCCTCGCCGACGAGCCAGACCAGCCCCGCGCCCGCTAGCCAGACCAGCGCGGGCCACCAATAAGCCGGCGTCAGCCGCCTCAACAGCGCGACGCGCTGCGACACCAGCCAGCCGATCATCGGCACCATCAGCAGACAGTGGGTGAAGGTCGAACTGTGCCACCAGATGCCGGCCATGTCGGCGGCATCGGCGTGGAAGATCGCGAGGATCGCCGCCGACAGGCCCGCCAGCGCCGCAAGATGCCGCTGCCAGCGCGTCACGCGTCCAGCCCCAGCAAGTCGCCGAGCGGCGCGAGGCGGGCGTCCCAGCCATAGCGCGCGATCATCCGCGCGCGCGCCGCCTTGCCCATCGTGGCCGCCGCGGCCGGATCGTCGAACAGGCGCCCAATCGCTGCCGCCATGGCCGTCGCATCTTCGACGACAAGCAGATGTTCGCCGTCCAAGGCGTCGATTCCGGTCGCGGCGGCGGCGCTCGCGACCACCGGCCGTGCCATCGCCATCGCCTCCAGCAGCTTGTTCTGCACCCCGCGCGCCAGCAGCAGCGGCGCGACGACGGCATCGGCAGCCGCAAGCCACGGGCGGACGTCGGGCACCTCGCCGGTGACGGTCACGCCGGGCAGCACCGCCAGCGCGCGCACGTCCTCGGCCGGGGCGCGGCCGACGATCGCGAAGCGCGCGCCCGGATGCGCCTTACGCACCAGCGGCAGGATATCGGCGGCGAACCACTGCACCGCGTCGATGTTGGGGCGATAGTCCATCTGGCCGGTGAACACCGCGAGCGGCCCTTCGCCCTCGCCAGTCCTGTCGAACGCCAATGCGGGGTCGAAGCGATCGGTGTCGATGCCGTTCTCGACCGCGAAGACGATATCGCCGCCGAGCCCGCTCCGTTCCCGGAACAGGGCGGCTTCGGCCTCGCTGACGAACAGACTGGCGTCGACCTGGCGCGCGACCTCGGCTTCGAACGCGGCGAGCTTTTTCGCTTCGCGCGCGTGAACCCAGTTCAGCGGCTGGCGCTTGTCCTGCTCGGCATAAGTGGCGAATTTCGCCGAATCGACGTCGACGAAATCCATGATCACTGGCCCGTCGAAACGCGCGGGCAGATATTGCGCCATCTGGCCCGAGAAGGCGACGATATGGGTGACGGTGCCGAGCGCGAGCAGCGCCCCGACATGCTCGGCGAGCGCCGCACTCTGGAACAGCCGGTTCGATACCGGCTCGCCGCGCAGTATCGCCTGCACCAGCGCGGCGGGGCGCGAAGCCTTGCGCACTTCGATACACAGGCTCTTGCAAAGCGGCGCCATTTTCGCGCGCGCGGCCGCCGCGTCGGCTTCATTGTCGGTGAGCGCGGCAACGTGGACCGGCGCCAGCTTCGCCAGCGCCTCGAACATATGCCAGCTGCGGATGCGGTCGCCGCGATCGGGCGGCCATGGCGCGCGGTGAACGAGGAAGAGAATTTCCGCCATCACTTTACCCCGTCATTGCGGCCCCGGACTTGATCCGGGGGGAAGCAATCCAGGGCGGTTTACACCACTCTGGATTGCTTCGCTTCGCTCGCAATGACGATCTTCTGGAATCCACCGGCGCGTTACCCCAGCCCGCGCGCGATCAGCGGACCGATGCGGTTCGCCGCCCACAGCGGCAGTTTCTTCCAAAGGTCGACCTGCAGCCGGTATTTGGCGCTGTTGGGATTCGTGTCACGCGGCGTTTCGCCCGGCGCCAGCCAGCGCGCATAGACAAGCGGGCGCGGCTCGAAACCCCAATTCTTCTTGTAGGCGAAGGGGCCGGTGCCGACCTTCGAGCGCCCGAAGTCGAAGCGCGTGCAGCCTTTGGCCCGCGCGTGAAGCATCAGCGCGAAATACATGCGTTCGTTGGCACGCAGCCCCCGTGCCTCGGCGGTGCCGCCGCCCCAATAGGGCATCACGGTGCCGCGCCAATAGAGGCTGAGCACGCTCGCGACCGGCTTCCCGCCGTCGCGCACGGTCAATATGTCGGCATCGTCGCCGAAGGCGTCGAGCACCGCGTCGAACAGCGCCTTCGGAAATACCGGCGTGCCAAGGTTGCGGACGCTCGTCGCATAGATGCGATAATGGTCGCGGCGCGCGGCGGCGTCGCGGCCCGTCGTCGCGGTCAGCCCGCTTTCCAGCGCCTTGCGGACTTCGGCACGCTGCTTGCGCGGGACGGCGAGCAATTCGGCGTCGTCATCGGCGGCGAGGTCGCGCGCAAAACCGGCGTAAACACCGTCTTCGACCCGCCAGCCTTCGCCTTCGGGCAGCGACCCGCCGCGCAATTCTACCGACGAAATGCCAAGCGAGACGGCAAACGCGGCGGCAGCATCGGCAAGCGCATCCGCCGCCGCTTCATCGTCTGCGAGCAGCCCGCCATCGACCGCAAAGCCGGTCGCGACGAGCGCCTGCCCGAACAGCGGCGATCGGATATGGTGGAGCGGCAGCAGGCCGACGATGGCCCCCGCCCCATCATGGGCCGCGAGCACATGGCATTTGTGCCCCGTCGCCTTCGTGATCGCTTCGCACCACGCGCGGCTATGGAAGGGCGTGGCATCGGGATGCGCCGCGACATAGGCGTCCCACGCCGCCGCGCCAGCGGACGGCGCAGACGAAAACGCCGCCGCATCGTCGAGCGGCGCGACCGACAGCCTCCTCGTCCCTGGATGCACCGGCGCGTTCACGCCGCGGCGCGCCACGGCTGCGCGCGGTCCTGTTGCGCGGGGAGCAGCGCATCGGCGCGGGTCCATTCAAAATCGGTCAGCAGTTTCCTGAGCTTGCCCGCCATCGCCGACAGGCCGCTGTAATGACGGATCTTCGACTTGATCGGCGCATCGGCGACGCGCGGCTGGCCGGGATCGATCTCCCACGGATGGAAATAGAGGATCGCGGGATGCCCCTCTGCGTTCATCCGCGCGATCGCCCAGCGCGTGAAGCCATAGGGCAGCAGCCGCATGAAACCGCCGCCACCCGCCGCGAGCGTGCGCCCTGCGAACCGCGCGGTCGTCACCGGCCATTCGACAAGATCGCTGCCCACCACCGGCCGCCAGACATGGCGCGGACTTTGCGGCCAGCCATAATGGTCGTGGACGACGGGCGCGACGCTCGACGAATAGGCATAGCCCTGCTCGGCAAGCACCGGATGCGCCCAGGGGGTGCGCGTGTCGATCGAGAAACTCGGCGCGCGATAGCCGCGGATCGCGACCCCGCCCAAATCCTCGAGGATCACCCGCGCCTTCTTAAGGTCCGCCGCGAATTCATCGGCGGTCATCTGGAACACGCGCTTGTGGTCATAGCCATGGCTCGCGAGTTCGTGCCCGGCATCGACGATCCGCCGGATCAGCGCCGGATAGCGTTCGGCAACCCAGCCCAGCGTGAAGAAAGTGCCCTTGGCGCCCGCATCGGCGAAAATCTGCAGCACCGCGTCGCAATTCGCCTCGACCCGGCATTCGAGCGCCGGCCAGTCGGCACGGTCGATCGTGCGCTCAAAGGCGCCGACCTGAAACCAGTCCTCGACATCGACCGACAGGCCGTTCTGCATTTTCCCTCACCTTCATCAGCATCTTAGCCGATGATGCTCAGCGCGTCACGCGGCCCACACTTCCGACCGGGCAGGGTTGGGCGAATTTTCGGGATCGCGCTCGACCCATTCGATCAGCAGGTCAAGCACGCGGCGGAGTGCGGCATCCTGTTCGACGAGGCGCGCCTCGAGGCTGGCGATCTGCGTCTTGAGCGCGTCGATCTCGGCCTCGTCGACCGCAGGCTGCGGCGCAGAGGCGGGCGAGACGGCTTCGGCAGGTTCGGCAACGGGCTCGACCGGCGCCGCGAAAGGCGGACGATCGTTCGCGGCGGCGGGCGCGGGCCATTCGAGCGGTGCAGTCGCGGCGGCCGCGTGCGCGACCACCTCCTCGACCGGCAGCGGCGCGAGGCTCGCCTCGTCGATGCCGCGGTCGGCCTCGACCTCGGCGATGACGTTGCGGACGTGCTGCGCCGAGATACGGTGCAGTTCCTCGACCGCGCCGAACAGCAGCAGGCGGCTGACCAGCACGTTCAATTTGCGCGGCACGCCGTCGCTATAATCGAAGATCAGCTCGAACGCCTCGGGCGCGAAGCTGGGGTTACCCGTCCAGCCGACTTTCTTGAGGCGGTGGAGGATATAGGGTTCGACCTCCTCGGGCTCCATCGGGTCGAGGTGGTGCGTCGCGATCACGCGCTGGCGAAGCTGTTCGAGCGCGGGCGTATGAAACAGCGTCTGGCGGAACTCGGGCTGGCCGAGCAGGAAGATCTGCAGGAGCGAATGGTCGCCGAGCTGGAAGTTCGACAGCATCCTGAGTTCCTCGAGCGCCGAGATGGCGAGATTCTGCCCCTCGTCGACGATCAGCAGCGTGCGGCGGCCGGCGCGCGCCTGTTCGCGCAGATATTGCTCGATCGCGCGCAGCAGTTCGGCCTTGCTCTGCCCTTCCCATTCGATCCCGAACTGTTCGGCGACGAGGCGGAGCAGGTCGTCGCCCTCGACCTGCGTCGACACCAGCTTGACCGCGGTCAGGCGATTGGGGTCGATCGTGTTCATCAGATGCCCGACCAGCGTCGTCTTGCCCGCGCCGACGTCGCCGGTGATGACGATGAAGCCCTCGCCCTGCGCGAGGCCGTAGCCGAGGTAAGACATCGCCTTGCGGTGGGTGCCGCTCTCGAAATAGAAAGCGGGGTCGGGCGTCAGCTGGAACGGACGGCCGGTGAAACCATAATATTGATCGTACATCGAAATTCCCCGATCAGAAGTTGTAGCGCAGGCCCACCAGGGCTGAACCGATAAGCTCGCTGTTGAAGCCGTCCTGGTCGAAGGCATTGATCGACGCAGCGGCGGTCCCGGTCAGCCCGCGCCAGAAGCGCTGCGAATAGGAGGCCGTAAGTCCCGCCGACTGAACGTCGCTCGCTCCGGGGGCGCCATTGTCGAAATAGCTGAGATAGCCGGTGATGCTGATGTCGGCAGCGGCGCCCAGCGGACGCCCCGCGCTCAGGAACAGATAATAGTTTTCGTCGGTCACGCCATCGAGATTGGCAAGAACCGAGCCGCGCGGCACGAGCAGGCGGCGGCGATCATAGCCAAGCCCGACGCCATAGGCCCAACGTCCGTAGCGCGACGACAGCACCGCCTGAACGCCGCTGTTGCGATATTGGAACGCCCCGGCATTGCCGATCTGGCCGTTGAGACAGCCGCCCGTTCCCTGTCCGAAGACGCAGGTATCGACATCGCCGCTGATCGGATTGCGCGTCGGGTCGAATTGCGTCGGCAGCGCCGACAGCCCGCCCGACATGCCGCGGCCGAGGCTCGACAGCCCGTCATAGACGCCGACCTGTAACAGCGTGGCATGGTCGGGGCGATAGGTCAGGCTGCCCGTATAGATGGTGTCGCCATAGCGGCGGCCGACCTTTGCGGTCAGCGAGGTGCGGCGGCTCGGCTGCCACATCACCCCGGCGTCCCAGATCAGCCCGTCGGTGTCGAAGGAAAGCTGGCGCGGCGCCGATTTGTCGGTGACGAACCGCCCCGATGCATCGCGCACCGGCGCGCCGTTCTGATCGAGAACCGGGCTGCGCTGGCCGATCTCGATATCTTCATAGCCGACCCCGCCGAGCAGCGCGACGGTCGGACCGATCGGCACGGTGACGTCGGCGCGGGCATATTTGCCCTCGAACCGCTGGTCGAGCTGGCTCGCATCCTCGCGCTCATAGCCGCCCGAAACCTGCCAGCCGAAGGGCAGATCGCCGGGACGCTGCCCGATGCTCGCCCAGGCGACATGGTTGGTCGAGCTGTCGAAGACGTCCTGCGCCGCAGCGCCGGGCGCGAGCAGCGGCGCCGAGCCGACATCGATCTTCGTATAGCCGAAACGATAGCCCGCCCCGACGTCGAACCCGCCGATGCGCTGCGCCAGCGTCGGTCCGGCATAGATGGAATAGAGGTCGGCGGCATTGCTCGCGCGGCCGATGAACAGCCCGTCGGCACCCCGCCCGTCGACGCTGGTCCGCGTCGCGAGCGCCCCGGCCTCGAGGTTGAAACCGCGCGATACTTCGAGCCGCCCGCGCGCAAGGCCGCTGATGATGTCGCCGTCGCTCAGCCCGCCCGACTCGCCGAAGCGATGCTCGTAGCGGAGCGTGCCCGCAAGTTCGACGCGGCGCGTGACGATCGACGCATCGACCCCGGCCGCGACGGTCGTATAGGTCAGCACGTCGCCGCCGTTCTTGAGGTCGGCGGACAGGACCTGCCCGACCTCCAGATAGGGGGTGACGGCGACCTGGCGCTCTTTCTGCTGACGCTCGCCGCGCTTGCCCTGGCGGCCGGTGCCCGCATCCGGCGCCGACGCGCTTCCCGCGGCCGGCGTGTCCCCGCCGCCCGCGCCCGGATCGCCCGAGAATTGCGCCTGCGCGCCCGTCGCCGTTCCGGCGAGCAGCAGCGCCGCGAACGCCGCGCCGCGGCGCAGCTTGAGACTGGTGCGCATCATGACGCGCCTCCTTGTCCATAATAGGTGCCGAAGCGGCGGCCGCCCGGCGAGAATTTGACGCCGTTGAGCAGCAACTGGATATGCGGACACGCGCCCATCAGGCCGATCGCGTCGCGCAGCGCGGATTCGAGCGTCTGGTCGGCGCGCACCACCATGATGAGCTGGCCGACATGCCCCGCGAGTACCGCCGCGGGCGAGGCCGCAAGCACCGGCGGCGAATCGAGAATGACGATGCGCCCCGGCGCCCCCGCCTCGAGCTGCGCGAGCAGCGTCTCGGTGCGCGCGGAAGCGAGCAATTCGGTGTCGTGCATGTGCTGGCTGCCGGCGGGCATGACCTTGAGCCCGGGGATGTCAGTCTGGATCAGGCAGTCGCCCAGCGCCAGATGCGGGTCGGCGAGCGCGTCCATCAGGCCCGGACCATTTTCGAGCCCGTCCTTCAGCCCCAGCGTTTCCAGCACGCTCGGCTTCGCGATGTCGGCGTCGATCAGCAGCACATCGTGATCGGCCTCGACCGCGAGGCTGAGCGCGAGGTTGACCGCGGTGAAGGTCTTGCCCTCGCCCGGATTGGCGGAGGCGATCAGCACGCGGTGGCCGCGCGGCACGACCGGGCGGTTCGCGGTGCCCGCGAAATTGCGGATGATCTCGCGCTTCACGATGCGATATTCCTCGGCGATGCCGGTGACCGGCGCGCCGGGGACGACCATGCCGCGCTCCGCGAGACGTTCGCGGTCGATCGTGCCCTGACGGTTCGGCACGATCGCGGGCGCGGCCCTGGCGATCTCCTTGCGCGGCGACGGCTTCGCAGGCGCGGGTTCGACCGCGGGCGCGGCCTCGACCACCGGCGCCTCGGGCGGCAGCACCTCGGCGGGCGCGACCTTGGCCTTGGCCTTCTTCACCTTTTTCTCGGGCTCGGGCGGCAGTTTCGAGACATCGATCGTCGCCGCATTCTTCGCGGGGTCGAGGCCGAACATGTCGGCAGCGCGTTCGAGCAGCGAAGGGGGGCGCTTGACGGGGCGTTGATCGTTCATGTCGTCTTCCCCGCTCACGCGACCATGCCGCGTTGGACAAATTCGGCGATCAGCAACAGCGCATAGAGGCCGACGAGCGCCGCCGCGCCGCCGCCGAGCCAGACGAGCCGCTTGCGCCGCTCGACATGGCGGTCGGGCGTCACCACCTCGGTGATCGATCCGATCACCGGCAGCCCGCTCGCGCGTTCGAGCTTCGCCGCGGTTGCATAGCTGGCGCGCACCTGCGACAGGGCAAAGGCCGCGCCGATGCCGCCGCCGACCCCCGCGAGGAGGACGAGCGTCAGGAACAGCGGCCGGTTCGGCGCCGCCGGGCTCGTCGGCTTCGTCGGCGGGTCGAGCAGTTCGACCTTGATCGCGTCGGTTTCGGTCTGCACCTCGCCGCGCAGCCGCACCTGCTCGCGCTGCGCGAGCAGCTTGTCATATTGCGCCTTCAGCGCGGTATATTCGCCGTTGATCCGGTCATATTCGGCCGCGATGCCGGGGTTCTGGATCTGCTGCGAGGTGATCTTCGCAATGTCGCCCATCAGCTGCGTCTTGCGCGCCGACAGCGCGCTGACCGTCGCCTGGCGATCGGCGCGCATCGCGGCGAGCGAGGCATAGGCGGGGTTCTGCATCCCGCCGCCACCGCCGCCCGTGCCTTCGCGGTCGGCCATCGCCTTCAGCGAAGCGATCTGGCTCTTGAGCGCGATCACGTCGGGGTGCGCATCGGTCAGGCCGCGCGCGCGCATCGATGCAAGTTCGTTCTGCGCGCCGGCAAGCTGCTGACGCGCGACGCCGCCGCCGACACCGCCGACACCCGGCACCGTCGCCGGGGTCGCCGAAAGCTGCCCGTTCGCCGCCGCAAGCTGCGCCTGCGCGGAGACGAGCTGCGAATCGATCTGGCTGAGTTCGGCGCGCGCGGCATCGACGCGCTGCGCGGGCGAGCCGCTGCCGCCGGGGATCAGCCCGATATTCTGCGCCTCGAACGCGCCGCGGCGCGCCTCGACCTCGCGCAGCCCCTTTTCGCGATCGGCGATCTGCGCATCGAGGAATTTCAGCCCCTCGCGCGCGTCCATACGCCCGCCGCGAAGCTGATCGTCGCGGAACACGGTGATCAGGCTGTCGAGCACGCCCGACGCCAATTTCGCATTGTCGGCGTCGGACAGGCTGCCGACCCCGACCGACGAGGTGATCTCGAAGATATTCTGCTGCTGCGGGACGACCTTGATATTCTTTTGCAGCATCGCGACGGCGCCCGCCTTGTCGCGCTCGCCGGCGTCGGCACCGATCAGACCCGTCGTCAACGCGACCTTTTCGAGGTTGCGCGCGCTGGTCAGCGTTTCGCGAATCTGGTCGATCTGCCGGGCGCCCGAATAGGGGCTGCCGCCGGCATCGTCGGGCAGGATCTGGTTGACCTCGACGAGCAGCCGCGCGCGGCTGTCATAGCGGTTCGGGATCGACGCAACCGCCAGCCAGCCGAGGATGCAGATGCCCCATGCGACGCCCAGCACCAGCCAGCGCCGCGTCCAGACGCTGTGCACCATCACCCGGATTTCGTCGTAAAGGCCGTTCATCGTCTGCTCTTAATCCTTGGCAATCGGCATCGTGCGGAGTTCTGGCTCCGCGTCAGAACATGCTTTCGGGGATGATGATCACGTCGCCCGGCTGCAACCGGACATTCGCCTTGATGTCGCCGCGCTTGATCAGGTCGTTGAGGCGCAGCGCATATTCATGCTGCTTGCCCGTGCCCTTGTCGAACCGGACGAGCCGCGCCTTGTTGCCCGCGGCATATTCGCCGAGGCCGCCGACCGCGATCATCGCGTCGAGCACGGTCATATTGGCGCGGAACGGGATCGACGCGGGCTTTTCGGTCGCGCCGACGATGCGCACCTGCTGCGAGAAAGTGCTGTTGAAGCTGGTGACGATCACGCTGACGATCGGGTCGGTGATATACTGGCTGAGCTGGAGCTTGATGTCCTGCTGCAGCATCGTCGGCGTCTTGCCGACCGCGGGCATGTCGGTGATCAGCGGCGTGGTGATGCGGCCGTCGGGGCGGACCTGCACCTTGCCGCCCAGTTCGGGGTTGCGCCACACGAAGATCTGAAGCTCGTCGAGCGGGCCGATGATATATTCCTCGCCCGGCCCTTCCTGATTCGCGACGAAATTGGCGCTCGGCAGTTGCGGCGCGGCGCCGCCTGCGCCCATGCAGCCGGTCAGCGCGGTGGCGGCGATGCCCGAAACAAGCGCCGCCTTGGCGGCGCGAAGCAGGGGGAAGGACATCATATTCAAATCACCTTTCGAGCGGCCGCGGCCCTGCGCAGGCTCCATATGCCGCGAGAACAGCCTTTGCGTCAGGATCAGCCATTGCTCGGAAAGGGTGAACATACCGTTAGTATTGGGATAAGTTCGCACCGCGCTCGTCGAACCTTGTGCCGCCCTGGCACAGAAATTAACCGTGCCGGTGGTTCAGACGAGCATTTCCCGCGCCGGTCCCTGCCCCAGAAAGGCCGCTGGACTCGCGGTCGCTCCATAAGCCCCCGCCTGAAAAATCGCAACAAGATCACCGACATCGGCGCGCGGCAGCGCCACCTGATCGCCGAGCCGGTCGAGCGGGGTGCAAAGACAACCGACCACCGACACCGTCTCTGCGGGCGCTTCGCCAAAGCGGCTTGCCACCGCGATCGGATAGTTGCGCCGGATCACGGTGCCGAAATTGCCGCTCGCGGCGAGCTGGTGGTGAAGCCCGCCGTCGGTGACGAGGAAGGTCTCGCCATGGCTGGTCTTGCGGTCGACGATGCGGGTCAGATAGACCCCGGCCTCGGCGACGAGCCAGCGCCCGAGTTCCATCGCGAACCCACTTTCCGCCAGGACCGGATCGCGGTCGCCGAGCGTCTCCGCCAGCGCCGCACCGACCGCCGCGGCATCGACCGCCGTATCGCCGGGAAAATAGGGCACGCCCATCCCCCCGCCCAGATTGACGAGCGGGGGCGGCGCGCCGATTTCGTTCGCCAGCCGCGCCGCGAGCGCCACCGTCTGCGCCTGCGTGTCGGCAATGGCGGCGGCGTCAAGTGCCTGCGATCCCGCGAAAATATGAAAGCCGCGCCAATCGGTGCCGGCGTCGATCAGGCGGCGCACCAGCGCCGGAACCGCGGCGGCATCGACCCCGAAGGGCTTGGCGCCGCCGCCCATCTTCATTCCCGATCCCTTGAGGTCGAAATCGGGATTGACCCGCACCGCGAGGCGCGGGACGACGCCGAGCCGCTGCGCAATCGAAAGCGCCCGCTCGCCTTCGCCCATCGACTCGAGGTTGAGCATCGCGCCCGCCGTGATCGCCGCTTCAAGCTCGCGGTCGCGCTTGCCGGGTCCCGCGAAGCTGACATGCGCCGCCGCCATCCCGCTCGCCAGCGCCGCCTTGAGCTCGCCGCCCGACGCGACGTCGAACCCGTCGACCAGCCCCGCCATATGGGCAAGCAACGGCGCATAGGGGTTCGCCTTCATCGCATAATGAAGCTGGACCTGCTTCGGCATCGCGGCGCGCCACTCGGCGACGCGCGCGGTCAGCACCGCGCTGTCATAGACGAACAGCGGCGTGTCGCCCGCCGCATCGGCCAGCGCTTCGGCGCGGTCGCCGCCGATCAGCAACATGCCGCTGGCATCGGCGCGAAAGGCGGGCGGGATCGGACCGTGCGGCTTCATGCCGTCACCTGCGCCACGAGCCAGGGAGCCGGCTTTCCAATCCCGTTCGTGTCGAGCGAAGTCGAGACACCCATCGGGGTAGCGCACGGCCGAGGGGCATCTCGACTTCGCTCGATGCGAACGGATACTTTTAGCATCATGCCGTCACCTTCCAGTCGGCGGCGATCGCCACCCGGTCGAGCTTGCCGTTGGGATTGCGCGGCAGTTCGCCCCGCCACTCGACGACCTGCGGCTGCATGAAATTGGGGAGGTTCTGGCGAAGATACGCCGCCAGCCCCGTCTCGTCGCGTTCGCCTTTCCCCCGCACGATCAGGACGATCGCGGCGCCGAGGCGCGGGTCGGGGACGCCGAAGGCGACCGCTTCGTAAATCAGCCCCGACGCGACCGCGGCATCCTCGATCTCGGTCGGGCTGACGCGGTTGCCCGCGGTCTTGATCATCGCGTCGTCGCGGCCGACGAAGGTGAGCAGACCCTCCTGGTCGCGCCGCACCGTATCGCCCGACCAGACCGCGGTCCCGCCATAGCGCGACGCCGCGGGGGCGGGTTTGAACCGTTCGGCGGTGCGCTCGGCATCGCGCCAATAGCCTTTGGCGACGAGCGGCCCGCAATGGACGAGCTCGCCGGGTTCATCGTCGGCAGCGATGCTGCCGTTGGGACGACAGACGAGGATTTCGGCGTGCGGAATCGCGCGGCCCATCGAGGTCGGATGATCGGCGACCAGCGCGGGATCGAGCCAGGTCGAACGAAAGGCCTCGGTCAGCCCGTACATCGGATAAATGGCGGCGTTCGGAAAGGTGCCGCGCATCGCGTCGATCAGCGAAGGCGTCAGCGCGCCGCCGCTGTTGGTCAGCCGTTCGAGCAGCGCCGCCGTCTCGGCCGGCCAGTCGCTTTCGACCAGTTGCACCCACAAGGGCGGCACCCCTGCGAGCGTCGTGATCTGGTGCCGCGCGACCGCCTTCACCACGTCGCGCGCAGTCAGATAATCGAGCGGCGCCACAGCGGCGCCCGCGTGCCACGCCGACAGCAGCTGGTTCTGCCCATAGTCGAAGCTGAGCGGGAGGACGCCGAGCACGCGGTCGCGCGGCGCGAGCTTCAGATAGGAAGCGACGCTTTCGGCGCCGAGCCACAGGTTCGCATGGCTGAGCATCACCCCCTTGGGGCGCCCGGTCGAGCCGCTGGTATAGAGGATGGCGGCCAGATCGTCGGGTTCGGCGACCGAAAGCGGCAGACCGTCGCCGCCCGAATCGATTACCTCTTCAGCGACCTTCAGATCGCGCACCGCGCAAGCATCGGGCCGGCCATCGCCGAGCATGTCGGCGCGCGAGCCATTGGTCACGAGCAGCGCCGCGCCGCTGTCGGCGAGGATATGCGCGACCTGCGGTCCTTTCAGCAGCGGATTGACCGGCACATGGATCAGCCCCGCGCGCGCCGCGGCGAGCGGCATCAGGCAGGTCGCGCGGCCCTTCGCGCCCCAACTCGCGACACGCTCGCCGGGGCCGCCCGCCTGATCGAGCAGCCACGCCGCGAGCCGCCCGACCCCGGCATCGAGATCGGCATAGCTGGTCACGCGCTCGCCAATCAGCAGCGCAGGCGCATCGGCGGCGCCAAAACGGACGAGATGGTCGATCGGACGCGACGGCGGATTTTGTATCATGGTCATCGGCTGTTAGGAGCTAGGTGATAGAGCGCTGGGTCATGCAAGGGAACGGTGAAGATCACGCTAATAATGTCCTGCTGCCCGCCACAGCGCGCGCGGCGGGCTTTGCCTCGCCCTTCGATCGCGCCGAGTGGTTCGACCTGCTCGCGGCGCATGGCTTCGCGGGCCAGGGCCGCGACGACGCGCACGGCGACTGCGGGGCGGTCAGCGCATGGCTGCCGCTGCGCCTTGAAAAGCCGGGTCATTTTTCGGGCCTGACCTGCTGGTATAGCTTCGGTATCCGGCCGCTCTACGATGGCCCGGCGCATCCCGGCGAGCGCGGCGGGGCGCTCAGCGACCTGTTCGCGCGGCTGAAACGCCGTGCCGCGCGCCTGACGCTCTATCCAGTGCCCGAGGTCGACGGCCTGCCCGGCGATCTCGCCATCGCGCTCCGCAAGGCGGGCTGGTGGGTCCAGGCAACGCCCGCGGGCGACCGCCACTGGCTCGACCTTGCAGGGATGGACCATGATGCTTGGTGGGAGAGCCGCCCCGGCGCACTCCGCAGCACCGTCAAGCGCAAGGCGAAGAAGGGCGTCGTCGACATCGCGCTTTTCACCCGCTTCGACGCCGACGCCTGGGCCGCCTATGAAGCCATCTATGCCGCGAGCTGGAAGCCCGAGGAAGGCGACCCCGCGCTGCTCCGCGCCTTTGCCGAGGCCGAATCGGCGCGCGGCACCTTCCGCATGGGCCTCGCGCGCATCGAGGGGCGGCCCGTCGCGGCGCAATATTGGACCGTGGAGGACGGCACCGCCTTCATCCACAAGCTCGCGCATGTCGAGGACAGCCTGAAGGCGTCGCCCGGCACCCTGCTGTCGGCGGCGCTGTTCCGCCATGTCATCGAAACCGACGGCGTGGCGCGGGTCGATTTCGGCACCGGCAACGACGCCTACAAGCGCGACTGGATGAACCGGCACGACCCGCTGTGGCGCATCGAGGCTTTCAATCCGGCGCGCATCGCGGCATGGGGACCGGCGTGCAAAGCCTTTGCGCGTTCGCTGATCAGGAAAGACATATGACCGACACCGTCGACGCCACCCTCCGCGCCCTGCTCGCCGACGTGCTCGGCCTCGGCGAGGAACGCGCCGCCGCGCTGACCGGCGACAGCGGCCTGTTCGGCGAACTGCCCGAATTCGATTCGATGGCGGTCGCGACCGTCCTCACCGAGATGGAAGACCGGCTCGGCATCACCATCGACGACGACGAGATCGACGGCGAAATTTTTGAGACATACGGGCACTTGCTCGCTTTCTCGCAGCGCAAGGTGGCCGGTTGACGGCCATCGCTTCCCTTTCATCCCGTCATCCCGGCCTTCGCCGGGATGACGGGAGGGAATCGCTGTCGTGGCGGCGGATGCCACCGAACATCAATTGCGCATCGCCCCCGCAAACGCCCCGCACGCGACCGTCCTGATCGTCCCGCCGCTGTTCGATGAAGCCAACCGGTTGCGCCGCACGCTGGTGCTCGCGATGCGCGCGCTCGCGGCGAATGGTTTCGCGGCGGTGCTCCCTGATCTGCCCGGCCAGAATGAAAGCCTCGTCGCGCTCGAAGACGTCGACCTCGCTCGCTGGCAGGATGCGCTGGCCGAGGTCGCGGCGAGCATCGCCGGTCCCGTCATCGTCGCCGCGATCCGCGGCGGCGCGCTGATCGACCATCGCGCCAAGGCCGCTGCCTGGTGGCGCCTCGCACCCATGGGCGGCGCGTCGCTGCTCCGCACGATGATGCGCGCGCGCGTCGCCGCCGATCGCGAGGCGGGGGTCGAATCGTCGCTCGACAGCCTGCGCGAGACGGCACAGGCCGAACCATTGCTGCTCGCAGGCAACGCCCTGTCGCCCGCCATGGTCGCGCAGCTCGGCACCGCCGAAGCGCAGCCGGTCGAGCCGCTGCGCAGCATCGGCCTCGGCGCGGACGGCCTCGCGGGCACCCCGCTCTGGCTGCGCGCCGAGCCCGGCGAGGACGCCGCGATGGCGGCCGCGATCGCCGCCGACATCATCGCATGGAGCCGGACATGCGGCATCAACTGACTTTTACCTGCGAAGGCGCGATGCTCGCCGCGAGCCTCGATGGGACGCCGGGCACCACTGGCCTGCTGATCGTCTCGGGCGGCAGCGAGGTCCGCAGCGGCGCGCATCGCGGCATGGCGGCGCTCGCGCAGCGCGTCGCGGCGGCAGGCCATCCGGTCTTCCGCTTCGACCGCCGCGGGATCGGCGACAGCGAAGGCGAAAACGCTGGCTATGCGAGCAGCGGCCCCGACATCGCCGCCGCCATCGCGGCGTTTCGCGCGGCCGCGCCGCACGTCGATCGCATCATCGCCTTCGGCAATTGCGACGCGGCGAGCGCGCTGCTGCTGCATCAGCCGTTGCCGCTGGACGGGCTGATCCTCGCCAATCCGTGGACTTATGAGGAGAAGGAGGCGGAAGCGGACGAACCTGCCCTGCCCCCCGCCGCCGCGATCCGCGCGCGCTATCTGGCGCGGCTGAAAGACCCGAAAAGCCTGCTCCGCTTGCTCAAGGGCGAGGTCGATGTCCGCAAATTGCTGCGCGGCCTGTCGGCGCTCGGCAAAGCGAAGCCGCCCGCCGCGCCGGACAGCCTGCCCGCGCGGCTCGACCAGGCGATGGCGGCGCTGCCCTGCCCCGCGACGATCCTGCTCGCGACCGGCGACCGCACCGCGCAGGCGTTTGCGGAGGCTTGCCGGCCAGGTGATATAAAGGTCGAACGTCTGGACAGCGGGTCGCACAGCTTTGCGGGAGCGGATGCCGATTGGCTGGCGGCGCGGATATTGGAAAGACTGGGCTGACGGTGTCGGGCTGGGGAAGCGACCATTCCCCATCTTCGTCATTCCCGCGAAAGCGGGAACCCAGAGCGTGCGTCGGCTGACTCCACCCTGGGTTCCCGCTTTCGCGGGAATGACGAAGTTGTGTTATCGAACCTCGTCTATGGGCCGCTAACAGCCCTCCCGGCCCGCCTACGCCTCCACCAGCGCCTTATATTCCGCCTCGGCCAGAAACCGCTCGGCGTCGAGCGCGGCCATGCAGCCCATGCCCGCCGCCGTCACCGCCTGCCGATAAATCTTGTCGGTCACGTCGCCCGCCGCGAAAACGCCGGGGATCGACGTCAGCGACGTCCCCGGCGTCACCTGCAGATAGCCATCGTCGTCGAGCGGCAGCTTGCCCTTGAACAATTCGGTCGAGGGGCTGTGGCCGATCGCGACGAAGCCGCCGTCGGTCGGCTCGTGGCTCGCCTCGCCGGTCACCGTGTCGATCAGGTCGACCCCGATCAGGCCCGCCGTGCCTTCGCCGCCGACGAAGCGATCGACGCGCTTATTCCACAAGACCTTGATCTTCGGGTTCGCGTGCAGCCGGTCCTGCAAGATCTTTTCGGCGCGCAGGTGATCACGGCGGTGGATCAAGGTCACGTCGTCGCTGTGGTTGGTGAGATAGAGCGCTTCCTCGACCGCGGTGTTGCCTCCGCCGATCACCACCACCTTCTTGCCGCGATAGAAGAATCCGTCGCACGTCGCGCACGCCGACACGCCCTTGCCGCCGAGTTCCTGCTCGCCCGGAACGCCGAGCCATTTGGCCTGCGCGCCGGTCGCGATCACCAAAGTTTCGGCGAGATAGACGTCGCCGCCGTCGCCGGTCAGCTTGAATGGCCGCTGCGACAGGTCGACGTCGACGATCGTGTCCCAGATCATGCTCGTGCCGACATGCGTTGCCTGCGCGGTCATCTGTTCCATCAGCCACGGCCCCTGGATCACCTCGGCGAAACCAGGGTAATTTTCGACGTCGGTGGTGATGGTAAGCTGCCCGCCCGGCTGGAGCCCCTGCACGACGATCGGCTGCATCCCCGCGCGCGCCGCGTAAATGGCGGCCGACAGGCCGGCGGGACCGGAGCCGAGGATGAGCATCTTGGTGTGGTGGGTGGCGGGCATGACGGTCTTTCTGATCCTGTGCGGGATCGCACAGATGGGTGTTGCCAACCGCGCTAGCAAGGCTCACCTTCCGCGCCAAGGGGAGTCGGAAAAATGGCGAGCTGGTGGGAACGTCATGGGGTGCCGCGGCTGATCAAATGCGCCTGTTCGCAGGGGCAGATCATGAAGGCGCGCAGCCGCGTCGTGCCGCACGCGGCGGGCGACGTGCTCGAACTCGGCTGCGGCGGCGGCATCAACATGGAATTTTACGATCCGATGCGGATCGCCAGCTTCACCGGGCTCGACCCTTCGCCCGAACTGCTGGCGATGAGCCGCGCGGTCGCAGCGGCGCGCGGGATCGACGCCGACATCCAGGGCGGGGTCGGCGAGGCGATGCCGTTCGAAAGCGGGCGCTTCGATACGGTCGTGACGACCTTCACCCTCTGCTCGGTCGCCGATCAGGCGGCGGTGCTCGCCGAAATCCGCCGGGTGCTGAAACCCGGCGGCACCGCGCTCTTCCTCGAACATGGCGTCGCGCCCGACGCGGGGGTCGCAAAATGGCAGCGGCTGATCGAACCGCTGTGGAAGCGCATCGGCGGCAATTGCCACCTGACCCGCCCGATCGGCGACGCCTATGAAAAGGCGGGTTTCGCGGTCGAGCGACAGGGCGCGGCCTATATGCCCAAGACCCCCCGCCCCTTCGGCTGGATCGAATATGGCGCGGCGCACGCCGCGGCCTGACGAAAGGACGGCGCGATGACGCGATTCTGGCTTGTCCTCTTCACCACGCTCTTCCTGCTCGCCCCCACGGGCGCCGAGGCGCGCAAGGTCGCGCTGATCATCGGCAACAGCGACTATGCGAACACCAGTCACCTCGTGAACCCGGCGAACGACATCAAGCTGGTCGCCGCGTCGGCGCGGAGCGCGGGGTTCGACGACGTCACCGTCGCCGCGGACCTCGCCGTCAACGAGTTCCAGAAGGCGATGCGCGATTTCCGCGCCAAGGCCGAGGGGGCCGAGGTCGCGATGGTCTATTACGCCGGGCACGGGATCGAGGCGCAGGGCAAGAACTGGCTGATCCCGACCGACGCGCAGCTCAAATCGGACCTCGACCTGCCCTATGAAGCGATCAACCTCGACCGGCTGATGGAATCGGTGTCGGGCGCGCAGATCCGCATGGTGATCCTCGATTCGTGCCGCAACAACCCCTTCGGCCGCAACTGGCGGTCAGGGACGCGCGCGGTGCAGACCGGGCTCGCGGGGGTCGAGGCCGACGACGTGCTCGTCATCTTCGCCGCCGCGCCGGGGCAGACCGCCGCCGACGGCAGCGGCGCCAATTCGCCTTTCGCGGCCTCGCTCGCGAAACGCCTGCCACAGCCCGACCTGCCGGTCCAGCTTCTCGGCGGCGCGATCCGCGACGATGTGCTCGCGGCGACCGGCGGGCAGCAGCGCCCGTTCGTCAGCGCGAGCATCACCGGGACGCCCGTCTATCTCGTCCCGCGCCCCGGCGCCGCCAATCGCGCGGCAATGGAGGAATTGATGTGGAAGGGCGCGCTCGCCGAGGGCAGCATCGGCGCCTTCAAATCCTATCTCGCCGAATTTCCCGCGGGCAAATATGCGGCGCAGGCCAGCGATGGCATCGCGCGGCTGACCAAAGACCCCAAAGCGCCCGCACCGGCAGCGATCGCCGCGGCGGTCCGCCCGGCCGGCCCCAAATATATCCTCTCGAACGTTCGCGTCGATTGCGTCAAGCTGACCGGGCGGCTGGGGCTCGGCCTGCCCGACCAGCTCTTCCTGCGCTTCAACACCGGCGAGCGCTTTCCCGAGGGCAAAAGCGAGATTTTCTCGATAAAAAGGGGCGAAAGCTGGGTCGTCGACAAGGCCTTTTCCTTCGACCAGCCGGTGAGCTTCCAGCTCCGCGAATTCGACGACATCGGCGGCAGCGACCATATCGGCACCGTCGACCTCGGCAGCGAACCAGGGACGTTCACCAAGACGCTGACCGGCGATGCGAGCGACTATCGCGTGACCTATACGCTGACGGTGGGGTGACGGCGGTCAGCGAAAGAAAAGCGGCATTTCGTGTTTCATAACTTCGTCATTCCCGCGAAAGCGGGAACCCAGAGTGTGCATCGGCTGACCCCACACTGGGTTCCCGCTTTCGCGGGAATGACGAAGAGGGGGAACGTCCGCCCCCCACCCCAAAGCCGACGTCATGTCGGGGCGACCCCGGCTATTCCTTCTCCCCCACCTCGACCAGTCCATGCCCCACGCTCACCCGCTCGTCGAAGACGAAGCAGCTACCATGCCAGCGGCTGTCCGCCTCCGGCACCTGCTCCAGATAGGCGAGGATGCCGCCCTTCAGGTGCACGACATCCTCGACGCCTTCGCTGTGCAAGAAAGCCGTCGATTTCTCGCAGCGGATGCCGCCGGTGCAGAACATCGCAACCCGCTTGCCCGCGAAATCAGCGGCATGGTCGCGCCACCAGCCGGGGAAGTCGCCGAAGCTCTTCGTCTGCGGATCGATCGCACCGGCAAAGCTGCCATAGCCGACCTCGAAGCCGTTGCGCGTGTCGATCAGCACGGTGCCCGGATCGTCGACGAGCGCGTTCCAGTCGGCGGGATCGACATAGGGCGCGGCCTCCCGCGCCGGGTCGAGCCCCGGCACCTTCATCGTCACGATTTCCTTCTTCAGCCGCACCTTGAGCCGCTGGAACGGCATCACCCCGGCGGCCGAATATTTGACGTCGAGGTCCGCGCAATCGGGAAGCGCGCGGATATGCGCGATCACCGCGGCGATGCCATCCGCGCCGCCCGCGATGGTGCCGTTGATCCCCTCGCGGGCGAGGAGCAGCGTGCCCTTCACCCCATGCGCGGCGCAGAGATCGAGCAAGGGCTGCCGCAGCGCGGCGGGGTCGTCGAACGATGCAAAACGGTAAAGGGCGGCGACGGTGAAGCTCATGGCACCGCGCCATAAACAAAAGCAGCCGTCATTGCGAGGAGCCGAAGGCGACGCGGCAATCTCCAGCTATCGACCTCGCGCGACGCCGAAGGCTGGAGAATGCTTCGCTACGCTCGCAATGACGAAGAGGTTACCGGAACGGATCGCCCCGCGCCGTCGCATAATGCGCCATTGCCATCGTCGTCCATTGCGCGTTGACGCGGATGCAGGTGGGAAAGACGCTGGCGTCGGTCACCAGCACGTTGGTCGTGCCGTGGACGCAGCATTCGGGGTCGACGACGCCGTGGCGCGGGTCCTCGTTGATCGCGTTGCCGCCGTGCGGATGGCTGCTCGACAAGGTGACGTCGTCGGCCTCCTCGATCGCCTCCTCGAAAAAGGCGTCGATATCCATGCCGGGGGTCACCACCTGCCCTTTGGTCAGCGCCGGATAGCATTCGAGCGCGCCCGCCGCGAAGTGCACCTTGGTCAGCGTCGCCATCGCGCGGCGGAGCAGCGGCAGATCCTCGGCCTTGTCGAGCTGGAACTTGAGCTTGCCGTCCTTCACCCGCCCGCGCCGGTCGGCGGGAAACAGGATGCCCGCCGAATGGACGCGGCCGAAATTCTTCATCCGCGCCGCATGGTCGGCGAACCAGCCGGGCATCAGCGACGCCATCGCCATCGGCGGCTGAAAATGGCTTTCGAGCAGATAGTCGCCGCAGTCGACATAGGTCGCCATCTGATCCTCGTCCCACGCATCGCCGCCGGCTCCCGGCGGCATCAGCGCGACGACCGGCGAGGCGATGTTGAGCGACACCTGCCGCCCGGTGCCGTCGATGTCGCTGCGGCTGAGCAGTTTCGACGAGGCGATGGTGCCGCCCGCGACGATCACCCCGACGCGGGCGCGGACGAGCGCCTGCGACCCGTCGGGCAGGATCAGCTTCACCGCCTCGGCCTCGCGCCGCCCGTCGATCGCGGTCTGCCAGACGATGCGGTCGGCCTTGGTGCCGGGCAGGATGCGCGCGCCATGGTCGCGGCAGGCGTCGGGCAGATAGGTCTGCGCCATCCCCATCCGCCGCCCATAGGCGCAGCCCGTATTGCAATAGCCGCAATAGGCGCAGGCGGTCGGCGTGTGCGGCGGCCCGAAATTCTTCGCGAACCAGTCGGCGACCGCGCGCTGCTCCCTGGGGTCGGTCGAGGTCGCGGCATAGGCGTGCCAGCCGTTCAGCAGGTGCGGGCCGTTGTGCCGCCCGCTGCGCGGCTCGATCGGCGCGATGCCAAGTCGGTGTTGGATCGCGTCATAACTTTTGTGAAAGGCATCGGCGTCGATCGGCGCGCCGACGCTCGCCCATCTGGCGAACACGTCGACCGCGTCGGGATGCGTCCGTCCCGCCTCGTTCACGCGCAGACAGATGCCGTTGTTGATCGTCGACGACCCGCCGACGCAGCGCCCCTGAAACACCACGAAATCGCGGTTGGTCGAGGTTTGCAGCGCGCCGTGCTTGAACAGGTTCGCCACCATGTCGAGTTCGTGATGGGTGATCCGCGGCGAGGGATAGAAGGGCCCGGCCTCGACGATCAGCACCTTGTAGCCTTGCGCCGCGACTCCATGCGCCGCGACCGCGCCGCCCGCGCCCGACCCGATGACGATCACGTCATATTCGTCGGCGAGCGTCGAAGCGTCGAGGATATGCGCGGGGTCGATCTCGCGCCCGTCGACGCGCGTGATCGGCATCTCGCCGTCCCCGCGCGTGCGATGCTTCGGCAGGGTGAAGCCGATCTGCCTGTGCACCGGGTTCGCGGCGTTGGCGTCCTGATCGCCCGGCATCCAATGGCCGTAATAGCAGCCGTAGATGATGCCGCGCAGCCGCGCCATGTCCTGGAACAGGTCGATCTGGCTATTCTGGAGCCGGTTCCCGATCCGCCGCGCGCGCTCCTCGACGCTAGCCAGCGCGAACAGCGGGCCGAGCACGATTTCGGTTGCGGTCAGCGACAGGCGGATCTCGTCGAGCTTCGTCCCGCCAACCTTGGCGAACAGGTCGCTGACGTTGGCGACGACCTGATCGGGCGTGATCTTCATCTCGGCGCCGTGGAACAGCGCCTCGGTCAGCGCCTTCAGGAATTTGAGCTGCCCGAAATTGAACGGTGCCGCCATCGCCATGCCCCCTGCCTGCCCTGTGATCAGATGCCGGTTTATAGGGCGCGAAGGCAAGGCGTATTGTATCGAAGCGGCAGTTTTGGGGTGGAACCCGGTGAAGCCCTCTCCCCTTCAGGGGGGAGGGTTGGGAGAGGGGGCAGAAGCGGTGCAAACCCCTCTCAACTCCGGCTAGCCGGACAAGCCTGTGTATCTCTCCCCTGAAGGGGAGAGAGCCGGTGCCGTCCGTTACGCCGCTTTCTTCGTCTGCCGGAACTTGTGAAGCAAAGGTTCGGTATAGCCCGACGGCTGCGTCACCCCCTCGAAGATCAGCGCCCGCGCCGCCTGATACGCAATCCCGTCGGGCGTCAGCTTTTCATAGAGCGGGTCGCCCGCATTCTGCGCGTCGACTTTCGCCGCCATCCGCGCCAGCGCGGCGTCGACCTGCGCTTCGGTGCAGACGCCATGAAGCAGCCAGTTCGCGAGCGCCTGCGACGAAATGCGCAGGGTGGCGCGATCCTCCATCAGGCCGACGTCGTCGATGTCGGGTACCTTCGAACAGCCGACACCCTGGTCGATCCAGCGCACGACATAGCCCAAAATGCCCTGACAATTATTGTCGAGTTCGCGCGCAACCTCGGCTTCGCTCCAGTTGCGCCCCGTTGCGACCGGAATGTTCAGCAGCCGGTCGAGCGCCGGCACCGCCTCGCCCGCGATCTCGCGCTGGCGGGTGAAGACATCGACCGCATGATAATGCAGCGCGTGGAGCGTCGCGGCGGTCGGCGACGGCACCCACGCGGTGTTGGCGCCCGATTTCGGGTGGCCGATCTTGGCCTCCAGCATCGCCTTCATCAGGTCGGGCATCGCCCACATGCCCTTGCCGATCTGCGCCTTGCCGCTGAGGCCGCAGGCAAGGCCGATGCGGACATTGCGGTCCTCATAGGACGCGATCCAGTCCGACGCCTTCATCTCGCCCTTGGGGATCATCGGCCCGGCACGCATCGAGGTGTGAATCTCGTCGCCGGTGCGGTCGAGGAAGCCGGTATTGATGAAGACGATGCGGTCCTTCACCGCTTCGATGCAGGCGGCAAGGTTGGCCGACGTGCGGCGCTCCTCGTCCATCACCCCGACCTTGACCGTGTGGCGCGCGAGGCCGAGCATATCCTCAACCGCGTCGAACAGCCGGTTCGTGAAGCCGCATTCCTCCGGCCCATGCTGTTTCGGCTTGACGATATAGACGCTGCCCGCGCGGCTGTTGCGGAGGCTGCCGAGCCCCTTGAGGTCGTGGACCGCGCAAAGGCTGGTGATCACCGCGTCGCACAGTCCCTCGGGCGCTTCGCTGCCATCGGGAAGCCGGATCATCGGCGTCGTCATCAAATGACCGACGTTGCGCACGAACAAGACGCTGCGGCCGTGCAGCGCGAAGGCCGTGCCGTCAGGCGCAGTCCAGTCGCGGTCGGCCGCCATGCGGCGCGTCATCGTCTTGCCGCCCTTGTCGAAACTCTCGACCAGATCGCCGCGCATCAGGCCGAGCCAGTTCGTATAACCGAGCACCTTGTCCTCGCCGTCGACCGCGGCGACGCTGTCCTCAAGGTCGATGATCGTCGTCAGCGCGGCTTCGACGATGACGTCGGCGATGCCCGCGGGGTCGGTCCGGCCGATCGCGCTGGCGGGATCGATCACCAGTTCGATATGCAGACCGTTGTGCTTCAGCAGGATGCCGCCATCGCGCGTGCCGGCAAGCTGCGACGGGTCGGCGAGCGCCAGGTCCCCGCCCCGCCAGTCGGCCCATTTGCCGCTGGCAAGCGGCACCGCTTCGTCGAGGAAGGCCTTCGCCCGCGCGATCACCGCGGCGCCGCGCTCGGCATCATAGCCGCCGGGCTTCGCGGGCGGCGCGTCGAGCGCGTCGGTGCCGTAGAAGGCGTCGTAGAGGCTGCCCCAGCGCGCATTGGCGGCGTTCAAGGCAAAGCGCGCGTTCAGAGCGGGAACGACGAGTTGCGGGCCCGCCATCGTCGCGATTTCGGGATCGACGTTCGCGGTGCCGACCGCGAACGGCGCGGGCTCGGGGACAAGATAGCCGATCTCGCGCAGATACGCCTGATAGGCCCCGGCGTCGTGCGCTTGCCCTTCCCGCGCCTGGTGCCAGGCATCGATCTTCGCCTGCAAATCCTCGCGCTTCGCCAGCAAGGCGGCATTCTCGGGCGCGAATTTGCCGAGCAGCGCGGCGAAATCGGCCCAGAAACGCATCGCGTCGAGCCCGGTGCCGGGCAGCGCTTTCGTCTCGACAAAATCGGCCAGACGCGAATCGACGGAAAGGCCGTGGCGATCGAGGAAATCAGTCATGCAAACACCCTTTGGTCGGCGCGGACGCGCCAGTGGACCCGGGGAGGAAAGGGCCGCCGCCCTATGGCGCGAATGATGGGGCTTGGCAATGGGGCGGTGGATTGATCCTGCTCGTCATTGCGAGCGGAGCGAAGCAATCTCCAGCTACCGTCCTGAATCAACGCGGGCTGGAGATTGCTTCGTCGCTGCGCTCCTCGCAATGACGGGCCAGATTTACCGCGACCGCGCCGTCTCCGCTCTCCGATGGTCGCGGCGCGCCTTGAGCAGATCGTGGCGCGACAATATGCCCAGCACCTTGCGCGTCGCCGGGTCGACGATCGGAATGCGCCCGACCCCGGTTTCGACGATCATGTCGGCGATCTGCCCGATCGGCGCGTCGGCGTGGGCGACCGGCTGCGCGGCGTCGGAGACGAGGTCGGCGAGGGTGCGGTCGGCCGGCATGTCGGCGACGCGCCATTCGAGCACGTCGCTGCGCGACACCAGGCCAAGCAGCCGTCCCTGGTCATCGACCACCGGATAGCTGCGATGTTCGGCGCTTTCGGCGAAGAAGTCGAGGACGTCGCCCGCGGCCATCGTTCCGGGCAGCGTCGCGGGCTCCGGCGTCATCAGGTCGCGCGCCTGCACCAGGTCCATCGGGTCGACGACATATTCCTGCCGGATATGCCGCCCGCGCCGCGCGATCTTTTCGGTGAGGATCGAGCGCTGCATGAGCAGCACGCTGACCGCATAGGCGCCGCACGCGGCCGCGATGGTCAGCGGCAGCGCGCCGTACATGCCCGTCACCTCGACCGCGAACAGGGCGCCGGTCAGCGGCGCGCGCATCGCGCCGCTCAGGATTCCGGCCATGCCGACCAGCGCCCAGACCCCCGGATTGCCGAGCCACAGATGCCCCGCGAGCGCCCCCGCCGCACCGCCGAGGATCAGCAGCGGCGCGAGGATGCCGCCCGACGTCCCCGATCCCAGCGCAAAGAGCCACACCACCGCCTTGACCACCAGCAGCGCGACGACGACGCGCATCGCGAGCGTTCCGTCGAGCAGCGCCTGGATACTGCCATAACCGGCGCCGAGGACGTGCGCGTCGATCAGCCCGCCCAGCCCGACCACCACCGCGCCGATCGCGGGCCACCACATCCAGTGGACCGGCAGGCGGTGAAAGCCGTCCTCGATCCGGTAAAGCAGCACCGACAGCAGCGCCGCCTCCAGCCCGACGGCGATGCCGAGGATCGCCGCGACCGGCAACGCCGATCCGGCGGGCGGCAGCGATGCGGCGAGCGGGAACATCGGCTCGCTGCCGATCAGTAGCGGGCGGACGCCCATCGCGACGAGTACCGCGACGACGACGGGGACGAAGCTGCGCGGCTTCCACTCGAACAGCAGCACCTCCAGCGCCAGCAGGATCGCCGCGAGCGGGGTGCCGAAGATCGCAGTCATCCCCGCCCCGGCGCCCGCCACCAGCAGCGTCTTGCGCTCGGCGGCACTGAGGCGGAAGCGCTGCGCGAACAGCGAGCCGATCGCGCCGCCGGTCATGATGATCGGCCCCTCGGCGCCGAACGGCCCGCCGCTGCCGATCGAGATCGCCGCCGAGATCGGTTTCAGCACCGCGACCTTCGGCGACAGGCGGCTCTGGCCATAGAGGATCGCCTCGATCGCTTCGGGAATGCCGTGGCCGCGGATCTTGTCCGAACCGAAGCGCGCCATCACCCCGATCATCAGCGCCCCGATCACCGGAATGACGACGACGAGCAGACCGACCGACGCATCGGTGATCGCAGCGGAGGCAAAGGAAAAGCGGCCGAACCAGAAGAGGTTGGTTGCGAGCGCGATCGATTTGAGCAGCACCCACGCGCCGCCCGCCGCGCCCGCCCCGATCGCGAGCGCCAGTCCCGCGAGCAGCAGCATTCGCCGATCGGCGCTGTGATCCGCGAGTTTATAGGCGGCGGAGGGGGGTGCGGGCATGTCGATTCCAAAGCTGGTTGCGGGAGCATGATGACTTCGCTCGATACGAATGGACCGAGATATCAGTCCAAAATCACCATATCCTATGAATGCCGGCGCCATTATATCGCAATACGATATAATTCAATGGAGCTTCGCCAATGGTCGACCCGACCGCCCCGCTGACCGATCCCGATTATGCCGCGCTTGCCGAGTTCCGCCACGCGCTGCGGCAATTCCATGCCTTCAGCGAGGCGCGCGCGATCGAACAGGGACTAACCCCGCAGCAGCATCAGGCGCTGCTCGCGATTCGCGGCGCCGGGCCGGATCTGCCGACGATCGGTGACGTCGCGCGGCGGCTGATGCTCAAACCGCACAGCGCGACGGGGCTGGTGGGCCGCTTGGCCGATCAAGGCTGGATCGAACGGATCGCCGCGACCGACGACCGGCGCCGCGCGCGGCTGCGGCTGACCGGCAAGGCGCGCGACGCGCTGGCGGCGCTGTCGGCGGCGCACCGCGACGAGATCCGGCGAATGCGTCCGATGCTGGAGGCCATGCTGGCGGCGATCGGATGAGGGCGAGGTCGGAAGCTGATAAATCTCGTCCTTCCCGCGAAAGCGGGAATCGAGCTTCTTCCTTTCTTTGCGCCTTCGCGCCTTTGCGTGGGATTGATTGAATTTCACGCGAAGGCGCGAAGGCGCGAAGAATTAAGGGGAAAAGGAAAAGCTGGATTCCCGCCTTCGCGGGAAGGACGGGTAAAAAGATTCAGGTCAGGCGGCGCCGCGCACCGGCGTCGGAGGCAGGTCGCCCAGCGCGACGCGGACCCGATTTCGTCCGCCCGTCTTCGCGCGGTAGAGCGCGGTGTCGGCGCGGTGGAACAGACCGGGCAAGGCCTCCGCCGGCAGCGATTGCGCGACGCCGAAGGACGCGCTGAACCGGCGATCGACGCCGAGCACCGGCAGTTCCGCTGCGGCGAAGGCCGTGCGCACCGCCTCGGCATAGAGCCGGCCGTCGGACAATAAAGCGCCGGGCAGCAGGACGGCGAACTCTTCTCCCCCGACGCGGCCGACGATCGCTTCGGGTGGCGCGGCCTCGGCGAGCATCGCGGCGAAATGCGCGATCACGCCGTCGCCCGCGGCATGGCCGAAATTGTCGTTGATCTGCTTGAAATGATCGAGGTCGGCGGCGATCAGCACCGCCTTGCCCCCATCATCGTCTCCGCCATCGCCCCCACTCTCGCCGGCCCGCGCGAGCGCGGCTTCGGCATGACGTTCGAAGCCGCGCCGGTTCAGGACGCCCGACAGCGGGTCGGTTTCGGAACGGGCGATCATCTCGGCCGTCGTGTCGCGCATCGTCACCAGCAGCATGACGAGCCCGGTCGCGATCAGCACCACCACGCTGCCGCTTTGCGAGATCGCGGCATAGGTCGTCGCCATATAATCCTGCGGGGTGGGCGCCGTCCCCACCAGCATGGCGAACAGCGGCTTGAGCAGATAAATCACCGCCGCGACCGCCTGTAGCGCAACCAGCAGCAGGTCGAGCGGTTGCCGGCAGCCCGAGCGCCAGATCATGATACCGAACAAGGCCTGCATGGCGAAATAGGGAAGCTGATAGAGCGCCCGCCACAACAGCGAACCATAGGTCATGCTGAAAATGACCGGCACCAGCAGGATCGTGACGATCCAGATCGCCGTCATCGCGGTCCACGGCGGCCGCACGCGATAGTGGCGCGCGACCCCGATCAGCGCGAAGCTGAGCGCCGACAGAAAGACGAGGAAGATGCAGATGCCGATGGGCACCGGATCGGCCTGTTGCCGGAGCAGAAACTCCAGCCCGGCATTGACGATTCCCATGCCGCAACCGAGCGCCAGCCACCGCGCGCCGCGCGCGCTCCGGTTCGTTGCCGCCACCACGGCGAAGGCCACGGCAAAGATGCCCGCAACGGCCATATTGATGCCAAGGACGAAGGCAGCAGTCATCGATCCACTCATTTGCTCCGGCGCGGGTAGCGGAACGGCCACGAACTTTTGGTTAACGGCGTCAATCGAAAGAGGATTCGCACGGGCGTGCATAAGCGCGCGAACCGCCTGCATCAGTGACTTACGGTATCGCGGCAACAAAATGCCGGGCGGGGGTGCAAAAGCCCCTCGCCGCCCGCTATAGCCACGCCATGACCACCCTCACCGCAAGCGAAAGCGCGACCCTCGAACGCGCCGCCGATGCCCCGATGCTGGCGCAGGTCGAGCAATGGGCGGCGGTGAACAGCGGCACCGGCAATCTTGCCGGGCTGAAGAACGTCGCGGGCCTGCTCGCCGATGCCTTCGCCGCCTTGCCCGGCGCGGTGCGGCTCGTCGCGCCCGACCCGGTCGAAAGCGTCGATGCCGCCGGCCATGTCAGGACGACCCAGCGCGGCGACCACCTCCACCTCCGCGTCCGGCCCGAGGCGCCGGTGCAACTGCTGCTCACCGGCCATATGGACACGGTGTTTGCCGTCGATCATCCCTTCCAGTCGCTGCAATGGCTGGAGCCCGGCGTGCTGAATGGTCCCGGCACCGCCGACATGAAGGGCGGCCTCGCGGTGATCCTCGCGGCGCTGAGCGCGCTCGAAGCCTCGCCGCTCGCGGCGCGCGTCGGCTATGACGTGATGATCAACAGCGACGAGGAGACCGGCAGCCACGCCTCGGCGGCGCTGATCGCCGAACTGGCGAAGGGCAAGACCGCGGCGCTGACCTACGAACCCGCATTGCCCGACGGCACGCTCGCCGGCGCGCGGCCGGGAAGCGGCAATTTTTCGGTGCTGATCCACGGCCGTTCGGCGCACGCCGGGCGCAATCCCGAGGAGGGGCGCAACGCGCTCGTCGCCGCGGCCGACCTCGCGCTGCGGCTCAATGCCCTTAAATCACTGGAATTGAAGGTTAATCCGGCAAAAATAGACGGCGGCGGTCCCAACAATGTCGTTCCCGATCAGGCGATCCTGCGCGTCAACATGCGGCCGATGACCCCCGCCGCCATGGCCGCCGCCGAAGCGGCGCTGCGCGACACCATCGCCAACATCCAGCGCGATCACGACGTGCATTGCCACCTCCACGGCAATTTCAACCGTCCGCCCAAGCCGCTCGATCCCGCCGCGACGCGCCTGTTCGAACTGGTGCGGGACTGCGGCGCGACGCTCGGCCTGACGATCGGCTGGAACGCCACCGGCGGCGTCTGCGACGGCAATAACATCGCGGCGTGCGGGGTGCCCGTCGTCGACACCATGGGCCCGCGCGGCGGCGCCATCCATTCGTCGGATGAATTTCTGATCGTCGACAGCCTCGCCGAACGGGCGCGGCTGTCGGCGCTCACCTTGTTGAAAATAGCGGAACGGGGGACTGTGTGACCTATGTGATCCGGGCGGCCAAACCGGGCGATCTCCAGAGCATCTACGAAATGGCGAAGCTGACGGGCGGCGGCTTCACCAACCTGCCCCCCGACCGGCAGGCGCTGCGCGCCAAGCTCGAACGCGCCGAAGCCGGTTTCGCGTCGGACAAGGAGCAGCCGGGCGACGACCTTTATCTGATGGTGCTCGAGGACATGGACAGCGGCGAGGTGCGCGGCACCTGTCAGATCTTCGGGCAGGTCGGCCAGCGCTGGCCCTTCTATTCCTATCGCATCGGCACCGACAGCAAGCATAGCGAGCAGCTCGACCGCACCTTCCACGCGCAGGTGCTGATGCTCAGCAACGACCTTAACGGCGCGAGCGAGGTCGGCGGGCTGTTCCTCCACCCCGCGGCGCGCGCCGGCGGCCTCGGCCTGCTGCTCGCGCGCTCGCGCTATCTGTTCATCGCGCGCCACCGCGCGCGCTTCGCCGACCGCATCCTCGCCGAGCTGCGCGGCGTGATCGACGAGGCGGGCGGATCGCCCTTCTGGGACGGGGTCGCTGGCAAATTCTTCGGGATGAATTTCCAGGAGGCCGACCAGTTCAACGCGGTCCACGGCAACCAGTTCATCGCCGATCTGATGCCCAAGCACCCGGTCTATATCGCGATGCTGCCCGAAACCGCGCGCGCGGTCATCGGCGTTCCGCACCCGACGGGCCGCGCCGCGATGCGGATGCTGGAGAATGAGGGCTTCGCCTTCGAAAATTACGTCGACATCTTCGACGGCGGCCCGACGATGACCGCGCGCACCGACCAGGTCGCCAGCATCCGCGACGCGAAGCATGTCGCGGTGACGGCGATCGGCGATGGTGGAAGCGGTGAGGATGCACTGATCGCAACCGGACGCCTCGCCGATTTCCGCTGCTGTTTCGGGCGGATGGGCGCCGATGGCACGATCGATGCCGAGGCAGCGCGGATATTGGGCGTCGGGGTCGGTGACGCGATCAGCTGGATCGGGCGCTGACATGCTCACCGAAATCAATTTCGACGGCATCATCGGCCCGACGCACAATTATGCCGGCCTCAGCCGCGGCAATATCGCCTCGGCGAGCAACGCCGGCGACGTGTCGCAGCCGCGCGCTGCGGCGCTCCAGGGCATCGAGAAGATGCGCCACAATATCGCGCTCGGCCTGCCCCAGGGCTTCTTCATGCCGCTGGATCGTCCCGACGCGCCGTGGCTCGAAACGCTCGGCACCACGCTGGGCGGAGCGGAAGCGCATTTGCGCGCGCAGGCCTGGTCGGCCTCGTCGATGTGGGCGGCTAACGCCGCGACCGTCTCACCCGCACCCGACAGCGCCGATGGCAAATGCCATCTGACCGTCGCCAACCTCGTCACCATGCCGCATCGCAGCCACGAAGGACCGGGGACGCTCGCGCAGCTTCGCCTCGCCTTCGCCGATCCGGCGTTCGTCGTGCACGGCCCCGTCCCGGCGCCGTTCGGCGACGAGGGCGCGGCGAACCATATGCGGCTCTGCGACGGACACGGGTCGCCGGGGGTCGAGATCTTCGTCTACGGGGTCGGCGGCGGCCGCTTTCCGGCACGCCAGCATCTCGACGCGTCGAAAGCGATCGCGCGCAAGCATCGGCTCGATCCTGCCCGCACGCTCTTCATCCGCCAATCGGACACTGCGATCCAGGGCGGTGCTTTCCACAACGACGTCGTCGCGGTCGCGAACGAGCGGGTGCTGTTCACCCACGAGACCGCGTTCGAGGACCGCGAAGGCGCGCACGCGCAAATCCGCGCCGCCTTTCCCGAGGTCGAGATCGTTGAGGTGCCCGCGAGCGCGGTCAGCCTGCCCGAGGCGATCAAATCCTATTTGTTCAACGCGCAACTCGTCAGCCTGCCCGATGATGGCGGCATGGGGCTGGTGCTGCCGACCGAGGCACGCGAAATCAGGCCGGTCTGGGACTGGCTGGAAGCGCATGTCGCGGGCAACGGGCCGATCCGCCGCCTGCTGCCCGTCGACGTCCGCCAGTCGATGGCGAACGGCGGCGGTCCTGCCTGCCTCCGCCTGCGCGTCGTCGCCGATCCGGCGCGCGTCGATCCACGCTTCCTCGCCGACGCGACCAAGCTCGATCGCATCGCCGAGGTGGTGGCGAAGCACTGGCCCGACGCGATCGCCCCCGGCGATCTCGCGTCGGCGGCGCTTGTCGCCGAAGTGCGGCAGGCGCGCGCGGCGCTGCTCGATGCGCTCGGCCTTGGCGAACTGAACTGACCGCCGGGTGAATATCCGCGAGCTGATCGACACCGCCGCGATTCCGGGCGGCGAGACGCTGCGCCTGTTCCGGCGCGGCAACGATCATATCATCGCGATCGGCGGCAACGAGCTGATGAACAGCCGGATGAGCGGTTCGGAGGAAGCGCTCGCGGTGATGAGCTGCGAGCGGTTGCGCGACGCTGATGCGGCGCATCTGCTGATCGGCGGCTATGGCATGGGGTTCACGCTGCGCGCGGCGCTGGCGACATTGGGACCGAACGCCAAGGTCACCGTCGCCGAACTTGTGCCCGCGATCGTCGCCTGGGCGCGCGGACCGATGGCGGAACTGGCGGCGGGCTGCCTCGACGATCCGCGCGTCGAACTGGTTATCGAGGACGTCGGCGCCGTGATCGCGGCGGCGTCCGGCCGCTACGACGCGATCCTGCTCGACGTCGACAACGGCCCCGACGGGCTGACGCACCCCGCGAACGACCGCCTCTATTCGCCCGCCGGTCTGGCGGCGGCAAAGGCGGCGCTGCGGCCCGGCGGGATATTGGCGATCTGGTCGGCCGCCCCCGACGCGCGCTTCACGAAGCGCCTCGCGGCGGCGGGCTTTCGGGTTGAGGAGGTCGGCGTCCGCGCCCGCGCGGGCGGCAAGGGCGCGCGGCACCTCATCTGGTTCGCGCGGGCAGGCTAGCCCCTATAGCGGCAATTCGGTCGTCGCCTTGATCTCGGACAGCGCGACGGTCGAGTTGATTTCCTGAACCCCCGGCAATTTGCTGAGCTGGTCGAAGAAGAAACGCTCATAGGCGTCGATGTCCTTCGCGACGATGCGCAGCATGAAATCGGTCGTGCCCATCAGCACATAGGCGTCGAGCACTTCGGGAAAGCCGCGGATCGCCGCGCTGAATTCGTCGAGATTGGCGCGACCATGGGCGTTGAGCTTCACCTGCGCGAAGACATGCGCGTTGAGCCCGACGCGGCGCCGGTCGATCAGCGCGACGCGCTTGCGAATGAAACCCTCACGCTCGAGCCGGTCGATGCGGCGCCAGCAGGGCGACACCGACAGGCCGACGCGCTCGGCGATCTCGGCGGTCGTCTGGCTCGCGTCGCGCTGCATCTCGCGGAGGATTTTTATCTCGAACGGATCAAGATCGGTCATTCATTCCTCATACTATAAATATTCAGGAATAAATATCCCATATTTTGCCGATCTGTCCCGAAAAGCGACCGAGATTGCCCGCGCCATCCATGCCATCTTCCGCGCCTCATCAAAGGAGAGTTTCATGGTTGCCCGCCCCGCCCGCCTGACCCCGCCGGTCGAATGCGTCCGCCTGCACGATGCCGAGAGCGGGCTCGACGGCGTGATTGCGATCCATTCGACGACGCTCGGCCCCGGCGCCGGCGGCTGCCGCTTCTGGACCTATGCCGGTATCGACGAAGCGCTCGCCGACGCGCTGCGCCTCGCCGAGGGCATGAGCTACAAGAATGCGCTCGCCGGCCTGCCGCTGGGCGGCGCCAAGGCGGTGCTGCGCAAACCCGCGGGCGATTTCGACCGCGCCAAGCTGTTCCGCGCCTTCGGCCGCGCGGTCGAGCAGCTCGGCGGCCTCTATGTCACCGCCGAGGATGTCGGGACGTCGGTCGCCGACATGCAGGAGGTCGCCGGCACGACGCGCCACGTCGCGGGCCTCCCGCCCGCCGCCGGCCGCGCCGGGGGCGACCCGTCGCCGTGGACCGCGCGCGGAGTCTTCGAATCGATGCGCGCCGCGGCACGCTTCGCGCTCGATACCGACCTCGCCGGGCTCACCGTCGCGGTGCAGGGAACGGGGAATGTCGGCGCCGACCTCTGCCGCCGCCTGTCCGATGCCGGGGCACGGCTGGTGATCGCCGATCCGAACCCGGCGCGGCGCGACCGGCTCGCCGCGATCCTGGGCGCCAAGGTCGTCGACGTCGATGCGATCGCGTCGGTGCAGGCCGAAATCTTCGCGCCCTGCGCGCTCGGCGGGGTGCTGAACCGCGACAGCGTCCGCGCGATGAAGGCGAAGCTCGTCTGCGGCGCGGCGAACAACCAGCTCGCCGCGCCCGAAGTCGGCGACATGCTGCGCGACCGCGGCATCGCCTATGCGCCCGACTATGTCGTCAACGCGGGCGGGATCATCAGCGTCTCGGCCGAATATCTGGGCAAGGACGAAAGCGACGTCGAAGCCCGCGTGGGACAGATCGCACCGCGCGTCGCCGCGCTGCTCGATCGCGCAGCGCGCGAGGGCCGCTCGCCCGCGGCGGTCGCCGACGAAATGGCCGAAGAGGTCATCGCGGGCGCCGAGCGGGTCGCGGCCTGATGCACCGGTTCCGGATCGACGCGCTTCCCGATCCGCAATCGCTTCCGCGCATCGCCGGCGTCTTCGCGCAGCGCGCGATCGTGCCGTCGGCGATGCGGATGGAGGCAGGCAACGGCTTCCTGCGGATCGAGGTGGCCGTCGCCGGTCTCGACGACGCCCGCGCCGCCGTCATCGCCGCCAAGCTGGGCGAGACGGTCGCGGTCGTTGAGGTCGGGTTGGACGGAGGAGAGGAGGCTGCCCCACCCTTCGGAATAGAGAGCCTTGCCGCATAACGGTGAGTTTGATCACGGGATACTGCCTTGGAATCGTCATTGCGAGCGTAGCAAAGCCATCTCCAGCCACCATCTGTAAGGAACGATGGCTGGAGATTGCTTCGTCGCTACGCTCCTCGCAAAGACGACTTGGGGCTTGCCCCGGCTATTTCCCCTGCGCCGCCAGCACGCGCAGGACATTGCCGCTCCACATCTTCTCGATGTCGGCGTCCGAATAGCCCGCCGCCTTCAGCCGCTCGGTGACCTTGGGTAGCGCGGTGATGTCCTCGATGCCCTTGAGGCCGCCGCCGCCGTCCCAGTCGGCGCCGAAGCAGATATGGTCGACGCCGCCGACCTCGATCGCGCGCAGCACCATCTTCATATAATCCTCGAAGTCCGCCGCCCACATCTTTTCGGTCTTGTCGAGTTCGCGCCATTGGCGGGTGAGGTCGGCCTGCGCTGCGGGGCTCAATTCGCCGATGCGCTCATAGTCGGCGAACAGCTTCGCGCGCGCGGGCGACATGTTCATCTCCGACATATAGATGGTCGAGATGCACATCGCGCCGCCCTTCGCCGCAAGCGCCTTCAGCCGCCCTTCGTCGAGGTTGCGCGGATGGTCGTGCGCCGAACGCAGGCTCGAATGCGAGAGAAGGATCGGATATTTCGACAGCGCGAGAAGCTGGTCGAAGGTCGCATCGGACGAATGGCTTGCGTCGATGACGATGCCGAGCCGGTTCATCTCCGCCACCCATTGCTTGCCGAGCGGGCTGAGCCCGTTCCAGCGCGGCTTGTCGGTCGCGCTGTCGGCAAACTGGTTGTTCGCCCCGTGCACCGGCCCCGCCAGCCGCACGCCCTTGTCGTAGAACTCCTTGAGCAGCGACAGATCCTCGCCCAGCGGATAGCTGTTCTCGATCGACTTGAAGGCGATCAGCTTGCCTTCCCTGTTCAGCCGCCGCGCATCGTCGGCGGTGCGAGCGGCGCCGATCACGCCGCTGTTGGCGGCGATCATCCGGTCGATCGCGTCCGACCGCTTGCGGGCATGGGCGAGCGCCGCCGCATAGCCTTCGGCGGTCAGCGGTCCCTGATCGGTGTAGATCGCGAAGAAGCCGCCATCGAGATTGCCGTCCTTCATCCGCGGGATATCGAGCTGCGACATATCGGTCGCGAGGGTGTGGCGGTCGGCGAAATTCCAGCCCTGCCGATCGAAATGGAGCGGCGTGTCGAGATGGGTGTCGAGCACGAGCATCCGGCTGTGCAGCGGCGCTTCGGACGGCTTCGGCCTGTCGCCGCCGATCGAACAGGCGGCAAGCGCGGTCGCGGTCAGCAGGATGGCGATGCGTTTCATTTCTTGTCCTCCACGGGCTTCAGGTCGAGGTCCTGATAATCCCAGCTGAAATCGGCGATCTGGCTGACCGCCTTCATCGTCACGCCGGTCACCTTGCCCTCGGCGTCGAGCGCGAAGGTCACATAAGCGGGCTCGATCGCCGGATCGTCGAAATCGGTGACGAAGCTGTCGTACTGCCAATGCTTGAGCCGCCCCACCATCCGCGGCGTCGAGGTGAAATCAATCGTCAGCCCCTTCGCGCCCGACCCGATCACCACGTCGCCGTACCAGGGATCGCGGTAGCGCCCCGCATAGCCAGCGAGCGGCAGCGACGGCCCCGATTTGGCGGGCGACGCCTTCGCCTGCTTGAGGAACTCGACGCCGCCCGCAAGCCGCGCCTGATACCAATCCTCCCACTTGGTGGTCCAGCCATAGTCGGGCTGGTCCAGATAATGGTCGAGCAATTCGTAAGTCAGGCCGAGCAGCATCCCGCTGTCTTCGCTGTTCATCATGATCGCGAAGCCGACATTCCTGTCGGGGATCATGACGACGCGCGTGATCGATCCGAAGACGCCGCCGCCGTGCTGGATGATGCGATGGCCGCGATAATCCTGCACCTGCCAGCCGAGCGCATAGGCTTGCTGCGTCGGCTGCGCGGGCTTCAGCGTGTCGGGGAGCGGGGTGATCGGCATCGGCGTCACCGGCGCCCACATCTCGGCCGCCTGCTGCTCGCTGAACAATCGTTTGCCGTCGGGGAGCGCGCCGTGCGCAAGCTGGATCTTGAGCCACGCCGCCATATCCTCGGCACTGAGCGCGAGCCCGCCCGCGGGCGCGCCGTTGCGGCCGAGCTCGTCGCGCTCGTCGAGTACCTGCTGCGGCCCGATCCCGCGCAGCACGCCCGACAGGCGCGCGTGCGGCCACGAGCGGTTGGCGACGGCGAAGCGCTCCTCGCTGTCGCTCGTCGCATTCTTCATGCCGCCCGCGCGCAACACCCGCGCGCGGATGAAATCCTCCCAGCGCTGCCCCGTGACCTCCTCGATGAGCTGCCCCGCGACGGCATAGAGGATATTGTCATAGGCATAGGCCGAGCGGAAACTCGTCCGGGGCTTGAGGAAAGCCACGCGCTCGGCGGTCTGCTTGCGGGTGAGGTTGGTGCGCGGCACGAACATCAGGTCGCCCTGCCCCAGCCCCAGCCCGCTGCGATGGACGAGCAGATCGCGGATCGTGATCTCGCGCGTCACCCACGGGTCGTACATGCGGAACCACGGCATATGCTTGATGACCGGATCGTCCCACGCGATCCGTCCCTCGTCGACAAGCACCGCGAGCGCCGCGACGGTCATCGCCTTGCCGGTCGATCCGGTCTGGAAGATCGTCTCGCCGTCGACCGGCGCGCTCTCGCCGAGCTTGCGCACGCCCCAGCCGCGCGCGAGCGTGGTCTTGCCGTCCTCGACGATCGCGATCGACACGCCGGGCGCGCCGACCTTTTGCCGCAGCGCCTCGACACTTTCGCCGATGTCGGCGGGCGGGTCGGCCCAGACCGGCACGGCGACGGACAGCAGCAACGGCAGGGCAAGCAGACGAAGCATTTTCATGGCAGGACCTCCAGTGGGGGAACGGACGCGGGGCGCAGCAGGCGCCAAGTGCCGAGCGTGAGCAGCGGCACGACGAAGACGGCGAGGAACAGCCAGGCGAGGAAGCGGTATCCGCTCGCGATCAGGTCGACGAGGCCGATCTCGCCAGCGACGAACATGCAGCCCGCGAGGATAGCCGCACCGATCAGCGCGCGCGCGCCGGTGCCGAGCGCGGGGCGCCCGCGGCTCTCGACCGCGCCCGAGATACGCTCGTTGATCGCGTGCACCGCGCCCGCGCCGCTTTCGAGCAGCGCCGCAAGGATCATCACCTGGAACAGGATGTGGAAGCCCGGCACATTCATCTGGCGAAGCAGGAAATCGGACGGCAGCGTCTCGGCGCCGATCGCCGGATAGAAGGCCATCATCACGACGAAGAAGAGGATCGCGGGCAGCATCGACAGCGGCCCCGCGATCAGCCCCGCGACCACGGCGTCGCGCTGGCTGGTCAGATGCCGCAGCACCGGCAGGATCACCACCGCGCCGACGATATTATAGCTCGCATAGGTGACGCCGCCCGCCATCCAGTCGCCCGACGGCAGCGGCGCGGCAGCGAAGCCCTGCCCGATCGGCCCGCCGAAACGCGCGAGCGCGAGGATCAGGAACAGCGCGTAGACGGTGTAGAGCAGGATCGAGACATATTTGAACATCTGCTCGACGACGCCGGTCCCGCGCGCGGTCACCGCAACGATCAGGACGGCGAGCAGCAACGCACCCGCCCATTCGGGCCAGCCGAAGGTCGCGGCGCCGATCGCCGCCGCCGCCGCACCGAACACCGCGAGGATCAGGATGACGAAGATGATGTAGGCCGCCTCGAAGGCGATCCAGCCGGGGCCGAGCAGCCCCTTGAAGAAGGCACGATAGTCATAGGCGCCGAGCTGGCGTGCGAACGCGAAGGTCAGCGCCGCGACGAGGCTCCAGATGCCGGTCGCGAGCAGCATCGCGGCGAGACCGCCCCACGGCCCCGACGGCACGAAATATTCGGCGAGCTCGCGCCCGGTCGCATAGCCGCCGCCGATGATCACCGCCTTGAGCGCGAAGCCGGGGAGCAGGAAGCGCTGGAACCGGCTGGGGTTCGCCGCGCCCGCGGTCATGCGAGGATGGCGTCCACGAGCGCGTCGAACCCCGCGCCCCCGCGGATCGGATCGGCGACCGGCAGCCCGAGCCGCGCGCGCTCGGCCGCCATCAGCGCCTCGGCGCCGTCGGCGTCGAAGCTCGCGGTATTGAGGCAGACCCCACCGCAGCGGATCGCCGGGTTGGTCCGGCTGCCGAGGCGGATCGTCAGGTCGATCACCTCCTCGATCGTCGGCAGCGCGAAACTCTCCATCCCCAGGATCACCTTGCGCGCCGGATCGTGGCAGACGACGAAGACGTCGGGCTGGCTGCCGTGAAGCAGGCCGAGCGATACCGCGGCATAGGCGGGGTTGAAGATCGACCCCTGCCCCTCGATCAAATCCCAATGGTCCGCCGCCGCGTCGGGGCTCAGCATCTCCGCCGCGCCCGCCTCGAAGTCCGAGACCACCGCGTCCATCGGCATCCCGCCGCCCGCGATCATGATGCCGGTCTGGCCGGTCGCGCGGAAATCGGCGACGATCCCGCGTTCGAGGAAAGCGCGGTGCAGCGCGAGCGCGGTATATTTCTTCCCCAGCGCGCAGTCGGTGCCGACCGTCAGCAACCGCTTGCCGCTGCGCTTGCGCCCATTGCCGACCGGGATCGACGGCGGCGGGGTGCGGACGTCGATCAGCCGCCGCCCGGTGCGCCGCGCCGCCTCGGCCAGCGCGGGCACGCTCGCGAGGCGCGCATGGAGCCCGCTGACGATGTCGAGCCCGGCCTCCATCGCCTCGACGAGCGCCGCGATCCAGCTTTCGCCGATCACCCCGCCCTGGTTGGCGACCCCGATCACCAGCGACCGCGCCCCCGCCGCCCGCGCCTCGGCGGGCGGCATCGGCGGCAGGCCGGTGGTGACGGTGCAGCCCGCGACCGACCATTCGCCGACGCAGCGGTCGGCCGCCCAGTCGGCGAGCCCGAAGGCGGTCTTGGCATAGCCGGCCTCGACCGTGTCGCCGAGGAAGAGGAGATAGGGCTGCGGCAGGGCGGGAACGCCCCCCCGATCGGCGTCGGTTCGCCGGTGCAGCACAGTAGCCATGATCCAGTCTCTCCTCTCGGCCGTCAGAAGCCGGCCGTCAGTGTCACGCCAAAGGTGCGCGGCCGGATCACCGCCGTTCCGGCGGCACCCAGCGGCACATTGGCCGGCGCCTCGAGCGATGTCTTGCCTTCGCTGTCGGTCAGATTCTTCGCATAAAGCTCGAGCGAATATTTGCCGAAATCGACCCCGGCGCGCAAATCGACGACCTCATAGGCGGGCAGATAGCGCTGCCGGCCGTTGGCGGTGCGGAAATCGAGATCGAAGCCCGCGGGCTGTTTCGACAGGCTGCGCACCGACGCCCCGACATAGGCCTTGGTGGCGCCGCCCAGTTCCCACTCGTAATCGGCATTGGCGCCGATGCTGTATTTGGGGGTGTAAGGCAGGCGATCGCCCGCGAGCCCGCCGACCAGCGGCGGCGTGTCGTCCTTCAGCCTCGCGTTGGTATAGGCGCCGTTGAGCGAGAAGGTCAGCCCGCCCGCCGGGCGCAGCGTCGTCGTGAATTCCAGGCCGTCGCTCTTCGCCTTGCCGCCGTTGAAATTGACGCCGAAATCATTGACCTGGCCAAAGACCTGAATGTCCTTCCAGTCGATATGGAAAGCGGCGATGTCGATCGAGAAGCCGCGGTCTGCCGTTTCCGCCTTGACGCCGAGTTCGTAGCTGATCAGCGAGTCCGAACCATAGGTGGCGAGTTCGGGCGGCGCCCCCGGCGCGAGCACGTTCGGGCCGCCGGGCCGGAAGCCCTTGGCGACGCGGGCATAGATGGTTGCCTGATCGCTGACCTCGAACTGCGGCGCGACCGAGAAGGTGAAGACATTTTCGGACGAGCGCGCCTTCGGCAGCTTGCTGGGTCCCCCTGCGAGGACGCCGTCCGACACCTGATCCGCCACCTGCTTGTTGCCGCTGTAGCGGCCGCCGAAGGTCAGGTCGAAGCGCTCGCCGAGATGGAGCGTCGCATTGGCAAAGCCCGCGAGTTCGCGATAGCGCGAGTTGATCGTCGCGATGCCGAGCAGCGGCAGATCCCCGATCGGGGTCAGCGTCCCCGGCTCCACCGCGTTGAAATCCTGATCGATGATCCCTTTCTCGCGCGTGTAATAGGCGCCGAGCAGCCATTCGAAATGCTCATTCTCGGGCGACTGGAGGCGTATTTCCTGCGAAAAGCGCCGCACGCGGGTGAGCTGGCCCTGATAGAAATCGTTGGGTGCGCCGAAAAAGGCCTCGATCAACGGACCATATTGAGTCGTGAGATCGCCGCGGAACGATTGCGACAGGCTGCTGTAGCTCGTCGCCCACACCAGATTGGCAAAGTCGAGGTCGGCGTCGACGACGGCGCTGTAGACGCGGTAGCGGACATCGGTGAATTCGGGAACGAACTGCGACTGCGACAAGCGGCCATACAGCGTCCGCCCTGTCGACGGGTCGCTATCGACGCTGTTCGAGGCGTGGGTCTTCAGATTCTGAAGATAGGCGCTGAGCTGGATCGAGACACTCTCGCTCGGCTTGAACAACAGCGACGCACGGCCGCCATAGCTTTTCGAGCTGTTGATGTCGTCTTCAACGTCAGACCCCGCGGTGCCGATCGAGTCGATGAAACCGCCGAAGTCGCGGTAGAAGCCCGAGGCACGGAAAGCGACCATATCGCCGAGCGGCACATTGACCACCGCGCTGCCCAGATAGGATGCATCGCCGCCCTTGACCGTCTCGACGCTGCCGCGCGCGCGGACCTCGACCCCGCTGGTATCGGGCTTGCGCGTCACATATTTGAGCACGCCGCCCATCGAGCTCGCGCCATAGATGGTCCCTTGCGGACCGCGCAGCACCTCGATCCGCTCGACGTCGAAGGTGTCGAAGTCGCCCGCGAGGATCGCGCCGTTGACGAGCCCGCTGCTCGATCCGAAGGTTGTTTCGTCCTGATAGACCGCAACCGTCGAGGCGACGCCGCCGGTATTGACCCCGCGCAGCACGAGACGGCCGAAGCCGGCGGTGGTCTGGTTGAGCTGAAGCCCCGGAACGAGCTTCAGATAATCCGAAAAATTCGTCGCCTGGACATTTTCGAGCGCATCGCCCGACACGACGCTCACCGACTGCGGTACGTCGATCAGCCGCTGCTCGCGTTTCTGCGCGGTGACGACGATATCATGTTCGTCGCCGGCCGCTTCGTCGGCATGGGCCGGCATCGTCACCGCCAGCGCGACCAGGCTGCCCGCCATCAAAAAGCTCTTCTTCATCGTCCTACCCCCAAGACCTGGCCGGGCAGGCAGCGAAATCGCTCCGTGCGGCCGTGATGATGCTCTTGCCGGATCGTCGATGCGGGCCATGCGCACCCCAGACCCGCCCGCGAAAGTCGCGCGGCACGCCGTGGGGAATGACCCTGTCATCCCGTCCTTCGATCTTATGTTTCGGTTTTTCGACTATTGTCCTAATCAGAAAATTGTCAACCCATTTAGGACATGAATTTGCATCAACCCCAGATTTCGGGCGGACAATCGATCATGCCGCCGCGATAGACGACGCCGGGGTCGCGATCGTGCGCGAGAAAGGTCGGCCCGTCGAGATCGACGATGTCGCAAAGCTGCCCGACGAGATAGGATGGCGCCATCGACAGGCTGGTGCCCATCATGTTGCCGACCATGACGTCGAGCCCGAGCCTCTTCGCCTGCCGCGCGATCGCGAGTCCCTCGGTCAGCCCGCCGCACTTGTCGAGCTTGATGTTGACGACGTCGAAGCGCCCGACGAGCGAGGCGGTATCGGCGAGCGACAGCGCGCTTTCGTCGGCGACGAAGGGCAGCGGCCGCTTGAGCCCGTCGAGATCGGCCTCGCGCCCGCGTTTCAGCGGCTGTTCGAGCTGCGCGACGCGCGCTTCGACCAGCATCGGCAACAGGTCGGCGAGCGTGCCCACATCATAGCCCTGGTTCGCATCGACGCCGATCCAGGCCTCGGGGCGCGCGGCGCGGATCGCGGCGACGCGCGCGATATCGTCGCCGAGGTCGCCGGTCAGCTTGACCTTCACCGGCGCCTCGGGATCAATCGCGAGCGCCGCCTTTGCCATGATATCCGGGCTGTCGGCGCCGAGCGTCAGCGTCGAGCGCAGCGGCTGCGGCGCACGCAGCCCCGCCAGCTCCCAGACCGGCCGCCCCTGCTGCTTCGCTTCGAGCTCCCAGAAAGCGCAGTCGAGCGCGTTGCGAGCGCCGCCCGGCGGCAGCAAGGTCTGAAGGTCCGCGCGCGTCGCCCCCTGCTCGATCGTACCGCGCACCCCGGCCGCCTCGGCGACCATATGGTCGATATCGTCGCCGAGATAATAGACCCCGGCCCCCTCGCCGCGCCCGGCATGTTCGCCGTCCGACACTGTGGCGACGAGCAGCGCCGTCTCGGTGAAGACATGGCCCGAGATGCGGAACGGCTGGTGATAGGGAAAACGCTCGACCCGAAGGTCGAGCGTCAATCCGCGAAAGCCCTGCGCCGCCATCAATAGACCATCCCGAAGCCATAGAGATGGAAGGCAAGCGTCACCCAGACGAGGACCAGCCCCGCGAGGACGAGCAGCACCGCGCCGAGCTTCATCGTCCATTTGCGCTTGCCCTGGATGCTGAGCCACAGGTGCCAGGCGGCGGTCGCCAGCAGCCCGAAGGCGGCAAGCGGCGTCAGGACGCGCAGCAACTGGATCAGCCAGTCGAGCGGCCCGCCGATGCTGCCGATATCGGCCGAGAACGCCGCGATCAGCCCGAACCAGCCGGCGACCGCGGCCAGCGCCAGCCACGCGAAGACGCGCGACAGGCGATACGCGCGGAGCGGCTTGCCTTCGAGTGCGAAGCTCGCGCCGAAGCTGCGCCGGACCAGCGCGCGCACCGGCCAGGCGAGCGCGGCGAGCAGCGCGATGCCGAGCGCCGCGATCAGCGCGGGCATCAGCCACGCCGCATTGGCGCCGGCCGGCGCGGGATCGAAGACCATGAAGGGCGATCCGGCGTCGAGGCTCCAGCGCACGACCTTGCCGTCCTTGACCTCGGCGGCGAGGCGTTCGCCGGTGGCGGTGTCGCGCCAGACGAAGGGCTCGACCTCCACCCAGTCGCGCGCGCCGGCGCTGAGGCCGTCGAGTCCGGGCACGCTGATCTTGCCGTCCTCGGTCAGCGTCACCGTCGGCTGGCCGAGCAGGCCGAACAGGCTCATGAAATTGGTGAACGACCCGCGGCTGGTGACATAATGGCCGACCATCATTTCGGCATGTTGCTTCGCGGTTTTCGCATCGACCCGGCCCGTCGGCGCGGGGCCGGGCAAGTAGCGGTCGGCAAATTCATGGAACAGCGCGCTGCGCACCGCGCCCGCGCCGCCTTCCTTGCCCGGGCTGTTCATCGAGATGAAGACGCCGACGTCGGCGTCGGGGAACAGCCACAGATAGGAATGGAACCAGACGGTGTCGCCGCCGTGCGCGATCGCGCGGTGGCCGTTGACCCATTGTTCGTAGAAACCGAGCGCCATGCTGTTGAGCGGGCCGACGCCGGGCGCCTTGTAATCGTGCATCATCTTCGCGGTTTCGGGCTTCAGCAGCCCCGCGCCGTCGTTCAGATGCGCGATCATGAACTTGCCCATGTCGGCGCCGCTCGCCGACAGGCTGCCCGCGGGGGCCGGGATCACCATCTCGAACGGCCGCGCCTTCTGCGTGATGTCGGGATAGCCGCTCGCCATATCGGGAACGAACGCCTTGGGGAGTGGCTGACGGAAGGTCGAATGCGCCATGCCGAGCGGCGTGAAGATATGCTTGTCGATATAACTATCGAAATCCTCGCCGCTGACGCGCTCGACGATATAGCCCGCGAGTGCGGTGGCATAATTCGAGTAAGCGGGCGTCGTTCCGGGCGCGAACACACGCTCGGGCAGCGCGAGCGGCAACAGCTTCTTGAGCGACATCGCCGCCTTCGGATCGTTGCTGATCAGATAGCGGACCGATTCCTCGAAGCCCGCGGTGTGGGTCATGATGTTGCGCAGCGTGATCGGCTTGCCCTGGAAAGGCGGAATCTTGAAGTCGAGATAGGCGTTCACATCCTTGTCGAGGTCGAGCTTGCCCGCTTCGACCTGCTGCATCACCGCGGTCCAGGTGAAGAGCTTCGACACCGATCCCGGCCGGAACAGGGTGGTTTCGGGCGACACGGGCTTGCGCGTCGCGACGTCCGCATAACCATAGCCCTTTTCGAGCACGACCCCGTCGCCGCGCACGACGACGACGACCGCCCCCGGAATGCGCGCGCGGTCGAGCGCATAGGGCAGAAAGCCGTCGAGAAAGGCTTCGAGATCGGCCGCGTTGAGCGTCGCCGCCTGCGCGGGCTTCGACGACGGCAAGGGCGGTGCCTCGACCGTCCTGGCGGCGGGCGCGGGGACCGGGCCCTGCGCCGCGAGCGGAACCGCCGCGATCGCGGCAAGCCCGATCATGGCTTTATGGAGTAAACGCATCCTCTTCCCCTCTTTGTCAGGCGGGTCTGCTGACCCTTGCGGCAAGCCGCGCGACCCCTTACCAAGGGGCGGCACCTCTTGACCCGATGGGGACATAATGATCCTGATTAGAAAATTGTCAAATATGGAATGGAAGAACTGATGGCGGATCGTCCCAGCCCGCCGACGCTCGGCGCGGTGATGCGCGGCATCCGCTCGCGAAACGGCTGGACGCTCAAGGAGATGAGCGCGAAGTCGGGGATTCCGGTATCGACGCTGTCGAAGGTCGAGCACGACCGGCTGACGCTCAGCTACGACAAGCTTCAGCAGCTCAGCCAGCGGCTCCAGATTCGCATGTCGGACCTGTTCGCCGAGGAGGAGGAGGAAAGCGCGCCGCGCGTCACCGGCCGCCGCAGCATCGGAACGATCGACCGGGCGGCGCGCGTCACGACCGACAATTACGACTATCATTATCTCTGCACCGACCTTCGCCAGAAACGGATGATCCCGATCGTCACGCGCATCCGCGCGCACAGCGCGCGCGAGTTCGGCGAGCTCGTCCGCCACCAGGGCGAGGAATTCATCTATGTCCTCGAAGGGCGGATCGAGGTTCACAGCGAATTCTACGACCCCGTCACGCTCGAGGTCGGCCAGGGCATCTATATCGATTCGTCGATGGGTCACGCTTACGTCGTCGCCGAAGGCTGCCAGGAAGCGCTGGTGCTGGGGGTCTGTTCGAGCGCCGACGACGGCCTGATGGATTCGCTGATGAGCCTGCACGGCTGATTTTTTCCGAAAAAGGCACAGGAGAGACGCATGGCATCCGGTCGGACTTTCACCCTCGCGCTGGCGCTGCTCGCGGGCGCGGCGACGGCATCGGCGGCCGAGCCCGTCTATGACGTCGTGATCCGCGGCGGCATGGTTTACGACGGGTCGGGCCACGCGCCGGTCGTCGGCGACGTGGCGATCAAGGGCGACCGCATCGTCGCGGTCGGCAAGGTCGCGGGCCAGGGCCGAACCGAAGTCGCGGCGAAAGGCATGGCGGTCGCGCCGGGCTTCATCAACATGCTGAGCTGGGCGACCGAATCGCTGATCGCCGATCCGAGGAGCCAGAGCGATATCCGGCAAGGCGTCACGCTGGAGGTGATGGGCGAAGGCTGGTCGATGGGACCGCTCAATGCGACGATGAAGGCGCTGGAAACCCAGCGTCAGGGCGACATCAGATATCCGATCGAATGGACCAGCCTCGGCGATTATTTCGCCTATCTCGAAAAGCGCGGCATCGCGACGAATATCGCGAGCTTCGTCGGCGCCGCGACGGTGCGCGTCCACGAACTGGGCGAAGGCGACGTCGATCCGAACCCCGAGCAGCTCAGCCGCATGAAAGCGCTCGTCCGGCAGGCGATGAACGAGGGCGCGCTCGGCGTCGGCAGCTCGCTGATCTATGCGCCCGGCTCCTATGCCGAGACCCCCGAGCTGGTCGCGCTGATGACCGAGGCCGGAAAATGCGGCGGCATGTATATCAGCCACATGCGCTCGGAGGGCGACCGGATCGGCGAAGCGGTCGATGAACTGATCGAGATCGCGCGCCAATCGGGGGCGCCCGCCGAAATCTATCACCTCAAGATGGCGGGGCGCGATAATTGGGGCAAGCTCGACGCCATCGTGAAGAAGATCGAGGATGCCCGCGCCGAGGGGCTGCGGATCACCACCGATATGTATACCTATACCGCCGGCGCGACCGGGCTCGACGCCGCGATGCCGACCTGGGTGCAGGCGGGCGGGCTGGAGGCGTGGATCGAACGGCTGAAAGACCCCGCGATCCGCGCACGCGTCGCCGCCGAGATGCAGAAGCCCGGCAGCGACTGGGAAAATCTCTATCTCGGCGCGGGCGCCGACAAGATGATCCTCGCTGGTTTCAAGAATGACGCGCTCAAGCCGCTGACCGGCAAGACGCTTGCCGAGGTCGCGGCGATGCGCGGCAAGTCCCCCGAGGAAACCGCGATGGATCTGGTCGTCGAGGACGGCTCGCGCGTCGGCACCATCTATTTCCTGATGTCCGAGGACAATGTCCGCAAGCAGATCCAGCTGCCGTGGATGAGCTTCGGTTCGGACGCCGAATCGCAGGCGCCCGAGGGCGTGTTCCTGAAATCGAGCACCCATCCGCGCGCTTACGGCAATGTCGCGCGCCTGCTCGGCCGCTATGTCCGCGACGAGAAGCTGATCCCGCTCGAGGAAGCGGTGCGCCGCCTCACCTCGCTTCCCGCGACGAACCTCGGCCTTGCCGGACGCGGGGCGCTGAAGCCCGGCTATTATGCCGATGTCGTGGTGTTCGATCCCGCGACGATCGCCGACCGCGCGACCTTCGAGCAGCCGCAGCAATATGCGGTCGGGATGCGCGACGTCTATGTGAACGGCGTCGCGGTGCTCAAGGATGGCGAGCATAGCGGCGCGACGCCCGGGCGCGCGGTGCGCGGCCCGGCGTGGAACCATTGCCGCTGAGGACGCTCAGGCGAAGGTCGCCGCCTTGTCCCGATTGGCGGCATAAGCGCGCTTCATCCGCGCGAAGTCGACGACCTGGCCGGTCATGATGTCGAGTTGCGCCGCGATCGCCTGATCGACGAGCACACCGTCAGCGTCGAAGAGCGGCTGACTCGAATTGGCGGTCACCGCCATCGGCGTCGGCCAGCCGCGCAGGGCGTGGGTAATCGAGCGCAAGGTTGCGAGCGTGCTGCCCGCTGCCTGCCATCCGCCCGCGACCGCGATCAGCCCGACGGCGCGGCCGTCGAAATAGGGCTGCGCGTCGGCGACCAGATCCTGCGCATAGTCGAGGGCGTTTTTCACCACCCCCGACACGGTGCCGTGATAGGCGGGCGACGCGACAATGACCCCGTCGGCGCCGCGAAGCGCCGCGACCAGCGCCCGCGCCTTGTCGCAGCGGTCGCTGAGATGCGGCGCATAGAGCGGAAGGTCGATCGCATCGCCCGCGAGCAGCAGGCTGTCGGCGCCCCGCGCCTCGCAGCAAGCGAGCGCATGGCGCAGCAGCCGCTCGGCCGAGCCGCCGGCGGTCGCGTTGCCGCCGAGCGCGACGATGCGGGGGCGCGTGTCCTGCCCCGCCCCGTCAGTTGCCCACCCTGTCAATTGAACGTGACCTGGCTGCCGCCGCGCAGGAAGGCGATCGCGTTGCGGCGCAGGTGGTTGGTGCCGGGATTGAGGATCGGCTCCGGCGAATATTGCGCCAGATAGACGCGGCGCATGTTCGGGGTCGAATTCGATCCGGTCGCATGGAGCGCGAGGCTGGAGAAGGCGACGACGCTGCCCGCCGGGACTTCGAGCGTTACCCCTTCGCTGTCGCCGGTATAGCCGACAAGGTCGTTGCTGCCGGGTTGGCGGCTGTGCGGGACGATGCCCTCGCGCGTTCCGGGCGCCTCAGAGAAAGGCAGGATGCGCACCGTGCCGTTCGCGACCGTCGTGTCGTCGAGCGTGCACCAGCAGGTGAGATAGGGCTTGTGGTCGGCGGGGCCGCCGTTGCCGACGACATAGCCCGAATCCTGGTGCCAACTGAACGGCATGCCTTCGCTGGCGCCCTTCACGACATATTGGTCGTAGAAGAAATAGGCATCGTCGCCGAGCGTCGCGCGGCAGATGTCGGCCATCGTCTCGCTGAACAGCATCCGGCGCAGGTCGGGCTGGCGGCGCTGGCATTCGCCGGCGAAATAGCGTTTTCCCTTGTGGCTGATGCCGTCGACCTCGACCCCGAGCGCGTCGAGGCGGGCATCTTCGCGTTCGATCACGCGGCCGCATTCCTCGCGCAGCAGGTCGAGGAGCGGGCCTTCGAGGATGCGTTCGAAGACCGCATAGCCTTCGGTGGCGAATTGTTCGCGCTGGGCGGAGAAATCCATCTTCACTCTCCCGATGTTGTCCAAGCTGTCACGTAGCGCGATAGCATCCATCGCATCCAATCGAATTGCATCCATCGATCATACGTCTATACTATGGCTTATGCGGATGAGACAGGTCGAGGCGTTTCGCGCCGTGATGATGAGCGGGGGCATCACCGCCGCCGCGACGATGCTCAACATCAGCCAGCCGTCGGTGAGCCGGCTGATCGCCGACATGGAGCGCGCGGTCGGCTTTCGCCTGTTCGACCGGCGCGGCGCGCGCGTCCACCCGACCGCGCAGGCGCAGGCGCTCTATGAAGCGGTGCGGCGAAGCTATGCCGGGCTCGACCTGCTCGACCAGGCGGCGCGGCGCATCCGCGCGCACCCGGTCGGCACGGTGCGGATCGCGGCGCTGGCGGCGATCGCGACGGCGATCCTGCCCGCGGTGATCGCGCGTTTCCGCATCCTTTATCCCGAGATCAAGATCACGGTCGAAGCGCTCGGCCAGCGCGCGATCGAGGAGCGGGTGTTCCTGGGGCAGGCCGACCTGGGCATCGGGATCGACGTGCCGGGCCGCGAGGGCATCCGGTCGACTCCGCTCGCGCGCGCCGAATATGTCTGCGCGCTTCCGGCCCATCATCCGCTGGCGGCGCGCGAGCGTGTGACAGTCGAGGATCTGGCGGGCGAGGAATTCATCGGCCCGATGCACGAGGCCGATGCGCTGTGGAACAGGATCGACGTCGTGCTCGAAACCGCGGGCATCGCGATCTCGCGCCGACTCGAGACGCAGCAGTCGCACACCCTTTATGCCTTCGTCGAGGCAGGCCTCGGCGTGTCGATCGCCGAGCCGTTCAGCGCGCCGCTGTTCCACCGGCTGGGCGTCGCGATCCGCCCCTTCACTCCGCCGGTCGAACTCGACTTCGGCCTGCTCGAACCCGACATCGGCCCGACGCCCGAGATCATCGCCTGGCTGAACGCCGACGTCGCGCGCGAGACCGCGGCGTGCCTGGCGCATGTGCGCAAGGTGGTGGCGGCGAGTTAGTTGGGATGGCAGCTTTGGGGTGGGAAGCGGCCGTTCCCTCTTCGTCATGCTGAACTTGTTTCAGCATCCATGGCCGAACCTCTCGGTCAGCGTTGCGCCGAAGGAAACGGCGGGCCATGGACCCTGAAACAAGTTCAGGGTGACGAGATAAG
>QFCS01000289.1_pt1 | contig 138719 bp, 139 predicted proteins | sample 3576561 | NCBI WGS metagenome assembly QFCS01 | reverse complement strand
GGTGCCGGCGATCGAGCCGTTCACCACCAGCGTGCCGGCGCTCACCACCGTCCCGCCGGAATAGGTGCTGTCGCCGCTCAGCGTCAGGCTGCCCACGCCCTTCTTCGTCAGCCCGCCGGAGCCGACGATGCCGCCGGCATAGCTGGTGTCGACCGCCTGGTCGACGATGAGATCGCCGGCGTTCAGCTTGACCGTGCCGCCGCTGCCCGAAAGCGACGACATGGTAAGCGCAAAGAAGTTTGGTCTGAACGGATCGAGGCCATGGCTGGAGCCGAGATCGAGCGTGCCGCCGTTGACGATGTATTGCCCGCCCTGAATGAAGCCGCTGGCCCCGGGAACAGGGCTGGTGCCCCACAGCAACGTGCCCTCGTCGACCTGTGTCGGCCCCCGGTAGCTGTTGTTTCCCGACAGCGTCAGCGTGCCGCCGCCCAGTTTGGTCAGGCCGCCGGTGCCGGGCAAGGTGGTGGTGATGCCGACGTTGAAGCCGTTGGTATCGATAAAGGCGCCGCCGTTGCCGATGTTGACGAGGAACGGTATCACGGGATTGCCGGCCTGCAGCATCGATGAGGTGTTGCCTGCGGCGCGCAGGATGCCGCCGTTGAAGTTGAGCAGGCCGCCGCCGTCCGCAGTCACGATCGAAACGGCTTCCACCGCGCCGCGCGCGCCATCGGTGCCGCCGAGATTGATCGTGCCGAAGCCGCCGAGGGCAGCTCCCAGAAAAACGTTGTCGCTCTGAACCAGGCCGCCGTCCGCTACGGTCAGGCTGCCGCTGCTGCCATCGCCGACATAGAGGATGTTGGCGTCCAGAAGCGAACCCTCGCCGGTCACCGTCACGTCGCCGCTCCCCTGGCCAGGCAAGCCGGTGCCGCCGATCGTGGCGGAGTTTGTCGTGACCTTGCCGCCGTCCTCGATATTGAGCGTGCCCTGACCGCCAAATCCGACGGACAGCGCATGCCGGTTGTTGATCTGCCACTGCGACTGTTGTCCGGTCACCGTGACCGTGCCGACGGAGCCTGCGCCCGAACCGATGAAGGCGCTGTCGCCGTCGGTCAACACCCATGCGCCGTCCGCGACGGTCAAGGTGCCATGACCCTTGGAACCAATGGTCATCCCACCCTGCTGATACCATTGCGAACCAAAACCCGTCAGCGTCACCGTGCCGGTCGAGCCGGCGTTGAGGCCAATGGTGCTGTCGTCCTCGGTCACAACCTGCCCGCCGCTCTCGATGGTCAAGGTGCCCTGCCCGCCGACGCCGACAACGAGGTCGCGGTTCTGGATCCAGACGGAGGTGGGCGGATCCAGCGCCGTGCCGTCGCTTCCCGCGACCGTCACCGTGCCGGTGGAGCCCGCGGCGTAACCGACATAGGCGAACTGGCTGATGACACCGCCATTATCCCCGATGTTCAGGATGCCCGTGCCGGAATGCCCGACATAGAGGTCGTGGGTCGGTAAGGACCACGCCGAATCGTCGCCGGTCACCGTCACCGTACCGGTTGTCCCGGCGTTGTAGCCGATGAGGCCGTCGCCGGTGCCGGCGACGCTCCCACCGTCCGCGATGGTCATGGTGCCGTTGCCGTAATAGCCGACATAGAGAACGGACGTACCCCAGGACGACGATGGACCCGTCACGGTCACCGTGCCCTGCGAGCCGCTTTCGTAGCCGATGGTGCTGGCGCTCGCGAACGACAAAACCTTCGCACTGTCCGAGATGGTCAAGGTGCCCTGGCCGCCATTGCCGATCCTGAGTTCGAAGACGTCCCACTCCGAGCCGTCGCCCGTTACCGTGACGTCCCCCTGCGATCCGCTGGCGAAACCGATGTTGCCGTACTCGGCGGTGTATACCCAGCCGCCGTCCTGAATGGTCATGCTGCCCTGGCCGGTGTCGCCGATATGCAGATCACCGGTCGCCAGATCCGGCGGAGGAACGAGGGGTTGGTCATACGGCGTCGAGGTGACATTGCCGGTGAGCGTCACCGGATCGGCGAGAGCCGTCGAGAGTGTGCCCAGTGCCGCCACGCCCGAGGCCAGCGCGAGACGCGAGGCCAACAACCAGCGTGCCCGCGCGCGCGATGTTGCCGGTCCCGCCGGGATTGCGCGCGACAGGCATGGGCCGTTGCCTTCCCGACCGTATCGCCCATCCAGGATCGGCGCGACATCCCTCATGGAACAACCTCCCGACCAGAGCGTGGCTGACGCTGGTTTCCCGCCATCGAATCACCGGCGCGTCCGATGCTCGCGCATGATGGCTCAACCTACGCTTGAGGACATCTCCATTGTTTGACGGAGAAGCGAAACGCTGGAGGGCCAGCACAACCGAAACGAGATCGTTCGGTCGTCCGCCAGCCCGCCGGCTTCGGCCTGCACCGAACCGACGGTGCCAGGCCTGTGTCCGTCCTTATGTCGGCGACTACTCGGGATAGACCTGAGCCTCTTCCGGCCCCGGCTTGTTGAACAGGACGAATACCAGCGGGTTGCCGGGCTCGGACATGGCGTCGCTGCGCTGGCCCGTGATCTCGCCGGCCACGCCGCTTGTGTATTCCGCCACCACTTCGCCGAAACTGTTGCGCTGGACGGCCAGCTTCTGGCCGGCCTCGACCTTGTCGTTCAGCTTGACCAGATGCTCGACGATGCCGCCGGCGGTGGCGATGATCGGGAACGCGTTGTTGCCGACGAACACCGTAACGTCCTTGCCGGTGCGGCCCATCGGCCCGGCGACGATGCCGTGGTGCTTGAGCACGTTCATCGTGCCTTCCACGAACAGCGCAATCATGTCGAGGTCGAGGTGGCGGGCTGCCCCGATCTCGGGGCAGAAGGAGGGGATGCCCGCAGCGTTGAACGCGTTGTGGAGGACGCTGGGATATGTCGGGTTGTCGAAGATCTGGCCGACGGGGTAGAGTTCCACCATCGCCTTTATCTCGGGCACGTCCATCTCGGCGATATTGAATGCGGCGACCTCGAATCCGGTCGTTCCCGTATGGAAGTCGATGGCGAAGTCGGCGTTCGGCCTCAGCAGCCGGTTGAACACCAGCCCGGCGTGGCGGCTGGCCGCGGTGAAGCCGTTCTCGTTGCCCGGCCATTCGCGGTTCATGTCTACCAGGTCGACGCCCCTGCCACTGTTGGGCCACCGGCGCTGCATGCTTTCGACGGCCGGGCGGGAAATGTCGGTGACCGCCATGACGCTGCCCGACATCGCGGCCGGATCGAGCTGGTTCATGACCGCGTGGACCGTTTGTATCGAACTCATTTCGTCGCCATGCACGCCGCTTGTCAGAACGCCGCGCTTGCCGGGCTTGGCGCCCTTGGCGACGGTGACGGATACATGCCAGTGCTGCCCGGTCGGCGCCTCCACGCCCTGGAAATAAAGCCGATGCGTCTGGCCGGGCTCCAGGTCGTTGATGTCGAGCGTGCTGACGACCTTCTTCCCGTCGATCACGTCGCCCGTGTAGACCGTGCCCTGGGACGCGCCGGACGCCGTCGTGGTGTCCTGGGCTTTCGCCGGACCGGCGCTGGCGGCAAGCACGGCCGAGGCTCCCATCGTGGCGATGGACGCGATCATGAAATCGCGGCGATCGAGTCCGTCCCTGGTTTTGTCCGACATGATGGATCCCTCGTCATTTCCAAAAGGCAGTTTCGCACTTAGCCGCGTATCGACGACGGCCACAAGACCTTCGACCACGCAAGCCGGAGCCGCGTAAGTTATGTTACGGTAACGAGGTCGCGCCCCGCCTCGGATCAACGCGGCGGCATCATCTGTGCCCGGAGTGCGCGTGCGGATCCCGCCGCGAAATCGCCCGTGGCCGAGACTATTGAGCCTGGCGAGGCGGGAGGCTCCGGCCGGTGCGGCTCAGAGGCCGGACGTCCGCATCCCATTTTTAGCACACGATTCGCGATAGCGATATCGACAAGAATTTTGTCTCACCCAAAGAATCCTCATAATCTTATCGCGGGTGCCTGTATTTACTTGCACTGTCGTTCAAAATTCTAGAATATAAAACTGCATCAAGCATACATTTCGTGGCTCTAAAGTTTAGCTCTTGAGGGAGGGCAATCGTTATGCCGGGAGAAATAGCAGCAGCAATCATTTCATCCATCGTGGGAGCGGGCGTAAGCGCCGCCAACATGACCGCCGATCAGGTGTCCAAGATGCCTGGAACCGCGATCGGCCTGACCGTTGTCAACGAATCTTCCATGACGTTTTCCGTGCTTTCGTTCGCCCCGACGCATGGGTTCACCGTTAAACCAGCTGCATCCCAGCTATCCGGGTACTTCGACGAATACGAAAAATTCATGGCAGCGGCGAACGACACTTTCGGCGACGATCCGACCACACCACAACTTCAGAAGCTGCAAGAGACCTGGTCGGCAAAAGAATTGTTCGAGCTGTACAACCAGGGCACGAACATGTCGATCCAGGGTGCCGGGTGGGGTATGGGGTTCGAATGCGTTTACCTGTTGACGTGCGACACCTATACGTTGGTTGCGCCCCACAGGGTAAAGCGTACCGATACCTATGAGATCGCGATCCTTTTCCGCAAAATACCTGGTGGTGACTATGGCATCGCCGTCGGCGTTGCCAACGAGTCCTTTTATAGGAGCAATCTGAATAGCGATCCGGACGCGATCATAGATCACCTCAAGACCGTCTCGACGAGCAGATGCCACTACAGCGACGGCGGCGGTTCCTTCAAGGTCTCCGATGGCCTCCTGGCCATCAACGTGAGCGCGCCGGGTCAGTCGAACACAATCACAATCACCCAACTCCCACCCGTGTGAGGCCTTTGGCCAGTTCCTCATCGACGCAGGAACTGAGGAGCCGAGGGCCGTGCGGCCCGTACCGAGTCCGGCGAGACATGCCGGACTCGGATAGCCATGATTGTCATCAACGCATCCGCGCCGGGACAATCGAACACGATGCCGGCGCCCGATCGCCAACGGCGCTGGCGATAACGCGGCGGTTCCAGGTGGGTCTGCCGCAGCGCAGCGCACCAAGGAAGGTCGTGGCCGCGTGGCGCGAAGCCGCGCAGACGCTTGCCTCCGGGAACCTAGCCGAGCAATGGGCCATGCTGGTTTTGGTCCAGGTCTCGCCGGACTCTTAGACTGGTTTTCCGACCCAAGCCGCCCACACCTGGTGAAAACGCGGTGAAGGCTGTCGCACATCCACGGCAGGGCGCATAAATAGAACCATGCGCTTTCCACCATCCTTCCTCGACGAGATCCGCGACCGCGTGCCGATTTCCTCGGTCATCGGCCAGCGCGTGTCGTGGGACCGGCGCAAGACCAACCCGACGCGTGGCGATTATTGGGCCTGCTGCCCGTTCCACGGCGAAAAATCGCCGTCCTTCCACTGCGAGGACAAGAAGGGCCGCTACCATTGTTTCGGCTGCGGCGTGTCGGGCGACCATTTTCGTTTCCTGACCGAACTCGACGGGCTGAGCTTTCCGGAAGCGGTCGAGCGCCTTGCGGCGCAGGCCGGCGTGCCGATGCCGGCGCGCGACGAGGCCGAGGAACGGCGCGAGCGCCAGCGCGCCAGCCTGCACGACGTGATGGAGATGGCGACAGGCTTCTTCCAGCAGCAGCTGCAGGCGCCCGTCGGCGCCAAGGCGCGCGCCTATCTGCGCGACCGCGGCCTGACGCCGGCCACCCAGCAGAAATTCCGGCTGGGTTTTGCCGCCGACAGCCGCAACGCGCTGAAGGAGTTCCTGGCCGGAAAGGGTGTCGGCAAGGAGCAGATCGAGGCGTGCGGGCTGGTGCGTTTCGGCGACGACATTCCGGTTTCCTACGACTGGTTCCGCGACCGCATCATGTTTCCGATCGGCGACCGCAGGGACAACGTCATCGCCTTCGGCGGCCGCGCCATGTCGCCGGAGGTGGCGGCCAAATACATGAACTCGCCCGACACCGAACTCTTCCACAAGGGCGAGGTGCTCTACAATTTCGCCCGCGCCCGCCAGGGCCAGGGCAAGGACGGCACGGTGATCGCCGTCGAAGGCTACATGGATGTGATCGCGCTGGCGCAGGCGGGTTTCGAGAACGCCGTGGCGCCGCTCGGCACGGCGCTGACCGAGAATCAGATGGAGCTGCTGTGGCGGATGGCGCCGGAGCCGGTGCTGTGCTTCGACGGCGACCAGGCGGGGCTGCGGGCGGCGTGGCGCGCCGCCGACATGATTTTGCCGACGGTGCAGCCCGGCCGCACCGCCCGCTTCGCGCTGCTGCCGGAAGGCAAGGACCCGGACGACCTGGTGCGCACGGAAGGGCCGGAGGCCTTCCGCGCCGTGCTCGCCGAGGCGCGGCCGCTGTCTGACCTGTTGTGGATGCGCGAGACGACGGGCGGCGTATTCGACACGCCGGAGCGCCGAGCTGAGCTGGAAAGGACGCTGCGCGAGCTGACGTCGAAAATCCGCGACGAGAGCGTCCGCTTCCACTACAGCCAAGACATGCGCGAGCGCGTGCACGCCTTCTTCGGGCCGGTGCGTGGATCACAGGGCGGCCGGCATGGCGGGAACGGCGAGCGCGGCGGACGGCCGCAGGGCGGTCGTCCCGGACAGGCGGCGGGGCGGCTCGCCGTGTCGGAGAGCCTGGCGCGCTCGGCCCTGGTGAAACGCGCCGGCGGGGTTTTGCCGCTGCGCGAGACGGCGCTGCTGGTGGCGCTTGTCAACCACCCCGGTCTGATCGACGAGAACTTCGACCGCGTCGAGGCGCTCGACCTCGGCAATGCCGAGCTGAGACAGCTGCTTGCCGGCATCATCGACGCCGCGGCGCATGGCGAGGCGGGCGACCGCGACAGGCTGCGCGCCGCGATCGCCGCCGCCGGTCTCGGCGAGACCTGGGAGCGCGCCGTGGCGCTGGTGCGCCGCGCCCGGCTGTGGCCGGCGCTCGAGGAGGCGGCGATCGAGGACGCCCGCGAGGCCTTCGCCCAGGCGCTGCACTTGCAGCGCAGCGCCCGCACCTTACATAAGGAGCTGAAGTTGGCAGAGACGGCCTTGGCCGCGGAGCCGACCGACGAGAATTATCGGCACCTGATCGAAGTCCAGGCACAGTTCCGCGACCTGCAAGCAACGGAAGCGTTGATCGAAGGTTTCGGCATCCTGTCCGGACGCGCGGACAGGACCTGAGGCGGGTTCGGCGCGGCCTTCAATTGATTCGCTTTTTTAACGCGAATCATGCGAGAGGCGCTTGACCTTCCGTCGGAATGGCGGAATCAGGACGATTCGAGACGTTGGCCCGTGGGATAATTCTCACCGGACGTGGATATGGCGGAAGCGAACACTGGACGGGACGGGACGTCGCTCCAGATTAGATGGTTGACCGAAACGTGAGCAGGACCGGCCCAAGCCGGCACTAGCGGTGCTTTGCCGGCCTGGCCGGGAAACCAAAGCGCCGCGCATCACCGCCCTTTTGGAGTAGGCAAGGAATGGCGACAAAGGAAAAGGAAGAGGTCGAGACCGAACGCGAGGGCGCAACCGACGGCCCGCTGCTGGACCTTTCCGACGACGCTGTCAAGAAGATGATCAAGGCCGCCAAGAAGCGCGGCTACGTCACCATGGACGAGCTGAACTCCGTCCTGCCCTCCGAGGAAGTCACCTCAGAGCAGATCGAAGACACCATGTCGATGCTCTCCGACATGGGCATCAACGTTGTCGAGGACGACGAGGCCGGCGAGGAAGCGGAAGCCGACAGCGGCGCCGACGCCGAGGAAGAGGCGACCGAGATCGCCGAGCAGACCGGCACCGCCGTCGCCACCACGACGACCAAGAAGGAACCGACCGACCGCACCGACGACCCCGTGCGCATGTATCTGCGCGAGATGGGCTCGGTCGAACTTCTGTCGCGCGAGGGCGAGATCGCCATCGCCAAGCGCATCGAAGCCGGCCGCGAGACGATGATCGCCGGCCTGTGCGAGAGCCCGCTGACCTTCCAGGCCATCATCATCTGGCGCGACGAGCTGAACGAAGCAAAAATCCTGCTGCGCGAGATCATCGATCTCGAGGCGACCTATGCCGGCCCCGAGGCCAAGCAGGCGCCGACGGTGGAGCGCACCGAGGAACTGGAAAAGCCGAAGGCCCCGGAAGAGCGCGGCCGCCGCGCCTCGCGCGAGGACGACGACATCACCAATGTCGGCGGCGACGCCCGCCCCATGGAAGAGGAAGAGGAGGACGACGACGAGGCGTCGCTGTCGCTCGCCGCCATGGAGGCCGAGTTGCGGCCGCAGGTGATGGAGACGCTCGACGTCATCGCCGACACCTACGGCAAGCTGCGCAAGCTGCAGGACCAGCAGGTCGAAAGCCGGCTGGCCGCCAGCGATGCCCTGTCGCCCAGCCAGGACAAGCGGCTGAAGGAGCTGAAGGACCAGCTGATCAAGGCGGTCAAGTCGCTGTCGCTCAACAACAACCGCATCGAAGCACTGGTCGAGCAGCTCTACGACATCAACAAGCGGCTGGTGCAGAACGAGGGCAAGCTGCTGCGCCTCGCCGAGAGCTACGGCGTGCGCCGCGACGAATTCCTGCGCGAATACCAGGGTTCCGAGCTCGACACCAACTGGATCGGCAGGGTGGCCACGCTGACCACGCGTGGCTGGAAGGAGTTTTCGAAGAACGAGGCGACGGCCGTCGGCGCGTTGCGCTCCGAGATCCAGGCGCTCGCCACCGAGACGGCGATCTCGATCCTGGAATTCCGCAAGATCGTCAACCAGGTGCAGAAGGGCGAGCGCGAGGCGGCGATCGCCAAGAAGGAAATGGTCGAGGCGAACCTGCGCCTGGTCATCTCGATCGCCAAGAAATACACGAACCGCGGCCTGCAGTTCCTTGATCTGATTCAGGAAGGCAACATCGGCCTGATGAAGGCGGTGGACAAGTTCGAGTATCGCCGCGGCTACAAGTTCTCCACCTACGCCACCTGGTGGATCAGGCAGGCGATCACCCGCTCGATCGCCGACCAGGCGCGCACCATCCGCATTCCGGTGCACATGATCGAGACGATCAACAAGATCGTGCGCACCAGCCGCCAGATGCTGCACGAGATCGGCCGCGAGCCGACGCCGGAGGAACTGGCCGAAAAGCTCGCCATGCCGCTCGAGAAGGTGCGCAAGGTGCTGAAGATCGCCAAGGAGCCGATCAGCCTGGAGACCCCGGTGGGCGACGAGGAGGATTCGCACCTCGGCGACTTCATCGAGGACAAGGGCGCGATCCTGCCGATCGACGCGGCGATCCAGGCGAACCTGCGCGAGACCACGACGCGCGTGCTCGCCTCGCTGACGCCGCGCGAGGAACGCGTGCTGCGCATGCGGTTCGGCATCGGCATGAACACCGACCACACGCTGGAGGAGGTCGGCCAGCAATTCTCGGTGACGCGCGAGCGCATCCGCCAGATCGAGGCGAAGGCGCTGCGCAAGCTGAAGCATCCGAGCCGCAGCCGCAAGCTGCGCAGCTTCCTGGACAGCTGAGGCGCGACTGCCCCCGGCGCGCGAAGCGGCCGTTACCGTTCAAAATGACCGCCGGAGCCAGCGAGCGCTCCGGCGGTCTTCGTTTGGGCGGCCTTCGCCGCTTCCCGCGAGCACCGCGTCGCGAGCACGGGCACGGCGAAAGCCTGCGTCTGGCCGGATTGCGACGCAGTGCAACAAATTGCGACATCCGGGGTTTATTTCCTTGGGCCGGCCACCTATGCTGTCCGACATCCACAAACAGGGAGTTTCGCCTTTCGCGCCGTGACCGCGCGAAAACCCTCTGCCATTGCTGAAAGGAAACCAGCGCGAGATGGACATGCTGCCGCCCCCGACCACCGCCACGCCGCTCTTCGACCGGACCGGCAAGCTTAGCCTCGACCACGTCTACAACCGGCCGGATCCGCGCGATTACTTCACCACCTTGCAGCAGCTGGACTATCGTGTTCCCGACCTCGCCAAGCCGGTGTTCCGGCGCCTGATCGAGGCGAAGCGCGAGATGAACGGCCAGGCGGCGGCCAAGATCGTCGACGTCGGCTGTTCCTATGGCGTCAACGCGGCACTGCTCAAGCACGACCTGTCGCTGGACGATCTTTATCGACTCTACAATGGCGACGCGCCGGAGGACCGGGACGCGCTGCTGGCGCGCGACCGCATGCTGTTTGCCGGGCCAGGCGACGAGGCCCTGTCGGTGGTGGGCGTCGACGCGGCCGAGCGCGCGGTGGCTTATGCCGTGGACGCTGGCGTGCTCGATGATGGGGTTTCCACCAACCTCGAACGACGCGACCCCTCCCCGGCCGACCGGCGCGCGGTCGAGGACGCGGACATGATCATCTCGACGGGTTGCGTCGGCTACGTGACGGAGACCTCGCTCGAGCATCTGGTCGAGGCGGGGCGCGACAGGGGCGTGTGGATGGCGAATTTCGTGCTGCGCATGTTCGACTACCAGCCAGTGGAGGAGATGCTGGCCGAGCATGGTTATGTGACCGAAAAGCTCGCCGGCGGCCTTTTCCGGCAGCGGCGCTTCGTCTCCGCCGAGGAGCAGGAGAACGTCTTCGACAATCTCGGCCAGCGCGGCCTCGCCCCGAACGACACGGAGCGCGACGGCTGGTATCTAGCCGAATTGCATGTGTCGCGTCCGGCCGCACAGGCGACGGTGCCACTGGCGGCGACGCTCGCGGCCTGAGGCTGCCGGCCGTTAGCGGCCGCCGAGCCGCTGCCAAGCAATTTAGCTACGCGAAATAATCGGCAAAACTTTTATTTGTTAGGGGGACGTTTACCGTCCCTCCTGATCTTCGAGCGCGGCAATTCGGAACCCGCTCGTTTTAACTCCCGGTTGTACATCCACCGCTAGAGCAATTCCAGCAAAAGTGTGAGCGGTTTTGCGTTCGGAATTGCGAAAAAACAAGAAGTTAGAGCGGTTCCGGTGATTCGAAGAAAACCGGAACTACTCTAGCATTCCCAGGCGTGGCGCAGACCGCCGCACTGTCGTTCGAAGAGCCGCCGGAGGCTGGGATGTTGGCGCTTTCACCTGAGATCGAGCAGTTGCGCTCGCTTGCCGCGGGCAGCCCCGGCGTCGACGGGCTGTTGCAGGCGATGCTGGTGCTGCTTGAGAACGCATCCGACAGCGCCGTGGTGATCGGCGCGCTCGAAGGGCTCGACCCCGGCGCTTACGACAACACAAAACTGCGCGCGCGGGTGTCGGCGCTGCTGGCGGACGCCGGCCGGCCCGACCTGGCGGCGCTCTGGACCGAGCCGGAGCCGGTGCAGGACAACGTCGTCGCATTCGCCGCGCAGGCGAGGACGGCGGTGCCGGTGGCTCCCCGGAAAGGGCCGACCATCTCGTTCGACGACATCGGCGGGCTGGAGAACGTCAAGACGCAGGTGCGCCGCAAGATCATCAACCCGTTCCTCAATCGCGGCCTGTTCCAGAAATTCCGGCGCAAGGCCGGCGGCGGCGTGCTGATGTACGGACCGCCCGGCTGCGGCAAAACCATGCTGGCCCGCGCGCTGGCGCACGAATGCGAGGCACGCTTTGTCGAAGTGAGGGCGGCCGACGTGCTCGACCAGTATGTAGGCCTTGCCGAAAAGCGCATCGCCGGCCTGTTCGCCGAGGCGCGGGCGTCCCGACCGGTGGTGCTGTTCTTCGACGAGGTGGAAGCGCTGGCGCAGCGCCGGCAGTTCGATTCCTCGGCGCGCGTCAACACCGTCGTGTCCGCCCTGCTCAACGAGATGGACGGGTTCGCCGGCGACAACGAGAACATGCTGTTTCTAGGCGCGACCAACGTGCCCTGGGCGCTCGACAGCGCCTTCCGCCGACCCGGCCGCTTCGACCGCACGATCTTCGTGCCGCCGCCGGACAAGGTGGCGCGGCAGTTCATCCTGCGCGGACTTATGAAGGACCGGCCGGCCGATCCGAAACTCGACCTCAAGACGATCGTCGAACGGACCTCGGGTTTTTCCGGCGCCGATCTGTCCGCGCTGGTGGAGACGGCGGTCGACTTCGCCATCGAGGACAGCGGCCGCGGAGACCAGATCGCTCCGATCTGCGCCGCGCATTTCGCCGAAGCGCTGCATGAGGTGCGCTCGTCGACCGGCGAGTGGCTGGCGCAGGCCCGCAATTTTGGCGAATACGCCAACAAGGACGGCCTCTACGATGATCTGCGCGACTTCCTGAGACAGCATTCGGCCTGAGGGGGAAACCGTGTCCGCCGAGATCGAAGTCGCCAAGGCACTGCTCAAGGCCGGTAACATCGCCGGCGCCGAACGCGAGGCGCAGCGGCGGCTGGAGAAGGACCCGCACGACCAAGGCGCCTTCGAGGTGATCATCGAGGCCACCGTTGCCAAGGGCGACCACAAACAGGCGCTGCGGCTGGCGCAAGGCTGGGTCGAACAGGAACCGGACGGCATGCAGGCGCGCCAGCAGCTGATCCGCTGCCTGGCGCTGGCCGGCAACGCGCGCGAGGCGCGCAAGGCGGCGGCGCAATACACGCAGGATTTTCCCTACGATCCGGAGGGCGCCATGTCGATGGGCATGGTTGTCAACGTGCTGCTCGGCGACAGCGAGAAGGTGCTGAAGGACGTCAAGGTGCTGCGCGAGAAATTCGGATCCGACCCGGTGTTCGACCGGGCTGAGGCGCAGGCCAAGGTGAGGACCGGCCGCCTGCTCGGTGCCGAGGCGGCGGCGAACCGCGTGCTGGAGGCCGACCCCACCAACTTCCGCGCGCTGTCGATCAAGACCATGGTGGCGTTCCGGACATGCCGCTTCGCCACCGCGCGGCGGCTGGCGCGCCAGATGCGCGACCTCGATCCGAGCTGCTCCCCGGCGGCGACCGAGATCATCCGGGCGAGCTACGCCGCCTATTTTCCGCCGTTCATGGTGGCACATTTCTTCCTGATGATACTGATGGTGGTGTCGACGCGACTGCCCATGGTGGCTTCCTTCGGGGTGAGCTATCTGCTGGGACCGTTCGTTGCACTGCCGGCGCTGCTTGCCGTCGATGCGCTCGATCGCATGCTGGGGATTCCGAATTTCCAGCCCTATTGGTACGGCGCGATGGCGGTGTGGCTCGTCTACATGTTCGCCCTCTTCCTGAAATTCACCGACCGCAAGCGCCAGCTGAAGCCGGTCAAGCTGGCGAAGGCCTACTGAGCGATCTCGGCCGCGACAGGCCGAGCCCAGTGCGCCCCTAGACGACGCGTGCCGCTCTCGGCGCCCCGTGGCCGGCTGCGGCAGATGGCGACGTCGCCAGCGGCGGCCGAAGCTGGTTCTATCCGGCAATGCAACGCCCGGTGCTCACCGTCTGGTACAACACCCGCTGCCCGATCTGCGACGCCGGCGTCCGCCGCCAGCGGCACCGGCTGGTCGACGCGGTCAAGGCCGGCCGCATCGCCTTTCGCGACATCAACCTGGAACCGGATGCGCTGGCCGCCTTCGGCGCCGGACTGGAGGACGTGCGCCGGCGCCTGCACGCGCTGGACGGCGACGGCAGACTCATAACCGGTGCCGACGTCGCCATCGCCGTGTGGCGGGAGACGCCGGGAGAAGCCTGGCAGGCTACGCTGCTCGGCAACCGGCTGATGCGGCCGCTGGCTCGATTCGGCTACGACCGTTTCGCCGACCTGCTTTATGCCTGGAACCGCCGCAAGGGGCACTGGTAGGCGGACGGCGTGGCCTTCGCGGGGCGCGTTCGTGCCGCTTTCCCCAGACCGTGCTACTCTCATCGCCATGAACGAGACAACCCCAGGTTTCGCGCCCGCTGCGCGGCACGCGCGCCCGGCTGGTCACCGGCGTGTTTCGCGCGCTCGGCGCGGAAGCTTATCGCCAGGTGTTCAAGGTGGAGCCAGACGGCGACCTGTCCTCGGCGCGACGGCCCGATATCCGGCTGAACCTCGCCGCGCTCGGCCTGTTACCGCAAGCCGACGGCTGACGCTGTTCAGGAAATTGACGTGACGGCAGCGGCCGTATCTACTGCTGCGAGCCGCAGCGGAGGCCGTGCATGTCGATCGAGTTCCTGCTTACAACCCTGATCATCGTCGCCTCGCCGGGTACAGGCGTGGTCTATACGCTGGCGGCAGGGCTGTCGCGCGGCGGCCGCGCCAGCGTGCTCGCCGCCTTCGCCTGCACGCTCGGCATCGTGCCGCATCTGGTGGCGGCGCTGACCGGGCTGGCGGCGCTGCTGCACGCCAGCGCGCTCGCCTTCGAGATCGTCAAATATGCCGGCGTCGCCTACCTGTTGTGGATGGCCTGGCAGAGCCTGCGCGAACACGGCGCGCTGAAGATCGACGATGGCCCGGACGGCCGCAGCGCCCGCCAGGTGATCGTCGACGGCATCCTGCTCAACCTGCTCAACCCGAAGCTGTCGATCTTCTTCGTCGCCTTCCTGCCCAGTTCATCGCACCGGCCGAGCCGCAGGTGCTTGTTCGCATGCTCGAACTGTCGGCGGTGTTCATGGCCGCCACCTTCGTGATCTTCTCGATCTACGGCCTGTGTGCGGCGGCGATGCGCGAGCGTGTGGTCGGCAGCCCCCGGGTGATGGCGTGGATGCGCCGCACCTTCGCGGCCGCGTTCGTGGCGCTGGGTGCACGGCTGGCGTTGACCGAACGCTGAGCGCGACGATTCTTCCTGACGGGAAGCGCCACTGTCAGAACGAAAATGCTGCCTGACCCGGCGGCGACGGCGGCTGCGCCCGTTCCAGGTCGAGCAGGCGGCGCTTGGTGAAGACCCCGCCCGGCGCCGAGAAACCGCCCATGCGACCGCCGGCGGCGAGCACGCGGTGGCACGGCACGATGATCGGCACGGGATTGCTGCCCATCGCCTGGCCGACCTCGCGCGCCATGCCTGGATGGCCGGTGGCGTCCGCCAGCCCGCCATAGGTGGTGGTCTCGCCATAGTTCAGGCTCCGCATCCGCCGGTAGATCGTCTGGCGGAAATGATCCATACCGCCGAGGTCGACGGGCACGCCGGAGAAGTCGACCTGCTCGCCCTTCGCATAGCGCACCAGCGCCGCGATAACCTCGACGACCCCGGGCGGCGGCGCGCCGGTTTCGCGCGGCGCTCCACGCTTCATCAGGCTGGCCTCGGTGGCGTCACGGTCCCTCTGCGGCAATTGCAGGTTGGTGATGCCGTTTTCGTTCCAGCCGATGCCGATCCAGCCCAGGGCGGTCTCGAACACGGCGTGGCCCCTGGCGGCGGGCGTGGTGGTCTGGCTCTGGATGGACATGCGTTCCAGCCTATCACGGCCCGCATGAGGCACGAAGCGACAACCGCCCGTCGGGTGCATCCTGCTGACAGAATCCGGCTGGCCCGCGAGGCCTTGCGGGAGGCATGTCGCGAAAGCGGAGGGTTCTTCGCCGTTGGCGGCTTTCCCCTCGCCGTCGGTAGCTTCTGCTCTCAGTCTCGGGCTTTGCCCAAGCAAGCTGGAAGATGTCGCACGATCCTTGTCCGAAAAGTCCGCCACTTTTGCTTCGCCGACCTTCGGTCCGGGATCATGCTGCAGCGATTTGCGCGAAGCCATGCCAAGGCGATCCGCGGGCTCGATTCGAGCATCCGCGGGCCGGCATTCAGCCTCCTTCCGCCTGTCGCCGAGGACGATCAGGACGTGTCGGCGCAGCGCGGCCGGAATGCGAGGAGCAGGTGGTCGAGCCAGGCGGCGTTCGGGCGGTGCCGGCGGCCGGGACAGGGCCGACCGGCGGCCCGAGGCGAACCCGGCGCCCGCTGGATCAATGCCGAGAAAGCGGCGGCGAGCGCGCGAAACTGTCTTGCCAGACGGGCAGCGCCGCCGGGATCGTCGTCTGCGCCGGGTGCGGGACATTCGACCGGAAAGAGCGGCAAGGCCACGCATCCGGCCTCCGTTGCGAACGCCCGCGCCGCCCGCTCGGCGGGACGCAGCAGCCAGAGCACGATGTTACGAACGGGCCAGGAGCGGCAGGCCGCCCGCTCGGCAAGGCCGGCGAGCGCGAGCAGCAAGGCAACGATGCGCCGAAGCGCTTCGTGATGTCTCTCGTCCGCCGAATACCCCTTCATGCCCGTATCCACGCTCAGGAAAAAGCAGTGTGACACGGATCGGTGCGAAAGGGAAGGAAAATATTCCTCTTACCGCTGCAAACCCGCCTTCGCCATTGCGGAAGGGGTATTTCCAGGGCTCCTGCCGGATGTATGAACGCGATAGACATTCGTGGGGCGAGGAACCCAAGCAGGAACGGCGCTGCCGCCTTACGCCAGCGCCGCCAGCCCGTCGATCAGCGCGGCGAGCGCATGGCGGAAGTCATCGGGATCGCCGCCCGCCTCGATCGACAGGGCGGCACGGTCATAGGCCGACGACAGCAGCAGGGTCGCCGCCTCGACCGGCAAGGTGGCCGGCAAGGCGCCGTCACGCACGGCAAAGACGATGCCGGCGCGCAGCGAGCGGGTGGCGTGGCGGCCGTCGATCTCGTCCATGCCGGCGCGGCCGAGCACGGCCGGGCCGTCGAGCAGGAGCAGCCGTGTGCGGCCCGGCACCCGCATCGCCGAGAGATAGGCTTCGCCGCCGCTGACCAGCGCATCGCGCGGCGCCATGTCGTCGGGCGCGGCGGCATCGATCTCGTCGGCGACAGCCGAGGCTTCTGCCTCGGCGACGGCCGCGAACAGCGCGCGTTTGTCGGTGAAGTGGTGGTAGAGCGCGCCGCGCGTCACCCCCGCCGCGGCGACGATGTCGGGCGTCGCCGTCTCCGCATAACCTTTGTCGACGAACAGCCGCCGCGCCGCGGCGATCAGTTCGGCTCGCGTGGTCTCGCTGCGCTCGCGGTTGCTACGCCGATCATTTTTTATTTGCATACATTCAGCCTGTATGTTAATGAGCAGAAACATACAGACTGTATGTGCAATTCAGAAGGAAAGAAAGCGATGAAGACGACGAGCTACTACCCGGTACTGATGACCGACGACGTCGCCGGCACGGCCGCCTTCTACAAGACGCATTTCGGTTTCGAGGCGCTGTTCGAGAACGACTGGTATGTGCATCTGCAGTCGAGCGAGGACAAAAGCGTCAATCTCGGTATCGTGCTGTGGAATCACGAGACCGTGCCTGAAGCCGCCCGCGCCAAGTCGCAAGGGCTGCTGATCAATTTCGAGGTACGCGACCCCGACGCAATCTACGAGCGCGTCAAGGCTGCCGGTCTGCCGATCCTGCGCAGCCTGCGCGACGAGGATTTCGGCCAGCGCCACTTCATCACCGCCGACCCCAACGGCGTGCTGATCGACGTGATCAAGCCGATCCAGCCCAGCGAGGCGTTCCTGGCACAGTATGCCGAGGGCACCGCCGGGACTTGAACGGCACGCGTTGGGCCGAGCGCATTGTCGTCACCGCCGGCGCGAGGCCAGGCGCACCGACAGCCGGTAGGCGAAACGTTTGACTTCCCGGTCGAGGACTTCGCCGAGCGGCTTCTTTTTCTTCTGCACGACGCTGCCGCCGAGCGGCTTGTCGGCATGGACGATGCACAGCGGCCGCGCCGACAGGATGCGCGCCGAGGTCAGGCCCGGCAGCTGGATGGTGGTATCGACGGGGCGGTCGAACTGTTCTGTTTCGGCGAGCAGACGGCGCGCCGCCTCTCGGCCGACGAGTTGCGCCTGCATGCCGAGCCCACGCAACGCCGGCTCGATTACCGCGACACCGCCGTCGCCATAACGCAACGGCCCCTCTTCGCCCGCTTTCGCCGGCAGGCGCACGAAGTCGTGCGGCTGGATGCGCGCCAGCACGGCGTCGACCACCCGGCGCAGGCTGTCGGCATCGGCGTCGACGTCGTCTTCCGCCACCAGGCCGGCGTCGAGCCCGCGCTCGACGATTATGCGCCAGGCCTTGCGGTGCGACAGGAAGCAGGCGACCTCCTGCCGCCGCAGCTCGAACGGGTAGATCGGGCGATGCAGCACACGCTGATAGACGCTGTCCACCTCGGCGTCGGTCAGGCGTTCCGAATCGACGGCGTCGAGCAGTTCGGCCTGCATCGGCAGCTTTGCCGCGAAGGTTTCGGCCTGCGGGCGGCGGCTGGTCGCGCGGGCGAGGTGGATGATGAAGGCCTCGGCCTTCATTGCGGCTGCGCCCAGACGATGTCGTAGACCTTCTCGATGCCGGCCGCCTCGCGCTCCAGCCGGAAGCAGGCGCGCGCCTGCACCAACCCTTCCGCGCCATGTTTCTTGGCGAGCGCCGGGTTGTCGAGATAGCGGCCGATCGCCCTGGTCAGCGCCGCGCCGTCCCCGGCCGACACCACGGTGCCGGTGACACCGTCGTCGACCATCTCGGCATAGGCGCCGGCGTCGCTCGCCACAACGGCGGTCGCCGAGGCCATCGCCTCCAGCGGCGTCAGCCCGAAACCCTCGTTGCGCGAAGGCGCCACATAAAGCGAGACGCGGCGATACCACACCTTGATGTCGGCGACCTCGCCGAGGAAGAGGATGCGTTTGTCCAGCCCGGCCGCTGCGATGCGGCGCTTAAGCCCGTCTGCGAAACCGCGATGCTCGGGTGTGACCCGGCCGGTGATGACGGCCGTCCACTCCGGATGTCGCGGCAAGAGTTCGATCATCGCGTCGACGAACAGGTCCGTGCCCTTCTGCGCCCGCACCCGGCCGAAGCAGCCGATGGCGTATTTGCCGGGCAGGCCGGCCGCCGCGAAATCGTCCTCCGGCGCGGAGGCTGGGTGGAAAGCATCGAGGTCGACGCCATGCATGACCACGTGGTGCGGCACATCGAGAAAGCCACCGGAGCGCGCGCTGGTGGCAATGACGGCGTCCATGCGGCCGATCAGCCAGCGCGTGAACGGCTGGTGTTTACGCTGAGCGGCCGAGGTGAAGACGAGGTGCAAGGGCGCGCCGGCGGCGCGCAGCAGGATGCCGCCGATCATTTCGACATTGCGCCGGGCATGCCAGATACGCTTGCGCCCCGAAGTGGGCCGCCGCCACAGCGCCGGCAGGTGACGAAACCGCAGCTTCGGCAGCCCGTCGGGCAGGCCGGGGCCGAGCGTGGCTATGCCGAGCCGCCCGGCCTGCACCGGCACGAGCTGGATGATCGTGCTGGTGACGCCGGACAGGCGCTGCTTGAAATTCGGCGCGATTACCTCGATCCGCGTCATGTCAGGCGCCGCCATTCCGTCCGCGGACGGGTCGGAGGGGCCGGGCATCACGGCTCGCTCCCGAGGTCAGACGAAGCTCAGCTTGACGATCTCGTAGCCGCGCGGGCCGCCGGGCGCGTTGACTTCGACCGAATCGCCGACTTCCTTGCCGATCAGCGCACGCGCGATCGGCGACGAGATGGAGATGCGACCGGACTTCACGTCGGCCTCCTGGTCGCCGACGATCTGGTAGGTCTTGGTCTCCTCGGTGTCCTCGTCGACAAGCTGCACCGTGGCGCCGAACTTGATCTTCGAGCCCGAAAGCTTGGAGATGTCGATCACCTCGGCGCGCGCCACCAGATCCTCAAGCTCGTTGATGCGGCCTTCGTTGAGGCTCTGAGCCTCCTTGGCGGAATGATACTCGGCATTTTCGGAAAGGTCGCCGTGCGAGCGCGCCTCGGAAATCGCCTCGATGATGCGTTGGCGCTCGTCCTGCTGGCGCCAGCGCAGCTCCTCCTTGAGCGACGCGAAGCCACCGGCTGTCATCGGGACCTTGATCATTTCAGTTCGGCCTTTCCGCTCCTAGACGTAGCCCGGGACACTGAAGCCCAGGGCGACGGGCAAAAAAGAAACGGTCCGCGAGCCATGGCACGGAACCGTTCTCAGCTTATTCCCGCCCAATATAGCAAGCTCCGGCGAATTTTCACGCTCAAAAACGTCGCGTTTCACAGCCGCGGCATCACCCAGCGTCCGGCTGTTCACCCATCCGTGAGGCGACGCAACGGCAATGTGACACCCCGCCACTTTGCAAGTGCACATGAGGGGCCTATGTGCGTACCCATGCGTACGTCCGGATATCTCTACAGCTTCGCCTTTCTCCTTTTCGCCGGGTCCTCTCCGGCCCTGGCCCAAAACAGCGCCGATTTCGAAACACAGGTCGTCGCCGACGGCCTGGAGAACCCCTGGGGGCTCGCCTTCCTGCCCGACGGCGCCGCGCTCGTCACCGAGCGGCCAGGTCGGCTGCGGCTGTTTGCCGACGGCGAATTGTCCGAACCTGTCGAGGGCGTTCCGGCCGTGGCGGTACGCGGCCAGGGCGGCCTGCTCGACGTCGCCGTATCGCCTGCCTTTGCCAGCGACGGCCTGGTTTTCCTCAGTTTCTCGGAGCCGGGCGCTGGAGGCGCCGGCACCGCGGTGGCGCGGGCGCGGCTTGTGCGCGACGGTGGCGCGGCGCGACTGGAAGACGTCAGGACCATCTTCTCCATGCAGAAGAAAACGCGCACCGCCCGGCATTTCGGCTCGCGCCTCGTGTTCGCGCCGGACGGCACGCTGTTCATCACCACCGGCGACCGCGGCGACGGTGATCGCGCGCAGGACATGCGGGACAGCGCCGGCGCGGTGCTGCGCCTCAACGCCGACGGGAGCGTCCCTGCCGACAACCCCGCTCCGCAGGGCTGGCTCGCCGGGCTTTGGTCGAAGGGCCATCGCAACGTGCAGGGCGCGGCCTTCGACCCGGTCACCGGCGGTCTGATAACCGTGGAGCACGGCGCCATGGGCGGCGACGAGATCAACCGCCCCGAGGCCGGCAAGAATTACGGCTGGCCGGTGATCTCCTACGGCAAGGACTATTCCGGCGCCAAGCTCGGTGTCGGCACCAGGGCGGAAGGCTACGAACAGCCGCTGCACTACTGGGATCCGTCGATCGCGCCATCCGGCCTGGCCGTCTACGAGGGCGCCATGTTCCCGGAATGGAAGGGCGACCTTTTGATCGGCTCGCTGAAATTCGCCTACCTGGCGCGGCTCGACCGCGACGCCAGCGGCACCATAGGTGCCGAGGAAAGGCTGGTGCCGGAGGCGTTCGGCCGCATCCGCGACGTAAGCGTGGCGCCCGACGGCTCGGTCTGGCTGCTCACCGACGAGGACGACGGCGCCATCATCCGCCTGTCGCGGGGGGACTGACCGCGTCCTTCTCGGCAGCCGCCTTGAGTTTGGCGAGGCCCTTTTCGTAATCGGCGCCGACCCAGCGGTCGAACATCAGGCCGAACCAGCGCCCGACAATGCCTTCGGCCGACGCGCGGAACGACCAGGTGGCCTTGGTGCCGGTTCCGGCCGGCGCCAGGTGCCAGGCGGCTTCGGCCCGACCCATGCCGCCGAAGTCGAGCGCCGAAGCGACGTGGTTCGGCGGCTGGTATTCGGTGATGGTCTGGCTGCCGCTGCCGACATCGGCGTTGGCAGAGGTCCAGCTCATCTTCTGGCCGACGCCCTGTTCCGGTCCCTCGAAACTGTACTGGATGTTTGGATCGAGTTCGGCCCAGGGCGAGAATTCGTTGAACCGCCTGAGATCGCCGACCAGCGCGAACACCTTCTCCGGCGGCGTGGCGATATCGATGGAGCGGGACACCACCACGGTCGACGGCAGCAGCATGGCGCCGCCGACGATGACGATCGCGGCGAGCACGACCAGGTAAAACAGCCATTTCAGCAGCCGCAGCATCGCCGTCTCCGTTCAGGCCTCCACGCAGAGTGACGGTGCGCCGGCGCGCAGTCAACGCCGCAGGGGGTGAAGGCCGCGGCGGCCCGACCTGCGGCGATGCGGCGCGCGCCCAAGGTTCCGACGGTTGGCGGATTGCCCCGAACATTAAAGTTTTGTAAAGCGGCTGGATCAGCAACGGGGACGGTGGCCGGCAGCTTGCGGTTGAATTCGAAACATCTCCTGGCAGCCATGGCGCTGACGCCGGTTCTTCTTTCGGGCTGCGCCTCGACCGGCACCGACACGGCCGCGAGCTTCAATCTCGCGCCGGGCGACATGGTCCTGCCGGAAACCGTGGCGGTGCTGCCCAGCCCGTCCGGCGAAGCGCCGGTGGTCGGCTTCGCCGCTGCCGCACCCATGGCCGACGCCGCCATCGCCGCCGGCAAGGTGGCGGGCGTGGACCCGGCCACCACTTCGCCTGCCGTCGTTGCGGCAGCGGACGCGGCAGCCGCCAACGCTGCGGCGACGGCAGCCGCGCCGGCCGAAGCGCAGAACCCGATCGCCGATGCGCCGGCAGAACCTGCTCAAACCGCGGCGGTAACGGAGCCGGCCGAGCCGACGACCGGCGCAACGCCGGCCAGAACGGCGCTCTTCTCCCCGGCCAAGCCCGCGGCCGGTGGGGTCCCGACCAGAACGGCGCTCTTTTCCAGGGCGAAGCCCAGGACCGCCGCCCCTGTCCAAGCAATGCTGCCTTCCACCGACGCCGACGCGAGACTTGCCGCCAAGGCGGACGTTGCGCCGCAAAAATCGGGCCTCGTCGCGGCGGCGGGTGCCGCCGGCGAGACTGCGCAAGGGTTGGTGCAGAACGCTGTGGCCACCGCCTCCGACGTGGTCGAGGTGGCGCTGACGCCGGTGTCCTACCTCAAGCCGGACAATCCGCGCCCCCAACTCGACGCGCTGATCGCCAAATACGCAGCCGTCTACGAGGTGCCCGTCGACCTGGTGCGCCGCGTGGTCAAGCGCGAGAGCAATTTCAACCCGGCCGCGTTCAACCGCGGCCATTACGGCCTGATGCAGATAAAACACGCGACGGCGCGCGGCATGGGTTACCAGGGCCCGGCAAAAGGCCTGTTCGACGCCGAGACCAACCTGAAATACGCGGTCAAATACCTGCGCGGCGCCTACATGGTCGCCGACGGCAACCACGACCGCGCCGACCGGCTCTACCAGACCGGCTATTATTACCACGCCAAACGCAAGGGCCTGCTCGACGAGACCGGGCTCGGCCGGGACCGGGTCAGGCGGCGCGGCACCTGACGGCATTACCGGCCGGCGACAGGTCCACCACGCACTGATCCTCCGCACGAAGTTAGCCGCAACATCGCGCACTCTGCACGATTTAATCGCGTTCGGGGCACGCCCCTACGCCGCATTCCGTCCCCTCGCAGCAGCACCTTCGGCACCCCACATAGGGAAAAAATCCTGCCGAAAGGAACGCCCCGATGGGCTATCATGACAAGGATCTCGGCGCCGAGCTGCTCGACGCCTATTCGACGACGGTGGCCGGCGCGGTCGACCGGGTGGGGCCGGCGGTGGCGCGGATCGAGCGCAGCGGTGGGGCCGGCCAGGGGTCGGGCTTCGTCATTTCGCCCGACGGGCTGGTCGTCACCAACAACCATGTGGTCGAGGACGCACGGACGGTGCGCGTCACCTTGCCGGACGGGCTCTCCGGCGAGGGCCGGGTGCTCGGCCGCGACCCCGACACCGACATCGCGCTGGTGCGCGCCGATCTGAGCCCGCCGGTGTTCGCGCCGCTGGGCGATTCCAAACGGCTCAGGCGCGGTCAGATCGCCATCGCCATCGGCAACCCTCTCGGTTTCGAGTGGACGGTGACGGCGGGCGTGGTGTCGGCGCTCGGCCGCTCGATGCGCGCCGCCAACGGGCGGCTGATCGACGACGTGGTGCAGACCGACGCCGCGCTCAACCCCGGCAATTCCGGCGGGCCGCTGGTGTCGTCGGCCGGCGAGGTGGTGGGCGTCAACACCGCCGTCATCCGCGGCGCGCAAGGCATCGCCTTCGCCGTCGCCTCCAACACGGCGAACTTCGTGATTTCCGAGATCCTGCGTTTCGGCAGGGTGCGCCGCGCCTTCATCGGCGTCTCGGCCGACACCATCACGCTGCCGCGCCGCACCGCGCTGCTCGCCGGCCGCGAACGCGACACGGCGGTCAGGCTGCGCAGCGTCGAGAAGGAGGGGCCTGCCGGCCGCGCCGGCCTCGTCGACGGCGACGTCATCCTGTCGATCGACGGCCGGCCGGTGGCCGGCGTCGACGACCTGATCCGCCTGCTCGACGGCGAGCGCATCGGCCGCGCCGCCGTGTTTTCGGTGCTGTCGCCGCGCGGGCTGGAGACGAAGGTGGTGGTGCCGGCGGCGCGCGGCTGAGGGCGCGCCGTCAGGAAAACATGCGGTCGCCCTGCTCGTTGACGATCTGCTGGCCCTTCTTCAGCGCCATGTCGGCTGCGTCCGTCTGCGAGGCGAAACGGTCGGCGCGCACGAAGCGGTGTTCCTTGACCACGCCGTCGATCTCCCTGGAGATGACGCCGCAGGTCTGGAACTGGCCGTCGGCCTTGTAGGGCGTGGCGCGGATGGTGAAGCCGTTGTAGTCGAGCGCGCTGCCGACCGGCTTGCCTTCGTCGGCCTCGCCATTGCCGCCACCGCCACCGAACAATCGCTTCAGGAAAGACATTTTTGACCTCGCTTACCGTACGGCTACGGTAACCAATCGCGGAGACGGCGTCGAGCCGTACGGCTCGACCAATCCTCGGCGGCCGCCCCCGAACAGGACTGCCGGCATCGGCCGTCAGTGCCAACTCAGCCACCGAGATGCAGCACGATCTCGCGGCGATGCGGCCGCACCCGGTGCTCGAACAGGTAGATGCCTTGCCAGGTGCCGAAGGCGAGCTGGCCGGCGGTCACCGGGATCGACAGCGATACGGCGGTGAGCGCCGCCTTGATGTGGGCCGGCATGTCGTCCGGCCCCTCCAGCCGGTGCACGAGAAAAGCCATGGACGGGTCGTCGGCCGCCGGCACCAGGCGCCGGAAGAAGGCGTCGAGGTCGCGGCGCACGTCGGGATCGGCGTTTTCCTGCACCAGCAGCGAACAGGAGGTGTGGCGCACGAACAGGGTGAGCAGGCCGATATCGAGACCCGCGTCCGCCACGAAGCGCTCGGCCTGGCCTGTGATCTCGTAGAGCCCGGCGCCTTTCGTCGCGACGGTGATCGTCGTCTGCGGCATCGGCGCTATTGTCAGCGCGGCATGCCGGCCTCGACCATCGCCTCGATTTCGGCAACGGTCCAGGCACGACGTACCATGCCTTCGGCGGCCTGCGTTGTTGCCAGCGTGGGGGCGAACGAAAGATGAAGCTCGTTCATGCGGCGACCTTACCATGGTGTGACGCCAGACGCATCCACACCGGCGGACGGTGTCCGGTCTCTTCTTCCATGGGCCGCGACATCACCGGCCGAACAGCAAGAACTCGTCCTCGTAGTCGTAATACTGGCATTCGCGCACCGGACACTGGTTGGTGTCGGCGGCGGTGATGTAGACGATCTCCGGCAGTTCGCTGGTGGCGCAGAAGCGGCCGTCGCGCACGTAGCGGCCGTAGAGCTGCGCGCCGCTGCGCTTCGAGCGGTAATAGACGATCGCCGCCCCCTCGCGCATGACCGTCGCGCGCACCTCGTCGCAGCTCATGCGGCTCGAATTGTAGCGGGAGATCGCATAGGCATCACCCGCGAGAAGGACGATTCCAAGGGCAAGAACAACGGTTTTCATCGAAACCTCCGCCGTTTTGAACAGGACGCTCGCCGACGCGCGCCAGCCTTCCGCACAGAAAGAACGTATAGTGGCTGCCGACAGCGGCGGCCACACCGTTCACTTCGCATCACGAGCCCGTGAGCGCCGGAATCAATGGCCTCTTGTCTGGACGGTCGAAGCAATTTATACGCGCATTATTGAATTTTCGGTCGATCGGTAGCTCGCGAGCCTCGCGTCCGCTGACGTTCATCTGCAAATTTCGATAGGGCCCGCCGGGCGCCGCAGCCCGGTCAGAAACGTAGCGACACTTAGGAGACAAGATGGCTACCGGTACCGTCAAATGGTTCAACACCACCAAAGGCTACGGCTTCATCCAGCCGGACGCCGGTGGTGCGGACGTGTTCGTGCACATCTCGGCCGTCGAGCGCGCCGGCATGACCGGCCTGATCGAAGGCCAGAAGATCAGCTTCGAGATCGAGCAGGACCGCCGCACCGGCAAGTCCGCCGCCGGCAAGCTGGCCAAGGTCGGCTGAACCGCCCGATCGGCATGAAGTTGAAAAGGCGGGATTTTCCCGCCTTTTCTTTTTGCCCCATGTCCATGCAGCTGTCTCCTCATACGCACATTCCGGACGCGGGCGCTTGATAGCCGCGTGGAATACGGCTTGGCTGGCCGTTCAAACCGCGCAGGTCAGGGGAGTGCTTGGCGATGGACGAACTTTCGGCTCCTAACCCGGCCCTGGAAATCTTTCTCGGCACCATCGGTCTGGTGATAGTCATTTTCGTGCACGGCGCGGGAATTCGCACGATCAGTCGACGCTTCAACCAGTCCTGGGTCCTCGTCGATGACGCGACGCCGCATTGGTGGATCAATCTGCTTCTGGCGCTCGCGATCGGGTCTCTCGCGGTTCTGCATTTCGCCGAAACGTTGCTTTGGTCGCTGCCTCTGTCGGGCTTGGGGCTGATCCCCTCGATGCGCGACAGCTACTATTATGTCCTGGAAAACTACACGACACTCGGCGAAGGATCGGTCAGCGTCCCGGAGCGGTGGCGACTGATCGGGCCGATCATCGCCATGTCGGGGCTGTTCACCTTCGGCTGGACCGCCAGTGTTCTGGTGAGCATCATGACCGAATTTGGCAAGCTCGACAGAGGGCGCGCCAGAACGATGAGGGATGGAGCCGACGACGAGAAATTCGACGCCAAATCCCGGTGACGGTCTGCGGCCCGTTTTACAGGCGAGGCGCATGCACGGCGGGCGCAGCCGGCCGGCCGCGTCGGCGCTCACCCGCCGTACTGCTCGTCCGACACTTTCTCCAGCCAGTCGGCGGTAACGCCCTCCAGGGCTTCCTGCATGGCGATATGCGCCATCGCGGTGGTCGGCCCGGCCCCGTGCCAGTGCTTTTCGCCGGGCGCGAAGAACAGCGTATCGCCGGCTTTGATCTCGCACACCGGTCCGCCCCAGCTCTGGGCGCGGCCGGCGCCGGAGACGACGAACAGCGTCTGGCCGAGCGGGTGCGTGTGCCACGCGGTACGCGCGCCCGGCTCGAATGCGACCATCAGGGCCCGCAGCCGCGCCGGCGCCTCCGCCTCGATGATCGGAGTCTGCAGCACGCGACCGGTGAAATAGGCGTCCGGCGCGGTCTTCGTCGCGACGCTGCCGCATGGAATGATCTTCATCGCCGCATCTCCTTCAAGCGAGGCGCCGCTGCGATCGGCGGCCTTTTTTTCGCTATACCACAACGCGCCCCTGTGGCGGAGGAAGGTGTCGTCGGCTGTATGTCGCGGCCCGCTGCCTACACAATCTCGTGAGTGCGGAAAATCCGGCTTCGGCGTAACGTTTCAGCCTTGCGGTGCGAAATCAGAAGCGAGCCGGTTGATGCGGCATGCCGACCTTCCACTTTACCGGTGCAGTTCCCCGGAGGACTAACCAATGACTTTTTCCATTCACCGCCGCCCGTCCTGGGCGCTTCCCGAGCGCCTCGCCACCCCCGAGGCGGTCTATATCGATCGTCGCCGGCTGCTGGCGGCCATGGGGCTGGGTACGCTGCTGCTGGCATCCGACGGCTGGCGGCCCGCCGGCGCCGAGGAGAAAGACCCGACCGCCGATCTTTACCCGGCCAGGAAGAACGAGACCTACAAGCTCGACCGCGACGTGACGCCCGAGGAGATCAACGCCAACTACAACAATTTCTACGAATACGGCACATACAAGGAGATCGCCCGGCCGGCGCAAGCGCTGAGGACACGGCCGTGGGACGTAGAAGTGGGTGGCCTCGTGGAAAAACCCTTCACGATCGCCTTCGACGAACTCGTGCGCAAAATTCCGGTGGAGACGCGGCTTTACCGCCACCGCTGCGTCGAGGCCTGGTCGATGACGATCCCCTGGAGCGGCTTTCCGCTGAAGGCGCTGGTGGCCCTGGCGAAGCCGCAGGCCTCGGCCAAATATATCCGCTTCGAGACTTTCCTCGATCCGGAAATGGCGCCCGGTCAGAACGATTTCCTTTATCCTTGGCCGTATATCGAGGGCGTCACCATGGAAGAGGCGGGCAACGACCTCGCCTTTATCGTCACCGGCGCCTACGACAAGCCGGTGGCCAAGCAGCACGGCGCGCCTCTCAGGCTGGCGCTGCCGTGGAAATACGGCTTCAAGTCGATCAAGTCGATCCGCAAGATCGATTTCGTCGCCGAGCGGCCGGTCGGCTTGTGGGAAGCAATCCAGCCGCAGGAATACGGTTTCTGGGCCAATGTGAACCCGGAAGTGCCGCATCCGCGCTGGAGCCAGGCGATGGAGCGCGTGCTGCATACCGGCGAGTTTGTGCCGACGCTGGTGTACAACGGCTACGGCAACGAGGTCGCCGGCCTCTATGCCGGGCTCGACGGCGAGAAGCTGTTCATGTGACCCGACCTGGCCTCGCCCGGAGCATGGCCGGGCGGGCGGTCAAACATTCCGACGCGGCAGCAAGAACAACCGCGGCAGCTGACAGATCAGCGATGACCAGGAAACAAAAAAGCCGGATCTGAAAAGACCCGGCTGAGTTTGATTGGAAGTGCCTAAAAAGGCTAAACCTCCAGAGGGGAACACTCAAGGGCGCTAATGGGAGGAGGAACGCGCCCCGGAGATGATGAATATATGCTCCTTTCTTGCCCAAGAAACAAGCAAGCTGTTTGCAAGGCACCCATGCAAAAAAGTTGCCTCTGTGGTCCAATGCCAAAGGCTCGGTCAATAGCACAGAAAGGAGGCGTTCCCCTGCCTACAGCTGGCGCACACGCCCGGATGCCGGCCGTACGGGTGCCTAAGCCGCGCCCAGTTTAGAAGCGCCAGGTAGCGCCGAGCACCGGGCCGCTGAGTTGCGTGTCGTAGACATAGCCGTCGCGGTCGTAGTCGACTTCGAGCACCTTATAGCCGGCCGAGAGCGAGATGTTGTCGGTCATGATGTAGTTGACCGTGCCGAGCACGGACCAGGTCAGATCCGAGCCGGCGCCGAAGCCGCCGATGTCCGCCTGCGCCTGCAGCGACCATTTTTCGTTCATGCGCAGGAACGCGCGCGCGCCTACCACCGGGTCGGCCCAGCCGAAGCTTTCGTCGTAGGTACGGGACAGGCCCAGAGCGCGCACCGTCACCGCGTTGGAAATATGCCAGAAGCGGACGCCGCCCAGCGCGTCCAGCGAAACATCGGGGGTTTCATAGATGCGATAGCCGCCCTGCAGCGTTGCCATGAACTGCTTGGTGTCGACGCTGCCGTCGACGACGATGCCTGCCGGGATTGCCGGTGACACCGCCGGCAGCGGGCCGAAGGTCTTGCTGTCGGTGGTGTCGACATACATGACGTCGCCGGAGAACACGAACTGCTCGTAGCGCCCCCAGACATTGACGAAGCCGCCGAAATTCAGGTTCTCCATCACGTCCGAAAAGGATTTTTCGATGCCGATGGTAGGTGCACGCCGGAACGGCGAAACGTCGCCGGAAAGGCCGGCCGCCCACAGATAAGGCGTGACCTGCAACGCCCATGTCGGGCGCTCGGGCGTGGCCGGCGGTCGTTCGGCCGGCTCCGTGGCGTCAGCCGCTTCGGCAATCGCCGTGCCGGCAAGCAGCAACGTCAAAGCAAAGGCAAATTTTTTCAAGGACATCCCCCTCCGGCTGCATATGCATGTTCCCGCCGCGAGCATCGTTGTCAAGCGCCCGGCGCCGCCGATGGTACTGTCCTCGAAAGACCATTGGCCAATTCATCGCACGGTCGTTGTGGGGGGACGCCGTTCGGCGCTACTGTCGAGGGACAGGCAGCAAGGAGGGAGCAGGCCATGATTTTCAGAACTCGTCCGTTGACGGCAATCCTGGCGGCGGCGCTGATGTCGACGAACACCATGGCCGAGGCCTGCACGCGCCTCGTCTATCTCGGCGCCGACGACCAGGTGATCACCGGGCGCTCGATGGACTGGAGGGTCGATGTCGGCACCAATCTCTGGGTCTTTCCACGCGGCATGAAGCGGTCCGGAGAAGCCGGACCGAATTCGGTGGAGTGGACGTCGAAATACGGCAGCGTCATCGCCTCCGGATACGATATCTCGACCACCGACGGCATGAACGAGGCCGGTCTCGTCGCCAATGTGCTTTGGCTGGTGGAATCGACCTATCCGAAATACGACGGCAAGGGTCCCGGCCTATCGATCGCGGCCTGGGCACAGTATGTGCTCGACAACTTCGCCACCGTGCAGGAAGCAGTCGAAACGCTGGAGAAGGAGCCGTTCACGATCGTCACCGACGACGTGCCGGGCGAGGACAGGCTTGCCACCTTGCACCTGTCGCTCTCCGACGCCAGCGGCGACAGCGCCATCGTCGAATACATCGACGGCAAGCAGGTCATCCATCACAGCCGCGACTATCAGGTGATGACCAACTCCCCGATATTCGAGGAACAGCTGGCGCTGAACGAATACTGGAAACAGATCGGCGGGACCGTCATGTTGCCCGGCACGAACCGGGCGTCCGACCGCTTCGCACGCGCCTCTTTCTACGTGAACGCGATCCCGAAAAGCGAGGATCCCGTCGAAGCCATCGCCAGCGTGTTCAGTGTCATCCGCAATACCTCCGTGCCGTTCGGCATCACTACGCCGGACCAGCCCAACATTTCCTCGACGCGCTGGCGCACCATCTCCGATCACAAACGCAAGCTCTATTTCTTCGAATCGGCACTGACCCCCAACATCTTCTGGGTCGACCTGACCAAGGTCGATTTCTCGGAAACCGCCGGCAAGGTGATGAAGCTCGACCTCGGCCCGAACCAGACACACATCTATTCCGGCATGGCCAACGATCAGTTCAAGGAGACGCCACCCTTCAAGTTCCTGGGCCTTTGAGCGGGAAGCCGGGAGGCAGCAGCCCCCCGGGCCGGTCACGGCTTCTCCGGCGAAGGGCAAAACAATGCGCAAGCAATCAGCAATCGCCGGCAGCGTCCTGTTTTTCCTTGTCGCGCCGGGTGTCGTCGCCGGCGCCGTTCCGTGGCTGCTGACCGATCGCTATGGTCTGCCGCCATCGTCCGTGCCCGGCGTGTTTGCGCTCGCCGCGACGCTGATCGTCGCCAGCCTTGTCGTGCTGGTGCACGCTTTCGTGCGCTTCGCCGCGGAAGGTCTCGGCACGCCGGCGCCGGTTGCGCCCACCGAGCGGCTGGTCGTCGGCGGCTTCTACCGCTACGTGCGCAACCCGATGTATGTGGCGGTGCTGGCGATCATTCTAGGACACGCGCTGATGTTCGCCTCGGCGTCCGTGGCGATCTACGCAGTGGTGGTCGCCGTGGCGGTGACGACCTTCGTGCGATTTTACGAGGAACCGACGCTGGCGCGCCGCTATGGCGCCGAATACGAGGCATACCGCAACGCTGTACCGGGCTGGCTGCCACGGCTCACGCCGTGGCAGGGGCGCTGAAACGTGCGGAGACGCCCGCTCAGAACTGCCAGTTGCGCGCCTTGGAGATGACGAAGTCGCGGAACGCGTGCAGCTTCGCCTGGTTCTTCATGGCGTCGGGATAGCAGAAATAGGTGTCGAACGACGGCACCTCGGTCTCCGGCAGCAGCTGCACCAGGCCGGAATCCTTGTCGATCAGATAGTCCGGCAGCATCGCGATGCCGGCGCCGCGCTGCACCGCGCGCTTGATCGACAGGATATCGTTGATCTGCAGGGTGGCGATGCGTTCGTCGCCCTCGAAATCGCCGACAGTCTCAAGCCAGTTGAGCTCGCTGAGATGGCCGGGCACCGGCAGGCCGAAGGTGACGATGCGATGATTCTTCAAGTCGGCGATCGAAGCCGGCTTGCCGCGCTTGTTGACGTAGGAGGGTGCGGCGAACAGGTGGAAATGCACGGTGAACAGCCGCCGCTGGATCAGGTCCGGCTGTTGCGGCTGGCGCAGGCGGATGGCGCAATCGGCCTGGCGCATGGTGAGGTCGAGCTCCTCGTTGGCGAGGATGAGCTGCAGATGGATGTCCGGATAGAGCTCGAGGAATTCCGGAATGCGGTCGGTCAGCCAGCCGGCGCCGAGCCCGACCGTCGTGGTGACGCGCAGCACGCCGGACGGTTTGTCCTTGGCTTCGGTCAGCCGGGAACGCACGGTCTCCAGCTTCATCAGCACGTCGTGCGCGGTCTGGTAGAGCAGCTCCCCCTGCTCGGTCAGCACCAAGCCACGCGCGTGCCGGTGGAACAGCGGCACGCCGACATCGTGCTCCAGCGCGCTGACCTGCCGCGAGATCGCGGACTGCGACAGCCGAAGCGTCTCGGCGGCGTGTGTGAACGAACCAGCTTCGGCTGCCGCATGGAACACGCGCAGCTTGTCCCAATCGAGTGACATGTCTTCCCCTCAATCTGTCGGCGTTGCCGCCGCTGCTCGATGCCAGCCTCACCGCCGCGGCTATTCTGCCGCTTCGCGATGCTCCTCCAGGCTTGCTATGTATTTTTCCGCTTCAAGCGCCGCCATGCAGCCCAGCCCGGCGGCCGTCACCGCCTGGCGGTAGATGTCGTCGGCGACATCGCCTGCCGCGAACACTCCCGGCACGCTGGTGCGCGTAGTGCCGGGTTCGACCCAAAGATAGCCGTTCGGCTTCTGCTTCAGCTTGCCGGCGAACAGTTCCACCGCCGGCGCATGGCCTATGGCGACAAAAATGCCGTCGATCGGCAGGTGCGTCTCCACGCCGGTGGCGATGTTGCGCAGCTTCAGGCCGTCCGCGGTCGGCGGCATGGGCGCCTTGCCGGGACGGCCGGTGATCTCGTCGACCACCGTGTCCCAGATCACCCGAACGTTTTCCTTCTTGGCCAGCCGCTCGCGCAGAATGCGCTCGGCACGAAACTCGCTGCGGCGGTGGATGACCGTCACCGACTTCGCCAGATGCGACAGATAAAGCGCTTCCTCGACCGCCGAATTGCCGCCGCCGATGACTGCGACATCCTTGCCGCGGTAGAAGAAGCCATCGCAGGTAGCGCAGGCCGATACGCCGAAGCCCTTGTAGGTGTCCTCGGTCGGGATACCCAGCCACTTCGCCTGCGCGCCGGTCGCCACGATCAGCGCGTCGCAGGTGAAGGTGAGGCCGGCATCGGTCCTGACCCGGAACGGCCGCACGTCGAGCTGGACCTCGGTGACGATGTCGTTGACGATCTCGGTGCCGACATGTTCCGCCTGCTTGAGCATCTCGCCCATCAGCCAAGGGCCCTGGATGGGCTCGGCGAAGCCGGGGTAGTTTTCCACGTCGGTAGTGATGGTGAGCTGGCCGCCCTGCTGCAGGCCGGCGATCAGCACCGGTTTCAGCAGCGCGCGCGCAGCATAGATCGCAGCCGTATAGCCGGCGGGGCCGGAACCGATGATGAGAACGGGCGCGTGTCTTGCGGTCATGGATCGCCTTTTCGCCGAACCCCCGGGGGTTCGGCAGGTTAACGGGAATGCGGTCGAGAGCCGCGCCTAATCTAGGTGTTGGCCCCGCCGGCAGCAAGGCGGCACAACCCTTCGTCCCCGGAAAGCTTGTGATTGTGGAAGAGGGATGGCCACGCGCAAAAAGAGTGGCGGCAGGGCCTCACGCACAGCGCCGGTTTGGGCTAAGGACGTGGACTTCTTTGCTGGTTGCGGATCACGACATGCCGATCAGGGCCGACCTCGACGCGATCGACTGGAAAATCCTGCGCGAACTGCAGGACGACGGCCGCATGACCAATGTCGAACTGTCGCGCCGGGTGGGCATTTCGGCGCCGCCCTGCCTGCGCCGCGTCAAGCGGCTGGAGGACGGCGGCGTCATTCGCGGCTACCGTGCTCTGCTAAACGGCCCGGCGCTCGGCATGGACGTGGTCGCCTTCTGCCTGGTAGGCCTGCAGCATCAGTCCGACGCCGAGCTGAAGGCTTTCGCCGAGCTGACGCGCGGCTGGCCAATCGTGCGCGACGCCTGGATGGTGTCGGGCGAATCCGACTTCATGCTGCATTGTGTCGCAAGCGACCTCGCCACCTTCCAGACCTTCGTGATCGAGACGCTGACCTCGTCGCCCAACGTCGATACGGTGCGCACCGCGCTGACCATCCGCCAGGTGAAGGACGAGGGGCTGGTGGCGATCTGAGGGGGAAGGAAGCAACCGGGCATCGTCTCGGACGACACCCGGTCGATCATCTGCCTGACTTAGGCCAGCCTAGCCCTTATACGCATCGATCTGCTCGGCGAGTTCGCGATATTCCTCGCAGCCTGTGCCGCAGCGCTTTTCGATCTCGGTCAGCTGGCCTTTGGCGGCGGCGACGTCGCCTAGCTGCAGATGCGCCTCGCCGAGATATTCGCGCACCAGCGTGTAGTTCGGATCGACCCGCAGCGCTTCTTCGTAGTAACCGAGCCCGACCAGCACGCGGCCGGCCTTGCGGTGCGAATAACCGAGATAGTTGAGCACGCGCGGGTCGTTCTTGTTCTCGGCCAGGCTCAAGACCTTGATGGCTTCTTCGTAGTTGCCGTCGGTGGCGAGCTGGCGGCCGGTCACGTAGATGGTCTCGTCGTCGACGACGCCCGCGCGCTGGGCGACGCACTTCTTCGTCTTCTTGTCGTAGATCTTGCCGGCGGCGCATTGCGGGACATCGCCACCGCCGCCGCCATCGCCAGCCGAGAATGCCGGCGCCATGGCGAGCGGCGTGGCGATAAGCAGGGATGCGGCGATCGTAACGAGCCGGGTCTTCATAGGTACCACCTCCAGGGGACGACAGTTGGTCTACCGGCGTGAACGCTGGCGGCGGCTCCGGTCTTCCCGGCTAGGCCCTGAAGATGAGGGCCGCACCACCGCAAATGAGCGCGAAGCCGATCACATGGTTCAAGGTAATGTTCTGACCGAGATAGAACACCGAAAACACCATGAAGACAACGAGCGTGATGACCTCCTGGATGGTCTTCAGCTCGGCGGCCGAATAGACCGCGCTGCCTATGCGGTTGGCCGGAACGGCGAGCCAGTATTCGAAGAAGGCGATGCACCACGATACCAGCACCGCTGCGTAGATCGGTGAGGCCTTGTATTTCAGATGGCCGTACCAGGCGAAGGTCATGAACACGTTCGACGCAAGCAGCATCAGGATCGGCAGGACTTTCGGCGACAGGAGAATGCTCATGGGGGCTCGCGGCTGACTGGAGGGAGCGCCATTTCAGCCCGGCGCCGCGGGCTGTCAATCCGGAGCGTCGCACGGGAGGTGACCTCCGGCGCAATTTATGTATCATCGCCTCGAACCGCAGGAGACCTTCCGTGGAACGGAAGCTGGAAAAAGACTGGGAGCTGACGATCGGGCCCGACACGGTGCGCCTGTTCATCGAGAAGGCTAAGGCGATCAGCGCCGCGGTCAACGAGGATTATGCAGACGGGCAGGAGCACGAAGTCGAGTTCGATGGCGACGGGCACGACAACCATCACCATGACGGGCTGGCCGAGGAGGAGGCGGAAAACCTCACCGCGGAAGAGCTGCGCGAACTGATCAACGACCTCAACGTCGACGAGGCCGCCGAGCTGGTCGCGCTGGTCTGGGTGGGGCGCGGCGACTACGACGCGGCGGAATGGGCCGAAGCACTGGCCGCGGCGCGCGAGCGGGGCAACCGGCGCACGTCGAAGTACCTGCTCGGCATGCCGATGCTGGGCGACTATCTGGAGGAAGGGCTGGAAGCCATCGGCGCCTAAGCGGCGGCAACCAAATCGCGGTGTCCGCCGTTGGGCGGCGATGGACCTGCAGCGAACGACGGCCCGCTTCCTTCTCCTGATCTCCACCGCTGCCGCCATGGCGACGGTGGCGGCGGCGCAGACGCCCGACCTTCCCGAAAAGGTTCCGGCGCCAGAGGTGCATGCGCCGCCTGCCGGCAATATTCCGCCGCGCCATATCGGTGAGACGCCGGTACCCGAGCCCCGCCCCGCGGAGCCTCGGGCGGCAGGCGATGGCAAGGCGAACGGCAAGCAAGACGAATCGACCACCGACGGCACAACAACCGTTGACGTTGAGGCCGGCGAAGCGCCCGAAACGCCCCGGATAGCCCCACTACCACAGGAATCCCCCCGCGGGGCCGAAGCAGCCGACGATGACGATTCCAGCAGAGACAAGGCCGACCGGGCCGCAAAACCGGCGACGCCGCCCGATCCGCGCTCGGCGCAGAAGCCGTCGCTGCTGATGCCGCCAGCCGAAGTCGCCTGCCGGCAGCGCCTGCGCGGATTGGGCGTCAGCTTCGAGGACAGGCCGGCAGAACATGACGAGGCCGGCTGTTCCCTGCCCTATCCACTGGCGGTGCGCGGCCTCGGCACTGACGTAGCGCTCAAGCCGGAAGCGCTGATGACCTGCGCCATGGCCGAAGCGGCCGCCCGGTTCGTCGCCGGGGTTGTGCAGCCGGCGGCCGAGCGGGAATTCGGCGCAGCTCTGACCTCGATCGACCAGGCCTCTGCCTATGTCTGCCGGCCGCGCAACGGCAGCACCAAGCTCTCCGAGCACGCTTTCGGCAATGCGCTCGACATTGCCCGCTTCACGCTTGCAGACGGCAAGGCGGTCGACGTCATCCTGCGGCCGGAGGAGCGCGAGGCTCGTTTTCTCGGCGGCGTGCGCAAGGCCGCCTGCGGGCCATTCAAGACCGTGCTCGGTCCCGGCAGCGACGCCGACCATGCCTTGCATTTCCACTTCGACCTCGCGCCGCGCAGGAATGGCGGCACCGTTTGCGAGTGAGCCCGCCACAAAGGCGCCGCAGGCGTGAACGCTGCCGCTGACCTTTCTTTTACGCTTGCCGCCTAGAGTTCCCAGCGACGGGTTAGGGACTTTCGATGCGCATTCATGTTCTGCGTATGCGCACGCTCGCGCGTGCCGGCGCGGTGGCACTTGTCGCCGGCCTCATCGCCACCGCCTGCACGACGGACGATGTCATGACGCTGCGTCCGGACGTCGATGTCGGCACACAGACCGCGGCGCTGCCCGGCAGCGGCATGCAGCGGCTGGTGCCTTCGGACCCGTATCTCGCCGGCTATCCGCGCGTCGACCCGCCGCTCGAGCAGCCGCTGGACCAGCCGGCGGTGATGCCGGCCGACGAAGAAGCATGCCGCCGCGACCTGAAGCGCCTCGACGTCACCTTCACGGACGTCGCGCCGATCCACGACGGCGCCACCTGCGGCATCGACTGGCCGGTGCGCGTGTCGGCGATCGGCAACGTCGAGATGAAGCCGGCGGCGACGCTGAGCTGCGCCATGGCCGCCACCTTCTCGCGATGGACGAAGAAAGAGCTGCAACCGGCTGCCCGCTGGCGTTATATGTCCGGCGTCAAGACCATCCATCAGGGCTCGAGCTATTCCTGCCGCAACATCCGCGGCTCGCGCGGCACGCCGTCTCAGCATTCGCTCGGCAACGCGCTCGACGTCATGCGGATCGAGCTGAACAACGGCAAGGACATCGACGTACGCAAGCCCGGCTGGTTCGCCTTCCGCCAGCGTGGCTTTCTCAACACTGTCCGGCAGGATGGCTGCGACTATTTCACCACCGTGCTCGGCCCCGGCTACGACGCCGACCACGCCAACCATTTCCACTTCGACATCATGCCGCGCAAGAACGGCTACGTTGCCTGCCGCTAGGCGGCCGCTGGACGATTGGCGACTGCGTCGGCCCGCACGAATGGACGAATGCCCGGCGCGCCGTTAGACTCCCGGCCGAATGCATTCGGACTCTGCTCGACCCATGGCCAATCAACCGATCCGGCGCCGTCTCGCCGCCATCCTGGCGGCCGACGTGGTCGGCTACAGCCGGCTGATGGAGCGTGATGAGACCGCGACGCACACCGAACTGACGGCGCGCTGGCGCGAGGTGCTGGAGCCGCTGGTCGAGCGCCACCAGGGCCGAGTCTTCAAGCGCACCGGCGATGGCGTGTTCGTCGAGTTCGCCAGCGCCGTCAACGCGGTCGAATGCGCCGCTGCGCTTCAACAGGGAATGGCAACGGCCAATGACGGTACGCCGCCCCAGCGCGCGATCGTGCTGCGCGTCGGCGTCAACCTCGGCGATGTGATGGTCGACGGCAGCGACCTCTTCGGCGACGGCGTCAACGTCGCCTCCCGCATCGAGACGCTGGCGCATCCCGGCGGCGTGGCGATCTCCGACAGCGTGCACCAGCATGTGCACGGCCGCATCGGCATCGACTTTGTCGACAGCGGCCACCACGAGGTGAAGAACATCGAGCGGCCCGTGCATATCTGGAACTGGCAGCCTGATGGCCATGCAGGCTCGCAGGCGCCCGTCGCTCCCGAGCCGGCCCCTGCCCTGCCCGACCGGCCGTCGATCGCCGTGCTGCCGTTCGACAACATGTCCGGCGACCCCGATCAGGGCTATTTCGCCGACGGCATCACCGAGGACATCATCACCGACCTGTCGAAGGTCTCAGGCCTGTTCGTCATCGCCCGCAATTCCACCTTCGCATACAAGGGCAAGTCGCCCGACGTGCGCCAGGTCAGCCGCGATCTCGGCGTGCGCTACGTGCTCGAAGGCAGCGTGCGCAAGGTGGCCAACCGCGTGCGAATCAACGCCCAGATGATCGACGGCACCAATGGCGGGCATTTGTGGGCGGAGCGCTACGACCGCGACATCGAGGACATTTTCGCCGTCCAGGACGAGGTCACCCGCACCATCGTCGGCGCGCTCAGGGTGAAGCTCACCGCCGGCGAGCAGGTGCGGCGCGAGAGCCCGGGCAAGATCGACCCCGAGGTCTACGACCTGCTGGTGCGTTCGCGCGGCACGGTGATGCAGCTCAATCCGACTTCCGCGGCCGAGGCGCGGCGCATGCTCGAGCATGTCATCGAGATAGATCCCAAACAGGCGCTCGCCTACGCGCGACTGTCGATGATCAGCTTCGCCGATTACGCCAACCAGTGGAACGACGCGACGGCAGCCAATCTGGACCGGGCGCTGGAGCTGGCGCAAAAGGCGATCGCGGTCGACGAGAGCGAGCCGCAGGGCCACATCGCGCTGGCGCTGGCGCTGTCCTGGCTGCGCCGGCTCGACGAAGCCGAGCCGGCGGCCGAGCGGGCGATCGCGCTGGCGCCCAACCTGGCAGACGCCTATACCGGCCTCGGCAACATCCGCGACTTCCAGGGCCGCTTCGACGACGCGGTGGCGCTCTACACCCGCGCCCACCGGCTCGACCCGCAATTCGACATGGCGCTGAATTTTCTCGGCCGGGCGCTGCTGTCGCTCGGCCGCTACGACGAAGCCGAGATCGCGCTGCGCCGCCGCCTGATGCTGGCTCCGCGCTCCGACATGACGCGCTTCTATCTCGCCTGCCTGTACGGCCTGACCGGCCGCCACGACCACGCGCTCTGCTACTGGCGGGAGCTTCTGGAGGTCAATCCGGGCTTCTCCGTCGAGCACCTGAAGCGCGCCCTGCCCTACCGCGACCCCGGCACGCTGGGGCGGCTTGTGGACGGCCTGCGCCAGGCCGGCATTTCCCCCTGACCGTAGATGCATCGGCATTCGAAGCTATCGGCCACGGTGTCGGCGCTGTTTTCGCTGGCGGCGGTCTATGGCGGCCTCGCTTATGTGGCGATGCCGGAGTTCTGGACGCTGCGCGAGGGCCGCATCGGCAATCCCGACACCTTCCTGACGAGGACACCGCAAGGCATCCCCGGCGACCCTATCAATGTCGGCCTCGCCGGCGCGAAACCTGAACTGCTGCGTGCTTTTGCCGCGGCTGGCTGGAAGGCGGCGGACGCCATCACCTTGCGCAGTTCGCTGGAGATCGGCCTGAGCGTCGCGCTCGACCGCCCCTATGTCGACGCACCGGTGAGCACGCTCATGTACGAAGGCCGGCGGCAGGATCTGGCATTCGAGCAACCGGTCGGCGACAGCGCTGATCAGCGCCACCACGTCCGCCTGTGGCTCGCCCGCGATCCCGACGCGGCGGGCCGTCCGTTGTGGTTCGGCGCGGCCAGCTTCGACCGCGGGGTAGGCTTCAGCCACGACACCGGCCAGATCACCCACCACATCGCGCCTGATGTCGACGCCGAACGGGACCACGTGATCTCGACGCTGCTGGAAGCCGGGGCGATTGCCTTCGTCGCCGAAATGGAGGGCTGCGGCGCCACTCAGGACGGCCGCAACGGCGGCGGCGACCGCTATTTCACCGACGGGCTGATCAAGGTCGGCATCCTGCGCGACAACATCGCGCCGCCGGCAACAGCCAAACCCGCCGCCGTCGACTGAGCCTTCACGGCGGTGCATTGCGGATGCTAAGGAACATGCATGCTATACGTTGAAATCGGTATCGTGGTCGTCCTCATCTGCGTGAACGGCCTGTTGGCGATGTCTGAACTTGCAGTCGTTTCCTCGCGGCCAGCGCGGCTGAAGGCAATGATCGAACGCGGCGTGAGCGGCGCGGCCAGCGCCTTGGCGCTCGGCGCCAATCCTGGCAAGTTTCTCTCCAGCGTGCAGATCGGCATCACCCTGGTCGGCGTGCTCTCCGGCGCCTTCTCCGGCGCGACGCTCGGCGAACGCCTGTCCGATTTCCTCGCAGACTCCGGCGTGGCCACTCGCGTCGCCGACTGGCTGGGCGTGGGCATCGTCGTCGCGGTCATCACCTACGCCTCGCTGATCGTCGGCGAATTGGTGCCCAAGCAGCTGGCGCTGCGCAACCCCGAGGGTGTCGCCTCCAGGGTCGCCCCGGCGATGACGCTGCTCGCCATGATCGCCGCGCCGCTGGTGTTCCTGCTCGATATCTCCGGCCGCACCGTGCTGTGGCTGCTCGGCCAGCGCGGTGAATCCGAGGAGAAGGTCACCGACGAGGAGATCAAGATGCTGGTTGCCGAGGCGGAGCACCACGGCACCATCGAATCCGACGAAAGGCGCATGATCGCCGGCGTCATGCGCCTCGGCGACCGCGCTGTGCGCGCGCTGATGACACCGCGCACCGACGTCGACTGGCTGAACCTCGCCTGGGACGAAGCCTCCGTCCGCAAGGCGCTGATGGAAACCCAGCACTCACGACTGCCGGTGGGCGACGGCTCGGTCGACGCCATGGTCGGCGTCGTGCAGACACGCGAGATGCTGGCGACTCTGCTTTCGGGCGGCAGCCTCGACTTGCGCCAGCACATGCGCCCGGCGCCGATCGTGCACGATCAGGCCGACGCGCTCGACGTGCTGGCGACGCTGAAGGAATCGGAGATGCCGGTGGCGCTCGTCCACGACGAATACGGCCATTTCGAAGGCATCGTGACACCGGCCGACGTGCTGGAGGCGATTACCGGCGTGTTCCGTTCCGACCTCGAGGCGGAGGAAGAGCCAACCGCGGTTCAGCGCGCCGACGGTTCGTGGCTGCTTGCCGGCTACATGCCGGCCGACGAGATGCGCGACCAGCTTGGCATCGATGTCCCCGAAGAGCGCGACTACGAGACGGTCGCCGGCTTCCTGCTCTCGCATTTCCACCACCTGCCGGCGACCGGCGAAACGGTGGACGCTCAAGGCTGGCGCTTCGAGGTGGTCGACCTCGACGGCCGCCGAATCGACAAGGTGCTGGCCTCGAGGCTGCCCGGCGCGCACCGTCGCGCCGGCTGAGGCGGAAGAAATTCGATTCCAGTTCAAGTGATTGGCCTGCGCGGCTGAATCGTGCCGGCAAAGCATTGAACCGCCGCCGCAACATCTTTGCTCGGCGGTTCAGCGAGTTGATTCGAAACTTGAACTTGCGCTCAGTCCGCCCCTTGATCTGGCGACGCCCAATCTCTATCTACCGGTCATCGGCCGGCCCTGATGGGTCGAACGTTCTTCGGGATACGGGGTCAAGGTTCCCCACCGGACGGCCGAATTGATCCGATCGACGCTCCGCTGACCATGGATGTACCGGCAGCGGTTGTCAGTCTCGGAAACGAGGAAAGCGAGCCCACCGGCTCGCTTTTTTGTTGCCTGCTACAATGCCTGACGGTGAGTTGCCGCTGCGGCATCGCGGCGCTTAAGTCATTCTTCACCATCGCCCCGCATTGTCGCAGGCCTGCGGCGATGTAGTGAGTACCGCGGCGCTCCGGCGCCCAGGCAACAGCCCGCCGTTCCCCCGGGAACGGCGGGTCCCGTCAAACATCCTCCGTCTCGCTTTTGCCGAAAGTTCAGATGACCGCGAAATCGCCCGCCGTGAGCGCAGGCGCGCCGGTCAAAGTTGCGAAATGAACCCTTCCGCCCGAGCCGACGCCGTCGGCATCGTAAAAAAGCCGGCCGTCATCGGTGTCGTAGACGATGAAATCGTTGCCGTCGGCCGCCGTGCCGGCACTGCTCGCGCGAAACATCGTCGACGACAACGCACCGGTCGTCGTCAGTTTGGTAAAGACGGCATTCTCCAGCCGAATGGTATCGTCGACGACATTGAAGTCGGTGACGGTGTCGACGTTGCCCGCCCCGAGCGCGGCGGAAAATACGAAGAAGTCCTTGCCGCCCAGCCCCTGCAGCGTGTCGGCGCCGCCCTTGCCATCGAGAATGTTGGCTCCGGCATTGCCCCGGACTGTCTGCGCGATCTCGTTGCCGGTGAGGTCGACGCCGATCGAGCCGGTGTCGGCATAGGTGCGCAGCACCTCGACCGAGACGCCGGTCTTGAGCGTGTAGTCGACGGAGGTCATGACCGTGTCGGTGCCTTGGCCGGCGACTTCATCGACGATGGCACCGCTGTTGCCGATGCGGTAGGTATCGTTGCCGGCCAGCCCATGCAGTATGTCTGCAGCACCGCCGCCGTCGTTGAGCACGTTGTCGCCGGCATTGCCGCTCAGCGCGTCGGCCTGACTCGAGCCGATCAGGTTTTCGATGCCGACCAGGGTGTCGCCGGCGGCATGGCCGCCCAGCGCCACGCCCGTGGTCAGGCTGACCGTGACGGCGCTGGAGCCTACATAGCTGACCGTATCGATACCCGTGCCACCGTCGAGCCGGTCGGCGCCTGCGCCACCGATAAGCGAATCGTTGCCTTCGCCACCGAACAGCCGGTTGTTGCCGGCGCCTGCATAGAGACGATCACTGCCGCTGCCGCCGAGCACGTCGCAGCTGATCGTTCCCAATCGCCCGTCATAGAGGTCGTCTCCGCTGCCGAGTTCGACCTTGCCGACCATCGTGCCGGTGTTGGTGACGAGATCCTTGGCGACAAACTGCGACCGTCCATCATAGGCGGCTACTCCCCCTCTGATCAGGCCGCTGTTCTCCACGACGATCGGCTCGTTCGAAACCGTGCTGTTGCGGATGATGCCGGCATTGCCGGCTTCGATGGTCCCGGAGTTGGTCAGGGTGGCCTGCGTCACGAGACCCTCGGTTTCCACCACGATTCCATGCCGGTCGGCGGTGATCAGCCCCTCGTTGATGACTGTCGAACCATACGAGAGGAAAACGATCGCGTCGGTTTCCAGCGAATGCACCGAGCCGCCGGGTTTGATGTGGACGGAGTTGTTCTCCCGGTCGAGTTCGCCAAGCAGGATCGCCAGGCCGACACCAACGATCGAGCCGTAGACGATCACCTCATGATCGCTGCCCCCACCCGTGACCGTGGTCGCCAGCGCGGACGCGATCGTCACCCCGCTGGCGACAAACAGATCGTCGGAAGTGCCGAGCGGCGCCACCGTGGCGCCCTGGCTGGTGGAAATCGGGATCTGCCATGCCATGATTCTGCTCCCTCGGGTGGTGTGCAGCAGGCCTCATTCGAAGCAAGTGCGAGCACGAGGCCGGCTGTGTCTCATATTACGCCACTTCCCTTTTCGGTACGATCCCACGGGTTCGGTGCGCGCGACGACCGCAGAACGCGATGCGCGGCAAACATATGCACCAAGGGATGATCCACGTTTCTTGCCGGATGCAAAAAGGCACGCGCCGTGTGCCGGCGCGTGCCTCGAAGCGGTCGATGCGCAGCGCCAGTACGGCGCGGCGGCAGAGATGAATCAGGCGGCTCTGGCCTGGTCCGTGCCGGCGTCGGCGTCACGCGCAACTTTCAGCGCTTTGGCCCACCAGGCGAGTTCCTCCAGCAAATTCTTCGCCGCGAAGTTCAGGTGCTCGAACTCTTCGAGCCGCTTGCTGCCCTCGCGCACCTGCGCCATGTCGCCCCAGACGATGTGCACGCCGTTGCGCGTCGGCGCCATCTGCAGCTCGACCGCATTGAGACGCAGCTGTTCGATCGCACGCGCGGCACCCACGCCGCCATAACCCACGAACGCTGCCGGCTTGCGATTCCACTCGCTGTAAGCGTAGTCGAGAGCGTTCTTGAGCACCCCGGTCGGACCACGGCTGTATTCGGCGGTGATGAAGACGAAGCCGTCGAAGGAGCCGACCTTCTTCTGCCAGCGCTGCGCCACCTCGCTCTGCGACGGCGCATAGAGCGACGAGCTGACCTCGTCGAAGAACGGCAGCGGGAAATCGCGGAGGTCGACGATTTCGAACTCAAGGTCCTCGCGCTCGCCCGCAAGCTTGGCGAACCACTCCTTGGGCTGGTCGGCGAAGCGGACGGCACGCGTGGAGCCTACCACAATGGCGATTTTCGGTTTAGACATTGTATGTGACCTCTTGAAAGCTGGTATCAGAAAGATACTGAGGCTATATACGTGACCGTCAGGGATTGCCGCAAGGAGGCACCTTTTTGAAACCAAGGCACCCACACCGCAGCGAGGACTGTCGCGCCGTCAGTTCGGTGCTGCAACGCGTCGGCGACAAATGGACGGTGCTGGTCGTCAGCAAGCTCGGCGACGGCCGGCTGCGCTTCAGCGAGCTCCGCGAGGCCGTCGGCGGCATTTCGCAGAAAATGCTGACGGCGACGCTGCGCGGACTGGAGCGCGACGGCTTCATCGTGCGCGAGCAGTTCCCGACGATCCCGCCGCGTGTCGAATACGAGCTTACCGATCTCGGCCGCGAGTTGCTGGAACCGGTCACCGCGCTTGCCGAATGGGCGCGCCGCAACGGCGGTCGCGTCGTCAGTGCCCAGCAGCGTTTTGACACCGGCGATCGCCGGTCCGGCCGCATCTTCGGCAGCGATCACACCGCTGATATCCCCGAGATACATGCCTTGGGCAGGGAGTAATCCTCCCGGCCAATCGTATTCCAAGGCGGCGAAACCCACCGGGCTTGGGGGCCTGCGCTCGCCTTCCGCCTATTCCGTCGGCACGACTTTAGGCCGCCCTTCGCTGTCGAGCGCCACCATGATGAAGTCGGCGTCCGTCACCCGCTCCATCAGGTCGGTCAGGTAGCGCTGCGCCCACGCCTCGACCTTGAGCGTCATCGAGGTCCGGCCGACGCGGGTGACATGCGTATAAACGCAGAGCGTGTCGCCAATCTTCATCGGCTTGGCGAACGACATCTCCTTGACGGCAGCCGTTACCACCCTGCCCTTGGCGCGTTCGGCGGCGCGAATGCCGCAGGCCAGGTCCATCTGTGCCATCACCCAGCCGCCGAAGATGTCGCCGGCTGCATTCGCGTCCGCCGGCATGGCGAGCGTGCGCAAGGTCAGGTCGCCGGTCGGCTGCCCGTCAGCGTAATGAACCATGTCCGTGGTCTCCTTGTCGGCCGCCCCAGCTGCTAGCCGGGGCCTGCAGGCCGGTCAACCGCGCCGGGTGTCGCCGGTCACAAGCGTCCGGCCACGGGCCTCCGGCAACGCGACCCCGATCATGCCAACCCACGCCTGCAAGGTCACCGTGCGTCCGCCAGCCGGCAAGCGGGAACATTCATCCACCGGTTGTATTTACGAAATCCATGTGATGAGTTGCCCCCAATGGGCGGGCACCATCGGTAGACAATTTCCGGAGGATCATCGTGAACAGACTCACAATCGCCATTGCGGTGCTGACGGCGCTAACCGGACTGGCGGGCGCCGGGCCTTCGATGCCGCAACCTGTAACCGCCGAGCCGTTGGTAATTCAGATTCGCGGCTGCCATGCCGACGTGCGCCGGCACTATGTTCCGCAATACGGGCGGACGGTGACCCATTACCACCGGCGCGATTGCCGGCCGGTTCGGGTCGGCGGCGGCGTTCCGCCGTCGCGCGACTGTCACCGCGACGTGCGCACGCACCGCATCAACGGTGTTCTGGTGCGGCATCGCCACGTCGGCCCGAACTGCCGGGTGCGGGTGGCGGGCCGCGTGAACTAGACCCGCGACTTCAGTACGGGTGCTCAGCCGCCGCAGGTGCCTTCGCCGATGATGCGATAGTCCGCGGCTCGGGCTTCGCAGGCATTGGGGAAAGTGCGGCGGTCGCCGCCACGGCGGGCGCAGACAGGTGCGTACTCGCGGGTGCAGAAGCGCGGCTCGTCGCCGCCGCCGCCGCCACCACCTCGCCGGCATTCGCCGTCGCGGACGACCCGATAGCCAGACTGCTCGGCTACGCAGGCGTTGGAGAAGGTGCGGCGCTCCCCGGCTCGGCTGGCGCACACCGGGAGATACTGGGCGGTGCAGACACGCGGGCCATCATCGCCACCACCCCCTCCACCACGCCGGCATTCGCCATCGCGGATGACCCGGAAGCCGGCCCGTTGCGCCACGCAGGCGTTGGAGAAGGTCTGGCGGTCGCCACCTCGGCGTGCACAGACCGGCTCATATTCGCGGGTGCAGAAGCCGCCGTCAGGGACGGGCCGTGGCCCAGGTCGAGGCTCGTCGACGACGACCGTGCAGGCGGCAAGCCCGATGAGCGCCACCGCAAGAACAATGCCGCGCGACAGCATCGCGGAAAGCCATGTCATGAACATCCTCCTCGCCGGCCGAGCCCGCGGTCAGATGATCATGGATTCGCCGCGGAATGCAACTTCGGTTCGCCGCACATCCGCCTGCGCGCTCCGTTCGCAAGCAACTGAACAGTCCTACATATAATATCTGGCAACATCGGGCAAAGCCTTGGCTGGCTTGGCTTTCAGGGCTTGCGGATATAACATTTCCATGCGATACATTTCGTGTTCGGGCATTTGCTGACCCGGTGACTGGACCGTTTTGGACGAAACCTTTCCCCGATACTGTGAATATCTGACAGGCCTGCTCTGGCGGGGGCCTGATCGTGCGTTGTGCACGACCGCCAATCTCGCGACGGTGCCTGCCCCCCGGAGCGCCCGGGATCTGCACCGGACCAACAGCAACGGGCGACGGAGTTTCCCCCATGTCCCAGACGGGAACCGTTAAATTCTTTAATGCTACCAAAGGTTTCGGCTTCATTACGCCGGACGGCGGCGCGAAGGACGTCTTCGTTCATATCTCGGCGATCGAGCGGTCGGGCATGCGCACGCTCGTCGACGGGCAGAAGGTCAGCTTTGACGTCGAGCCGGATCGCATGGGCAAGGGCCCCAAGGCAGTCAACCTCCGGCCAGCCTGACGGCCGGCGGCCGCTCTGCGACAAGCCGCGAGTGGCCTAACGACAAGCTGGACGTGGCGGTTTGACCGCCATGCCGTTTTCTTGCTGTGAAGGTGACGCGTGGCAGCCGGCCGAGTCCTTCGGCCCATTTCGATCCGCGCGTCCTGGGCTCTATCTTCAGCTTCGTCACGCATCCGAGCGGGCGGGCAAAGTTTCGCTTGCCCGTTCGTGAAAAATGAAGGACTAATTTCGATCTCGGGCATTTGCGGGCCCGGAGATGGGAATGGCATGCGGCGGCGGCCTCCTGAAGGCGCCGGCGGCAGCGCAAAAAGAGGGGCGATGGCTAGCCCCCGGGCGCAAGACCAGTCAGTTTCTTCTCCCCACCGGATGACCGTGAGCCGTGCGGGTGAAACCCCGTCGGACTGCACTATGATGGGGTCATAAGGAGTTACCCATGCCGCAACACGGCACCGTCAAGTTCTTCAACCATGCCAAGGGTTTCGGCTTCATCACGCCGGACGACGGCGCGAAGGACGTGTTCGTTCATATATCGGCCGTGCAGGCTTCCGGATTGCCGGGCCTGGAGGATGGCCAAAAGGTCACATTCGATACCGAGCCGGACAAACGCGGCAAGGGGCCGAAGGCGGTCAACCTGACCATCGGCTGAGGCGGTCCGCGCTCGTCTCGTTCAGCAACGGCATCGTTGCAGGCAGTCACTCGCTTCTGCAGGCGCGCGAAGAGCGTGCTTGTCATGTCGGCGGGCTGTCGGATTTCGCGCTCGCCATAGCACCCTCACAGGAGCACTCGCCTCGCCAAGGGGCATCGGCCGGCCTGGTCCGGCATGTTCGGCAACCTTCCGGAAACATATCCCGGCCGGGGCGACATCATTTCGCCGGATCCTTCGTTCAGCCTGCGTTCAGGCGACGACGCCTAATGCTGCGTTCGACAAGGGCGGCCAGCGACGGCCGCCGGATCGTCGAAGGAGATCGAGATGAACCGTTTGCTGAAGTCCGCCGTGCTTGGCCTCGCCGTGACGGCGACGACGCTTTCGGCGCTGCCGGCCGCTCAGGCCGGCGACGGCTGGCGCCACCGCCATTACCGCTACGACTCGGGGGATGTGGTCGCCGCCGGCGTGCTTGGCCTCGCGGTCGGGGCACTGGCAGGCGCGGCGACGGCGACGCGGCCGGACTATTACGGCTATTACGACGAACCGGTACCGGTCTATCGCGAGCCGGTTTATGGGGAGCGCCTGTATAGGGAAGGCCCAGTCCGGGTCTACCGGGAGGTTCGCCCGCGCCCGCGCCCCGTGCGCGACTATTATGTCGCGAGCGGACTCGAGCCATGGTCGCCTGAGTGGTACGATTACTGTTCCCAGCGCTACCGGTCGTTCAACCCCCGCACCGGCACGTTCACCGGCTACGACGGCTTGAAGCATTTCTGCCAAGCCAACTGACCTGATGGTCGGAGCGACACGACGGCGCCGCATCCGGCGCCGTTGCTTTTTGCCGGACTACGCCAGAAACGGATTGCTGCGGCGCTCCTCGCCGAAACGACCGCCGGGACCATGCCCGCAGATGAAGCCGATATCGTCGCCGAGCGGCAGCAGCTTTTCCTTGATGGACGCGATCAGCACCGCATGGTTGCCACCTGGCAGGTCGGTGCGCCCGACCGAGCCGCGGAACAGCACATCGCCGACATGCGCGAATTTCGCCGCACGGTTGTAGAAAACAACGTGACCCGGCGCGTGGCCGGGACAATGCAGCACCTCGAACTGATGCGGGCCGAATGAGACGACCTCGCCCTCGGTTAGGAAGCGGTCGGGGACGCAGTTGCGGACGGCACCGGGTAGACCGAACTGCTGCGCCTGCCGTTCGAGATTCTCGAGCAGCGGCCGGTCGGCCTCGTGCGGGCCGACGATATCCACGCCGAGCGCTTCCTTCAGCTGCATCGCGCCGCCGGCGTGATCGATATGGCCGTGGGTGATCCAGATCTGCTCGATGGTCAGCCCGTTGTCGCGCAGCGCCGCCAGGATGCGGTCGACGTCGCCGCCGGGATCGATGACCACACCCCGCTTGCTTTCATCGTCGAACAAGATGGTGCAGTTCTGCTCGAACGGCGTCACCGGGACGATCCCGGCATTCAAATTACCCATGCTGCCTCCGGCCCGGCATCGTCAAGCGGTCGGGCGACCTGTGAACGGCCGCACAAACATCTCATATGGCTGCCGCGATGGCGGCAACCCAATCCAAAAACATCTTCAGCCCAAGCCGGCCCACTCGTCCGGTTTGGCGCGTCTATCGGCCAGGCGCTAGGCCGTCTTGTTCATCGACTTCATGACCATGCCGACGATCGCCGTCAGAACGCCGCCGCCGACAACACCGCCGACCGCGTCACCGAACATGCCGGACATCGCGCCCTGAACGGCCGGATCGCTCAGAACGTTGGTGAGGATCTGTCCACCGGCGACCCCGCCGATTACACCCGACACGACCTTGGTGACGGTGCTCATCGCCGCCTGCTTCATCGCGGCGCTGACGCCCAGTCCGCCGATCGCACCCGTCACGGCCTGGATAATGATAGGAAGAAGCGCTTCCATGTCCATTTCCCTCCTCGGACACCGGCATATGCCGGCTCGCGGAGCAGAGACCCGTTCGTGGACACAGTCAATTCGCTTTCGGTTGCATCAGGCGAACGGCAGCTGCCGTCCACCGCTTTTCCGCTGCGGTTACTCCGCGGCGATCGCACGCTTCGGCTGAACCTCGGCCGAATAATCGTCCATCAGGGTGCGGGTGATTTCGCCGGGCCGGAACGTGTAAGGGCCGATCTCGGCAACCGGCGTAACCTCGGCGGCGGAGCCGGTCAGGAAGCACTGCTCGAAGCCGTCCAGTTCTTCCTGCTTGATGATCCGCTCGTTGACCTCCAGCCCGCGGCGGCGTGCAAGCTCGATCACCGTCTGGCGGGTGAGGCCGTTGAGGAAGCAGTCGGCCAGCGGCGTATGGATCTTGCCGTCCTTGACGAAGAAGATGTTGGCGCCGGTCGCCTCGGCGACGTAGCCGCGCCAGTCGAACATCATGGCGTCGGCGTAACCCTTGGCTTCCGCCGCGTGCTTGGACAGCGTGCAGATCATGTAGAGGCCGGCCGCCTTGGCGCGCGAGGGGGCGGTGCGTGGATCGGGGCGGCGATATTCGGCGATGTCGAGGCGGATGCCCTTCATTTTCTGCGCCGGGTCGAAATAGCTCGGCCACTGCCAGATGGCGATGGCGCAGTTGATTTTGTTGTTCTGCGCCGAGACGCCCATCTGCTCGCTGCCGCGCCAGGCGATCGGCCGGACGTAGGCGTCGGTGAAGCCCTGCTTCTTCAGCAACTGCCGGGAGGCTTCGTCGATCTCCGCGACCGACCACGGGATGGTGAAACCAAGGATGCGCGCCGATTCATGCAGGCGCTCTGTGTGCTCGGTCAGCTTGAAGATCTCGCCGCCATAGGCGCGCTCGCCCTCGAACACGGCGCTGGCGTAGTGCAGGCCGTGTGTCAGCACGTGGATCTTGGCGTCGGCCCATTTGACGAACTCGCCGTTCATCCAGATAAAGCCGTCGAGTTGATCGAAGGGAACGGATGCCATCTTTGCCTCCCTGGGCTGCCGCCCGTGTTGTTTTGTGATGCCGGAGGCGGCTGGCGAAGCTGCCCCGCATTGCAGAAAGACTAGGCCTATGCGTCTGCCAAGGCAAACTCACGAAACGTCGAATAAGTCGACGCCGGCTTTCCTTTTCGTTCGCAATCGGCCGAAAAGCTTGTCTAAAATTACCAACGCGCGGAAAATATGTCAATAAGGCTGACGTAAATCCTCGCCCCGATCAGGAAACGCATGCCAGACCGATCCCATTCGACCGCAAAACCGATCCGCACCCCGCTGAGCAGCGAGGACGGCATAGACCTTTCCATCATCGAGCTTTTTTTCTTTGCCTACAGGGACTTCACCTCGGACCCCGACCAGATTCTGGAAGAGTACGGCTTCGGCCGCGCGCACCACCGGGTTCTGCATTTCGTCAACCGCAAGCCGGGCCTGACGGTAGCCGAACTTCTCGACGTTCTGCAGATCACCAAGCAGAGCCTGGCCCGCGTGCTGAAGCAACTGATCGACGCCGGCTATATCCTGCAGGTGCCGGGGCCGCGCGATCGTCGCCAGCGTGAACTCTATCCTACCGAGAAGGGGCGGCACCTGGCGCTCGAATTGGCGCGGCCACAGTCGCGCCGCATCGACGCGGCATTGAAGTCGATCCGCAGCGGCGAGCGCGATGCGGTTGAGGGATTTCTCAAAGCGATGGTAAATTCCGATCTGAGGCCGCAGATCGATCGCTTGTCGGACCGGCGGCAGGACGTGGACCAGGGAGAGCGCTGATGGTCGATGTTTCCTCGGCCCCGCATGACGACGCACCGCATTTGCTGGTGGTCGACGACGACACGCGCATCCGCAACCTGCTCAAGCAGTATCTGTCCGAAAACGGCTTTCGCATAACGGTCGCCGGCAATGCCGACGAGGCGCGCCGGCAGCTCTCGGGCCTCGACTTCGACCTGCTCATCCTCGACGTGATGATGCCGGGCGAATCGGGCGTCGAGCTTACCCGCTCGCTCAGGGCGCAGAAGGCCGTGCCGATCCTGATGCTGACGGCGTTGTCGGAAACCGATAGCCGCATCGCCGGGCTGGAAGCCGGGGCCGACGACTATCTGCCGAAACCGTTCGATCCGCGCGAGCTGATCCTGCGCATCAACAACATCCTGCGCCGGGGCGGGCCGGCGACCACGCCGAAGGTCGAGCAACTGGTGTTCGGGCCCTACACCTTCCAGATCGCCCGGCGCGAGTTGAAGAAGGGAGGCGAACCGCTGAAGCTCACCGACCGCGAGCAGGAGATCCTGGCGATCTTCGCGACCCGGGCGGGCGAGACCATCCCACGCCACGAACTCGTCGCTGGCGAATCCGACGTCAGCGAACGCACCATCGATGTGCAGATAAACCGGCTGCGCCGCAAGATCGAGCGCGACCCCGCCAACCCTGTCTGGCTGCAGACAGTGCGCGGCGTCGGCTATCGGCTGAGCGTTGAATAGCGTCATGCCGCGGCATCGTGTTGGGCGCGTTCAACGGCCCGTCGCGATTGCGCTGTTACGGTCGCGCGCTGCGCTGATGGCGAAGCTGTAGATGGCCTCGATCTGGGGCAAGATGATCGACGGCGCCAGTTGCCGCCGCACCAGCTTGCGGCGGGCCGCGCCCTCACGGGCGCGCAGGAGCGGGTCTTGCACCAGCCTCTTCACCGCGGCCGCCATGCCGGCCGTATCGCCGACCGCGAACAGCCGCTCCGGCGGCAACAGATCGCTCATGTTGCCGACATTGGTCGACACAACCGGCAGCGCTTGCGCCATCGCCTCCAGCGGCGCGATCGGCGCCTCCTCGATGACCGAGGCGCAGACATAGACGTCCATCGCCGGCATCAGCTTGATCGCGTCGTCGCGGTGGCCGGCCAGGTGCACGCGGCCGGCGAGTTGCGGATCGGCCATCGCCTTGCCGAGGTCGCGCGTCGCCTTGGGCTCTGTCGGATGCCTGCCGATGAGCAGCAGTTCCGCATCGACGCCGCCGGCGACCAGATGGCCGAGCAGCCGCACGATGTCGGCTTGCCTTTTGCGCTGGTCGATCGCCCCGACCGCACCGATGACGAACCGGACAGGTTTCAGTCCCAGCACACCGCGTGCGGCGGACCGCGCCTCCGGCGAGGCTGGCACCAGCGCATCGACATCGAACATGTTTGGTACGTTGAAGATGCGCCGCGGCGCCACCAGCCAGCGCCGAGCATAATAGGAAATAGTCTGCTCGCTCAGCCCGACGACCGCATGGGCGAACATCCACGGCAGCTGGTAACGCCGCGCATGCGCGGTCATCACCGATGGCACGCCGTCGGCGACGCGAAACACCATCAGGAACTTGTTGGCGCCGGCGCCGTGCGCGTGCACCAGCGTGCGTCCCCAGTCGCGAATGGCATAACCGGTGCGATAGAGTTCGGCCGGCTTCATGCTGAAGCTCGTTTCGAACAGCGTGACCGGTCCGGCGAAATTCTGTCGGGCGATCCACGAATTGTGCGGGTGCACGAGCATGACCTGATGACCGGCGCGCAACTGCGCGTCTATCAGCGTCTTCAGGCTCGCGGCGACGCCGTTCAGCACAGGGTGACTGATCATATGAGCGATGCGCAGGCGCGGCGCAGCTCTTCCTTCCGCCACCACGAGCGGCTCTTCGACCTTGAAAGACGCGGTATGCTTCACTGCCATCCGCTCCATGGCAGACCGATTGCAATTATGAGCCTGGGTTCGGCCTGGGCGCGTCCCTTTATTCCAGACGATTCGTTTACCATTATCAATCGCCGCGGCCGTAACGACCGCGTAATCCCCTTGTGACTCGGTTCCTGCTGCCACCGGCTTGTCAGCAGAAGCTGCGCCTGCAGGCCTTGATGCTGGCGCGGCCTTTTCATTCCCCGTGTTTCCGCCCATATTTCCGGCATGGCCAAATCTCCCGACAAAAACGCCCGCCCGGCGACGGACGGTGGTTATCGCAAGCGCGGCAATCCGCTAACCGACTATCTCGACGCATCCGAACCCTTGCATCGCGGCGGTTTTGAGGAAGCGCCGCAGGCGCCGCTCTCCGGAACGCCACTTTCCGGCTCGGTGTCGCAGTGGGCGGAAGAGATCGCGCGGGAGGCGGAGCCGGATTCGCCACTGCGCAAGACTGAAGGCAAGTCCGGAGCGAAACCGGCGAAAAGGATCCCCGAGCGTTCAACCGCGCCGACCAAAACCGCGCGGGGCACCTCGATGGGTGGCGCGGCAAGCGCGCGCGAGCGCGCCGCCGCAGGCCTCAACCCGGTACCCGGCCTCGACATCAGCCTGGAGGACGCCGAGGCGCTGCCGAAATCGGGCGTCACCGCGACCGTCGAGGCATTGTCGGCGCTGATCGAGAGCGGCAACCCGCTGCACAAGAACGGCCAGATCTGGACACCGCATCGCCCTGCCCGGCCGGAAAAATCGGAAGGCGGCATCCCCATCCAGATGGTGTCGGACTTTCAGCCGGCCGGCGACCAGCCGACCGCGATCAAGGATCTGGTCGAAGGCGTAGACTCAGCCGAGCGTACCCAGGTGCTGCTCGGCGTCACCGGCTCGGGCAAGACCTTCACCATGGCCAAGGTGATCGAGGAGACGCAGCGCCCCGCCCTCATCCTGGCGCCCAACAAGACGCTGGCGGCCCAGCTCTATTCCGAGTTCAAGAAGTTCTTCCCCGACAACGCGGTCGAGTATTTCGTCTCCTACTACGACTATTACCAGCCGGAGGCGTACGTTCCGCGCACCGACACCTACATCGAGAAGGAATCCTCGATCAACGAGCAGATCGACCGCATGCGCCACTCGGCGACGCGCTCGCTGCTGGAGCGCGACGACGTTATCATCGTCGCCTCGGTCTCGTGCATCTACGGTATCGGCTCGGTCGAGACCTATACGGCGATGACCTTCCAGATGACGGTCGGCGACCGCATCGACCAGCGCCAATTGCTCGCCGACCTCGTCGCCCAGCAGTACAAGCGCCAGGACGTCAACTTCGTGCGCGGCTCCTTCCGCGTGCGCGGCGACACCATCGAGCTGTTTCCCGCCCACCTGGAGGACCGCGCCTGGCGGGTCACGCTGTTCGGCGACGAGATCGAGTCGATCACCGAGTTCGACCCGCTCACCGGCCACAAGACCGGCGAACTGAAGAGCGTGAAGATCTACGCCAACTCGCACTACGTGACGCCGCGCCCGACGTTGAATCAAGCCATCAAGTCGATCAAGGAAGAACTGCAATACCGCCTGCAAGAGCTTGAAAAGGCTGGGCGCCTGCTGGAGGCGCAGCGGCTGGAGCAGCGTACACGCTTCGACCTGGAGATGCTGGAGGCGACCGGTTCGTGCGCCGGCATCGAAAACTATTCGCGTTATCTGACCGGCCGCATGCCGGGCGACCCGCCGCCGACGCTGTTCGAGTACGTGCCCGACAATGCACTGATCTTCATCGACGAGAGCCACGTCACCGTGCCGCAGATCGGCGGCATGTACCGCGGCGACTTTCGGCGCAAGGCGACGCTTGCGGAGTATGGGTTCCGCCTGCCATCCTGCATGGACAACCGGCCGCTGCGCTTCGAGGAGTGGGACGCCATGCGACCGCTGTCGGTTGCCGTGTCGGCGACGCCGGGCGGCTGGGAGATGGAGCAGGCCGGCGGCGTTTTCGCCGAGCAGGTCATCCGCCCGACCGGCCTGATCGACCCGCCCGTCGAGGTGCGGCCGGCCAAGACGCAGGTCGACGACGTGCTCGGCGAGATCCGCGACACGACGCGCGCTGGCTACCGCACGCTGGTCACGGTGCTGACCAAACGCATGGCCGAGGACCTCACCGAATACCTGCACGAGCAGGGCGTGCGTGTGCGCTACATGCACTCCGACATCGATACGCTGGAGCGCATCGAGATTTTGCGCGACCTCCGGCTGGGCGCGTTCGACGTGCTGGTCGGCATCAACCTGTTGCGCGAAGGCCTCGACATCCCCGAATGCGGCTTCGTCGCCATCCTCGACGCCGACAAGGAAGGGTTTTTGCGCTCGGAGACCTCGCTGATCCAGACCATCGGCCGCGCCGCCCGCAACGTCGACGGCAAGGTCGTCCTCTACGCCGACACCGTCACCGGCTCCATGGAGCGGGCGATGGCCGAGACCAACCGCCGCCGCGAGAAGCAGATGGCGTGGAACGAGGCCAACGGCATCACCCCGGAAAGCGTGAAGTCCCGCATCGCCGACATTCTCGAATCGGTCTACGAGAAGGACCACGTGCGGCCCGACATTTCCGGCTTCGCCGACAGCGGCGCCATGGTCGGCAACAATCTTCAAGCGCATCTCGAGCATCTCGAGAAGGAGATGCGTAACGCCGCCGCCGACCTCGACTTCGAGCGCGCCGCGCGGCTGCGCGACGAGATCAAGCGGCTGCGCGAGGCCGAACTCGCCATCGCCGACGACCCGCTGGCGCGCGAGGCCGAAGGCCTCAGCCCGGTCTCGGGCCGGGAGAAGGGCAAGCACAACAAGGGCGTCGCCCGGCACCGCACGGCCGAGGAGCAGGAGCGCTTCCGCCAGCGCGAGGCGGAACGCGCCGCCGAAGCGGCGGAAAAGGCGGCGCGACCGAACCTGTTCCGCAAGCCGGAGCTGGACGAGATGGGCCGCGGGGGCGACTATGCTACCCCGGCCAAAGGCAAGCCGCTGTTCGCGAAACCCTCGATCGACGACATGGGGCCGGGCACCGACATGCCGACGCCGGCCGGCGCCGTGTCGCGCTCGCTGTTCAAGAAGCAGAGCGCGCGCGAGGCGCACGGCTCCGACTACGGCGTTCCGGACGACGGCGGTCGCTCGCTGTTCCGCAAGAACGCGCTCGACGAGATGACGGTGCGCCGCACCGAGAAGCCAGTCGACGGCGTCAAACCGGTCAAGCGCGAAAAGATCGGCGTCGGCAGTTATGAGGACCCGGCCGATACCGCCCAGCGCAAGCGCCGCCCCGGCAAGACAGGCCGGCCGGGGCAGTAAGCGGCTCGGTCGGCTGACGAATTGCGCTGGCGCGTGTTAACTCTCTCGGCAGGGAATCGCGCTTGGGGGAATTGATGAGATTATCTGGCTTGCTGCGCGCCGAGGCGGCGCTCGCTTTGGTCTGCCTGTGGGCAACCGTCGGCGCGGCGAACGAACGCCTGCCCATCGTCCTCGTCTCGTCCAGCCCGGGTTTTGACCAAGCGTGCAGCACCTATTACGGCCAGGGTAACGACCAGGACGTCGAGGCTGCCGACGCGGGCGAGTTCTGCGCCTGCCTGGCCGATGAATTGGAGGGTCAGGGTCAGGACGCCCTGGAATTCTTCGCCCGCACCTATTCCGAGGACCTCACCACCTTCATCCACGAATACCCCAGAGGCGACGCCTGGATGGAGGGGTCGTTCGCCGCCGACAGGATCTGCAAAGGCGATGACGACGCCTGAACGGCGCTTCCAGCGTCTTTCCCTCAAGGCAGGCAGGGTTTTGTTGAATCCGGCCGCGCAACAGCGACGAATATGGCCGGCAAATCATGCCACCGTGAAAAACTTTGGCGTGATGAACAGTCGCGGGATATTGGCGTGTGGAGCGTATTGACCCGCTGAGGGACGCGCGCGACGAGACGAGCGCGTCTGCTCCCACAGCAAAACTACGCCTCAGGCGCCGACCGCGTCCAGCCCGGCATTGACGAGATTCAACGGCAATCGGCGGCCATCGCGCCAGGTCGAGGCTATACCCGAGGCGATACGGCGGCGCCGCTCGTCGGGGCGTTCACTGAGGCCGAGTTCGGCGCAGACGGCTTCGATGGCACGTTCGATTTCGGCCCGCGCCGTGGCGTCAAGCGTCATGTCGCGTTCGATCGCATCGGCGTCGAAAGGCTTCGTCCGGGACGGTTGACGTATCATGGCAGGGCCTCCTTCCGCTTCGTCAACGCGTTTTCCTCCAAATCGCTCTGTCGGCGACCTTCCGCATAGGGAACCCGTTGATTCGGGATTCACCAAGACCAAATTAATCACTTATTATATCGGACATAAACTTTTTGTGATCCACGGCGACCGGACGGTTCACTCAACAACCCATTCAAGCCGCGCAGGCGGCGCCTCCATTCACCCCTCAGACACGAGGGATCACTGGCGCGGCAATTCAACCACCCGGCGGTAGAGATGCCACGTGGCATGGCCGAGCACGGGTATGACGATTATCAGCCCTGCAAAGACCGGGATCGAGCCGACGGCAAGAAGCACCGCAACGATCAATCCCCAGGCGGCCATCGTCACCGGGTTGGCGGCAACGGCGCGAAACGACGTCGCCATCGCCTCATAGGCACCGACGTCCCGGTCGAGCAGAAGCGGGAAGGCAACCACGGTGGTGCACAGCACCAGGACGGCGAAAATCAGGCCGACCACGCAACCGACGACGATCAAATGCCAGCCGGCGCTGGTGCTGAACACCTGCGAGGCAAAGCTCGTTAGTGATTCCGGCACCGTCTCGCCGAAGATCGAGATGTAGATCGCGCGCGCCGCCAGAAGCCAGGCGATGAACACCGCGAAAAGGAATGCGCCAACGGCGGCGATCGCCGGCACGGCGGGCGAATGGCGGACATCGAGCGCGTTCGACCAAGAGGCATCAAGTCCATCCTCGCGGCGGCGGCTGATCTCGTAAAGGCCGATGGCGGCGAACGGGCCGAGCAGCGCGAAACCCGACATCAGCGGGAACAGCATCGGCAGCGCGTTGTTGCCGGAGGTCCAGGCGGCCAGCACCACGCCGACCAGCGGATAGACGATGCAGATGAAAATCACGTGAGACGGCTTCGCCATGAAATCGTCGAGCCCCAAGCGCAGCACGTCGACAAGGTCGGCGAATTCGATCTGGCGGACATTCGGGTGGACGATCCTGTCCCCCGCGCCCGCGATGACATGAAAACTGGCCATGACCGTTCCTCCTTCTCAGGTTCGGATCGGTCGCGCCACGACGGGCCGTGTGATCGGTCGCTCGGCCACGCAGGACGCGACCCATGGTCGCAGTATAGGCAATCGCGAAGCGCTTGGCATCAACGGATTGAGAAGGCCTTGACGGCAGTTGTGGATCACCGGCTTCGATCGTGTGGGCGCTTCACCCGAACGGCGGGACCGATACGCCGCGCGGCAACACCGCAAGCACCTTGAACAGCGCGCCCATCCCGGCATCCCCGGCGAGCCGCTCGACAGCCGCGCGGATGTCGTCGCGCGCCGCCTCGGTGGCATTCGCGCCAAGCCGGCCGGCACGCTCAAGCAGGCCGAGCCCGAGCAGGAATTCGCCTTGAGTCGCCATATGGGTCGCGAGCCCGCCTGCCTGGACCGCCGCCGACAGCGCGGCAAAATCGACATGCGATGTCAGGTCGGCCCCGCCGGGATTGGCCAGCACGTCCTCCGGCCGATGTTTTCGCACCGCCTGAAGGGTATCGCCGAAACCCGGGTGGAAGTGACCGTAGTCGAAGAACAGCCCTGCCCCGCCGCAGGCGGTGATTCGCTCCACGATCACCTGCATCAACGCCGTCCGGGCCGGCGCGACCTCGAAAATCGTACCGTCCGTTGCATTGTCCGCGTGCTCTGGCAGCAGCGCCGTGTCGAGCGAACCGATACCGGCGACGAAGCGCAGCTCACCGGCCTCATCGAGGCCGACGCAGCGCTCGCGCCAATTGCCGCCTGTCTTGACGTACTGGCGGATCGGTATGGCGTCGAACAGCTCGTTGGCGACGATAAGCAGCGGCCGGCGCGGCAGCGTGTCCACGCTGGTGTGCCAGTCGAAACGGACACCGCTGTCCCGAAGCGTGTGGCCTTGCACCGTGGCGAGGCGTGGGCTGGTCTCGATCAGCGCGAAGCCGGCGGCAGCGCGAAGGGCCGGTTCGATCTTGCCGAGCGTGCGCACGATGTCCCTGGCAAGGGTGCCGCGGCCCGGTCCGATCTCCACGACCAGCGGCGCCGGCGGTCGGTCGAGCGCCTGCCACGCGGCGGCCAGCCAGACACCGACCAGTTCGCCGAACATCTGGCTGATTTCCGGGGCGGTGACGAAGTCGCCCCCGCGACCGAACGGCTCGCGGGTCGTGTAGTAACCGTCGGTCGGATCGGAGAGGCACAGCGCGAAATAGTCGGCGATGCCGATCGGACCGCCGGCCGTTATCAGCGCCGTCAGGCGCTCCTTCAAGGCGGTCATGCCGGTTGCGGAGTCTCGGTCCGGCGCGCCGTTGCCATTGCCCAGGCGCCGATGAGCACCATCGGCAGCGACAGCACCATGCCCATGGTCAGCCACCCGCCGAACAGGTAACCCAGCTGCGCATCTGGCTCGCGGAAGAATTCGACGAAGATGCGCGCCGCACCGTAACCCGCGACGAAGGCACCGGACACGAAGCCGGGGCTTTTCAGCTTGCCGAAAGAATGCGTCAGCATGCGCAGCAGCATGAATAGCACCAGGCCTTCCAGCAGCGCCTCGTAGAGCTGACTCGGATGGCGGGTGAACGGCCCGCCATTCGGAAATTCGATCGCCCACGGTACGTCGGCCGGCCGGCCCCACAGCTCCGAATTGATGAAGTTGGTGCAACGCACCAGCCCGAGCGCCACCGGCACGCCGGCGGCAATGACGTCGAACATCGTCCACACCGGAATACCGCGCGAGCGCGCGAACAGGATCATGGCGAGCGTCGTGCCGGCGAAGCCGCCGTGGAACGACATGCCGCCCTGCCACACCGCGAAAATGTCGAACGGGTTCTGCAGGTAGCGGGCGAAATCGTAGAACAGCACGTAGCCGACGCGCCCGCCGAGCACGATGCCGATCGCCGCCCAGACGAGGAAGTCGTCGACGTCCTCGGGTCTCATCGGCGGCTTGCCGTCGGGCCAGAGCAGCGGGTCGGACACCAGCCGCTTCGAATACCACCAGCCGAACAGGATGCCGACGACATAGGCGATACCATACCAGTGGATCGCCAGCGGGCCGATGCTGAGCGCGATCGGGTCGATGTCGGGGAACGGCAGCGCCGCGAGCGGCAGGAAGATGAAGTCGGTCAACGCGGTCACGCTACGTTGTGGGGGCTGGGTCGGCGCGGACCATGGTCCAGGCTTTCGGCGGGGTCAAGGCAACGTCTTGCATTGCGGGAGCGTCGGGATTACCTCCGTTGAAAGCAGCGGAGGCTAGCCATGACGACCGGACCGAACCGCATCCTCGACGAGTTTGCCAAGCTTGTGACCGACGCGGCCGGCGCCGCGCAGGGCGTGCGCCGCGAGGTCGAGACGGCCTTCCGCTCGCAGGCCGAGAAGATCCTGAACACCATGGACGTGGTTCAGCGCGAGGAGTTCGAGGCAGTCCGCGACATGGCGGTGAAGGCACGCGCCGAGAACAAGCGCCTGGCTGCCCGCCTCGAAGCGCTCGAGGCCAGGCTGGGTGGAGACACGGTGGAAGCATTCGAAAAGCCTTCGAACGAACCGAAGAAGCGCTCCGGACGGTCCGCGAAAGACGATTCCCAGAAATAATTGATTAAATTTTTCCACAGCCGGTTTTCGAAAAAAGCGCTTTGCCGTGAATCCTTTATGCCCTTTGCGTGACTCTTCTTGCGAACGGCTGTCCACATCCTGATCGCTTCACCCCAAAAAAGGGGCTGGTCACGTGACTCACGATCAATACACTGAATTTGCTGCATGATTCGGGACGGGATCACCAGCCGGCAGGCGGAGCCAGGCCAGGGATAGGTTGCGCCGACAACCCTGTCGAACCGCTTTGACGATATCGCGTCCGCTGCCGGAGGCTCCGGCATGCATGGCAACGGCAGGGGAAGACGTAATGGAACTGGTCGAACTCGAGGTCGCACGCGATATCCACCCCGTCGATGTGATCGAGCAGGTCGCCCACAACAACGACTGGGCATTCGAGCGCACCGGCGACGACGAGATCGCCATATCGGTCGTCGGCAGCTGGACCGACTATCACGTGTCGTTTTCCTGGATGGAGGATTTCGAGGCGCTGCATCTGGCCTGCGCCTTCGACATCAAAGTTCCGGAGACCCGCACGCTGGAGGTCATGCGTCTGCTGTCGCTGATCAACGAGCAGCTGCTGTTCGGCCATTTCGACCTGTGGGAACAGGAAGGCGCTATCATGTTCCGCCAGTCGCTGCTGCTTGCTGGCGGCGTCGAGCCCTCGAGCCAGCAGGTCGAGGTGCTGCTGTCGAGCGCACTTGAAGCTTGCGAATGTTACTTCCAGGCTTTCCAGTTCGTCGTCTGGTCCGGCACATCGGCCAGGGACGCCTTGTCGGCGGTGCTTTTCGAGACCCAGGGAAGCGCCTGAGCAATGCATGGCGGCGGCCCGGTCAGACCGGAAATCAGCTTCGCCGATTTCGACAAGGTCGACATCAGGGCCGGTACCATCGTCGAAGCCGAGCCTTATCCGGAAGCGCGCAAGCCGGCGATCAAGTTGAAAATCGACTTCGGCCCGGAGATCGGGGTGAAGCGTTCGTCGGCGCAGATCACCAAATATTATGCCCCGGAGACGCTCGTCGGCCGACAGGTCTTCGCCGTGGTCAACTTCCCGCCGCGGCAGATCGGAAAATTCATGTCGGAGGTGCTCACCCTCGGCTTCCCGGACGAGCAGGGCGACGTGGTGCTCGGCGCGATCGAGCGCAAGGTGCCGGACGGCGGGCGGTTGTTCTAGGACTGTATCTCCACGACTCCGGTTCATCGCGACCGCGTTCACGCGGCGCTGACTTGCTGGCCGATATATGGCCGGCCAAGCGCACATAAACGCCTGCCCGGTCTCAGGGAACCAACCGCCCTCTCCGAACTTTCCGTTCCGCCAGGCGGCCAAAGGAGCGGAGCGTTGAAGCGGGTGGACGAGGAGTTGTCCGGGTCGGAGGCGGCAGCGAAGGAAGCCGCCCTCGCCTATGTCAGCGACGAGCGCCCAGGCATCCGCCGCCGGCGCGCCGGCAACGGCTTCTTCTACCTTGCTCCGACAGGCAAACGGATAACCGAGCCGGCCATGCGCGACCGCATCGGCGGGCTAGCCATACCGCCCGCATGGACCGATGTCTGGATCTCCCCAAAAGCCAACGGCCATATCCAGGCGACCGGCCGTGATGCGAAGGGGCGCAAGCAGTACCGCTACCATCCACGCTGGACGCTCTGTCGCGACGAGGCGAAGTTCTCCAGCCTGCTCGCCTTCGCCTACGCCCTTGCGCCGCTGCGCGACAGGATCGACGCCGACCTGCGCAAGATCGGCCTGCCGCGCGAAAAGGTCGTCGCCTCGGTGATCTGGCTGCTCGACAACACGATGATCCGCGTCGGCAACGTCGCCTATGCGCGGGACAACAAAAGTTTTGGCCTGACGACCTTGAAAAGCCGCCATGTGACTGTCGAGGGCGCGCGCCTGCGCTTCACCTTCAAGGGCAAATCCGGCAAGGAATGGCGCATCCAGCTGGTGGACCGGCGCATCGCGAAGATTGTACGGCGCATTCAGGAACTGCCGGGCCAGCAGCTCTTCCAGTATCTCGACGAGATGGGAGACCGCCATTCCGTCGCCTCGCACGACATCAACGCCTACATCCGTGATGCCTGCGGCGGCGACTTCACCTCAAAACATTTCCGCACCTGGGGCGGCACCATCCACGCCGCGTCGCTGTTCGCCGAAACCCCGGTGCCGGAGTCGGTGACGGCACGCAAGCGAACGATGAACGCCGTGATCGACGCGGTGGCGGCACGGCTTGTCAACACCCGTGCCGTCTGCCGCAGCTGCTACATCCATCCGCGCGTACTGGAGCGTTGGGCGGACGGTCAACTGCCGGCCGAACTCGCGGCGGCGCGCCGCTCCCGCCGCAAGGTGCCGGATGGCCTCGACGAGGAGGAGGCGGTGGTGCTCAAATGGCTGGCGGCCAACTCCGCTGCGGCACCGAGCTCCGCCTGAGACCCTTTCGTCGTCGCGGATCAACGACCCGATCAAATTTGGACGCAGCCCCACCTCGCATTCCCGTTGTGTAACCGGCAAAAATGCCCGATATCCAGCCCAATCGCGCACGAGGGGCTGTGATGAGCGATTCTATCCGGGAAGTGACGTCGGTCTCCTGGTTCGGCCGCATCGGTCGCTCCATCGGCGGCCTGGTCATCGGCCTTCTGCTGATCCTTGTCGCGATCGTGCTGTTGTTCTGGAACGAAGGCCGGGCGGTGACTACCGCCAAGGCGCTCGCCGAGGGCGCCGGCATCGTCGTGTCGGCATCGGCCGACCAGGTCGATCCCGCCAATGACGGCAAGCTCGTGCATGTGGAAGGCAACGTAACGGCCGGTTCGACACCCGCCGATCCCGACTTCGGCATTGCAGCGCCGGGGTTGCGGCTCGTTCGCTCGGTCGAGATGTACCAGTGGCGGCAGGACTCCAGGTCCGAGACCACGACCAAGGTCGGCGGCGGCGAGGAGACGGTCACCACCTACACCTATTCGAAAGGCTGGTCGGACAGGGCGATCGATTCTTCCGGCTTCAGGCAGCCGAGCGGGCACGCCAACCCCTCGATGGAAATCCAGGACCGCACCTATCAGGTGCCGGAGGCGACGCTCGGCGCCTTCACGCTGGATCGGCCTGTGCTCGACCAGGTCGGCGATGATACCCGGCTGCCCGTCCGGCCAGACCAGGTCGCGGCGGTGCGCGCAGCCTTCCAGGGCCAGACAAAGGTGAGCGTCGTCGACGGCCGCATCTATCTCGGAAAGGACCCGGCGGCGCCCGCGGTCGGGGATTACCGCATCGCTTACTCGATCGCTCCGGCAGGCAGCTATAGCGTCATCGGCAAGCAGGCTGGCGTCATGTTCCGGCCCTATGCCACCAGGGCTGGCTACGACCTCCTGATGGTAAGCAGCGGCCTGGTGCCTGCGGAGAAAATGTTCGCCGACGCGGTGGCTGACAACACCATGCTGACGTGGATCCTGCGCATCGTTGGCCTCGCCGTGCTGTGGTTCGCCTTCATGCTGTTCCTGGCGCCGCTCGGCGTCGTCGCCGACGTGCTGCCATTCCTCGGCAGCATCGTGCGGCTGGGCACCGGCGTGCTTGCTTTCGTGCTGGCGCTGCTGGCCGGCGTTACCACGATCGCCGTCGCCTGGTTCTGGTACAGGCCGCTCTTCGCGATCACGCTGGTGGCAATTACCCTGGCCGTGGCGTTTGCGTTGTCGCGTCTCGGTAAATCTCGCCCGGCTCCCGTGCCTGCCGCCGCGCGGCCTGCCGCGCCGGCCTAGAGCAATTCCAGGAGAAGTGGAAACCGGTTCTCCGTCCGGAATTGCGTAAAAACAATGAGATAGAGCATTTCCGCGATTCGGAGAAAAGCGGAAAAGCTCTAGGCGCGCACTGGCTGAACGCCGTCCGCCATCGCCGGCTGCGGCCGGTGCGTGGCGCTGACGTGCCGCAGGAATGTCGCCGCGCAGGCCGCCCAACTGTAAGCCGCTGCCTTCTCGCGCGGCACGTCGCGTGGGATGGCCAGTGCCGCGAGCGCTGCCGCCTTGAGGTCGCCGTCGGCAAGAACGCCACCGACGCCGTCGGCGAAGATGTCGGCCGGCCCGGTGACGTTGTACGCCGCCACCGGCAGGCCGCTTGCCAACGCCTCAAGCAGCACGATGCCAAAGGTGTCTGTACGGCTGGGAAACACGAACACATCGCTTGACGCGTAGATGTCGGCGAGATCGGTACCCGTGCGCAGGCCGAGGAAGGTGACGTCGGGATAGCGGTCCTTCATCGTGGAGAGCGCCGGCCCGTCACCGACCACCACCTTGCTGCCCGGCAGGTCGAGGTCGAGGAAGGCCGGCAGGTTCTTCTCCACCGCCACCCGGCCGACCGACAGGAAGATCGGCCGCGGCAGGTCGAGAACCTGCTGGCGGTCCGGACGGTAGAGCTCCATGTCGACGCCGCGCGTCCACAGCCGCACATGCCGGAAGCCACGCCCGGTGAGTTCCTGCGCCAGCGACGGCGTCGCCACCAGCGTTCCCGCCCCCGCGTTGTGAAAGCGGCGCAGCCACCCGTAGAGCCAGCTTTCCGGTATCGGAACGCGCGCATGCACGTATTCGGGAAAGCGCGTGTGATAGCTGGTGGTGAATATGTGGCCGCGCGAGCGGCAATGACGTCGCGCCAGTATGCCGAGCGGCCCTTCCGTCGCTATGTGGATGTGGTCAGGCCCGAAGCTCTCGATCCGCTCCGCAACCTTCCCCGGCGAGGCAAGTGCCAGCCGGATGTCCGGATAGGACGGCAGCGGGATCGTACGAAATCCGGCGGGCGTCAAGAAGCCGACCGCGACGCCGAGCGTGGCGAGATTGTCGGCGAGGTTCTGCAAGGTGCGGACGACACCGTTCACCTGCGGATGCCAGGCGTCCGTGACGATGAGGATGCGCCGGCACGCATCGCTCCCGGCCACGACGTTCGACGCCGAGGCCGGTTCCGTCCAAGAGGGTACGACAGGCGATCGCATGCCGCCTTATGTGCAGATTCGATGACGCCGGCGTGACGGTTGTAATGCCGCGATTCCGATAGACGCTTGACCCGAGCGCGCGCTGAGTCCTGCTTGCGTTTGGCCCTACCGGTTGGCCGGCCTTGCACTGGCGAGCGGCCAAAGGTGGCACTACCTTGGCAGCCCGGCATTACGTCCACTGAAGAACGTGTTCGACTTGACATTCGCAGGCTATCCGGGCGGCGAGTTGCTGTTCCTTTTGGTCTCGGCGCTGATAGCCGGGCTGGCGCGCGGCTTTTCCGGCTTCGGCGCGGCGCTGATCTTCGTTCCGCTCGGCAGCGCCGCCGTTGGCCCGAAGCTGGCAGTGCCGCTGCTTCTGGTCGTCGATGCCGTCACCACGCTCGGCATGCTGCCCGGTGCCTGGCGGCAGGCCGATCGGCGCGACGTCGGCACCATGGCGAGCGGCGCCTTCTTCGGCATTCCCGCCGGCACTTATGTGCTCGCCAACGCCGACCCGCTGACGATCCGTTGGGCGATCGCCGCGCTGGTCATCGTCATGCTCGGGCTGCTCGTTTCCGGCTGGCGCTATCACGGTCGGCCGAAAGCGCCAGTTACTGTGCTGGTGGGCGGCGTGGCGGGTTTCTGTTCGGGTGCATCCCAGGCCGGTGGTCCGCCGGTGGTCGCCTACTGGCTGGGCGGTGCGATCGAGCGTCGGACCGTTCGCGCCAACATCGTGCTTTATTTCGCGATATCTAGCCTGTTTTCCATCATCTCGTACCTTGCCGGCGGATTGTTCAACACCAACGTGCTGCTGCTCGCCGCGCTGACCGCTCCGGCCTACGGGATCGGCCTCTACGGCGGCTCGCACATGTTCGGCATCGCCAGCGAGGCGATCTTCCGCCGGACCTGCTATGTGCTGATCGGCGCAGCCACCGCCATCAGCCTTCCTGTGCTGGACGGTATCTTGCGCTGATCGCGATCGACGCACGAGCCCCCGGTTTGCCTGCCGGACAGGTTCGGTGGCGCGAAGGCCGGTGGAGCGCCACACCGGCGACCGGGCGTCTCGGCCTACAAGGTGACGGTCTTGCCGCTGCTCCAGTCGACTTTTCCAGCGGAGTCCGCCTTGTATACCGTCGCCTTGCCACCGTTCGAGTAGACACCGTCTGCGAACAGTTTCTGCTCCTTCTTGCGGCGGTCGACGATCGAAGGCGGCGACTTCCAGTTCATGAACTGCGCGGCGGCCTTCTTCTTGTCACCAGCGTTCAGCGACTTGACCAGGGCAGCTTTCTTGATGCCGCCGGTATTGAAGTGAAACGAGACCAGCGCGTCGAACTCCGTCGCAGACACCGTAACCGTCAGAACCGAGTTCACGTCCGCGACGTAACTCTTCAGGTCTTTCTTGAAGAGGTCCAGCACTTCGTCCAGGGTCAGCTTGCCCGTGAAGGTTTTCGGGTCCGGTGGGCCTGCCGCTTTGGTATGCCCGATCCCGAGCGTCCAGACCTTTACAGAATCCTGATATCGGGTCTGAACGATACCCTCATGGCCCGCCAGTTCCTTCAGGCCGGCATTGGAAATGTTCATTTTCGCCATCGATGCCCCCTCAAAGATAGGCAGCCAGCGCCGGAGCGAGCGGCGTTGCCTCAGGTATTTCATGTTGACGAAGCCTGCATGCGTGTCCGAGCCGTTGACGTCGACGGACGCCCAACGCGTCAGGTACCGCTTCCGCGTGCCCGGCGAGGGATGGATACAGGCAGATTTTGGCCCATAGGCGATCGAGCGGATGTGAACGGTCGCACCATGGTTCAACGTCGTGACGCTTGCGGAACCGGCGTCGGGAAGCCGCCGTACGGTCAAAGGACTGCCCGGCGACTTGACCTTGGTCTTGAAGCCCAGCGGCGAGGGGCTGGCCAGCATGTCGTGCAGAGGCGTGAAATCGAACAACGGCCCGGGGTCGAACTTTCCCATGATCGCGACGTCATGATGCCCGACCACATGTTCGATCGGATAAGTCTTGATGATGTCCTCGGCGATCTTGTTGCACGAGGCGATGAGCTTGGCGGGATAGACCTCCCATCTCTGCATGCTCGCGTCGTCCGGGTTGTAGATCAGCTTTCCGGGAGCCGAAGCCGAGCCGCCGTAGGCATACCCCTTGTTCATGAGACAGATGCCGACCGAGCCACGCTGCAAGGACGACCCCAGCGTCACGTCCGATTGCGCTTTCCAGTTGCTTAGGCCGGGGTGCGCTGCATGCTCGGTGAAGCGGCGCGTCTGGTAAGCGGTCCCGTCCTTTTCGATCAGGATGTGGTAACTGAGATTCGCCGCATTGAGCGCCGTCACGGCTGCGGCTACCGTATCGGTGACGGAATAGTGGATGACCAGCACTTTCGGCGTCTGCGTGGTGCCGACATGGCTCAGCGGCTGCTTGGCTATGCCGTTGATATAGTGTCCCGTTATAGACATTCTTCCCCTCCCTTGGATTTAGACCCCGATTTTCTCCCCCAGACAAAGCAAAGTCATCGTACCCATCGCAAAATTGCTTCAGCAATTTATTCACTTCATGTATAATTCAGAGCGCAACTATCGCACCAAAATACCAACTCTGCAATTGAATGTTGCGACGGCTAAATATTTCGATCTCGGTAGAAGTTCGGCAGTTTTCGTTTGCCCGGACGGCGATTGGGTGGGGCGTATCAGCTTCCGCCGGGCCGCTTCCAACCGGTTGATGTCGCGCCCTGAACGATCTATGCTTCGAGCGTTTCGGGGGCATGGTGGACTCCCCGTAAGGCGCCCCGCCCAAGCTCCGCCTTCGCAGACCATGCGGAGGAATCCATGCCCCGTCGTCTATCCCCTCAGGAAGTGCCGCTGCTCGTCGGCTCGGCTCCTTGCCCCTTGCCCATAGATATGCGCCGCGCGCCACGGCCGAAACCCGTAGCTTGCCGTTAGAAGAGCGCCTCGCATGGATCGGAGGACAATCTCATCGCCGTCGGTGCCGCTGCCGGAAGCGATCGCGGTATTCGCAAAAATCGGCCTGCTCTCGTTTGGCGGGCCGGCCGGTCAGATCGCGCTGATGCACCGCGTGCTGGTTGAGGAAAAGCGCTGGCTCGACGAAGCGCGTTTTCTCCACGCGCTCAATTATTGCATGCTGCTGCCTGGGCCGGAAGCGATGCAACTCGCCACCTACGCCGGCTGGCTGCTGCATGGCGTACGCGGCGGGCTGATCGCCGGGCTGCTGTTCGTGCTGCCGGGCGCGGTGGTGATCACGGCGCTGTCGGCGCTCTATTTCAGCCTCGGCCACGCGCCTGTCGTGCAGGGGCTGCTGTTCGGACTGAAGGCGGCGGTACTCGCGGTGGTGGTCGAGGCGCTGATCAAGGTGGCGCGGCGGGCCCTGAAGGGCAAGGTGGCCGTCGGCCTGGCAGCGCTCGCCTTCATCGCCATCGCCTTCCTCAAGCTGCCGTTCCCGGCGATCGTGCTTGGCGCTGCGCTGTTCGGCGCGTTCTGGTCGCGCATCGGCACACGGATGGGCGGCGCGACCGCTGCCGGTGACTCCCCGGCAGCGAGCCTCGTCATGCCGGAATGGACGCGGCCGACATTCGTCCGTTTTGCTTCGACGCTGGCGATCTGGCTTGCCGTCTGGTTCGTGCCGCTGGCGGTTCTGATCCTGGCGCTCGGCGTAGACCACGTGTTTACCGCCGAAGCGGTGTTCTTCTCCAAGATGGCGATGGTGACGTTCGGCGGGGCCTATGCGGTGCTCGCCTACGTGGCGCAGCAGGCGGTCGACGTCTATGGCTGGCTGAGACCGGACGAGATGCTGACCGGCCTCGGTCTGGCCGAAACCACGCCGGGGCCGCTGATCCTCGTACTTGTCTATGTCGGGTTTCTCGGTGGCGCTCGGCTCTCCGGCCTCGAGCCGTTTGCAGGGGGGTTGGCCGGCGCGGCGGTGACCTTATGGTTCACCTTCGTGCCGTGCTTCCTGTGGATATTCGTCGGTGCACCTTACATCGAGACGCTACGCAACGTGCGCTGGCTGGCCGGCGCGCTGTCGGCCGTCACCGCGGCGGTGGTCGGCATCATCGCCAATCTGGCGGTGTGGTTCGGGCTGCACGTGCTGTTCGGCACGGTGGGCGAGGCGAGGCTGGGGCCACTCGTGCTGCCGGTGCCAGACCTTGCCAGTTTCGACCGGGCAGCCTTTGCCATCGCGCTGGCGGCGGGGATCGCGCTGATCCGCTTCAACCTCAACATGATTGCGGTGCTGGCGCTGGCGATGCTGGCCGGCACGGCGGGGAGGCTCGTTTGACAGCCGCCGCGACTTCCTTGTTCCCTGTCGTCCGACGTTCCGGCCGGCCCTGTCAACGTGAAAAGGTTCAGTCGAACAGACTCGACACCGACTCCTCGGTGGCGGTGCGCGAGATCGCCTCGCCGATCAGGTCGGCGATCGACACGACACGGATGTTGCGCGCGTCCATGACGCTCTGGATCGGCTGGATCGAGTCGGTGATGACCAGTTCCTGCAGCTTCGAGCCGGTGATACGGGCGACCGCGCCGCCCGACAGCACACCGTGCGTGATGTAGGCGGTGACGCTGGTGGCGCCGTTGGCGAGGAGCGCGTCGGCTGCGTTGCACAGCGTGCCGCCTGAATCGACGATGTCGTCGATCAGCAGGCAGTCCTTGCCCTTGACGTCGCCGATGACGTTCATCACCTCGGATTCGCCGGGGCGCTCGCGACGCTTGTCGACGATGGCGAGCTGGGCGTCGATACGCTTGGCCAGTGCCCGCGCCCGCACCACGCCGCCGACGTCGGGCGACACCACCATCACGTTGCCGAGCTGCTTGTATTTGGCCTTCACGTCGCGGGCCATCACCGGCACCGAGAACAGGTTGTCGGTGGGGATATCGAAAAAGCCCTGGATCTGGCCGGCATGCAGGTCGAGAGTCAGCACGCGGTCGGCGCCGGCGCGGGTGATCATGTTGGAGACCAGCTTCGCCGAGATCGGCGTGCGGCCGGAGGCGCGGCGGTCCTGCCTGGCATAACCGAAATAAGGAATGACCGCCGTGATGCGTCGCGCCGAGGAGCGCATGAACGCATCGATCATGATGAGCAGTTCCATCAGGTGGTCGTTGGTCGGAAACGAAGTGGACTGCAGGATGAACACGTCCTCGCCGCGCACGTTCTCCTGGATCTCGACGAAAATCTCCTGGTCGGCGAATCGTCGGACGCTCGCTTTGCCGATTGGTATGTTCAGGTAGCGGGCCACTCCCTCAGCCAGCGTCCGGTTGGAGTTGCCCGCGAAGAGTTTCATGTGCCGTTTCCGAAGGGATGGGTCAGCCGGGCTTTTAGCGGCCTTGCTCGCTATTGCAAGCGTAACGCCGCGTCAGCCCCCAAAAAGCGTGCCTGCGCCGACATGGCGCGTCTCATTTCAGCCGGCGCGGCTGGCGAGCCACGCCGTCAACTGGTCTATCGTTGCGTCGGCGATCGCCTGCATCGCCGCGGACGGCACCGAGGCCCAGCCGTCTCCGCCGGCCGACGGCGCCTTCTGCTGGCCGGAGATGCGATGGACGCGGTTGCCGGTCGGGTCGTAGACGTCCCAGACGTAGATGACGGTGGTTTCCTTGCCTTCCGCCAGCGGCGTGAAATAACCTTTGAGCATGTGCGTCATGCCTGTGTCGGAGGCGCCGGTCATGCGGATACCGCGCTCGCGCGCCCGCACCGCCAGGCGTTCCGACAGGGAGGTGGCCGCCTCGACCGAGGTACCGACGATCGGCGCGAACTGGATGCGCGCGCTGGAAACCAGCCCGGCCGTCTGCGTCCCGGCTGTCGGCGCAGCCATGCTCGGGCTGCCGGCCGGCACCCCCGCTGCCTGTGGCGCGGTGGTGGCCGCGGTCGATTCGCTGCTCGGCGGAGGTGTTATCGCGGAAGGCTCGAGAACGTCTTGGGTGCTGCTGCAGCCCGATAGCAACGCCGCCAGCAGCACGGCGGCCAGCGGCGACACCCATCCTCTGCCCTCAACCTGTTGCTTCAAAACGCGCTACCTTTCGCCGACTGCCGATTCACTGCACGATCAAGTCGAGATCATGGCGGGAAAGCGGCCGGGGCTGCGTTTCGGTGGTGAGATAGGTGCGCCCCAGCGTCATCGCGGCCTCGCTTTCGGAGTCCATGATGATCATGTGGGCAAACAGCGTCATATTGGGTGCGATCGGCTCCGCATTGCCCTGATAGAACATCGGGGTGTCCATCCAGCTCGGGGTGAAGCGGGCGCCGACCGAATAGCCGCAGGCATTCAGCCGGTGGCGTGTGAGGTCGTGCGCCTCCAGCGTGCGGGCATGCGCGTCGAACACGTCGCCGAAGGTATTGCCGGGCGCCATCGCCTTTTCTACGGCCGTGAGCGCATCGCGCGCTGCCTGGAACAGTTCCTGGTGCCGTTTCGACGCCTTGCCGGTCAGGATCGTACGCATCATCGGCGCGTGGTAGTGGCGGAACACGCCGGACCACTCCAGCGTCAGCTGGTCGTTCTTGTTGAGCTTGCGCCGGCCGGATTTGTACCGGCAGAGCAGCGCGTCGGCGCCGGAGCCGATGATGAACTCGTTGGCGGGATAATCGCCGTCGCCGGCGAAAATTGCGCCCTGCATCGCCGCCAGGATGGCGCCTTCCTCGCCGCCTTGGACGATCAGCGGCAAGGCGGCGTCGAGCGCGTCGTCCGACAGCGCCGCCGCCCGCTCGACCTTCTCGATCTCGGCCGGGCTCTTGAACTGGCGCAGGCGCGGGACGATGGCCGAGGCGTCGACGATCTGACCAAAGGTCATCAGCTGCTCGTCGAGGCGGCGGCCGTTGAAGGCGGTCAGGCCATGCGTGTCGTATTCGACCCCGATGCGGGCGCCGAGCAGGTCGAGATCGTTGAGCAGGTTGCGCAGGTCGAGCGTCGGATTGGCGTTCTCGCGGTCCAGCCACACCACGATGTTGTCCAGCGTCGACGTGTGCCGTGCCTGTCGCAGGTCGGCTGAGCGGGTGAGCAGCACCATCGAGCCGTCGGCCTTCACCACAAGGCACTGGAAGAAACAGAAGCCGAATGTGTCATAGCCGGTCAGCCAGTACATGCTCTCCTGCGCGAACAGGCAGAGCGCGTCGAGTTTCTTTTCCGCCATCTCGATGGTCAGGCGGTCGCGGCGGGCGTCGAACTCGGAGCGTTCGAAATGCAGGGCCATCAGGCGTTCTCCAGCACGATTGCGGATATCTGCCGGCCATAATCGGCCTCCTTGCGGTGCGTGGTGCGCCGGTAGGAGTAGAACAGGCCTTCCTCGGCATAGGTGCAGCGGTTCAGCGCCTGCGCCTTGACGCCGGCCTTGCGCAGCCGGTCGACGGTGTAGCGGTTCAGGTCGAACAAGGCGTGGCCCGGCTTGTCCACCGGTGCGAAGTAGACAGCGTTGGCCGCATCCGCCTCGACGAAGCGGGCGACGAATTCCGGTCCGACCTCGTAGTTTCGCGGGCTGATCGACGGTCCCAGCACGGCGACGATACGGTCGCGGCCGGCGCCGAGCCCTTCCATCGCCGCCACCGTGTTTTCCAAAACGCCGGTGAAGGCGCCCTTCCAGCCGGCATGCGCCGCACCGATGACGCGTGCTTCGGGATCGGCAAACAGCACTGGCCCGCAATCGGCCGTCGTCGCGCCGATCGCCAGTCCGGGCCGGTCTGTGACGATGGCGTCGACCTTGGGGCGAGGCATCGGAAACGGACCCGTCGCGACGATCACATCGGGCGAGTGAACCTGATAGGCTGACAGCAGCGCCTCGGGCGCCACGCCCATCCAGGCGGCGACGCGGCGGCGGTTCTCGGCGACCTTGTCCGGCTCGTCGTCGGAGCCGGCGCCGATGTTCAGGCCATGGTAGACGCCTTCCGACACGCCGCCGGCGCGGGTGAAGAAGCCGTGGCGGATGCCTTTGGCGGAAAACGCATCGAGGTCCGGCGCGCGCAGCGGATCGGGCATGTGCTGGTCAGTCATCCGCGGCCTCGTTCTCCGTTCACCCAGGAATTGTCAAGGCGGGATTCGCCCGCGCCGCTCCTCCGCCCCGCCTGGGCGCGGAAGGTGGGCCAGCACCGCTGCCAAGTCAACGGGCCCCGAGGATGGTCCCAGGACAATCGCTTCAGAGGCTGGCGCCGCCCCTCACCGCAGCGCTCTCCCAGTGAAGAACCTCGCCCGGCATGCCGAGGCCGGGTTCTGTCGCATGATCATCGTCCGCAAAGTCCGCGACTTTTGCTTCGCTGACCTTCGGTCCGGGATCATGCTCCAGCGATTTGCGCGAAGCCATGCCAAGGCGATCCGCGGGCCCGATTCGAGCATCCGCGGGCCGGCGTCCAGCCTCCTTCCGCCTGTCGCGGAGAACGATCACGAGGTGTCGGCGCAGCGCGGCCGGAATGCGAGGAGCAGGTGGTCGAGCCAGGCGGCGTTCGGGCGGCGCCGGCGGCCGGGACAGGGCCGACCGGCGGCCCGAGGCGAAGCCGGCGCCCGGTGGATCAATGCCGAGAAAGCGGCGGCGAGCGCGCGAAACTGTCTTGCCAGACGGGCGGCGCCGCCGGGATCGTCGTCGAGCGCGGAAACCGATCCAGATTTGTTTTGTCGCGTGATCCTTGTCCGAACGAGACGTTCGGCCGAAAAGAGCGGCGAGGCCGGGCATCCGGCCTGCGTGGCCAACGCCCGCGCCGCCCGCCCGGCGGGACGCAACAGCCAGAGCACGACGCGGCGGACGGGCCAGGAGCGGGAGGCGGCCCGCTCGGCGACGCCGGCGAGCGCGAGCAGCAGGGCAACGATGCGCCGAAGCGCTTCTTCATGTCTCTCGTCCGCCGAATACCCCTTCATGCCCGTATCCACGCTCAGGAAGCAGCAATGTGACACGGATCGGCGCGAAAGGGAAGGAAAATATTCCTCTTGATGCTGCAGACCCGCCTTCGCCATTCCCAAACCCAGCGTCGGCGGCGCGCCGACGACCCCGCGACGGTTCCGGAACAGGTTCCGGCTCTCCCTCCGGTCGGCCGGAATGACGGCAGCGAGGGACACTTCCAGGGCTCTTGCCGGATGTGTGAACGCGACAGGTCTCTCACGGGGAGAGGCCTGGGGTGAGGGGCGGCGCCGGTCGCTGAGGCGATTGCCCTGACGATGGTCAACACAATGGAAAGCATCGGGGCTGAATGGCGCCCAGATGCTGGCAGCGCTGCACTGACGGCGCTAAGCTCAACTGCTGGATTGCATCAGTTCCAACGAAGGGGATCGTGTGCAGGCGACGTTATGCAGAATCGTGCTCTACGTACGCGACATGGAGGCGACCGCCGCGTTCTACGAACGGCATTTCGGCTTCGTCGCCCACCGCCAGCAGCGGGACCGTATCGTCGAACTCAAGCATCCGGCGGGCGGCGCTTCGTTGATGCTGCATCAGGCCGGCAAGGCGCAGAGGTCTGGTCAGTCGACGGTGAAGCTGGTCTTCGACGTCGAGGATGTTCCCGGCTTCTGCGAGGAGCGCGCGAAACACGGACTGGTTTTCGGCCCGCTCCATCAGGCTGACGGCTATGTCTTCGCCAATGGCCACGACCCGTGCGGAAACCCGATCTCCCTATCCAGCCGCGCCTACCGTCGCGGACAATGACGGACGTAGATCAGGCATGGGCGGTCGCTTTTTTCGCACTGAGCGACGAATGCGCAGGGGTTGTCAGAACGGCGCCGCGGCTACGGTAGCGGCAGACATTCGCGGTTCGGTCCTTGGCATGCAGAGTTACGACTTCATCATCGTCGGGGCCGGATCGGCCGGTTGCGTCGTCGCCGAGCGACTGTCGGCGAATGGCCGCTTCTCCGTGCTGGTGCTGGAGGCCGGCGGCACCGACCGCCGGTTCTTCGTGCAGATGCCGCTGGGCTACGGCAAGACGTTCTACGACCCGGCCGTCAACTGGAACTACAGGACCGAGCCGGACCCGGGACTGGCGGGCAACGCCGACCACTGGCCACGCGGCAAGCTGCTCGGCGGCTCTTCCTCCATCAACGCGATGGTGTGGATCAGGGGCCACCCCGCCGACTACGACGCCTGGAGGGACCAGGGCAATCCCGGCTGGGGTTTCGACGACCTGCTACCTGCCTTCAAGGCGATCGAGGACAACGCCGCCGGCGCCGACCAGTGGCGCGGCGGCGGCGGGCCGCTGCATGTCACCGACTGCTCGGCACAGGTGCACCCGCTGACCAAACGTTATCTGAAAGCCGCGGAACAAGCCGGCCTGCCGCTCAATCCGGACTTCAACGGCGCCAGTCAGGAGGGCGTCGGCGTCTACCAGATCTCGACCAAGGACGGCCGCCGCATGTCGGCGGCGCGCGCCTTCCTGCGCCCGGCGATGAAGCGGCCGAACGCGCGCGTCGAGACCGATGCGCTGGCGACGAAAATCCTGTTCGACGGCAAACGCGCCGTCGGCGTCGAATACGCGCGCAACGGCACCAGGCATAGGGTGGGCGCCGGCCGTGAAGTCATTTTGTCGGGCGGATCGATCAACTCGCCGCAATTGCTGCAGCTTTCCGGCGTGGGCCCGGCCAATCACCTCAAGGGTCTGGGTATCGACATCGTCCATGCCAACGAGAATGTCGGCCGCAATCTCGAGGACCATGTCGGCATCAACTACACCTTCAAGGGCCGCGAGGCGACGCTGAACCAGATTCTGCGGCCATGGTGGGGCAAGCTGCTGGTCGGCATGCAGTATGTCTTTCTGCGCTCGGGCCCGCTGTCGCTGTCGATGAACAATGCAGGCGGCTTCTTCCGCACCGACCCTTCGTTCGACCGACCGAACATGCAGCTCTACTTCCAGGCTTTTTCGACCGTGATCCCGAAGACGGGCGAACGGCCGATCCTGACGCCGGACCCGTGGCCGGGCTTCTCCATCGGCCTCTCCAACTGCCGGCCGACCAGTCGCGGCGAAATCCTGATCCGCTCGGCCGATCCGCGCGCCTATCCGAAGATCGTCGCCAACGCGCTGTCGACCGACGAGGACGTCGCCGAGATGCTGGCGGCGGTGAAATTCGTGCGCAGGATCGCCGCGCAGCCGTCCATGGCCGAGTTCATCGTCGAGGAAATTCTGCCTGGCCCATCAGTCACTTCCGACGAGGACCTGATTCTGGATTTCAGGAAGCGCAGCGGCACCGTCTATCACCCCGTCTCGACCTGCCGCATGGGTCCGGACCCCGCGCTATCCGTCGTCGATTCACGTCTCAAGGTTCACGGCCTCGAAGCCTTGCGTGTCATCGACGCCTCGATCTTTCCCGACAACATCTCCGGTAACACCAACGCGCCGTCGATCATGACCGGCTGGAAAGGCGCGGAGCTGGTGCTGGAGGATCACAAGTAGGAACCAGCCGGGCCGGAGGACATTCATGAGAATCACGGACGTCAAAACCTGGGTCGTCGGCAACCCGCCGCCCGGCATCGGCGGGCGTTACTTCATCTTCGTCAAGCTGACCACCGATTCCGATGTCGTCGGCTACGGCGAGGCCTACAACGCCACCTTCGGCCCGCATGTGACGGCAAGAATGATCGAGGATCTGGCCGCGCGTTATTTCGTCGGCCGCGATCCGCACGACATCGAGACGTTCTTCCGCCGTGCCTATTCGTCCGGGTTCTCGCAGCGGCCGGACATTTCCGTCATGGGTTGCTTCTCGGCGCTGGAGATCGCCTGCTGGGACATCATCGGCAAGGAGGCCGGCAAGCCGGTCTACAAGCTCATCGGCGGCCAGGTGCACGAGACGCTGCGCTCTTACACCTACCTTTATCCGAACGCCGGCAGCGTCGTCCCGTCGGAAGCGGCCAAGGTCAACGTCTACAACGATCCCGACCTCGCCGCCGCCTGTGCTCTCGAATACGTGAACCAGGGTTTCAACGCCGTCAAGCTCGACCCGGCCGGCCCCTATACCGTTTACGACGGCCACCAGCCGCGCCTTTACGACATCGACCTCTCCGCCCGCATGGTGAAGGCGATCCGCGAGGCGGTCGGCACCCGCGCCGACATCCTGTTCGGCACGCACGGCCAGTTCACCGCGTCGGGCGCGCTGCGCATGGCGCGCGCCATCGAGCCCTACGACCCGCTGTGGTTCGAGGAGCCGGTGCCGCCCGACATGCCCGAGGTGATGGCCGAGGTGGCGCGCGGCACCTCGATCCCGATCGCCACCGGCGAGCGGCTGACGACGAAATTCGAGTTCGCCCGCGTCATCGAGCAGCGCGCAGCCGCCATCCTGCAGCCCGACCTCGGCCGCTCCGGCGGCATACTGGAAACCAAGAAGATCGCTGCGATGGCCGAGGCCTATCATATTCAGATCGCGCCGCACTGCTATTGCGGACCGATCGTCGGCGCCGCCAACATCCAGCTCGCCGCTACCTTGCCAAACTTCCTCATCCTGGAATCGCTGAAGCAGTGGGATGGTTTTCACGCCACCTTGCTGAAGAAGAAGATCGAATGGCAGGACGGTCGCGTCATCCCGTCGAAGGAACCCGGCCTCGGCGTGGAACTCGACGAAGCGGTCTGCGACGCCCATCCTTATGACGGCCGGCATTTGCATCTCGACATGATGCAGGACGCCCTGTTCCCCTGATCGGGGCGCCGGTTTGCCATCGATACGGCGGTGCGGCGCCTCGGGCGGCATCCGCAGACGCGGTCGATCGATGGCGCATTGCTGCCGCTGCCTAACCCGATTTCATCTTGACGACGTCTCGGTCGAACCTGCCGTCCGGAGAAGCAATAAAGTATCTATCCGGAATTATGGGCTTATCTACCGACAGCGGAAGTAAAGCCAATTTTAGCATCCGATTTCCGGGTATGGCCGTTTACTATATGAAAACCCTCGCCTTTTGGGCTATTCCCAAAGGGAGGAAAGGATGTATGCTTTGTTAACAACCGGTAAATGATGGCGACGGCCATCAAGTGTTTGAGTAACAGGGGGTGAATGTCATGAATCTCGCAAACATTCTGGTGCGGCGAGATCCTTTGAAGAGGGCGTTCGTAACCCTCGAAGATGGTATGGACGACGCCCTGAACGAAGAGTTCATGTTCCCACCTGAGACGAAGGTTGAAGAGCAGGAACACAACTCCAGCCGATCTGAGGATAGTCTTGTTGCCGAAGCCGAAATCGCGCCTGCGCAGGAAGCTATTTCCAGCGATGTACAGCCCGAACAAGTCTCCGGGCGCGTCTCCGCCCATACCCAGCATCGCCTCGCCGCCTATGCCGCGTTCGAAGAGGCCCGCGGCCGTACCCAGGACGATCTCGGTCGCATCGGCGAGGCGCTGGCCGGCATCCTGGCATCCCACCATATCAGCCGTGATTTCATCAACGATTGCTACGCCGACATCCACCGCGCCAACGAGCTCGAAAACGCCAACGCGGCGCAGGCGGCGGATAACCGCCGCCTGTCGGAGCGGCTCGACAAGCTGGAGCGGCTGCGCGCCCGCTACGACCAGCTGGTCGAGGTGCTGAAGCGACGCGAAGCAAAATTGCTCGAGGAAACCGAGAGCCTGCGTGAGACCGTCGGCGCGCTTCGTCTCGAAGTGGTCGAGTTGCGCGGCGCGATAACCCGCGGCGAATCTCTGCAAGGCGAGTTGCAGACGGCCCTGGCGGCGCGCAGCAACGAAGCCGAGCGTTATCTGCGTGAGGCCGAGGTCCTGCGCGAGAAGAATGTCGGCCTGACGGTCGAGCTCGATCTTCTGCAAAAGAAGCAGTCGGAGTCGCGGCGGCGCGTCGAGGAACTGTCGGCCATGCACACCAGCGATTCGGCGCGTCTCGCCGAGATCATGGCCCGCCTCGTCGCCGAAGAAGCCGAAAGCACGCGGCTGCAGAAGGCCAACGATGCGCTGGAGGCAAAACTCGTCGATACCGGCGACACCGCGATGCGGCTTGCCGGCGAACTGGGCGAGCGCGACAAGCGCCATCAAAGCGAGAACCAGGCGTTGCGAGTGGAAATCCAGGCCCTGAACGGCCGCCTGCAGACCGCCGCCAGCGAGCAGCGCGAAGCCGCTTCCGATGTCACCGCGCTGCGCTCCAGGATGAACGACCTGGAATCGGACAAGCACGTGATGGAGAAAAAGCTGGCCGCGCTGGCCGGCGAACTGGAAAGCGAACGCCGCGCTGCCACACAGGCGCAGAAGGCGCCGGCCGACAGCGAACGCGAACAGATGCGCGCCGAGATCGCCGAGTTGCAGGCGACCGTCGCGCAGCTGCGGCAATATGAGAGCCAGCATAACGGCGCGCGCCCCCGCAGCAAGGCCAAGGTCGAAGTTGTGGCCGGTGCGACCGTTTCCGAATTGGCGGCAGCCCGGCAGGCCGGCCGCGCCTGAGGTGCTCCGGCGGCGTCAGGCGCGTCGCCCCGCCCGCGCCTCCGCGGCGGCGAGCAGGAACAGCGACACCACGGCCACCAGAGCGAAGCCGCCGGCATAGAGCGGCGGCACCGGCAGGCCGGCGGCAACGTTCATCAGGCAGGCGGCGACGACGCCCACCCCGTAGGTTCCAGCAAATACCAGCGCCAGCCGCGCTCGGCCGAGGTCATGGCGCGACAGCAGGAAAGCCGTCGCGATGGTAAACAGCATCGCCGCGATCAGGCGCGAGGAGAGCGCGTCCTTCGCCCAGTTGAACACCAGCGGAAAAGCCGTGGTGGGCACCAGGAACAGCGCGATGCCCCACAAGCCGAGCAGGACACCGCCGACATAAAGCCAGATCGCCACCGTGGCGGAGGGCGGATTGCCCGACGTTGCCATGCCGGCCGGACGCGTCAACGCCAGTAACGAACCGAACGACAGGACGACGACGACGGAAAAGAAGCCATAGGTCACGGGCTGAGTGAAATCGAAGCGGTCGAGGTGAAACAGCACCGCCACCAGCGCCAGCGGCACCAGATAGGTCACGATCAGGATGAGGTAGAGTCGCGTCCGCGCCATGCTCGGCCGCTGCAGCATCATCAACCCGGTTACCCCGAAGGCGAACGCGGCCGCCGCCAGCATGCGCGAGGCAACCGGCGGCAGATCCCAGGCGAAGCTCGGCGGCAGGTCGAGCCACCAGAACGGCGCGCCGAGCAGGCCGCCGATCGTCGTCGATATCAGCACGAATTTTGCCGCCCAGCCTGCGCCGGCCGGACCGAGATCGCGGCTGCCCCAATAACGAAAGCCCGCTGCGAGGCAGGCTATCAGCAAAACGACGGCGACCGCGAACCAGCCGGCATCCGACATGTAATCCTCCGTCGCGTTCGGCCCGCCAAGGATGGCACGACGACGGCCGCACGCAAAGGCTGCGTGACGGTCAGGTCTCAGGCGCCCCGTCGCTGCCGACCTTGCGCACCAGCGCGGCAGTGGCGAGCAGCGAAGCCATGTCGGTGATGATCGGCTCGATGTGCGTCTTGTAGTCGAGCGGCACCGAGACCGGCGGCAGTTCGAAGAAATTCTTCGGCGTCGGCAGGAGCAGATAGCCGTCGCTGCCGTTGAGCGCGACACGCGCCGGCTCGCCGGGCCACATCTCGCCGAGCCATTGCAGGGCTTGCGCCAGCCGGCCGCGCACCAATGGTTCGGCCGCGGCGGCATTGTCGGTGCGGAACTCGTATTTTTCATCGAGGTCCGGCACGCCGCTTTGCATCGTCTCCAGCGACTGGCCGAACAGCCCGCCGAAGAACGACATCACCTGCTCAGTCTTGCGCGTCGCCACCAGCAAGCCGGGAAACGGCATTTCGGCGGCAAAGGCCACCACCACTCCGTGAAACCTGGTGAACTCGGCGCCCGCCGTCCTTTCCTTCAGGGTTGCCTCGTAAAGCTCGAAATCGAACCCGCCGTAGCGGCCAGCAACCGAATCGTCGAAACTCTGCCGGTCGAAGCTGCCCACCACCTCGCGCGGCAGACGGTCGAACGAGGCCGGCGTCATGCCTTTGCCGTAGCGCAGGTTCTCGATGAAGCCGAACACGACTGGCAGCAACCCTGCGCGGAACGAGCGTTGCAGGTCGGACACGGGTTTGCGCGCGCGGATGTAGCAGAGCAGCGCCAGCACGGCCGCCACGACGTAGAGAAACACGTGCGGAGTCGAACTCCATTGCTCGCGTGGATCGGCAAACCGGTTGAAGCCGACCGCCAGCGCGATCGTCACGGCGGCAAGCAGCAACAGGTAGAGCGGCGTCCGCCACAGCACCTGTATCTGCGCGGACCGGCGCTTTGCCTCGTAGCCGGAGATTGCCTGGCGGATCGTCGCAAGGGTCTGCTCGTTCGGAAGAAAATCCCGGGCGTCCATCAAAGCTCCCCATCGCGCAGCGTATTTTGCGACGATCGTGCCGGCCATGCAAGGAGACCGTCGGCCGTATCGGGCAGCCGCCGCGCTGTCTCAGCTTCCGCCGTTAAGCATTTGTTTGAACACGACACTCACCCTCGCCGGCGCGGCACGTTCTGATTCGCCGCGCGTAAGTGGTGGGGACCAATCAATGCAGAATGAAAAGGCCGCTCTGATCGCTTTCCCGATCGACCGGCGGGCGGCACTGGTGCGGCAGACGGCTGCCGAGCTGTCGGCCCTGAGCAGCGAGGAGGCAAGCACCCGCTGGCGTGCGACGGCACGGCGCCTGCTCGAGCAGTTGATGCAGCAGGGCCGCGACCTGGAGGCGGCGCGCGCCGAGGTGCTGCGCTTCTTCGAGGCGGTGCAGGTAGAGTTCCGCAAGGAGTTGGCACGGACACGTTCGACCGCGTCCGCCTGACGGTCACGACGGCTGCGTTCCGGCCATCTCGTCGGGAAAGGTTCCATCGGCACCGGCGCCGCTCTAGAATAGAGCTACCGGCCGCCGCGGCCGGTTATGGACATGTGGAACGAGCGATGGCTACATCGGAGGCCGAACGGGCGGCAACTGTGGGCTGGTGGCAGCGCCAGGTGCAATGCTACCGGGCTCTTCAGCGATACTGGGGCCGGTTCTGGCGGCTGGTGTCGCATTACCTGCCGAAGCGGCTTTATGCGCGCGCCCTGATCATCGTCATCGCGCCGATGATCCTGCTGCAGTCTGTGGTGACGCTGGTATTCATGGAGCGCCACTGGCAGTTGGTGACGCAGCGCCTGTCGACGGCGGTGGTGCGCGACATCGCTGCCATGATCGACCTGATCGAGACCTATCCGCATCCGGACGGCGATTATTCGCAGCTTGCGCGCATATCGCAGGAACGGCTCGACATGAAGATCGATATCCTGCCGCCCGAGCCGTTGCCGCCACCTGGGCCAAAACCCTTCTTCTCGCTGCTCGATCAGAGCCTGTCGACCGAAATCCGCGACCAGATCAACCGGCCGTTCTGGATCGATACCGTCGGCGACTCCAAGATCGTCGAGTTGCGTATCCAGTTGCCGAACAAGGTGCTGCGGGTGTTCGTGCGACGCAGCCAGGCCTACGCCTCCAACTCGCATATCTTCCTGGTGTGGATGGTCGGCACCTCGCTGGTGCTGTTGATGATCGCAATCCCGTTCCTGCGCAACCAGGTCAAGCCCATCACGCAACTGGCGGAGGCTGCGGAGAGTTTCGGCAAGGGCCGGCCGATGTCGCCGGATTTCCGACCGCGCGGCGCCGAGGAGGTGCGGCGGGCAGGCCACGCCTTCATCCAAATGCGCGAGCGCATCGAGCGCCAGATCGAGCAGCGCACCGCGATGCTGACCGGCGTCAGCCACGACCTGCGCACCATCCTGACCCGCTTCAAGCTGCAACTGGCGCTGAGCGGCTCCAAGGCCGACGTCGAGGCGCTGAACCAGGACGTCAACGACATGCAGGCGATGCTGGAGGGTTACCTCGCCTTCGCCCGCGGCGATGGCCTGGAAGATCCCGGGCGTTTCGATCTCGCCGCCTATTTCGACAAGCTCGGCAGCGAGGCCAAGCTGCGCAAGCGCAAGCTGACCAGCACGCTGTCTGGCAACACCGAGGTGCATGTGCGCCCCAACGCCTTCAGCCGGCTCTTGGCCAACCTCATCGGCAATGCCTTCCGCTATGCCAGCAACGTCGACGTTAAGGCCGTCCACACGCGGGGTATGCTGCGTCTGACGATCGACGACGATGGCCCCGGCGTGCCGGCCGACAAACGCGACGAGGTGTTCAAGCCGTTCGTGCGGCTGGATACCGCCCGCAACCTCGACGCCAGCGGCACCGGGCTCGGCCTGTCTATCGCGCGCGACATCGCCCGCAGCCATGGCGGCGATATCAAGCTCGACGACAGCCCGCTGGGCGGCCTGCGCGTGACGGTGCGTATCCCGGCCTGAGTGGCCTGACCGTGCTTCGTCACGACTGCGGTACTCGCCGACCCGCCGGCTGCGGCTTGCCGCCGGAGCCACAAGCCTTTAGGTACTCGGAAATTGACGCGTGGCGCTGCCGGACGAGGCGTTCGCCGCCACGCCTGCTTGTGAAAGTAACCCATGACCGAATTCGACACGATGGCGCGGCCGCTCGCGGCGGCTTTGGCAGAGCGTGGCTACGAAACGCTGACACCCGTGCAGGAAGCGATGCTGGCTTCCGAAGCACAGGAAGCCGACCTTCTGGTCTCGGCTCAGACCGGCTCGGGCAAGACCGTGGCCTTCGGCATCGCGATCGCGCCGACGCTGCTCGGCGGCGCGGAGCGCTTCGATCCGGCGCCTGCGCCATTCGCGCTGATCGTCGCGCCGACCCGCGAGCTTGCCTTGCAGGTGCGGCGCGAGCTCGAATGGCTGTATCGCCCCGCCGGCGCGCGCATCGCCTCCTGCGTCGGGGGCATGGACATGCGTAGCGAGCGTCGGGCGTTGGGTGAGGGCCCGCACATCGTCGTCGGCACGCCGGGCCGCCTGCGCGACCACATCACCCGCGGTTCGCTCGACATGTCGGCGTTGCGCGCCATCGTGCTCGACGAGGCCGACGAAATGCTCGACCTCGGTTTTCGCGACGACCTGGAGTTCATCCTGGCGGCGGCGCCGGACGAGCGCCGCACCCTGATGTTCTCGGCCACCGTACCGTCCCAGATCGCGCAGCTTGCCAAGCGTTTCCAGCGCGACGCACGGCGTATAACGGTGGCCAGCGCCACCAGCCAGCACAGCGACATCGAATACCAGCAGCTGCTGGTCGCGGCCTCGGACCGCGAGAACGCCATCATCAACACGCTGCTTTTTTTCGACACCGAAAACGCCATCGTCTTCTGCCATACCCGCGAGGCGGTGAAACATCTGGCCAGCCGGCTGGCCAATCGTGGTTTTGCGGTCGTCGCCCTTTCCGGTGAACTCAGCCAGTCGGAGCGCACCAACGCGCTGCAGGCGATGCGCGACGGGCGCGCTCGCGTCTGCGTGGCCACCGACGTGGCGGCGCGCGGCATCGACCTGCCCAATCTCGGCCTCGTCATCCATGCCGACATCCCGAGCAATCCCGACACGCTGCTGCACCGCAGCGGCCGCACCGGGCGTGCCGGCCGCAAGGGCATCTGCACGCTGATCGTGCCGTACCATCGCCGCGGCGCGGCGGCGCGTGTGCTCAAGCTGGCAAAGCTCGAGGCGCGCATCGTGCCGGCGCCGAGTGCGGCCGACATCGAGCGGCACACGCGCGAGCGCATCCTCGACGATCCGGCCTTGTCTGTGGTGCCGAGCGAGGACGAGCTGGCCTTCGTCAGGCAGTTGATGGCCGCGCATGGCGCCGAACACATCGCCGCCGCCTATCTGCGCACACAGCTTGCCGCGCGCCCGGCGCCGGAAGAACTGCTCGACGCGCCGCCGCCCCAACCGGAGCGCCGCAAGCGCGAGACGCGTCCCGAGCATGACGAGGCACCGCCGCGCGACCGCAGCGATTTCGACGGCAGCACCTGGTTCCGCGTTTCCGTCGGCCGCAGGCATCGTGCCGAGCCGCGCTGGCTGCTGCCGATGATCTGCAAGGCCGGCCACGTCACCAAGCGCGCCATCGGCGCCATCAGGATCCTCGACACCGAAAGCCAGTTCGAGATCGCCGGCGCCGACGTCGACGCCTTCTGGGCCGCGGTCAAGGAAAACGGCACGGGCGAGAAGGGAGTGACCATCCAGCGCCTGGATGGACCGCCGGCGCGCGGCCGCGCCGCGCCGGCGGCCGAGCCGCCCTCGTGGAAAGGCGCCAAGAAAGAAAAGTTCAAGCCAAAAACCAAGGCGCGGCAAGGTGCCGCCGCCAGCGAACCATCACGCAATCCTTTCAAGAAGCGGAAGAAGCCGACGGCTTCTTAGCGCCACGCCGGCCTGAATTCGTCGTTCAGGAAATCGCAGCGGACGGCGGCGAAGAAGCCGCGACAGCCGCGTCCGGCAAACCACGGCCCGCCGAGCGAAAATAATCGCGCGGCGCGGCACCTAGCATGCCCTTGAACATGGTCGTAAACGCCGGCACGCTCTCGTAGCCGAGATCGAGCGCGACGCTGGTGATCGCCTCGCCGTCGGCGAGGCGCGGCAGGGCGGCGAACAGCAGCGCTTGCCGTCGCCAGGTCGACAGCGACACACCCAGCTGCTTCTGGAAGCTGCGTGTGAAGGTACGGCGGCTCATGCCCGCCTGGTCGGCCCAGTCGTCGATGGTGACGCGCGGCGACGGGTGCGCCACGAACTGCCGGCACAGCGCCAGGAGGCGCGGGTCGCTCGGCATCGGCAGGCCGAGCGGCCGTTCGGCCAGGCGCGGAATCTCGTGCAGCAGCAATCCGACCAGGAACGCATCGCGGCCGCCCGGTTCAGGTTCGACCGGAAGCCGCGCCGCTTCCGCGATCAGGCTGCGCATCAGCTCCGTCATCGCCACGACTTTGAGATGCTCGGGCAGGCCCTCGACCGCACGTGGCTCGACGTAGATCGAGCGCATGCTGACATTGCCGAACATTTCGACCGAATGGCCAACGCCTGCCGGCAGCCACATCGCGTGGTCCGGCGGCACCATCCAGCGGCCATAGGGCGTGGTGATCAGCACGACGCCAGACAACGCATGCAGCAGCTGGCTGCGGCTGTGCCGGTGTTCAGGTACCGTAAAGCCGTCCGGATATTCGGTCGATAGCGCCACGACCCTGGCACGAACCTCCTCCAGCCAGCGCCAGCGGGAATCGTGCAGCCGGTGCAGCTCAGAGTCTGCCGGTCGTTCCTCGGCAATCTTGCTGATGATTTGGCCCACTCGCATAATAAATGGACCAAAACACGAAAGCGGGTTGCAGGCAATCACACTATGTGTGCCGATCCGAATGCCCGAGGGCATATCAAGGATTGAAGTGCCATGTCCGACACCGCCGCCGCAACCACCACCGCAGCCGCGACGCCCGCCTCTGCCGCGGCGCAGGCGACGACGTTCGCCATAATCCTGATGGTCAGCTGCGGTCACATGATCAACGACATCATGCAGTCGCTGCTGGCGGCGATCTACCCGCTGCTCAAGGACAACTATAATCTGACCTATCTGCAGATCGGGTTGTTGACCTTCACGTTCCAGGTGACCGCCTCGTTGCTCCAGCCGGTGGTCGGTCTCTATACCGACAAGCGGCCGCTGCCGTTCTCGCTGCCATGGGGTATGGCCGCCTCGCTGATCGGTCTGGTCGTGCTCGCTTATGCCGGCCACTATTGGCTGCTGCTTGCTGGCTCCGCCTTGATCGGCATCGGCTCGTCGATCTTCCATCCCGAGGCCTCGCGCGTTGCGCGGCTCGCGTCGGGCGGCCGCTTTGGCCTCGCCCAGTCGCTGTTCCAGGTCGGCGGCAATTTCGGCCAGTCGCTGGGACCGCTGCTGGCGGCCTTCGTGGTCGTGCCGTTCGGCCAGCAGAGCCTGTCCTGGTTCACGTTGATGGCCGCCGTCGGCATCTTCGTGCTCTTCCGCGTCGGCCAGTGGTATGCGCGTTACCGCGCCGATGCCAGCAAGCGCGCCCACGCGTCGAGCCTGCCCGGCCTGCCGCGCTCGAAAGTGGTGTGGGCGCTGATCGTGCTCACCATCCTGGTGTTCTCGAAGAATGCCTACACGGCCTCGATCTCCAGCTACTACACCTTCTACGTGATCGAGAAATTCGGCGCCGGCGTTCAGGAATCGCAGGTCCTGCTGTTCATCTTCCTCGGCGCGATCGCGGCCGGCACGCTGCTCGGCGGCCCGTTCGGCGACCGTTTCGGGCACAAGGCGGTGATCTGGTTCTCGATCCTCGGCGTGCTGCCGTTCACGCTGGCCCTGCCCTACGCCAATTACGAGTGGACGATCGTGCTCAGCATCGTCATCGGCCTGATCCTGTCGTCCGCCTTCTCCAACATCGTGGTGTTCGCGCAGGAGCTGGTGCCCGGCCGGGTCGGCATGATCGCCGGCATATTCTTCGGCCTGGCCTTCGGCATGGGCGGCCTGGCGGCAGCAGTGCTGGGCGTCATCGCCGACCAGCAGGGCATCGAGTTCGTCTACAAGCTCTGCTCGTACCTGCCGCTGGCCGGCCTGCTGACGGTGTTCCTGCCGGGCAACACGTTCAAACGCGCGGCGGCATAGTCCCGCGCGTGGCATTCTTGCATCCAGGCGGCGCTTCCTCTATAGAGCCGCCACCCGCGTAGACACCCTTGGAGGCAACGCGGGCGATTGCCGCCATCCTCGTATGGTCCTAACCCGGCCTCCGGGACGGAGCCATGCGTCGCGAAGGCGGCTTTCGACGTTTCCGGCACTGCTTCGGCGGAACCGGAAGCGCTCCAGCAACCCGAAAGGAAATGCCATGAGCGACACGTACGAGCTCAAGGCCGAGGCGCGCGAACAGGTCGGTAAGGGGTCCGCCCGTGCAGTTCGCCGCGACGGCAAAGTGCCTGCAGTCATTTACGGAGACAAGCAGCCTCCCCTGGCGATCGCGCTCTCCTACAAGGACGTCTATTACAAGATCCATGGCGGCGGCTTCCTGACCACGGTCGCCACGATCGACGTCGGCGGCAAGAAGATCCAGGTCCTGCCCAAGGACTACCAGCTCGACCCGGTCAAGGACACGCCGATGCATGTCGACTTCCTGCGCGTCGGCAAGGACACCGAGGTCAACGTCGAGGTGCCGGTGCACTTCGTCAACGAGGACAAGTCGCCCGGCATCAAGCGCGGCGGCGTGCTCAACATCGTGCGCCACGAGGTCGAGTTCCACTGCCCGGCCAACGCGATCCCCGACTTCATCACGGTCGATCTCGATGGTGCCGACATCGGCGATTCCATCCACATCTCGGCGGTCAAGCTGCCGGCGGGCGTGCGTCCGGTCATTCATGACCGCGACTTCACCATCGCGACCATCGCAGGCTCCGCCGCGGTGAAGCCGGAAGCCGAGGAAGCTGCCCCGGCGGCCGCAACCGAGGAATAAGCCTCCCTCGTCCGGAGCTCAGCCATGCAGATTTTCGCTGGCCTCGGCAATCCGGGCGCGCAATACGCCAACAACCGGCACAATGTCGGCTTCATGGCGGCGGACGAGATCGCCCGCCGCCATGATTTTTCGCCCTGGTCGAAGAAATTCCAGGGTCTGGTCGCCGACGGCACGGTCGACGGCGAAAAAGTGCTGCTGATCAAGCCGCAGACCTTCATGAACCTGTCCGGCCAGTCGGTCGGCGAGGCGCTGCGCTTCTACAAGCTCGCTCCCTCCGCGCTCACCGTGCTTTACGACGAGATCGAGCTCGCTGCCGGCAAGGTGCGCGTCAAGGTCGGTGGTGGCTCGGCCGGCCACAACGGCATCCGCTCGCTCGACCAGCATGTCGGCAAGGAGTTTCGGCGCGTGCGCATCGGCGTCGGCCACCCCGGCGTCAAGGAACTCGTGCACGGCCACGTGCTCGGCGATTTTTCCAAGGCCGACGCCGCCTGGCTCGATCCCCTACTGGACACGATTGCCCGCAATGCCGGCCTGCTCGTCAAGGGCAACGACAACGAATTCATGAACCGCGTTACCCTGGCGCTGCGCGACGCGCTGCCGTCCACCGGCGACCACGACCGCCCGCCGCCCAAGCCGGCGAAGCAGCAGAGCCACATCCGCCAGGCGCGCCCGCAGCAGCCGAGCGTCGCCGTGCCCCAAACCGGGCCGATGGCGGCGATGCTGAAGAAGCTGCTCGGCAAGGAATAGGCAGCTGCCCTCCGCGCTAGCGCGACCGGTCACTGCAACGCGGGCAAGCGCTCGCAGAAAAACCCGTCTTGAAGCGCGCCCGGCATCGCATTGTGGTCACCACGGACTTCGTGTTTCCGCGAAATCGTGGCCATGAAGAACGTTACCATCACGATGGATGAGGAGCTTTATCGCCTGACACGCGTCGACGCGGCGAAGGCGGGCAAAAGCATGTCGCCTTACATCGCTGACCGGCTCAGGCAACCTGTCGAACACAATCCATCGCCCGACGAAATAGCGCGGCGCAAGAACCACGTCGAAGCCCTGCGAGCGGTTTTCGCCCGGCCGAAATTCAGTATCTCCGAAAACGGCAGGATGCCGACGGCGGACGAGCGCAATGCCCGTCGCTAAGGTCTTTATCGACACGAACGTTCTTCTTTACGCGGTCGATGAAACAGAGCTTACCAAGGGCCCGCTGGCTGCACCCACTTCGTCTCCGAGGATTTGCAGGATGGACAGGCAGTGGAAGGCTTGACGATCGTCGATCCTTTCGCCCATAGCGCTGAGCAAATTCTGATCTCCCGATAGGACCGATATCCATGGGCTTCAAATGCGGCATCGTTGGCTTGCCCAACGTCGGCAAGTCGACGCTGTTCAACGCGCTGACGCGCACCGCCGCGGCGCAGGCCGCGAACTACCCGTTCTGCACCATCGAGCCGAACACCGGCGAGGTGGCGGTGCCGGACCCGCGGCTCAAGAAGATCGCCGACATCGCCAAGTCGAAGGAGATCATCCCGACGCGCATCGCCTTCGTCGACATCGCCGGCCTGGTGCGCGGCGCCTCCAAGGGCGAAGGCCTCGGCAACCAGTTCCTCGCCAACATCCGCGAGGTCGACGCCATCGTGCATGTGCTGCGCTGCTTCGAGGACGACGACATCACCCATGTCGAGGGCAAGATCGACCCGGTCGCCGATGCCGACACGGTCGAGACCGAACTGATGCTCGCCGACCTGGAAAGCCTCGAGCGCCGCGTCGTGCAGTTCCGCAAGCGTGCGCAAGGCAAGGACAAGGAGGCGCTGACCGTGCTTCCGGTCATGGACAGGGCGCTGGAACTGCTGCAGGCCGGCAGGCCGGTGCGCGTCATGCTCGATGGCATCGCCGCCGAGGATCTGAATATCCTGCAGGGCCTGAACCTGCTCACCGCGCACCCCGTGCTTTATGTCTGCAACGTTGCCGAGGGCGACGCTGCCACCGGCAACGCCCACACCCGCGCCGTCGAAGCGATGGCGGCCGGGCAAGGCGCCGGCACGGTAATCATCTCGGCGGCGATCGAGGCCGAGGTGGCGCAACTTCCGGACGACGAGGAGCTCGAGTTCCTGGCCTCGATGGGCCTGGAAGAACCTGGCTTGGACAAGCTGATCCGCGCCGGCTACGACCTCCTGCACCTCATCACCTATTTCACCGCCGGCCCGAAGGAAACGCGCGCCTGGACCATCGAGAAGGGCACCAAGGCCCCGCAGGCCGCGGGCGTCATCCATTCCGACTTCGAGCGCGGCTTCATCCGCGCCCAGACGATCGCCTACGACGACTTCGTCGCGCTGGGCGGCGAAGTCGCGGCCAAGGAAGCCGGCAAGGCCCGCGACGAAGGCAAGGAGTACGTCGTTCAGGACGGCGACGTACTTCTGTTCAAGTTCAACACCTGATCGTTTCGTCGTGCCGTATCGATGAACCGCGCGGCGCGACATCGCCGCCTCCTGCCCCAGCTTGACCTCGTCAGCCCGGAGGTTTAACCCTCCGCTCGCCGACCAGCATGGCCGGCGCCTCAACCCCCTTCCACGTGCCCGTGCGGCGCCCCTCTTGGCTGAAAATCAGGAGAGTCCGGCGATGATCAGAGCCTTCGTCATGGACAAGGACCGGCTGCGCCAGGTTCCCGACCTGTTCGACTCGCAGGCAAAGGTCGTATGGGCCGACCTCGTTTCCCCCACCAAGGAGGAAGAGGCGGCGATCGAAAAATGGATCGGCGTTGACGTTCCGACCCGCGAGGAGATGGAGGAGATCGAGATTTCCTCGCGTCTCTATTCGGAGGACGGCGCCTATTTCATGACCGCGACGCTGCCCGCGCATGCCGAGGGCGATAACCATGTGATGGGCCCGGTCACGTTCGTGGTCGCGCGGGACCGACTGGTCACCGTGCGTTATCACGAGCCGCGCGCCTTTCAGACCTTTCCCATGCGCGCCGAAAGCGCCTCGCTGAACTGCAGTGACGGGCACTCGATCCTGATCGCGCTGCTGGAAGCCATCGTCGACCGGCTGGCCGACCTGATCGAGCGCGCCAGCCGCGACGTCATCGACATCGCCCACGAGATTTTTCACCCGACCGAGAAGAAAGCGTCCAAGCGCGACCTCGGTTTCCAGATCGTCCTGCGCCGCATAGGCCGCAAGGAGCAGTTCATCTCCAACATCCAGGACAGCCTCGTCTCGCTGCAGCGCGTGTCCACCTATCTCGGCAATGTCGGCGTGGTCGCCCGCGACGAGAAGGATCTGCGCGCCCGGGTAAAAACCCTGTCGCGCGACATCCAGTCGCTCTCCACCCACGCCGAGTCCCTGTCGCAGAAGATCACCTTCCTGCTCGACGCCACGCTCGGCATGATCAACATCGAGCAGAACGCCATCATCAAGATCGTGTCGGTGGCGGCGGTGGTGTTCCTGCCGCCGACGCTGGTGGCGTCGATCTACGGCATGAACTTCGAACTGATGCCGGAACTGCGGTGGGTCTACGGCTATCCGCTGGCGATCGGCGTCATGGTGCTCGCCGCGGTGCTGCCGTTCTGGTGGTTCAAGCGCCGCGGCTGGCTGTAGGCTGGCCTCCGGCCAAGCTGTCTGCTAGTCCGTTCAAATCTGAACGGGGTGGAAACGCACGATGGCGGAAAAGCGCTGGGCCTTCGAGGACTTCGCGGAAGGCACGTCGATCTCGCTCGGCACCAAGCATGTGACGGCCGAAGAGATCATCGAGTTCGCCTCAGAGTTCGACCCGCAGCCCTTTCACCTCGACGAGGAGGTCGGCAAGGCCGGCATCCTTGGCGGCCTGTCCGCCTCGGGCTGGCACACCTGCTGCATGTTCATGCGTATGATGTGCGACGCTTTCCTGCTCGACTCGACCTCGCAAGGCGCGCCTGGCATCGATCACGCGAAATGGCGGAAGCCGGTGCTCGCCGGCGACACGCTGAGCGGCCGCAGCACCGTGCTCGCCCGCCGCACCTCGCAGTCGCGCCCCAGGCTGGGTTTCGTCACCTGCCGGCACGAACTGTTCAACCAGAACGGCGAGACCGTGTTCGAGTTGCAGAACACCGGCATGTTCATGCGACGGAGCGCGGCATGACGCTCGACGAATACCTCCAGGTCGGCGTCACCGTTCCGATCGGCTCGCACCGCTTTCCGGCCGACGAGATAAAGGCGTTCGCCGCCAAATACGACCCGCAGCCCTTCCATGTCGACGAGAAGGCCGCCGAGCACTCCGTCTTCGGCCGCCTCTGCGCGTCGGGCTGGCACACCGCCGCCGGCTGGATGAAGTGCAACGTCGCCAACCCGGTCGACGGCGTCGGCGGCGCCTGGCAAGGCCCCGGCCCGAAACCCGAAATGGGCCCCTCGCCGGGCTTCACCAACCTGAAATGGCTGAAGCCGGTCTATGCCGGCGAAACGGTGTCCTACACCCGCACCATCCTCGACCACCGCCCGATGGCCAGCCGCCCCGGCTGGCGGCTCGTCTCGCTGCGCTCCGAGGGTTTCGACTCGACCGGCGACAAGGTGATCGAGTTCGACAGCGCCGTGCTGGTGAAGGTGGGGTAGCGCGTCCTTCGAGGCTCGCCCGGACCGCGTCCGTGATCAGCGTAAATCATCCGGCGGGCGTGCCTCGCAGGATGCACCCCATGCTACGACGTCAATGCCCCTCGAACCCGATCAGCGTCCTCACCGGCACGCCCAGCGCTTCCAGCTTGGTCCGCCCTCCGAGGTCGGGCAGGTCGATGACGAAGCAGGCCGCGACGATGTCGGCGCCGATCTGCCGCAGCAGCTTGACCGCTGCTTCCGCCGTGCCGCCGGTGGCGATCAGATCGTCGACCAGGATCACCTTCTCGCCGGCCGCCACGCCGTCCTTGTGCATCTCCATCTCGTCGATGCCATATTCCAGGCTGTAGGCCACCCGCACCGTCTCGTGCGGCAGTTTTCCCTTCTTGCGGATCGGCACGAAGCCGGCCGAAAGCTGGTGGGCGATCGCGCCGCCGAGGATGAAACCGCGCGCCTCGATGCCGGCGATCTTTTCGATCTTCGTGCCGGCATAGGGATGCACCAGCTCGTCGATGGCCCGCCGGAACGCCCGCGCATTGCCGAGCAACGTGGTGATGTCGCGGAACAGGATGCCCGGTTTCGGATAGTCGGGAATGGTGCGGATCGCCGCGAGCAAAGTGTCTTCGAGGGAGGGCTTCATCCAGTTGACTCCATTCCCCCGTTCTTTTGCCGCCTCGCCGCGAAAAAGAAAATGCCGGAACGCTCGCCAAGTGACGATTGTCGGCGCCTTACCGGAACCGGAGGTTTTCACGCGACAGATCGCGTACCGAACTCGCGCCCATCAGCCGCATCCCGCGCAGCAACTCCGCCTGCATCAGTTCCAGCGCCCGCTCAACGCCCGGCTGGCCGGCGGCGGCGAGCGGAAAGAGATAATAGCGTCCGAGCCCGACCGCCTTGGCGCCGAGCGACAGCGCCTTGAGCACATGCGTGCCGCGCTGCACGCCGCCGTCGACGATCACGTCGATCCTGTCGCCGACCGCGTCGACGATCTCGGCCAGCTGGTCGAAGCCGGTGCGCGAGCCGTCCAGCTGCCGGCCGCCGTGGTTGGAAAGCACGATGCCGGTGCAGCCGATGTCGACGGCGCGCCGCGCGTCCTCGACCGACATGATCCCCTTCAGGCAGAACTGTCCGCCCCACAGCCTGACCATCTCGGCCACGTCGTCCCAGTCCATTGACGGATCGAGCATTTCGGTAAAGTAGCGGCTGATCGACATCGTGCCGCCGCCCATGTCGACGTGACTGTCGAGCTGCGGCAGCGTGAAGCGCTCATGCGTCAGATAGTTGATCGCCCAGGCCGGCTTCACGGCGAACTGCAGGATGCCGCTCAGATTGAGCCGGAACGGTATGGCGAAACCGGTGCGTTTGTCGCGCTCGCGGTTGCCGCCGGTGATGCTGTCCACCGTCAGCATCATCACCTCGACGCCGCCCTCGCGCGCCCGCTGCATCATCGCCCGGTTCAGGCCGCGGTCGCGGTGGAAATAGAACTGGTAGACCTGCGGAGCGCCGCTGATCCTGCGCGCCTCTTCCAGGCTGATCGTGCCGAGCGACGACACGCCGAACATCGTGCCGAACCTGCCCGCCGCGGCGGCGACTGCGCGCTCGCCCTGGTGATGGAACAGTCGCTGCAGCGCCGTCGGCGAACAGTAGACCGGCATCGCCAGCTTCTGCCCCATCACGGTCACCGACAGGTCGATGTCGGTGACGCCCCGCAGCACGTTCGGCACAAGGTCACAATCCTCGAAGCTCGCCGCATTGCGCCGGTAGGTGGTTTCATCGTCGGCGGCGCCGTCGATATAGTTGAAGATCGGCCCCGGCAGCTTCCGCTTGGCCATGCGCCGGAAGTCATGAAAATTGTGGCAGTCGCTCAGGCGCACGGCACCCCCAGAACCGGCGCGTCAAAGGCAAACAATGCCACTCGCCGGTCTCCTCATCGCTAAACACTTCGCCCACAGGCGAATGGTCGAATGGTTACGCCAATTTCCGCCTTCGGGGCAACGAGAATCCCGACTCCATGAAAATTGTTCGCCGCAATTCCCTTCGCCAATTAAAAAGGGCGCCGAAGCGCCCTTTCCGATGAGAGTTTTGCGCGTAGACAACGCCCGTCAGTGCGCCACGCCGGCCCATACCTTGCGCTTGGTGAGATAAACCAGCGCACCGAACAGGGCGAGGAAGATCAGCACGCGAAAACCGGTCTTCTTGCGATCCTCGAGGTGCGGCTCGGCCGTCCACATCAGGAAGGCCGAGACGTCCCGCGCATACTGGTCGACCGTCTGCGGCGCACCGTCGTCATAGGTCACTTGGTCGTCCGACAGCGGCTTGGCCATGGCCAGCGACTTGCCGTTGATGAAATACGGGTTGTAGTGCGTGCCCTCGGCAATCTCCATGCCGGCCGGCGGCTGCTCGTCATAGCCGGTCAGCAGCGAGTGGATGTAGTCCGGGCCGCCTTCCGCATACTGCGTGAAGATGTCGAACACGAAGGTCGGGAAGCCGCGGGTGACGCCGCGCGCCTTGGCGAGCAGCGACATGTCCGGCGGCGCCGCGCCGCCATTGGCGGCGGCGGCCGCCGCGGCATTCGGGAAAGGCGACGGGAAGTAGTCCGCCGGGATGCCCGGCCGTTCGAACATCTCGCCGTCCCCGTTGGGGCCGTCCTGGATGGTGTATTCGGCGGCGAACGCCTTCACCTGCGCCTCGGAATAGCCAAGTCCTTCAAGCGTGCGGAACGGCACCAGGCTCATCGAATGGCAGGCCGAGCACACCTCCTTGTAGACCTTGAGGCCGCGCTGCAGCTGGCCCTTGTCATAGGTGCCGAACGGGCCGGCAAAGCTCCACTGCTCCTGCTTCGGGTGCAGGATGGGGAAGTGGGTCGGCTCGGCGGCGTGGCCGGCCGCCTCGTCCTCGGCGGCGACCGCGCCGGCCATGCCGGCCACCACGAAGCCCACAACGGCCAGACCGTGGAAAACGCTCTTCATCGAAATATCCCTCTCCGGTTCCTGGCCAATCAGCCCTTGGTGTCCGGCGACGCGACGGCGCCGACCGGGTGGCCGGAGCCCCCCTTGTTCTTCTCAAGCACGGCTTCCGTGATCGAGTTGGGCATGCGCCGCGGCGTCTCGATGAGGCCGAGCACCGGCATGATCACCAGGAAGAATACGAAATAGTAGAGCGTCGATACCTGCATGGCCGGGATGTACCAGCCTTCGGCCGGCTTGGAGCCGAGCCAGCCGAGGAAGATGGCGTTGGCGGCGAACAGCCAGAAGAACAGTTTGTACCACGGCCGGTAAACCGCCGAGCGCACCTTGGAGGTGTCGAGCCACGGCACGATGAACAGCACCGCGATGGCGCCGAACATGGCGAGCACGCCGCCCAGCTTGGAGTCGATCGGGCCGATGTTGAAGGTGATGGCGCGCAGGATCGCGTAGAACGGCAGGAAGTACCATTCGGGCACGATGTGGGCCGGCGTCTTCAGCGAATCGAACTGCGTGTAGTTGTCCGGGTGACCGAGATAGTTCGGGATGTAGAAGATGAAATAGGCGAACACCAGCAGGAACACGATCATGCCGAACGCATCCTTGATGGTCGCATAAGGCGTGAACGGCAGCGTGTCGGTCTTCGACTTTACCTCGATGCCGGTCGGGTTGGTCTGGCCGACCACATGAAGCGCCCACACGTGCAGCACGACGACGCCGGCGATCATGAACGGCAGCAGGTAGTGCAGCGAGAAGAAGCGGTTCAGCGTCGGGTTGTCGACGGCGAAGCCGCCGAGCAGCAGCTGCTGGATCCACTCGCCGACCAGCGGGATGGCGGTGAAGAAGCCGGTGATGACGGTGGCGCCCCAGCCGCTCATCTGCCCCCACGGCAGCACGTAGCCCATGAAGCCGGTCGCCATCATCAACAGGTAGATGATGCAGCCGAGGATCCACAGAAGCTCGCGCGGCGCCTTGTAGGAGCCGTAATAGAGCCCGCGGAAGATGTGCAGGTAGACGGCGATGAAGAAGAACGACGCGCCGTTGGAGTGCATGTAGCGCAGCAGCCAGCCGGAGTTGACGTCGCGCATGATCTTCTCGACCGAATCGAAGGCGATGCGCGTGTCCGACGCATAGTGCATGGCCAGCACGATGCCTGTCAGCATCTGCGCCACCAGCATGATCGCCAGGATGCCGCCGAATGTATAGGCGTAGTTCAGGTTGCGCGGCACCGGATAGGCGATGAAGCTGTCATACACCAGCCGCGGCAGCGGCATGCGTGCATCGAACCAGCGTTCGATCCCGGTCTTCGGCGTGTAGGTCGAGTGTCCACCGCTCATCAGTCTGCCCCCAACTCTCAGCCGATCTTGATCTTGGTGTCCGAAACAAAGGACAGCAGCGGCACCGCCAGGTTTTCCGGCGCCGGGCCTTTGCGGATGCGGCCGGCCGTATCGTAATGCGAACCATGGCACGGGCAGAACCAGCCGCCGAAATCGCCCTGCTGGCCGAGCGGAACGCAGCCGAGATGGGTGCAGACGCCGACCATCACCAGCCAGTTCTCCTTGCCGGCGGCGGCGCGGTCGCTGTCGGTGGCCTGCGCGTCGGACGGAAGGTTGGCGTTGCGCGCCACCGGATCCTTGAGCTCCGCGATCGGCACGGCCTTGGCGGCCTCGATTTCCTGCGGCGTGCGGTTGCGGATGAACACCGGCTTGCCCCGCCATTTCACCGTCAGGGACATGCCCGGCTCGACGGAGCCGATGTCGACCTCGATGGAAGACACGGCGAGCGTCGAGGCGTCAGGGCGCATCTGGTCGATGAACGGCCAGGCGAGGGCACCGGCGCCGACGACGCCCGCCATGCCGGTCGCTATGTAAAGGAAATCACGGCGAGAGGTGTCGATCGTATCGGTTTCGCTCACGGGACTCTGATCCTTTCGCCTTACCCCTAGCCGGCGGCAGAGCCATGGTCCCGCTCATCACGCCGGCCCGTTATCGCGTAGCGAAACGGGCTGGCGAAGTCCTCCGGCATTTTGGGTTGGTTTATGCGTGAAGCCGGCACTTGTCCAGCGGGCGCGCCGCATGACGGCAGATTGTCGCGGGCTCGCGCCGGAACCGCTCGATTTGACGCCGGTTTCTCAATGTAGCAATATTGCTACATTGCGTGCTGAGATGCCTCCATGACCATCAGGGCAAAAACACCGACCACCTTCACCAGCCGCGAGTTCAACCAGGACACGGCGCGCGCCAAGCGCGCCGCCAGGGACGGCCCGGTTTTCATCACCAGCCGCGGCGAGCCGACACATGTCCTCATGACGATCGAGGCTTACCGGGCCGCAGAAAAGGCGCGCAATGCGGCGGACAAACCCAAAAGCCTGCGCGAGGCGCTGATGGACCCGGTTCACGGAGACGAGATCGAACTCCACCTTCCAAAGCGTCGCGTCGAGTCCGTCCGGCAGATAGACCTCGATTGATGTTTTTGCTGGATACGAACGTCGTGTCCGAACTGCGGAAGTCCGCGTCCGCCGATCCGGCCGTGGCGGCCTGGGCCGAATCGGCTGCGCCCGCAGAGATATTCATTTCGGTCGTGACGATCCTTGAGATCGAACGCGGCATACTGCGGCTGATGCGGCGTGACCCGCGCCAGGGCGATGCCCTTCATCGATGGCTGCACCACATCCTTATTTCACAATTCTCCGACCGTGTTCTCAATGTCGGTCTGGATGTCGCGCTACGCAGCGCCACCCTTCATGTACCCGATCCCAGGCCGGAACTGGATGCCCTGATCGCCGCCACCGCTCTCGTCCACGACCTGACTGTCGTCACCCGCAACAGCCGCGATTTCGAAGGCACCGGCGTCAGGCTGTTCAATCCTTGGGAGTACGCACCATGAGCACGCTCATCCAGCCCGCCGACTGGCTGACCGACATCGCCGGCTTCGACGGCGAGTGGCAGGGCGGTGCACACGGCGCCGACATCTGCGTCATCGCCAACCGCATCGACGGCCCCGGCGGCGGACCGAAACTGCACCGGCATCCCTATGCCGAGGTCTTCGTCATCCGGCGCGGCACCGCGCTGTTTACCGTCGGCGACCGCACGATCGAGGCGAGTGAAGGCATGATCCTCGTTGCGCCGGCTAACACCCCGCACCGATTCGAGAATCGCGGTCCCGGCCCGCTGGAAACCATCGACATCCACCAGAACGGCAGCTTCGTCACCGAATGGCTTGAATAGACTCGGCGATCCGCCGTAGCCATCGCAAAAAGCCGGCGGGCCAACCTATGTCGCGCCCAGCCGAACGAGCACCTCGCGCGGAATACGATACTCGCGGATGACGTCGTCGTGGCGTTTCAACCCGCACAGTTCGCGCTGCACGAAATAGGCATAGACGACGCCCGCGGCCGCCTTCAGCAGCGCCTTGCGCTCCTCGGCATCGCCCTGATGCGCGTGCAGCCGCGCCATCGACGCTTCCACCTTGCGCCCGGCCGTGCCGAGCGCGGTCGCCATCTCGGCGACGATCTCGTAGTCGAGCACCTCCAGCCCGGTGCGGCCGCGCATCGCCAGGTCGTTGCTGCCGGGCAGCTTGAGCGCCATCGCCGCCTACACCTTCCGTCCGCGCCGCACGGAGAGCCGTGCCAGCCGCATGCTGTGGCTTGCCGTCTCACCCTCGGCAAGCCGATCGAAGCCGAGCGCCTCGTAGAATGCGAAGGCCGCCTCGGGCGCCCGCGTGTTGAGCACTGGAAAATGCGTCCGCGCCTTGTCGATCACCCGCCACACCAGCCGGCGGCCGACGCCGTTGCCGCGATGCGCGGCGGCGACGTAGAGATGACGCACGCGGCCCTCCCGCCGACCTTCGACATAAGGATCGATGTTGAGCCCGCAGACGCCGGCGAGCTGATCGCCGTCCCAGGCGGCAAAAAGCGCCTCGCCACGGCGCGAAAACCGGTTGCGGCAATCCTCCCAGTTGTTCGACAGGGTGACCAGCATCCAGAATCCTTCGCGCCGGCTTTCCTCAAGCAGAGCGGCGAACGCCTCGCCTTCCGGCGTGAACCGCCTTATGTCGTAGCGTGGTGTGCGGGTCAGCATGGCATTCGCCTCGCAGCGTAAGACGTCGGTGCACGGGATCATCACGGCGTCACTCCGCCGCCAGCCGGTCGGCCAGGAAGCCACCGGACTGGCGCTTCCATAGCTGCGCGTAGATCCCGCCTTTGGCGATCAGCGCTTCATGCGTGCCCTCTTCGACGATCCGCCCCTTGTCGAGCACGATCAGCCGGTCGAGCGCCGCGATGGTGGAGAGCCGGTGGGCGATCGCGATCACCGTCTTGCCTTCCATCAGCCGGTAGAGATTGTCCTGGATCGCCGCCTCGATCTCCGAGTCCAGCGCCGAGGTAGCCTCGTCGAGGATAAGGATCGGCGCGTCCTTCAGCATCATGCGGGCGATGGCGATGCGTTGCCGCTGGCCGCCGGACAGTTTGACGCCGCGTTCGCCGACATGTGCCTCGTAGCCGCCGCGGCCGCGCGGGTCGGCGACGCCGGTGATGAAGTCGTGCGCGGCCGCCCTTTTTGCCGCGTCCTCGATCTCGGCCTGGCTCGCTCCGGCGCGGCCATAGCCGATATTGTCATGGATCGAGCGGTGCATCAGCATGGCGTCCTGGCTGACCACGCCGAACTGCGCGCGCAGCGATGCCTGGGTGACGTCGCGCACGTCGTGCCCGTCGATCAGCACCCTGCCCTTCTCGACGTCGAACAGCCTGAGCGCCAGGTTGACGATGGTCGTCTTGCCAGCGCCTGACGGGCCGACCAGCGCCACCCGCTCGCCCGGCCGGATGTGCAGGTTGAGATTGTCGATGATGCCGCCGCCCTTGCCGTAGTGGAACGAGACGTTCTCGAAGCGGATGTCGCCTTTGGCACGCGGCAGCAAGTCGGCGCCTGGCGCGTCGCGGATCACCGGCTCGACCGAGATCGTGCGCGTCGCGTCCTGCACGGTCGCATAGTTGCGGATCAGCCCGTTGATGTTGAACATCATCCATCCCGACATCTGATTGAGCCGGAACACCAGACCCATCGCCGCGGCCACCGCGCCGGTCGAGATCTCGCCCGCCGAAAAGCTGAGCATGCACAGCGCCGCGATCACGCTCATCATGACGCCGTTGAGCAGCGCCACCGATGAGCGCACCGTCGTGACGGCCCTCGTCAACCGCTTGACGGCGACCAGGAAACGCTCCAGCCCGTCGCGGATATAGGCGTGTTCGCGCCGGCCGCTGTCGAACAGCTTTACCGCCATGATGTTGGTGAAGGCGTCGACCAGCCGGCCATTGAAGATCGAGCGCTCGTCGGCTGTGGCCCGCCCGGCCCGCCGCATCTCCGGCAGCAGGAACCAGACGATCGCCCCGTAGCCGACGAACCACAGGGCGACGACCAACCCCATCAGCGGGTCGAGCGACACCAGGATGGTGATCGCCAGCACAACGAAGGTCAGGAACGACCACGTCGTCTGCAGCACGTTGACGATGAAGTCGCCGACCGCCTCGCCGCCCTGCATGATCTTGGTGGCGATGCGGCCTGCGAAATCGTTCTGGTAGAAATCGTAGGGCTGCTCGATGACACGCCGGAACGACTGCCAGCGCACCATGGAGAAGAAGCCGGGCACCACCACCTGCTGCTCGATCACGGCAGACCCGACCATCACCGCGGTTCGCACCACCAGCAGCAGCGCCAGCAGGCCTAGCAGCGCCGGCCAATGGTCGGCAAACAATGTCGCCGGGTTGGCATGGTCGAGCAGGTCGATCAGCCAGCCGACCGCCCAGTAGAGCGCAGCGTCGACGCCGCCTACACAGAAGCCGGTGACGAGCAGCAGCGCGAACGGCCAGCGCGCCTGGTTGGCGAAATACAGGATGAATCGCCAGGCGTCCTTCGGCAGCACCTCGCGGTCGGTGTCCTGGAAAGCGTCGATGGAATTCTCGACGCTCCGCCAGATCTTTTCACGCAGTCCGTCTTGCGACATTCCAGTCTCATGGTCCCTAGCTGCAGCGCCAGGCCCAATCAGGAACGACGCAACGCTTCATATAGGTGCGGTATCTCGGAAGGCACGACTATTCCGCCGCCGCCTTCTCCGCCTCCACCCTCCCGGCAGCGGCCTTGTCGGCCACCTCCATCTCCGCGCCTTCGTCATTGGGCAGGAAGCCGCCGGACTGGCGCTGCCAGAGCTGCGCGTAGAGCCCGTCGCGGGCGAGCAGTTCGTCGTGGCTGCCCTGCTCGATCACGCGCCCCCTGTCCATGACGATCAGCCGGTCCATCGCCGCGATGGTGGATAGCCGGTGCGCGATCGCGATCACCGTCTTGCCTTCCATCAGCCGGTAGAGGTTTTCCTGGATCGCCGCCTCGATCTCCGAATCCAGCGCCGACGTCGCCTCGTCGAGGATCAGGATCGGCGCGTCCTTGAGCATGACGCGCGCGATCGCGATGCGCTGGCGCTGGCCGCCCGACAGCTTCACGCCGCGCTCGCCGACATGCGCGTCGAAGCCCCTGCGCCCCTTCGGATCGGAAAGCGCGCCGATGAAGTCGAGCGCCTCGGCCTTGCGTGCCGCCTCCAGCACCATCGCCTCGCTGGCGTCGGGCCGGCCGTAGAGGATGTTGTCGCGCACCGAGCGGTGCAGCAGCGACGTATCCTGCGTCACCATGCCGATATGGGCGCGCAGCGAATCCTGCCGCACCGCCGCGATGTCCTGCCCGTCGACCAGGATCCTGCCGCTCTCGATATCGTAGAATCGCAGGAGCAGGTTGACCAGCGTCGACTTGCCGGCGCCCGAGCGCCCGACGATGCCGACCTTCTCGCCAGGCCGGACATGGATCGACAGCTTGTCGATGACGCCCTTGCCCTTGCCGTAGTGGAAGCCGACCTGGTCGAACACGATGTCGCCGTGCGGCACCACGATGTCCTTGGCGCCGGGCTCGTCCTCGACCAGGCGCGGCAGCGAGATCGAGTTGATGCCGTCCTGGACCGTGCCGATGTTCTCGAACAGCCCGGACATCTCCCACATCACCCAGTGCGACATGCCCCACATCCTGAGGACGAGGCCGATCGCCACCGCGACCGCGCCGACCGAGACCAGCCCGCCGAGCCACAGCCAGATCGCCACGGCGCTGACGCCGACCAGCAGCGAGGCATTGAGCAGCCCGAGCAGCACGAACAGCGACGTGCCCAGCCGCATCGACCGGTAGACCGTGTCCATGAAGCCGCTCATCGCGTCCTGGGCGTAGGAGGCTTCGCGCCGGGCATGCGAGAACAGTTTTACCGTCTGGATGTTCACGTAGCTGTCGGCGATGCGGCCGGTCATCGTCGAGCGGGCGTCGGCCTGCTCCTGGCCCACCTTGCCGAGGCGCGGGATGAAATAATACAGCAGCCAGACGTAACCGGCGAGCCAGGCGAGCAGCGGCAGCATCAGCCGCCAGTCGGCCGAACCAACCAGCACCAGCACGCTGATGAAGTAGATGCTGACATAGTTCAGCACCTCGAACAGCTTGATGATGCAGTCGCGCACCGCCAGCGCCGTCTGCATCAGCTTGGTGGCGATGCGGCCGGCGAACTCGTCCTGGTAGAAGGTCATCGACTGCTTGAGCAGGTAGCGGTGCACCTGCCAGCGGATGCGCATGGGATAGTTGCCCATCACCGTCTGCTGGGTCAGCAACTGCCGGATCAGGTCGAGCACGGGCGAAATCACCAGGATCAGCGCCGCCATGGCGGCGAGCTTCCAGCCCTCGGTCTGCAGGAAGGTTTCGCGATTGGCGCTGGACAGCCAGTCGACGATGTTGCCCATGAAGCCGAACAGCCAGACTTCGATGACGGCGAGCACGGCCGACAGCAGCGTCGCGGCGATGATGTAGGGCCAGGCGCCCTTGCTGTAATGCAGGCAGAAGGCGACCAGCGTCTTCGGCGGCTCGGTCGGCTCCTCGGCCGGAAACGGATTGAGTCTCTTTTCGAACCAGGCAAACATGCGAACAGTCTTTCTCAACATAGCCGGAGACCCGGCCGCGTCACCTAGAGCTTTTCCGCTTTTCTCCGAATCGCGGAAATGCTCTATCTCTTTGTTTTTACGCAATTCCGGACGGAGAACCGGTTTCCACTTCTCCTGGAATTGCTCTAGGCGACGCGGCCATGGGCCTTGGCGGTCCATCGGGTCCTGGGCGGCGCCTGGGTCGAATCCTGGGCAATCGCTGCACCATAGGGCTTTTGTGCAGCGCCGCCGAGAGGCGCCGTGCCGTCTGCTGACACGTCCGCCTGCCCCGGCGACCTACGGCCTGCCAGCGCCGCCAGCAGCCGCCGGATCGGACCCATTGGCCGCGGCGCCGGCACGGCCCGCGAGAAGTCGACGTCCGGCAGCAGGCCGCGATGCGGCCGCCGGCCCGGCGGGCCGACATCGTCGCGGTCCTGCCCGAGCGCCAGCGCCCAGGCGGCCAGCCGCGCCTCATCCAGCCGGATGGGGCCTTCGTGGTCGCGGATCAGTGAGATTTGCGGGCTCCGCCGCCCGCGTCCGTACTGGAAAAACATCGCAAATTCCTTCGAGAACCGGGAGGTACCGGCGGAAATCGCGATCGTGCTTGGACTAGGGCTTAAGCAGGGAACCGATTTCCGCGATCAGGCGAGGCGCCGTCGGGTAAGGCGAACAGCTACGGTCATCATGGATTCCATATCCGCCTCCATCGGTTCGAGTGAGCGATGGCGGCTCTATAGACCGCTTCGGTGTTTTTGGCTACCCGGCTCGGGCGATTTTGTCGCAGCGCCACGATGATGTGGCCGATGAGCAACGCGAGGAGCCGATGGCCGAAACCGATCTGCGGGTAGCGCTCTACCAGCCCGACATCGCCGGCAACACAGGCACCATATTGCGCATGGCCGCCTGTCTCGGCATCGCCGTCGACGTCATCGAACCAGCCGGCTTCGACCTCTCCGACCGGGCGCTGCGGCGCGCCGGCATGGATTATCTCGAAATGGCGTCGCTTGCCCGCCACCTCGACTTCGCGCGCTTCGAGGACCAGCGCCGGGCGCAAGGGCGGCGGCTCCTGCTGTTTTCGACGGCGGCCGCCCTGCCCTACACCGACTTCGCCTACATGCCCGGCGACGTGCTGATGTTCGGTCGCGAATCGGCCGGCGTGCCTCAGGGCGTCCACGCGGGCGCGGATCATCGCCTCCTGATCCCGATGCCGGGCGGCGGCCGCAGCCTCAATGTCGCGCTCGCCGCCGCCATGGCCGCCGGCGAGGCCTTGCGCCAGCTCCGCGCGGGCGAGCGCTGACGCCGACAGCCGAAGCAGCCCGACATGGCTGTCGAAGGTCCGTCCGGTCTCATCTTCTGGATTGTCGGTCACGGCGTCCGTCCTCGTCGTTGCATCATCACGGACTGCTTGATAAAACCTCAAGTAATATTGAGGTCAAGAGGTGGTCGATGGCGCGTTCCCTGTCGGTTGGCGATGTCGCACGGCGCGCCGGCGTGGCCGTCTCGACGCTGCACTTCTACGAACAGAAGGGGCTGATCGCGAGCGACCGCACCGCCGGCAACCAGCGCCGCTACGGCGGCGACGTGCTGCGCCGCGTCGCCGTCATCAAGATCGCCCAGGAAATCGGCATCTCGCTCGCCGACATCGCCACCGCGCTCGCCGCCCTGCCCGAGGAACGCACCCCGAACCGGCGCGACTGGGCCCTGCTTTCAAAACGATGGCGTGACGATCTCGACCGCCGCATCAGGCAGTTGCAGGCCTTGCGCGACGGCCTCGACGACTGCATCGGCTGCGGCTGCCTGTCCATCGACCGCTGCCGCCTGCGCAACCCGGAAGACCGCCTCGGCGAGGGGGGCACGGGGGCACAAAGGCTGCTGGTGAAGTAGCGGTAGTTTTCAGTCTGTATTCCTCGCCCCAAGACGTGGGGAGAGGTGGCCCGAAGGGCCGGAGAGGCTGTCAAACGCCGCAAAACGCCCGAATCAATCCCTCAGCCCGTCCCCCGAACCGCCTGAAATGATTCGGGCCATCAATCCGCCGCCGGCAGGCGCCGAATCGTGAACTCGATCACGTCGTTCGGCCGCTCGAACCAGCTTTCGATCGTCGTCCAGTAGGCCTGCTTCGGCCAGCGGTCGAACCATTCCTGCGCCTTTTGCCGTGCATCGGTGCGCGGCAGCACGAAGGTTTCGCGGATAAAACCGTCGCCGGGACGCCTGCCCTCGGCGCGAGCACGGTCGAGTTGCCTTTTCAGGCCGTCGAGCGGCGGTCTGGTCGGCGCGGGCACCGAATGCCTCCTGCGACTTGACGCGGATCAAGGACAGATTAGGCATCGCCGGCAAAATTACGAGTCATAATATCGAGCCGGCCGGCACCGGCGCTGGAGAAACATTATGCAACGTCCCGAACTCGCGGCAGGCCTGCCCTCCGACATCGAAGAGCGCAAGCTCGCCGCAAAAGCTTGGTTCGAAGCGCTGCGCGACCGTATCTGCGCCGCCTTCGAGCAGCTTGAGGACGAGGTGACCGGCCCGCTCGCCGACCGCCCCCCCGGCCGCTTCGAGCGCACGCCCTGGCAGCGCGAGACCGGCGGCGGCGGTGTGATGTCGATGATGCATGGCCGCGTCTTCGAAAAGGTCGGCGTGCACACCTCGACCGTGCATGGCGCCTTCTCGCCGGAATTCCGCAAGCAGATCCCCGGCGCCGAGGAAGACCCGAACTTCTGGGCAAGCGGCATCTCGCTGATCGCCCACCCGCAGAACCCCAACGTGCCGGCCGTGCACATGAACACCCGCATGGTCGCCACCTCGCGCTGGTGGTTCGGCGGCGGCGCCGATCTGACGCCGGTGCTCGACCGCCGCCGCAGCCAGCAGGATCCAGACACACTCGCCTTCCACGCGGCGATGCGGGCGCCCTGCGCGGCGCACGCTGCGGTCGCCGACTACGAAAAGTTCAAGGCCTGGTGCGACGAGTATTTCTTCCTGAAGCACCGCAACGAGCCCCGCGGCATCGGCGGCATCTTCTTCGACTGGCTGCAGCCGGCGGCGGAGAAGGGCGGCTGGGACGCCGGCTTCGCCTTCGTCAGGGATGTCGGCCTCGCTTTCCTCGACATCTACCCGCGCCTCGTCCGCGCCAATTTCAACCAGCCGTGGACGCCGATCGACCGCGACGAACAGCTGGTGCGGCGCGGCCGCTACGTCGAGTTCAACCTGCTCTACGACCGCGGCACCATTTTCGGCCTCAACACCGGCGGCAACGTCGCGGCGATTCTTTCGAGCATGCCGCCCGAGGTGAAATGGCCGTAGGCACCGGGATGATGGACACACAACGCCCGCCACCCCGGAAGCCGTAGCAAAGCGAAGGCTATCCGGGCCTATTCCGGAACGTCTGTGTCGACGGCGCGGCGAAGAAATCGCGACGGTTCCGGAATGGATCCCGGCTCTCCCTCCGGTCGGCCGGGATGACGCGCGTTCGTCCCGCCGTCGATCACAATTCCGCGAGCGCCGTCATCGCCTGATGACTTTCCGCCAAACGCCGTTATAGAGGCCGCCGCCATTTGCTTGTCGGCCGAAGAAGCCGTTGTCGATGGTTGAGGGATCGTAGGGTGGGCAGCCCCGGCAGGGATGCAGCCTCTAAAATTTGCCTTAACTTTTCGCTGACAGGGTCTTCCTTATGGCTGAACTCCGTGCGCTTGGCGGCGCGTTTCTGATTATTCTGGCTGGTTTGCTGGTGCCGGCGCATGCGGGCTCTCCCAGCGTGTGCGCCTTTCCCCTTGACCAGCTCGCCGACATGCGCCAGCCGGCTGCTCCATGTGTGGGGGGCATCGAATCGGAGGCTGGCGTGGCCAGAAAACAGGCTGAAAACCGCAGGTCGAAGCTGCCGGAGGCGGCGACGGCCGTCATCGAGCGCGCGAAAAAGTTCAATGTCGCCTACAAGCAGCCTAAGAACGCGTCGGGCGAGACGCTGGTCCTGCTGCACGGCTCGGGCGGCAACGAGACGACGCTGTTCCCGCTTGCCACCCGCGTCGCCCCGCACGCCACGCTGATGGGGGTCGCCGGCCGCATCACCCAGGAAGGCACCAAGCGCTGGTACCAGCGGCTGACGCCGACCTCCTTCGACCAGACCGACATCCGCGCCGAGGCCGAAGCCTTCGCCGCCTTCCTGCAGGACGCGGTGAAGGCCAAGAAGCTCGATCTCGGCCGCACCATCTTCATCGGCTATTCCAACGGCGCCAACCTGTTGGCCGCGCTCACCTTGCTGCATCCCGGGCTGGTCGAGCGCGCCGTTCTGCTCAGGCCGATGCCCGTGCTCGAGACCAATCCGATCGCCGACCTCGCCAAGGCGCGTTTCCTCATGGTGGTCGGGGCCGCCGACGAGACCTACGCTCCCTTCGGTCCACGGCTCGAAACGATCTTGCGCGACCACGGCGCCCGCGTCGACGCCAAGGTCATCAATGACGGCCACCTGCTCGGCGACGACGACGTCAAGGTCGTTGCCGAATGGCTGGCCGCCGCCGACGCGGTTTCGCGCAATTGAGCGGAGCTCCGCCCTATCTCCTTGTTTTTCTGCATGATTTCCGAAAGTGCCCACGGTTTCTGGCTAAGGCAAAATCAGGAAGCATGCTGCCCTGAACTTTTTCACGCGGCTTTTTTGAGCCGTTAGTACCGGGCGTCGCCGCGTGCGCTCCTGCCGACCAACGCGACAATCGTCTGGTAGAGTTCTTCCGCGGCCTCCGCTGCGGAGATCTCGCCCGTCGCGGCGGCATGCGACAACGCCTCGGCCGCGCCGAGCATTGCCCTGAGGCCGGCCAACCGGATCGCGCCGCCCGCGGCGAAGGGCGCCAGCACGGCCCGGCACTTCTCCATGAGCACCACCTCGTAGTCGCGCTTGATTCTCTCCAGTTCCGGCGAGCTGGCCAGCGCCGCGATGATGCCCGGTATCTCGCGGCCCTGCAGCAGCACGCAGTCGACATAAGACGTGGCGATCACCGAGGCCCTGCTCGCCAGCGTCGGTTCGCCGGTCAGCAGCGCGGCGTCCATTGTCACCGTCTGGCGCGCGTCGAAGTCCTTGTAGAGCGCTGCCAGCAGGTCGGGCCGCGTCGGGAAATGGTCGTAGACGACCGGCTTGGTGATGCCGGCCCGCTCGGCCAGCCGGCCAAGCGTCAGCGCATCGGTCCCCTCGTCGCGTACCACCCGCCATGCCACCTCGATCAGCTGGCGGTAGCGCTCCTCCCGTGTCAGCCGACGGCGCGTCGCCGAACCCGGTCCTGTCGTTTCGGTGCTTGACATTCTTATATACCAAAAGTAACTTACCAAAAGTATATAAGCTCTCGCCCGTTGCCCGCAACCCATTTCGGGACCGTTGCCATGCATGCCCTCATCGTCGTCGCCCACCACGACCCCAGTTCGCTTACACACGGCCTGGCCGCGCAGGTCGCGACCGGAATGACGGAAGCCGATCCCCGCCACACCTGGGAAATCGCCGACCTCACCGCCGAGGGATTCGATCCACGTTTCCAGGCGGTCGACATCGCCGTGCATCGTCGGCAGGCGCCACCGCCCGCCGACGTCGCCGCCGAGCAGGCACGCATCGACCGCGCCGACGCGCTCGTGCTGGTCTATCCGGTCTACTGGTGGTCGATGCCGGGGCTGCTCAAGGGCTGGGTCGATCGCGTGTTCGCCAATGGCTGGGCCTTCGACTACAGCGCCGACGCAAGGCTGGTAAAGAAGTTGCGGCGCCTCTCCGTGCATCTCGTCGGCGTCGGCGGCGCCGATGCCGGCGCTTACGAGCGGCACGGCTATCTCGGCGCCATGAAGACGCAGATCGACCACGGCATCTTCGATTATTGCGGCGCCCGTGTCGTCACCTCCGCGCTGATGCTCGATTCGGAAACGCGGGATGTCACCCCGCACCTGGAGGCTGCGCGCGCCATTGGCCGCGCCCTTTTCGACGCATCCGGGCCGGACGCAGTCGCCCGGGCAGCTTGAGCCGTTCCCCGAGTGCAACCACGCGGCATACGGCGGCACCAGCGCCGTTGCCGCAATCGTGTCACGGGTGAAAAATCGGCACCTGTCGCTTGGTGAGCCTTGCCTTGGCCTGTTCAGCCAGTCGATCAAATGTTGTACAGTCGATCGCCAAGCAACGCCACGGAGGACGCTGCCCTCTTGCGCTGGAACATCGTCGAGTCGATTAGCGGGAAGGCAGTCAAGTTATTCGAATCGAGTAACTTCTATAAATTATTGACGATTGTTATTGGCCTGATTGGCATTCCAGCAGCCATCATTGGCGCCTGGCAGCCCCTGTCGGACTATTTGAATCGCTCAGCCCGGGCCGAAGCCGAACGTGCGGCCTTGATCGACGGTGCGCGCAGGGAACTGCAGTGGCCGGTTGGCGGGGACACCGGCAAGGGAAAGGCGCTGACGACGCTTTTCGAGAACGGTGAAGCTCTGACCGGCCTGCAGCTTTCATGTTTGAGGATCGGTCAGACGGACGACAAAAAGCAGTGTGTGTCCGCCCCCATATTCAGCAATGTCAGGCTGTTCGGGAGCGAAAAGAACTCATCCATAGTTGGCATTGATCTAAGAGAGACGGAATTTTCCGGGTTGGAAATGAATAACATGTATCTGGAGGGGGATTTTAGAAAGGCACAGTTTCACAAGGCGAATATTACGAATTCCGCCATATACGGAATGCTTGAAGGAACGGTGATACAATTTTCGGCCATCGTTCGCTCCCAGATTACCATCAACGACGGCCTGACTTCCGAAGGCAATATGACGCTGATGGACGTCGACCTGAGCGGAACGACGATCACGCCCGGCTTGAGCCCGGAATGGGTAGGATTGGCAACGGCGTGGGCGGATCAGCCGCCGTTGCATTGGATTGTTCCGATATTGACCAAAGGCGAAGCCTACAAAGCTCCGCTGCCTGCGGCCGTGCTGGAAAGGATGGTGCTCTGCGAACCGCCAAGGTCGAATGACGGGCAGATCATACCTGCGGAGGTGCGCGACCGGGCCGTCTTGCCATTGCCCCAGATCGGCACATTCCCCGGTAAACCCAGCAACTGCCGGAGGATCACGTTGAACGAGGCGATGCGACAATTTCCGGACGTCTATGCGTCAATGGGGTCGCCACAATGACGCGGCCAAGCAAATGCCGGCTCATTGGAGCAGTATCAGGCCGGGCTTCACGCCTCGATGTCGGCGCCGAGTTTGCTTCTGCCTATCGGCCCCCGCTTTCCCGCAACCAAACGCCGACGATCCGTGTTATGCTCCCACCGTGGCAACGAGCCAGGAAGGAGAAGACCGATGAAGGAGTTTCAGTGCGGATCGCTCGTCCCGGGATGCGACTGGCATACGCGCCATCAGGACGAAGCCGAAGTCATGCGCCGCGCAGTCGAGCATCTTCGTGACACCCATGGCGAGACCATCATCCGCGAGACCATGATCGAGGCGATCCGCTCGCGCATCGAGAAGGTCCGCGACGCCGCGTAGAGCATTTCCGGTTTTCTTCGAATCACCGGAACCGCTCTATCTTCTTGTTTTTTCGCAATTCCGGACGCAAAACCGCGGACACTTTTACTGGAATTGCTTTAGCGAAACCTCAGCCGCCCGCCTTCAGCATGTCCGCGGCGCGCTTGAGCAGCGCCTCGCGCTGAAGCGAAAATCCCGATTCGGTCCATTCCGTCTCCAGCGCGCGCAGCATCGCGCCGAGGTCGGGCCCGTCTTTGGCGCCGAGCGCCTTCAGGTCGTTCGCCCTGATCGGCAGCACCGGCCTTTGCCAGGCCTCCGCCCGCTTCAGCAGCCGGCTCAGCACGCCGGCCTCGATCAACGCCTCGGTGTCGTTGACCGCCCGGCCGCGCGCCCCGACCAGCGCAAGCCGCAGCCGGTCACGGATACCTTGCTCCGGGCCGCGATAAAGCTGGCGGTCGAGCGCGACGTCGCTTGCCGAAGCGGCGATGACCGGCGCATCGGCCCAGGCCGCAAGCCGCCCCGCTTCCGCCTTCGACAGACGCAGCCGTTCCGACAGCCCGGCCATGCGCTCGCCGTCGGGCGGAACGATCGCCTCCAGCCGCAGCAGTGCGTCCGCCGGCCAGCCGAGGTCGCGCTCGGTGCCGGCCAGCGCATGGATCGCATCGATGCCCCACTTCTCGCTTTCCGGAAGGATGCGCGACAGCACGCCTGCCTGCCGCATCCACAGCAGCGCGCGCGACGGGTCGGGCGCCGACAGCAGTTTTTTCAGCTCCGACCAGACGCGCTCGGCCGAGAGGCCATCGAGCCCGTCCTTCAGCCGCGCGCACGCCTTCAGCCCGCCGGCGTCGGGGCGGCCCGAGCCGTACCAGGCGAAGAAGCGGAAGAAGCGCAGGATGCGCAGGAAATCCTCGCGGATACGCTTGTCCGGCTCGCCGATGAACCGCACCGTGCGCGACCCGATGTCGGCGATGCCGCCGACGAGGTCGACCACCGTGCCGTCGGCCTCCGCATAGAGCCCGTTGATGGTGAAGTCGCGCCGCTCGGCGTCCGCCCGCCAGTCGCGGCCGAACCGCACTTTTGCGTGGCGGCCGTCGGTCTCGACGTCGGCGCGCAGCGTCGTCACCTCAAAGGGCCGGCCGGCGGCGATCAGCGTCACCGTGCCGTGCGCGGCGCCCGTCGGCACCGCCTTGAAGCCCGCCGCCGCGCCACGCCGCGCCGTCTCGTCCGGCAGCGTCGTGGTGGCGATGTCGATGTCGGTGACCGCCGCGCCCATCAGCGCGTTGCGCACCGCCCCGCCGGCAACCCGCGCTTCCTCGCCGCCCTCCGCCAGAACCTGCAGCAGGCGCTGCAGATGGCGGTCGGCGAGCCAGTCGGCCCGGCCGGCAAGGGTAACGGCACTGCTCACGCGTAAAGCCTCTCATACAGCGTGCGGATGATGCCCGCCGTCACGCCCCAGATGCGCCGGCCGTCATAGGGCATGTCGTAGAAGAACCACTCGCGGTCGCCCCAGAAGCGGCTGGTGCGGGCGTGGTTGACCGGGTCCATCAGGAATTCCAGCGGCACCTCGAAGGCGGCGTCGACCTCGTCGTGGTTGAGCATCAGCTCGAAGCCGGGCCGCACGATCGACAGCACCGGCGTGATCCGGTAGCCGCTGCCGGCGACGTAGTCGGGCATGCGGCCGAGCACCTCGACATGGCCGGCGTCGAGCCCGATCTCCTCCCGCGCCTCGCGCAGCGCGGCGTGCTCCGGCGTGCCGTCGTCGGGGTCGATGCGGCCGCCGGGAAAGGCGACCTGGCCGGTATGGTTGCGCAGCGTCTCGGCCCGCTTGGTCAAAAGCATCGTCGCCATGTCGCCATGGTCGACGACCGGGATCAGCACCGCCGCCGCGCGCAGGCCGCCGGCGTTGCTTAGCCTGGGGTGGCCGGGGTTGAAGCGGTGGTCGCCGTCCTCCTCCGGATGCGCCAGGAAATTCTCCTCGCGCGCCGCGCGGCCGCGAAAATCCTCCGCCGTGAAGAGGCTCGTGGCGCGCATCGTTCAGGCGCTCAGCCGCTTCAGCCGTTCGGCCGGCATGATCGGATAGATCTCGCCGTGCGATCGCACCGAAAACATCGTCACGCCGTCGACCGCGATCTCCTCGCCATGGTCGACCAGCTCGTACATCACCGGCCGCGCCACCAGCGCCTCCAGCCGCCCGCGCACCAGCACGTAGGGTTTCAGCCCGCCGGTGTCCGGCTCGTCGACGAAACGCAGCGGGTGGCCCGGCCCGGCCTCGACGACGTCGCCGACATTGGTGCGGAAGGTGATGACCTGGGTCTCGCCCGCGCCGGAGACGTTCATCTCCACCGCCACGAACGGCGCGTCGACGACGCGGATGCCGACCTTCTCGACCGGCGTCACCAGATACGTCCTGCCGTCCGCGTCCTTGCGCAGCACTGTGGAGAACAATTGCACCAGCGGCGCCCGCCCGATCGGGGTGCCCAGATAGAACCAGGTGCCGTCGGCGCGGATCTCCATGTCGAGGTCGCCGCAGAAGGGCGGCTCCCAGCGCTCCACCGGCGGCAGGCCCTTGCCGGCGCGGGTGGCACGCGCGATCAGCGCCGACAGTCCGGCCGCGTCCGCAGCCCGGCTCAGCCCCGGCGTCGTATGGTCATCTTGGCTGTGCATGGTCACGAAATAGTCACTGTTGTCTCGCTTGTCAGCCGGGTCGGCTGATTTAAGTTCACTTGTTGAGACTTGAACAGCTCCCCCGAGTCGCGGGCCGCCGCGGCCCGCGTTCCGGACGCGAAAGGACCGAAGCTGCATGAGCGCCATCACCATCGATCCTGCCCTGAGCGAAAGGGAAATGGTCGCCGAGGCCGAGAAGGCGCTGGCCGACATCTCCCGCGTCCGCGACGGCGTCGGCCGCGTCATCTTCGGCCAGGAGGCGGTGGTGGAGCGTACGCTGGTGGCGCTGCTCGCCGGCGGCCACGCGCTGCTGGTCGGCGTGCCCGGGCTGGCCAAGACGAAGCTGGTCGAGACGCTCGGCATCGTGCTCGGGCTTGACGCCCGCCGCATCCAGTTCACGCCCGACCTTATGCCGTCGGACATTCTCGGCTCCGAGGTGATGGAGCAGAACGAGGCCGGCCGCCGCTCCTTCCGCTTCATTCCCGGCCCGATCTTCGCGCAACTGCTGATGGCCGACGAGATCAACCGCGCCAGCCCGCGCACCCAGTCGGCGCTGCTGCAGTCGATGCAGGAATACCACGTCACCGTCGCCGGCGCCCGCCACGACCTGCCCGCGCCCTTCCACGTGCTCGCCACCCAGAACCCGCTGGAGCAGGAAGGCACCTACCCGCTGCCGGAAGCCCAGCTCGACCGCTTCCTCATGCAGATCGACATCCTCTACCCCGAGATCGAGGCGGAGCGCCGCATCCTGCTGGAAACCACCGGCGTCGACGAGGCGAAGGCGGCCAACGCGCTGACGCCGGAGCGGCTGAAGCAGATCCAGCTGCTCATCCGCCGCATGCCGGTGCCGGAAAGCGTGGTCGAGGCGATCCTGAAGCTCGTCCGCTCCGCCCGCCCCGGCCAGGGCGACGCCGATACCGACAAGAACGTCGCCTGGGGCCCCGGCCCGCGCGCCAGCCAGGCGCTGACCTTGTGCGCCCGTGCCCGCGCCCTCTACGAGGGCCGGCTGGCGCCGTCGGTCGACGACGTCAGGGCGCTGGCCGAGCCGGTGCTGCAGCACCGCATGGCGCTGACCTTCGCGGCGCGCGCCGAAGGCATGAGCGTGCGCGACGCGGTGGCGCGGCTGGTGAAAGCCATCTGATGGCGCGTATCGGCGAGGCGTCGGCCCCGGTCGCCGCACGCGACGCGCTCGCCCGCGCCCGGCTGCGCGCATCGCTGGTCCCCGATCTTCTGATCGAGGCCCGCCGCGTCGTCTCCACCGTCATCAGCGGCTGGCACGGCCGCCGCAAGCGTGGCATCGGCGAGAATTTCTGGCAGTTCCGCCCTTATGTCGAAGGCGAGGCCATGGCCCGCATCGACTGGCGCCGCTCGGCCCGCGACGACCACACCTATGTGCGCGACCTCGAATGGGAGGCGGCGCACACGGTCTGGCTTTGGGCCGACCCGTCGCCCTCCATGCTCTACAAGTCGACCACCGCGACCGTCTCCAAGCAGTCGCGGGCGCTGGTCCTCACCCTGGCGCTGGCCGAGCTCCTGGCGCGCGGTGGCGAACGCATCGCCTGGCCCGGCCTCACCGACCCGATCACCTCGCGCAACGGCGCCGAGCGCATCGCCGCCCTGCTCGCCCACGCGCCCGTGCCGGTCGGCCGGCCCGACCTGTCGAAGATCCGGCGCTTCTCCGACATCATCGTCGCCAGCGACTTCCTCGACCCGGTCGAGGAAACGCAGGAATGGCTCGACGTGCTCGCCCGCCACGGCGTGCGCGCCCACCTGATCGAGGTCGCCGACCCGGCCGAGGAGAGCTTTCCTTATGCCGGCCGCACCGAGTTCACCGATCCCGAGACCGGCGACAAGCTGACCGCCGGCCGCGCCGAGATGCTCGGCGACGATTACCGCCGCCTCTATCTGGCCCGCCGCCACGAACTCGCCGCCTGGTGCCGCCGCCTCGGCTGGAGTTTTACCGTCAACCACACCGACCGCCTCGCCTCCGAAGCGCTGGTGCGCGTCCACATGGCGCTGTCGGCCGACGGCGGATATGCGTCGGGGGTGCGGGCATGATGGGCTTGGCACCGAACATTGATGAGATGGATGTCTCGCAACTGGTCGACGCCCCTTTCACGGGGAGAGGACTGGGGTGAGGGGCGGCACCATGCGTGGCCCGGAAAACGCCCAGACAAATCGTGCACGATCGTTGCGGAGAGCCGACAACGACGCCGAAACCAAGCTCTGGCGAGAACTTCGCGACCGCCGCCTCAATGGCCACAAATTCGTAAGGCAACTACCGATCGGCTCATATTTCGCGGATTTCGCCTGCCGTGAGGCAAAGCTGGTCGTGGAGGTTGACGGAAGCCAGCACGCAGACAGTCAGAAGGATCGGCGACGCGACGCCGTCATGTTCGATGAAGGGTGGTCGGTGCTTCGAGTGTGGAATGTGGATGTTCTGAGGGAAAAGGAAGCGGTTCTGGAAACCATCCTGGCGGCCGTCGAGCATCGACTGGATTGCGATGTTGCAGCATCTGATTTGCGCTTCATCGCATCTCAAGAGTACCGGGAGAGAATTCTGTGAATGCCGGCTCTGCCCCTCACCCCAACCCTCTCCCCGTGAAGAACGGGGAGAGGGGGTCGCCCGCGTCGCGGCCAGCCTCCTTCGCACCAGCGTCGCGGCCGGCACTCTTCGCTCAGAGGTCGCGGCAAGCCCCCTTCTCCCCGTCCTTACGGGGAGAAGGTCCCGGCAGGGGGATGAGGGGCAGCGCCGACATTTCTGAAACCCTGAGGCGCACCCCATGAGCTGGCTGCCGCTCTCCTTCGGCCTGCCTGCGGTCCTGTGGGGCCTGCTTGCCCTGCCGGTGATCTGGTGGCTGCTGAGGCTGACGCCGCCGCGGCCGCAGACGGAGGTGTTTCCGCCGCTGCGCATCCTCGCCCGCGTGCTAAAGCGCGAGGAGACGCCGCACCAGAGCCCGTGGTGGCTGACGCTGCTGCGGCTGATCATGGCGGCGCTGATCATCCTGGCGCTGGCCGAGCCGGTGTTCAACCCGCGCGAGCGGGTCGAGACCGGCGGCAACGGGCTTGCGCTTGTCGTCGACAATGGCTGGTCGAGCGCCGCCGACTGGGACCGCCGCGTCGCCACGGCGGAACGCCTGATCGCCGATGCCGCCGCCTCCAGCACGCCGGTGCTGCTCGCCTTCACCGCCGAAAAGCCCAATGCCGAGATCGGCCCCTTCGACGCCGACGCCGCCCGCGATCGGCTGCGCGCCGCCACGCCGCGGCCGATCCCGACCGACCGGCCGGCCGTCTACGCCCGCGTCGCCGAGGCGCTTAGCGCCATGCCGGGCGCGGCCGTCGCCGTGCTCGCCGACGGCCTTGCCGCGCCAGGCGACGAGGGCGCGTTCGCCGCCCTGTTCGCCAACCAGACCGGCCCGGTGGTCTGGGCGGTGCCGGAGCGCCTCGGCATGCTCGGCGTGACGGCGACCGAAAACGCCGTCGACGGCTTTACCCTCACCGCCATCCGCCCGGCCGGCGATCCCGCTCCGCGCCAGGTCACCGCCGGCGCCTTCGACGATCGCGGCCGCCGCATCGCCGACGCCAGCCTGACCTTCGGTGCCGGCGAAACCGTCGCCACCGGCGTGATGCGGGTGCCGTTCGAACTGCGCAACGATTTTTCCTCCGTCGCCATCGACGGCGAGCCGCAGGCCGCCGCCGTGCGCGTGCTCGACGAGAATGCCAAGCGCCGCCGCGTCGGCCTGATCTCGCAGTCGGAGGCCGACCAGGCGCAGCCGCTGCTGTCGCCGCTCTATTACATCCGCAACGCCCTGCAGCCCTTCGCCGACCTCGTCGAGACCACCAATCCCGACCTTGCCGTCGCCATTCCCGAGCTGATCGACCGCAAGCCGGCGATGATCGTCATGGCCGACGTCGGCACGCTGCCGGAAGCGGCGCATGCCCGGCTGGTCGAGTGGGTCAAGGGCGGCGGCACGCTGGTGCGTTTCGCCGGTTCGAAGCTGGCGGCCGCCGGCCCCGACAGCGAGCTGCTGCCGGTGCGGCTGAGAACGGGCGAGCGCGCGCTCGGCGGCACCTTGTCGTGGACCGAGCCGCAGCCGGTCGCCGACTTCCCGCAGAACGGGCCGTTCGCCGACCTGACCCCGCCCAACGAGGTGACGGTGACCCGCCAGGTGCTGGCCGAGCCCACCCCCGACATCGTCGAGCGCACCTGGGCGAGCCTCGCCGACGGCACGCCGCTGGTCACCGGAGACAAGCGCGACGAAGGCACGATCGTGCTGTTCCACATTACCCCGCAGGCGACGTGGTCGAACCTGCCGATCTCCGGCACCTTCGTCGAGATGCTGCGCCGGCTGGTGCAGATGTCGCGTAACCAGGGTGTCGCCGCGATCAACGCCGAGGGCCGCGCCGCCACGCTGGCGCCCTACCGGCTGATCGCCGCCAACGGCGCGTTGGTGCCGCCGACGCCGGACGCACGCCCGCTGACCATCACGGCCGCCGCCCGCGCACCCGTCACCATCGAGAACCCGCCGGGCCTCTACGGCACAGAGGAAGGCGTTTTCGCTCACAACCTCTTGGCGTCCGACGCCCGCTTCCTACCATTGGACAAGCCGCAGGTCGCTGCTCCCGTCAGCGATATGCGTTATGCTTTCGACGAATCGCGGGATCTGAAAGGACCGCTCGTGGCCGCCGCGCTGGCGCTGATGGTGCTCGACACGCTCGCCGTCTTCTGGATGGGCGGTGCGTTCGCCCGCCGCCGTCGCGCATCCGCACCCAGGGTCACTACGGCCGCGCTCGCCCTGCTGGCATTCGGCCTGCTCGCCGCCTACCCCGATCCGGCCAGCGCTCAGGACGCCAAGCCGGGCGACGCCCAGGCGATAGAGGCGATCGCGACCACCCGCCTCGCTTATGTCGTCACCGGCGACAGCAGCGTCGATTCGATCAGCCGCGCCGGGCTTTCCGGCCTCACACGCTTCCTCATCGAGAAGACGGCGCTGGAGCCCGGCCAGCCGGCCGGTGTCAACATCGCCACCGACGAGCTCGCCTTCTACCCGCTGATCTACTGGCCGATCGACTCGAACGCGCCGATGCCGTCGGAAGACGCCATTGCCCGCATCGACGCTTACATGCAGCAGGGCGGCACCGTGCTGTTCGATACCCGCGACCAGTATGCGACCAGCCTGGACGGCGCCACCAGCCCGTCCACGCAGCGCCTGCGCGACATCCTCGCCAATCTCAACGTGCCGGCGCTGGAGCCGGTGCCGCCGGACCACGTGCTGACCAAATCCTTCTTCATCCTGCCGGACTTCCCCGGCCGTTATGCCGGCGGCCCGCTCTGGGTGGAAGCCTCGCTCGACGCCACCAACACCGACAACCGCCCGGTCCGCACCGGCGACGGCGTAACCCCGATCATGATCACCTCCAACGACTTCGCCGGCGCCTGGGCGATGGACGAAAACGGCGACCCGATGCTGCCGACCGTGCCGTCCGACCCGCTGCAGCGCATCTATGCGCTCAGGGCCGGCATCAACATCGTCATGTACATGCTGACCGGCAACTACAAGTCCGACCAGGTGCACGTGCCGGTCCTGCTGGAGCGGCTGGGGCAGTGAGCGTGGTTTTGTGTATGACTGGAAAGTTTGAAGGTTTGCGCCCTCGCCAAGCTTCGCGCCTAGTACCCCCACCCCTAACCCCTCCCCACAAGGGGGAGGGGGACTTTGCGGCGACCGTGCCGCACAAAACCTTCGACGATTGGCGGTCTGAGCACGCGCAAGCCAGTCCCCCTCCCCCTTGTGGGGAGGGGTTAGGGGTGGGGGTACCTTCGTATGCGATTGGATTGCATATCGAGGGCGAGATATTCAGCACAGAGGGGGGTGCGCAGGGGCGCCACGCTGACCAACAGGCGGCGCAATCATGACCTGGTCGATCGCCTTCGAGCCGCTGCTGTCGTGGACGTGGCTGGCCGTCATCCTTATCCCCGTCACCTTGCTGGCGCTCGCCGGCCTGTGGCTGCGCCAGCGCGGCGCGCTGTTCCGGCTGGCGGCGCTGGTGGCGCTGGCGGCGGCGCTCGTCAATCCCGTCTTCCTCGACGAGGATCGCGAGCCGCTGAAGAGCGTCGTGGCGCTGGTGGTCGACCGCAGCCAGAGCCAGGACATCGGCGAGCGCACCAGCCAGACCGACCAGGCGCTGGCCGGCATGCAGGAGCGGCTCGCCCGCTTCAAGCAGTTCGAGGTGCGCGTCGTCGAGGCCGGCAAGGCAAGCGCCGCCGACGACCGCACCGAGACGCGCCTGTTCGGCGCGCTCGACAGCGCCTTCCGCGACGTGCCGGCCTCGCGCATCGGCGGCGCCGTGATGATCACCGACGGCCAGGTCCACGACGTGCCTAAGGAAGCGGCGGGCGTCGGCGCGCCGCTGCACGCGCTGATCACCGGCGACGAAGACGAGATGGACCGTCGCATCCGCTTCGAGAACGCGCCGCGGTTCGGCATCGTCGGCAAGCCCGTCGACATGACCTATCGCGTGCTCGCCACCGGCGGCCAGCGCGGCACCGTCGACGTGCGCGTCTCCGTCAACGGCCAGCAGGTCTCGGTCGAGCGCGCCGAGATCGGCCGCGAGATGCAGCTTGCGCTCACCATCCCGAACGCCGGCCGCAACATCGTCGAACTGGCGATCGACCCGGTCGAGGGCGAACTCACCGCCACCAACAACCGCGCCATCGCCCTGCTCGACGGCATCCGCGAAAACCTGCGCGTGCTGCTGGTCTCGGGCGAACCGCATGCCGGCGAGCGCACCTGGCGCAACCTGTTGAAATCCGACGCCTCGGTCGACCTCGTCCACTTCACCATTTTGCGGCCACCGGAGAAGCAGGACGGCACGCCGATCAACGAGCTGTCGCTGATCGCCTTCCCGACTCGTGAGCTGTTCGTCGAGAAGATCAATGACTTCGACCTGATCATCTTCGACCGCTACCAGCACCGCGACGTGCTGCCGATCCTCTATTACGACTACATCGCCGAGTATGTGGAAAAGGGCGGCGCGCTGCTGATCGCCGCCGGCCCCGAATATGCCGGCGACGCCTCGATCGCCCGCACGCCGCTGATGTCGGCACTGCCGGCGCTGCCCACCGGCGACATCCTCGAGCAGGCGTTCTACCCGCGCCTCACCGAGACCGGCAAACGCCACCCGGTGACGCGTGGCCTGGAAGGCTCGGCCTCCGAGCCGCCGCACTGGAGCCGCTGGTTCCGCCTGATCGGCATCGAGCAGCCGGAAGGCATGGCGGTCATGAAAGGCCCGGACGAGCGGCCGCTGCTGCTGCTCAACCGCAAGGGCGAAGGCCGCGTCGGCATGTTCCTGTCCGACCAGGGCTGGCTGTGGGCGCGCGGCTTCGAGGGCGGCGGCCCGCACGTCGCGCTCTACCGCCGCATCGCCCACTGGCTGATGAAGGAGCCTGAGCTCGAGGAGGAGCGGCTGACCGCCGACGGCCGCGGCATGGTGCTCGACGTCAGACGCCAGACCATGAGCGACGATCCCGGCCCGGCGCAGGTCATCACCCCGTCCGGCAGGGCGATCAGCGTGCCGCTGACCGCCGCCGAGCCCGGGCTGTTCCTCGGCAGTGTCGAGACGACGGAGATCGGCCTCTACCAGGTCGGCAACGGCAATCTTTCGGCGCTCGCCCATATCGGCCCGGTCAACGCCCCCGAATTCGCCGACACGGTGTCGACCGAGGACGTGCTGCGTCCCGCCGCCGAGGAGACCGGCGGCAGCGTCCGCCGCCTTGCCGGCCTCGCCGGCGTCTCGCTGCCCTCGATCGTGCCGGTGCGCGGCCAGGCCGAAGCCGCCGGCCGCGACTGGATCGGCCTGCGCACTACCAATGACAGCGTGCTGAAGTCGGTTTCCCGCGTACCCCTGTTCGGCGGCTTCTTCGGCCTCGCTTTGCTGCTGCTGGCGCTCGGCTCGATGTGGTACCGCGAAGGACGCTGACCCTTCTTCTATCCCTGAGGGAAAAGGTGGCCTCCCCTGAGCTTGTCGAAGGGAAGGTCGGATGAGGGATGTTGCATGGAGCGCGAGGCGGACCGTGAAACGTCGTCAGGTCCTCGGTAGTCCGCGCCGACTTGCTTCAATCCAATTCGGCCGCGATCGCCGGTTTTGTCAGGCCCCGAGCCCCTTTCGTCAGGTCCCGACCCCCAAACGTCCCTCACCGCCCGGCCAAAACCTTGAACCAGCTCGCTTTTCCCAGCCTGATGAAAGCATCGCCTGCTGTGCTCACTCCTCCGGCTCGGTGGTGAACATCAGCGGGTAACCCTTTGCTTTTCCTGCATCCGTCGCCCGCGTCGCCTTGGTTTCGGCGACGTCCTTCGGAAACACCGCGACCACGCAGACGCCGCGCCGGTGCGCGGTGATCATGACGCGATAGGCCTGGCCCTCGGACAGCCGGAACTCGCCCTTCAGCACCGTCACCACGAACTCGCGCGGCGTGAAATCGTCGTTGATCAGGATCACCTTGTGAAGCTTCGGGCGCTCGACCTTCGGCTTCGTTCTGGTGCGGGGCGTGAGGACGGTCTCGGGCATGGCGGCAAAAACGGCTGGCGCAAGCCCAGCAAACTGCGGCTTCGGTTCGGAATTGCGGAAACAACGACCGCCAGTCTCGCACGGACACCGGCCCGCGTCCACGCTGGTCTCGCCCGGACTATTCCGCCGCCGCCTTAAGCTCGGCGCGGAAGTTGGCCTCGTCGACCAGAAGTCCGGCGGCGTGAAGCGCCGGCGGGGCGCAGACGACGCGGTTGCGGCCGTCCTGCTTGGCCTGGTACAGCGCCGCGTCGGCCGCCGCCATCAGGTCGCGCGGCGAGGAGGCCGAGCCTGGCAGGCACGCTACGCCGAACGATGCCGAAACCTGGGCGCCGCCGGTTTCGGACAGCGCCTCGATGCTGCTGCGCAGCCGCTCGGCCTTGTTCGCCGCCATCTCCAGCCCGCAATGCGGCAGGATGATCATCAGCTCCTCCCCGCCATAGCGGCAGGCGACATCGCTCTCGCGCAGCTGGCTGACGATGAGCGCGGCGGTGTCGCGCAGCACCGTGTCGCCCTTGGCGTGGCCGTGCTGGTCGTTCAGCCGCTTGAAATGGTCGAGATCGATCATGATGACCGACACCTCCCATTTCTCCCGCTCGGCCAGCCGGACGATGCGCTGCAGCGAATCCTCCATGTAGCGGCGATTGTAGAGCCCGGTCAGCGGGTCGCGCAGCGCCTGGCTGCGCAGCTTGTCGCGCAGGCCGAGATTGGCGAGCGCCAGCGACATCGCGTCGGCCAGCGCCGAGCCGACGCCGCTCGCCTGGTCGAGCCGCGCGTCCGAACCGGCGCCGGCCGCCTGGAACTGCAGCAGGCCCAGAATCTCGCCGCGGGCGATCATCGGGATTTCCAGCGCGTTCGCGCCTGTATGCTGATGATGCTCGCAGCACAATTTGTGCGATTGCGGCCGGTTGACATGCGGCTTGCCGCGCTTCAGCGCCCAGCACTGCTGCAGCCCGATCGTGTCGGGCGGCGCCTGCTTTTCGACGCCGCCCCAGGCGGTCGACAATGTCAGCCGGTCGCGCGAATTGCTGAAGACGTACAGCGCGCCGCCCAGTTCCGGCAACAGCTCGGTCGCCGTCGAGCGCAGCACGGCGTTGGCGTCGTTGTGGTCCGCCGCGCTCTGCAGCATGTCGGTCATCTCGAACAGGCGCATCACCTGCTCGCGCGTCGAATTCGCCGTCTCGACGGCGAGCGCCCGCGCGGTCGCCTCGCGCGACCCGTTGCGCGCCGCGAACAGGAAGGCCAGGATGGACAGCACGCCGGTGAGAATCTGGCCGAACAGCGTCGTCCACATCGCGCGGTCGATCGAGCGTTCGACCGCCGCGTATTGCGCCTCGACCTGCTCCAGGGTCGAGAAAAAGCCGCCGATCATGGCGTTGACGTCGCGTTCGACGTTGCGAATGGCATAGGTCTCGCGGGCGGCCCCGACTTCGCCTGCCTCCAGTTGCGCGATCATATCGTCCCAGGCGGTCTTCAGCGACGCAAGCACGGCCTTTCCCGGCGCCCTCTGGCCCTCGCGCAAGACGCTGCCGGGGAGATGGGTGGTTCCGAAGGAGTCCAGGCGGTTGATCGCCTTGCCGTAGGCAACGACGTCCGGACGCGCGCTGTCATGCGCCAGCGACTGAAGCACCACGGTGTTGACTTCCATCATCGCCTGGCGCGTCATTCGCGTCGCCTTGGCCTCGACGCGGATTTCGGCCAGCTCGCCCTGCTGCTGGACGATGTAGAGAAAGCTGGCGGCAACGAGCGCCATCATGGCAGCGATCAAAAGGATGATCGAGGGGGTCGACCCCAGGCGGCGCGACCCGTCGCTCCTTGCCGCAAAAAACCGCATGCACGACCCCGCTGCAAACACGCGCTGCCTTCGGGCGAGCCGCCTTCCAAGCAAACGGGGTAACAAGATTGCCTTTCCATCCGGTGTAGGTGGAAAGGCAACGAACTGCTAACAGCATCGCTAAAATTCGATCGGCAACGCGGCTTGGACGGCGACGCCCGCGCCTCGGCTATCGTCGCAGCACGGCGCTCAACACGTCGCGAATGCCGATCGCGCCGACGAAACGCGACTGGTCGTCGAACAGTGCCACCGGCGCGGTCTGCGAACGGTGCATGGCGAGCATGACCGTTTTCAGCGAGGTGCCGGGCGTCGCCCAGAACACCTGCGCCGCCTCTTCCGGCTGGCCCTCGACGTCGGCTGCGGAAACCCACACCGCCGGCTTGCCGTGACGTTCGGCCGCCGCCACCAGGCCGTCCGCGTCGACCTTGAAGCGCGTGGTCTTGCGCCGGTCCAGCCAGATCCAGCCCTCGGTGTCCCGCTCCAGCTCGTGCAGGCTGCGCATGACGTTCCACGCCGTCAACACCGACAGCGGGTTCACGTTGGCGATGAAGTCGCGGACATAGTCGTTGGCGGGCTTCAGCACGATGTCCTCCGGCGGGCCGGACTGGACGATGCGGCCGCCCTCCATGATGGTGATCGTGTTGCCGATCTTCAGCGCCTCCTCGAGATCGTGGCTGACGAAGATGATCGTCTTTTTCAGCGTCTTCTGAAGCTGCAGCAGCTCGTCCTGAAGTTTCGTGCGGATCAGCGGGTCGAGGGCCGAGAACGGCTCGTCCATCAGCAGGATCGGCGCCTCCGTGGCGAAGGCGCGGGCCAGGCCGACGCGCTGCTGCATACCGCCGGAGAGTTCGTGCGCGTATTTGCGCGCCCACGGGTCGAGGTTCACCAGTTGCAGTTGCTTGTGCACGCGGGTCTTGCGCTCCGCCTCCGGCACGCCGGCGAGTTCCAGGCCGAAGCCGACATTTTCCTCCACCGTGCGCCACGGCAGCAGGCCGAATTGCTGGAACACCATCGCCACCTGATGCTGGCGCAGCCTTCGCAGAGTCGCCTCGTCGCAGGAGACGACGTCGACCTGGCGGTCGCCGTCCTTGACCAGCACCTGGCCGCGCGAGACGATGTTGAGCCGGTTGACGGCGCGCAGCAGCGTCGACTTGCCCGACCCCGACAGGCCCATCAGGACGGAGATCTCGCCCTCGTTAACGGTCAGGTTGGCGCCGGCGCAGCCGAGCACGTTGCCGGTCTTTTCGAGGATCTCGGCGCGCGTCGCGCCCTTGTCGATGAGCGCCAGCGAGCCGGCCGTGTCGGGGCCGAAGACGATGTCGACGTTCTTGAAATCGACGGCGACGTTCATTTCTTGCCTCCCACGCCGATGCGGGTCATTCGGTCAAGCACGATGGCGAGCACCACGATCGCCAGGCCGGCCTCGAGGCCGAGGTCGATCTTGCGCGAGCCGAGCGCGCGATTGATCTCGGTGCCGAGGCCTCCGGCGCCGATCAGGGCAGCGAACACAACCATCGACAGCGACAGCATGATGCACTGCGTGAGCCCGGCCATGATGGTGGGCAGCGCCGCCGGCAGCTCAACCTTCCACAACAGCTGGCTCCGCGTCGCGCCGAACGATTCGCCCGCCTCGATGATCGACTTCGGGATGCTGGTCATGCCGAGATGGGTGAGCCGCACGGCTGTCGGGATGACGAAGATGATGGTGACGATCAACCCAGGCGCGTTGCCGAGACCGAACAGGGTCAGCACCGGGATCAGGTAGACGAAGGTCGGCAGCGTCTGCATGAGGTCGAGGATGGGCAGCATCACCCGGTAGACCTTGGGCTTGTGCGCCGCCCAGATGCCGAGCGGCACGCCGATCGCCATCGAGGCGGCGGCCGCGGCGGCGACCAGCACAAGCGTTTCCACCGTCTGCTTCCACAGGCCCTGGTTGATGATGAACAGCAGGCCGAGCGCCACGCCGATTGCCAGCGCACGCGAACGCTGCAGGTACCAGGCAAGCAGCGCCAGCGCCGCCACGACGACGATCGGCGGCAGATAGAGCAGCCCGTCGACGATGCCGTCGAGAAGGAAATTGAGGCCGCCCGACAGGCCGCGGAAGAAGGCGTTGAAGTTGTCGGTCAGGAAGGTGAAGAACGCCTTGCCCCAGGCGCCGATGGGAATCTTGTAGGCGGCCAGCAGTTGCGAGATCGGATCCATAACTCCCCTCTTGTCTGTCTCCGCGTCCTCCCGCCGAGCGTCGCGCGCAAGCGTTCACGCGATGTACCGGCGGTGTCTGCGGGCATATCCCTGTCCCGAAACCGCTGCCCGCTTTCGGAGGGCATGGCCTGATGGATGGTTTCCCGGCCCACCTTCTCGTTGCAGCACTATCCTTGTCCGACAAGCGGAGCGCGGGATCCTGCCCTGACGGCGATCATGTCATAGCCGGCAAAAAAGGGCAGCCCCTTGCGGCGGCTGCCCTTGCTTGAAACATGGCCTCGCCACGCGGCGGCCGGACTCAGCTGCCCAGCGCCGTCTTGACCGCTGCCGCGGCGTCGCCGCCGTCGAAGGTGGTGACGCCGTCGAGCCAGGGCGTAACGGCGTCCGGGTTCTTCTTCAGCCAGTCGGTGGCCGCGGTATTGGCGTCGGCACCCTTGAGGATGGCGTCCATCATCGCGCCCTCCATATCGAGATCGAACTTCAGGTTGCCGATGAACTTGCCCGCGTTCGGACACTCGGCGACGTAGCCCTTGCGGACGTTGGTGCTGACCGTGGCGGCGCCGAAGCCGGAATCGCCCATGCCGTCGAGATAGGTGAGGTTCATGGCGCCCATGACCGGATGCGGCGTCCAGCCGAGGAAGGCGATCCACTCGTTGCTTTTGATCGACTGCTCGGCCTGGGTGAGCATGCCGGCCTCCGAGGATTCGACCAGTTCGAAGCCCTCGAGATTGTTCTCCGGCTTGGAGATCATGTCGAGGATGATGCGATTGCCGTCATTGCCGGCCTCGATGCCGTAGATCTTGCCGCCGAACTTGTCCTTGAACTTGCCGAGATCGGTCAGCGTCTTCACGCCGCCCTCGGCGACGTAGGACGGCACGACGATGCCGTAGCCGGCGCCGGTCAGGTTCTCACCGATCGTCTCGACCGAACCCTCGGCGGTGTAGTCCTTGATGTCGGCGGTCATCGACGGCATCCAGTTGCCGAGGAAGACATCGAGGTCGTTGTTCTTCAGCGAGGCGTAGGTGACCGGCACGGACAGCTGGATGACCTCCGGCTGGTAGCCGAGCGCCGTCAGCAGCACCGAGGCGACGCCGGTCGTCGCCTGGATATCGGTCCAGCCGACATCGGACAGGCGGACCTTCTTGCAGCTTTCGGCATCGCCCGCGAAGGCCGGGACGGCGAGCACCGCCGCCATGCCGGCCGACACGGCGAAAAGTTTAAGAGGTGACATGCGGAATATTCTCCCATTGTTGTTTTTGTGCGGCGCGTCGAAATCGCGCTCTGCCGGCGACAAGCCAAACACCATTCTCTTGCGGTTTCAAGCGCGATGACGAGGCCATGCACGCCAAGCGCTTGTCAAATGACGACAAATCCTCGGCGCCACTCGCTTGCCCGTTCGGCGCGATGCCGGCCGAACCGTCTTTCAATCGCCGGATACGCCACATATATTCGCTGCCAGCTGACGCCGGTCCCGGGAGTGAAACGATGGCGACGTTGCAGAATTTCGATGCCGAAATTGCCAAGACCAAGCAGGTCGTGGAGGAGATGCGCTCCAAGATAGAACAGTCGGGCAGCATCCTCGATCAGATCGCCACCACCGACAAGAAGATCGGCGCCACGGACTTCGACATCGAGAACGCCCGCATTCAGGACGTGATCAATCAGCAGAAGGTCATGGAATCGAATATTGCCGACCTCATCATCGGACTGGAGGACGCCACCAACGCGTTCGGCGGCGAATTCGAGAATATGAAGAGCTTCACCGGCTGGGAGAGCTTCGTCGGCATCTTCTCCGACGAGGCCAAGCAGCGCATGCGCACCGACCGGGTGCGCAACATGTCGCTGGCCGGCAATCTGCAGGAACTGCTGACCAAATCGGACACCATCGTCGGCATCCTGAAAGCGCAGAAGGACGTGCTGACCAGTCGCTACAAGACCTCCGAGACCAGCCTTGGCGCCGTGATCGAGCGGCGCAAGACCACCATGGTCAATCTGGAGACGGTGCAGAAGCGCATCGAGGAGCTCAATCCGCTGCTGCTCGACATCGAGAACAAGATCGCCGCTTCGACCAGCCAGAAGGAACGGACCGACCTGGAAGGCGAACGTTCGAAGCTCGCCACCGAATACAACGAAAAGCAGGCCAAGGAGCAGGAACTGCTGGCCGAGAGCCAGACGCTGGAACGCTACACCTCGATGTTCCAGACCTTCGTCGATTCGCTCAACAACCAGATTGCCGCGCAGAACACGCTGATCAACAAGCTGACCATCGACACGGAGCAGCGCATCGTCCTCTACAAGGCGCTGGAAGACAGCCTGAAGACGGCCGCCCAGCAGGACGTGGCGCACAAGATCAATACGCTGGGCAGCCAGGTCGACAACACCGCGGAGGAGACGATGGCCGGCATCGGCGCCGCCGCGCAGAAGCACATCGGCGATCTGCTCGAAATGCACGAGAAGAACATGGTGGCGACCGCCGACATCCAGCGCCGCAAGAAGCTGGCCGACGACGCGTTTGCCCGCCGCTTCGAGGAAGTGCTCAGGAAGCACAACGCGTCGGACTACGTGCAGTCGTAAGTGCGCAGTCGAAGCCGAGCCTCGATGGAATTTCGCCGGCGCCGCCCCTCACCCCTGCCCTCTCCCCGTAAAGCACGGGGAGAGGGAGACGCCGGCGTTGCGGCCAGCCTCCTTCTCCCCGTGCTTTACGGTGAGAAGGTCCGGCAGGGGATGAGGGGCGGCGCCGGCGTTTCTCGCGTTCTTTCGCCAGGCACGAAGCCATGACCCCCTCCCCCGACGATCCAGCCGTCCGCTATTTCGACGCCATATCGGCTGCGCTGGACGGGCTAAGCATCTTCATGCGCGACGATTCCTCGCCGCTCTACCGCCACGGCATCGTCGCGAAGGTGGTCGCCGACTACATCGCCAGGCTGGAGATTTCCTTCGCCTGCTGGCGCAACCGGCTCGGGTTCCTCGACAAGTTCCGCATTTCGCGCGCCGAAAGCGGCTTCCCGGTGTTCCAGAACCTGCTCGAGCTGGAGAACGACCGCCGCACCGCCGACAAGCGGCTCGCCGCCATTCCCGAGGCGGACGAGCTGCGCGCCGAGATGGCGGACTTCATCCTGCGCCACAAGGAGTTTCCGGAGGCGCTGCAGCGCTCGATGGCCGAGCGGCTCTACCTGCAGGACGTCGGCGCCGGCACCGTGTTCAGCCCCTTCAACCTCGCCCAGACCGTGAAGGTGTCGGTCAACCCCAAGACGTTCCGCCCCTACTACCTCGTACACTGGGCGACCTTCGACGGCAGCGCCAACCTGCCGCTGATCTACATGGCGACCGTGGAGGATTCATCGCCGGCCATGGTCAAGCAGCTCGTCGACGACAACGGCAAGCTCAAGGAAAGCATCGACATCCCGCTGCCGGTCGATGGCCTGCTCAACCCGGAACTGGCGCACCGCTTCGACGATTTCACCGAGAAGAACTCCGCCTACACGCTGTCGCCGGTGACGATCGCCACCAATCTCGACAAGGATTTCGAGACTCTGCACCCGAAGCAACTGCGCCGCGTCGTGCTCGGCCCGTTCTATTCGGCAGGCATCACCGAGAACAATTCGGTGGTGACCGAGGTGCTGTCCAAGGTGCGCAAGCCGGAAAACGCCTGGCTGCTCACCTGGACCCAGCAGGAGGTGTTCTCCAAGGCGGAAAAGCCCGGCCGGCGCGGCCTGTGGTCGAGCGAGAAGACCACGCAGGAATTCCACATCAACACCGACGATCTCGAGGCGGCGCGCCAGGGCGTGTCGAACTACGAAAAGCACGCGCTGGTGCCGCACGAGGCCTACCAGGCGCTCTACGCCGCCGGCGAGGCGCGCAAGGTGTTCGACGGCTACAAGGTGCACATCCTGTCGAAGGGACAGGTGATCTCGGATGTGTGAGCACGCTCCCTCACCGCGGCAGATGCCCGTGGAACGTCGGATCAAGCTGGAGGCGCAATCATGGACACCGGCCTGACCACCATCCCCGAAGCCGACATCGAAAAGCATCGCGCCACCGCGCAGTCGATGATCACGCGCGTCGTCGTGCTTGAAGATCCTTCGCGCGAATCCGGCACGGCACTGGCCGGCACCAACCGGCGTTTCGTCTCGACCGTCTCCGCCGGCTCGGTGCGCCGCACCCGCGAGGTCGAGCTGGTGAAGACGGTCGCCTCCGTCCGCCCGGACGACCAGCTGATGTCGATCGGCCAGCACACCCTGCTTTACCGCGCGCGTCGCGGCCTGGCGGTGGCGCTGGCGGTCGCCGACGTGTTCGGCAAGGCAACCGACCTGGAGACGCTGCAGGCAAAAAACACGCGCGCGCCGCTCGAAGGCGACGAGGCGACGCAGTTCAAGAAGCTGCTGTCGGCGTCGGCCTACGTCTCCGCCTTCGCGTTCGCCTCCTACCTGTGGCAACTGGTCGACAGCGACGGCGAGGCGCCCAACGATGTCGCCGAGCCGCAGTTCGTGTTCGATACGCCGCAGGATGCGCTGAAGGCGCTGGTCGCCGGCCTCGACCGGGCGCTCGCCGGCGTCAAGGACGAGGCCGACCTCGCCACCCGCGCCAAGGCCTTTGCCCGCGTCGCCATAGACGGGCTGCTCGCCCGCAAGGGCCGCTTCGACGGCATCGGCGCCTTCGACAACGCGCATCTCCGCATCGACGCCGACGATTTCACCCTCGACGGCTTCGATGTCGCGCCGGGCCGCAAGACGAAACCGCTGGTGATGACCTTCAAGAAGCCGGAGGAGGTCGTCGGCAACCACATCGCCAAGTACCAGTCGGTGAAGCTGGCCAAGATGCTGATGGCCTACGACTTCGATCGCGAGCTGAACCCGTTCGTTGAGCTCGGCGGCTTCCTGTTCACTTTCATCGGCGACGGCGCGCCGGGCACCGGCAAGACCACGCTGATCCAGATGATCGCCGGCATGGTCAACGGCTACGCCGAGGTGGCCGGCTATCCCTTTCACTACGAGAATTTCGGCGTCGACCAGATCTCGTCGTACCAGGGCAAATCCGGCCAGAACTGCCGGCAGTTCATCAACAACGTGCTCGACCCGCGCGCCATCGGCTTCGGCACCATCGACGACATCGACCAGGTGGCGGCCAAACGCTCCGACGACCGCGCCTCGGCCGGCCAGCAGGAGATCACCGGCGTTTTGATGGACGCCTTCGCCGGTGCCGGCACCGTGGTGCGCGGCAACTCAACGTTCGGCATGTTCTCCAATTACCCGGAAAACGTCGACGACGCGCTGCGCCAGCGTGCCGGCGCACGCTGGCTGGTCGACGGGCCGCAAACCCGCGACGACTACATCGACATCTTCGTGCTGCTCGCCGGCAAGAACCACAAGATTCCGCTGGGCGACCACCAGCTCTACGCCGCGCAGGAGATCCAGCGCGCCGTGACGGAAGCTTACGAGGAGCACGCAAAACCGCGGGAAGACGGCCTGATGAAGGTCTTCGAGCGTTTCACGAAGGAGAACGGCCAGCCGAGGACGCTGGCCGACGTCGGCGAATACCTGCACATGATCAAGGAGGCCGAGCCGCGCTTCACCGGCCGGGCCATCAAGAACGTCACCGACGCCATCAAGATGCGGGCGATGGACATCGAGCTGCCGGACGACTGGTTCGAGACGCCCGAAGCGTTCATGCACAAGGGCTACGACGAGAAGAAGGCGATGATCGAGGAACTGCGCGGGCCGTTCTCGATGGACATGGTCATGCAGGAGATCAACCGCTACGCCGACTCAGAGTTCCGCTACTCCGACAAGTCCGACGACGCTGCCGTCGCCAAGCTGATCCGCGATGCAAGGCTGCGCGAGCGCGCGGTCAAGGAGATGGACGAACTCAAGCAGAAGGGATTGTGGAATGCCTGACGTCCCTTCTCCCCGTTCACGGGGAAAAGGTGCCCGAAGGGCGGCTCGATGCGCAGCGGAAATACGCGAAGGACAGCGAAGGCGAGGAACTCCGCAAGGTCGAGAACGAAGCCGGGGAACTGCATTTGCATGACCTTCGAGGGCGTCGCCTCAATGGCTTCAAATTCGTGCGAAAGTTGCCGATTGGACTTACTCCGCCGATTTCGTATGCCGAGAGGCCAATCTGGTGTGGAAGTGGGCGGCAGCCAGCATGCAGAACGCGCCGTGACCGCTTCAGGGACGACACGATGAACAGAAACGGCTGGCCGGTATTGAGACTATGGAACGCCGATGTCCTTAAGGACAGGCTGGCAGCCCTAGAGCAATTCCAGGAGAAGTGGAAACCGGTTCTCCGTCCGGAATTGCGTAAAAACAAAGAGATAGAGCATTTCCGCGATTCGGAGAAAAGCGGAAAAGCTCTGGAGTTGATCGTCGCGGCGCTGGACGGCCGGCTTGCGCAGAAAACGGTTGCCGTCGATGTGAAATATCTGCCAGCTCACAACAGGCAGGGATCTTGCCCGTGAACATTTGCGCCGCTCCTCATCCGCCCTTCGGGCACCTTCTCCCCCTTCACGGGGAGAAGGGGGAGATTTGTTGATGGACCTCCTGCGCGACAACCTACTGATCTACGGCCGGCTGCTGCCGGTCGAGGAGCCGCATCTCGTCGACCGCTACAACAAGGCGATGAAGGCGTTCGGACTGCCGGAAACCAAGCGGTCATCGTTCGAGATAGACCGCTCCGGCTTTTCGCCGCAGATCGCCGACGAGCTCGGCGACCCGCTTTATCTCGACCCCAACGAGGTCAACCGCCGCTTCATCATCCTCACGCCCGCCCAGGTCGACTTGCCGGTAGTGCACACGGCGTTCTCCAACACCTCGCAGCTTCTCTATGAGTTCATGACCAGGAACCAGCGCGCCATAAACGCGCTGACCATCAAGGACGTGATCTACGGGGAGATCGAGGATTCGGTTACCAGGGTCGAGGACATCGAGGACCTGTTGTCGATAAACCAGGTCGAGTTCCGCGTGCTGTCGGCCGAAGACGTGCTCGGCAAGGCGGCCGAACTCGGCAAGCTCACCGACCGGCTGAAGCAGGAGCCGGACGCCTGGCGCGACGACACCATGCTGAACCGCATGGTCGAACTCGCAAAGGTATGCGGCGACATCCGCGAGAACGCGCTGGTTCCCGACCAGGTGATCTTCCGCCACAACGCCTTCTGGACCAGCCATTTCGGCGGGCTCTACGTATTCGTCGACCCCGAAATGACCACCGTGATCAGCAATCCGACGGCGCCGGGATTCCGCCGCTCGCGGCCGTGGCAGGTGAGCTACCTGTCGATCACCGACGCCGAGCGGGTGTTTTCCTTCCTCGCCTCCACAGGGCGCATCGAACTGCCGCGGGCCTCCTGGATCGAAACCTCCGGCTATCTCGAGCACCGCGCCGAGATGCTGATCGCCGCGATGATCCGCGAGGCGCAGCCCGACGCCGACTTCAGCAAGCTCGACAAGGTCTGGCTGCAGACCTGGATCCATGGCAATGCCGAGCGCATCAACCGCGACGGCACCTTCCCCTTCCTCAACGCCGCCAAGCGCGAGATCGCCCAGCTCGGCCAGTTGCGCATCGACGACGTGTTCCCGAGACACCGCTTCCTGGTGATCCGGGCCAAACCCGATCATCCCGATGCCTGGCTGACCAACCGGCTGATCTCGGATTTCGTGCCGTACGACTTCCTGTCGCGCTACGTCTTCAACAAGCAGGGTTTCTACCGCGATTACGAGAGCTGGAGCGAAAGCTTCCGCACCTACGTTGTGAACACGCTGAAAACCACATATCTGAACGACAAGGTGGGGTTGCGCACCCGGCTTTATGGACTGAGCGACTAGGCGGCGCGGATTGCGCCGGAGCAGCCTGAGCCAGACCTGCCAGCCGCAGCCGCTTGAGGGAGAAACCGCGGAATGCTCGATCCGATCGTGAACTTCTTCACCTGGATATTCCAGATGATCGGCCGCGGCATCGGCTTCGTCATCGGCATCATATTGTGGCCGTTCATGTGGGCGGGGCGCTGGTACGTGCAGCGCGGCTGGATGCTGAAGGCTGTCGTCGGCGCCGGCCTGCTCGTGCTGGTCGCGCTCTACGGCTATTTCTTCTACGTCACGCAGATGTGGACCGGCTTCAATCCGAACTACATCGACGCCTACAACTTCGAGAAGCGCAACGTCTCGGCCGGCGAGCAGGTGAATGCCGGCGGCGGCGGCGACACCTCGCGCACCTGCGGACGCTCGGCGATCGCCGACGTGGCCGCCGATCTTACGGACTTCAACGTCAACCAGAATGCCTGGATCTCCTCGATGATCCTCTACAAGCTCGGCTTGTTCGGCGTCGACTGGGATCGCACGCCGTTCCTGGACAACAAGGCGTCGTTCCAGCGCGGCATCAACCAGGCGGTGCGCCGCACCACCACCGAGCTTGCCGACAATCTCGGCCGCGTCCGTACCACCTCGCAGATCGACAGCGACCTGCAGGACGCACGCGGCAACATGCAGTTCGACGAGGAGACCTGGTATTTCGGCCTGTCGCCGTTCGGCCCGAAGACGCCGACGCCGAGCTATTACCGCGACGCCATCCGCAAGCTGCGTGCCTTCAACGACCGGCTGCAGAACTGCCAGGCCGTGTTCGACGCCCGCGCCGACAACCTCAAAATCTATCTCGACCGCATCGCCAGCGACATCGGCTCGACCTCGGCGCTGCTCAAGGACCGTGCGGAGAACTACAATTACGGGTTCTTCGATCTGCGCGCCGACGACCGCTTCTGGTTCGCCTACGGCCAGCTCTACGCCTATTACGGGCTGATGAAGGCGGCGGAAGCAGACTTCGAGGACGTCATCAAGCAGCGCAACCTGACCAGCCTCTGGCAGACCATGGATGCGCAGTTCGTCGCCGCGCTGAAGATGCAGCCTTGGGTCATCCTGAACAGCAGCGAGACCGGAATTTTCGCCTCGCACCTGACCACGATGGGTTTCTACATCCTGCGCGTGCGCTCCAACATGGTCGAGATTTCGAACGTGCTGGCGCAGTAGGCGGCGACCCGGCAGGATTCCCAAATCGGGGTTTCGGTCGACGATCACGCGCAGAACAGGTATGCGGAATGCAGGGACCCTCCGTCATGACCGAGTGGTCCCGGTTTCCTCGACCCGCGGAGCGATCTCGCGATGGAGGAGCGCGAACGTTACCAGCGCGACCACCGCGATGCCGGCGCCGAAGTAATGCGACAATCCATAGCCGCCGCGGCTGACGAGCCAGCCGGCGACCACGTTGCTCAGCGAGGCACCGACGCCTTGCACCGTCATCACCGCCGCAAACCCCACATTGAACCGTCCGCTGCCGCTCAAGAGCCGTTCGACCGCCACAGGCGTCACTATGCCGAGCAGGCCGGCCCCGACGCCGTCGAGAACCTGGACCGGAAAAACCACCGAAAAGTCCGAGAAGCTTCCCGCGATCATCCCGCGTACAGGCAGGGCCAGCAGCGCCAGCAGGAACACCGCGCCGAGACCGAAGCGGCGAATCAGGAACGGCGCGCTCGCGGCCGCCGCGATCATGGTGAGCTGAGACACGCCTGTGATGATCGCCGTGGTACGAAACGGAGTCCCGAGTTCGATCGAGAATTGTTGGGCAATCAGGCGGCTCATCGGCGCGTTGCCCCAATGGAAGATGAGCAGCACCACGGCAAGCAGAACCAGGCCGCGGCTCTTTGCCAGCACCGAGAGGCCGGATGGACCCGGCTTGCCCTCGTCCCAGGCCAGTCCACGGGCTACCCGGTGATCGATCCGGCCTGGATCGATCGCCCATATCGAAAGCAGCGTGCCGGCCGCAGTGAAGATCATCAGCCCGATCACGCCGCTCTGGCCGAACATGGTGACGAACACGAATACAGCGAAAAGCGAGGCAAAGTTGCCTCCATGGTTCCAGAATTCGTTGCGCGATATCTGTTGCGAGAACACGCGCTCGCCGACGAGCCCCAGCGTAAGCCCCGTCAGTGCCGGGCCGACGACGGCACCGACGACGGCCGTACCGATCTGCCCGAGCCAGACGATGGCGACGCTGGGAACAAGAAGCGTGATCAGCGCGAAGGCCGTCACGAATATCACCGGGACCGCGACGAGTGCGCGCTTCCATGTCGATGCATCGACCAGCGCGCCGCAGAGCGGCGTCACAAGCAGACCGATAAGCCCGCCGACAGTGGCTATCAGACCCAGCGTCAGGGACGACCACCCATGGGTCGCGAGGAAGGCGTCGAGGAACGGACCTAGTCCATCGCGGGCGTCCGCCAGAAAGAAATTCAGCATCGCCAGCGCCATCAACGACCGGTCGCTCCCGAGCCTTGGCGGCACCCTGTCAGCGGCAACGGTCGTCATGCCAAGCTCCTGCATGCAACACCCGGCAAAGTCGGCGCAGCACAATGTACGGGATGGCGGAGTGGTTGCGTTGTTCTCGAAGGATTTTCACGGGACACGATCGGCTGACCGCGACGGCGGCGATGTCGATGCATCGCTGTCGCTTTTCGCTCATTTTCCGACTGTTTTGAGATTGCGTGGTTCGGGGCCGTAAGGCTTCTATGCGTGCGCAGCGGCAGCCGGGAAACGGACGCCGATCCATCAAAGTTCAAAGCCCGAGGACACTCATGGCCGCGTTCAAGACCGATATTGAGATAGCGCGTGGGGCGCGGAAGAAGGCGATCCAGGAGATCGGCGGCAAGATCGGCATTCCGAGCGAGCATCTTCTGCCTTACGGGCACGACAAGGCGAAGGTGTCGGCGGAGTTCATCGCCTCGAAGCGCGGAGGGCGGGACGGCAAGCTGATCCTTGTCACCGCCATCAACCCGACGCCGGCCGGCGAAGGCAAGACCACCACCACGGTGGGGCTGGGCGACGGCCTCAACCGCATCGGCAAGAAGGCCATCATCTGCATCCGCGAGGCATCGCTCGGCCCGAACTTCGGCGTCAAGGGCGGGGCGGCCGGCGGCGGTTATGCCCAGGTCGTGCCGATGGAGGACATGAACCTGCACTTCACCGGCGACTTCCACGCCATCACCACCGCCCACAACCTGCTCTCGGCCTTGATCGACAACCACATCTACTGGGGCAACGAGCAGGGCATCGACATCCGC